>Ga0209061_1000144_pt1 | contig 232398 bp, 216 predicted proteins | sample Coa_R1_10_FD_187157 | JGI IMG/M metagenome (GOLD analysis project Ga0209061, IMG submission 187157) | Surface soil microbial communities from Centralia Pennsylvania, which are recovering from an underground coalmine fire - Coalmine... | ecosystem: Environmental > Terrestrial > Soil >... | reverse complement strand
AGCGCCGGCTTCGCGCACGGGCACGGCGTCCTGGTAGTAGTCGAGATCGAAGTTGTCGTTCACGAAGGTGCCGTAGCCGCGGCGTGAGAGGAGCGTGTCGGCCAGCTGCAGGTAGCGGTGCTCGCCGGTCTCCCGGAACAGCTCAACAAGCGCCGCCTCGACCTCCGGGTGGCCGTCGGTCTTCGTCTGGGTCCCGCCCCGGAACTCGCGGTCGATGAGGTCGGCGAAGCGACGGGCCACCTCGATGAGCAGCGTGTCGCCGGTCGCTCGCGAGGATGCGACCGCCGCCTGGAACAAGTGGCCGGCGCAGTACAGCTCGTGCCCCATGTCGAGGTCGGTCCACCGCCACGACGGGTTCACGACCTGGCAATAGCTGTTGATGTAGCCATCGGCCTGCTGTGCGGAGGCCACGAGCTCGGCCGTTTCCTCCGCGAGCCTGCGAAGTTCGGCCGAGGGCTGCCGCTCGATCTCCCAGGCGACCGCCTCGAGCCACTTGTAGACGTCGGAGTCGCTGAACACCATGCCGCGGCGCTCCCCGTGCGAGCGACCGGCGGCGATGCGAAGGTTCTCGAGCGTCCCCGCGAGCTCCAATTGCTCGTGACCATGCGGCAGCGTCACCTCACGGTTGACCCGCTGGCGCGCCGCGAAGAGGCCGTCTCGGATCGCCACCCCCCGCGCGTCGACGGGGCGCAGGCGCACATGCGCCGCGGCCGTCGGCGCGACGCTCACCACCGGGTTGGCCTTGGATGCGAGCTGTTCAGCCCTGTTGTTCATCGAATCTCCCGGCGGGCTCGGATCACATCATTCGGGGGTGCAGTGGATAAAGAACGGCGAGCGCCCCTACCGGGGCGTCCCCGGCGGGCGGTACCGGGCTTCGCTTCACCTGCGGCCGAGCCGGCCGCCGCACGGCCGACTCGGGCCTTGCAGGGGTCGAGCAGCCTCAGGATCCCAGGATGCCCTTGATCTTGGTCTGCGCCGCGGCGAGCGCCGACTGCGGCGTCGCGGATCCGGAGATGGCAGCCTGGATCGCGGTCCAGACGGCCTCGGAGATCTTCGGGTACTTCACACCCAGGCCGAGCGTCCGCGGGTGGGCGTAGAGCGTCTGGTCGACGTAGACCTTCCACTCAGCGCCAGCCTGCTTCACGTACTCCTTCGCCACCGCGATCTTGCCCGGCAGGTACCCGAACAGCTTCGCGAGCTTCAGCTCCTCGTTGGGCGTCTGCAGCCCCTGGATGTACTTGAAGGCCATCTGCTCCGCGGCCTGTCCACCGCTCTTGCCGACCATCCAATCCTCGCCGCCGAGCGGCACGATCGAGTGCTTGCCCGCGACCCGGGTCGGGATCGAGACGACCCCGAACTGCTTGCCGTAGTACATGTGCGCCTGGTTCAGCGTCGGGAAGTTCCAGGGACCGTTGACCATCATCGCCGCCTTGTGGGCGATGAACTGGCTTGAGGCAGCGGGTGTCTGGCTCCACGACAGGCAGGCCTTCGAGGCGGATCCGTCGCTGACCAGCTGCTTCCAGAGGCTCAGCGCCTGCACGCCGGGAGGGGCCGCGACGTTTGCGAACGTGAAGTCGCCACCGTTGCTCCAGAAGAACGGCTCCCACTGCCAGGTGGTGTCCTCGGCGGCCTCGCACGTCAGCGCGATGCCGTAATGGGCCGAGGTGGTGAGGGCCTTGGCGTCGCTGACCAGCTGCGCCCATGTCTTCGGGGGGCTCAGGTGCGCCGCCCTGAACATCGGGATGTTGTAGATCAGCGCGATGGAGTTGGCGCCGGCGACGGGGAGGCTGTAGTACTTGCCCTTCCATAGCCCCTCGTCGATCACCGCCGGGTAGTACCCCTGTCTGCTGAAGCCCTTCAGATCGCTCAGCGGAACCACCTGGCCGGTGCTGATCATCGTCGAGACGAACGGGTTGTCGACCGCCAGCAGGTTTGGCAGGTCCCCGCCGGTGGCCTGGGTGAGCAGCTTCGTGTCGAGGTTTGCGAACGGCACGTACTGGCGCTTCACGGTGACGCCCGGGTGCGCCCTCTCGAACGCCTTGTTGTACGCCTGCAGCGCAGCGATCTGCCCCGGCGTGTTGAAGTAGTCCTCCTCGGTGAGCGTGATCTTCCCACCGGAGCCGCCGCCCTTATGGCTCCCGCCACACGCGGAGAGCGCCAGCAGGCAGACGAATACCGCCGCCACGCTCCCCGCCCATCTGCGCATTGAAAGTGTCACTGCCTTTCCATCTCCTCTCCGCTCGTTTCTAGCCGCCGACTGACGCCGCATCCTCAGCCCTTCACCGCCCCGGCCGTGAGTCCGGTCGCGATATACCGTTGCGCGACCACCAGCAGCACTCCCGCCGGCACGAGTGCGACGGCGGCCGAGGCCATGACCGCGCCCCAGTCGGTGGAGTAGTTGCCGAGGTACGTGTAGATCCCGAGTGTGATCGGCTCGATGCCCGACCCGTTGAGAATCGTCAGCGCAAAGATGAAGTCACCCCAACCCATCAAAAACGCGAACACCGCGACGGTGACGATGGCGGAACGCGCGAGCGGGATGAGGATGAGGCGGAAGGTCTGCCACTCCGTCGCGCCGTCGGCCCGCGCAGCGTAGAGGAGCTCGTTGGGGAGCGCGAAGAAGAACGCGCGCAAGACCAGGATCGCGAACGGGATAGCGTACGTGCCGTCGGCGAGGATCAGTCCGGGGTAGCTGTTGAGCAGGTGCACCCAGTGGAAGACGATGAAGAGCGAGGTCGCCAACACGATCGACGGGACGATCTGCGCGACGATCAGCGAGCTGACCACCACCACCGTCACACGCAGCCGGTACTTGGAGAGCGCATACGCCGCCGGCACCGCGATGACCAGGGCGAGCAGAGCGGTGCCCGCGCCCACGATCAGGCTGGTGAGGATGTGTCCCGTCTGCTCGTTGAACACGGTCGTGTAATTCGACAGCGTCGGAGCGTGCGGCAGCCAGTAGTAGTTGCCGCTGAAGAGCGTCTGCGTCGACTCAAAGGAGCCGACGACAAGCGCGTACACCGGGAACAGCACGACCACGAGCGCGATCAGCGCGGCAAGCAGCGAGAGCCCTCGCTGCGCCAGCTTCCTCTGCGCGCGGCTCACGGTGCCACCCCGGAGCTTCGGCGCAGGGAGTCGCCGCTCAGCCACAGGTAGATCGGCGCGCAGATCATCGCGAGCACCAGCAGCACGTTGTTGAGCGCGGCGCCCTCCCCGAATGAGAAGACCTGGAACGACAGATTGTATGACCACGTGGTGATCAGCTGGGTGGCGTTGGCAGGGCCGCCGCCGGTCAGTCCGATCACGAGATCAAAGACCTTGACTGTGAAGACGAAGCCGAGCAGGAAGGTGACCTCGATCACCGGCAGGATCATCGGGAAGATCACGAGGCGGAGTCGCTGCCACGGGCCTGCCCCGTCGATTGCCGCTGCCTCCTTGATCTCCTCGGGAATATCCTGGAGGGCGCTGTAGAGCAGCATCGTGAAGAACGGGATCCCGAGCCAGATGTTCGCGACCAGGATCGTCCAGAACGCGATGTGCGGGTTATCCAGCCAATCGATCGGGCGGCTGGCGAGCCCCACGTCCATCAGCAACGTGTTGATGGCGCCGACCTGGAACTGGAAGAGGAACTTGAAGATCACACCGCTGACGATCAGCGGCACGAGCCACGGCACGATGATCAACGAGCGCGCCAGCGTCCGGCCCGGAAACGTGGTCGTGAACAGCAACGCGAGCGCGAAGCCGAGGACGAACTGCCCGACGAGTGACCCGACCGTGAACTCGAGCGTGCGGAAGATCGCGTCGCGGCTCGTCGGGTCGTTGATGATGAAGTTGTAGTTCGAGAACCCGGCGCCCGGCGAGAAGAAGTGAGAGAGCGTCGCCGGCGAGACCTGCTCGAAGCTCAGGAGCACGTTGTAGACGATCGGCAGCGCGAACGCGAAGAGCAGATACGCGATCGCCGGGATGAGGAACAGCCACGCCGCCAGGCGCTGTTTGCTGCGCGCGGAGATCCGGCGAGCTGAGGCCGGCCCGTGCCCACCGAGAGCTTGCGGAGGGCCGCCTGCTCGCGGCTGCGGCGGCGTCGCCCCGGTTGCTGTCTGCAGGGTGATCATCGTGATGCCGCACCCGTCGCGCTCGGTCGCATCTATTCGTCCTCCGCGGCAAGCGTCCGCAGCTCGCCACCCTCACGGAGGTAGACCGGAATCCGCGCGATCGGGGCGTCGGCGGTGATCCAGCCGGCCTCCCGCAGCGGCTCGCCGGTCCACGCATCGCGCCACCGGGCTCCCGCAGGCAGATAGACCGCGCGGTCGCGGGCGCCCAGCGCGGTGACCGGCGCGACGAGCACGTCCGCGCCGAGCATGAACTCGTCGCTGATGCCCCAGGCCGTCTCGTCGTCGGGGAACTCCAGGAACAGGGCGCGCATCGGCGGAATGCCGGTGGTGCTGGCCACGGACATGAGCTTCATCACGTAGGGGCGCAGGCGCTCGCGCAGGTGTAGCTGCCGGACGATCAACTCGTAGGCTTGCTCGCCGAACGACCACACCTCGTTCGGCGCGCCGGTCTGGCCGGAGCCGACGAGGGGTCCCGGCTCACGCACGCCGTGCAGCCTGAAGAGCGGGCAGAAGGCCGCGAACTGGAACCAGCGCACGACAAGCTCACGGAAGTGGTCCGTGGCCGGATCGCCGTGCCGGAAACCGCCGATGTCGGTTGTCCACCAGGGGATCCCGGAGATCCCCATGTTGAGACCCGCGGGGATCTGGGCCGCGAGCGCCTCGAAGCTCGAATCGATGTCGCCCGACCAGACGGCGGCGCCAAAGCGCTGACTGCCGGCCCACGCAGAGCGGCACAGCAGCACCACATCTTCGACTCCGCTCGCGCGCAGTCCCTCGTAGAAGCCGCGCGCATGCTCGCGTGGATAGACGCCCTGCACCTCCGTGCCGTCGCCGAGGAAGTAGCGGGCGCCGCCCCGCTTGTCCGCCAGCGCCTCCGGCTCGCAGGCGTCGAGCCAGAAGGCGCGGATCCCGTGACGTCCGTAGCCCTCGCTGACCTTCTCCCATACGTACTCCCGCGCTTCCGGGCTGGTGGCGTCGTAGTACCGCATGAAGACCTGGTCATCGGTGCCCTTGTCCCAGAAGGCGAGATGCAGCGGCAGGCCGTTCATGTCGCGCACGAGCAGACCACCCCGGTCCATCTCGGTGTAGTTCTCGCTGTTCGGGTTGACGGTGGGCCAGACCGAGACCATCAGCTCAACGCCCAGCTCGCGCAACTCGTCCACCATCGCCTGCGGATCGGGCCACTCTGCCGGATCGAATCTCCACTCACCCTGTCGCGTCCAATGGAAGTAGTCGCAGACGATGACCGACAGCGGCAGGCCACGACGCTTGTACTCACGTGCGACCTCGAGCAGCTCGTCCTGGTCGCGGTACCGGAGCTTCGACTGCCAGAACCCCGAGGCCCAGTCGGGCAGCATCGGCGGAAGTCCGGTCACCCGGGCGTAGTTGCTGACGATGCCGGCCGGAGTCGGACCGGTGGTCACCCAGTAGTCGATCTGGCGGGAGGCCTCGGCCACCCAGCGCGTGCCGTTCGTCCCCAGCTCCACCCGACCGACACCCGGTAGGTTCCACAACAGTCCGTAGCCGCGGCTGGACAGGACGAACGGTATCGACACCTCGGTATTGCGCTGGACGAGCTCGACGACGGCGCCCTTCTGGTCGAGCAGCCCGTGCTGGTGCTGACCGAGTCCGTAGAACCGCTCCCCAGGGTGCGCGTCGAACGCGATCTCGCACTTGAAGAGCTCACCCCCTGCGGCGTAACGCCGCTGCGGGGGAGCGGTGAAATGCGGGACCTGCTCGCTCAGAAGAGCGGTGCCATCAGCGCGCGAAAAACGCACGAGCGGGGGGAACCGTGTGAAGCGGTCCTCCTCGTTCTCGTAGACCCCGACGACGAGGTCTCCGTTGCGCAGAATGGCGTGGCCGTCCGCGAGCTCCACTGCGACCTCGCCGGCGGATGCTTCGCCCAGGGCGCTGCCGGGCGTCTCGGAAACGGCGGAAGCCATCGTCGAACGGACGCGCGCCCCGCTCGGTCCCCAGGCGTCGACGCGCAGAACCTCGCCGCTTTCGAAAACGGTGAAGCCCGTCTCCGTGGCTACGAAGCGTGCCACCGCGCACCCTCCCGCGAGCGTCCGGAGCCGCGATGCGAAGCGCTTCGCGTAGGCTCGCCCACGCGGCATCGCGACGCGCTCGGCTCGGATGCGGGCCGGCGCGCGCGCGCGGTGCAACATGACCGCTGCGGCGCGGTTATGGGCAAAGCCACTCTCTCTTCCTCTTTTTCACGAGCGGGCTTCACGCACAATCGAAGCGCTTCGAGCCCGTCCGCGAAAACGTACCACCGCCTCCCTCCGGGAGTCAAGGGCGAACCGGGGCGGAGCGCGAGAGCGGCGAGTTATGACGCGATGGCAGAATTGCCGAACATGGCCTCAACGAAGCCGGCCACGATGGCCGAGATTGCCGAGCGCGCCGGCGTCGCCCTGAGCACCGTTTCCTATGTGTTGAGCGGGAAACGCCCGGTCTCGGAGAAGATGCGCCAACGGGTGATGGCGGCGATCGAGGAGATGGACTACCGGCCGCATGGTCCCGCTCGCGCTTTGGCGAGCGGAGCATCGCACACGATCGCCCTGTTCATGCCCTCGCCGCAGTGGTCGGTGCTGCCGATTCACCAAACCTTCGTCGCCGGCGCCACCCAGGCGACGAGCGCCGGCGACTACGCGCTGCTGCTCTCCACGGCCGCCGCCGACCCCGAGACGATCGCGGAGGTTGTCGCCCGGGGACGCGCCGACGGCGTGATCCTGATGGAGACGCTGACCCACGACATGCGCGTCGAGCGCCTCCGGCAGGACGGCCACCCGTTCGTGCTCATCGGCCGCACCGGCGCGACGGATGGCATCAGCTACGTCGACATGGACTTCGGCGGTGCCATGGATGTCGGGCTCGCCCACCTCGCGAGGCTCGGGCATACCTGCGTCGCACTCCTCAACTTCCCCACGGACCTGCTCGACGCCGGGCTCACCGCCGCGCTCATCGCCCGGGATCGCTTCGAGAGACGGTCGACGGAGCTGGGCATTCGCGGCATTCACGTGCCGTGCCCGCACGAGCCACACGAGGCCTTCGAGGTCGTCGCCCGGCTGCTTCGTTCAGAGCCGGAGTGCACCGCCGCGCTGACGACGGGCTGGCAGTTCACCGGCCTGCTCGCGGCGCTGCGCGCCTCGGGCAAGCAGGTGCCCGAGGATTTCTCGGTGATGAGCGTGATCGCCGCTCCGTTCGCCGAGATGCTCACGCCGTCACTGACAGGCATCGAATGGCCCGCGTTCGAAGCGGGACGGATGGCGGCAGAGATGCTCATCGAGCAGCTCACCCAGCGGCGTGTGCCGGCCCGTCAGATCCTCGTCCCGGCTGAACTGGTGGTCAGGGAGTCGACCGGCCCGGCGCCGCGGAAGCGAGCGTCTGGGTCACCGACCCGGTCCCGCCGGCAGCCTCAGCGATCGCCCTGACCATCGGCGCCGCAGACGCCTCGTCCGCCCGAGGCTCGGCCATCGTCGCCGGCTTCGGTGAGGTCACGTGCGGCAAGCCTGCCATCGCGCCCTGACTCGCTGCTCTCCCGCTCGACTCAGACGCGCCCTTGACTCCCCGCGAGAGGTGGTGGTACGTTTCCGAGAGCGGACTCGAAGCGCTTCGACGCCCGGTTGACCCGGCTCGTGGGAAGAGGGAGGAGAGAGATGGAGTCGTCAATAGCCGTGACGCGACGGGGACATGGCGCCAGATGCGCGCGCCGGCTCACATTCGGGTCGAGCCCGACGCGTCGTCGCATAGGCGGACTGGCGCGAAGCGCTTCGAAACTCGGCCCCCGACCGTTGTCGGCGGCCGCCCCGCGAGCCCCACTCACCACTGCAGCGCGGAGAGAGATGCACATGAGACAAGCCCCATTCCCCCGCGCCCGCCGAGCGCTCGCGCCACTCGTCGTCCTGCTCGCTGCGCTTGCCGCGACCCTCGGCGCTCCATCCGCCGCGACCGCCGACACTCTCAGCCACGTGCCGACGCTGCCCGTCAACGCGTGCCACGACTCCTCGCTGCCGCCGGACTACGGGACGAACTTTCCGACCCCTGACGACCCATACGGGTTCGGCTACGGCGACGAGACCGCGATCGGCTGGGAGAACAACATCTACGCGCCGTTCGCCTATCTGTCCGGCTCCTACTTCGCGCGCGGCGTTCCGACGACGTATGACTCGAACGGCACGACGCTCTGCGGTGCGATGTACTCGTTCGGCGCCTACACATACGGGCTGCCCGCCGGCCAGGCGCCGCCGCCGCAGTCCGTGCACTGGCGGATGGCGCAGGGCTACCTGCCCGCGATGATCACCTCGTTCACGCGCGACGGGGTCGCGATCTCGATCACCGACTTCGCCGACCGGCAGACGATCGCCGGCAGGCCGGTCGAGCTCGTCTACACGCGCGTGCGGGTGACGAACGAGTCAAGCTCCCCGGTCGACGTCCCGCCCGGCGCGTCCGGGCCGAACCTCGTCGCGCTCACGAACGGCTCCGACACGGTGGCGCCAGGGCAGACCGTCGACCACGACTACGTCGCCGCCGTCGACACGTTCGACACGACCTCGTCTCTGCCCACCGTCGCCGAGCTCACCCCGAGTGCGACGAACCCGGGCGCGGCGAGCTACCAGACCGCCTTCCGCGACATGGTCCACTACTGGAACGAGCGGCTGAGCGTCATCCCGATGCTGTCGCTGCCGAACCTGCGGCTGCCGCACACCGGCCGTCTATCCGACCCGGGCGCGCGGCTCGAGGACGCGTACAAGGCGGCGTTCATCTACACCCGCATCGTCCAGGTTGCGGACGCGCCGTTCTCGGCCGCGAACAACTACTCCTACCTGCTCAACCACGACGCGCCCGGGATCCTCATGAACCGGTTCGCGCTCGGCGACTTCACCGACGCGCACAGCCTGCTGCTCAACGCTCGGATCTCCGAGCAGCCCGGCTTCGACGAGCATGGGGCGAACTGGTACTGGGATGGGCTGTGGCGAACGCCGATCGCGTGGGCTCAGTACCTGCAGGGCACGAATGACGTGTCGTTCGTCAGGCGGTATTTCGCTCACACCGACAGTCGCTGGGGGCCGAGCCTCAAGCAGATGATGCACACCGATTACCTCACGCAGTTGAGCTCCTCGGGTTACCTGCAGCGCTCGAACGACAACGACAGCGAGGGCACGTGGTTGTTCGACGACGAGACGGCACTCGCCGGTCTGGCGGCCTACCGCTACATCGCGACGCGAATCGGCGATGCTGTGGAGGCCAGGTGGGCAAACGGCGCCTACGACAGGCTGCTCGGAGCGGTCAACCAGGCGCTCGCCCAGAACGAGCAGGCGAACGGCTTCGACTTCCTGCCCTGCGAGGTTGACGTCCCGATCACCGCCGACCGCTGCAACACCGCGAACGACGCGAACTGGGCGGGATCGAACCTGTGGGGCCAGAACGTGTGGGACATCTTCCTGCAGGGCGGTCGGCTCGACGGCATCCTCGGCGACCCGAGCCAGACCGACAACCTCTATGAGATGGGGTTCAGCCGCCTGGCTGGCACCGGCGTGCCGTTCCCGTCATTCGGCGCCTACAGCGGGTACAGCGTCGCGCTCAACACCGCCTACGCCCAGGGAGCGCTCTACGGCGAGGCGTACCGGGATCTGCCGATCACGAGCTACGCCTGGCAGATCGCCTCGACGACCGGGGGCCCGAACGCGTGGTGGGAGGCGAACGGCACCGCCCCGAGCCGCGACAACCCGTGGGTCGGCCGCCACGCGATGCCCGAGTTCGGTGCGAGCCCGTACGCCTGGCCGATGGCCGGCCAGACGCAGTCGCTGCTTCAGTCGATCGTCGCTCCCGGCCTCACCGCGACGAGCGACGGGCACGGTGGCTTCGCCTACACGAACGACCTCTACATCGGACGCGGCATCCCCGACAGGTGGATCGCGCCCGGGCGCACGATCGCGGTCTCGAACCTGACCGCCGCCTACGACGTCGCGACCGGCCGCCGCACGACGTACGGGGTGCGGATCGAGACCGTGGCCGACGCCTCGGGAGGGCGCACGGTGCAGGTCACGCTCACCGGCTCGCCGCCGGCCGGCGACGTCGAGGTGCAGCTGCCCGTGTTCGCCGACGCCGGCGTGCAGGGCGTGAGTGGCGGCGCCTACGACTCCGCGACGCACACGCTCACGATGAGCGGTGATCAGGCGAGCGTGCAGCTCGGACAGGCCGCGCCACCGACGATCCGGGTTCACGTCGCGAACACAGCGCCGGGCCGGCACGCGCATCCGGCGCTGCTGGTCGGCGTGCCGACGACCGCGCGGGCGACGATCACGAACACCGGCGCGACGCCGCTTGCGAACGTGCATCTGACGCCGAGCCTGCCGAGCGGCTGGACGCTGAGTGCGACCTCGCCGACCGAGTTCGCCTCGATCGCGCCCGGGCAGAGCGCGACCGCCACCTGGACGGTCACCCCGCCGGACTCCACCGCCGCCGGCGAGACGGGCGCCGGAGTTGTGATCGACGCGACGTACATGCCGAGCGATGGCGCGGCTGGATCGGCGAGCGCCGAGGAGTGGGTGACGACCCAGGCGCCGCTCCCGCTTCCGCCCGGCACGAAGGACCTCGCCCTCAGTGCAACCCCGTCGGCGTCCTACACCTCGCCGTGGACGACGCTCGAGGGCCTCAACAGCGGGATCATGCCCGTCCAGTCGGCCGACGACAACGACCTCACCCCGTACTGGGGCGATTGGCCCCAGAACGGGACCCAGTGGGTCGAGTACGACTGGAAGAATCCGATCATGATCGACAGCACCGCGGTCTACTGGGCCTGGGACGGCGGCGGGCTGCAGGTGCCGTCCTCGTGGACCGTCCAGTACTGGAACGGCAGCGCGTGGACGGACGTGAGCGGCCAGAGCGGCGACCCGACCGCGCTCAACCAGTTCAATTGGGCGACGTTCGATCCGGTGACGACGACCCGCCTGCGCCTGTCGATGCAGAGCACCGGGACCGCCTCGGTCGGGATCGTCCAGTGGATGGTGCCGAGCGGCGCCCACACGCAGCCGCCGGGCACCTGAGCTCCGGTCGCCGGCCGCCTGTGGCCCAGGGCTGGCCGCCGGTCCCAGCGGGCGAAGCGCCCTGAAAGCTCCCTCCCGGCTCTCCTCTCTGCCGGGCTGGAGTCGGTCGAGCCGCCTCGTGCGGCTCGACCGATGCCGCGTTCCGGTCAGCGCGAGGGGTCGATCACGCGCTCGGCGATCCGCCCGAGCAGCGTCGCCGCCCGCGCCCCGAACACGATCCGGTGGTCGCAGGCGAGCGTGAGCGCGATCAGCTTGCCGGGGACGACCGCGTCCTCGCGCACGACCGGCGCGTCGAACGGCGCGCCGGCGGTGAGCGCCGCCGCCTGAGGGGCGATCACGAGCGCGCTCCAGCGCTGCGCGCCCGGCTGCTCGCCCATGTCCGACAGCGTGAACGTCGTGCCGGCCTGCTCTGGCGGAGTCAGCTCGCCGGCGCGCGCCCTGGCGGTGAGCCGCTCGATCTCCTCCGTGAGCGCGTCCAGCGACTTCGTGTCGGCATCGAGCACGGCGGCGATCAATTGCCCCGGGCGCTCGGCGTCGCCGACCTGGACGGTGATTCCGACGTTCACGCGCCCGTGGCGCTCAAAACGGCCGTCGCGGTAGGAGGCGTTCGCCCACGGCAGCTCGCGCAGCGCGAGCGCGGCGGCGCGGGTGAGGACGGCGGACATCGACGCCTCGCCGGTGCGCACGAGCCCCAGGGCCGCGGTCGCGTCGACGTCGCGCCCGAGCTCCAGGTCGGGCACCGTCGCCCGGATCTCCGCGGCGCGGCGACCGATCGCGCGCGCGGTGCGGTCGGGCTCCTCGACTGTCGACTCGCCCTTGAGCGAGCCCGTGGCGGCGGTCTTCGGCATCACGCGAAGACGGTAGCCGAGCGGGCGCGGCGGATCGCTGCGGCGCGGCTCAGGCCAGGTCAGCCGGGCCGGCTCGGCCCGGGAACGGGCCGCTCAGGCGCGGTCTGCGCCCTCCCACAGGGCGAGGAACTCCTCGGCGCTCATCGCGACGAGGTCCTCGCGGAGCTCGCGCACGAGCCGCGCCGCCTCGCGCGCCGGCACGTCCCAGAAGAGCAGCGGCTCCCCGTCGGCGATCGACACGACCTCGATCCGGTCGTGGCGGCCCCGCTCGGCCAGGAAGCGCGGCTCATGCCCGCCGGGCGTGATGATCAGCCGGTACGCGCGGTTCGCCCGCATCGGTGCTCGGAGTCTTTTCCACCGACAGCGCAGGAAACCTTCCCCGCATCCGCCGAGGGCCGCCGCCCCGATCGTCAGCCGGCGGGGCTGAGCGCGGCGATCGCCTCGTCGAGGGCCCGCGGCCCGCACACGGTGAGACCGCCGGGCAGCGCGAACGCCGGCAGCGCGGTGACGCCCGCCGCCAGCGCCCGCTCGCCGGCCTCCGCAAGCCCCGCCGCGGTCGAGCGCAGCGACGCCCCCTTGAGCGCCGCCGTCGGGTGGATCTCGCACGCCGCCGCCGCGATGATCACGGTCGCCTCCTCTCCGAGGTCGCGCCCGCCCGCAAACGCCTGGCGAAACGCGGCCAGAGAGAACGCGATCGACTTGCCCGCGCCCTTGGCGTAGGTGGCGACCCGCATCGCGAGCGCGCTGTCCGGCGGCCACACGGCGGGCATCCGCAGCGGCAGCAACTCAAGGGCGGCCGCCGCGGCGGCGAGCGCCGCGGGATCGGGGTCGGGTCCGTGGCGGCCGGCGCCGTCGGGCAGTCCGAGCGCGTCGGCGTGCACGGGCTCCCACGCGCAGACGACGGGCAGCTCGGCCCGGATCCGCTCGGCGACGAGGTAGCAGTCGGGACTGGCGAGGTCGTAGAAGAAGACGGCGTCGGGTGGCGTCGCCGCGGCTGGTTCGGCCGCGGCGCCTGGGCCCGACCGCACGACCTCGAGCGACACCTCAGAGCTCGCCGGGGACGATCTCGAGCGACACGGGCGCCCCGTCAGCCGTGTACGAGCCAGCCGTCCGCGGCGCGGGCCGCCTCCAGCACCGCCTCGGACATCGTCGGGTGGCCGTGGACGAGATGGGCGATCTCGGGATAGCCGCCCTCGAGCGCCTTCGCGTTGACGAGCTCCTGGATCATCTCGGTCGACTTGGCGCCGACGATGTGGCCTCCCAGGATCTCGCCGTACTTCGTCTCGCCGACGATCTTGACGAGGCCCGTGCGGTCGCCGTACACGGTGCCCGCGCCGACCGCGCCGTACTGGACCTTGCCGACGACGACGTCGTGGCCGGCCGCTCGCGCCTGCTCCTCGGTGAGCCCGAACGAGGCGACGTTCGGGGTGCAGAACGTCGCGCGGGGGATGTCGGGGTACTCGATCGGGTGGGTCGCAAGACCTGCGGCGTCCTCGATCGCGATCACGCCCTCGTCGGAGGCCTTGTGGGCGAGCGCCGGTCCGGGGACGAGGTCGCCGATCGCGTAGACGCCGGGGAGGTTCGTCTTCAGCGTGCCGTCGACCTTGATGAGGCCGAGCTCGTCGCGCTCGACGCCCGCCTCGTCGAGGCCGAGCCCCTCGACGTCGGGGCCGCGGCCGGCGGCGATCACGAGCCACTCGACCTCGCCCTCGGCGTCGCCGTAGGTGAACTTCACCGCCTTCTTGCCCGCCTGGACCTCCTGCACGTGGGTGTTCGTGTGGATCGTCATCCCCTGCCGCTTGAGGCCGCGCTCGGCAAGCCTGGAGATGTCCGCGTCCTCGGTCGGGAGCACCCGGGAGAGCGCCTCGAACAGCAGCACCTCGACCCCGAGCCGCGCGTAGGCGGAGGCGATCTCGGTCCCGGACGCGCCGGCGCCGACGACCGCCAGGCTGCTCGGGAGCGTCTCGAGCGCCCACGCCTCCTCGGTGCCGATCACGCGGCCGCCGAACTCCATGCCCGGCAGCGGCTTCTTCACCGAGCCGGTGGCGAGCACGATCGTCTTCGCGTCGATCGTCGTGCCGTCGACGGCGACCTTGCCGGCGCCGGCGAGCGAGCCGGTGCCCTCGATCACGTCGATCCTGTTCTTCTTCATCAGCCCCGCGACGCCGCCGGTGAGCGTCGCGATCACCTTCTCGCGCCGCGCCGCGACCGCGTCGTAGTCGACCTCGGGCGCGCCCACCCTGATGCCGAACTCGTCCGCCTCTCGGACCTCGGAGAGGACGTCGGCGACGCGCAGCACCGCCTTCGCCGGGATGCAGGCGTAGTTGAGGCAGCGGCCGCCGATCTTGTCCTTCTCGACGATCGCGGTCTTCATTCCAAGCTGAGCGGCGCGGATCGCGGCGACGTAGCCACCGGGTCCCGAGCCGATCACGACGGTGTCATAGGCAGATTCGGGCATGGTCGGGGAATCTAGTGCTCGCGGGGCGCCTGCAGGCGGCTGAGCACGCGCACGAGCTTGAAGAACAGGTAGCCCGAGACGAGGATGACGGCGAGCGCGACGACGACCCCGAGGACGTTCGAGGCCTCGATCAGGAACAGCGTGAACAGGATCGCGATGATCGCCATCAGGCACATGAAGCCGAGCACCGCGCCGGCGCGCATCCGCCACAGACCGGCCGCGCAGGCGAGCAGCACGCCGGAGAACACGAGGATCCCGGTCGCGGCAGGGTGGTGGCCGGAGATCTTCAGCCCGGCGAGCCAGGAGATGAGGTTGGCGAGCGCGAGCGCGGCGGCGATCGCCGCGCTGGCGAGCACGACCCCGGGGCGTTCCCCGGGCGCGTAGGGCCGCAGGGTCGCCCGGATCTCGGCGTTGCGCGCCTCGGAGCGGCTCTCGCGCGGGGGCGGGAGATGGGGGGGGAGAGGGCGCCTGGCGGCGCCCTCCGGTCCGCTCGGCCGCGGTGGCTCCGGCACCGCGCGGGCCGGCTCGACCGGTGGCCGCGCAGCGGGAGCAGAGGCGGACGGCTCGAGCGGTGGCTGCGCAGCGGGAGCAGAGGCGGACGGCTCGAGCGGTGGCTGCGCAGCGGGAGCAGAGGCGGACGGCTCGAGCGGTGGCTGCGCGGCCGGAGCCGCGCGCGGTGGCTCGTGCCGGCCGCGCTTGCGGCTACGCCCGGGCACGATCCGCCTCCCGAGCACGCTCCGTCACCCGGGCGCCGCGGGCCTCGCGGGTTGCTCCGGCGATCGCATTGCGCAGCCGGCGCGCCGCCGCCTCGGGGTCCGCGGACTCGGTGATCGCCCGCACGACCGCGATCCGCTCCGCGCCCGCCTCCCGCACCGCGACCGCCGCCGCCGCGTCGATCCCCCCGATCGCGAAGAACGGCTGGACGGCGCGCGCCGCGGCCTCGCGGACGAGCGCGGTTCCGACGGCGGCGCGGCCGGGCTTCGTCGGCGTCGCGCGCACGGGACCGACTCCGATGTAGTCGACCGCCTCGCGCCCCGCGGCGGCGATCTGCTCAGGCGTGTGCGTCGAGAGCCCGACGATCCGGCTGGCGCCGACGAGCTCCCGCGCGACCCGCACCGGCGTGTCGTCCTGGCCGACGTGGACGCCGTCGGCCCTCGCGGCGGCGACGAGCTCCGGCCGGTCGTTGAGGATGAACAGCGCGTCGTGGGCCGCGCAGAGTGCCGCGTAGCGCCGGCCGGCGGCGACGAGCGCGGCGTCGTCGGCCTGCTTGTCGCGGAGTTGCACGATGTCGACGCCGCCGCGCAGCGCCGCCTCGAGGAACGCGTCCTCGCGGATCGCGCACACGAGGTACAGGCGCGCGTCGCGGAGCCGCTGGCGGCGGTCGGTCATCGTTCGAGTCTGGCAGGCGCGGACGGGTAGCATCCGGACGGAAACGGGAGCCCCACCCCACGGGCTGAGAGGGCGGACGGGGGTCCGCCGACCGTCGTACCTGACGCCGGGTAATGCCGGACAGGGAGGTCTTTTCGCCGTGAGCACAGCCGAGAAGAGCGCGGACGTCGTCGTCATCGGCGGCGGCGTGATCGGCCTGTCGATCGCCTGGCGCGCCTGTATGCGCGGGATGCGAGCGCTCGTGCTGGAGGCGGGCGAGATCGCGCACGGCGCCTCGCGCCACGCGGCGGGGATGATCGCGCCGGTCGCCGAGGTCGCTCCCGGCGAGGAGCGGCTGCTCGGGCTCGCGCGGCGCAGCGCCGAGATCTACCCGGAGTTCATCGCCGCGCTCGCCGCGGACTGTGGGCGCGAGCACGTCGGCTACACGCGCTGCGGCACGCTGATGGTCGCGCGCGACCGCGACGAGGCCGAGGCGCTCGAGCGCGAGCGCGCGCTGCGCGAGCGCCTCGGCATCCCCGTCGCGCCGCTTGCGCCGAGCGAAGCCCGCCGCCGGGAGCCCGGCCTCGCCCCGACGCTCCGGCTCGCGCTCGACCTGCCCGACGACCACGCCGTCGACCCGCGGACGCTGTGCTCGGCGCTTGCGACCGCGATCGTCCGCCGCGGCGGCGCGATCCGCGAGCACAGCCCGGCGGTTGCGCTGCAGCCGGGCGCGGTCCGGGTGAGCCGCGGCACGCGGGTGCGCGCGGGAGCCACGGTCATCGCCACCGGCGCGCTCGGCGGCGGCCTTGCGGGAGTCGGCGAGCCGGTCCCGTCCCGGCCGGTGAAGGGCCAGATCATGCGCCTGCACGACCCCGAGGGCCCGGGCCTCGTCACGCGCGTCATCCGCTTCCCGCCGACGTACGTCGTCCCGCGCGGCGACGGGCGCTACGTGATCGGCGGCACGTCGGAGGAGCGCGGCCTCGACACGACGGTGACGGCGGGCGCGGCGCTCTCGCTCCTGCGGGAGGCCGCCGAGCTTGTGCCCGGCATCGGTGAGCTCGTGCTCGACGAGTTCACCGCCGGGACCCGCCCGGGCACGCCCGACAACCTGCCGGCGATCGGCCCGGCGAGCGTCGAGCGCGTGTGGTGGGCGACCGGGCACTACCGCGGCGGCGTGATGCTCGCGCCCGTCACCGCCGAGCTGCTCGTCGCCGCGCTGTGCGGCGAGCCGGTCGATCCGCTGCTCGCGCCGTGCGACCCGTCGCGATTCTGGGGCGCGGCGGCATGAGGGTCGTCGTCAACGGCGAGGACCGCACGCTGCCGGAGGGCGCTACCGTGGCCGACGTGGTGCGCTCGCTCGATCTCGGATCCGAGCCGCGCGGCGTCGCGGTCGCGGTCGACCGCGAGGTCGTGGTCCGCGGCGCGTGGGCGACGACGGTCCTGCGCGAGGGCGCGCACGTCGAGGTGCTCGGCGCGATCGGAGGCGGGCGATGAGCGCGGGGCGCGCGGCGGGCGTGGAGCACGCGGCGGGCGTGGAGCACGCGGCGGGTGTGGGGTCCCCGGCGGGCGTGGAGCACGCGGCGGGTGTGGGGTCCCCGGCGGGCGTCGAGCAAGCAGCGCCCGTCGCGCGCCCGGTCGCCAACCGGCTCGTGATCGCCGGGCGCGAGTTCGAGAGCCGGCTCATCCTCGGCAGCGGCGGCTTCGCCAACCACGGGCTGCTGCGCGCGGCCTGCGCGGCCGCGCGGGTGGAGCTCTGCACGGTCGCGCTGCGGCGGATCGGTGTCGGCGGTCCGCGCGGCGGCGCACGGTCCGGCGCCGGCGCCGCGGGCCGCTCGATCCTCGACGTGCTCGCCGAGGCCGGAGTCGACGTGCTGCCGAACACCGCCGGCTGCTTCACCGCCCGGGACGCGGTGCGCACCGCGGAGCTCGCGCGCGAGGCGTTCGACACCGACTGGATCAAGCTCGAGGTGATCGGGGACGACCGCACCCTGCTGCCCGACGCGGTCGAGCTGGTCGGCGCCGCCGAGCGGCTGGTGGCCGACGGATTCCAGGTGCTCCCCTACACGACCGACGACCCGACGCTCGCGCGCCGCCTCGAGGATCTCGGCTGCGTCGCGGTGATGCCCCTCGGCTCCCCGATCGGATCCGGGATGGGGATCTGCAACCCGTACAACATCTCGCTGATCGTCGAGCATGCCTCGGTCCCGGTCGTGCTCGACGCCGGCGTCGGGACGGCGTCGGATGCCGCGCTGGCGATGGAGCTCGGCTGCGACGCGGTGCTGTGCGCGAGCGCGATCTCCCGCGCCCACGACCCGGCCGCGATGGCCGCCGCGATCCGGGCGGGCGTCGAGGGTGGCCGCCTGGCGCGCCGCGCGGGCCGGATCCCGCGGCGCCGCCACGCCGAGGCCTCGACGCCGATGACGGGGCTGCCGTCGCTGTGACCGCGGCCAGGCCGACCGGGCGGGTGGACGCCGTCGTCGCGAGGGCGAGCCGCCGCGCCGATCGCGGGACCGTCGCGCCGACACCGGCCGGCCGATGACGACCGCGGTCGACCCGCTGATCGACCGCTGGCAGGCCGCCTGGTCGGGCCATGACGCCGACGCCTTCCGGGACGTCTGCGCGCCCGGCATCGGCTATGAGGATCCACTCACCGAGCGGCCGCTCGCCGGCGTCGACCAGCTCGGGGAGCACGCCTCCCGGCTGTGGGCGGGCTTCCCCGACGCCCGGCTGGAGCGCACCGGCGAGCGGCTCACCGGCGGCGCGTTCGTGGCCGCGCCCTGCAAGCTGCTCGGCACCCACCGCGCGCCGCTCGAGGGGCTGCCGGCCACCGGACGCTTTCTCGTCGTCCACTGTCTGTTCTATTGCGAGGTGCAGGGCGAGCGGCTGCTGCGCGTGCGCGGCTTCTTCGACGTCTACGACGCCGCCGTCCAGCTCGGCGTCCTCCCCGGGCGCGGGACGCTCGGCGAGAAGGCGCTGATGATGCTGCGCGGCTTCGGTCTGCGGGCGACCCGCAGCGGCCCCCCGCGTTAGCGCGGCTGCGGCTCAGCCGGCCGGGCGCTCGCGCGGCGCTGCGGCTCAGCTCGCGCGGCGCTGCGGCTCAGCTCGCGCGGCGCTGCGGCTCAGCTCGCGCGGCGCTGCGGCTCAGCCCGCCCGGCGCTGCGGCTCAGCCCGCGCGGCGCTGCGGCTCAGCCCGCCCGGCGCTGCGGCTCAGCCCGCCCGGCGCTCGAGCAGCCGCTCCACCCGGTCGGGGGCGAGCACGTAGTCGATCACGAGGTGCGCGGCGCCGACCACCCCCGCCATGTGACCGAGCTTCGTGAGCGCGATCTCCAGGTGCCGCGAGGCGACCGGCGTCGCCTTGCGGTAGACGACCTCGCGCACCGCGGCATACACCTGCTCGTCGACCTCCGCGAGCTTGCCGCCGATGACGACCGACGTCGGGTTGAGCAGGTTGACCGCGTCGGCGAGCGCGGAGCCCACGAGCCGGCCGCTGCGCCGCACCTCCCTGGTCGCCTCGGGGTGGCCCTCCTGGGCGAGGCGGACGACGTCGGGCGGCGTCGGCGCGAACTCCCCCATTCGGCGCGCGATCGCCCACCCGCCGGCGACCGCATCGAGGCACCCGACGTTGCCGCAGCGACAGACCTCGGGGGCCTTCGGGTCGACGACGATGTGCCCGATGTCACCGGCGGCGCCGCGGTCGCCGCGCAGGATCTCGCCCTCGGCGATCAGGCCGGCGCTGATGCCTGACCCGACCTTGACGAAGATCATGTTCGCGTCCGAGCGCCGGGCCGAGCGATGCTCGCCGACGGCCATGATGCGGGCGTCGTTGTCGACGAGCACCGGGCTGTCGGTGACGTCCGCGAACAGGCTCGGGACATCGACGCCATCCCAGCCGGGCATCGCGGGCGGACTCACCGGGCGGCCGGTGTCGAAGTCGACCGGGCCGGGGACGCCGAGCCCGATCCCGAGCACGGACCCCCAGTCGCGCCCGAGCTCGGCGAGCAGCTCGCCGAAGCGGTCCTTGACCCAGGCGAGCACAACCTCCGGTCCCTGCTCGATCGACAGCGACGCGGTGTGCTCGGCGAGCGGCACCGCGCCGAGGTCGCAGATCGCGAGGTGGCATCCGGTCTGCCCGAGGTCGCCGACCGCGACGACCGCCGCGCTCTCGTCGAACGCGAAGATCGAGGCGGGCCGGCCGCCGCTCGACTGCGTGTCGCCGGCCAGGCGCACGAAGCCCGCCGAGCTGAGCACCGACAGCCGCTGCACGACGGTCGAGCGCGCGACGCCGAGGCGCTCGGCGAGCTCGTTGCGCGTGCTCGCCTCGCCCGAGCGGATCAGGGCAAGGACGGAACCGGGTGAGGCGGGCTCAGTGATCGACGCACCTTACCTGGCGGGCGGTGCTCCGATCGCGGACGACGGAAGAACCCGAAGAGCGACGGCCCGGGAGAGCGGTGGCCCCGGGGGGCGACGACGGGGAGCGCTGGGGCACGGCGGCCGGGTACGGCGGCCCGGCGGTACGGGGGTACGGCGGCCCGGGGGTACGGCGGCCCGGGGGTACGGCGGCCCGGGAGCGCGGGGGCGCGGCGGCCCGGCGATGGCGATCCGCGGTGCGCGTCCGGTCGGACCGACCGCCCCCGGATGAATTTCCCGCACGCGTCGACTGCGCGGGCCTCGTGCGCGCGTTTCCCTGCACCGGCTGCGACGGATCACGCACGCGCCCGGCCACGGGAGTGCGCGTGCGGGAAAGCAGCCGCGGCGGTGGCGGCAGGCCCCTCCCGGCCAGCCCGTCTTCTACGGGCCGCTCCCAAGCGGTCCCGAGGTCCGCCAGACGCCGCCGCGCCGGGTGACGATCATCCAGCCGACGCTGTCCTCGGCGTTGTGGGTCACGTTCACGGTGTACTCCGCCGATCGCCTCCCTGACCGGGGGCCGACGCGCCCACCGAGCGAGTAGTCCGAGCCGCAGCGACGCAGGTACGCCCGCATCGCGCCCACTTCGGTCGTGCCGTGGCCGCTCGCCGAACAGAACGACGTCTGCGTTTCGGCCACCTGGCGGACGTCCCAGGCCATCCCGGCGCACAGCGCGACCGCGGACGCCACGGGCACAGCCCGCACGAGCGACCGCCGGCTCACCCGGACACCGTCCCGCGTTCTCCCGTCGCGGGACCCGCGTGCCGCCCCGCCGGCGTCCTCGCCGGGAGCCATCAGGCGAGCGCGACCGCCGGGAGCATCAGGCGAGCGCGACCGCGGCGTCGAGCGCCGCCCGTCCGTCCGGGTCCAGAGCGCGGCGCACCCGCCAGCGGGCGCCCGAGAAGGCGAGGTTGGCGACGGTCGCGAACCCCGCCTCGTCGGCGCGCAGCGCGAGCAGCAGGTGCGCGATGCGGTCGGCGCGCGGCAGCGGCTCGCCGGTCGTGCGGACGCAGTAGCCCTGCACCCGGCGGCCGCCGGGGCGGACGAGGAGCGCCCCCGCCGGCCCCAGCACCCACACCCCGAAGCGGCCGCGCTCGATGACGAAGCCGGTGTCGGCGAGCGCCTGGCGGGCGGAATGGCCGACGAGATCGCCGAGCAGTCCGAGCGCCCGGCGCTCGGCGCGCGCGTCGGTCGGGCGCGGCGCTCCCCATGGCCGCGGCGGTGCGATGACGCCCGCGCCGCGGGCCGCGTAGAGGCCGGGGATGAACCAGGCGAATCCGAGTGCCGCCGTGGAGAGGACGAGGAGGATGGGCGAGAGCACGGGAAGGCCGGCCGCGATGAGCAGGAACGGGATCTCCTGGCCGGCGGTCCAGCGGGTCCAGCGGCGATCGGCCCGGCGCAGCGCCGCCTCATCGGCGCGGGGGCGCCAGGGCACCGCCGCCAGCTCGGGCAGGAACTCGTCGAGCGCCGGCCGCGCGTCGTCAGCGGCCCCCGCGCCGGGCTGCGTCCCCGCGCCGGGCTGCGCGGCTGCGCCGTCGGTCATCGCAGCGTTCCCGGGCCGGACGCCGGGCTGCGTCCCCGCGCCGGGCTGCGCGGCTGCGCCGTCGGTCATCGCAGCGTTCCCGGGCCGGACGCCGGCCGCGCCGCTCACCCTCCCGCGATCGGCCGGCGGAGCACGACGAGCTCGGCGTCGGACGGGAGCTCCCGGATCTGCTCGGCGGTCCCGTCCGGTCCGGTGGCGACCGCGAAGTACCCGTGCTCCAACTCCTCGATGAGCGCGGCGCGGGCCCGCTCGACCCCGGCGCCCTCCGCGGTCCACTCCGCGAGCTCCGTGTGCCCGGTCGGATCCAGTCTGATCAAGCGCGGCATGGTGTCCCTCCTCACGCGAGACGATCGATCACCGATGATACGGCCCGAGCGCGCCTCAGATCACGAGCGTCACCGCGAGCGGCCCGCTCTCCGGGGGCGCGCCGACGCCGAACGGCGTGGGTCGCGCCGCAGGGCCGGCCGTGCCGACGCGGATGTCGATCCCCGGTCCGCACAGGATGTGCTGAGCGGCGGCCGCGGCGGCCGTCCGCAGGCCCTCGGCGTCCGCCGCCGGATGCAGCCGCTCGACCTCCGCCGCCGCTCCCAGGTCGCCGCCGAGGATGAGCGGCAGACGCGCGGCGCGGGCCCACTGCGTCGACGCGCGCACCGCCGCGCGCAGGTCGTCCGCGGCGGCGGGGCCGCCGCTCGCGTGGAGGTTCGAGACCCAGACGCCGCACGCGAGCGCGACGCCGTGCACGAGCCGCCGCTCGGGACGGCGGCCGAGCAGCAGCGAGTGCTCGCCGATGATCCGGTCGGAACGGGCGAGGATCGCGCCCCCGCCGCCGACCACAGCGCCGGCGGCGCGGCCGGGGAACGCGCGGCGCATCCGCAGCAGCGGCACCCGGCGCGCGGTCGCCCAGCGCGCCTCGCAGTGGAGCGCCGCGCAGATCCGCTCCGGCCACCACGGCGGAACCTCCTGCAGGAGCGCGACGTCCCACGCCCAGCCGTCGAGGGCCGCCGCCAGCTCCGCGCCCGGGTCGCCTCCGGCGCCCAAGACCCCCCGTGCGGGGGGCGGGTACGCCCGAACTGCAGCCACGTTCCAGGTGAGCACCCGCAGGTCCATGTCTCCCAGCGCGAACGTACACTGCGCGGCGTGATCCGGCATTTCGTCACCGGCGCGGAGCTCGAGCGGAGCGAGCTTGAGGCGCTGCTCGACCGCGCCGCGGAGCTGAAGGCCGCGCCGCTGTCCTCAAGCGCGCTGCGCCGGCGCACGATCGCGCTCGTCTTCCAGGCGCCGTCGACGCGTACGCGCACCTCGTTCGAGGCCGGCGTCGTTGAGCTCGGCGGCCACCCGATGGTCCTGCGGCCCGACGAGATGCAGATCAGCCGCGGTGAGTCGATCCGCGACACCGCCTACATCCTGTCGCGCCACGCCGCCGCGATCGGAATCCGCACCGGCTCCGACGAGCTCGTGCAGGCGCTCGCCGCGCACGCGAGCGTCCCCGTCGTCAACATGCTCACGGCGCTCCATCATCCCTGCCAGGCGCTCGCCGACCTGCTCACGCTCCGGGAGGCGTTCGGCCGCCTGGAGGGCCTCACGGTCGCCTATGTCGGCGACGGCAACAACGTCGCCCGATCGCTGGTGGTGCTCGGGAGGATCGCCGGGGTGGCCGTCCGGGTCGCGGCACCCGCCGGCTACCAGCTCGAGCCGCTCGCCGGGGTGGAGCTGACCGACGATCCGCACGCCGCCGTCGAGGACGCCGACGCCGTCTACACCGACGTGTGGCTGTCGATGAGCGATCCGCCGGAGTCGGCCGAACGGCGCCGCGCCGACCTCGCCGCCTACCGGATCGATGACGCGCTGCTCGACCTCGCGGCTCCGCACGCGATCGCGCTCCACTGTCTGCCGGCGCATCCCGGGGACGAGATCACCGCCGAGGTGCTGTACGGCGAGCGCCAGCGGATCTGGGACCAGGCCGAGAACCGCCGGCACGCGCAGAAGGCGCTGCTCGAGTGGCTGATCGGCGTCACCGAGCACGACTGACGCCTCCCGCACCAGCGATGCCCATCTGGCCGAGCGGGTACCCTCGCCCGCAGCCGCCGCTCAACTCGATCCGACAGTCCGCCAGGAGCCCACATGCCCGCCGCGAAGCGTTCCTCCTCGTCCACCGCGAAGTCGAAGCGAGCCCCGAAGACCGCCGCCAGGCCGGCCGCCGCCGAGACGTCGAAGCCCGCCTCGAGGCGCCGCACCGCGGCGAAGGCGAGCGCCCCGCGGGCGAAGGGAGCGGCCGACACGGCTGGGAAGTCCGCCGCACCGGAGGCGAAGGCGACCGCGACGACCGCGCGCAAGTCCGCGGGGCGGACGCGCACGCAGGCGAAGTCCGGCGCGACCCGCACCGCGACAGCGGCGAAGGCCGGCGCGAGGGGGACGGCCGGCGCCGCGAAGGCCGGCGCGAGGGGAACCGGGACGGCGGCCGTCGCGGGCACGCGGAAGACCGCCGCCCGGGGCAAGGCGACGGCGACGCGCGCGCGCCGCACCGGGCTCGGCCGCGAGCAGATCACGCTCACCCGCGCGCGCGTCCAGGAGGTGCTCGACGACGCCGCCTCGCGCGGACGGATCTCGCCTCGAGATGCGGCGGAGCTGGTCGCCGAGATCATGCGCCGCGGCCGTCATCCGGGCGACGAGGTCGCCGAGCTCGTCCACAAGGGCCGGGCGCAGCTCGAGTCGGCGACCCGCAGGGTGCGCAAGGTCGAGCCGGTCGACCGCCTCGTGCGCAGCGCCGACCGCGCGCGTCGAGCGGCGGGCGTCGGGCCGTCGTTCCCGATCACGGGCTACGACGATCTCAACGTCGCCCAGGTCCAGGCGCGCATCAAGGAGCTGACGCGGCCCGAGCTGCGCAAGGTCCTCAGCTACGAGCGCAAGCACGCGAACCGCAAGTCGGTGGTGGGCGCGCTCGAGCGCTCGCTGTCCTAGCCGATGGCGCTGGGTGGCTCCGACGGGCGGTGGCGCGCATGTCCCGCCTGAAGACGGCGATCGCGCGCGGTCGCCTCGTCTACGGCGCGGCGCTGGTGCTCGCGCCGGACGCGCTCCTCGGCGCGCTCGACGCCGGTGAGGTCGACGGGCGCGCCCGCACCTTCGCCCGCGTGCTCGGCGCCCGCCAGGTGGCCGAGGCGGCGCTCGTCGGCCCGGGCGCCTCGGCGCGTCGGATCCGCGTCGGCGCCGCGGTCGACGGCATCCACGCGCTCACGATGGTCGCGCTCGCCGGCCTCGACCGGCGCCGGCGGCGGCTGGCGACCGTCAACGCGCTGATCGCGTCCGCGCTGGCGCTGGCGGGCGTCGTCGAGCTCCGCCGCAGGTAGGGGCCGAAGTTCACCCACGGCGGATTGGCGGCGGGCCGCGTCGGGTGCGCGTCATCCTCGGCCTCGACCGGCCGACGAGCGGCCGCGCGACCGTGAACGGCCGGCCCTACGTCGAGATCCCCGCGCCGCTGCGGGAGGTGGGCGCGCTGCTGGAGGCGCGGGCGATCCACACCGGACGCTCGGCCTACCACCACCTCGTCGCGATGGCGCAGACCCACGGCATCCCACGCCGCCGCGTCCGGGAGGTGATCGAGCTGGTCGGCCTGTCCGACGTCGCCCGCAAGCGCGCCGGCGGATTCTCGCTCGGGATGGGCCAGCGGCTCGGGGTCGCCGCCGCGCTGCTCGGCGACCCGTCGGTCCTCATCCTCGACGAGCCCGCCAACGGCCTGGACCCCGAGGGCATCCTGTGGATGCGCAACCTGCTGAGGTCGCTCGCCGCCGAGGGGCGCACGGTGTTCCTCTCCTCGCACCTGATGGCCGAGATGGCCCAGACGGCCGAGCACGTGATCGTCATCGGCCGGGGCCGCCTGATCGCCGACACGACGGTCGCCGACCTCGTCGCCCGCGCCTCGCACGGCGCCGCCGTCCACGTCCGCTCGCCGCAGGCGACCGAGCTCCGGGACGCGCTCGCGGCCAAGGCGTGGCGATCGATTCGCCGGAACCCGGCGTGCTCGAGGTCCACGGGCTGACGAGCGCCGAGATCGGCGCCGCGGCCGCCCGCGAGGGACTTGAACTGCACGAGCTCATCCCCCGCACCGCCTCACTCGAGGAGGCGTTCCTCGGCCTCACCGACCAGGCGGTCGAGTTCGGCGGCGCGGCTGACGAGCGGGGGGGGCAGCCGGCAAGCCGGATGGCTCACGCCGCCGACTCACAGGCGAGGCCAGTCGGATGACGCGGGCGGCGCCCGTCCAGGCGAGGCTGGATGCCGAGCGGGCGGCGAAGCCCGCGCCCGAGTGGAGGCGATCAGCGTGAGCTCCGCCGGAGCAGCGCTCGGGCGCGAGCGAGCGCCCGTCTCGGACGGGCCGGTGGCGCTCCGCCGCGTGCTCGCCTCGGAGTGGACGAAGCTCTGGTCGCTGCGCTCGACGCGCTGGACCCTGCTCGTCGCGTTCGTCCTCATGGCCGCGCTCGGGCCGATCGTCTCCGCCGTGCAGATGGGCCGCTGGGCGCAGATGAGCCGTCTGGACCGGCTCACGTTCGACCCCGTCAACGCCGCGACCGGCGGCTGGCACGGCGCCCAGCTGGCGATCGGGGTGCTCGGCGTGCTCATCATCTCCGGCGAGTACGGGACGGGGATGATCCGCTCGAGCCTGATGGCCGTCCCCACCCGGCTTCCCGTGCTGTGGGCGAAGCTCCTCGTCTATGCGGCGGTCACATTCGTGCTGATGCTCGTCGCCTCGCTCGTCGCCTTCTACGCCTCGCAGCCGATCCTCGCTGAGCACCACCTGCAGCAGTCGCTCAGCGGCGCCGGGGTGCTGCGGACGATCGTCGGGTGCGCGCTCTACATGACCGCGCTCGGCGCGATGTGCGTCGGCTTCGGCGGGCTGTTGCGGAGCACGGCGGGCGGCCTGGCGACGTTCGTCGCGCTCCTCTTCGTGCTCCCCGGCCTCATCGACATCCTCGGGTCGAGCCTCAGCGCCTCGATCTCCCCTACCTGCCGCTCCCCGCCGGCACGACCGTCCTCTCCCACAGCTTCGACAACCCCCACCATCTCGGCACCTGGGGCGGGTTCGCGCTGTTCTGCGGCTACACGCTGGTGGCGATCGCGGCCGCCGCCGTATCGCTCGTGCGCCGCGACGCGTAGCGTCCGCCGCCACGGCGCGTGGCGCCGCAGGGCCGCTGCGTCGACGCTCAATCGGACGAGCGCTCGGGCGCTTCCGGGGCTGTCGGGACACGCCTCGCGCGCCAGACGGCGACGGCGATGCTTGCGACGACGAGCCCGATCGTGATCAGCAGGCTGTAGTGCGTGATCGCGTGGGCGACGTTGACCGCTGAGCGGCCGAGCGCGTACCCGAGCGTGACGAACGCGACGACCCAGCCGAACGTGCCGATCAGGTCGAGCACGAGAAACCGTCGCAGCCGCATGCCCGTCCAGCCGGCGGCCGCATAGATGACGACGCTCGGGACCGGCAGCACCGGCGCGAGCACGACCGCCCAGGAGCGCGCCCGCTCGATCAGCCGCATCGCTCGCCGGGTCCCGCGGCGCTGCGTCGCGCCCTGCCCGGCGATCAGGTCGATGACGCTCGGGCCCCACAGGCGGCCCGCCCACCACACGACCGGGTCGCTCATCATGAGTGTCGGCAGCGGCACGAGGAGCGCGAGCGCAAGCGATGCCCGCCCGATGCTGGCGAACGCGCCGCCCGCGACGAGCGAGGAGGTCGAGCCGCGCAGCGCCTCCAGCAACAGGGGGTGGCGGCCGATCAGCGACGGGGTCGCGAACAGCAGTGCGAGCCGGAACGCTCCCTGGAGCGTCAGGATCCCGGCGCAGACCGCCTGGCGGCGGTCGAGCCTGAGCTCGGGGCGCTCGGGCTCGGTCGCGGGCGTCGTCGGTGGCGGCTCCACCCTCCCAGTGTGCCCCGTCAATCTGAGCGGCTGCTTAGCTTCTCCGGAATGGAAGCCTCCCAGGCACTCGTCCGCCCGCAGCGCGGTGACGAGCTCACGCTCACGATCGACTCGCTCGCCTACGGCGGCGCGGGCGTCGCGCGGACCGACACCGGGTACGTCGTGTTCGTCGCCGGCGGCATGCCGGGCGACACCGTGCGTGCGGTGATCGGCAAGCGCAAGCGCTCCTATGCCGAGGCGCGCGCGCTCGAAGTGCTGAGCCCCGGCCCGGACCGGATCGAGCCGGTCGCCGACCACCCGGGCGCGCCCTGGCAGGTGCTCGCCTACGAGCGCCAGCTCGAGATCAAGGCCGAGCAGGTGCGGGACGCGCTCACCCGGATCGGCCACTTCGAGAACCTCGTGCTTGAGCCGGTCGTGCCCGCCGAAGAGCGCTGGCGATACCGCAACAAGCTTGAGTACTCGTTCGGGACCGGTGCCGGCGGCGAGCTCGTGTGCGGCTTCCACGCGCCCGGGCGCTGGGACGAGATCGTGCCCGTCTCCGACTGCCTGCTCGCCTCGGAGCCGGCCAACGCGGTCCGCGAGCGGATCCTCGCCTGGTGCCGCGAGCGGGGCCTCACCGCGCACGACCGGCGCACCGGCGAGGGCCTCCTGCGCAACCTCGTCGTCCGCGAGGGGCGGCGCACCGGCGCCCTGCAGGCGCGCCTCGTCACCTCCGACGACGCGGACGGCCTCGACCGCGACGCGCTCGTGGCGGCGGTCGGCGCCGGACTCGACGGTCTGTTGTGGACACGCATCTCGTCCGTCGCGGAGACGACGCAGGGTGGCACCACCGAGCTGCTGTCCGGGACCGACCGCCTCGAGGAGGTGATCGGGGGGATGACGTTCCAGATCGCCGCCGAGGCGTTCTTCCAGACGAACACCGAGATGGCCGAGCGGCTCTACGCCCTCGCCGCCGAGTACGCGCGCCCCCGTGGGTTCGAGCGCCTCTACGACCTGTACTGCGGGATCGGCACGATCGGCCTGCTCATGTCGCCGCGGGTCGCCGAGCTGTGGGGGCTTGAGCTCATCGAGCCGGCGATCGCCGACGCGATCGCCAACGCCCGCATCAACGAGATCGACAACGCCCACTTCTTTGCCGGCGACGTGCGGCTCGCGCTCCGTGAGCTCGTCGCGAAGGCGGGCCGTCCCGACGTGCTCGTCGTCGACCCGCCGCGCGCCGGCCTCTCCCAGAAGGTCGTGCGGCGCATCATCGAGGCCGCTCCCGCACGGATCGTGTACGTCTCCTGCAACCCGACGACGCTTGCGCCGAACGCCGCGCAGCTCGTGCGCGACGGCGGCTACGAGCTCGTGCGCGTGCGGCCTGTTGACATGTTCCCGCAGACGCCGCACATCGAGTGCGTCGCGGAGCTCGTGCGCGCGGGCTGAACGCGTCGTCGGATACGGTGGGCCCATGTCCTTCACGCCCTTCGCCGAGCTGCTCAACGAGCAGGTCGCGCACGAGTTCGCAGCCCACCAGCAGTACGTCGCGTGCGCCGTCCACTACGAGTCGCAGACGCTCCCCCGGCTCGCCTCGTTCTTCTACCGCCAGGCGCTCGAGGAGCGCGACCACGCGATGATGATGGTCCAGTATCTGCTCGACACCGACGTGCCCGTCGTGACGCCGGGCGTCGAGGCGCCGCAGAGCGAGTTTGCCGACGTCGTCGAGCCGGTCGCGCTCGCGCTCGAGCAGGAGAAGCGCGTCTCCGAGCAGATCAACCGACTGGCCGCGACCGCCCGTGAGCAGCACGACTATGCCGCCGAGCAGTTCATGCAGTGGTTCATCGCCGAGCAGATCGAGGAGGTCGCGACGATGAGCGACCTGCTCGCGGTCGCGACGCGCTCGCGCGACCGGGTGATGGAGATCGAGGACTACATCGCTCGCGAGCAGTCCGGCGGAGAGGCCGATCCCGGGGCGCCGCGCGTCGCCGGCGCCGCCTGATGCGGGCCGCCGTCATCCGCGACGGGGAGCTGGTCGTCGAGGAGCGCCCCGACCCGGTCCCGGCCGACGGCGAGATGCTCGTCCGGGTCCGCGCCGCGGGCCTCAACGGTGCCGACATCCTGCAGGCCGCCGGCCACTATCCGCCGCCGGCGGGCGTGCCGCGGGACATCCCCGGCATGGAGCTCGCGGGGGAGATCGTCGCCCGCGGCCCGCGCGCGGAGCGCTTCGCGGTCGACGACCGCGTGATGGCGATCGTCGGCGGCGGCGCCCAGGCCGAGCTCTGCGCGGTGCACGAGCGGATGCTGATGGCCGTGCCCGACGGCCTCGATTGGGCGCAGGCGGGCGGCTTTCCCGAGACGTTCATCACCGCCCACGACGCGCTCTTCACCCAGGCCGGTCTGGTCGCCGGCGAGCGGCTCCTCGTCCACGGCGCGGCCGGCGGGGTCGGCACCGCGGCGGTCCAGCTCGGCCGGCTCGCCGGCGCGCGCGTCACCGCGACCGTCCGCAACCCCGCCCATCGCGACGCCGTCGCAGCGCTCGGCGCGACCGTGATCGCGCCCGAGGGCTTCGGCGAGCACGGCCCCTACGACGTCGTGCTGGAGCTCGTCGGCGCGGTCAATCTCGCCGAGAACCTCGCCGCGCTCGACACCGGCGGTCGGATCGCGGTGATCGGCATCGGCGCCGGGGCGGGTGCCGAGCTCAACCTCGGCGTGCTCATGGCCAAGCGGGCCCGCATCCAGGGCTCGACGCTCCGCGCCCGCCCGCTCGAGCTCAAGTGCCTGGCCACGCGCGCGGTCGAGCGCTCCGTGCTGCCCGCCCTCGCCGCCGGGGAGATCACGATCCCCGTCGCCGACACGTTCCCGCTCGCGCGGGTCGCGGACGCCTACGAGCGCTTCCGCGCCGGCTCGAAGCTCGGCAAGGTCGTCCTCCTCGCCGGCTGAGCGCGCCGGACGCCCACCGCGGCGGCTCCCGGCGCCGCGGCGGCCGCGATGTGCCGAGCAGCTCGGGTGGCGCGCAGCCGGCCCATCGGGCGCCGCCCCCCGTCAGGCGGGGATCAGCTCCGGCCCCCCGCCGTCGGCCGCGACCGTCGCGTCGTCGTAGTCGCCCGGCGCGGTCGCGTCGGTCTGCGGGCGGGGGTCGAGCCGGCGGGTGAGCGGGGTGAGGGCGCAGGTGATGATCAGGTTGGCGATGATCGCGAAGAACGCCGCGTACATCGTCAGGCGCAGCCCGCCGATGTGCAGCGGGTAGGCGGAGACGAACGACTGCGAGGCGGCCATCCAGGTTCCGAGCCCCATCCCGACCGCCCAGCCGCAGAGCAGCGCCCAGCGGTCGAACCAGCGGGTGTAGAGGCCGAGGAACACCGCGGGCAGCGTCTGCAGGATCCAGACCCCGCCGAGCAGCTGCAGGTCGATCGCGGACTTCGTCGAGACGAACAGCGCGAAGCAGAGGGCGCCGAGCTTGACGAGCAGCGAGACGATCTTGGCGACGAGCGTCTGCTCGCTGTCGTCGGCGTCCGGATGAACGTAGGCGCGCCAGATGTTGCGGCTGAACAGGTTCGAGGCGGCGATCGACATGATCGCCGCCGGGACGAGCGCGCCGACGCCGATCGCGGCGAAGCCGAACCCCTGGAACCACGGTGGGAAGTACCTGATGAACAGGTCGGGGACCGCGAAGTTCGGGGTGGCGGGCTTCAGCCCGGCGGCGATCGCCATGTAGCCCATGACCGCGATCGCTCCGAGCGCCAGCGAGTACGTCGTCAGGAGCGTCGCGTTGCGGCGGATCGTGTTGCCGCTGTCGGCGGACAGCGCGCCGGTGAGCGCGTGCGGGTACAGGAACAGGGCGAATGCCGAGCCGAGCGCGAGCGTCGCATACGTCTCGTACGAGCTGTCGAGCCCCGGAACCGTCACCGCCGGCTTCGCGGCCTTCGGCAGCGCGGCGCGGGCGGCGCCGAAGATGTGCCCGAAGCCGCCGAGCTTGATCGGGATGTAGACGATCGCCACCCCGACCGTCACGTAGACCATGAGGTCCTTGATGACCGCCGTGAGCGCCGGCGCGCGCAGCCCGCTCTGAAACGTGTACACGGCGAGGATGACGAACGCGATGATGACCGGCCAGTCGCCCGAGATGCCCATCGCCGCGATCACCGTCTTGAGCCCGACGAGCTGCAGCCCGATGTAGGGAAGCGTCGCGAGGATCCCGGTGAACGCTGTGGCGAGCGCGAGCCCGTCGGAGTCGAAGCGGCCGCGCACGAAGTCGGCGGCTGTGATGTAGCCGTGGCGCTTGCACACGGCCCACAGTCGCGGCCCGAACACGAACAGGACCGGGAACACGAGCGTCGTGTACGCGAACGCGAAGAAGCCGGCGGCGCCGGTGGAGAACATGGCCGCGGGAACCGCGATGAACGTGTAGGCGGTGTAGATGTCGCCGCCGACGAGAAACCACGTCACCCAGGTGCCGAAGCGCCGGCCGGCCAGGCCCCACTCGTTGAGGTGCGAGAGGTCGGCCCGGCGCCAGCGCACCGCGAAAAAGCCGCTCACCGCGACGATCCCGAACAGCACGCAGAAGACGGCGATCGCGGCGGGGTGGACGGCGTGGACGTCCATCAGCGCATGCGGCGGTAGACGAACGTCGTGATCCCGGCGGTGACGATCAGCCACACCCCCTGGTACCAGTAGAAGAACGGGATCCCCCACAAATGCGGGGTCTCGTGCGCGTAGAGCGGCGGCACGAGGAGCGCCGCAAACGGCAGCAGCAGCAGCCACATCGATCCGCGACCGCGTCCGCCCGCCGCGGGCGCGCCCCGCCCGTTCGAGGCCCGATCCTCTCCCTGCGCCATCGCCCCGAGAGGGTGCCCACCGAGCGCGGCGAGCAAACCCGCGCGTCCGCCGATACGATGCCGCCCCAGGTCCGGCGCGCGGCATGGAGGAGGAGGCAGGATGCGATCTCGCAGGCGTGGGTGGATGGTCGGGACGATGGGCCGGGCGCAGCTCACCGGCCTGTCCGCCGGTCCCGGGTTCGACGACGTCACCGGGCTCGGCACGCCGTCGGCGCGGTTCTACATGCCCGGGCGCTGACGCGTCGGCGGCGAAGCTGTGACGGCACGTCTCGCACGTCAGCCGCCGCCGCGGTGAGCGAGTTCCTCGAGCCGCCCCCGCGCGTCCGCCCCGAGCAGGCGCCGCCGGTCAATCCGCCGCCATGGACCGGACGTCCTGCCGGTGCCCCGCTCGGGGCGGCGGTCGGCGATCTGCTGCTCGCGCAGTCGGAGCTCGCCACCGTGCGCATCGCCTACATCGACGCCTATCCCGAGGGCTTCGAGCTCGAGATCCGGGCGCTGGCCCGCGTCGCGTATGACGACTTGCGCCGCGGGGACGACGAGCCGGGCCCGGACGTCTTCGGACGGCACTGGCCGCTGGTCGACGAGCCGGACGATGCGCTGCCCTCACAGCTGCTGCGGATCGGCGTGCGGTTCGCCGACGGCCGTCTCGCGACGAACGTCGCGGGTCACGACCGGCCCATGGCCGGTCCGACGATGTGGCCCTTGTCGGGCGGCGGGAGCGGCGCCGTGCGCGGCTGTTTGCCCGAGCGTGCACCGGAGAGCCGCTTCCATCAGGGCTACTGGCTTTCGCCGCTGCCCCCGCCGGGCCCGCTCGAGATCGCCTGCGAGTGGCCGGTCGCGTGGATCCCCGTTGTGCGCCGCCGGGTCGACGCACGGGTGATCATCGACGCCGCCGAGCGGGGCCGCGCGATGTTCGGCGACGGGCGCCACGTGGAGCGCGACGGGCGCCGCTGGCGGCTCGGGACCGGCGAGGACGCCGCGTGGATCAACGACGGAACCTCTCCGGGCCTCACGATCACATCCGCGGTCCCGCCCGCGTTCGATGCCTACTGCACCGTGGAGCTCCCGCGGACGCACGAGGACGCCGAGCGCGAGCGGCACGAGCGGGCGGTGATCGACCTGCTCGACCGACACACGCCGCCCCAGCCGTGGTGGCTCGGCTACCTCGACACGGGAGCGAGCGACGTCGTCTTCCCATACGCCCCGCGCACGACGATCTACTCCGGGTACGGCTACGTCCTCGTGCAGGCGGGACCCCGCGAGGCCGCGCGCTGGCGTGAACGCGGCTTCAGCTGGGCGCTCCCGGAGCTCATGTTTCCCGCAGACCGCTCGTGGCTCGTCTCGACCATGTGGGACGACGCCTGGTCCTCAATCGGCGGCTCCGAGCAACTCGTCGACCGGCTCCTCAGCGATCCGCTGCTCGGACCGAGGACGAGACGCGTGCCCCTCGACCAGGACGCCACGCCGCCCGGCCACGCGGCGATCTGAGCGGCCGGCCTCCGGGCGCGCCGGTCAGTATGGGGGCAGGTCCTCCCACCACGCGCCGAGCACCTTGAACGCTGACCAGAAGCGCCGCTTGGACTCCTCCTCATCGAGCGAGTCGTCGATGTTCGGGACGTACAGCGCCTCGATCGAGGGCGTGAACCGCTGGAGCTCGCCGGGCGTGGCGGTGAGCGTGCGCGCGAGTGGCACGTCGAGGTCGTTGAGGACCGCGAGCGCGTCCTCGCCCATCACGACGACGATCTTCGGGCGCACGATCGCGAGCTCCTCGAGCAGTCGCCCGACGCACGCGAGGTCCGCAGTCTCCGGCTCGAAGATCGGACACTTCACGCACAGCGTCCCGTAGACCGCGAGCGGGTCGATCCCGAGCCGCTTGAGCGACTTCATCAGCGCGTTGCCGCCGCGGCCGTAGAAGGCGACCCCCTCCTCGACCTCGGACGGGCGCGCCGAGTGCTTGAGCAGCATGATGTCGGCCTGCGGATGTCCGGAGCCGAGCACCGGCATGAGCTGTCCACGCGGGCAGTGCTCGCACTCGGACAGGCGCTGGGCGAAGGAGTTCAGCTCGCGGATCGCGCGCTCAAGGTACTTCTCGCGGATCTCGTCGTCGGTGGCCGGCACGCCCCCCTGATTGGCGGTTCGCTGTCCTTGTCCTTGACGCTGCATCAGGACTTGCGGTGGGTGGCGCGGCGCACGCGCCGCTCACGCGAGGCGCGGCGGGCTCCCGCCGGCATCGCCTTCGTCTGCAGGAACTTGAGCGCCTGGACGTAGAGCAGTGAAGCCGGATTGCGGATGATGTCGGCGTCTCGGAGCGACTGCAGGAACTCCTCCGGCCCGTCGAACGCGCGCATGCGGATCCGCACCGATCCGAGCCCCTGCGGGACATGGGCGTCGGAGCCGGCGCCGGCGACGATCCGGTACTTGGCGGCGAAGCGGACCGCCTCCTCGTTGAACTCGGCGATCGCCACGCGCGGGTTGAACACCTCGATCGCGTCGACCTCGTCGATCACGTCGAGCAGGTGCTCGTAGTCCGGCACCGCGTGCATGCGGTCGAACGGGTGGGGGACGTAGACGAGGCCGCCCTGGCGCCGGATCTCGGCGATCGTCTCCTGCAGGGTCATCCCGCGCGGGATCTTCTCCTCGATGAACAGCCCGATCACCTCGCCCTGCTCGGCCGTCTTCACCTCCTCTCCGACGATCACGCCGATGCCCGCCGCCTTCGCCCGGGCCTCGAGCGCGCCGGAGATCTCGTTGTGGTCGGTGACGGCGATCGCGCCCAGGCCGCGCTGCGAGGCCTCGGCGAGCAGCACCTCGACCGGCGTCGCGCAGTCGGAGGAGTGGTCGGTGTGCATGTGCAGATCGACGTCGATCAGCGGGCGCTCTGCGAGGCGCCGGCGCAGCTGTGGGTCGCCCGCGGTCGGGTGGCGGCGGGCGGCCAGGGCGGCGTAGATCCCGTCGTGCTCGGCGGCGACGCGCTCCCAGGAGAGCTCGCGGCGCAGGCGGGCGCGCTGCTCGGCGTCACGCAGCCGCGCGGCGGGCTCGGCGATCAGCCGCTCGAGCTGGGCGGCGAGCGTCTCCACCTCGCCGGGCTCGAACAGCAGGCCACGCTCGCCGTCGGCGAGCGCCTCCTCATAGACCGGGATCCGCGGCGCCACGCATGCCGCGCCGGCCCCCAGCGCGCGCAGGACCGTGTCGGGGGTCGGCCGCAGCCCCTCGGAGGCGAGCACGCACACGTCGGCGCCCGCGAGCGTCTCGGCTGAGCTCGCCGACTCGCCGTCGAGGAACGTCATGCGCTCCCGGAGCCTGCGGTTGAGCGTCGCCGGTGGCGCCAGCGCCCGCGGCGACCAGATCGTCGCGTGCCAGGGACGCTCGGTGCCGAGCAGCCGCAGCGCGCGCAGGAACGTGCGGAGCGCCGTCCGCTCCTCGGTGGCGAGCATGACGAGCTCGGGCACGGCGTGCCCCCCCGCCGGCGCCGTTTCGGGAACGCCGTCGCCGGCGGCGTCGCTGCCCGGCGGGATCACGTGGTACTCGCCCGGGAAGAACGTCTGCAGGAGGTTGCGGGTCGCGACGTAGCTGGCGGTGCGCGCGTCCAGGCGGCTGAACAGCAGCCGCACGAGCGGCCGCGTGAGCTGCGTGGACAGGATCCGCTCGGTCGGGGCGTGGAAGGAGCCGACGGTGAGGGCGCGGGAGTGGCGCAGGGCGACGCTGGAGGCGCTCGGAGCGAACGGCTCGTGAACGTTGACGATGTCGAGCGGGACGGCGGCGAGCGTCTCCTCGATCGTGCGCGCCACGTCGACGGGCAGCGAGGCCGCGCGGCGGCGACCCGGGGCGAACAGCACCTCGCCGACGCCGAGCACGCGCACACCGGGCTCGGCGACGAGCGACTCGGGCGCCTGGCGGACGACCCGGCGGGACTCGCGAACGAGCTCGTGATCCTGTGAGGGGGCGATGACGAGCACCCGGTGGCCGCGGGCGGCGAGCTCCTCGGAGAGGCGCGCCACGTAGTGGTTGAGCTCCCCGGAGGTCTCCCAGGCGAACGGCGTGACCTGCGCGATCGCGAGCGGTTCGGTGGGCGCCGCTGCCGGTACGGGCACCCCCCGATCTTACGGCGGCGAGCGCTCGGGGTTGCCGCCGGCGAGCCCGCGGGGGCGGAGCCCGCGCGCGGACGCGCGCGCTCGTAGAATCGCCCCGTGGTCGAGAGAGGAGCGCGCGCCGCAACCGCTCAGCTCGCCACCGGACGACTCAGCGCGCTCGCCGCCCGGCGGATCGCGCTCCGCGCGCAGGGGTTCGGGCGCCCGCGCTCGGGCGAGGGCGGCCCCGAGCCGACCGCGGGGCGCATCGCGGCGCTCGTGCGGCGGCTCGGACTGCTGCAGCTCGACTCGGTCAACGTCTTCCTGCGGGCGCACTACATGCCGGTGTTCTCGCGCCTCGGCGCCTACGACATGGCGGTGCTCGATCGGCTCGCCGGTCACACGCGTGGACGGTTGAACCGGCGGCTCGTCGAGTACTGGGCGCACGAGGCCTCGCTCGTCCCGCTGGAGACGCATCCGCTGCTGCGCTGGCGGATGGAGGACCTCGACGGCGCCTGGGGCTCGATGCAGCGGATCTTCCGCGAGAACCCGACGCTCGTCGCCGACACCCTGGAGCTCGTCCGCGAGCAGGGGCCGGTCCGCGCGGGCGACACCGGCTTCGCGCGCGGCAAGCCGCGGCCGGGTCACATGTGGAACTGGCACGAGGGCAAGGTCGCGCTCGAGTACCTGTTCTACAGCGGTCAGGTGGCCGCGGCCCGGCGGATCAACTTCGAGCGCCACTACGACCTCTCCGAGCGCGTGCTGCCGGCGGAGGTGCTGGGCGCGCCGACCCCGAGCCGCGCGGACGCGCAGCGGCAGCTCGTGCGGATCTCGGCGGCCGCGCTCGGGGTGGCGACCGAACCTGACCTCGGCGACTACTTCCGGTTGCCGCGCGCGGACTCCAGGGCACGGGTCGCGGAGCTCGTCGACACCGGCGAGCTCGTTCCGGTGAGCGTACGCGGCTGGAAGGCGCCGGCTTACCTGTGGCACGAGGCGCCGCGGCCGCGGCCGGTGCGCGGCCGGGCACTGCTCTCCCCGTTCGACCCGCTCGTCTGGTTCCGGCCACGCGCCGAGCGGCTGTTCGGCTTCCACTACCGGATCGAGATCTACGTCCCCGCCGCTCAGCGGGCGTACGGCTACTACGTGCTGCCGTTCCTGCTCGACGAGGCGCTCGTGGCGCGCGTCGACCTGAAGTCCGACCGCCGGGCCGGCGTGCTCCGAGTTCAGGGCGCGTTCGCCGAAGCCGACGTCGACATCGAGCGGGTGAGCGCCGAGCTGGCGGGCGAGCTGTCGAGCGTCGCGGCCTGGCTCGCGCTCCCAGGCGGCGTGGAGGTGGCCGGCCGGGGGGACCTCGCCCCGGCGCTCGGCGCAGCCCTCGGCGCGTGAGCGGCGGCCGTCTGCGTCGCCGGCCGCCGCTCGTGCCACCGGCAGCCGCGCGCGTCACCAGCCGCCGCTCGAGCCCGAGCCGCTCGACGACTTGCCGCCGGACGAGTGGCCGGTGATCGCGCCGCCTGACCCGCTCACGAGCCACCAGCGCGCGCCGAAGTTGTCGCTGCCCTGTCCGCGCGTCGTGCCGCGGCCGTCGCCGGCGAAGTAGTAGAGCGGGTGGCCGTTGTAGGTCACCTGCCGCTCGCCATGCCTGGCGATCGTCGAGAGCTCGCTCGCCCTCACTCCGCGGCCGGCCGAGGGCCGGGCCTTCGTGACGACCGGCGGCCACGCCGCGGCGCACGCGCCGCTGCAGTTGGACTTGTCGTGGCGGTCGGCCTCCCACAGGTAGATCGTGCGGTCTCCCGGACCGCTCAGGTGGCCGTGGGTGAGCGAGACCTGCAGCGTGTGCTCGGAGGCGGGCGTGCCGCTCGCCGACGCGGCATGGTGGGAGCTCGAGCCGCAGGCGGCGACGAGCGAGGCGACGCCGAGTGCGGCGAGCGATGCGCCGCCCCTCGTGGTGAGCGTGGTGATCCGGGTCATCGGTGAGGCTCCTTCGGTGGTGTCGGAGGGGGTCACCGATGAAGACCCCGATCGCCTCGGATCCTTCCCGGCCGTCCGCCGAACCGCTCCGCCGGCGTGCGGACCCCACGGCCAGGCGGGCATCGAACGGCGCGTCCGGCGTCGTTCGATGCCCCGGGGACCGGTCAGGCCCCGGCGGTCGCGCGGGCGCGCCCGGCCGCCGGCTTGGCAGCCTTGGCGGCGGCGGGCTTCCCGTTGCCGGTCGCGGTCCCCGTGGTCTTCGCCGTGCGCGTCGCTCGCGTCCCGCGGCTCGGCGTGTCCCGCCCGGCCGCCGCGGCAGGGGCGGGCTTGCGCGCGTACTTGGCGATGAACTTCTCGGTGAGCTCCCGGGCCTCGGCGTCCGGACGCTGATGCATCGGGGACTTCATGAGGTAGGAGCTCGGGCCGTCGAGCTGGCCGGCGAGTCCGCTGTTGAGCGCAAGCTTGCAGCAGCGCACCGCGTCGGTGACGATCCCGGCGGAGTTCGGCGAGTCCCACACCTCGAGCTTCAGCTCGGCGGTGAGCGGTACATCGCCGAACGCCTGACCCTCGAGGCGGATGTGGGCCCACTTGCGGTCGGTGAGCCACGGCACGTAGTCCGACGGGCCGACGTGGACGTCGTCGGCGGGGAGCTCGTGACCCATGATCGAGGTGACGGCGTTCGTCTTGGAGATCTTCTTGGACTCCAGGCGCTCGCGCTCGAGCATGTTGAAGAAGTCCATGTTGCCGCCGACGTTGAGCTGGCTGGTGCGCAGCAGCTTGACGCCGCGGTCGTGGAACAGGCGCGCGAGCTGGCGGTGAACGATCGTCGCGCCCACCTGCGACTTGATGTCGTCGCCCACGATTGGCAGCCCGGCCTTCTTGAAGCGCTTGTTCCAGTAGTCCTCGCGCGCGATGAACACCGGGATGCAGTTCACGAACCCGCAGCCGGCCTCGATGATCTGCTCCACGTACCACTTCGTCGCCTGCTCGGAGCCGACCGGCAGGTAGGAGACGACGACGTCGGTGCGGGTCTCCTTGAGCACCTCGACGATGTCGGCGGTCTCGCCGGGCGCCTTGGTGATCTTCTGCGACAGGTACTTGCCGAGCCCGTCGTGGGTCATGCCGCGCATCACCGGCACGCCCAGGTGGGGAACCTCGGTGTCGAACTTCAGCGTGTTGTTCTGGCCGGCGAAGATCGCCTCGGAGAGGTCCTTGCCGACCTTGTCGGCGTCGATGTCGAACGCGGCCGAGAACTCGATGTCCCGGACGTGGTAGCCGCCGAGATCGACGTGCATGAGGCCGGGAACCTGCTGCGTGGGATCGGCGTCGCGGTAGTAATGGACGCCCTGGACGAACGAGCTCGCGCAGTTGCCCACGCCGATGATCGCGACGCGCACCTTGTCGTACTGGTGGCGCGCGGATCCGTTGCTGGAGGTGCTCACGGGGGTGTTCCTTTCCACTGTCGGCGCCCGCGCGAGTCGCGGCGGGCGTTCACGCAATCTATCCCGCCGCGCCCGATTCGTTACTCCGAAATGCACACCGTCCGTTTTACCTTCGTGCCCGTGACCAGGGTCAACACGTCGCATAGTAAATCAATAAGTGTACTTAGCTATTCGAACTCCTTCAGTCGACGCCGGGGGCGGATTCGTTCGCAGACCCGGCGTCCAGCGCGGTGATTGCGACATCCGGTTTCCCTGGGGCGCGGTCCGCTCACGCGAGGAGCGACCAGCCGCAGCGTGATCGCGGCGGACCTGCGGCGCCCCGGGGAGCGACAGCGCCTCGTCAGTCGATCGCCGCCTCCAGCAGCTCCCGCGCGATCGCCGTCGCCTCGAGGATCGGCGCGGCGTCGTTGGCGGCGAGCGCCGCGGAGGCGGCGCCCGCGTAGAGCACGAGCAGCCGCCGGCCGAGGCGCTCGGGCGCCCGTGCGCCGGCCTCGCGGCACAGGGCCCCGAGCCGCTCGCCGAGCTCCCGCTGGCGGCGCGCGACGACGCGACGCGCCGGGTGCGCCGGGTCGGCGAGCTCGACCGCCGCGGCGATGAACGGGTCGCCCCGGCGCGGCTCCTCGGTGAGCGCGGCGAACATCTCGAGGAGCCGCGCGCGGGGGGTGAGATCCTCGCGGTCGAGTACCCGCCGCGGCCCCGCCGCGGGGTCGTCCGCGAGCTCCCGCAGATAGGCGACGATCAGCTCGTCCTTGGAGGCGAAGTGCTGGTAGAGCGTGCGGCGCGAGACGCGTGCGCGCGAGACGATCTCGGCGATCCCGGTCGCGTTGATCCCCGGGTCGGCGAACAGGTCGCGCACGGTGCGCAGGATCCGCTCCCGCGCGCCGCGGCCGAGCGAGCGAGCGGGCGCGGGCGACACGGCGCAACCCTACCGGGCCTGCTGCGTCGCCCTGCGTCCACTTGGAGCGCATCGTTGTCCGATGCGAACAGCGATGCGCTCCGAGTGCCTGCCGATCGTCGACCGACGACGAGGTTCGGCAGGCGCTGCGACTTCAGCGACCGATGCGGAGCGTGGCGGCGCCGCAGGCGCTCGCCGCCCGCCGCAGCCGGCGGTCGCCGCTGTAGACGGCCCGCCAGGAGTAGCGTCCCGCCCGCAGCGCGGCGGTGACGGGGCCGGAGCTCGGCACGCGTCCGCGGTGGATCCTCCGGCGGATCCGCAGCACCCGGTGCGCGGCCGTGCACCGCCGACCGCGGTACAGGCTGTAGACGATCGTGCCGCTCGCGCGACGGACGCCCGCGCCGTGCAGCCTCGCTCGCACGCGCTCGCCGGTGAACCCGGCCGGCAGCGTGAGCGTCCGTCCGCCGCCGTGGCGGCGGGCGGACTGGCGCAGCGTGACCCGGACGCCGCGATGCGAGCGCTCGTTGCCGTGGCCGTTCGACGTGCCCGACCCGCTGCCGCGGCCCGACCCGCTGCCGCGGCCCGACCCGCTGCCGCTCCCCGAGCCGCTTGCGCCTCCCGAGCCGCCGCCGCTGCCGGAGGCAGCGCCGGTGAGCGCGAAGCTCGTGCGCAGCGAGTACGTCGCGCTTGCGCCGGGCGCCAGGGAGAAGTCCCAGTTGATCCCCGCAGCGTTGTCCTGCGAGAGCGTGCAATCGCACGTGTCCGGAAGGTCGCCCTGGGCGTCGATCTCGCCCCACAGCCTGTCGAAGTACGTCTCGACGTAGTGACTGCCGGGGGTGAGCGGATCGAGCTCCTCGGCGGGACCACCGGCGGCGTCGCCGGGCGAGCCGGCGCAGGCGACCGCGCCGTCGCTCTCGGTTGCGCCGTAGCCGTTGTCGTCGTTTTGCACGTAGCAGTCGAACGCGCGATAGAGCCGTCCGCTGAGTGGGCCGGATGTCGTATTGGTCAGCGTGATGTCGGTCCGCCAGCCGTTCTGGCCGGCGAGGTAGCGGTCGGTCTGGCTGATCGCGATCCCTGTCGAGCCCGCGGTCACCGAGCCGGTGACGGCGTACGGGTTGGTGGACGTCCCGGAGCCCGACACCCCCGACAGGCCGACCGGGGTGTAGGGAGCGTAGTTGTCCGTCGTGGTGAGCGAGATCCCGGTCCCCGACGCCCAATTCGCGCTGAAGTCGGGGCCGTAGACGGTCGAACCGACCGACACGAACGTGCCGCAGTCGCCGGTCGCCGGCGTGGGGCCGAGCGACGCGGCCGGATAGAACGCCCCCGCGGTCCACCCGGCGTACCGAACCTGGCAGTCGAGGTCGTCGCCGAGGTAGATGTCAGCGAGCGGTCCCGCCGAGGAGATCGTCTGCGTGTTCGTCGTCGCAAGCGCCGGGCCCGCCGAGGCGAGGGCCCCGACGACCGCGGCGAGCGCTCCCAACCCACTGAGGAGACGCGCCGTCCGTGCTGCCATTCTGCAACCCCTTTGGTCCCGGGCGTCGTGCCCACGTGAAGTGCGGCGATGGTAGCCGGCGGCGCGTGGGGGTTGACGATTGGGGGTGAAACCTGGACGGATGGACGATGCGGGGGCCCCGGTCGTGGCGCCGCTGCAGCGCCCGGGTGTCCGCTCGGACTGTCGGGCCACCCCGACCCGGCGTCCGGTCTCGCTCAGCCGGCGCCCGGTGCGGTGGTGAGCGCCTTGCGCACGTGCCAGATCCGCTGCGCGACCGTGAACAGGCTGAGCGCCGCGAGCACGTACACCGCGGGCGCGAGCAGCGAGAAGTGCCCGAGCGACGCCCCGCGTGCGAACACGAGCCCGGCGGACAGGATCACGACCCGGACCGGGCGGGTGGCGAGGCCGACCTTGCACTGCACGCCGAGCGCCTCGGCGCGCGCGCGTGTGTAGGAGACCATGAGCGACGCGAGCACCGCGATCACGACCGCCGCGACCGCGACCTGGTCGTGTTGGGCGGCGAAGTACGCGCCCGCTGCCGTGAGCACGATCCCCTCCTCGAGGCGGTCGAGCGTCGAGTCGAGGAACGCGCCGAACGGCGTGCCCTTGCCCGACATCCGCGAGTAGCGGCCGTCGAGCGTGTCCATGATCGAGCCGATGATGAAGGCGAGGCCCGCCAGAAAGAACCAGCGCTCGAACAGCAGCACGGCCGCGGCGACGTTGAGCACGAACCCGGTGAGCGAGATCGCGTTCGGCGTCAACCGGGAGTCGATCAGCCGCTGCTGCATGATCTCCTGGGTGGTGCGCCGGTCGCGCCGCTCCGTGGAGCGCTGACGGGGGCGGCGTGCGCGGGGCGCGCGCACGCGGGAACTCGGTTCCGGCGCCATCGGCCCTGACAGGGTAGACGCTCGGGCGGTGGACGCGCCGGCCGATTCGTAGGGGTCCGAACCGGCCGGCGCGCCCGGCTGAGCCAGCCGCGGCCAGCCACGGAGCAGCGCGGACCGGCGGGTTTCACCCACCGGCGTCGCCGGGCGAGCACAGGCGCGCGACTCGCTCGGCGTCGGCGGCGTGGGCGATGATGCCGAGCCGGTCGCCGGCCGCGAGCAGTGTGTCGCCGCGCGCCGCGAGCAGCTCGCCGCCGCGTTGGAGCGTCATGACGATCGTGCCGGCCGGCAGCCCCGCCTCCCGGATCGTCCGGCCGGCGAGCGGCGAGTCGGCGCCGACCGTTTCGTCGAGTGTGACCGCGTTCGGCGTGACCCGCGAGACCTGGCGAAGCTGGGCGCGCAGGCCGTCGCGGTAGCCGTCGACGAGCGCCGAGATCGTGAGGACTCCGATCACGCGGCGGCCCTCGTCGAGCACCGGGATCCAGTTCGTGCGCGCGTCGAGCAGCGCCTCGAGCGCCGAGTCGAGCCGGTCATCCGCGGTCGTCGTCGGCGCCGCGGGATCCGCGAGTCGCCCGACGGTCGTCGCATCTCCGGCACGGGCCTCACGCGTCAGTCGCCCGCGCTCCACGAGCCCGATGAACGCCCCGCGCTCATCGACGACCGGAGCCCCCGGCAGTCCGAGCGACCCGAGCTGGGCCGCCGCGTCCGCAGCCGGGCCGCGCCCGGAGAGCACGAGCCGGGGCGGCGCCATCACGTCGGCGACAGCGAGCGATTCGAGCAGCGGCATCGTGCGCGTGAGGCGATGCGCCGGGGAGTCCGCGCGGCTCTCCAGCTGGCTGCGGTAGATCGTCGTGTCGAACTGGCGCACGATCAGCGTGGCCAGCCCGACCGCGATCATCGCCGGCGCGAGCGCGGGCAGCGAGCCGGTCATCTCGGCGACCATGAGCATCACCGCGAGCGGCGCGCGGCAGATCGCACCGAACGTCGCCATCATCCCGACGATCACGAACGGGGCCGGCCCGGCCGGCACGGCGGGCGCGATCGGCGCGAGCAGGCGCCAGAGCGCCGCGCCGGTGAACGCGCCGATGAACATCCCGGGCCCGAAGATCCCGCCCGACCCTCCCGAGCCGATCGACAGCGAGGTGGCGAGGATCTTCGCGAACGGCAACGCGAGCACGACCCACAGGGGCAGGCTGAGCAGCTGCGCGCCAAGGCCCCGCTGAACCCATCCGTAGCCCGTGCCGAGCACCTCGGGGAGCGCGAGGGCGAGCGCGCCGACGAGCAGCCCGCCGAGCGCGGGGCGCAGCCAGCGCGCGACCGGCAGGCGCTCGAACAGCCCGGTGACGCCGTAGAACCCGGTCGAGTAGGCGAGCCCCACGAACCCGCTCACGACCCCGATCAGCGCATACCAGCCGAGGCGACTCGGGTCGAACAGGCGAAAGCTCGGCGCCGCGAACCCGAACAGCGGCGCGAAGCCGAGGAACGAGGAGGACACCGCATAGCCGACGATCGAGGCGATCATCGACGGGATCAGGACCTCGACCTCGATGTCGTCGCGGTAGAGGATCTCGGCCGAGAGCAGCGCGCCGCCGAGCGGCGCGCCGAAGATCGAGCCGATGCCCGATCCGATCCCGGCGGCGACCGCGATCCGGCCGTCCCCCGGGGACAGGTCGAGCACCCGCGCGAGGTAGGACCCGAACCCCGAGCTGATCTGCGCCGTCGGACCCTCCCGGCCGCCGGAGCCGCCCGAGCCGATCGTGATCGCCGAGGCGATGATCTTGACGAGCACCGTCACCACCCGGACGCCGCGCGGGTTTCGGTGCACGGCGTCGATCGCGGCGTCGGTGCCGTGCCCCTCGGCCTCCGGCGCGAGCACGTACACGAGCACACCGGACAGGAGCCCGCCGAGGCCGACGATCAGCGGGATCGACCAGGGGCGCGGGAAGCCCGCGGAACCGTGCAGGTGGCCCTCCCCGGCGGGAGTCGGCACCTGATAGCCGCCGAGATCGCGCAGGAAGAGATGTGTCGCCAGTCGCAGCGCCTCGAAGAACGCCACCGCGCCGAGCCCCGCGATCACCCCGAGCAGGCAGCCGAGGATCAGCCACTTGCGCAGGTACGGCGCCCCCCGCACGTGCGCCCCGACGCGCGCGCTGAGCGCGCGCAGCCGGCTCGCCGGCCGGCCGGCGCGAGCCGGAGCGAGCGGGCTCAGGGCGTGGTCCCCCGGCCGATCGTCCCCCGGCCGATCGACTCGCAGCCGGTCGCGACCCGGGCGTAGCCCTCGATGAGCGCCGCGCAGCGCTCGAGCGGCAGCGAGCGGTTGCCGTCGATGACGTGCAGCCCGTAGGCGTCCTCGAGCGCGACCAGGTTGGGAGAATTGCTTGACTTCTGCGTCAAAGAATACTTTGGAGACCCTGCTACCGGGTCATGATCCGCCCGCACCCGGAGACCCGCTGGACGCTGCCCGCCCCGCCGACGAGGAGATCGTAGCCGGATGATTCACGCAGCCGAGTTTCAGGCGAGGCCGGATGCCGAGCGGAGGCGATCAGCGTGAACGCCCATGCCGAACGGGGGGTGACCGACGCCGTGAGTGCCGCCGCCCGCCCGCGCGACGCGGGCGTCGTCGCGGTCCGCCCGCGCGATCTCGGGATCCCGTTCGACGGACACCCGGGACCGCTCAACGCGATCACGGACGTGCCCGGTGTCGAGGTCGGCATGACGACGCTCATCCGCGGCGACGGGCCGCTCGTCGTCGGCGCCGGGCCGGTGCGCACCGGGGTGACAGCGATCCTCCCGCGTGGCCGCGCCGACGTCGGGCGGGCCTGCGCCGCCGGCTGGCATGCGCTCAACGGCAACGGCGAGATGACCGGCACGACGTGGATCGAGGAGAGCGGCGGCCTCTCGATGCCCGTCCTCATCACGAACACGCACGCGGTCGGCCCCTGCCACGCGGGCGCGGTCGAGTGGGTCGCCGCCCGGCACCCGGCGGTCGCCCGCCAATGGCTGTTGCCGGTCGTCGCCGAGACGTGGGACGGCTACCTCAACGACATCAACGGCGCTCACGTCGCCGCGGCGGACGCGTTCGCCGCGCTCGAGGTGGCGAGCGGCGGCCCGGTCGCCGAGGGCGCGGTCGGCGGCGGCACCGGGATGACGTGCTACGCGTTCAAGGGCGGCTCGGGGACCGCCTCCCGTCGGGCGACGGTCGGCGATGACGTCTACACGGTCGCGGTGTTCGTCCAGGCGAACTTCGGCGCCCGACGCGAGCTGACGATCGCGGGCCGGCCGGTCGGACGGCTGCTCGAGGTCGAGAACCCGCAGGAGGAGACCGACTGGCTCGCGCCGGCGGGCGCGGGCAGCGTGATCGGAATCGTCGCCACGGACGCGCCGTTGCTCCCCGGGCAATGCAAGGCGCTCGCGCGGCGGGTCCCGCTCGGGCTGGCGCGGACCGGCACCTCCGGCTCGCATTTCTCCGGCGACATCTTCCTCGCCTTTTCGGTGGCCGAGGACGGTGAGGCGCTCGGCAGCCGCCTCGTCGGTGGGTGCACGTGCCCCGCGTCGCTCCGCTTCCTGCCCTGGGGATCGGTCGACCCGCTCTACGAGGCGGTCGTGCAGGCGACGGAGGAGGCCGTCGTCGGCGCGCTCGTCGCCGGCGAGACGATGGTCGGCATCGACGGCCACCGCAGTCCCGGGCTGCCGAACGACGAGGTCGCGGCGCTGTTCGACGCGCGCGGGTAGTCCGGCGGCGCGGCCGCGCACGCGGCGGCAGAGGCCGTAACGTGCGCGCGGTGCCCGCCGCAGTCACGCGCGAGACCTGGAGGCGCCCGTCAGCGCGGCGCGTGCGCGCGCTGCGCGAGCGGCTGCGGCTCGTCTACGGCATCCCCGGCGCCGAGCCCCACGGCGATCCGCTCGCCGAGCTCGTGCTCACCGTGCTCTCTCAGTCGACGAACGACCGCAACCGCGACGTCGCCTACTTCCGCCTGCGCGAGCGCTTCCCGAGCTGGGAAGAGGTCCGCGACGCGCCCGCCGTGTGCCCCGAAGGGGGTATCGACGCGGTCGAGGAGGCGATCCGTCCGGGCGGCATCTCGAAGATCAAGTCCGCGCGGATCCGCGACATCCTCGCTGCGATCGCTCCCGAGGGGCCGATCGTGCTGCCCGACCTCCGGGCGATGGGCGTGCCCGAGGCGCAGGCGTACCTCTGCGCGCTGCCCGGCGTCGGGCGCAAGACGGCCGCCTGCGTGCTGCTGTTCGCGCTCGGGATGCGCGATGTCCCGGTCGACACCCACGTTTCGCGCGTCGGCACCCGCCTTGGCCTGTTCCGTCCCGGCGCGGGCTTCGAGGAGATGCACGACGAGATGCTCGCGCTCACCCCGCGCGGCGCCGAGCTCGAGCTCCACCTCAACCTGCTGCGCCACGGCCGCCGGACCTGCCACGCGCGGCGGCCGGCATGCGGGGATTGCGCGCTGGCGCGGATGTGCCCGAAGGTGGGCGTCGCGTAACCCGTGCGGCTGGGGTGGTCGGCCGACGGTCTCACCCCCGCCCGACTGTGAGCGTCTTATCCGGCGTGACACCCGATAACCCGCTCAGAGTGCCCCTCACGCCGCCGACGGTTCGGGCGGCGTCGAACCGTCCCGGCGCTAGCGTGGCGCCCGTGACCACGAGCAGCCTTCCGGCGGCGCAACCGCCCCCGCCCGCGGCCGCCGAGCCGCGACCGGAGCCTGCCCCGACGCCGTCGTGGATGGTGCCCGCCGCGGTGGTGGTCGTGCTCGTCCTGTGGGCGTCGGCGTTCATCGCGATCCGCGCGGCCGCGCACTCGTTCACGCCGGGTCCGCTGGCGCTGCTCCGGCTGGTGGTCGGCGCGGTGCTGCTCGGCGCGATCACCCGCCGGTCCCGCGCGCCGATGCCTCGCGGGCGTGAGCTCTGGCTCGTCGTCCTCTACGGCCTTGCCTGGTTCGGCGGCTACAACCTCGCGCTCAACGCGGCCGAGCGCCGCCTCGATCCCGGTACCACCGCGATGCTGGTCAACGTCGCCCCGATCCTGATCGCGGTGGTCGCCGGATGGCTGCTCAAGGAGGGATTCCCGCGGCCGCTGCTCGTCGGTCTGGCGATCGCCTTCGCGGGCGTGGTCGTGATCTCGGTCGGGGAGGGCGCCCATGGCGGCGACGCCTCGGGGGTCGGCCTGGCACTCGCCGCCGCGGTCCTCTACACGATCGGCGTGCTCAGTCAGAAGTTCGTCCTGCGCACGGTGCCGGCCGGACACGCGACCTGGCTCGGCTGCACGATCGCGGCGCTCGCGATGATGCCGTACGCGCCGCAGGCGGTCCACGAGCTCGGACACGCCCGCACCGGCGATCTGCTCCTCGCCGTCTACCTGGGCGCCTTCCCGATGGCGCTCGGGTTCCTGCTGTGGGCGTTCGCGCTGTCGAGCACACCGGCCGGCTCGCTCGGCTCGACGACGCTCGCCGTGCCCGCGATCGCGGTGCTCATGTCGTGGATCCTGCTCGACCAGCTGCCGCCGCCGAGCGCCGGCGTGGGCGGCGCCATCTGCGTGATCGGCGTGGTCGCCGCGACCGGCCGGCTGCGGCGGCGTTCAGCCGATCGGGTCCGACAGCCCGAGTGACCACACCGCGAGGCCGTGCAGCCCGAACTGGGCGGCAAGCGCCTCGCGACGCTTCAACGTCCGCGCGTCCGACCACCACATCACCGCGCCGTTCCGCAGCTGCGCGGTCCACTCGCCGACCGAGGGCACCCACCGCGCGTGACCGCCGTCGCGCGCGACCAGCGCCCGGGCGCCGGCATCGGAGACCTGGTGGCGCGCGTGCGGGCCCCACACGTAGCCGTAGCCGCCGACGCCGAGGTCGACCTGGGAGGCCGGCACGGCGGTCATCAGCGCCTGCAGCCCGCGGGTCACCCACGGCGTCGCCCCGACCGGTCCGGGTGTCTTCTCCCAGGGCCCGTGCTGGTCATACGCCATCAACACGACCTGGCTCACCGAGCGCGCGATCCCGGCCAGGTCGTAGCCGTTCGCGGGATACGCGGTCGGCGAGGTCATGTTCGACACGCACACCGTCAGCGATGCCTGCGGCCCGAGGTCGGCGCGCAGGTCGGCGAGGAGCGTCACCAGCCCGGCCGCGTCGCGGTGCCACAGCGACTCGAGGTCGACCGAGATCCCGTCCCAGCCCTCCGAACGGACGTCGCCGGTGAGCGTGGTGGCGAGCGTCGAGATCGCGGTCGGCGAGCGGAGCGTCCGGTAAGCGAGCGACTCGGAGAAGTCGTTGATCTGGTTGGAGTAGTTGCCGACCAGCAGCACCGCCGGCAGCCCGGCCCCATGCGCGGCGGCGAGCTGCGCGCGGTCGACGGGCTGCGGCGCGGAGACGGCGCCCGGCCGCCCGGTGAGGTTGAGGCCGTCGACGCCGACCGAGCCGAGGCCGGCCGCGTCCCGCGCGATCAGGGACGTCGGCGTGCCGTCGGACTGGAAGCCGAGGATCGGCAGCGACCCGGACGCGGCCGCGTGCGAGCCGCCGAAGGCGAGCACCGCCGAGGCGAGCAGCGCCGGGATCATCGGCCGCGCGCTCCGACCGGACCGCCGGTGAGCGGCTTCGCCAGGCGCACCTCGCCCGCGCGCTCGGGCGCGAGCAGCGCCTCGAGTGCGGGCTCGTATTCGTGGAACGCGAGCACCGTCCCATCATGCAGCACCATCAGGAAGCGGTCGAGCGCCTGCATAAACGCGCGGTCGTGGGAAACCGCGACGACCGTCCCCTCGAACCTGTCGAGCGCGCCCTCGAACGCCTCCGAGGAGTCGATGTCGAGGTTGTCGGTCGGCTCGTCGAGCAGCAGCAGGTTGTGGCCCTCCAGCTCCAGCACGAGCACCTCGAGCCGCGCCTTCTCACCGCCGGAGAGCACGTCGTACGGTCGGCGCGCGGTCTCAGCCAGCCCGTAGCGGGCCAGCGCGTCCATCGCCGCCTGGATGCCCTTGACGTGCTCGAGCACGATCTCGATCACCGGCCGACCCTGCCAGTCGGCGCGCGTCTGCAGCTGGGTGAACAGGCCGGGGGAAACGCGCGGCCCGAGCCGCAGCTCGGTGCCGTCCTCGCGCGCGCCCGCGAGCGCGCGCATCAACGCGGTCTTGCCGCCGCCGTTGGGCCCGATCACGCCGACCCGCTCACCGAATGGATCTCGTCGGAGAACGGGCGCACCAGCCAGCCGTCGCCTTCCGGCATCGGGATCCCGTGGCCGCGGAGGTCGAGCACGATCCGCGCCGAGTCCCCGCCCCGGATCCGCACCGTGATCGCCTGGTCGACGACCGGCGCCGGGGGCAGGCCCTCGTCGACGAACCGCTTCCAGCGGGTCTCGAACGCGTTGGCCCGTGGCGCGAGCACGGCCGAGTACTTGGCGCGCTCCTTCCAGATCCGCACCAGCTCCCGCAGTCGCTTCTCCTCGTCGTGCCAGCGTGTCACCGCGTCGCCCATCCGCTCCTGGCGGGCGCGCCGCGCCTCCGGGTAGCTCGCGTATCCCTCGCCGTGGATCCAGGCGCCGTGGCCCTCGAGGGTGACGATCGAGTCGACCGCGCCGGTGAGCACCGCGCGGTCGTGGGAGATCATCAGGATCGTCTTGGGCGATTGCCGGATCCGGCGCTCCAGCGAGAGCTTCGCCGGCACGTCGAGGAAGTTGTCGGGCTCGTCGAGCAGCAGCACGTCGGCGTCCGAGCCCAGCAGCACGTCGAGCACCAGCTGCTTGCGCTCGCCGCCGGAGAGCGTCGCCGCGGGCCGGTCGGCCAGCTCGGTGAGGCCGGCGCGGACGATCCGGCGGCAGGAGCTGTCCCACTGCGCCTCCAGCTCGTAGCCCCCGAGCGCTGACCAGTCGCCGATCGCCTCGCCGAGCGTCATCCCGGCATCCATGTCGCCCTCGGCCAGCCGTCGCTCGGACTCGGCGATCCGCTCGCCCGCCTCACGCAACGAGGACGGCGCGAGCGCGGTGAGGAGCCCGCGGACCGTCTGCCCGGTGATGTCGAGGCCGACGTCCTGGCGCATCAGCAACAGGCGCCGCGGTGGACCGCCTCGCCCTCGAGCCCCTCCAGCTCGCCGGCGAGGATGCGCAGCAGCGTCGACTTGCCGACCCCGTTGGTGCCGACCAGACCGGCGTGCCGGCCCGGCGCCACGCGGAACGAGACATCCGAGAACAGCAGGTCGCCACCGGGGTGGGCGTAGGCGAGTCCGGACACGGCGATGTGCGACATTCAGAGCAGTCTCGTATCCCTGTCGACGGGTCGTTCAGATCCGACACGCGCCGACTGAAATCTGCTACGATCAGGCGCAGATTTTCAACCCCCACCAAAGGCAGACAACGACTATGGGAAAGACGATCGGAATCGACCTCGGCACGACCAACTCCTGCATGGCCGTGCTCGAGGGTGGCGAGCCAACGGTCATCGAGAACGCCGAGGGCGGCCGCACGACCCCCTCGGTCGTGGCGTTCACGCAGTCCGGTGAGCGTCTCGTCGGAACCGTTGCCAAGCGCCAGCAGGTGACCAACCCGGAGAACACGATCTTCTCGATCAAGCGCTTCATGGGCCGCAAGGAGGCCGAGGTGCGCGACGAGGAGGCGATCGTGCCCTACAAGGTGGAATCCGGTCCCGGCGGCGACGTGCGCGTCGTCGCGCAGGGCAAGCAGTACTCCCCGCCGGAGATCAGCGCGATGATCCTCTCCAAGCTGAAGGCCGACGCCGAGGCGTATCTCGGCGAGACGGTCGACAGCGCCGTGATCACGGTCCCCGCCTACTTCAACGACGACCAGCGCCAGGCGACCAAGGACGCGGGCAAGATCGCCGGCCTCGACGTCAAGCGGATCATCAACGAGCCGACCGCCGCGTCGCTCGCCTACGGCCTGGAGAAGGACACCGACCAGACGATCCTCATCTTCGACCTCGGCGGCGGCACGTTCGACGTGTCCGTGCTCGAGATCGGCGACGGCGTCTTCGAGGTCAAGGCGACCGCCGGCGACAACCACCTCGGCGGCGACAACTTCGACAAGGCGATCGTCGACTGGCTCGTCGGCGAGTTCAAGAAGTCCCAGGGGATCGACCTGGCGGCCGACCCGATGGCGCTGCAGCGGCTCTACGAGGCCGCCGAGAAGGCGAAGATCGAGCTCTCGACCACGCAGGAGACGCAGATCAACCTGCCGTTCATCACGGCCGACGCGTCGGGGCCGAAGCATCTCGACATGCGTCTCACGCGCGCGAAGCTCGGGGAGCTCACCGCCGACCTGATCGACCGGACGGTCGCTCCCGTCCGCCAGGCGCTCGACGACGCCAAGGAGAAGGGCGCCTCGACGATCGATCACGTCGTGCTGGTCGGCGGCATGACCCGCATGCCCGCCGTCCAGGAGAAGGTCAAGGAGCTCACCGGCAAGGAGCCGCACCGCGGAGTCAACCCCGATGAGGTCGTCGCCGTCGGCGCCGCGATTCAGGCCGGCGTGCTCGCCGGAGACGTCAAGGACGTGCTGCTGCTCGACGTCACCCCGCTCACGCTCGGCATCGAGACGAAGGGCGGCGTGATGACGAAGCTGATCGAGCGCAACACGACGATCCCGACGCGCAAGTCGGAGGTGTTCTCGACCGCCGAGGACAACCAGCCGAGCGTCGAGATCCACGTCCTGCAGGGCGAGCGCGAGATGGCGAGCTACAACAAGTCGCTCGGCAAGTTCCAGCTCACCGGCATCCCGCCGGCGCCGCGCGGCATCCCGCAGATCGAGGTCGCGTTCGACATCGACGCCAACGGGATCGTCAACGTGTCCGCGAAGGATCTCGGCACCGGCAAGGAGCAGAAGATCGAGATCCGCTCCGGCGCCGGGCTCTCCGACGAGGAGATCAAGCGGATGGTCGCCGACGCCGAGTCCCACGCCGAGGAGGACAAGCGCCAGCGTGAGCTCGCGGAGGCGCGGAACACCGCCGAGAACGCGGCCTATCAGGCCGAGCGCCAGCTGAACGAGCTCGGCGACGCGGTCGACAGCTCCTCCAAGGAGGAGATCGAGTCCGCGATCAAGGCGGTCCGCGAGTCGCTGACCTCCGAGGACGCCGCCGAGATCAAGTCCAAGGCCGATGCGCTCAACAGCGCCTTCCACAAGGTGTCGGAGGCGATGTACCAGAAGGCGCAGGAGCAGGCCGCGGCCTCCCAGGCGTCGCAGGGCGCCTCGACGAACGGCGGCTCGGCGGGCGACGGCGCAGGTGCCCCGGAGGAGGACGTCGTCGACGCCGAGGTCGTCGACGAGAACTAGTCCCGCGGTCCGGCGATGAGCAACTCCAAGAACAACCACCACGCGACGGAGGGGCGTGCGGATCTTCCGCAGGCCCCTCCGGGGGCGCCCGAGGGCCACGACGCGGCGCCGGGCGGCCCGCCCGGTACCCCGTTCGGGGCAGAGGACGAGCCGCTGATCAGCGCCCGTGAGCCCGCACCGCAGTCGGATCCCGCGTCCGGCGGGTCGGACGGCGACGGCGGGACGGGCCCGCGGGCGACGTCGGACGCCGCGGCTCCGGCGGCGGCCACGGGGGACGCGGCCTCGGCGGGGGCGGCGACACCGGCGCCCGCGGATGCGGCCGCGAGCGTGCCCGACCCGGCCTCGCTGTCTCGCGACGAGCTCCAGGCGCTCGTCGAGCGGGCGGCCAAGGCCGACGAGTACCTCGGCCTCGCCCAGCGCAAGCAGGCGGAGTTCGAGAACTTCCGCAAGCGCGCCGCGCGCGAGGCGACGGCGGCGCAGGAGCGCGGCGCGACGAAGCTCGCCAAGGAGCTCCTGCCCGCGGTCGACAACCTCGAGCGAGCCCTCCAGCACGCTCCCGACGACGGCGATGAGCACGGGTTCGTCGCGGGTGTCAAGCACGTCCACGCCGACCTGCTCGCGGCGCTGCAGCGGGCGGGGATCGAGCAGTTCTCGCCCCAGGGCGAGCGCTTCGACCCGACGCTCCACGAGGCGGTGGCGCAGACCCCGAGCGAGGGAACCGATCCGGGGACCGTGATCGAGGTCTACCAGCGCGGCTACCGGGTCGGGGAGACCGTCGTGCGTCCCGCGCGCGTGATCGTCGCCGCATAGGTCGGGCGAGAGAGGACACCCGATGGCTGATCGGCCCGACTACTACAAGACCCTCGGAGTCGGCAAGAACGCCTCCGAGGACGAGATCAAGAAGGCGTACCGCAAGCTCGCGCGCAAGTACCACCCGGACGCGAACCAGGGCGACAAGAAGGCCGAGGAGCGCTTCAAGGAGATCTCCCAGGCCTACGACGTGCTCTCCGACCCGGACAAGCGCAAGCAGTACGACCGCGCGGGCACGCCGTTCGGCCAGTTCGCAAACGCCGCCGGCGGGGCGGGCTTCGATCCGAGCGCGTTCAGCGGCGGCTTCGGCGACATCCTCTCCAACCTGTTCCGCAACGGTCCCTCGCGCCCCGGCGGGGACGCCGGTTCGGTACGCGGGGCGCGGCCGCGACCGGCGCGCGGGCGCGACCTCGAAACGGAGGTCTCGCTCACGTTCGACCAGGCGGTCAACGGCGCCCAGGTATCGCTCACCGTTCCGACCTCGCAGCCGTGCCCGACCTGCAACGGGTCGGGCGCGAAGCCCGGCACCTCGCCGCGGGTCTGCCCGGTGTGCAACGGCACCGGCATGGAGGCGCAGAGCCAGGGGATCTTCTCGATGTCGCAGCCGTGCTCCAACTGCCGCGGCCAGGGGACCGTGATCGACGACCCGTGCCCGACGTGCCACGGCTCGGGCGCGCAGCGCTCGGTCCGCCGCCTGCGCGCGAACATCCCGCCGGGCGTCCGGGACGGCAGCCGCATCCGGCTCGCCGGCAAGGGCGAGCCCGGCGTCCGCGGCGCCGAGCCGGGCGACCTGTACGTGATCACGCGCGTCGCGGAGTCCTCCGTGTTCAAGCGCAGCGGTGACAACCTCGAGGTCGAGGTGCCGCTGACGATCCCCGAGGCCCTGCTCGGCGGGATCATCGAGGTCCCGACGCTCAGGGGCACCAAGCGCCTGAAGGTCGCGCGCGGGACGAAGTCCGGCTCGGTGCAGCGGCTGCGCGGCGAGGGTCCGGCGAAGCTGTCGGGCAAGGGCCGCGGCGACATCCACTACCGGTTCGTGATCGACGTCCCCGCGACGCTCACCCCCGAGCAGACCGCGGCCGCCGAGCGGCTCGCGCAGACGATGAGGGACGTCAACCCGCGGGCGCGGCTGTTCGCCGAGGCGGCGCGGGACGGCGGCGGCTCCCGGGCGAAGGCGGCCGCGTGATGGCCCGGCGCGCGCGCACCGGCCAGGCGGCCGCCGAGGGCACGACCCGCACGCGGCTCGAGCGAGCGAGCGAGACCCGCGGTTCCGGCGTGACCCGCTCGAGCCGGACGCGCGTCGAGGTCTCCTCCGACCGCGGCGTGTTCATGATCTCGGTCGCCGCCGAGCTCGCCGAGATGCACCCGCAGACGCTCCGCATGTACGAGGCGCGGGGCCTGATCGAGCCGAAGCGCTCGCCGAAGGGCACGCGCCTGTACTCGCACAAGGACGTCGACCGGCTGCGGCGGATCCAGGAGATGACCGCCGAGCTCGGGATGAACCTCGCCGGGGTCGAGCGCGTGTTCCAGCTCGAGGAGCAGCTCGAGTCGATGGCGCGCAAGGTCGCCACGCTCGAGAAGCGCGCCGCCCAGCTCGGCGCCGAGGTCGCGCGCCTGGAGGCGCTGCGTCGTGAGCTGCGGGCGGAGATCGTCCCCTACCAGCGTGCCGGCGCCATCGTGCGCCGTGCCGACCTCGCCGCGCAGGCGATCGGCCGGGCCGCTCGCGGGACGCGCCGCGACGGCGACGGGGCGAGCGCGGGTTCCTGAGCGGGCGACGGCGACCGGTCGCCGGGCCGGGTGCCCCCGCCTCCCGAGATGCGCGGAGCGCCTCGCGCCGGCGGCGGCCGGTCGCCCGTGTGCGACCATGAGCCGATGCGCTGGGGATCCCGACTGCTCTGGGCACTTCTCGTGCTCACGATGATCCCTGCCGCGGCCCAGGCGCGGACCGGCCGTGCGTCGACGCTCGCCCGCTCGGAGCAGGGGCGGGTCGCGCTGGCTGCGGGATCGGCGACCGTCACGCGCGCCGGCCCGGCGGCGAGCGAGCGGACGATCGCGCTCGAGCTGCCCCTGCGCTCCGACGCGCGCGGGCTCGCGCGGTTCGCGCGCGCGGTCTCCACGCCGGGGTCGCCGGCGTACGGCCGCTTCGCGTCGCTCGCGTCGCTCTCCCGCCGCTTCGGCGCCTCGCCGGCCACGCGCGCCCGCGTCGTGCGCTGGCTGCGCGCCCACGGCGCGACCCAGGTGCGGATCGATGCGACCGGGCTGTTCGCGGACGCGACGCTCCGGGTGTGGCGCGCCGAGCGGCTGTTCGGGACGACGCTCTCGCGCTTTCACGCCGAGGCGACGTCGACGAGCGGCGCCTATGACTTCGTGGCGCCCGCCGCGGCCCCGGTCCGCGTCCCGGCCGGCCTGCGCGGGGCGGTGACCGGCGTGATCGGCCTCGACACGCGGCCGCTCTCCAGCATGGGACCGCTGCGGGCGGACGCCTCCGCCCGCCGCCGCGCGCCGCGGCGTCTGGTCGCGCGCGGCGCGCCGGACCGCCTGCATCCGCTCGCGCGGCCGGCGGCGCAGGCGAGCTCCGGCTACTCGGTGCGCTCCGGAACTCCGGCGGGCTGCCCGCAGGCGGTCGCGGGCCCGGGGTTCACACCGAACCAGTACCTCGACGCCTACGGGTATCAGTCGCTGCAGGCGGGCTCGTACTCCGGTCAGGGCGAGCGGGTGGCGCTGATCGAGATCGACGGATTCCGCACGAGCGACGTGCGGACGTTCGCCTCGTGCTTCGGGCTCACCACGCCGCCGATCGACGCGTTCCGCGTTCGCATCCCCCGCGCGCTCCCGCCCGGTGGCGAGGCGACGCTCGACCTCGAGCTCCTGGAGGCCGCGGCGCCCGGGCTGAAGGAGATCGATGTCTACGAGTCGGAGCCGACGGCATCCGATGTGCTGCGCGCGCTCACCGACGCGCTCGGCGCGCCCGGCCGCAAGCCGGACGTGATCTCGGCCTCGCTGGGCACGTGCGAGGCGGACGTGCGCGCTGCGATCGGCATCGCCGGGATGAACACGATGGAGCAGACGCTCCAGCTTGCGGCCGCGACCGGTGTGTCGGTGCTGGCGGCAAGCGGCGACACCGGCTCGACCGGCTGCCTGTCCACGCAGGGTGCGCCCCTGGACACGCTCGGCGTCGATTTCCCGGCCTCCTCGCCGTGGGTCACCGCGGTCGGCGGGACCAACCTCACGCTCAGCACCGCGAACACGATGACCGATCCGGCCGCCGACCAGGTCGTCTGGAACGACGAGCCGACGCTCGCCGGCGCGGGCGGCGGCGGGATCTCGCTGTTCGCGCGGCCGAGCTACCAGAACGGCTTTCAGACCTCGTCGCGACGCGAGGTTCCCGACGTCGCGATGCTCGCCGACCCGCTCCCCGGCTACGAGATCTACTGCACGGCCACCACGAACTGCGTCTCCGCCAGCCAGCCGAATCCGTGGATCTCGTTCGGCGGCACGAGCGCGGCGACGCCGCTCTTGGCCGGCGGTCTCGCGCTCGTCGACCAGGAGCTTCGTCAGCACGGCCAGACCGACCTCGGCTTCGTCAACCCGCTGCTGTACTCGACGGTCCACGGCTCGAGCGCGGCGAGTGCGCTGGCGGACGTCATCAGCGGCGACAACGACATCAGCGGCGAGCTGTTCGGCCGCGCGCTCGGCTGCTGCGCCGCGCGCACCGGCTACGACGCGGCCTCGGGCCTCGGCAGCGTCAACCTCGCCGGCCTCGCCGCCGTCGCGCGCGCCCGCGTCTCGAAGCGGATCTCCGTCGGGCTCACGCTTCCGGCCCAGCCGCGCCCGCTGGCGGCGCGTCACCTGCTGGCGACCGTCTCGTGCTCGGGCGAGTGCCTGATGGGCGCCTACGCCCGCATCCAGCTCGGCGGCTCGCCCCGGATGCTCACCGCGTATTCGACCGCCTACGAGCTCATCTCCCGGCGGCGGCGCACGATCCAGATCCCGCTCGGGAGCGCCCTGCGGAGCGCGATCGCCTCCGCGCTCGCCCGGCACGAGCGGGTCGTGGCGACGATCTACGGCGCGATCATCGACGTGAGCGGCCAGATCGAGCGCCGGACCGCCGGCCGCCGGCTCGTCATCAGCGGCTGACCCGCAGCTCGCGTCGACGGGCTCCGGCCCGCGCGGCTTCCGCCGGCGCCGCTCCCCGGAGCGACCGCACCCGTTTCGTCCGGGGACGAATCCTTCAATGCGAGGATCTGATACCGAGGCGGTGCCCGTTTTCCGCCGCTTTTTCCGACGCGCGTCCGGGCGGCTCGCGACGGCCGTCCGCGTCCGAGCCGCCGACCCTTGAAACCGGCCTGGACCCGTGCGATAATCTCAGTCCAGAAGACTAAGATTTTGACCCTGACAGACTGAGACTCGCCCATGCACCCAGACCGTTTCACCATCAAGTCCCAGGAGGCGCTCCAGGCCGCCCAACAGCTCGCCGACCAGCGGCGCAACCCGCAGACGACGCCGGAGCATCTGCTCGCGGTCCTGCTCGAGCAGAGCGAGGGGATCGTCGCGCCCGTGCTGCGCAAGCTCGGTGTCGAGCCCGCGGCGGTCCGCCAGGCGCTGCAACCGCGACTCGAATCGCTGCCGACGGTCGCGCGGGGCTCCGCGCAGGCCGAGCCGGCCGGCGGCTCGATGGAGCTCGCCGCCGTGCTGCGCGCCGCCGAGGCCGAGATGCGTGAGCTCGGCGACGAGTACGTCTCCACCGAGCACCTGCTGCTCGCGCTGTCCGGCGCCTCCGCGGGCACGAGCCCGGGCGCGGGCTCCGGCGCCGGCGAGGCGCTGCGCGCGCTCGGCGCGAACCACGACGCGCTGCTGCAGGCGCTCACCGAGGTACGCGGCTCCCATCGCGTCACCGACCAGAGCCCCGAGGACAAGTTCCAGGCGCTGGAGAGGTACGGCCGGGACCTCACCGAGGCGGCGGCCGCCGGCAAGCTCGACCCCGTGATCGGACGCGACGACGAGATCCGTCGCGTCATCCAGGTGCTGAGTCGCCGCACGAAGAACAACCCGGTGCTGATCGGCGAGCCGGGTGTCGGCAAGACCGCGATCGCCGAGGGCCTGGCCCAGCGGATCGTCTCCGGCGACGTCCCCGAGGGACTGCGCGACCGTCGGGTCGTCGCGCTCGACGTCGGCGCGCTCGTCGCCGGCGCGAAGTACCGCGGCGAGTTCGAGGACCGGCTGAAGGCCGTGCTCAAGGAGATCGCCGACGCCGAGGGCACGGTGATCCTGTTCATCGACGAGCTGCACACGATCGTCGGCGCGGGCGCGTCCGAGGGCGCGGTCGACGCGGCCAACCTGCTCAAGCCGATGCTCGCCCGCGGCGAGTTGCGCGCGGTCGGCGCGACGACGCTCGACGAGTACCGCAAGTACATCGAGAAGGACGCCGCGCTGGAGCGCCGCTTCCAGCCCGTGTACGTCGGCGAGCCGTCCGTCCAGGACACGATCGCGATCCTGCGCGGCCTCAAGGAGCGCTACCAGATCCACCACAAGGTCCGGATCCAGGACTCGGCGCTCGTCGCCGCGGCGACGCTCAGCCATCGCTATATCGCCGACCGCTTCCTGCCCGACAAGGCGATCGACCTCGTCGACGAGGCCGCCTCGCAGATCCGCATGGAGATCGACTCCAAGCCGACCGAGATCGACGAGGTCGACCGGCACATCATGCAACTCGAGATCGAGCTGCAGTCGCTCGGTGACGACTCCGACGACGACGCCGGCACCGCCGCCCGGCGCGAGGAGCTCGAGCGCACGCTCGCCGAGGAGCGCGAGCGCTCGGACGCGATGCACGCCGAGTGGCAGCGCGAGAAGGACTCGCTCGGCGCCGTCGCCGAGGTCCAGGAGCAGCTGGAGGAGGCCCGCATCGAGCTTGAGCGCGCGCAGCGCGAGGCCGATCTCGGACGCGCCGCCGAGCTGCAGTACGGCACGATCCCGGAGCTTGAGAAGCGGCTCGCCGCCGCCGAGACCGCCGAGGCGGAGGCCGCCGCCGCGGACGGGCTGCATCACGGCCGGCGCTTTCTCAAGGACGTCGTCGATGCCGAGGACGTCGCCGAGATCGTCGCCAAGTGGACCGGCGTGCCGGTGACGCGCCTCATGGAGGGGGAGATCGAGAAGCTCGTCCACATGGAGGAGCGCCTCCATCAGCGCGTCGTCGGCCAGGACGAGGCGATCGAGGCCGTCTCCGCGGCGCTCCGCCGCTCGCGCGCCGGGCTGTCGGATCCCGAGCGACCGATCGGGACGTTCCTGTTCCTCGGCCCGACCGGCGTCGGCAAGACCGAGCTCGCCCGCGCGCTCGCCGAGTTCATGTTCGACACGACCGAGGCGATGGTCCGCGTCGACATGTCCGAGTACATGGAGAAGCACTCGGTGAGCCGTCTCGTCGGCGCGCCCCCCGGCTACGTCGGCTACGAGGAGGGCGGTCAGCTCACCGAGGCGGTGCGCCGCCGGCCGTACTCCGTCGTGCTCCTCGACGAGATCGAGAAGGCCCACCCGGACGTGTTCAACGCGCTGCTGCAGGTGATGGACGACGGACGGCTCACCGACGGCCAGGGCCGCACCGTGTCGTTCAAGAACGTCGTGCTGATCATGACCTCGAACATCCCGGGCGGCCGCACGGGCGCGGAGGGCCACTTCCGGCCCGAGTTCATCAACCGCCTCGATGACATCGTCGAGTTCAAGCCGCTCACCCGCGCACAGCTCGGCGAGATCGTCGACCTGCAGGTGACGCTCGTGAGCCGCCGGCTCGCCGAGCGCGGGATCGCGATCGAGCTCTCAGGCGAGGCGCGGACGCTGCTCGGCAACCTCGGCTACGACCCGACGTACGGCGCCCGGCCGCTGAAGCGCGTGATCCAGAAGCGGCTCGTCGATCCGCTCGCGCTGGCGTTGCTGGAGGGGCGGTTCGGCGCCGGCGACGTCGTGCGGATCGGAGCCTCCGAGGGCGAGCTGACATTCGAGCGCGCGCCCGTGGAGGAGCCCGCGGTCGCCGCGTGAGCCGCGCCGGCCGGTCCCGCGCCGCGCCGCCGCGTCTTCACGCCGCGCTGGGCATCCAACCCACCGTTTGTGTGGATCAGATGCCCACCGCCGCGGGCCGCCGGCCGCGCTGGGCATCTGACCCACCGTATGTGTGGATCAGATGCCCAGCTCGCCTCGTTGCGCCCGCGGACCGGGAGAGAGAGCGGCAGGCGGGCGCGCACCACAGCTTGACAGCCGCTGGCATGCAAGATGTTGCCATAAGGTAACCGGATGCCCTCGGTCTCCCAGGCCGGATCCCGCGCCGCCGGGTCCCCAGGGCGCGACGCGCGGCGCCCGGTGTCCGCGACGACGACCGCCTACCGCCACGCCAAGGAGCGGCTCCTCGACGGTCGCTTCCCCGCCGGCCAGCTGCTCTCCGAGAACGAGCTCGCCCGTGAGCTCGGGATCAGTCGCACGCCGGTGCGCGAGGCGTTCCTGCTGCTGGAGGCGGAGGGGCTGCTCGAGCTCTATCCGCGCCGCGGCGCACTCGTCACGCCGATCTCGCCGACCGAGGCCGACGACCTGCTCGAGGCGCGGCTCCTCACCGAGGCCCACTGTGCGGGCGCGGTGACCGCGCCCGATCCCGCGCTCGACGCCGCGCTCGCGGAGACGATCGATGCCCAGCGGCGCGCGCTCGCCGACGACGACCGTGTCGAGAGCCACCTCTTCACGGTCGCCGACCGCGAGTTCCATCGCGCGATCGTCGTCGCCCACGGCAACCCGATCCTCACGCGCCAGTACGACGCGCTCCGTGACCGCCAGCAGCGGATCTCGGCGCTCGCCACCGCGCGCAGCCGTGAGCGGATCGCGCAGTTCATCGCCGAGCATGGGGAGATCGCCGCGGCCCTGGGGGCCGGCGATGGACAGAGGGCGCGCGAGCTGGTCGAGAGCCACCTGCGGGCCGCGCACGAGCTCGCCCGCGGCGCGCGGCGCTGACCCGACTCAGGCCTCGGCGGGCACGAGGCCGGTGTCCTCGACCGCGCCTGCGATCCGCTCAAGCGCGCCGGAGAGCATGTCCTCGCTCGCGCGGGCCGCGTCGCGCTGCTCGCCCACTGTCTGCGCAATGCGATGCGCGACCTCGTCGACGGTGGCGAGCGTCTCGCTCGTCTGCTGGACCGCATCGACGACCGACGCGCCGTGCTCGCCGACCTGGGCCATGTGACCGAGCACGCGCTCGGCGGCGACGCCCGCCTCGTCGGCGAGCGCGCCGACGTCGGCGGCGACGACGGCAAAGCCCTTGCCCTGCTCGCCGGCGCGGGCGGCCTCGATCGAGGCGTTGAGCGCGAGCAGGCGCGTGCGGCGCGCCACGGCCGAGATCTCACGGGTGACGTCGGCGGCGGCCTCGGTCGTGCGCTGCAGCGCGAGGCTTGAGTCGACCGCCTCGGCGACGCGGTCGCGGGCGACGCCGGCGGCCTGCACGGTCTCGTCGGCGAGCGCGTCGATCGTGTCGCTCGAGCGGGCGAGCGCGGCGAACGACTGCTCGATCTCGCCGAGCGCGCCCTGTGCCGCCGCGGCGCTGCGCCGCCTGGCCTCGCGGGCGGCCTCGAGGCGCGCCTGCTCGGCGTCGGCGGCCGCGCGACGGCGCCCGCGCTCCGCCTCCTCCTCCAGCGCGGCGCGCTCGGCCGCCTGGCGGGCCTCGGCGGCCGCTCGGGCCTCGGCGTCGGCCTCGCGCTCAGCGGCGCGGCGAGCCTCCGCGGCGGCCTGCGCCTCGGCGGCGTCGTGCCGCTCGCGCTCGGCGGCCTCGCGGCGGCGGGCCATCTCGGCGAGCAGCTCGTTGACGCTCGCGGCGAGCGGCGCGAGGTCGCTTGAGGGGGCGTGGACCTCGGTCCCGGCGCGCGCGGCCTCGGCCACCGCGCCCCGGAACGCCCCGTTGCGCCGGCGCATCGCGGTTCGCTGCGCGAGGATCGAGACGAGCAGCAAAAGCAGCCCGAGCGCGCCGATGATGAGCGCGATCCGCGTCGTGCTCGACAGCGCTGCCCGGTGGATCGGGCGGTGGAAGCTGACGACGAGGTGCAGCGGCGACCCGCCCTGGACGGAGGAGGCGGTGACGATCAGGTCGATCCGGTGCGGGTCGGCGGCGCGGGTCTGCACCCGGAGCGTCCCGAGCGCGCTCGCGAGCTCGGTCGTGCGCCCGCTCGTCACCGGTGCGCCGAGCGAGACCGACAGACCGGCTCGCCGGCCGAGCGCGTGGACGCCGGCGGCGTCGAGTGACTTCAGTCCGACGAGCGTGCCGACGACCGGGCCGGCGCCGCTCGTGTGCGCGATCGGCGCCGAGCAGAAGAGGTCGTGCGTCGTCCCCGCGCTCAGCACTCCGCAGCGGGTCGTCCCGGGCTTCGTGGCCGGGCTGAGCAGCACCGGCCGGCGGGAGAGCGCGGCGGCGAGGCTCGGCGGCACCGGCAGGTAGCGCCCGCCGCCGGCCGCGATCGGCCCGCCGCTCACGACCCGGCCGTGGTCGTCGACGGCGATCACCGCGCTCAGGCCGAAGCCCGCCATCTGCGAGGCCGGCAACAGCGAGCTCATCGAGCCGGTCTGGTCGGCGCGGACGGCGGTGTCCATCGCGTCCCACTCGGCCTCGGTGTCGATGATGTTCGCCGAGAGCGTCTTCTCGTAGCCGAGCGTCGTCGCGATCCGGGCGGCCTGGCCACGAGCCTCCTGGGCCTCGAGGCGGTCGAACGTCCCCGTCATCATCGAGTGCAGGACGAGGTAGGCGATCACGAGCAGCGCGACGAACGCGCCGCCGATCCAGGTGAATTCGTGGCCGGCGAACCGGTGGAGCAGACCATTCTGGGGCACGCCCCGTTCATCGACCGAAGCGCGCGGAGGTTGAAGCGCGCATAAGCGGCGGACGGCGCCGCCCGCGATCGGGTACAACCGCAGAGACACAGCGAGGAGGGAGTCCGCAGACGATGCCGACCTACATCATGCTCACGAAGCTGACTCCCGAGGGAGTCCAGACGATCAAGAACAATCCCGGGCGGATCCGCGAGGTCAACCGCGAGATCGAGTCGCTCGGCGCGACCGTCACCGCCCAGTGGGCGACGCTCGGCGAGTACGACTTCGTCAACGTCATCGAGGCGGCGGACGCGGAGTCGATCGCGCGCGTCTCCCTGGAGCTCGGATCGCGCGGCACGAGCCGGTACGAGACCCTCACCGCGATCCCGATCGACGACTTCATCGGGGCGATGTAGTGCCCGCAGGCTCTGCGGACGCCGGAGGTGGACGGGCCGGCGAGGACATCGTGCTCGTGCTCGGCGGCGGGGCCCGCGAGCACGCGATCGTGCGGGCGCTCGACCGCTCCCAGCGCCGGCCGCGGATCCTCTGCGCGCCCGGCAACGCCGGCATCGCCCGTGAGGTCGAGACCGTCGCCACGCTCGACCCGTGCGACCCGAGGGCGGTGTGCGCGCTCGCCGCCGAGCGCGACGTCTCGCTCGTCGTCGTCGGCCCCGAGGCGCCGCTCGTGGCGGGCGTCGCCGACGCGCTGGCACAGGACGGGCGCGCCTGCTTCGGACCGACGCGCGCGGGCGCGCGACTGGAGGGCTCGAAGGCGTTCTGCAAGGAGGTGATGATCGCCGCCGGGGTGCCGACCGCCGCCTACTCGGTCGTCGCCGACCCCGACGCCGGGCTCGCCGCGATCCCCCGCTCGGAGGACGGCGCCGCGCGCTACCCGGTCGTGATCAAGGCCGACGGCCTCGCCGCGGGCAAGGGCGTGATCGTCGCCGCCGACGAGGCGGAGGCGCGCCGCGCGCTGGAGGACCTGCTCGTCTCCCGCCGGTTCGGCACCGAGCGGGTCGTCGTCGAGGAGCACCTCGAGGGCGAGGAGCTCTCGCTGCTCGCGCTGTGCGACGGCAAGACGGCGTTGCCGCTCGCCTCCGCTCGGGACTACAAGCGCATCTTCGACGGCGACGGGGGTCCGAACACGGGCGGGATGGGCTCCTACTCACCCGTTCCGGAGGTGGGGGCGCAGCGGGCGCGCGAGATCTGCGCCGCCGTCCACCAGCCGGTGCTCGACGAGCTCACGCGTCGCGGGATCCCGTTCCACGGTGTGCTCTACGCCGGCCTGATGATGACCGCGGACGGCCCGAAGGTCCTCGAGTTCAACGTCCGCTTCGGCGATCCCGAAACGCAGGCGATCCTGCCCCGGCTGCGGACCGACCTGCTCGAGCTCATGCAGGCGGCGACCCGACCGGGCGGCCTCGCCGAGCACGCCGACCGCGGCCTCGAGTGGGACCCGCGCCCCGCCGTCACCATCGTGCTCGCCTCCGCCGGGTACCCGGAGTCATCGCGCAGCGGCGACCGGATCACCGGCCTGGACGCGGTCGCGGACGTCGAGGTGACGCACGCCGGCACCGCCCTGTCCGGCGACGGAGCGCTCGTCACCGCCGGCGGACGCGTCCTCAGCGTGACGGCGCTCGGCGACGACGTCGCCGCAGCGCGCGCCGGTGCCTACGCGGCGGCCGAGCGGATCGAGTTCGACGGCCGCCAGATGCGCTCCGACATTGCGCTGCACGCGGTGGGGAGTCTCGAGCGGACCGCCGGATGAGCGTTGCGACCGGACCGACTCCGGCCGTCCCGCTGGCGGCCGTCCCCGAGTCCGTCCCCGAGCGCGAGCCGGCCACCGAGCCGCTCGCACAGACGGCGGCCGAGATCGAGCAGATCGACGTCGACGCGCCGCGGGTGGCGATCGTCGTCGCCGACCGGGAGGACCTGCTGATCCTCGAACGCGCCGAGACCGAGCTGCACAACCGGGGGATCACAACGGAGGTGCGCGTGATGTCCGCCGACGAGGCGCCGCGCGCCGTGGCCGAATACACCGAGAACGCGCAGCTGCGCGGCATCCGGGTGATCATCGCCGGCGCAGGACCGCGGGCGCGGCTGCCGGGGCTGATCAGCGCCCACACCGAGCTGCCGGTGATCGGCGTCCCGCTGACCAGCCGCGGAGCCGAGGCCGGCCGTCTCGACGCGCTGCTCTCCGACCGCCCGGCGCCCGCCGGAAAACCGGTTGCGTGGGTGGGCCTCGACGATGCCGCGGGCGCGGCGGTGCTCGCGGCGCGGATCCTCAGGGCCTGAGGGCGGGTAGACGGGGGAGTGGGATGCCGGCCAGGACCAGGACCGCGCGACATCGGCTTGACCGGCTCGACGACGAGCGTCTGGCGAGGTTGAGCGGGACCGATCGCCCGGGGGCGCTCGCCATCCTCTACGCGCGCCATCACCAGGCGCTGTACCGCTATTGCGCGACGCTCGTCCGTGACGAGGCCGACGCCCAGGATGCGCTGCAGGCGACATGGCTGCGGGCGCTGCTCGCGCTCCGCCGCGGCCAGCGCGACGCGCCGCTGCGGCCCTGGCTGTTCCGGATCGCCCATAACGAATCGGTGTCGATCCTTCGCCGCCGTGTCCGCGGACGCGAGTCCGCGCTCATGCCGGCGGGCGCGCCCCGCTCGGCGGAGGAGGGCGTGCTCGCCCGCGAGCGCTTCGCACAGGTTCTCGATGATCTGCACTCGCTTCCCGAGCGCGCGCGCAGCGCGCTCGTGCTGCGCGAGCTCACCGGCCTCTCGCATGAGGAGATCGCGGGCGCGCTCGGCATCACGGTCCCCGCCGCTCGGCAGTCGATCTACGAGGCGCGACGCGGCCTGCAGGAGCAAGCCCGCGGCCGCGCGATGGCGTGCGGCGAGATCCAGCTGCGCGTCTCGGACGGCGACCGCCGGGCGCTGCGGAGCCGCGTGGTGCGCGCCCACATCCGCCACTGCGCTGAATGCGCCGCGTTCGCGGGGGCGATCGGCGAGCGACGCGAGTCGCCGCGGGCGTTCGCGCCGACGCTCGGGATCGGCGCGTCCGGGGCGATCCTCGCACGCCGGGCCCACATGCGCGTGTCCGGCGCCCGCCGTGGCCGCGGCCACGGCCACGCCCCCGTCCCCGGCCACGGCAGGTAGTTCCTGACTTTCGCCCCGCTCGTGCGTCGTCGGGTAGAGCGCTCGGTGCGGCAACCCCCGCCGCGCCCGGCGCGACATTTCGACGGGGCCGGCGGCGGCCCAAGGAGGCGATGTGCGAATTCGAGGAGCAGTTGTCGTGCTGTCAGTGGCGATGGCGCTCGGCGCGGGAGCGCCGGCGGCGCTCGCGGCCGGTTCCGCGACGGCGAGCCCCGGGCATCCGGCGCACCTCGCGCGGTCGACGGCAGGCGCGGGGATCACGCCCCTCGCGCTCAACGCGCGGCAGATCAAGGGAGCGTTCACGGCCGTGCCCGGCGCCACGCCCGCGTGCACGCTGCCGGACGGCACCACGTCGACGTATTTCCACTGCTATACGCCGCAGCAGATCCGTTCCGCCTACGACGTGACCGGTGTCGCGCCCCTGGCGAACGGGATGCCGAACGAGGGTCAGGGTCAGACGATCGTGCTCGTCGACTCCTACGGCAGCCCGACCGCGGCGGCCGACCTGCGGCACTTCCACGACACGTTCTTCCCGAACCTGCCGGCGCCGAACTTCGAGCAGGTGTTCCCTCAGGGCAACCCGCAGTACCACAACACCTGCCAGAAATCGCAGGGCCTCTCGGGCCCGTGCGCGGCCGCGAACTGGTCCGGCGAGGCGACGCTCGACATCGAGTGGGCGTACTCGATCGCGCCTGAGGCGCACCTCATCCTGCTCGCGGTCCCGCCGGCGGAAACAGTCGGTGTGCAGGGGTTCCCGAACCTGTTCAAGGCGATCTCGCACGAGATCGACGTCACGCCCCCCGGGACGCTGTTCTCGATGTCGCTGAGTGCCCCCGAGCAGGACTTCGGATCGGCCGGGGCGCAGCAGACGGCGAAGTTCAACGCGGTGTTCGAGAAGGGTCTCGCCAAGCGCGACAACTTCTTCGCCGCGACGGGGGACACCGGCACCGTCGGTCCCCGCAAGCAGCACAAGGAAACGACCACGTATCCGTATCCGGTCGTCGGCTATCCGAACAGCTCGCCGTACGTCGTCGCGGTCGGCGGCACCCAGCTGCAGGACGGGTGGACCTGGGATCCGACGAGCGACACCGCGTTCAACGCCGACGGGAGCTTCAACCCCGCCTACTGGAGCTGGACGAACGGTGGCGACACCCAGCCGGTGTGGAACGAGTCGTGGGCGCCGATCGCCACCGGTGGTGGGGCGAGCACGCTGTTCCCGCGGCCGTCCTGGCAGGCGGGCGTCGATCCGGCCTACGGCAACCATCGTCTCGTGCCCGACACGGCATGGAACGCGGCCGTCAACGGTGGCGTCGACGTCTACATCACCGCGTATCCGCAGTTCAACTGCGGCAACGCGACGGGCTGCTGGACGATCTACGGCGGCACCTCCGCCGCGACGCCGCAGACCGCAGGGCTGACCGCGCTCGTCAACGCCGCCCGCGAGTCGGCGGGCAAGGAGCCGATCGGCTTCCTCGATCCCTACCTCTACCAGGACGGGATCGGCCAGAGCGCCTACGACGACGTCGTTCCGATGCACTATGGCTCGGCCCCGGCCTCGTTCACGGGCTCCGAGATCGGCGTCGGGACGGTGCAGAAGTCGGTCGGGGATCTGCGGGACAACCAGCTCTGGGGTTCGTCAGTTCCGGGATACCCGACCACTCCGGGCTATGACGCGACCACCGGCTGGGGCGCGCCCGACGCCGCCAGGTTCGTCCAGGAACTGACGGCGACCCCGTGACGGCCGCGTAGGCCACCGCCGACGGCGGGAGGGGCCGTCGACGGGAGAGCGGCGGGTCCGGCGCCGGGGTGGCGCCGGACCCGCCCGCCCAGCGCGTTCCGCCGCTGGGATGCCTCGGACCGCCCTCCCAGCGCGTTCGGCGCTGGGAGGGCGCGCCGATTCAGGCGGTCGCCGGCGGGCGCGTGAGGTCCTGGATGTACCGGGCCACGACCGCGGCCAGGTTGTGGCGGATGCGCACGGCGTCCGAGGAGGAGAGGCGGGTGCTGCTGATCGGTGCTGGGCTCATTGTGATCTCCTCGACGTCGTTGTACGGTGGGCCTCGTACGATACCAGCTAGTTTGATGGTTGTCGTACAAAGCGAGGGAGCGTCCTATAGTGGAGACGGCACATGGGAACGACGAGTGATCAAATCGCCCATCCCGACCGAGACGAGCTGGAGCTCGGAGCCGTGCTCCACGCACTCTCCGATCCGGTGCGGCTCAAGATCGTGGCCGAGCTCGCGCAGGGCGAGATGGAGCACACATGCGGCAGCTTCGCGCTGCCGGTCACCAAGTCGACGTGCACCCACCACTTCAAGGTGCTGCGCGAAGCCGGCGTGATCAAGCAGCGTCAGCAGGGCACGACCCGGCTCAACACGCTGCGACGCTCCGACCTCGACGCACGCTTCCCCGGGCTGCTGGACACGATCCTGCACGCCGCCCGCACGAGTGCCGGCGGGGCCGAAGAGGCCGCCGCGTCGCTCACCGCGGTCGCGGGCACGATGGGCACGTCGGCCATGCGGGCCGCCTGACCCGCCGCCGGTGATCGCCCGCTACACCCGCCGGGAGCTGGCCGACGCATGGTCGGACCGCGCGCGCTTCGAGGCGATGCGACGGGTCGAGGTCGCGGCCTGCGAGGAGATGGACGGGCCGACGGACGCCGAGCTCGACGCGATCCGAGGCGCGACGTTCACCGTCGAGGCGATCGAGGAGCGCGAGCGCGTCACCGATCACGACACGGCGGCGTTCGTCGACGTGCTCTCCGAGTCCGCCGGTCCGGCGGGCCGCTGGATCCACTACGGCCTCACCTCCTCCGACGTGCTTGACACCGGGCTCGCGCTCCAGCTGCGCGACGTCGCCGCGCTCATCCTTCCCGACGCCGCCCGCCTGGTCGCCGAGCTCGCCGCGCAGGCACGCGCGAACGTCGACACGCTCTGCGTCGGGCGCACGCACGGCATCCACGCCGAGCCGACGACGTTCGGCATCAAGCTCGCGGGCTTCGCGTTCGAGGCCGAGCGCAACCGCGTGCGGCTGGAGCGCGCGTTCGCGCAGGCGCAGGTCGGCGCGGTGAGCGGCGCCGTCGGCACCTACTCCGCGACCGCGCCCGACTTCGAGGCGCGGGTGCTCGAGCGGCTCGGCCTCGCCCGCGAGCCGGTCTCCACGCAGGTCGTCGCGCGCGACCGGCACGCCGAGCTGCTTGAGGCGATCGCGCTCGCCGGGGCGGGGCTTGAGCGTCTCGCCACCGAGCTTCGTCACCTCGCCCGCACCGAGGTCGCCGAGGTGCGCGAGCCGTTCGGCACCGGCCAGAAGGGCTCGAGCGCGATGCCGCACAAGCGCAACCCGATCAAGTCCGAGCAGATCACGGGCCTCGCCCGGCTGCTGCGCGGCTACGCGAGCGCGGGCCTCGAGGACGTCGCCCTATGGCACGAGCGTGACATCTCGCATTCCTCGGTCGAGCGGGTCGCGCTCCCGGATGCGACGACGCTCCTGGACCACATGCAGCGGCGGATGCTGTCGCTCGTCACGGGCATGGTCGTCGACCGCGAGCGGATGCGCGAGAACCTCGAGCTCACGCACGGCGCGCTCTTCTCTCAGCGGGTGCTGCTCGCGCTCGTCGCCGCCGGCGCCACGCGCGACGACGCGTACCGCGTCGTCCAGCGCCTCGCTCAGCGCGCGCTCGACGAGCGCACGCCGCTGCGCGAGCTGCTCGCCGCCGACCCGGCAGGCGAGGGCCTCGACCTTGACGCCGTCTTCGACTACGCGCCGTTCGTCCGCCACGCGCACGCGATCATCGACCGTCTCGACGCGATACCCCGCTCGGGGCACGCGGCCGCGTCCGTCCCAGCGGTCGCCTGACGGAACGCATGCTCTACCGCGACTTCGCCACACAGGCCGAGATCGACGCGCAGTACCACGTCAGCCTGCGCCGCCCGGACTACGCCGAGGTCGAGCGGCGGATGGCGGAGCTCTCGGCCGGGGTACGCCGCGACCATCCCGCCGCGCGACTCGGTGTCCGCTTCGGCGCGACGCTGTCCGAGCATCTCGACGTCTTCTGCGCCGGCGCGCCCGAGGCCGGCGGTCCGCGTCCGGTGCTCGTGTTCATCCACGGCGGCTACTGGCGCGCCGGCAACGCGGCCGACTGGTCGCTTGTCGCCACCGGCCCGAACGCGCACGGGATCGACGTCGCCGTCACGAACTACACGCTCGCGCCCGCGGCTTCGATCGACGAGATCACCCGCCAGAGCCGGGCGGCGGTGGCGTGGCTCCATGCCCACGCCGCCGAGTGGGGCGGCGACCCGAACCGCATCCACGTCGCGGGTCACTCCGCGGGCGGCCACCTCACCGCGATGGTGCTCGCGACCGATTGGGCGGGCGACTACGGGCTGCCCGCCGACCTCGTCAAGGGCGGCGTGCCGCTGAGCGGTCTGTACGACCTGCGGCCGTTCCCCTACTCCTACCTCGCGCCCGCGCTCCAGCTCAGCCGCCGCACCGTCGAGACACAGAGCCCGCTGCTCTTGCCGGTCGACCCCGCCCGCGCCCACGTCCCACGGATCGTCGCCTGGGGCGGCGGCGAGACGGATGAGTTCGTCCGGCAGTCACGCGCCTACGCGGCGCACTGCCGCGCCGCCGGCATCGAGGTTCGCGAGCTGCCGCTCGGCGCCGACGACCACTTCGACGCGGTGCTCCAGCTCGCCGACCCGGACAGCGAGCTGACCCGCGCGATCACAGAACACGTATCGTTGCGCTGACGGGGCTGCAGGGCACCTGGCTCGAGGTGTACACCGCGGGCGGCGCGCCGGATCCCTCGTGGGCGCCGTCGGTCGGCTCGCTGAGCGCGACCAAGCTCTCGCGCGGCCAGACGGCGAGCCTGTCCGGCTCCCGGCTCGCCGGCCGCGACCGGGGCGCGGCGTACGGAGACGACCCGGATCCGCGCCGCCTCGTCAGCCGAACGTCGGGCCGAAGATCGAGAGCAGCGTCTTGACGATCGAGGAGGCGGGGCGCCGGCGCTCGCCGCCGAGCCAGTCGCCGACGAGGCCGTCGGTCGCGCCCATGAGCGCGATCACGATTGCGCGGCGCTCCTCGGCGGGCATGGACGCGAGCCGCGTGAGCTCGGCCGCCTCGTGTGAGAGCAGCGCGACGTACGCGTCGTTGACGCGGCGGCGCTCCGCCTCGAGGGCGGCGCTCACGCCGATCGACTCCCGGTAGACGATCCGCATGCCGCGCTCGTCGCGCAGCATCGCGCCCACGAACGCGCGCAGGCCTGCCTCGAGCCGCCGCCGCGGATCCCGTTCGGCCGCGAGCGCGGCGCGCACCTCCTCCAGCACGCCCCGCGCCTGGCGCACGTAGACGGCCCGGAGCAGGTCCTCGCGGTGGCGGAACTGCTCGTAGAAGTAGCGCGCGTTGAGTGACGCTTCGGCGCACACGCCCTCGATCGTCGAGCTCGCGTATCCGATCGTCCCGAACAGCTCAAGACCGGCGTCGAGCAACCGCTCGCGCCGCTCCGCGCGCCGCTCGTCGGCGGTCCGGCCGCCGTAGCGGCGCTCGGTCGAATCTCCCCCGTTGCTGATCGACAAAATTTATCCGGATTGATCAGCTTCCGTGATGAAGTCGTGTCCTCGGGCCCGTCGGAAATGACCGCTACGATGCGGGCGTGGTGGCCGCCCTCGCCGATCTCACGCTGCTCGAAGCGGGCAAGGTCCGTGAGATCTACGAGCTCGGCGCCGAGCTCCTGCTCGTCGCCTCCGACCGGGTGTCGACGTACGACGCCGTCCACCCGACGCCGATCCCCGGCAAGGGCGAGGTGCTCACCGGCCTGTCGGCGTTCTGGTTCGAGCGCACGGCGGACATCGTGCCGGGGCATGTCATCTCGGTCGCCGACGGCGTACCGGAGGAGGTGCGCGGTCGCGCGATGGTCGTGCGCCGGTTGCGGATGCTGCCCGTCGAGTGCGTCGTGCGCGGCTATCTCAGCGGGTCGGGCTGGAAGGACTACGCAGCGAGTGGACGCGTATCCGGCATCGCGCTGCCGGCGGGCCTGCGCGAGTCCGAGCGGTTGCCCGAGCCACTCTTCACCCCGTCCACGAAGGCCGCCACCGGCCACGACGAGCCGATCGACTTCGAACGCGCCGCCGCGCTGATCGGCGACGCGGCGCTCGCCGAGCGCGTGCGTGCCACCTCGATCGCGGTCTACGAGCGGGTGGCCGGGCACGCCGCTGCCCGCGGGGTCATCCTCGCCGACACGAAGTTCGAGTTCGGCGTCGACGAGGACGGCGAGCTCGTGCTCGCCGACGAGCTCTGCACCCCCGACTCCTCGCGCTTCTGGCCGGCCGACGGCTACGCGCCGGGCGGCGCGCAGCCGAGCTTCGACAAGCAGTTCGTGCGCGACTGGGCCTCCGGAACCGGCTGGGACCGGACGCCGCCCGCACCCGCGATCCCGGCCGAGATCGTGCGCGCCACCCAGGGTCGCTACCGCGAGATCTACGAGCGGCTCACCGGCGAGCCGCTGGCGGCGTGGCGCGCGCGCACCGGCGCGCCGGGCGACGAAGCCTGATGCGCGTCCGCGTGCTCGTCTCTCCCAAGCGCGGGATCCTCGACCCGCAGGGCCAGGCGGTCGAGCGGGCGCTGCCCGCGCTCGGCTTCGACGGTGTCTCGAACGTTCACGTCGGTCGTCTGATCGAGCTCGACGTCGACGACCCGGCGCGCGTGCCGGCGATGTGCGACGCGCTCCTCACCAACCCGCTCATCGAGGACTACGAGATCGTGGAGGACGTGTCGGCGTGAAGTTCGGCATCGTCCGGTTCCCCGGCTCGTGCGACGACATCGACGCGCAACTCGCCTGCGAGCGGGTCGGCGAGGCGGTGCTCCTGTGGCACGCCGACCGCGACCTGCAGGGCGTCGACGCGGTCGTCATCCCCGGCGGCTTCTCCTACGGCGACTACCTGCGCGCGGGCGCGATCGCGCGTTTCGCTCCGGTGATGGAGTCGGTCGCGGAGTTCGCGCGCGAGGGCGGGCTTGTGCTCGGGATCTGCAACGGCTTCCAGGTGCTGTGCGAGGCGGGGCTGCTGCCCGGGGCGCTGCTGCCGAACGTGTCGCTGCGCTTCGTCTTTCGCCAGGTCCGTCTCGAGGTCGTCGACTCCGAGACCCCCTTCACGCGCGCATGCGAGCCCGGCCGAACGCTGTCGATCCCCGCCAAGCATGCGTCCGGGCGCTACTTCTCCCCGGAGCCGGTCGACGTCGTGCTCCGCTACGCCCCCGGCGAGAACCCGAACGGCTCCCAGGATGACATCGCGGGCGTGCGCAACGCGGCCGGCAACGTGTTCGGGCTCATGCCTCATCCCGAGCACGCCGTCGATCCGCTCACCGGGTCGGTCGACGGCCTGTCGATCTTCGAGTCGATGCGCGTGAGTGTCGAGGCGCGCGTCGCGGCGTGAGCCGGGTGGGCGGGGGTCGTGTCGTGAGCGGCGCCGCCACCGACTCCCGGCACGCCGCGCTCGGGCTCAGCGACCTCGAGTACGACCGCATCGTCGAGCTGCTGGGCCGCGAGCCCGGCGACACCGAGCTCGCGATGCTCTCGCTCATGTGGTCGGAGCACTGCGCCTACAAGCACTCGCGCAGGCTGCTGCGCCGGCTGCCGACCGAGGGGCCGGCCGTGTTGATGGGGCCGGGGGAGAACGCGGGCGTCGTCGACGTCGGCGGCGGGCTCGGGCTTGCGTTCAAGGTCGAGTCCCACAACCACCCGAGCGCGGTCGAGCCGTTCCAGGGCGCGGCCACCGGCGTCGGCGGGATCCTGCGCGACGTGTTCGCGGTCGGCGCCCGCCCGATCGCGGTGCTCGATTCGCTGCGCTTCGGCGAGGTGGCACGCTCCGCGCGCTCGCGCTACCTGCTCGAGCGCGCGGTCGCGGGGATCGGCCACTACGGCAACTCGATCGGGGTGCCGACGATCGGCGGCGAGGTCTACTTCGAGCACGCCTACGAGCAGAACTGCCTCGTCAACGCGATGTGCCTCGGGCTCGCGCCGCAGGCGCGGCTGATCCGCGCCGCGGCCGCCGGTCCCGGCAACGTGCTCGTGCTGCTCGGCGCGCTCACCGGCCGCGACGGGATCGGCGGAGCGTCGGTGCTCGCCTCCGCCGAATTCGGCGAGGGCGACGCGGACAAGCGTCCGACCGTCCAGATCGGGGACCCGTTCGCGGAGAAGAAGCTGCTCGAGTGCTCGCTTGAGCTGCTCGACTCCGAGCTGCTCGTCTCGCTGCAGGATCTCGGCGCCGCCGGGCTCACCTCGTCGGCCTCGGAGATGGCTGCCAAGGGCGCGGTCGGGCTCGACATCGACTGCGACCGGGTGCCGCTTCGCGAGCCGGGGATGGAGCCGTTCGAGATCATGGTCTCCGAGTCCCAGGAGCGGATGCTCTGTGTCGTCGTGCCGGAGCGCGTCCCCGACGTCGTCGCGGTCTGCGAGCGCTGGGAGATCCGCGCGACGCCGATCGGCGAGGTGACCGATTCCGGGCGGATGCGGATCCGCGCCGGCGGTGAGCTCGTCGCCGACCTGCCGGTGGGAATCCTCGTCGACGACTGCCCGGTCTACGACCTCGCCCCCGTGGCCCCGGAGGGCGGTCCGACCTCGATCTACCCGGCCCCCGAGCCCGTCTCAGCGGCGGTCGACGCCGCCGGCTCGGCCGGCGACACGCTCCTCGCGCTGCTCGCGAGCGCGAACCTCGCCTCCCGGCTGCCCGTGTTCGAGCAGTACGACCCGGTCGTGCAGTCGCGGACCGTGCGCCGTCCCGACGAGGCCGACGCCGCGGTCCTCGCGCTGCCGACCGGCGAGGCGATCGCGGTCTCGATCGACGGCAACGGGCGCCGGGTCGCCTGCGACCCCCGGACCGGCGCCGCCGAGGTCGTCTACGAGTGCGCCGCGAACCTCGCCTGCGTCGGCGGTGAGCCGCTCGGCCTCACGAACTGCCTCAACTTCGGCAACCCCGAGAAGGGCCATGTCGCATGGCAGCTCAGCGAGGCGGTCGACGGGATCGCCGCGGCCTGCGAGGCGCTGTCGGTGCCGGTGATCGGCGGCAACGTCTCGCTCTACAACGAGGCGCCGGCGGGGCCGATCTATCCGACGCCCGTGATCGGGATGGTCGGGCGCCTGCCCGATCCCGCGCGCGCCGGGCGGCTCGCGTTCGGCTCCGAGGGAGATGCGATCGCGATCGTCGGCGGGTTTCATCCCTCGCCGGTCGGCTCCGAGCTCGCGAAGCTCCGGGGCGAGCCGCTCGCCGCGCCGCTGCCGCCACTCGACGCAATCGCCGCGCTCGGCGCCCATCGCGCGGTCCGTGAGGCGGTCCGCGCCGGAACGCTCACCAGCGCGCACGACATCGCGGAGGGCGGGATCGCGGTGGCGCTCGCCGAGTGCTGCGTCGCCGGGAACGTGGGCGCGCGCGTCGAGCTCCCGGAGGGGCTCGATCCGTTCGCGGAGGCGTTCGGACGCGCGTTCGTCGTTTCCGGGCCGCCCGAGGCGCTCGCCGGCATCGGCGCCGAGCCGGGAGGACCCCGGTCGGGACACGCGGCCGTGCCGGTCACCGTGATCGGCCGCGTCGGCGGCCCGGCACTCGAACTCGAGGGCGTGCTCGGGGTGCCGGTGGCCGCGCTCGCGGAGGCCCGCGCCGGCGGGCTCGCCGCCGCTCTCTGAGAGCGCGCACGCTCCGCGCCCGGGACCTCTCGTCATGTCCGGGTGGAGCCGCGACGGACCGTGTCACGTCTTCTCCTCCGGGGGGCCGGCCCGCGGTGCCTCTCCTCGCCCCGGGCCGATCCGGCGAATCCCGTTGCTACCGTCATCGCCGAGGCCCCTGCGGTGACGCCCCCCTCTCTCGATCTGCGTGACGGACCCCGCGACGAGTGCGGCGTGTTCGGGATCTACGCCCCCGGGCACGATGTCGCGCGTCTCACGTACTTCGCGCTGTTCGCGCTCCAGCATCGCGGCCAGGAGTCCGCCGGCATCGCGACCGCGCCGCTGCACGGCCCGATCCTCGCGATCCGCGACCAGGGCCTCGTCTCGCAGGTGTTCAAGGACGACCACGTGCTGCGCTCGCTGGCGGGCGATCTGGCGATCGGTCACGTGCGCTACTCGACGACCGGCGCCTCGGCGTGGGAGAACACGCAGCCGATCGTGCGCGACGACCACCGGATCCTCGCGCTCGGTCACAACGGCAACCTGATCAACGCCGTGGAGCTCCACGCCGAGCTGCGTGGGCGCGACGTGCCGTTCCGCTCGACCTCGGACTCTGAGATCATCGCCGCGCTGCTCGCGACCCACCCCGCCGAGCAGATCGAGGACGCGGTCGCCGACGTGCTCCCGCGGCTGCAGGGTGCGTTCTCGACGGTCGTCATGACGGGCGAGAAGGTCGTCGCCTTCCGGGATCCGAACGGGATCCGACCGCTCTCGATCGGCCGCATCCCCGCCGCCGGGGACTCGAACGACCGCGACGTGTACTGCGTGGCGAGCGAGACCTGTGCCTTTGACCTGATCGGCGCCGAGCTCGTGCGCGACGTGGAGCCGGGCGAGGTGGTGACGCTCTCGCGCCACGGCGTCGAGTCGCGGGTCGCCGTCGGCGACGCGCGGCGGGCGTTCTGCGTGTTCGAGTACATCTACTTCGCGCGGCCGGACTCGCGCATGGCCGGCCTGCCCCTCCAGGTGGCCCGCGCTCGCATGGGCGAGCTGCTGTGGGAGGAGGCGCCGGTCGATGCCGACGTCGTCATCCCCGTGCCCGACTCGGGCAACGCCGCCGCCCGCGGGCTGGCGCGCGCCTCGGGGCTGCCCCAGGACGACGGCTTCATCAAGAACCGGTACGTCGCGCGCACGTTCATCCAGCCCGGCCAGGAGCTCCGCAAGCTCGGCGTGCGCCTGAAGTTCAACCCGGTTCCCGAGGTCGTCGCCGGCAAGCGCCTGATCGTCGTCGATGACTCGATCGTCCGCGGCACGACCGACCGCCAGATCGTCCAGATGCTCCGGGACGCCGGCGCCGCCGAGGTCCACCTGCGGATCTCCGCCCCACCGATCCGCAACCCTTGCCACTACGGGATCGACATGTCCTCCCGCGAGGAGATGATCGCCCACGAACGGACGGTCGCGGAGATCTCGGAGGAGATCGGCGCCGACTCGCTGCACTACCTCTCGCTGGACGGGGTCTACGAGGCGATCCGCGGCTCGCGCGATCACCACTGCGACGCCTGCTTCTCGGGGCGCTACCCGCTCGAGGGAACCGAAGAGCACGCCGGGAAGTTCGCCCTGGAGCGGTCGTTGCCGCTCGTGCGTGCGTGAGGTCGGGTGCGCGACGGGGGCGGGGGTGTCCCTCGCCACACAACAACGCTTGCGGTTGCAGAGATCGCGCTGTAGGCCGGTGCGTTCGCGATTGTGTGGCGAGTGCCACCCCCGACCGCGTCGCGTCGCGCGTCGGGGGCACGAGCGGCTCGCGGGGCTCCGGCCAAACCGGCGTTGAGCGAGCGGCAGGGGCATGTGACGATGCGGATTCGTCGCAATCCCCGCGCCAGACGCTGGGTTTGCGACAAACCCGAGCTGCTGGGGCGCCGCGCACCTGGTGAGCGTCGCTCACGCAGGGCGTCGAAGACGATCATCTCGCTGAACCCGCGACCGTCGACCTGCCAGGCGTAGCAGCCGGGCGAGCCGACCCAGGTGCGGCTGGGGACGGTGCGGTAGCCCGCGGCCGGGTTCACGATCGGCACCGATGTGCCCGTCAACGGGTTGCGACTGCGGCCATGTCGCCGCTTCGTGATGGACGTGTTGACGGTCGCGTTCAATCCGGTGCGCACCTCGAACGGCCCGGCACCGTCGCTATGGCTGCCCGGCTCGACTCTGATCCGGCCGGGCCTTCCGCGCCGCGCCCCGCGGACGACGAACGGACCGTCGTAGCCGGGCACCGCGTACCAGAGCGTGGAGATGAAATGCGGTGATCCATGGCCGGAGGATCCGAGGCGGACGCGTCCGTGCCGGATATCGCCCCGGTTCTCAATCACGACCCTCACGGGACCACGGCCCAATGCGGGGCCGCCGAAGTAGCGGTTGCTCACGACGTAGCCGCTCGAGGTAGGGCAGCGCTCGCCCGGTCGGCAGCACGGGTCACGGTCGTCTCTCCGTCTCGAGCTCGCGCCGCAGCGACGCGAGGCCCCGGCTCACTCGTTTGCGGATCACCAGCTCGGAGGTCGTCATCTCGGCGGCGATCTCGGTGTAGGAGCGCTCGTCGAGCACCCGCGCGCGGATCGCCTCGCGCTGCGCGACGGGGAGCCGGGCGAGCAGCGCCTGCAGCCAGCCGTCGTCGTTGGCGAGCGCCTCGACCCGCTCCAGCTCGTCGTCGGCGAAGCTCACCGCGTCGCGCATCCCGAGCCGGAGCCTCGCCCGCGCCTCGACCTGTCGCCGGCGCGCGCTCGTCACCAGCGCGTTGTGCGCGATCGCGAACACCCATCCGGCCGCCGTCGGCTCCGCCGCCCGGTAACGCCCCGCCGCTCCCAGGGCGGAGGCGAACACCTCGGCGGTGAGGTCGGCGACGAGCTCCGGGTCGCGCACCCGCCGCGCGAGGTAGGCGACGACCGCGCGCTCGTACCGGTCGTAGAACGCTGCGAACGCGGCCGGGTCTGCGCAGCACCCCCGCAGCAGCACCTCGTCGCTTCGCTCCTCGTGCGGCTCCACGGAGTGATCAACCCGCGTGACGCGCATCTGTGACCAGACCGTCCCGCGCCGGCCCAAGTCACCCGCGATCTGGGGCGCTCAGCTGAGGCGGGCGGTCGCGGCGAGCGCTCTCAGGCTGCGAGGTCGGCGAGCAGCGCGATCACGTCATCGCCGTGGCGGCTCACGAAGCTTGGGCCGACACCGCGGATCGCGAGCAGCTCGTCCGGATCGCTCGGCCGCCGCCGGAGCAGCTCCTCCAGCATCGCGTTCGTGGCGACCGTGTAGGCGGGCTTGCCCTCGGCGCGGGTCAGTCGCCAGCGCTTGAGCTGCTCGAGCTGGCCGCCGTCGACCGGTGGCGCATCGGGGGCAATGGGCGACCCGGCGTCCGAACCCCCGGACTCCGAGCGGCCCGCGCCCGAACGCCCGCCCGCGCCCGAACGCCGCGCGCCCGCGCCGCGCCGCCGCCGCGCACCGGGCAGCTCGACGGTCGGCAGCTCGACCGGATCGCACACGTCGCAGCAGCGCACGGACGGCGCCGGCTCCTCGGGGTCGCCGAAGTGAGCGAGCAGCTGCCGGCGGCGACAGGTGGCGCCGTCCTCGGCGAACGCCTTGAGCGCCTGGTAGGCGCGCCAGCGGCGATCGGTCGCCTGCCGGCAGGCGTCGTCGACCGCGCGGCGGTCGAAGCGTCCGGTGAGACGCGCCGCGACCCGGCCGCCCGCGCCCGGCGCCAGCGAGACGACGCCCGCGCGTTCGGCGACCGCGAGCGTGATCCGCTCCCGGTCGTCCTGGCGCCGCGGGTCGATCTCGACGACACCGCGCTCCGCGGCCCCGCCGTCGCTGCCGGCGCCGTCGGTGCCCGCGCTGTCGTTTCCGCCGTCGGTGCTGGCGCCCGCGCCGGCGCGGGCGAGTCCGTCGACCGCGCGGCGAACCTCCTCGGCGTCGATCTGCGAGCGCTTGATGAACTGGATGAGCCGGCCGAGGTCGGCACGCATCGCCAGCAGCACCGCCCGCGCCGGCCGGCCGTCGCGCCCCGCGCGGCCCGCCTCCTGGTAGTAGGCCTCGACCGAGGTCGGCAGCGCCCAGTGCCAGACGCTGCGGATGTCCTGCTTGTCGATCCCCTGACCGAACGCGTTCGTGGCCACGACGACGTCGACCTCGCCGCGCATGAACGCGTCCTGGGCGCCGTGCCGGGCAGTTGCGTCGAGGCCGGCGTGGTAGATCGCGGCCGGGATCCCGTGCTCACGCAGGAGCTCACCGACCGTCTCGGTGTCCCTGCGCGTGCCGCAGTAGACGATCGCCGGCCGCTGGTCGGGGTCGGCGAGCCCGGCGAGCAGGTGGCCGCGCTTGCGCGCGACCGCCCCCGCGCCCTCCAGCGAGACGACGTCGAAGGAGATGTTCGGGCGGTCGAAGCCGCGGCGGATGACGAGCGGGTCGCGCAGTCCGAGTCGGGCGGCGATCTCGTCGGCCACGCGGGGCGTCGCGGTCGCCGTGCAGGCCATGACCGGCGGGCGGCCGAGCGACTCGATCACCGGCCCGAGGCGCAGGTAGTCGGGTCGGAAGTCGTGCCCCCACTCCGAGACGCAGTGCGCCTCGTCGACGACGAACAGGGCGATGTCGCGGCTCTGCAGCGCCGCGCGAAAGCCCGCGGCGGCGAACCGCTCCGGCGCGCAGAACACGATCTGCGCCTCCCCCGAGCGGATCCGGGCGAGCGCCTCGCGGTTCGCCTGCTCGCCGACCGCGGCCGCAAGCATCACCGAGCGCTGCCCCGCGTCGAGCAACCGCCGATGCTGGTCGACGATCAGCGCGACGAGCGGGCTCACGACGACCGTGAGCGCCTCGGAGGCGAGCGCCGGCAGCTGGTAGCAGAGGCTCTTGCCGCCGCCGGTCGGCATCACGACGAGCGTGTCGCGGCCGTCGAGCGCCGCCTGGACCGCCTCGCGCTGCGCGGGCCGGAACTCGCTCAGGCCGAGCTTCGCGAGCAGGTCCTCCGGGGTGAGCGTCGTGCGGATCCCGACGCGGGCGGGGCGTCGAGGCGCGCGGGCCGCCGGCAGCGCGCGGTCGGGCGTTCGCCCCTCGGTCGGCGACGGACCGCCGTCGCCCACACCGTCGAACGCGCCCAGCAGCGGCAGCGTGCGCTCGTCGCGATCGGCGAGGTGGCGTCCGATCGCGCCGATCAGCTCCCGCTCCCGCGGAACGAGTCCGGGGAACTCCCGTCGTGCGCGGTCGAGGTCGCGTGCGGCGAGCGCGTCGAGCACCCCGGGGAGCGCCGCCGACACGGTGCCGCCGGCCGCCGGCCGCTCGGGCGGCCGCGCACATGCGTCCGCGAGCAGCCTCCCGAGCGAGCTGCAGAGCACCCGCTGCTCGGCCTCGAGAGCCGCCCACGCGTCCCGCGCCTCGTCGAGCGCGCCCGGGTCCCCGGCGGCGGCACGGGCGAAGGCGGACAGGACACGGAGCATGGCCGACGGACGCTACCGCTCGCCCCGGTCGTCTCCCGCCGGGGCTCCCAGGTTCGCTCTCGGCCGCAGCCGGCCAGAGTGGGCCGCGTACGTTTTTGGTGCCTCACGGCGACGAAAGCGTACTCGTACAAAATCCAATCGAAATTGTCCACGAGGGCGGCAGCGGGCGAGGTGTCGACGGCGGTCTGCGGGACAGGGCGGTCTGCGGGACAGGGCGGTCTGCCGGACTGGGCGGTCTGCGGGACTGGGCGGTCTGCCGGACTGGGCGGTCTGCGGGACAGGGCGCTCTGCCGGACTGGGCGGCCTGCCGGACTGGGCGGTCTGCCGGACTGCGCGGTCTGCAGGACGGACGGGCGGCCCGTGTCCGCCCGTAGCCGCTACGGTGCACGCCGATGCGCTTCGCCGTTCTCGCCTCCGGAGCGGGCTCCAACCTGCAGGCGCTGATCGACCGGGCGCACGGACGGCGCGGCAACGAGCTCGTCGCGTTCGCCACCGACAAGCCCGCGGCGCAGGCGCTGCAGCGCGCGCGGCGAGCGGGCATCCCGACGAAGACGTTCCCGGCGGCGGAGTACGAATCCCGCGAGGCGCGGGACGCCGCGATGGCCGCGTGGCTCCGTGACGAGCACGGGGCGGAGCTGGTCGTGCTCGCGGGCTACACGCAGCTCGTGAGCCCCGGCTTCCTCGACGCGTTCCCGCGGCGGGTGATCAACGTCCATCCGGCGCTGCTGCCGGCGTTTCCCGGTCTGCACGTCGTCCGGGCGGCGCTCGACTACGGCGTGAAGGTGTTCGGTGTCACCGTCCACTTCGTCGACACCGGCGTCGATACCGGCCCGATCATCTTCCAGCGGGCGGTCGAGCTGCCGGACGCACAGAGCGCCGAGGAGGTGCTCGAGCGCCTGCACCCGATCGAGCACGAGCTGCTCGTCGAGGCGGTGATGAAGATTGCGGAGGGGTCGGTCGAGTTCGACCCCGCCAACCCGCGGCGCGTGCGGGTCAGCCGGTAGAGTGGCGGCAGGGATGGAGGCGAGCAGCGACCCGACCGACACGGTGAGCGGCGAGGCCGACACCGCGACGTCTGCGGGCACCGACGGGGCGGGCGTTCCTCCGGGCGGCCCACAGATCGCGCGCGCCCTGCTGTCCGTCTCCGACAAGACCGGGATCGTCGAGTTCGCGCGGGGGCTCGCCGAGCTCGGGATCGAGATCGTCTCGACCGGCGGGACCGCGGCGACGCTCGCCGAGGCCGGCATCGCCGTGCGCGCGATCGACGACCTCACGGGCTTCCCGGAGATCATGGACGGGCGCGTCAAGACGCTGCACCCGAAGCTCTACGCGGGCCTGCTCGCCGTCCGTGACAACCCGGAGCACGCGCGCCAGGCCGCCGAGCACGAGATCGAGTTCGTCGACCTCGTCGTCGTCAACCTCTACCCCTTCGAGCGCACGGCGGCCCGCCGCGGGGTCCTCGACGCCGAGGTGATCGAGAACATCGACATCGGCGGCCCGACGATGATCCGCGCCGCCGCCAAGAACCACGCGTTCGCGGCGCCGGTCGTCGGCCCGGAGAGCTACGACGCGGTGCTCGACGAGCTGCGCCAGTCCGACCGCCACCTCTCGCCGGGCACGCGCGAGTGGCTCGCCGCCGAGGCGTTCGCCTACACGGCGCGCTACGACACGGCGATCGCCCGCTGGTTCCAGGAGAAGCGCGAGGACTTCCCGCCGCTGTTCGTGCGCGCGTTCGAGAAGGTGCTCGAGCTGCCGTACGGCGAGAACCCGCACCAGCGCGCCGCCTACTACGAGCAGATCGGCGCCCGCACGCACGTGCTGTCGATGGTCTCCCAGCTCGGCGGCAAGGAACTCTCGTTCAACAACCTGCTCGACCTCGACTCGGGCCGGCTGCTGCTCGCCGAGTTCCAGATCCCCGCGTGCGTGATCATCAAGCACAACACGCCCTGCGGGGTGGCGTGCGGCGCGACCGCGCAGGAGGCCTACGAGAAGGCGTTCGCGTGCGATCCGATGTCGGCGTTCGGCGGCATCGTCTGCCTCAACCGGGCGGTCGACGCGACGCTCGCGGCGAAGCTGAACGAGCAGTTCATCGAGGTGCTCATCGCGCGCGGGTACGACGAGGGCGCGATCGAGGTGCTCTCGGAGAAGCCGAAGACCCGGATCCTCGACGACCGCGAGCGACGGATCCCGAACATGATCGAGCCCCAGGTCAGGCAGGTCGTCGGCGGCCTGCTCGTCCAGGATCGGGACTTCGACCTGGAGGACCGCGCCGACATGCAGGTCGTCTCCGAGCGCCGGCCGACCGAGGCCGAGTGGCAGGAGCTCGCGTTCGCCTGGCGGGTGTGCAAGCACGTGAAGTCGAACGCGATCGTGCTCTCCAAGGACCTCGCGACCGTCGGCATCGGCGCCGGTCAGATGAGCCGCGTCGACGCCTCGCGGATGGCGGTCGAGAAGGCGGGCGACCGGATCAAGGGCGCGGTCATGGCCTCCGATGCGTTCTTCCCGTTCCCGGACGCGGCCGAGCTCGGGCTCGAGGCGGGCGTCACCGCGATCATCCATCCCGGCGGCTCGGTGCGCGACCACCTCACCGTCGAGGCGGTCGACAAGGCGGGCGCGGCGATGGTGTTCACCTCACGCCGCCACTTCCGCCACTGACGGCCGGTCGGCGGCTACCGCAGGCCGCCACTTCCGCCACTGACGGCCGGTCCGCGGCTACCGCAGGCCGCTGCGCCGCAACTCCTCCAGCGCCGGCTTGCGCTTGTCGAGCATCGTGGGCCTGAGGTCGTGGCGTGCGACGCCGCGCCGCCGGGCCGAGGCGTGGGGGCCTGGCCGGTTCCCTCCCTGGCAGCTGAGGTCAGCGAGTTGTCCGAGGTGACGCAGGTCAACGTCTTTCGCGCGATCCTGGTCCCGCCGGCGCACACCGGTCATCGCGCCGCTGCGACGCGCCGATCGGCGCCAAGAGCGTCGGGTTCGACAGCCCGGTCTCAGCCGCGTACCAGGGCCTTGCTCGCCTCGCGCTCGCACACCTCACTCGCCCGACGTTTCGCGCCTACGTGCAGGCCAACCTGCGCGCCCATCGCCTTCACGCGATGCCCGTGCTGTACCGGCTCGCCTGGCCACCCCCACACCCAACCCCAACTCACGGAGAGCTCAGCGATGACCGAGCAGCCCGCCCGCGAACCGGGCCACAAGTCTCAGATCGGCACCGATCGGCAACGCCCCCTCTATCCCGATCTCGCCGACCAGGTGGCGGTGATCACCGGCGGCTCGCGCGGGATCGGTGCGGCGACCGCCCGAGCACTGGCGGCCAACGGCGCGAAGGTCGCGCTCGTCGCCCGCGACGCTGATGCGCTCGCGGCGCAAGCCGATGCGCTGAGCAGCGACGGCGCGCGTGCCCGTGCGGTCGTCGCCGACTGCAGCATTCCCGAGCAGGTGCGGCACGCGGCCGAGGAGATCGCCTCAGAGCTGGGTCGCGTCTCGATCCTCGCCGCGTTCGCGGGCGGACGAGGTGAACCGGCGACGACGGTGCAGGAGAGCCTCGAGCACTGGCGGGCGGTCCTCGACACCAACCTCACCGCCACCTTCCTCACCACACAGGCATTTCTTCCGGCAATGATCGAGCGCGGTCGCGGCGTGATCATCACGATGGCCTCCTCCGCCGCCCGGCAACCCGAACGCAGCAGCGCAGCCTACGCGGCCGCCAAAGCCGGCGTTTCGGCGCTCACCCGCCAACTCGCCGTTGAGGTCGCCGCTGACGGAATTCGCGTCAACTGCCTCGCGCCCGCGAGCACGCTCAACGAACGCATGGCGGCGCACATGAGCGACCGGCAGCTCGACCAACTCGCGGCGACATTCCCGCTCGGGCGGATTGCTGTGCCAGACGATGTCGCCGACGCCGCGTGCTTTCTCGCCTCCGACGCATCCTCCTGGATGACCGGGATCACGCTCGATGTCGCCGGCGGCAAGGTCATGCGCTGAGTGCCGATCGCTCATCACCGACCGGATCGGTTGTGCCGTATTCGCGGGTCCGTGAGCTGGTCGCCACGGTCGGCGGGCTGTACGCCAACCCGCTCCCGGTAAAGGACGGGCTGACCCACAAATCAACCTGTGGAGTAGCGTTCGCCGCGACATGGAGCGCGTTGCCGGCGATCCGCCCTCCCCCTGGGAGACCGAGTACGGCTTCAGCCGCGCGATCGTCGTCGACGGGCAGATCCACATCGGCGGCACGACGGCGGTCGGCCCGCTCGGCGCGGTCGTCGGCGAGAGCGCCTACGAGCAGATGGCCGAGTGCCTGCGCAAGGTCCGCCACGAGCTCGCGCGGCTCGGCGCGGGGCCGCAGGACATCGTCGCGGTGCGGGCGTACGTCACCGACATCTCCCGCCACGAGGACGTCGGCCGCGCGTTCGCCGACGCCCTGCGGGATGTGCGCCCGCTGTTCACGATGGTCGAGGTGTCCGCGCTCATCGACCCGCGGATGTGCGTCGAGATCGAGGTGACCGCGGTCAGACGGCGACCGGCCGCCGCCGTGACGCCGCCGGGCGCGTCTCGTAGCTGAGCAGCCGAGCGATCCGCTCCCGCACCGGCGGGTGGGTCGCGAACAGCCCCGAAAGGCCCTCGGCCCGCAGAGGGTTGACGATGTACATCGGCGCTGTCGCCGGGTTGACCTGAAGCGTCGCGCGCTCATCGGCGGTGATCGTGTGGAGCGCCTCGGCGAGCGGGCGGCCGGTGCCGAGCATCCGCGCGGCGGTCGCGTCGGCGAGGTACTCGCGCTGGCGGGAGACCGCGAGCTGCAGGAGCGTCGCCCCGATCGGCGCGAGCAGCATGAGCGCGAGCGCGGCGATCGGGTTCTCGCCCTCCTCGTCGGTGGAGCCGAACAGGAACGACAGCTGCAGGATCGAGCCGACGGCGGAGATCGCCCCGGCGATCATCGCGGCGACGGAGGAGACGAGGATGTCGTGGTTGCGGATGTGCGCGAACTCGTGCGCGAGCACCGCCCGCAGCTGGTCGGCGGGCAGCGTCGCCAGCAGCCCCTCGGTGACCGCGATCGCGGCGTGCTCGGGGTTGCGGCCGGTGGCGAACGCGTTCGGCTGCGCGCCCGGCATGAGGTACACGCCCGGTACCGGCACCTCGGCGAGCGAGGCGAGCTCACGCATGATCGCGTGCAGCTCCGGCGCCTCGGCGGCCGAGAGCGGACGGGCGCGCGCCGCGCGCAGCGCGATCCGGTCGGAGCAGAGGTAGCCGACCGCGTTCATGGCGACGGCGGCGAACACGAAGATCCACAAGAGCGAGCCGCCGATGAGCGCGCCGCAGGCGATCAGCAGGCCGGTGAGACCGGCGACGAGCGCCCACGTGCGCAGCCGGGTGCCGAGCGCGGCGGTCGAGATGGTCATGGCGGTGATGTCCTTTCCGGTGTCGGTGGGGTTGACGGTCTCAAGCGTGCCGGTTCCGCCGCCCCAGCGGAATGAGGTCGCGGCCCCATCCTCGATCGGACACCGTCACGCGCGGGGGTTCGCCGTCGCCAGCGGCGGCGCGGACCGGGACCAATTGAATGGAGGACCAGGATGACCCGGAGAACGGGGCGTCTGACGGTGGCCGCGGTCGCGGCCGGGGTATGCGTGGCCGCCGGCGGCGGCTACGCGGTCGCCGCGAGCGGCCGCAGTGAGACGGTGACGGTGTGCGTGTCGGCGCGGACGCACGCGCTCTACATGGGCCGGTGCGCGCGCCACGACACGAGGCTCAGCTGGAACGAGCGGGGACCGCGCGGGCGACGCGGCGCGACGGGACCGTCCGGACCGACGGGGCCCGCGGGCCCGACCGGGCCGCAGGGCATCCCGGGGCTCGCCGGTGCCGACGGGACGGCGAAGGCGTACGGGCTGATCACGCCCAGTGGTCCGACGCTGTCGCTGAGCACGAACGTCGCCTCGTTCACGAACCCGCTCCCGGGCGTCTACTGCGTCGTCATCAACGGGGCGAGCCCGACGACGGAGGGGGCGATCGCGGTGCCCGACTACACGACCGACACGACGATCGCCGGCACGAATGGCAACATCGCCCACGTCGAGTACGAGAGCAACGCGGCGAACTGCCCGGCCGGCGACTTTGAGTTCAGGACGTTCGAGGTGATCGCCACGGGCAGCGGGCTCGGGGTCAGCGCGGCGAACGAGGGGTTCTTCTTCGTCATCCCGTAGCGCCGGCCCGGGGATGCGCGGCCGCGTCAGGCCTCGATCAGTCCGCTGCGGATCGCGTAGCGGACGAGCTCGACGCGGTCGTGCATCCCGAGCTTCTCCAGGATGTTCGCGCGGTGGCGCTCGACGGTCTTCTCGGAGATCACGAGCTCCCGCGCGATCTCCTTGTTCGAGTGGCTCTCGGCGATCAGCTTGAGCACCTCCTGCTCACGGGGGGTGAGCGGGCTGTCGGGCAGCTCGGCGCCCGGTGTCCCAGGCCCGCCATTGCGCGCGCGACGGAGCAGCTCGCGGATGAGCGGGCTCGGCTCCGCCGGGTAGACGAACCGCTCGCCGCGCATCGCCGCGCGGCACGCCTCCACGAGATCGCGGTCGGCGACCGACTTGAGCACGTAGCCGGCCGCGCCCGCCTTGAGCGCCTCGGCGAGGTAGCGCTCGTTGTCGTGCATCGAGAGCAGAAGGGTGCGCAGCTCCGGGCGCCGGCGCGAGAGCTCGGCCGCCGCCCGCAGGCCGGTCATCCGCGGCATCGAGATGTCGAGGATCGCGAGGTCGATGTCGTCCTGCAGGCCGCGGGTGACCGCGGCGGCGCCGTCCCCGGCTTCGGCGACGACCGTGAGGTCGGGCTCGGCGTCGAGCACGAGGCGCAGCCCGCGGCGGACGACGGCGTGGTCGTCGGCAAGCAGGATGCGGGTGGTGAGCGGGATCATCCGGTCTCCCGTGGTCCCGCCACCGCGTTCGGCGATCCGGCGGCCTCCGGCGATGCGGCGGCCTCCGGCGATGCGGCGGCCTCCGGCGATCCGGCGGCCCGCGGCGGGACGGCGGGAACCCGCAGGCGGACGGTGCAGCCGTGACCGTCCTCGCCCGGTCCGGGACCGATCTCGAACGTGCCGCCGACGAGCGTCGCGCGCTCCCGCATCCCCTTCATCCCGCCGCCCGGCGCCCTCCCGGGCGCGATCCCCTCGCCGTCGTCGCTCACCTCGAGGATCAGCCCCCCGTCGTCGTGGGTGAGCGTGAGCGAGGCCCGGGAGGAGCCCGAGTGGCGGGCGACGTTCGTGAGCGCCTCCTGGGCGACGCGGAACACGACGAGCTCGGTGTTCGGATCGAGCGGCGGCAGCGGATCGTCGATGTGCTCGGAGATCGACAGTCCGGAGCGCTCCGCGAAGCGCTCGCCGAGCACGGCGATCGCGCTCACGAGCCCGAGCTCATCGAGCGCCTCGGGCCGCAGCTCGATCGCGATCCGGCGCACGCTGTCGAGGCTCGAGCGGACCTCGTCCTGCACGGCCTCGATCTGCGCCGCGAGCTCCGGGTCGGTCGCGTCGCTGCGGGCCCGCGCGAGGCCGAGCAGCACCGCCGTGAGCTCCTGCCCGATCTGGTCGTGGAGCTCCTGGGCGACCCGGAGCCGCTCCGCCTCCTGGCCGGCGAGGACACGGCCGGTCGCCTCGCGGCGCTCCTGCTCGAGTCGGGCGAGCATCTCGTTGAACGTGAGCGCCAGCTCGCCCGCCTCGGAGTCCGCGGTCGCGTCGGGCATCCGCGTACCGGGCCGCCTGAGGTCGACCGTGCGCGCGAGCTCGGTGAGCTCCGAGAGCGGCCCGACGACCCGCCGCAGCACGAGCAGGTTGCCGATCCCGACGAGCGTGAGCGCCGCGGCGAGCACCATCGCCTCGTCGAGCGCGACCCGCGAGAGCTTATGCGGGTCGAGCACGAGCAGCGTCACGAGCACGACCGCGACGAGCAGCCCGGCGTTGATCCCGGCGACGCGGTAGACGAGCGGCACGTAGCCGCGGGTGCGCGAGCGGCTCACGCGGCCGCCCGTCGCGGCCGTTCGAGCGCGCGGAGCATCGTCCACAGTCGCGTGTCGAGCTCGCGCTCCGCAAGGCGGAGCGTCGCCGCCGCCTCGCGCGGCGGCACGCCCGCCGCCATCAGGCCGAAGATCGCCTGCCCGACCGGGTCCAGGCGGCGGCCGATCGACTCCGCGAGCGACGGCGGCACGCTCGGCAGCCGGCGCTCGCCGCCGGCGAGTGCGCGGATGGTGTCCGCGAGCTCGCCCGGCAGCGCCCCCTTGCTCACGACCGCGCTCGCCTCGGCGACAACCGCGGCCGCCGCCAGCAGGTGGTCGCTGAACGCCGAGTACACGAGCACCCGCGGGGGGTCGGGGAGCGCCCGCAGCCGCCGGGAGAGCCACAGCCCGGAGTGGCCGCCGAGCTGGTGGTCGACGATCGCGACGTGGACGGGGGCGCCATCGTCACTCACGGCGTCCTCGGCGAACGCGAGCGCGTTCTCGGCGGACGCGCAGGCCGCCACCACCTCCAGGTCGGCCTCCACGGAGAGCAGCTCGCGGAGGCCGACCCGGATCGCGGGGTGGTCATCGACGATCAGGCAGCGGATCACCGTGAGCGAGCGGGGCGCGAGGGTGGCGCGCGTGGCCATGCTCGAAGTGTCCTCGCTTTGTGCGTCGTGTCGCACGATCACACGTGCAGAGCCTGGCGCACCCGCTGGCGCGACGGCCGCCGCCCGCCGGGACCGCTGCCGGCGAGCACGAGCACCGGTCGGCCCGTCTCGTGCGGGAGCGCCTGGGCCACGCTGCCGGCGAGCGCCCCCATCACGACGCCGCGGCCGTGCGAGCCGACGACGATCAGATCGGCGTCGATCCGCTCGGCAAGGCGCGCGATCTGCGCCGCCACCGAGCCGGTGTGGCTCGCCAGGTAGTGCGGAGTGACGGTCGGTCCCCCGTCCGCCACGGCCGCCGCGATCTGCTGCTTCACGCGCTCGCGCGCGTCGGCGCGCGCTGCCGCCCGGTACTCCGGAGCGATCCGCGCCGCCGCGGGCGGGATCTCCTCGACGTTGGCGACATGAAGTGCCGCCCCGGACTCGCGGGCCATTGCGGCGGCCCGCCGCAGCGCCCGCTCCGAGTGGGCTTCGCCGTCGGTCGCGCACAGGATCGTTGTGTAGAGCACTCTCATCGACCTCCTTCGTGGTCTGCCCGTCGCGCCGCCTCCGGTGAGCGGTGCGCCGGTCTTCGGGTGATGCGTCCACTGTGTCGGCCGGCGGGCCGTCGCGGAATGGGGTCGAGACCCGATCTGCGTACGCGGCGCCCGGATGTGGTATGCTCGTCGCATCCTGGATACAACATCCGGGATGCAAGGAGAGGATATGGAGGGAAACGTCGTCTGGCGCAGTCGCGTGAGGCTCGTCGACGAGGTCGCCGCCGAACTTCGCGAGCGCATCTATGCCGGGGCGTACGCCCCCGGCGCGAAGCTGCGCCAGGAGGAGCTCGCCGAGGACCTGCAGGTGAGTCGCACCCCGCTGCGCGAGGCGCTTCGCGTGCTGGAGAGCGAGGGACTCGTCGTCAACGAGCCGGGCCGCGGCGTGCGGGTCGTGATGGCGGACCTTCCGCGCTTCCTGGCCGCCTATCGGCTGCGCGAGGTCGTCGACGGACTCGCCGCGCGGCTCGCCGCCGAGTCGGACGACGCGGACGCGCGCGCGGGGATCTCGGCCCTCATCGAGCATCAGGAGCGCGCGCTCGAGCCCTGGGATCCGCGCGAGTACACCCGCACGAACGTCGACTTCCACACGCGCATCATGGAGATCGGCGGCAACGAGTACGTGCTGGCGGAGGCTCCGATCGTCCGCATGACCTCGCAGGTGTTCACCCCGATCGCGTTCCTCCATTTCGAGGCGGCGCGGACCGCGGTCGACCAGCACCGCGGGATCGCGGCGGCGATCGCCGACGGCGAAGGGGATGCGGCGGAGCGGCTCGCGCGGGCCCACATCCGGACGACGATCGAGCGGATGGCCGGACACGACGCTCGCGCCGGACGCGACACCGGAACCGGACGCGGCGACGGCACCGGACACGACCCCGACAAGGCGGAGGCTCATGGCTGATCAGACGGGCGCGACCGGCGAGACGCTGCTGGTCGCCAGCGACATCGGAGGCACGTTCACCGACACGGTCACGATCCAGGCCGACGGCACCGTCCGTCGCTACAAGGCATCGACCGTCCCCGACGACCCGGCCGCCGGGGTCCTCGAGACGCTGCGCCTCGCCGCCGAGGAGGACGGGACGGAGCTCGGCGAGCTGCTCGGCCGGGTGACGATGTTCGCGCACGGCACGACGGTCGCGACGAACGCGATGCTCGAGCGCAAGACCGCACGAGTCGGCCTGCTGCAGACGCGCGGCTTCGGGGACACGCTCTCGATCATGCGCGGCTTCAAGTCGCTCGGCCTCGACGAGGACGAGATCAAGAACTTCCGCTCGATGGTCAAGCAGGAGCTCGTCGTCCCCAAGCGACTCGTCCGGGAGGTGTCCGAGCGGGTCGACTACCGGGGTCGGGTCGTGCAGCCGCTCGACGAGGAGGACGCCCGCCGGGCGATCCGCGAGCTGCGGGCGGCGGGTGCCGAGGTGATCGCCGTCTCGCTGCTCTGGTCGTTCAAGAACGACGCCCACGAGCGGCGGATCGGCGAGCTGATCGAGGAGCTTCTCCCGGGGACGCTCTACACGCTCTCGAGCCGGCTGCTCCCGCGCCTCGGCGAGTACCAGCGCACGGTGACGACCTCGATCAACGCGAGCCTGCGCCCCGTGCTCCGTCGCGCCGTGCAGAGCCTCGAGACGCGGCTGCGCGGCGCGGGCCTCGCCGGCGAACCGCTGCTCATGCAGTCCAACGGCGGCCTCGCGCGGGTGAGCGAGATCGACCACGAGGCCGCCTCGACTGTCATGTCGGGCCCCGTCGGCGGCGTCGTCGCCTGCCAGCACCTCGGCGCCGTGCGCGGAAACCGCAACATCATCGCGACCGATATGGGCGGCACGAGCTTCGAGGTCGGCCTCGTGCTGAGCGGTGCCGCGCACATCGCGAACTCGACCTGGGTCGGACGCCACCAGCTCGCGCTGCCGTCGGTGTCGGTGCGCACGGTCGGCGCGGGCTCGGGCTCGATCGCGAGCGTGCAGCACGGCCTGCTCAGCGTCGGCCCGGAGAGCGCGGGCGCCGTCCCGGGCCCCGCCTGCTACGGCCGCGGCGGCGAGCGGCCGACGGTCGCGGACGCCGACCTCGTGCTCGGCTATATCAACCCCGACAACTTCCTGGCCGGCCGGCTCGCGCTCGACGTGCAGGCCGCGCGCGAGGCGATCCGCACGCACGTCGCCGAGCCGCTCGGGCTGGAGGTCGAGCAGGCGGCCGAGGGGATCAAGACGATCATCGACGCCCGCATGGCGGACCTCATCCGCACGGCGACGATCGAGCAGGGCTATGACCCGAGCGACTTCGTCGTCTACGCATACGGCGGCGCCGGCCCGAGCCACGCCTTCTCCTACGGCGCCGAGCTTCGCAGCGCGGAGATCGTCGTGCCGCTCACCGCCTCGGTGCACTCGGCGTTCGGCATCGCCTCCTCGGACCTGACCGTCGCCGAGGAGATCTCCGACCCGATCATCAGCCCGCCCGGGACCGAGGACTACGCGTCGGCGCTGCCCGCCGCGGAGATCAACGCACGCTTCGAGCGCCTCGCGGAGCGCACCCGCGAGCGGCTCCGCGAGGCCGGGGCCGACGTCTCGCGGATGGCGAGCAGCCGCTTCGTCGAGATGCGCTTCCGCTTCCAGATCCACGTGCTGAGCGTCCCGGTCCCGGAGGGACCGCTCGACGACGATGCGGTGCGCGCGCTCGTCGCGCGCTTTCTCGAGACGTACGAGGCGCGCTTCGGCGAGGGCTCGGCGTTCTCGGCGGCGGGCGTCGAGCTCACGACGTTCCGCGTCGTCTCGACGGTGCCGACCGAGCGCCCGCGCCTGCAGCCGCTCGGGGGCCCGGGCGCGAACGGGCACCACCCGACGAGCACCCGGCGGGTGTTCCAGGACGGCGAGTGGCACGAGGCGCGGGTCGTCGGCCACCGGTCGGTCGAGCCCGGGCTGGAACTCGACGGCCTGTCGATCATCGAGATGCCCGATACGACGATCGTCGTCGGCCGCGACCAGTCGGCGGTCGTCGACGACTACGGCAACGTCGTGATCACCCGCGAGCGAGGAGAGTGACGATGAGCATCGAGGCCCCGACCGCGGTCGATCCGGTCACGTTCGAGGTGATCCGGCACAAGCTGTGGTCGATCAACGAGGAGGGGTCGGCCACGATGATCCACGTGTCGGGATCGCCCGTCGTGCATGCGACCGACTACAACTTCGGCCTGTACACCGCCGACGGGGAGATGGCGGTGATCGGGGTGTACCTGCTGGTGCCCGTGTACACCGGCTCGATGGCGATCCGTACGTTCCTGGACCGGTTCGACGACATCGCCGACGGCGACGTGTTCATCATCAACGACCCGTACATCGCCGCCGAGCACCAGAACGACGTGCAGTTCTGCGCGCCGTTCTTCCACGACGGGCAATTCGTCGCCTGGATCGGCTGCATGGCTCATCAGGTCGACCTCGGCGGCATGGACCCGGGGTCCTGGTGCCCGACCGCGACCGACACGTTCCAGGAGGGACTGCGGATTCCACCCGGCCGGATCGTCCGCGAGGGCAAGCTCAACCAGGAGCTGTGGAACATCATCACCGAGAACTCGCGGCTGCCGTTCACCGTCGCGAATGACATGACGGCGTTCCTCGCCGGGTTGAAGGTCGCCGGCGAACGCCTGCACGAGCTGTGCGACCGCTATGGCGCGGAGACGGTGGCGGGTGTCATGGGGCAGTCGATCGACGCCTCCGAGAAGGCGCTGCGCGACATCCTGCGCAGCCTGCCGAACGGCCGCTTCGAGCACACGTCCTACCTCGACCGTCCGGCGGCGCCCGGCTCACGCGAGAGCGAGCTGCTCACGATCAGCTGCACGATGACGAAGGCCGACGACCGTCTCATCTTCGACTACAACGGCTCCGACCCGCAGTCGGCCGGATACGGCATGGCGACGCGTGCGGGCACCGTCGGCGCGGTGGCGACGCTCATGCTGTGCCTGTTCGGGTCCGAGGTCCCGTGGAACCACGGGCTGATGCGTCCCGTCGAGGTCGTCGCCGAGGACGGCCGCTGCGTCACCGCGGTCTCGCCGATGCCGGTGAGCGGCGGCGCCGCGGGCGCGAACTGGGTGGCGATGAACGCGGCCGCGGGCTGCATCTCGAAGATGGTGTCGTTCTCCGAGCGCTACGCCGGTCTCGCGTTCGGGCCGGGCGACGGCTCCTGGCAGCTTGCCCAGTTCGGCGGGCTCAACCAGTACGGGGAGCCGTTTGCCGCGATGTACCTCGACTCGCTGCTGTGGGGCGGACCGGCGTTCCGCGACCGCGACGGCGTCGACTCCGGCGGCGCGATGGTGATCCTCGGTGGCGGCACCCAGGACGTCGAGCAGCAGGAGGTCGGCCAGCCGCTGCTCTACCTGTGGCGGCGCGAGGTGCAGGACTCCGGCGGCGCGGGCCGCCACCGCGGCGGGAACGGCATCGAGTTCGCGATGACCCCGATCGACACCGACGAGGTGAGCGGCGTGATGGCGACGCACGGGACGAAGCTCCCGAACCGCACCGGGATCTTCGGCGGGCTGCCGGGGTCGTGTGCGCGCTTTGAGATCGTGCGCGGCTCGAACGCGCTCGGAGAGCTCGGCCGGGGCGTGAGGATCGAGCGCCTGGACGCGGTCGACGGCGAATACGAGGAGCTGCCCGGGGTCAACTCGGGGCTCATCATCAAGCCGGGCGAGATCATCAACGTCCGGCTGCAGAACGGCGGCGGCTACGGGGACCCGATCCTGCGGGAGCCCGAGGCGGTCGCCGCCGACGTGCGCACCGGCGCCGTCTCCGACGAAGTCGCGCGGCGGATCTACGGCGTCGTCGTCAGCGACGGCGAGGTCGACCCCGACGCGACGCGGACCCGCCGGGCGGAGATCCGCGAGGCGCGGCGCACGGCGATGCGCCCGCCGGCGGAGCCGGAGGGCGGGGCCGGCGCCGGCCGGGGGGACGCGGTCGCCGGCGAGGCGGTCGACGGCGGGGCGGCGGCCGCGCCGATGGCGATCGCCGCCGAGCGCTGGGGCGAGAGCCTGCGCTTCAGCCCCGCGCCCGACGGCGGCGCGGTCGCTGCGTGCGCCCACTGCGACGAGTCGCTCGGGGTGGTGACGGGCGACTGGCGCGCGCTCGCGGGCGCGGTCGAGCTGTCGGCGGCGGACCTCGGTCCGCTCGTGCAGCTCCCGGACGGGCTCGTCGCCCGGCAGTACGTGTGTCCGAGTTGCGTGACCGCGCTCTGGGTCGAGGTCATCCCCGCGGAGGGCGGAGCCTGGCAGGACTTCAAGCTGGACTGAGTGCTCACCGCGAGCACGTGAGTCGGAAGGTCGCCGTTGCGTGGGGCTTGAGGAGGTCGCCGCGGCGGAGATCAACCAACGAGGAGTGACACGGAGATGTTGAGGAGAGGCATGTGGCTGGCGGCGGTGGCCGTCGCGAGCCTCGCGATCGCCGCCTGTGGAAGCAGCGGCAGCAAGAGCAGTGCCGGATCGTCCGGCGGTGGCTCGAGCGGCGGCTCGACCCACAAGTACACGATCTACCTGTCGAACAACTACATGGGCAACGAGTGGCGGCCCCAGATGGAGAACATCGCGAAGGTGATCGCCGGAAAGCCCCAGTACCGGGACCGGGTCAACCTGCAGATCCGCAACAGCCAGGCGACGCCGGCGGCGCAGATCCAGTCGCTGCAGACGATCATCCGCCAGAAGCCCGACGCGATCATGATCGACGCGGCGTCGCCGACGGCGCTCAACCCGACGGTCCAGCAGGCGTGCAGCGCCGGGATCACCGTCTACTCATTCGACCAGACGGTGAGCGCCCCGTGCGCGTACAAGCTGCCCGAGGACTACAGGGCCGAGGCCGAGGACATGGCCAACTGGCTCGGGACCGAGCTGCGCGGTCACGGCAACATCCTCATGGACACCGGTCTTCCCGGCATCGCGATCTCGACGACGTTCCTCAAGGTGTGGAAGCAGGTGCTCGCCCAGAAGTACCCGGGCATCAAGGTGGTCGGCACGTTCTCAAGCCAATACGCTCCCGGGCCGGAGCTTCAGGGCGTCTCGCAGGACCTCGCCCAGAGCTCCAACATCGCCGGCATCCTCAGCGGCGGCTACTGCAGCAGCGACATCAAGGCGCTGCAGCGCGCCGGACGCAAGCTCGTGCCGATGACCTGCCTGGACGTCAACGGAAACGAGCAGGCGTGCGCCCAGCACAGGCTCCCGTGCTTCTTCTTCGGCGCGCCCGCGTTCGTGAGCGGGGTCGCCCTCCAGCACATCGTCAGCATCCTCTCCAAGCAGGGCAAGTTCCCGAAGTCGGAGGGGTACTACGACACCAACTTCGTCACCAAGCAGGGTGACGTCAGGTTCACCCATGTGCAGAAGCTGCAGCCGCTCACCCCGGGCGTGAACTACTACCCGACGGGCTCGCCGGCGCTCATCACGCCGATCACGTACGGCAACTGGCATCTCACCCCGGCGGAGGTGCTGGGGAAGTGAAGGGCACCCCCGGCCTCGCGGTCGCCGACATGTACAAGCGCTTCGGCGCGGTGCGCGTGCTGGAGGGTGTCACCCTCCGCGCCGGCCGCGGCGAGGTGCATGCCGTGCTCGGCGAGAACGGAGCCGGGAAGTCGACGCTCATGCGGATCCTGGCCGGGGTCATTCGCGCCGACGCCGGCCAGGTGACGCTCGACGGCCGGCCGCTGTCGCTGTCGGGCCCGCGCGACGCGACCGCCGCCGGCGTGCGGATGGTCTTCCAGGAGCTCTCGACGATCCCGCAGCTGACCGTCGCCGAGAACCTCCTCTACGGGCGCGAGCGGACGGTGCTCGGGCTCGTCCGGCCCCGCACGCGGCGGCGGGCGGCGCGCGCCCTGCTCGAGCGCTTCGACCTCGGGCGGATCGATCCGGATGTACCGGTGGCGGAGCTCGGGCTTGGCGACCGCCAGCTGCTCGAGGTCGTCAAGGCGCTGCGCGACGAGCCGCGGGTGCTGATCCTCGACGAGGCGACCTCGGCGCTCTCGAGCACCGACAGCCGCTGGGTGCTGCAGCAGGGGCGGCGCGCCGCCGGGGCCGGGGCGGTCGTGCTCCTCGTCACCCATCGGCTCGCGGAGGTGCGGGAGTTCGCGGATCGGATCACGGTGCTGCGCGCCGGCGTCGACGTCGTGAGCGGGGCCGCCGGCGAGATCGACGACGACGCGCTGATCGCGGCGATGCTCGGGCGGCGCGTCGAGCGCCTCTACCCGGAGCGCCCGGCGCCCGGCGAGGAGGAGGCGATCCGCGTGAGCGGTCTCGCGGCGCCGGGTCTGCCCGGGCCGGTTGACCTGATCGCCCGCCGGGGTGAGATCCTCGGCCTCGGCGGCCTGCAGGGCCAGGGCCAGCGCGAGCTGCTGCGCGCGCTCGCCGGCGCGACGCCGTGGACGAGCGGCGAGGTGAGGCTCGGGGGGCGCGACTACGAGCCGCGCTCTCCGGCGGACGCGCTCGCCCGGCGCGTCGCCTACGTCCCCGAGGACCGCCAGCGCGAGGGGCTGTTCCTCGCGCAGAGCGTGCGCCGGAACATGACCGCGGCGACGCTCGGGCAGTTCGTCCGCGGCGGCCTGCTCGACCGCCGCCGGGAGAACGCCGCCGCGCGCGAGGTCGCGCAGACCGTCGGGGTCGCCGCCGCCCGGCTCGGCTCGCGCGTGAGCACGATGAGCGGCGGCAACCAGCAGAAGGTCGTGCTCGGCAAGGCGATCCTCAACCGGCCGGCTGTCCTGCTCCTGCACGACTGCACGCGCGGCGTCGACGTCGGCACGAAGGCGAGCATCTTCGCGCTCATGACCGAGCTCGCGAAGGCGGGCACGGCGATCCTCTTCTACTCGAGCGATCTCTCCGAGCTCGTGCACATGTGCCATCGGGTCGCCGTGGTCGCGGAGGGCCGGGTGGCCGGCCACATCGACCAGGCCGAGCTCAGCGAGGACGCGATCCTGCGCCTCGCGGTCGGCCACGGCGCGGAGTCCAAGGCGGTCGCGGCATGACGACGGTCACCCCGCCCCGCATCCGGCCGATTCCCGTCTCGCTGCGCCGCGGCTGGTCGTGGAGCAACATCATCACCGCGGCGATCCTCGGCGCGCTGATCGCCGCCGACCTCAGCATCCAGCCGGCGCTCGGCAACCTCGTCCAGATCGGCCTCTTGATCGAGACCGCGCTCCCGCTCGTGCTGCTCGCCGTCGCCCAGACGTTCGTCGTGCTGGTCGGCGGGATCGACCTGTCGGTCGGCGGCGTGTACGTCGTCACGAACGCGATCACCGTCACCTGGGTCGGCCTGCACGGCGGCGCGCACCAGTGGCTCCTGGTCGTCGCGCTCGGCTTCGGCGTGGCGATGGGCGCGCTCAACGGGCTCCTCGTCGTCCGGCTCGGCTTCCAGCCGTTCATCGCGACGCTCGGCACCTGGACGATCTTCAACGGCATCGCGCTCACGATCCTGCCGACCGACGGGGGCTCGCCGCCGCCGCTGCTCTCGAACCTGCTGCTCGACCAGGTGGCGGGGATCCCGAGCTCGATCGTGATTCTCGCCGGCATCGTCGTCGCCTGGCGCCTGTTGCGCGCGAGCCGCTTCGGCATGCGCATGTACGCGGTCGGCGCCGACGAGGAGCGGGCGCGGCTGAACGGGACGCCGGTGCGCACGGTGAAGCTCTGCGTCTACGTGATCGCCGGCCTGTGCGCCGCGCTCGCCGGGATCTACGCCGCGGGCGCGAACGCGAGCGGCACGCCGACCGGAGGCGACGCGTACATCCTCACGAGTGTCGCCGCCGTCGTCATCGGCGGCACGAGCCTGCGCGGCGGCGAGGGCGGCGTCGGCATGACGGTGATGGGCGCGATGTCGCTGACCCTCATCAACGACATCGTCGGCGCCGAGAACCTCAACACGTGGGTGTCGGTGGCGGCGGCCTCGGCGCTGCTGCTCGCGATGGTCATCGCTCGCACGCTGATCGGCGCAGCGCTCGCGAGGAGGCGGACATGACCCGGGTCGGCGGCTGGCTCGCCGAGCGTCAGAGCACGCTCATGGCCTACGCGCTCACCGCCGCGCTGTTCATCGTCGGCGTCATCCACTCGCCGGGCTTCGCCTCCGGCAGTTCGATCCGGCAGATGCTTGTGTTCGCGAGCTTCGTCGGCTTCGCCGCGCTCGGCCAGACGCTCGTGATCCTCGCCGGCGGCCTCGACCTGTCGGTCCCGTGGCTGATGGCGTTCGGCGGGGTCGAGCTCTCCCGGCTCTCGGCGTCGGGCACGCCGGCGGGCCTCGGCGTCGTGATCGTGATCGCGATCGGCGTCGGGATCGGGCTGCTGAACGGGGTCGGCGCGACCTGGATGCGCGTGCCGCCGATCGTGATGACGCTCGCGATGGGCGGGCTCATCCAGGCCTACCTCCTCGCCGTCGGCCAGCTCTCCTCGAGCGGCGACACCGTCCCCTCGATCGCGGTCGGCCTCGCGAGCAACCGGGCCGGCCCGGTCCCGGTGATCGCGATCGTGTGGCTCGTGATCGCGATCGCCACCGGGGTGCTCATCGGCCGCACCGCGTTCGGCCGCCGCGTGCACGCGACCGGCGAGAACGACCTCGCGGCGCGGCTCTCGGGGATCCGGGTCGACCGGGTGCGGATCGTCACCTACGCAATCTCGGGCGCGGCGTCGGCGTTCGGCGGGATCGTGCTTGCGGGCTACGTCGGGACAACGTACCTCGAGATCGGCGCGCCCTACCTGTTCACCTCGATCGCCGCGGTCGTCGTCGGGGGCGCCTCGATCCTCGGTGGCCGCGGGACCTACTGGGGAACCGTCGCGGGTGCGCTCACGCTCACCGTGCTGAGCGCGCTGTTGCCGCTGTTCCATCTCAACACCGCCGATCTCGAGATCGTCTACGGCGTCGTCATCCTGCTCGGCGTGTGGGCGTCGGGCGGCGGCCGGATGCTCGGCGGGATCCGGTTGCGCAGGGCCGGCCCCGAGGGCGTGCGGCCGGGCGCGCAGGAGGGAAGCGATGCAGCAGCCTGACCCCGGACGCGCGCCGACCACCGGCGGGCGGCTCGACGGCAAGGCGGCGATCATCACCGGTGCGGGCAGCGGGATCGGCGCCGGCAGCGCCCGCCGGTTCGTCGCCGAAGGAGCGCGCGTGCTCGTCGCCGACATCAACCGCGCCCACGCGGAGCGCACCTGCGCGGAGCTCGGCGAGCGCGCCGTCCCGTGGCAGGTCGACGTCTCCGACGAGGCCGCGGTCGACGCGATGGTGCAGGCCGCGCTCGACGAGCTCGGCGGGCTCGACGTGCTCTTCAGCAACGCCGGGATCGCGGAGTCGATCAAGCCGCTGTCCAAGATCAGCGCGGCAGAGTGGGACCGGGTGATCGACGTCAACCTCAAGGGCTTCTTCCTGTGCGCACGGGCGGCGGCGCCGGTCCTGCGCGAGCGGGGCGGCGGCTCGATCATCGTCACCGGCTCGATCGCGGCGCGCCGCCCCCGCTCGGGCATGGCCGCCTACGTCGCCTCCAAGAGCGGAGTGATCGGCCTCACTCGCGGCCTCGCGATCGAGCTCGCCCCCGACCATACGCGCGTCAACGTGATCAACCCCGGCCCGGCGCAGACGCCGATGCTCGGCGAGTTCGGATTCGCCGACGATGAGGCCGAGACGCTCCGCGCGCTCCGCGCCGGCCTGCCGCTCGGCAACGCGATCCAGCCCGACGACATCGCGGCCGCGGCGGTCTACCTGGCAAGCGACGAGTCCCGGAACGTCACCGGCCTGGTGATGAACGTCGACGGAGGTCGCGACCTGTGAGCGGGGCCGTGGCAACGACATTCGAGGCGGTCGACCCGTCGACTCGCGAGCCGTTCGCCTCGATCCGCGAGTGCTCGCCGGCCGAGGTCGCGGCTGCGGTGCATGCCGCCCGAGAGCCGCTGCGCGATCCCGCATGGGGGCGGCCCGCCACCCGCGCGGCCGCGCTGCGGGCGCTCGCCCGCGGGATCGAGGCCGAGGGCGACGAGCTTGCCGTGCTCGAGTCCCGGGACACCGGCAAGCCGCTCGCCCAGGCCCGGACCGACGTGCGGGTGACGATCGACTACTTCGACTACTACGCCGGCGCGGCCGCCGCGATCCGCGGCGCCTCGATCCCGCTCGGCCCCGAGCTCCTCGACTACACGGTGCGCGAGCCCTGGGGGGTGTGCGCGCAGATCATCCCCTGGAACTATCCGATGCAGGTGCTCGCCCGCTGCGCGGCGCCGGCGCTCGCGGCCGGCAACGCCGTCGTCGTCAAGCCCTCCGAGCTCGGGTCGGTGACGCCGCTGCGCATCGCGGAGATCGCGCTGGAACGCGGCCTGCCGGCCGGCGCGCTCGGAGTCGTCACCGGGCACGGCATGGTCGGCGAGGCGCTCGTCGCCGACCCGGGCGTCGACTTCGTCACGTTTGTCGGCTCGGCGGCGGTCGGCCGGCTCGTCGCCGCCGCGTGCGCGCAGCGACTCGTGCCGGTGCAGCTCGAGCTCGGCGGCAAGTCGCCGAACGTCGTGTTCTCCGACGCCGACCTCGACCGGGCGGCGCCCGTGATCGTGAAGAGTCTCCTGCAGAACGCCGGCCAGAGCTGCTCGGCGGGGTCGCGGCTGCTCGTCGAGGAGGCGGTGCGCGACGCGCTGCTCGAGCGGGTGCTCGATCGCATGCGCGCGGTGCGGATCGGCCCCGGCGGCGAGGACCCCGACCTCGGACCGCTCGTGTCCGAGCACCAGGTGGCCCGCGCGCGCGGGATGCTCGCGCGAGCGGTGGACGGCGGCGCGGAGCTCCTGCTCGGCGGCGGCGCGCCTGTCGGATTGGAGGACGGCTGGTACCTCGAGCCGACGGTCGTCGCCGGCGTCGGGCCGGGCGACGAGATCTTCGAGGAGGAGGTGTTCGGGCCGGTGCTGAGCGTGACGACGTTCGACGGCGAGGAGCAGGCGGTCGCGCTCGCCAACGCGACGCCGTACGGGCTCGTCGCCGGCGTGTGGACGCGCGACATCGGCCGCGGCCACCGCGTCGCGGCCGGGATCTCCGCCGGGCAGGTCTACGTCAACGGGTTCGGCGTCGCAGGCGGCATCGAGCTGCCGTTCGGCGGCATGAAGCAGAGCGGCTACGGGCGCGGCAAGGGCCTCGAGGCGCTCGACTCCTACACGCAGATCAAGAACGTGTGCGTGGCGCTGTGACCGCGACCGGGCCGTCGGCGAATGGCCGCCCGCTGCGCGTGGCGACGATCGGGGGCGACGGCATCGGCCCGGAGGTCGTGCGCGCCGCACTGCCCGCGCTCGTGGCCGCCGCGGAGGGCCACGGCGCCAGCGTCGAGATCACCGAGCTCGACTGGGGCGGCGACCGCCTGCTGCGCACCGGGCACGCGATGCCCGCGGACGGTCCCGAGGAGCTCCGCCGCCACGACGCGGTGCTGCTCGGCGCGGTCGGCCATCCCGCACTTTCACCCTCGGAGTCGGTATGGACGCTCGTCCTCCCGATCCGCAAGGCGCTCGACCTGTTCGTCAACCTGCGTCCGATCCGGGCGTGGCCGGGGGTTCGCTCGCCGATCCGGGGGGCGCCGCGCGCCGACTTCGTCGTCGTGCGGGAGAACACCGAGGGCGAGTACGCCGGCATCGGCGGTCGCGTGCACGAGGGCTCCCCCGACGAGGTCGCGACCGACGTCGCGATCCACTCGCGGCGGGCGATCACCCGCGTCGCCCGCTACGCGTTCGAGCTCGCGCGCTCGCGCGGTCAGACGCTCACGCTCGTCACGAAGTCGAACGTCTCGCGCCACGGCTACGCGCTGTGGGACGAGGTCGTGTTCGCGCTCAGGGAGGCGGAGTTCCCCGACGTCGCGATCGAGAAGGCCTACGTCGACGCGATGGCCGCCCGGCTCATCGAGCGCCCCGACTCGCTCGGCGTGCTCGTCTGCAGCAACCTGTTCGGCGACATCCTCTCCGACGCCGGCGCGCCGATCGCCGGCGGGCTGGGCATGGCGCCGAGCGCGAACATCTCGCCCGACCGGACCGGACCCGGCATGTTCGAGCCGGTGCACGGGTCGGCGCCCGACATCGCCGGCCGCGGCGTCGCCAACCCGATCGCATGCGTCCTGTCGGGCGTGCTGCTGCTGCGCGACGTCGGGCTTGGCGCCGCCGCCGACACGCTCGAGCAGGCGGTGTCGCTCGCGCTCGCCTCGGGCGAGTGCCACACCCCGGACCTCGGCGGCCGGGCGACGACCGACCGGGCGGCGGCCGCGGTGCACGCCGCCGTCGGCCAGGTGTTGCGGGCGGGCGCGGCGGCGCCCTGATGCTTCTCCGCGCCGTGGTTTCCGGCGCGGGGCAGGTGCGATTGCGGATCGGAGAGCACCCCAGTCACCTCCTCGCTCTCCGGTCCGCTCGGCGCCTGCGCGCGTGGCCGCGGGGGGGCGCGATCCGCCCTGGTGGGTCGCGACGGCTCAGCTCGGCCGGTCCGGCCGCCGCCGCTCAGCGCGGCCAGTCGGGCTGCGGTGGCCGGAGCCCCTCGCACGCGAGCGCGAGCCCGAGGAGCTCGATGTCCCGGTGCCGGCGGCCGACGAGCTGGACGCCGACCGGCCGCCCGTCCTCGCATCTGCCCCACGGCACGCTGATCGCCGGATGGCCGGACATGTTGAAGGGGGCGGTGAAGCCGACGTGGGCAAGCGCCTGGTCGGGGCCGATCGGCCCGGCCGCATCAGCTGAGTACGTGGCCATCGGCGCAACCGGCGTGAGCAGGAAGTCGAGCTCACCGAGCGCGTGCGCGACCGCGACCGCCATCCGGTCCATCGCGCTGAAGCCGGTGAACACCTGCTCGCCGCTGAAGTCCGCGGCGGGCGCCGTCCACTCGCGGATGTAGGGGAGCGCTCGCGCCGCCGCCTCGCGTCCGAGGTGTTTGAGGTCGAGGTGGCTGCGCATCCGCCAGAAGCGGTCGAGCCCGTCGAGGAGCTCGTCGTCGATCAGCTCCGGGACGGGCTCGATCCGCGCGCCCCGCGCCTCCAGCGCGCGCGCCGCCTGCTCGACGAGCGCGACGATCTCCGGGGCGGGGGCGACGCCCGCTCCCGCGTCGGTGCAGAGCCCGATCCGCGCCGTGGCGAGCGCGGGAGTGGCGAGCTCGGTCCACGGCAGCTCCGCGGCGGGCAGGCTCATGTGGTCGCGCTCGTCAGGGGCGGTGACGACGGCCATCGCGAGCGGGAGGTCGCCGACCTTCCGCGCGAGCGGCCCGATGCAGCGCCCGTAGTAGGGCGGCGACACCGGGATCCGGCCGAAGCTCGGCTTCAGCCCCGCGACCCCGCACCAGCCGGCGGGGAGCCGCACCGAGCCGCCGATGTCGGTGCCGAGATGGATGGGCCCGATTCCCGCGGCGGCCGCCGCGCCCGCCCCGGCGCTTGAGCCGCCCGGATTCCAGTCCGGGGTCCACGGGTTCCGCGTCGTCGGGTGCAGGCTTGAGACCCCCGAGGTGAGCATCCCGAAGTCGGGCATCGTCGTCTTGGCGAAGATCACCGCCCCGCCCTCCTTGAGGCGCGCGGCCGCCGGAGCGTCCGCGTCGGAGACCGTCGGCGGGGTCGCCGCCGTCCCCATCCGGTACGGGTCCCCGGCGGTCGCGATGTTCTCCTTGACCGTCACCGGAACCCCGTCGAGCACGCCGAGCGGCTCCCCGCGCGCGTACCGCTCGTCCGGGTCGCGTGCGGCCTGTCGGGCGGCGTCCGCCATCACATGCGTGAACGCGTGGATCCGCGGCTGCCAGGCCTCGACGCGCCGGAGCACCGCCTCGAGCGCCTCGCTCGGACGCACCTCGCCGGTGGCGAACCGCCGCCGCATCTCGCTGGCTGACTGGTCCGCGAGCTCGGCCATGCGCCCACTCAATCAGAACCGGCCGGCCGCCGTGGCCCGCCCGACGCCCCCGGGCCACGGTCGCTCGGCCCGGGTGGTCGCTCCGGCGCCGGCGGGCCACGGTCGCTCGGCCCGGGTGGTCGCTCCGGCGCCGGCGGCCCGGTGACGCGCTCCCGATCGCCAAGGACGGCCGCGTGCGCGATCATGATGGCCAGGCCGCTGTAGCTCAGCTGGTAGAGCAGGGGACTTTTAATCCCAAGGTCGTGGGTTCGAGCCCCACCGGCGGCATCGATCGCTCGGTCGGTCGATTGATCGTCGGGAGAGGCCGACCGCTCAGGCGGAGGCGGCAAGCGCCTCGGCCTGCGCCGGGCGCCAGGCGCCGCGGCCGGTGGCAAACACGGCGCGATCGTGTCACTCCGGGCTGACCACTCCTCTCGTGGCGGAGCGCTCATCCGCGGCGCTGGCGCCTGGCTACTGAGATCGCGGCAAGGGGCTCGTCCGGTCGGCCGCGATGTGGCGATCGCATTCCTCGTGAGGACTCGTCCGTCTTCGAGCCGATCAACGATGTGTGATCGCACACGTCCGGCAGGACTCATCAGTCGAACCGCTTCCAGTGACCCTCGGAGACGACAGCGACCTCCCCGTCGATGACAGTGATCGCGGTCTGGTCGTCGATGGCGTAGCCCGGCATGTCGAGCGCGGCTGCCCAGCGCTCCGCCTCGGCGAGGCCGAACTCCGGCATGTTCGGGTGGTCGAGGTGCGGAAGGATGCCGAAGGCGACCAACCCCAGTGCCTCGACGCTGCCCGTCGGCGACCGCCAGTCACTCATGTCCTGCCCCAAGTGGGGTGCCGCCACGACGCTGCCGGCGCTCACCCCGACCCACACAGTGTCCTGCAGCGAAGGCAGGACCTCAGCCGCGCCGGACTGCTGCAGCCAGTGCGCGAGGTACAGCGGATCGCCACCGCCCACCAGAAGAGCGTCGGTCTCCCGGAGGATGGGGATCCACTGCGCCGCGTCGATGCTGGGAAGCGCTGTGAGCTCGAGCAGGCCGACAGACTTCCAGCCGATCTCGCACAGCGGAGTCATCGCGTGGCCAGAGACGATGCGCCAGGCGGCCTCGGGCCCTCCGGCCGGGTACGCCGCCGTCGGGATCACCAGGGCGCTGGCCTCGGCGATGGGCTTGCCCAGCATCTCCACGAGCGCGTTGGCGATGCTCGTGTTCTTGATGCCGGCGGAGGTGAGAAGAAGCTTCATGTCTCCTTTCGATCTCGTGTTGCCGAATCGAGCACCGTAATCGATCTGATTGACGGGCGCGCCCCCGTCCGGGCCGGACGCCTCGTCGCACCGATTCCGGGGATACTGCTCGTCGACTGCCCCGCACAAAGGCTGGCCGGAGCGCCGTCCCGGTTGTATCTGCACTTCACGCCGACCAGCGGAGCCTGTCAAGCCCGGCTTCGTGTGTGAATTAGTGAGCGGCGGTCTCCTTGGGCTTGTTGATCCAGGCGGCGGTCGGCAGCGCCGGCGGTGCGGGGGGCCTGCGGACGAACCGTTCGGGGCGGGTGGCGTAGGCGGCGTCGAGCACGCCGGCGCGCGGCGTGCAGCGCGGGCGCGTGGCCGTGGTGGACAGCGGCGGGCGTCATCAGCCCGATCCCGGAGTGACGGTGCGCGTGGTTGTACCAGCCGGCGAATGCGCGGCAGTGCTCGCGGGCGTGCTCGATCGTGTCAAACCGGGCGGGCAACTCGGGCCGGTACTTCAGGGTCTTGAAGTTGGACTCCGAGTAGGGGTTGTCGTTGTACGTAACGCCTTGACCGCCGTGACCACCGAGACGATGCACGAGCAGTGGGGGAGGATCCGATGAGCACGAGCGCCCTCGAGCCCCCCGGGCTCGGCTTCGCCTCGAGTGCAAGCTCGGCGCCCGAGGGGATCGATCACGCCGAGCAGGTCCGGAAGACGATCGCCCGGCGGCTTGCCGAGCTGACCGCGCTGCCGGCGGGATGGGACGGCAGCGACGCCCGTGCGGTCGGCCTTAAGGCGTTGCAGACCGCCTCGAGCCTCCTCGGGTCGGTCACGGCTCCGGGCCTCCCCTGGCCCCGAGCTGTTCCCGGTCCCCGATGGCGGCGTCCAGATCGAGTGGAGCGCCGGCCCCGTCGAGATCGAGCTTGAGATCGAACCCGATCAACGCGGCGCGATCCTCGTCTGCGACGACGAGCAGTCGGGGCAGCGGATCGACGGCGAGCTGCCCGCCGATGCGTCACGGTTTCGGCTCGCGCTCGCTCGGCTGATCGCTCACTCGTGACGGCCGACGCCGCCCGCGAGGAGATCGTCGACGAAGACGCGCTGCTGCGCCGGATCCCGGATCAACGGGGGAACATGTGGACGCGGAAGAACGGCAGGCTGAGGCCGTCGAGCGCTGCGCTCAAGCCGTCCGACTCGGCTGCCGGGTTGTCAGTCAACGTGCGTCGCCTGCTCCCCAACCCCTCCGACCCCGCTTCGGCACTCGGCAAGCGCATGGACGACGGGCTGGTCGAGTTCCCGGCCGCCGTCCCACGGGCCGCCGGTCTGGACGTCATGCATGCGCCGCTCCCGGACCGCTACTCCCGCGCCAACGTCATTGGCTGGGCGCAGCTCGACAAGCCGGCGGCGAAGCGGATCCAGCGCGAGCTCGCGCTGCGCGCGGCGTGGGTGAAGCATCCGGCCTCTGCGGCGTCCGGAGCCGCTTGAACCAATGAAAGCGTTCTTGCCGCGACGACGCCGCCCAGCAGGTTCAACGTCACGGTCGCGCTCCTCGATGTCGTCGCTCTCGCTCCCGGACTCGTCCGCATGATGGCGCCGGCCTTGCATCCGTCAAGGTCGCCCCTCCGGGGTCGCCTTCGGCGAGGCCTGACGGCCCTCCCTTGACGGCCGCTGTGCCCGGCGCGGTTCCGCAACGAGGTCCGGGATCGGGTCAGCCCTGCCATCACTCAGGACGTCTACAACAACAGGGGCACACTGTACGCACCAGGTGCTGAGCGTCCGAAACGTCCTCTGTGTGCCGCGCTGCGGTCAGGCGATCTGCAGCGCGCCGGCGAGTGAGTCTCCGCTGGCGACGACGACCTCGGGGGCGGTGACCTGGAGTTGGCCGTCGCGTTCGACGCGCTCGCGCGCCCCGACGATTGTCAGCCCAACGATCTGCTGCGTGCCCGGCACGAACCGAAGTAGGTGGCCTTCCGGCGTCTCCTTGCCCTCGGCGGGCTGGGGCTCGCCGATGTGCAGGTAGAGGACGTCGCTTTCGGCGTCGTAGTCGGCGTGGTCGAATATGAGATGGCCGATGCGGATATTCACGGCGTCCATTGCTTCGGGTCCTTGCGGTTGCCCAAGGCGGTGATGATGCGGGCGGGGTCCTGCTCGTAGGTTACGACCACGAGCAGCCACCGGTTCGGCCCAAGGGAGCGCCGGTAGTAGCGGCGTCGCCTCGGTAGCGGATCGTCCTCGACGTGCTCTGGCGTGGCGACTGTCCTCAGCACCGCTTCGCGGTGACCGGCCATCTCGGGGTGATCACGGAGAATCTTCGACTGCCAAATCACCTCGGGCAACTCGCGACCGTGCGGGTCGGGGTTTGTCCACATCTCGGAAGCCGGCTCGCTCATCGTGGCTGAGCGTGCCGGACCTCTCGGACGGCGCCAAGATCGTGTCCCGAAGTATGTGCCCCGCAATTGGGCTGGTCTGGACGTGCACGCGCGGAGCGTGCTCGTGCTCACGATGGACGCTGAGACTGGCGAGCTCCGTCGCCAGCACCTCACGGAGGAGACGCCCGGCGCAGGACAAGGTCAAGACCGACGCCCGCCACGCCGGGGCCACTGCAAGTTGGCGCTCTCATCCCAGGAGGCGAGCTCGTCGGCGGCCAGCTCGATGCCGCAGTTCGCGCGCCTGTCTGGGCGGCGCAGCTTGAGCCTCCTCGCGGCCATGCGCTCTGATCGGCTCCGGCGCCGCAATGCCAAGAGAGCGGGCGCGGTGTGGACGAATGGAGCCCGGGCGCGTGCGCTGTGGATCAACGTTCCTCTCGCCCACGGCATCCACCGACCTGGCGAGTTGTCCACCTGGACGGAACCCCGGCGGCGCCCGGCGCGGCTCGGCGCAGGCGGCGGCGCGGCCGGTAGGATGCCGGACGACGCGCCCCGGGTCATAGGGCGCGCGAAGAGGAAGGCTCCCCGATGCGGCATCGTCCTGTTCTCGTCCTGCTCGTGTGCCTGGTCACCGTGGGCGCGTTCGGTGTCGCGGCTGTGCCGCCGGTGCTCGCGCACCGGGCGAGCAGGCCTGTCGGCGCCGCGGTTCGGTCCGGTCAGACGGTGCGGATCGACGGCTACCGGATCACGACGAGGTGCACCGGGCCGCGGACGGGGATGCGGCCGGCGATCGTGCTGCTTGCCGGCGAGCCGGACCCGCTGACGAAGTTCTCGTACATCCAACGCCGATTGAGCTCGCTCACGCGCGTGTGCTCGTATGACCGGCTCGGAGAGGGCACCAGCTCGAAGCCCCGGACGGTGCAGACGCTGTCGGACAGCGCCCGCATCCTGCACCTCCTGATCGCACGGCTCCACATCGCTTCGCATGGCGTCGTGCTGGTCGGCCACTCGCTGGGCGGGCTGATCGCCGCCAGGTACGCCTCGCAGTACCGGCGAACCCATCAGGTGAAGGCGGTCGTGCTGCTCGACGCGACACCGCCCAGCATCGTCAAGGCGATCGAGCGGCTGATCCGCGCCGGCGCCACCGGGATCGCGGGCGAGGTGCGCGCCGAGATCGTCGGGCTTGCCACCGGCCACAACCCCGAGCGGCTCGTGTTCACCGGCGCCCCGCTGCCGTCGATCGGGAACCTGCCGCTCACCGTCGTGCAGCACGGCAAGCCGATCTTCGCCGCCGTGCCGAAGTACGGACGCGGCATCCAGCGGATCTGGGCCGCCGGGCAACGTCAGTGGCTCCGCCTCGCGCCGCGCAGCCGGATGGTCATTGCGCGCCACAGCGGCCACTACATCTATCTCGACCAGCCCGGCCTCACCCTGCGGCTGATCCGAGAGGCGCTCGGGCGGGGGCGGTAGCGGACCAGCCGCGGGCGCCCCCGGCCCACGACGGTCGAGTCAGCCCCTGCGTCGATCTGTGACCGGAACACCGGTCCGGATCTCGAACAGCCGGCGCTGGGCGTAGTCCATCTCCGCCCAGGCGCGGGCGAGACGGTTGATTGTGCGGGGAGCGATGGATCGGCGCGTCATGGTTACCTCCGAATGGATCGTTGACGACGTGGGCACAGTCTCGTCTGCGACGGCGTAGCGCGCATCGGAAATTCGCTGTCGATTCAGGCAGCGCATCCCTTACTTCGCCGCTCAGAGCACGTACGCCGAAAGACCTTCCGCGCCGCAGCGGCTCCGGGAGCGTGTTTCCCTCGACGGAGACGATCGCGATGCCCGACGGTGGCGCGATGGATGCTTACGTGGTGGTGCGCGAGATCGGCCACGGCCCCGGGATGCTCGTGCTCATGGAGATCTTCGGGGTCGGGGACTACATCCGCGAGGCGACCGAGCGGCTGGCGAAGCTCGGGTACGTCGCGCTCGCGCCCGACCTGTATCGCCGGATCCGGCCGCGGGCGGAGTTCGGCGAGGGGGAGGAGGCGCTGCAGGAGGGGTTCAGGTGGGCGGCGCCGCCGGCTGCGATCGTCTCAGCCTCGTCCACGACGACGTAGTCCGCGACTGCGCGGGACAGCGCGCCGCCGAAGCCGCTCGCGGCGCCGGCGAGCTCCGCCCCGACGTCACCGCCGAGGACATCGCGGCGGCGCTGATCGGCATCTTCACCGTCGCCCCGCCGCCGGCGCAGCCCGAGCCTTGCGCTCGTAGGTTCCTCTGCACCCGCACATAGGACCCACAGGTACGCCCATGTAGGAGGTTCACGGCCCGCAGGTGTGCTCGCTTGCCCGATGTGCGCAGGCGCTCGGGGCCGCAGACTGCACCTCGCTTCCTCGCTCCGTACTCACGATCAGAAAGGACCGCGATGAAGACGCTCAACATCAAGGGGGCGGCGTGTGCCGCAGCCTGCAGCCTGCTCATCGTCCCGGCCGCCGCCGGCGCCCACGCCCCCACCAGTCACACGCGTGTCGCGCGTCACGCTCTCGGCGGAGGCGGCGCGGTGAGGCACCGAGACTCGGGAGGCGGCATCGCCGCCGTGCTGGCGGACCTGCATCACTCGGCCGCGGCGACCGCGACCGCTCACTTCAGCGCGCCGGACGCCGTCGCCAGCGACGCGGCCGGCGACGTGTACGTCGCCAACTACGCCGGCAACTACATCGACAGGATCAGCCCCGGCCTCACGGTCAGCAAGTCATTCAAGATCACGAGCAACGCGCCGGTCTCGCTCGCGGTCGATCCCGCGGGAAACATCTACGCCGGGAGCGCCGCGGGCGGCGTCGAGGAGTTCTCCTCGGCCGGGGCGGCCGAGCAGAGCATCACCGCGAACGCGTCCAGTCCCGACAGCCTCGCCGTCGACCAGTTCGACGATCTGTACATCGCCGGACCGAACGGGCTCGCGATCGACGACCCGTCCGGCAACTCGCTCTGGTCCTCGGTCTACACGACGGGCTCGTCGATCGACTCGGTGGCGATCGGCGGAGCCACCGTCCACGCCTTCTTCAATCAGGAACAGGCGGGCGGCAACGGATCGTTCATGCTGCGCGAGGGCAGGGCGCAGTGGACCGCCGGCCCGTACGCAAGCCCGGACATGATCGGCAGCGCTTGCGCGGCGGACGGGACGTGCTGGTTCGACAGCGCGCAGGCCGACACGCTCTCCACCCAGACCGGGAGCCAGGGCACGACGATCCCCCTCTCCTACACGCCGACCGGGGTCGCCTACGACGCGCTCCACGGCCGCGTGTTCGTCGCCGACCCGCAGAACAACGCGGTCCACGTCTACAACTCCAAGACGCTCGCCCTGATCAAGACGATCAGCTGAGGGGGGACGCGGGCGGGCGCCGAGGACGCGACGCGCGTCCTCGGCGCTCCCGTCGCGTCGGGCAGGCGGCCGCCGGCTGCGAACGCTAGGCTCAGCCCCGAGATGGGGATCGCCACCTCGACTGAGACGATCGCGATGCCCGACGGTGGCGCGATGGATGCTTACGTGGTGGTGCCGGAGATCGGCCACGGCCCCGGGATGCTCGTGCTCATGGAGATCTTCGGGGTCGGGGACTACATCCGCGAGGCGACCGAGCGGCTGGCGAAGCTCGGGTACGTCGCGCTCGCGCCCGACCTGTACCGGCGGATCCGGCCGCGGGCGGAGTTCGGCGAGGGGGAGGAGGCGCTGCAGGAGGCGTTCGAGACCTCGCAGCAGCTCGACCACGAGGGTGCGGTCGCGGACGCGATCGTCGCGCTCGAGGCGCTGCGCGCCCGCGCCGACGTTGACTCGGGCAGCGGCGTGATCGGGTTCTGCCTCGGCGGCTCGCTCGCGTACGGCGTCGCGTGCGCGGCCGACCCCGACGTGCTCGTCGCCTACTACGGCTCGACGATCCCGGACCGGCTAAAGGAGGCCGACCGGATCGGCTGCCCGGCGCTGTTCCACTGGGGCGGCCAGGATCGGTTCATCCCGCGCGAGCGGGCCGAGCAGGTCTGCGCCGTGGCCGCCGCGCGGGACGGGTGGGAGTGTCACATTCACCCCGACGGCGGCCACGCCTTCGACAACTGGGACAATCCGATGTTCCACCAGCCCGAGCCGGCCGCCCGCGCCTGGGAGCAGACCCGGGCGTTCCTCGCCCGCGCGCTCCCGGTCACGACGGCCGGGCGCGGGTAGCCTGCCGGAATGTTCGATCACGTCGGGATCGCGGCCTCGGACCTGGCCGCGTCCGAGCGCTTCTACCGGACCGTGCTCTCGGTGCTCGGCCGCGAGCCGGTCCGCGCGGACGCGGAGCTCGTCGAGTGGGGGGACTGGGACGTCACCATCACCGACGACGAGCATCCGGTCAGCCGCGGTCTGCACGTCGGTTTCCGGGCACCGTCCCGCGAGGCCGTCGACGCGTTCTGGCAGGCCGGGATCGATGCCGGCCACCGCGACGACGGCGCGCCCGGCCCGCGCACGATCTACGGCCCGGATTACTACGGCGGCTTCCTGCGCGACCCGGACGGCAACAGCGCCGAGGCGGTGCACTTCCGGCGGCAGCCCGCCGTGTCCCCGGGCGGCGTCGACCACCTGTGGATCCGGGTCGCCGACGTCGCCGCCTCCCGGCGCTTCTACACGACGATCGCCCCGCATGCCGGGCTCAGGCTCGGGATCGACAGGACCGATCACGTCCAGCTCGTCGGCGAGGACTTCTGCTTCTCGCTCATCGACGACGAGCGGCCGGTGACGCAGTCCGTCCACCTCGCGTTCTCCGCCCGGGACGACGCGACCGTGCAGGCGTTTCACGCGGCCGCGCTTCAGGCGGGCTACGAGGACAACGGCGCTCCGGGTGAGCGCGCCGTCTACCACCCCGGGTACTACGGGGCGTTCGTGCTCGACCCCGACGGCAACAACATCGAGGTCGTCAACCACAACCGCTGACCGACGGGCGGCGCGGCCGCACCCGCCGCGGGATCACTCGCGCTCGATCGTCCGCGGGCCTCCCGCCGGCGTCCACCAGTCGATCACGAGCCTCGTCGCGTCCGGGTCGAGATGGGTGTGGACGACCTCGGTGATGTCGGCGCGGAACCGATCGCCGCTCGGCCCCTGGGTGGTGGGCCCGAGGAGCATCGCCCGCCCGGAGATCTTCGCCTCGCCCGGCCACTCGGCCTCGCGGCCCTCGACCGGGTCGACGGTCGGGCCGTGCAGCGCGAAGCGCGGATCCCGGCGCAAATCGGCGCCCTTGCGCGATCCCGTCATCGAGCCGAAGCTGAGCTCGCCGTCCTCGAACTCCACCTCGATCCCCGAGATCCGCGGCGAACCGTCCGCCCGGAGCGTCGCGATCGTCTTGTGCCGCCGCGCGTCGAACAGCGCCCGCACGCGCTGCGCGAGCTCCGGAGCGCTCGCCTCGACTTCGCGCCACGCGACCATCGGCCGATGATCGCACCCGACGCGCGCGGCGGGCGAGATCGCCGTGGACTTGTCGCGCGGGTGGTGGGGGTGGGAGACTGATGAGCACGGGCGCGCCGAGCTGAACGAGCCGCGTCCGGCCCGGACGCGTCGCACGGGACGCGCCGGGAGCCGGCCGAACGGAGAGCGAGATGGCAGACCAGCGCCCGAGCTACATCGGTCACGGCATCGGATCGGCGGTTGTCTGGGCGCTCATCCTGCTCGCCGCGCGCCGCCGCGCCGACAGCGCAACGCAGGAGCGGCTCACGACCGTGTGCGGCGGCTGGTGGCTCGGCTATGTGAGCGCGAGCATCGCCCGGATCGGGTCGGCGCCGCCCCGGCCGCTTTCGCCGGAGGCCGAGCGGCGGCTCCAGCGGGGGTCGCTCGCGCTCGTCGCGCTCGGGCTCGGCAGCGTCGCCCGCGTGCTCCGCTCCGGCCGTCCGGCGGCGTCGCGCGCGCCGTAGCTCAGCCGGCGACGGTCCAGGTCTCGCCCTGGTGCAGCAGCGTCGCCAGCTGCTCGTCGCCGGCGGCGTCGGGGCTCGTCGCGGTGCGGCCGTACACAGGGCGCCGCACGTCGCGGAAGACGCCGATCGGCGTCGGCCCGGTCGGGTCGCTCGACAGGTTCGCCAGCGCGAACGCGAGCCCCGGATCGGCGCGCGTCGGGTCGTGGACGATGAGCGCGTCCTCACCGTGCTCGGCGACGTCGACGATCTCCAGGGCGCCGTCGGGGCGCATCGCGACGCCGAACTCATCGTCGACGCCGAAGCGGATCGGACGCCCCGGGAGGAGGCGGATCTGGTTGACGTCCCGGGTCTCTTTCTCGGTGAGCGCGAAGAACGCACCGTCGTTGAACACCGGGCAGTTCTGGTAGATCTCGACGAGCGAGGCGCCCTCGTGCTCCGCGGCGGCCCGCAGGATCTCGGTCATGTGCCGGCGGTCGCGGTCGAGCGTGCGCGCGACGAACGTCGCCTCCGCCCCGAGCGCGAGCGCGAGCGGGTTGAACGGGTGGTCGGCGACCCCGAACGGCGTCGACTTCGTGATCTTGCCGACACTCGAGGTCGGCGACGCCTGGCCCTTCGTCAGCCCGTAGATCTGGTTGTTGAAGAGCAGGATGTTGACCGGGATGTTGCGGCGCAGCGCGTGGATGAGGTGGTTGCCGCCGATCGACAGGGAGTCGCCGTCACCGGTCACCACCCAGATCGAGAGGTCGTCGCGCGCGGTCGCGAGGCCGGTCGCGATCGCGGGCGCGCGGCCATGGATGCTGTGCATCCCGTACGTGTCCATGTAGTAGGCGAACCGCCCCGCGCAGCCGATCCCGGTGATGAACACGATCCGCTCCGGCGGGATCCCGAGCTCCGGCATGAACTGCTGGACCGCTGACAGGACCGCGTAGTCGCCGCAGCCCGGGCACCAGCGCGTCTCCTGGTCGGACTGGAAGTCCGCCTTGGTGAGGAGCCGCCCGTCGCCGGCCGCGCCGGTCGTGCCGGTCGCGCTCATCGCCCGGCGCGCTCCTCGATCTGCGCGGTGATCTCGGCCGCGAGCAGCGGCTGGCCCTGCACCTTCGTGTAGGACTCGACGTCGACGAGGAACCGCGCGCGCAGCAGGTGGGCGAGCTGGCCGGTGTTCATCTCGGGCACGAGCACCCGGTCGAAGGAGCGCAGCACGTCGCCGAGGTTCGACGGCCATGGGTTGAGATGGTTCAGGTGCGCCCGCGCGACGCTCAGTCCGTCGAGCCGCGCCCGTCGCACGCCCGCCCGGATCGCGCCCTCGCTGGAGCCCCAGCCGAGCACGAGCAGCGTCGCGTCCGGATCGGCGTCGACCGCGAGCGGCGGGATCTCATCCGCGATTCCGGCGACCTTCGCGGCGCGCAGCTCGGTCATCCGCTCGTGGTTGTGGGGGTCGTAGGAGATGTTGCCGGTCCCGTCGGCCTTCTCGATCCCGCCGATGCGGTGCGCGAGCCCCGGCGTGCCGGGGATCGCCCACGGCCGCGCGAGCTTCGCGTCCCGGCTGTAGGGCAGGAACGGCTCGTCGGGATCGGGATCGGCGGCGAACGCCGGGTCGATCGCGGGCAGCGAGGCGACGTCCGGGATCAGCCACGGTTCCGAGGAGTTGGCGAGGAAGCCGTCCGAGAGCAGGATCACCGGCGTGCGATAGCGGACCGCGACCGAGACCGCGTCGAACGCCGCCTGGAAGCATCCGCCCGGCGTGCCGGGCGCGATCACGGGCAGCGGGGACTCGCCGTGGCGGCCGTAGAGGGCCATCAGCAGGTCCGACTGCTCGGTCTTCGTCGGCATCCCCGTGGAGGGCCCGGCGCGCTGGACGTCGATGATGATCATCGGCAGCTCCAGCGTCACCGCCAGGCCGATCGTCTCCGCCTTGAGGTCCATGCCCGGGCCGCTCGTCGCGGTGACGCCGAGGCGTCCGCCGAACGCGGCGCCGAGTGCCATGCCGGCGGCGGCGATCTCGTCCTCGGCCTGGACGGTCGAGACCCCGAGCCCCGTGTGCTTGGAGAGCTCGTGCAGGATCTCCGAGGCGGGCGTGATCGGGTAGCTGGCGAGCACGAGCGGGAGCCCGCTCCTCACGCTCGCGGCGATCAGGCCCATCGCCAACGCCTGCGTGCCGTTGACGTTGCGGTAGGTGCCGGGCGGAACGTCGGTGGCGGGGTTGACGCGGTACTGGACGTCGAGCAGCTCCGTCGTCTCGCCGAACGACCAGCCGGCGTTGAACGCGGCGAGGTTCGCCGCCAGCGCCGCCGGCCGCCCACCGAACTTCGCCTGCAGCCACTCGCGCGTGACCTCGACCGGCCGCCCGTAGAGCCACGCGAGCACCCCGAGCGCGAACAGGTTCTTCGCGCGCCCGGCGTCGCGGGTCGACGCGTCCTCGATCCCCTCGACCGCCCGCATCGTGAGCGTCGTCATCGGGACCCGGTGGACGCGATAGTCGGCGAGCGACCCGTCCTCGAGCGGGTTTGCCGTATAGCCGGCCTTCTCGAGGTTGCGCTTCGTGAATGCGTCCTCGTTGACGATGATCGTCGCCCCGCGCGGAAGGTCGCCGCGGTTCGCTCGGAGCGCCGCCGGGTTCATCGCGACGAGCACGTTCGGGGCGTCGCCGGGGGTGAGGATGTCGCGCGAGGCGAAGTGGATCTGGAACGCGGAGACGCCGGCGAGCGTGCCCGCGGGCGCCCGGATCTCGGCCGGGAAGTTCGGCAGCGTCGCCAGGTCGTTCCCGAGCACCGCGGTCGCGTCGGTGAAGCGGCTGCCGGCGAGCTGCATGCCGTCTCCGGAGTCGCCCGCGAAGCGGATGACGACCTGCTCTCGCTCTTCGATTGCCTTTGCCACGTGCCTCTCGATTCGGCCCGCCCGCTCGGCCCCCGGTGGCCGACCTCCTCTCGTTGCCAATGATACGGGCTCCGGGGCGGCGAAGCAGGGCCCGGCGCGCGCGGCGCCGGAACGTGGCGCCGCAGCGGGTCGCCTCGCGCTTGACCGGCGCCGCGCCGTGGGCTACAGTCGCCTGACAACGTTGTCATCCGGTCGCGGGCTCAGGGGTGCCCGCGGCGAGCGGGAGAGAGGAACGAGCCATGAGCCCGAGCACCGTCGTGTCCGATGCCGCGTCGCGGCGGCCGAGTCGATCGTGGGCGGCGCTCGCCGCCTTCCTCGTCGCCCTGCTCGTGTCCCTCGGCGGATCGTCGGCCGCCTCCGCCGCGTCGGCGGCCTCGGGCGACACCGTCAACCCGGTCGACGCCGAGCGGGCCGTCGCGACGTACAGGGCGATGCAGGCGAACCTCTACGTCCCCAGGTACGAGCTGTACGTGAAGAGCGACCCGACGCAGAACTTCGGCTACCTCTGGGACTTCGTCAACCCGTTCGCGGCCACCGACGAGATGGCCGCCATCCCGGGGATCGGCGCCGGCTATCACGCTGCCATGCAGGCCCGCGACCGCGGGGTGATGCGCTACTACGACACCCAGGAGGTGAGCCCGACCGGGCAGCCGCAGCCCCCGGCGTTCGCCTCCGGCGTCCGCCCGCCGCTCGGCTCCGAGCAGCCGACCTACTACGACGACAACGCCTGGGTCGGACTCGACTTCCTGCGGGAGTATCGGATCACCCACCAGCGGTCCGACCTGACGCGAGCGGAGGGCATCTTCCACTTCGTGGTGAGCGGCTGGGACACGCGCACGAACGTCGCCTGTCCCGGCGGCGTCTTCTGGGAGGACGTCGCGAACTCGCCTCGCAACACGATCTCGAACGCTCCCAACGCGGAGGTCGGGATCGAGATCTACCGGGCGACGCATGACCCGTACTACCTCGCGTGGGCGAAGCGCATGTATGACTGGGTGCGCCGGTGCCTGATGAACACGAGTGACATGTACGGTGACCACATCGACGACAGCGGCAGCGTCGACACCACCCTGTGGAGTTACAACCAGGGGACGATGATCGGCGCGGGCGTGCTCCTCTACCGCGCCACCCACGACCGCGCGTACCTCCGCCAGGCCGAGCGGACGGCGGCCGCGTCGCTGCGCTACTACGGCGCGGACGGCAACCTGTACCACCAGCCGGACGTGTTCGACGTCATCTTCTTCCGCAACCTGTTCGCGCTCGCCCGGATCAACCACGACCGGGCTTACGCGCGCATGGCCGCCGCCTACGCCGACACGGCGTGGCTGCAGGATCGCCAGCCGACCGGCCTGTTCACCGATCCCGACCCCTCCGGCGGCGAGTCGCTGGAGAACCAGACCGCGCCGATGGTCGAGCTCTATGCGCTGCTCGCGCAGAAGCCGCCGGTGTTCGCCGCGACCGGCTCCACCAGCCCGGCGTCCGTCGTCGTCCAGCCCGGCGCGTCAGGGAGCACGACGCTCACCCTGCAGTCGGTCACCGGCAGCGCACAGACGGTGACGTGGACGGCGAGCACGCCGGCGGGGATCACCGTGACTCCGCCGTCGGGACGCCTCACCGTGCCCGGGGGCGGGAGCGCCGGCACTCCGGTGTCGATCGCCGGCGGCTCGAGTGACGGCGACTACCAGGTGACGTTCCACTTCTCGAGTCCCGCCGGGCAGATCCGGCCCGTGTCGACGTCGGTCATCGTCGCCCGTCCAGGTGACCTCGCGCCGTTCTTCGACGACACCGGCATCTCCGACGACTCCGACCAGGCGGCGGGCAACCTCGACGGCCTCGGCTTCAGCTACTCCGAGCAGGCGCTCAGCGATGCCGGCCTGACCCCCGGCGCCGCCCTCACGAGCGGCGGCGTCCAGTACGACTGGCCGGACGTCGCGGCCGGCCGGCCGGACAACGTGACGGCCGCCGGTCAGACGATCGCGGTCCCGCCGGTGACGGGCGCGACCGAGCTCGGGGTGCTCGGATCGGCGACGAACGGGCCGTCGAGCGGGACGATGACGATCACCTACACCGACGGCACGAGCCAGACGGCGACCCTCGGACTCACCGACTGGACAGCCGGCAGTCCCGCGTACGGCAACGGGATCGCGGCGTCGATGCCCTACCGCAACAGCGCGAGCGGCACCTCTCAGCAGATCGGGACGAAGGTGTTCACCGCGACGTTCCCGCTGCAGTCGGGGAAGACCGTCGCCTCGGTCACGCTGCCGACACGCGCCGACCAGGGCCTGATCCACGTGTTCGCGCTCGGCACCGACGCGGGTCCCCTCACCACCGCCGGGGGGTGAGCGGGTCCGGGAGAGCGTGCGTCTCCGCCCAGCCGTCTCCGACGATCAGCGACGCAGCGGGTCGAACGCGCGCAGCAGCGGATCGTCGCCGTCGCCGGTGATCTGCCGGGCGAGGATCTGCCCGGTGAGCGGCCCGAGCGCGATCCCCCACATGCCGTGGCCGCCCGCGACGAACACGCCCTCGGTGGCCGTCCTGCCGACGAGCGGCAGCCCGTCGGTCGTGCAGGGTCGCGCGCCGACCCACTCGTCCGTGCGAGCGGACCAGTCGATGCCGGTGAACATCGGCGCCGCCGCGTCGACGATCGCCCGGATCCGTCGCGGGTCGAGCGGCGCGTCGGGCGGCCGGAACTCCATCATCCCCGCGACCCGCAGGCCGTCATCCGGACCGCCGAGCGGGGTGCAGGCGACGCGCTGCGCCGGCAGGTAGATCGGATGGCCGGGCGCGCGCTCGGGATGGACGGTGAAGCTGTAGCCGCGGCCGGCCTGGACGAGCCGCCGGACGCCGTGGTCGCGCGCGAGCCGCTCCAGCCAGCTCCCGGTCGCGATCACGGCCGCGTCAGCCTCGACGCTCGCTCCGTCGCTCAGGGCCACAGCCACCGTCGAGCCGCGCCGGCTCACCTTCGTGGCGGGCCGACCTGTGAGGATCTCGCCGCCGCCCGTGCGCACCGCATTCCCAATCCCATGCACGAACGCGATCGGGTTGATGAACCGCTGATCCTCCAGGGCGAGCCCGCACCGGGCCGCGCCGCTCAGCAGCGGGCTCGCCTCGCGCGTCCCCGCGGCGTCAAGCAGCTCGTAGCGCTGCGTGAAGCCGAGCTCCCGCAACCCCCGGAGCTCCTCGAGCAGCCGCTCGCGCGCGGCCTCGGAGTCGAACACTGCGAGCAGCGGCTCCGCGGGCGTGGTCGGCGCCGCCACGGCCGCCTCCGCGTCCCCGCGCATCGCGTCATATGCCCCGAGCATGCGCGAGCTCGCCCGTCCGAGCGCGGCCGCCGCCGCCCGCCAACGACCGATCGTGCAGTGCCGCGCGAACCCGGCGAGGAAGCGCAGGAGGTGCGGGTCGAGCGCCGGCGGCACGTACAGCGGCGAGGCCGGGCTCAGCATCATCCGCACGCCCGAGCGCAGCAGACCCGGCTCGGCGAGCGGGAGCACGAGCGATGGGGTGAGCCAGCCCGCATTGCCCGAGGACGAGCCCGATGCGACCTGCGCGCCCTCGATCACGCACACCTCGACCCCGGCGCGCTGCAAGAACCACGCGGTCGACAGCCCGACGGACCCCGCCCCGATCACCACCACCCGCCGGATTGACACGGCGCCATTATCGACGGGAGATGCGGGCGCGTCCTCGTGCGATGAATCAGACTTCTCGGCGCGGCGATGGAGGTCCGCACAACCGCGACGACGGCTCGTGCGGCCTGGATGAACGCCCAACCGTCCGCGCGAGAGACTGTCGATGCGGACAATCCGCCCGGTGCCGCAAGGAGTTACGCTCGGCCGACGTTCGGGCGTCCCCACGTCGTGTGGATGCCTCCACAGGCAGCCGGGGAGGCTGCCGAGTGCCGACCGAAAGCTGGTGCGCATGTCTGAAGAGGTGCTTGCCGTTCCGCTCGAGACTGAGCTCGATGCGCTGTTCGGGCAGTACGTCGCCGCCGACCAGGCGCCGGGCCTCGTCTACGGCCTCTCCGGTCCGGACGGCCTGCTCCACGCCCGCGGATTCGGCCGCCGCGACGACGCCGGCCAGGAGCTCGATCTCGACACGATCTTCCCGATCGCCTCGATGTCGAAGAGCTTCTCCGCGTGCGCGGCCCTGATCGCGCGCGACCGCGGGCTGCTCTCGCTCGAGGACCCGATCACGAAGTACGTGCCCGAGTTCCGGCTGAGCGACGGCGGCGTCACCCCGGACGGCATGCCGACGATCGGGATGCTCTTCAGCATGTGCGGCGGGCTCACAGAGGACAACTCGTGGGTCGACCCGTTCATCGACCTGCCGACCGAGCAGCTGCTCGCGATCGTCGAGGCCGGCGTCCGCCTCAGTCGCCCGCCCGGCGCCGCGTTCGAGTACTCGAACCTCGGCTTCGCGCTCGCCTGCCTGGCGGTGAGCCGCGCGGTCGGCCAGCCGCTGACGGCATTCCTGCGCGAGGAGATCCTCGACCCGCTCGGGCTCAGCTCGACGTACGCCGACAGCGAGGTCCCCGACGGGGTTCCGCGGGCCACCGGCTACTCGCTCGACACCGAGGGTCGCTGGGTCGGCTACCCCCCGCAGCGCTCCGACGCGTTCACCGGCGCCGGCGGGCTCGTGAGCACGGTGCGCAACCTCACGCGCTGGATCACGTGGCTCGGCGAGGCGTTCCGCCCCGACTCCGACCATTCCGACCCGGTGCTCGGCCGGATGTCGCGCCGTGAGCTGCAGCGCGTGCACGTCCCGGTGCAGCCGGCGCTGTTCCTCGGGGCGGCGGGCGGGCTCAACGTGAGCACGGCCTCCGGGTACGCGCTCGGGCTGATCGTCCAGGACGACCTGCACCGCGGCACGATCGTCTGCCACTCGGGCGGCCTGCCGGGCTTCTCGCTGCACATGCGCTGGCACCCGCAGTCCGGCAACGGGGTCGTCGTGCTCACGAACAGCCATCGCGGCAACCCGGTCGCGCTCGCCACCGAGGCGCTCGGGCGCCGGCTCGCCCGCGAGGGCGCCGCCGCCGAGACCGTTCGGCTGTGGCCCGAGACCGTCGCGCTGTGCGCGAAGACCGATGCGCTCATCCGCGATTGGGACGACGCCCTCGCCGCCGAGATCTTCGCCGACAACGTCGACTTCGACCGCCCGCTGAGCGAGCGCCGCAAGGAGATCGAGTCGCTCGTGCGCGAGGTCGGCCCGCTGCTCGCCCCGCGCCCCGAGCCGGAGCTCGTCTCGGCCGTCACCCCCGCCGACGTCACCTGGTCGATCCCGGGCGAGAACGGCGAGCTCATCTGCATGATCCATCTCACCCCGGTCGAGCCCGCGCAGATCCAGGAGATCGCGGTCCGGGCGTGCGGCCGCTCGCGCCCGCGCGCCGCGCGTCCGATCGACATCTCGCCCCGGCGCAAGGAGTGGGGGGAGGCGTTCATCACGCCGGTGACGAACGTCGAGGTGCGGATGTGAGCGCGATCGCGGCCGAGAGCGTCAGGCATCTGTTCGACCGGCTTGGCGACTCACTGCTCACGCTCGACGCCGGCGGAGAGCGCGACGCGGCTTCGGGGACACGCGCCACCTGATCGCCGGCCCGTGGCCACAAAGCCGCGTTGGCCGCGGCTTTCGGGACAGCCGGCACCGCCGCCCACGCGCGTGTCCCCAAATCAGCCCCGAGATCCGATCTCACACGCGCACGCTGGACGTCCGGGATCTCTGTTCCCTCTCCGCGGCAGCCGCTGCGATCATCACCCTTCGCCGCGGAACTCCCTCGATGGCCGCTCTCGCCTCGTGTCCTGAGACGCAGATCGCCGACTCTGCGACGCCGACCTCGCTGGACGCGCCCGGGCCGCCAACGCCGGTTCCGCGAGGCACGCCCACTGGGGGCGACCGCGACCGAAGAGCGCAGTTTCGTTCACGACGAGTCGCGCAGGGGCCGGCATGATCGGCAACATGGCGGTGAGCGACCTCGGCACGAAGGTGGCGGTCAGCGCGGGGCGCGGCTCACGCGCGGGCGAGGCCGTGCGATCATCGTGGGGTCAGCCATGGCCGCCGCCGAGATCACCGAGCGAGTCGCGTCGATCGATGCGGACGGGCACGCGCCCGCTGTCGCTGTCGCGCGCCGCGGCGTCGCTGTCGTCTGCGAACGGTCCGCTGAGGGGCGGGCCGCGCTGCTGTACGCCTCGCGGCTCGCGGCGCGCGCGGGGAGGCCGCTGACTGTGCTCGCGGTCTCGAGCGAGGAGCGCACCGATATCGGCTGCGGGTGCGGCCGGCAGGCGGCAGCGTTCCGCAACACGATGCACCGCGAACTTGCCACCGAGGAGCTGAGCGAGGCGCGGGAGGTCGTCGCCGCGGCCCACCCGGGCGTCCCCGTCGCGTACCTGCTCGCCCGAGGGGGGTCCTTCATCCGCGCGGTGCGGGACGCCGCGGATCGCCACGACGTCGACGTGATCGTGCTTCCCGCGCCGCGCACCGGTCCGCTGCGCCGGATCTGCTCCCGCGACCGAGCCGAGCGGCTGCGGCGACGCACCGCGTCCACGGTGATCGTTGCACCGCCCGGAGCGGCGTAACGGCAGGCGCGCCGCGGCCCGGCTCACCCCCCGACGGCGGACCATGATCACCCGGCCGCGCGACGTCCGACCGTATGCGCGGAACCCGGCGGATCGGTAGAGCGCGACCGCGGCCGGGCTTGCGCTCGCTGGCCGTGAGAGCGAGGCCGGGCACACCATCGCCCCCGCCGGCCAGCCACCCCCGCGACCCGTGGCTCGGCAACCTCGCGCCCTGACGGTTCGTGCCCGGGCGAAAACGCGCCCATCACGACGAAGCACAGCAGGGACGGTTCGTCCGTGGGACGCAGGGGGCGACCGCTCACCGAGGCAGATCATCCCCGGCAACGGGTAGAAAGCCACGCATGCTCAGGATCCTCGGTCTCGTCCTGTGCATCGGGCTCGCCGACTCGGTGAGCCCGAGCACGAGCCTCACGGGCCTGTTCCTCGCCTCCGGGCGGGACCCGCGCCGGAGCGTGCTTGAGTTCGCCGCGGGTGTGTTCGCGGTGTTCCTGGTCGCGGGCCTGATCCTCACGCTCGGGCCCGGCGCCGCGATCCTGTCGCTTGTCCCGCGTCCGAGCGCCACGACCCGCTACGTGCTCGAGACGATCGCGGGGCTGGCGATGCTGATCGTCGCCGCGAAGCTGTGGCGCCGTCGCGGCTCCGGCGAGGGCCGTGCGGTCAAGCGCGTGGAGGACTCCCGCCGCGGGCCCGCCGCGATGGGCGTCGCGATCGCGGCGGTCGAGCTCCCGACGGCGTTTCCCTACTTCGCGGCGATCGCCGCGATCGTGGGCTCCGGGGTCGACATGGTCTCCCAGGTGATCCTCGTCGCCGTCTACTGTGTCTGCTTCGTGCTGCCGCTGCTCGGCATCGCGCTCGCGATCACGATCGCCGGCGAGCCCGCGGTGCAGCGGCTCATGCGCGCACGTCGGTGGCTCGTCGGCCATTGGCCGATGCTGCTCTCGCGGCTCGCGCTCGTCGCGGGGATCTTCGTCGTGACGCTCGGCGTGACCGGACTGACGCTCACAACGCCAGGCGACACCGGCCAGTTCTCACGCGGCCTCCGCCACCTGCTCACCCATCCGCTCCAGCAGTGACGCGGCCGAGCCGTGTTGACCGCGGCGGCTCAACCGGCAACCGGATCTGACCGAGGGCGGGGTCAGGCAGCGCCGGCCGCGAGCTGGGTCGCGGCGACCGCCAGCATGTCGGCGCGCTCGTTGAGCACGTGGCCGATGTGGCCCTTGATCCAGTGCCAGCGCACAAGCTCATGCTCGGCGGCGGCGGCCTCGAGCTGCACCCAGAGCTCCCGGTTCTTCACGGGGTCCCCGGTTGCGGTCCTCCAGTTCCTGCGCTTCCAGCCGGCGAGCCACGACGTCATCCCGTCGTGGAGGTAGCGCGAGTCGGTCACGACGCACACGCGCGAGCCGCCGGGCAGCGCCCGCAGGCCCTCGAGCGCGGCCGTCATCTCCATGATGTTGTTCGTCGTGTGCGCCAGGCCGCCGCTGTGCTCCTCGACGACCCCGTCCTCCCAGCAGACGAGCGCCGCCCACCCGCCCGGCCCGGGGTTGCGCCGGCAGGCGCCGTCCGTCCAGACGAGCACCTCGCCCGGCGCGGCCCGCGGCAACAGTCCGGGCAATGACTTTGATCGGCGACGCGACGCGGCGGGCACGGCATGCGATTGAACCAGCCGCTCAACTCGGAACCGCGCGGTTCGGCCGCGGAGGACCTGCGCCCTGGCCGCCCGACGGAGGACCCGCACTCCCATGTCGTCGGCCGCGAGCTTTGTGTCCTGAGAGGACCAGCATCTCGCACGCACGGTCCGCCTACCCGAGTGCCCGCGCGCACGGTAGTCTCGCGCCGCTGATCAGCGCGAGATCGGAGAGCCGATGGACAAGCAGCAGTTCAATCCGTGGACCTGGCAGGAGAAATTCGGGTTCGCGCACGCCTGGCGAGTGGACGGCGCTCAGTCGGTCGTGTTCCTCGCCGGGCAGGGTCCCCTGTCAGCCGAGGGCGAGCTCGTCGGAGCTGACGACTTCCAAGCCCAGGCGCGACAGACATTCGAGAACATGGCGACGGTTCTCGAACGGGCGGGCGCGTCGTTCGAGTCCGTGGTCAAGGTGACGGCCTATCTCACGGACATGACGAAGCTCCGCGATTACGCCCGCGTGCGGAACGAGTTCATCGACGTGGCGAGGCCGCCCGCCTCGACGGCGCTCGGGGTCAGCTCGCTCGCGTTTCCGGGGATGATGATCGAGGTCGAGGCGATCGCCGTTCTGTAGCCGGCGACGCAGCCACCGCTGCGTCGGCGGCCACCGCAGCGCCCGTCGCCGCGCGGCTACATCACCATCGGGGGCGCGCCCTCGGCCCGCTCCGGCCTGCGCTTGGGCAGGAACAGGCTTGCGAGGAACGCGACGACGATCAGCCCGAGCGCCCACCAGAACGTGTGGCCGAAGGCGGCGGCCAGCGGCGGGGCGACGTGGGCGCGCTGCGCCGGCGGGATCGTCGCGCCCGCGTTGAACGCGCCGTGGACGTGCAGCTCCGAGACGATCGCCGAGGCGAGGATCACGCTGAGCACGGCGGTGCCGACCGAAGCGCTCGCCTGCTGGATGATGTTCAGCAGCGCGGAGGCGCGGGCGGCCTGGTGCTCCTTGATCGTCTGAATCGCGCCGGTGAAGATCGGCATCATCGTCAGGCCCATGCCGAGGCCGTTGACGAACAGCGCGATCTCGAGCTGCCAGAAAGGCGTGTAGGCGCCGATGCCGGTGAGCCAGAGCACCGAGGCGGCGATGATCACGAGGCCGAACGGCGAGATCCTGCCCGAGCCGGTCCGGTCCGAGAGCACGCCGGCGACCGGCATCATGAGCATCGAGCCGACCCCCTGCGGGATCATCAACAGGCCGGCGTTGAGCGCGGACTCGAAGCGGACCTCCTGCAGGTAATACGGCAAGAGCAGGAACGTGCCGAACACGCTGATCACCATCAGCGCGAGCGTGATCGAGGAGGTGGTGAACACGCGGTCCTTGAACAGACGCAGGTCGATGAGCGGCTGCTCGGCGCGAAGTGCGTGCCAGACGAACGTCGCCAGCAGCAGCACGCCCGCGGCCATCGGGATGAGGACCTTCGCCTGGCCGAAGCCGCCGGGGTTGGACTCGGCGAGGCCGTAGATGAGCAGCGCGAGCCCGGGCGAGGCGAGCAGCAGGTCGACGAAGTCGAGCTTCTCGGCGGGCGCGCCGACGTCCGGCTTGAGCACGAGGTAGGAGGCGACCAGCGCGACCGCGCCGACGGGCGCGTTGATGAAGAAGATCCAGCGCCAGGAGACGTCGGAGACGAGCCAGCCGCCGAGCACCGGGCCGAGAATCGGTGCGATCATCATCGGGACGCCCAGGATCGCCATCACCCGGCCGATCCGGTGCGGTCCCGCGGCCTTCGTGAGGATCGTCATGCCGGCGGGCATGATCATGCCGCCGCCGAGCCCCTGGAGAACGCGGAAGACGATGATCTCGGTGGCCGAGCCGGAGATCCCCGAGAGCGCCGAGCCGATCACGAACAGGGTGATCGAGGCCATGTACAGGCGCTTGGTGCCGAAGCGGTCGGCGATCCAGCCGCTGAGCGGGATCACCGTGGCGAGCGCGAGCGTGTAGCCGGTCGCGACCCACTGGATCGTCGGCAGGGTCGTGTGGAAGCTCGAGGCGAGCGTCTTGATCGCGACGTTCACGACGGTCGTGTCGAGGATCGACATGATCGCCCCGAGCACGACCACGCTCGCGACGGTGAGCAGCGCGCGGTCGATCCGGTCATCGCTGTGCGCGGCCGCCTCGCCGCCCGCGGCCTCGTCTCGCCCGACCTCGGGGCTCTGTTCGTCGATCGTCGTCATGACCGTTGACCGTAGCGGGTCGCCGGCCACGTCCCGCGCTCATTCGCGCGTCGATCGCTTGGCGGGTCACAACCTGTTCACGTGCGTGGCTCGGCCATCCCGAGCCCGTGGCGCGACGGCGTGGCCGGGCGGCTATCCGCGGCCGACGTAGGGCATGCCGGTCGCCATGACCGTCATGAAGAGGACGTTCGCGTCGAGCGGCAGCGTCGCCATGTAGACGACGGCGCGCGCGACGTCGGCGGCGGCGATCGTCGGCTCGGGTCGGCGGGACCCGTCGGCCTGCCGGACGCCGGTACCGCGCATCGGCTCGGTCATCGGGGTCGTCGCGTTGCCGATGTCGATCTGGCCGCAGGCGATCCGGAACGGCCGGCCGTCGAGCGCCGTCGCGCGCGTGATGCCGGTCACCGCGTGCTTGGAGGCGGTGTACGCGATCGAGCCCGGCCTCGGGACGTGCGCGGAGATCGAGCCGTTGTTGATGATCCGCCCGCCGCCGGGCCGCTGGCGCTTCATGACCCGCACGGCCTCGCGCGTGCACAGGAAGACGCCGGTCACGTTCGTCGCGATCACCCGGTTCCAGTCCTCGAGCGCGACCTCGTCGACGTCGTGGTCGGGCATGCCGACCCCCGCGTTGTTGAACAGGACGTCGACGCGCCCGAGCTCGGTGAGGGCCGTGGCGAACAGCCTGGACACGGAGCGCTCGTCGGTGACGTCGCACACGACCGGGAGCGCGCGGGAGCCGACGGTGGCCACCCGCTCCTCGGTCTTGCGCAGCGTCTCGATCCGCCTCCCGGCGAGCACGACCGCGAAGCCGGCCTCAGCGAGGGCGGCCGCCGTCTCGGCGCCGACGCCGCTGCCCGCGCCGGTGAGGACCGCCACCGGCGCCCGCTCGCTGCCGGCCCCGCCCGTGGAGCTCACGCCGGCCGCTCCGCAGCCGGCACGAGTCCCCCGAGCTCGTCCTCGACGTGGATCCGCACGATCTCGTCGAAGTCGCGCTCGGCGACGAACCCGAGCGCGGTCGCGCGCCGCGCGTCGAACGCCCGTGGCCAGCCGTCGACGACGCGGGCGATGAGCGGGTCGCGCTCCTCGCGGATGAGAGCCACCGCCGCCTCGCCGCCGACCCGCCGAAGCGCTGCGATCTCGTCCTCGATGCTCGCCGACACTCCGGGCATCGTCAACGACCGGCGGCATCCGAGCATGTCCGTATCGACCGACGCGGCGTGCAGCAGGAACCCGACCCCGGCGCGCGGCGAGGCGAACCAGTGGCGCACGTCCCGCGCGACCGGGAGCACGGCCTCCTGCCCGTTGAGCGGCTCGCGGATGATGCCCGAGAAGAAACCCGAGGCCGCGCGGTTCGGGGCGCCCGGGCGCACGCAGATCGTCGGGAGCCGAATGCCGATGCCGTCGATGAACCCGCGGCGGCTGTAGTCCGCGATCAGGAGCTCGACAATCGCCTTCTGCGTGCCGTAGCTCGTCGCCGGCGTCGTCGCCTGGTCGTCGCCGATCACGTCGGGGAACGGCGGGCCGAACACGGCGATCGAGGAGCTGAACACGAGCCGCGGCCGGTAGCCGTCCCCCGCCAGCCGCACCGCCTCGAGCAGGTGGCGCGTGCCGTCGAGGTTGATGCGGTAGCCCGTCTCGAAGTCGAGCTCGGCCTCGCCGGACACGACGGCCGCGAGGTCGAAGATCACCTCGGGCCGGGCGGCGAGCAGTTCGCGCATCGCCACCGGGTCGGCGATGTCGCACACGACCGTGTCGACGCTCGCGTCGCCCGGCGGCGCCGCCGGCTCGACGACGTCCGCGAGCGCGATCGACTCGATCTCAGCTTCGCGCAGCCGCCCCGCGGCGGCCAGTCGGCGCGCGAGCTTGCCCCCGAGCATCCCCGCCGCGCCGACGATCAACACGCGCATCACCGGGAGCGTAACGACGAACGGGCGCGACGGCAGGGCGGCGAGGACGGTGCTGGGAACGAGACCTCTCGACGCCGGGCAGCCGCGGGGCCGCGACCTGGTCGCCGCACGGGCACACCCCTCACCGCTCCGCGCAGACCGCTCCGGCGCGCGGCGCGTCGCGCCCGAGGGTCAGTGCTCCCCTACGACGACGGCCCACGGAATCCGCGGATCGCGCGTGACCCGGGCGTCGAAGTCATCGGGGTAGAGCGTCCCCGGCAGGTGGTCGCTCGTGTTCGCCGCGATCACCCGGCCCCGGTGATTGAGCAAGGCCGCCCGTCCCGGGACCGCGGCGAGGGCGGGCCGGACGATCGACTCGACCGCCTCGACGGCGAGATCCGCGCCCGTCACGCCGAGGGGTCGCCCGCCGGCGACGAGTACCGGCTGAGTGAGCGTGAAGATGTGCGCGTCGGTGCCGCTGTGGTCGAGGAACGGACCGGCGATCCAGCGGCCGCCATGCTCGAGCGGCTCGCGGTACCACTCGGCGGCCTCGTAGTCGTAGAAGTCGGCGGCGGCGGGGTCGAGCGTCGTGACGAGTGGCTCGGGTGGCCCGTCGTCGGTCGCGCACAACCATTCGATCCAGCGGGTTTCGTCGGCGAGAACCTCTGGAGCGAAGATCATGCCGAGGCCGGCCATGATCGGGAGGCGCCCGAGCGCCTCGCGCAGCAGGCTTGTGAGCGGTCCGAGGTCGGCGCGGCGCAGCCGCTCGCCAAGGCGCTCGGCGGCCGCGTGCAGCCCCCGCACCTCCTCCTCGACCGCGGCGATGACCCCGAACACCTCCTCCAAGGCGACCGCCGCGGTGTCGAGCACGGCGGCGGGGGCGCCGTCGGTCTCCCGGGCGGGCTCCGCGGCCACGCGCATCCCGATCAGTGCCCGCAGCTCGCGGGCCGCGTGCGCGGCGGCCAGGCCGGCCGCACGCTCGGCGTCTCCGGCGCCCACCGCCGCCGCGATCGCCCGGTGCTCCTGCACCGCGCTCAGCGCGCTCGCGCCCGAGAACGTCAACCACAGAAACGCCCCGAGCTCCGCGTGCAGGTCCATCGTGCCCGTCGTCAGCCGTCGCGAGCGCGCGATCGACGGCAGCTCGACGTGGAGCCGGACGTCGGCGCGCCGTCGCTCCGCATCGGACCGGGCGTCCTCGAACGCCCGAACGTGCGTGCACAGGCGATCGAGGTCGACGGCGGAGGCGCGCGCGGCGGCGAGCCGTGCGCCGTGCGCCGCGAGCGCGGCGTAATGGTCGAGCAGGTCGCGGAGCTCGTCGGCGGAGCAGCGCCGCAGGCGCTCGTGCGCCTGCTGCTCGGCGTCGATCCGCGGCGCCCTGACGAAGCTCCCGCCGCCGCGGCCGCGCCGGGTCTCGACGAGACCGTGGCGCCGGAGCTCGACGAGCGCCTCGCGCAGGGTGACGGTCGCCACCCCGAACTGGGCGGCGAGCGTCGCCTCGGAAGGCAGCTGTTCGCCCTCCGCGAACACGCCGAGCTGGATCGCCTGCGCGAGTCGCCGCTCGACGGTGCGCGCCCGCCCGTCGCGTTCGAGCGGAGTGAGCACGCTGCGGCGGACGCTGACGGGAACGTGGCTTGGCATCGGCGGGTCTCCTGAGCTTACGGGGTCATGCCTCCGAGCAAGGCTTGACATTGAAAAACTAGTTTCATATGTTTCGTCGCGACACAGGGACGGCCGGACAGCCCGGGCGTCGAGGGCCCGGGCAGCCGGGCGCGTTCCACGAGCGGTCGAGAGGAGTCGCCGATGAGCACGGCGCACCACGGCCCGCCCCCGCCGGCGGGCGACGCCACCACCGAGCAGTTCGTCGCGGAGTGGCGGAACGCCGCGTACAACTGCTACAGCTCGGGCCACAAGTTCTGCCGCGAGGTGTGCCCGGTCCTGCAGGTGACGCGCAACGAGTCCTGGACGCCGACGGCGTTCCACGCGAACGTCGTCGCCATGGAGCAGGGCGAGCTGTCCGTCGAGGACGTCGCCGAGGACTTCGTCAACTGCACGCAGTGCGGCGCCTGCGAGCTCCGCTGCCCGAACACCCTGTTCACGGGTGACTTCTACCGCTTCCGCACGCGCACGGTCGATCTCGTCAAGGCGGTGCGCGCGCTCGCCGTCGAGCGGGGTGTCCACCAGCCGGGGTGGCAGCGCTGGAACTCGCTCACCGACGAGCGCGGCCACGAGCCGGTGCTCGGCGAGACGCCGATCGACCAGGCCCACGTCGCCGACTGGGCACACGATCTCGACCTCCCGACCGGCGGGCAGACAGTTCTGTTCGTGGACTGCGAGGCCGCGTTCTACAGGACCTCGGTCCCGCGCGCGGTCGCGCAGATCCTCACGCTCGCCGGCGTCGGGTTCGGGCTCATGCGCGAGCAGTGGTGCTGCGGCGGACCGGCCGCCGAGATGGGCTACCTCGAGCAGGCGCGGCGGTTCGCGCGCCACAACCTGGAGGACTGGCGGGCGGTGGGCGCCACGCGGGTGATCGTGCTCGACCCGCACGACTACATCACGTTCACCGAGGACTACCCGAAGTACTTCGGCGAGGAGTACGACGACATCGAGATCGTGCTCGCGGTCGAGCTGTTCGCCGAGCTCATCCGCGAGGGCCGCCTGGCGCCGAGCGTCCCCGTGCGGCGGACCGTCACCTACCACGACCCGTGTCGTCTCAACAAGCGCAAGGGCATCTGGTCAGAGCCGCGGGAGATCCTGCGGGCGATCCCGGCGCTCGAGTTCCGCGACGTCGACCGGGTGACGCAGTGGTCCTACTGCTCGGGCGGCGGCGCCGGGCTGCCGATCGAGAAGCCCGAGTTGACGGCCGCGATCAGCGGCCGTCGCCTGGAACGCGCGGCCGAGCTGCAGGTCGACACGCTCGTGAGCGCCTGCCCGTGGTCCGAGCGGCCGCTGTCCGCGGCGGGGCAGGAGCGGAGCATCGACGTCGTCGACATCCACGAGCTGCTCGCCGAGTCGCTCGGCATCGAGGTCGGCGGGCAGAGCGGAGGGTCGGCATGAGCACGCTCGCCGCCCGCAGCCTCGCCGACGAGGTCCTGCACGAGCTGCGCGAGGTCGTCGGAGACGAGCACCTCCTCGTCGACAAGCCGGCGCGCATGCACCGGGCGCGGGTGCCCGCGCCGTTCCCGGTCCATCGTTGGGCGCGTCACGTTCCCGACGCCGTGGTGCTCCCGGGCTCGACCGAGGAGGTCGCCGCGGTGATTCGCGTCGCGAACCGGTTCGGCGTCCCGGTCGTGCCCCGCTGCGGCGGCACCGGCCTCACGGACGGGGCTGTCCCCCTGCGTCACGGGATCCTGCTCGACGTCAAGCGCCTGCAGTTCATCGGCGAGATCGACACCGAGAGCGGCACGTGCGTCGTCGGGGCCGGGGTGAGCATGCTCAAGCTCAACGAGGTCCTCGGCCGGCACGGGCTGTTCTATCCGGACGACCCGGCCTCCTACCCGTGCTCGCTTATCGGCGGGCGGATCGGCACGAGCGGCTGGTCGTTGATCGGCTCGCGCTACGGCCACACGCGCGACCTCGTGCTGAGCTTCCTGCACGTGCTGCCGACCGGCGAGGTGGTGCGGATCGGCGAGGGCGGCGGCCCGCGCATCTCCAAGAGCTCGTCCGGCTACCAGATGAAGCAGCTCTTCATGGGCCACCAGGGGACGCTCGGGGTGGCGACCGAAGCGACGCTCAAGCTCTACCCGAAGCCCGAGGCGGAGTTCTCGCCGTTCTGGGCGTTCGAGGACTACGACACCGCGTGGCGGACCGTGCGCGCGCTCGCCCAGGCGGACGTCGCGACGTTCGCGGGCGCGGTGCTGTTCGACGAGCAGAAGGTCGCCTACCTGCGTCGCGACGATGAGGCCTACATCCCGCAGCCGGAGAACCTGCGCGCGCTCGTCTGCTCGGCGCTGTACGGCAACGAGGACGAGGTGACGGTCGGCGCCCGGCGGCTGATGCGGATCGCGCGGTCGTTCGGCGCGCGCTATCTCGGCGATGAGATCTCCCAGGGCGACTGGGCGGCGCGGCACGACCGCTACGCGACACCGCTGCACGGCCGCACGACGGCCGGCCAGGTGGTGCCGATGAGCTGGCACTGCGAGGATGCGGCGATCAACTGGTCACAGCTGCCCGCGGTGCGCGAGCAATGGCACCGGATCGTCGCCGACCTGCGGGCGCGCTCGGACGTGTTCGACGACTGGGGGATGTTCGCCTACACGAGCGCCCGCACCGGCGTCGACTACCTCACCGAGATCGACGTCGGCATCTGGGAGCAGGAGCTCGACGACGAGCGCTGGGCGATGTGGGTGGACGCGAAGCGCGAGATCGCGCGCGTGGCGATCGGGCACGGCGGCTCGATCAGCGCCTGCCACGGCTCATGCCGCGAGGGCGAGGTCGATGTCGTGCCCGAGGAGCTGGGCGGCGCCTACGAGGTGATGCGCACGATCAAGCGCAGCCTCGATCCGGGCAACATCATGAACCCCGGCAAGTACGGGCTCGACGGCGTCTACGAGGAGGACCTGAGATGAGCGAGCGGCCGTTCTCCTATCGGCGCGGCGAGCAGGTCGTGCCTCCGCCGGCGCGGCGCACGAGCGAGGTGACCGTGATGCGATTCGACGGCATCTACGAGGTCGACCCACGGCTCATGCGGCAGGTCCCCCAGCAGCCGTTCCCGAACTGGGACACACTGCGGATCGCGCACGGCCGCGAGGATCACCTCGCCTGGATGCACCGCCACTTCGCGCGGGCCGTCATCTCGGGCGAGCGGATCCTCGCCGAGATCGCCGCCTCGGACGAGGGGTGACGGCTGCCGGGTTCGGCTTGGCCCCCGAGATGAGAGCGGCGATCGGCGCGCCGATGGGCTCAAGCCGCGCGCTGCTCACGGGGCGGCGGACGCGGTCGTGCTCGGCGCCGGCGAGCGCCTGTTCACCGACGCGACGGGGATGAAGTTCCGGCCGACCGAGACCGACGACAATGAGTCGTCCGCCTCGGATACGCGCCGGCGGCGTGAGGGCCGGGTGGTTCGGCGCGCGCACGCGCGGGCGCGCGCCCGCGTCCCCGGCTGCCGCGCGCGCCGGGCTCGGGCTCGCCATCAGGCACGACCCGTCGACCGCTTGGAAGGCGCTCGCGGGGATCTGCCCCAGCTGGTCGACCATCGTGTCCGTCCAGCGGCGGTCGGTCGTGCCGCCGAAGGACCAATTGCTGCCGTTGTCGGCGACGATCAGTCCGTAGGTCTTCATTGCTCAGATCACGATCTGGCAGGCGGGTGCGCAGCGTGAGCGCGGCAGGTGGAAGCGCGCGGACAGGCGGAACCGGGCGCCCATCGGCGGATACGCCGCGCTCGTCACCGCGCCCGCCTCCTGGCGGGCCGGCCACACGCAGCGCCTGTCCGTCGTCTCGGCGGTGACCCGGATCGCGTGGTCGATGTGGCCGGACATCACCTCGTCGTAGCCGACGAGGCCCGGCAGGATCGGCAGGCCGGCCGCGTCGGCGGCGTGATCTCCCAGGGATGCCGCACGGGCTCGAGCCGCCGCCGGGGCCGTCGTCCGGGTGCAGGTACGCCGAGCCGGCGTCCATGCTCCGCAGCCACTGCCGGGAGTGAGGATCGACGGGCAGGCCGGTGATTCGGGGTGTTCCAGACGTTGTCGGCCGGGAACGCCGGGCAGTGCGTTCCGGGCAGCACCGTTCCGGAGCGGGGCGGCGTGGCTGCACGCGAGGGGGCCGACACGGTGACCGCGGCCGCGCCGGTCGTCACGACGGCCGTGGCCACGGCTCGGCGCGCGTTGCGCCAGGACCGCCGCGCGCTCATCCGGGCATCATCCGCCCGGCCCCCTAACAGGTGTTGGACGGGACCGATACGCCGGGCCCGACGCTCGGATCGTCGACCTGCCCGGCGTCGGTCGCCCGCAGGATCGCCCCCAGGTGCACGACGAACCACAGTCCGCGCCACGAGATCATCGATGCGATCCCGAACGAGCGCACGGTGCCGGCCTGGCGATAGACGACCCGTGCGTTCGGCACCTCGTAGTAGCCGATCCGGTTGTCGCAGACGCCGGGCGGGATCCAGTGCGCGTCGGCGATCGGCACCGACACCCGCAGCAGGCGGGCCGCCGAGGGGTGGGAGCCGAGCAGCGCGTGGGCGGCGCGCACGTCGAGGTTGAAGTCGCCGACGAGCCGCGCCTGCCAATCCGCTCGGGCGTCGTAGATTGTCTTCACCTGCACGTACGCGTCGGCCGGGAAGAACGCCGGCAGCCCGAGCGCCGGCCGGTCTCGGCGCACGGCCGCCCACAGCGCGCGCATCTCCGCATGGAAGACGCGCGTGCGCGGCGAGGGCAGGGTCATCGTCTGCGGGAGCCGTCCGACGCGGCGCATCCGCGCGAGCAGGCTCGGGCGACGTCGCACGCGCCGCGCCGGAGCGCTCCGGCTGCTCGACGTGCGGGCGCCGGGCGACGTGCGGGCGCTGGGCGACGTGCCGGCATCGGGCGACGTGCCGGCATCGGGCGACGTGATCGCGGCAATCGACCGGGCTGCGGCCGATGTGGTGGCCGTGCGCGACGCGGAGACGGGCGCTCGCGTCGTGTCGCTCGGCCCGCCCGCGGCGCCCCGTCCGCGGTGGGTTGCCGCTCCGCAGCCGGCAAGCAGCGACGCCACGAGGAGCGCGGTGATGGCCGACGGCCAGCGGGACCGCATCGCGCGAGCATGTCACGGGTGCCGCATCCATGCGCAACGCGACCTCCGAGACAGCGGCGTTGGCACAGATGCACCGGCAGGTGGTTGTCGCGACACGCGTCCGGCACTTCGCGGCGGGATCTCTCGCTGGGCGCTCGGCCCCGGCGGTCCTCCGGGGTGCGGCGCACTGCGGGGGCGCGGCGGTCCTCCCGGGCGCGGAGTCTCGACGTCGAGCGCGGCGGCGCCGTTAGCCTCGTGCCGATGCTCGTCCTGCTTCCGCCGTCCCAGGGAAAGGCGATCCCGGACCGCGGACGTCGCATGGGGCTCTCGACGCTCGTCTACCCGCGGCTGCGCGACGCACGTGAACGCCTCATCGACGCGGTCGACCCGGGCCTGCGGAGTGCGCCGGCGATCCCCGCCGCCGAGCTCTACACGGGCGTCCTGTTCGCCGCCCTCAGGCTCGCCGACCTGCCGTGGGACGGCGTGCTCATCGCGAGCGCGCTCTGGGGCGTCGTGCGTCCCGGCGACCGGATCCCCGCCTACCGGCTCGAGATGAGCGCGAAGCCACCGGGGATCGGCGGCCTGGCCGCCTACTGGCGCGAGCCGCTGCGGGCGGCGCTGCCCGATCGAGGACTCGTGCTCGACCTGCGCTCTGGCGCCTACGCGGCGGCCTGGCGGCCCCGGCGCGCGACGCATCTGTCCGTGCGGGCGCTCGCGGAGGCGCCGGACGGCACCCGCACGGTGATCAGCCACATGGCCAAGCGGGTGCGCGGCGAGCTCGCGCGGCTCGTGCTGCAGGCGGGCGGCGCCGAGCGGCCCGAGGACGTCGCGGAGATCGCGGCCGCGGGCGGCCTGCGGGTCGAGCTCGCGGGCGACGTGCTGAACGTCATCGAGTGACGCGCGCGGCGCTCAATGCGTCACGACCCGGATGCTGTGCTGATAGAGCACGAAGCCGACGGCGCCGAACGCGCCGGCGACGATCCAGAAGCGCAGCATGATCGCGGTCTCCGACCAGGCGTCCATTGCGAAGTGGTGATGGATGGGCGCGATCTTGAACACGCGCCTGCCCCAGCGCTTGAACGAGACGACCTGGATGATGACGCTCAGCGTCTCGAGCACGAAGATCCCGCCGATCACGACGAGCAGGATCTCGGTGTCGGTCATGATCGCGAGCGCGGCGATGCCGCCGCCGAGCGCGAGTGCGCCGGTGTCGCCCATGAACACGCTCGCGGGCGAGCAGTTGAACCAGAGGAAGCCGATCGTGGCGCCGCACAGGCAGCCGGCGGCGAGCTCCAGATCGTGCGAGCCGCGCGTGACGAACGTGATCGCCATATAGGTGACGAGCGCGATCGCCACGCAGCCGGCGGCGAGCCCATCGATGCCGTCGGTGAGATTGACGGCGTTCGTCGTCGCGGTCACCACGAGGTAGACGAACACGACGAAGAACGGCCCGAGATCGATGTGGCCGTGGAACGGTCGCAGCGACACCGAGGAGGAGACGTGGCCCCAGTGCGTGGCGATGAACCACAGCATCACCGACACGACGATCGTCCCGAGCAGCTTGGCCCGCGCCCGCAGCCCGAGCGCGCGGCGGTGGCGGATCTTCAGGTAGTCGTCACCGAAGCCGAGCGCCGCGCACGCGACGACCGCGGCGAACACTCCGAGCGAGCGGGCATCCCGTCCGGAGAGGATGAGGTAGGGGACGGCGAACGCGATCACGATGACGATCCCGCCCATCGTCGGCGTGCCCCTCTTGCCGTGATGGAGGATGAGCTCCTCGCGGATCTCCTGGCCGAACGCGCGGCCGCGCAGGAACACGATGAACCTCGGGGAGAGGAACAGACAGAGCAGCAGCGACGCCGACGCCGCGATGAGCATGGCGCCACATCATCGATGACGGCCCGCCGGGATGGCGCACGATCCGGCCCACGCTCGTCCGCCTGATGACGACGGGCCGCGCCGGCGAGCCGTGGCGCCGCCGGGGCCTGCGCGAGACTCGGGCGCATGCACTCCGACCCCGCGCTTGTCGAGCAGCGCGCCCGGCGGGCCCTTGAGCGGCGGATCCGCCCTGCGATCCACGGGCCGGCCGTGCCGCTCGCGGTCTCCGCCTGGGAAGCGCCGGGCGCGGTCCCGTTCGCGCGGGCGGCGGCCGCGAGCTACCGGCCGTTCGCGCTCGGAGAGGCGTGGGGTCAGCCGTGGTCGACGACGTGGTTCGCGCTCTCCGGCGAGGTCCCGCAGGCGTGGACGGGTGAGGCCGTCGAGGCGCTGATCGACCTCGGATGGCCCGAGGTTCCGCCGCCCGGCTTCAGCTGCGAGGGCCTCGTCTACGACGCCGCCGGCGCCGAGGTCAAGGGCCTGGCCCCGCGCAGCGCGTGGGCGCCGGTGGCGCCCGCGGCGCGGTCGGTGCGGTTGTGGGTGGAGGCGGCGGCGAACCCCCAGATCGCCGAGGACACGGCGTGGCTCGGGGACCCGACGGCGCTCCGCGGCCCCGCGGGGCGCGCGCCGCTCTATCACCTCCGCCGCGCCGAGCTGGCCGTTCGCCGCCCCGCGGTCGCGGAGCTTGTCGCCGACGTCGAGGTGCTGCTCGGTCTCGCCGCCGAGCTTGCCGCCACCGACGCCCGTCGCGCGACGATTCTCTATGCGCTCGAGCGGATGCTCGACCGCCTCGATCTCGACGACGTCGCGGAGACCGCCGAGCCGGCCGCGGCCGAGCTCTCCGCGGTGCTCGCCTCGCCGGCGGCCCCGAGCGCCCACCGGATCTCCGCGATCGGAAATGCCCACATCGACACCGCCTGGCTGTGGCCGCTCGCCGAGACGCATCGCAAGGTCGCGCGGACGCTCGCGAGCGCGCTCCAGCTCGCCGACACCCATCCGGGCCAGGTGTTCGCGTTCAGCCAGGCCCAGCAGCTCGATTGGCTGCGCACTGAGCGACCGGCGCTCTATGAGCGCGTGCGCGCCGCGATCGCCGGCGGACGGATCGTCCCCGTGGGTGGGCTCTGGGTCGAACCCGACGGCAACCTGCCGGGCGGCGAGGCGATGGTCCGCCAGCTCGTCTACGGCAAGCGCTTCTTCCTGGAGGAGCTCGGGATCGAGACCGAGGAGGTGTGGATGCCGGACTCGTTCGGCTACAGCGCGGCGCTTCCCCAGCTTGCCGCGCTCGCCGGCAATCGCTTCATGCTCACCCAGAAGCTCTCGTGGAACCGGACCAACCGCTTTCCGCACCACACGTTCTGGTGGGAGGGGATCGACGGGACCCGGCTCTTCACCCATTTCCCGCCGGTCGACAGCTACAACGCGGAGATGACGCCGGCCGAGCTCACGCATGCCGCCCGCAACTTCGCCGAGGCCGGCCGCGCGACCCGCTCGCTCGTCCCGTTCGGCCATGGGGACGGCGGGGGCGGCCCGACCCGGGAGATGCTCGCCGCGATCGAGCGCGAGGCGAACCTCGAGGGCTTGCCGCGGGTGGCGATCGAGACCCCGGGCGCGTTCTTCGAGCGGGCGCTCGCCGAGTATCCCGACGCGCCGGTGTGGTCCGGCGAGCTGTACCTCGAGCTGCACCGCGGGACGTTCACCTCGCAGGCGCGCGTCAAGGCGGCCAACCGGCGCTGCGAGCACCTCATGCACGAGGCGGAGCTGTGGGCGGCGACCGCGACGGTGCGGACCGGCGCTCCGTACCCGGCCGAGGCGCTCGAGCGGCTGTGGAAGCAGGTGTGCCTGCTCCAGTTCCACGACATCCTCCCGGGCAGCTCGATCGCCTGGGTGTACCGCGACGCCGAGGCCCAGTACGCGGCGGTGATACGGGAGGGGGAGGCGATCGTCGCGACCGCGCTCACGGCTCTCGCCGGCCCCGGCCAGACGACCGTCCGCTTCAACGCCACCCCCGACCCGTGGGACGGGGTGCCGGCGCTCGGCGCGGCGATCGGCCACCCTGCGGGGGATGAGACCGCGGGAGACGAGGCGGCCGGCCGGGCCGCGGCAGATGGGTTGTCGCATCGGACCGCGGCAGACCGGGCTCCGGCCCCCGCGCGGGTGCTCGGGCCCGACGCGGACGGCGCGGCCATGCTCGACAACGGCCTGCTGCGCGTGGCGGTCGACGCCGCCGGCCTCGTCACCTCGCTCGTCGACGTGCGCAGCGCGCGCGATGCGATCGCCCCCGGGGCGGCCGGCAACCTGCTCCAGCTGCATCCGGACACGCCGAACGACTGGGAGGCCTGGGACGTCGACGCCTTCTACCGCAACGTTCACACCGACCTCGCCGACGTCGAGTCTGTGGCGGTCGCCGACGAGGCGCCGGAGCGGGTCGCGGTGCGCCTGCGGCGCCGGTTCGGCGGCTCGACGGTCGAGCAGACGCTCTCGCTGTGGCGCGGCGAGCGCGCGTTGCGGGTCGACACCGAGATCGACTGGCACGAGCACGAGCGGTTCCTCAAGGCGGCCTGGCCGTTCGACGTGCACGCGGCGGTCGCGACGAGCGAGATCCAGTTCGGCCATCTGCAGCGGCCCACCCACGCGAACACCTCGTGGGACGCCGCGCGCTTCGAGGTGTGGGCGCACCGGTTCGTCCACGTCGGCGAGGCCGGCTGGGGTGTCGCGGTCACGAGCACGGCCACGTACGGGCACGATGTCGCGCGCACCACCCGGCCGGACGGCGGTACGACGACGACGCTGCGCCTCAGCGTGCTCCGCGGCCCGCGGTACCCCGATCCGTCGGCCGACCAGGGGCGACACCGCTTCGGCTGGCGGATCCACCCGGGCGCGAGCCTCGCCGATGCCGTGCGCGAGGGCTATCGCACGAACCTCCCGCTGCGCAGCGTCACCGGCGGGAACGCGCCGGCACCGCTCGTCGAGCTCGCCGGCGGGCAGGCGAAGATCGCGACCGTGAAGCTCGCCGACGACGGCGGTGGCGACGTGATCGTGCGGCTGTACGAGCCGCTCGGCGGGCGCACCGGGTGCTCGCTCGTGCCCGGATTCGAGGCGAGCGAGGTGCACGAGGTCGATCTGCTCGAGCGACCCGTCACGACGCCGAGCGGAGCGCTCGGCCCGCTCGCCGAGGGCTCGGCAGAACTCCGCCTGCGCCCGTTCCAGGTGCTCACGGTGCGGATCCGTCGCGCCGCCTGACCGGGCTGCGGGCGCCGGATCGCCGCTGCACATGCTCGCCGCGTGCGGCGGCCCCGCGGTCACGCAGGCGCTGCACTTCCACTATCACGCCCTGCACCTGGAGAGGTTCACGCCGGCCGAGAGGACCGAGCAGACGACCGGCCTGGCCGTGTTCCTGATCCTGCCGGGGCTCGCCTTCGCGCTCGGCGAAGTCCCGGATTGAGGGCGGCGACGGTCGGGTAGAGCGGGGCCGTGAGCGATCGAGAGGCTGAGCCGCAGGACGGGAGCGGTGGATCGGGCCGCGAGCGCGACGTCCTCGAGCGGCTCGACGACAACGTCCCCTCGGGGTTCATCTGGCGGCTGACGATCCTCTCGTGCCTCGGCGGGCTGCTGTTCGGCTTCGACACCTCGAACATCGGCTCGGCGCTCAACTTCGTACCGAAGTCCTACGGCCTGACCAGCGGCTTCTGGTCCGGCTATCTGGTGGCCGGCGCCTCGCTCGGCGCCGCGGTGGGCGCGATCCTCGCCGGCCCGCTCACCGACCGATTCGGGCGCAAGGCGCTGCTCGTCGCCGACGCCGGCGTGTACGCGGTCGGATCGATTCTCTCGGCGGTCGCTCCTGATGGTGCCGTGCTGCTGTTCGCACGCACGCTCATCGGCCTGGCGATCGGCGCGGACTCGGCGATCGCCACCGCCTACATCGCCGAGTGGGCGCCGCGCGATCGCCGCGGATCGCTGACGATGCTGCAGCAGTGGATGATCACGGTCGGGATCCTGCTCGCCTACGTCGTCGCGCTGATCGTGCTCCGGATCGCGCCGGGCAGCGCCGGCACAGTGGGCTGGCGGATCATCCTCGGCGTCGGCGCCATCCCCGCGATCATCGGCCTGATCCTGCGCGCCGAGATGCCCGAGTCGCCACGCTGGCTGATGAAGAACGGCAAGTACGACAAGGTCCGCGAGGCGATGGACGAGCTCGGGATCGAGGTCTCGGTCGACGCCGTCAAGGAGACCGCCGAGCGGCTGCAGCGGGCCGCCGCCCGGGAGGAGCGCCGCGCGAAGACGGCGTGGACGCCCGGGGTCAGGCGGGCGCTCGTCGTCGTCTGCATGTTCTTCGTCTTCCAGCAGATCACCGGCATCAACGTGCCGCTCTACTACGGGCCACACCTGCTCGGCCCGCTGCTGCAGGGCTCGAGCCACTCGCTGGTCTGGACGACGATCGCAGGCGTCGAGGTGACCGCGATGATGACGGTCGTCAACGTCGCCGCCACCTACTTCGGCTTCAAGTACATCGACAAGCTCGGGCGTCGCCCGCTGTCGATGGGCGGCTACTCGGGGATGATCGTGTTCGCGCTGATCGCCGCCGCAGGCATCGGCTTCCTGTCCGGGACGTCGAAGACGGTCCTTGTGATGGTCGGCCTGTGTGGCTTCATCGCCTCGTTCGCGATCGGCGTCGGCGGCACCGGCTGGACGATCCAGGGCGAGACGTTCCCCACCGAGATCCGCGGTCAGGCGGCGGCCACGGGGGCCACCGCGGACTGGCTGGCCAACTTCGCGCTCATCGAGGTGTTCCCCACATGGAACTCGGGGATCGGCCTCGACTGGGTGCTCGTCTGCTTTGCCGCCCTGTCGGCGATGGCGATCGTGTTCATCTACCGCTATCTGCCGGAGACCAAGGGCCTGTCGGTCGAGCAGATCACCGCGCGCTACGAGGAGGTCCAGTCCTCCGGGTCGCTTGCGCCGGTCACCCAGACGTAGGCCGTCCGCGGCGCGGGCGAGACACGCACTCGCGGCGCCGATTGCGCGCAGACGCCGTTCGGCTGCCGACGAGCGCGGTCGCTATCGCGTGAGCGCGGGGTCGCGCCGGAGCGCCTGAGCGGTGTCGAGCCGCCCGGCCACCCATTCGGGCGCCAGCTCGAGCAGCGTGTCGAGCATCGCGCTCACCGCGGGAGAGCGGTATCCGGCCGGCACCGCCGCCGAGATCCGGCGCGCGGGCAGCGGCGGGTCTGGGGTGCGGACGACGACGTCCTCGCGCGCGGCGCGCGCGACCATATCCGGCACGACGGAGATGCCGACGCCCGCCGCGACGAAACCGAGCAGCGCGGCGTAGTCGTCGAACTGGAAGGCGACGTTCGGCTCGATGCCCGCCGCTGCGCAGGCGTCGAGGAACAGCTCCGCGTCCGGGCAGCTGTCGCGCGTGGCGAGCATCCACGACTCATCGCCGAGCGACGCCAGCGGCAGCGTCGCCGCGTCGGCGAGCGGGTGGTCGGCCGGGAGCGCGACGTACATCGGATCGTCGAACAGGGGCACGTGCTCCAGCCGCAGGCCCCCGGAGTCCGGGGAGCGGCGCGTCGCCGACTCGGCGCTCGACGGGTCGACCGAGTTGCAGAGCGCGAGATCGAGCTCGCCGCCGCGCAGCAGCGGCAGCGAGTCGAGCGGGTCGGCGACGGTCACGATCAGCTCGACGCCCGGGTGGCGCCCCCGGAAGCGGGCGAGCGCGGGCGGGGCGACCGAGGCGGCCGCCGACGCGAACACCGACATCCGCAGAGTGCCGCCCTCCAGGTCCGCCTGCGCCCGCAGCTCCTCCTCGGTGCGGCTGAGGGCGGCGAGCAGCTCGTCGGTGCGCGCGACGAGCAGGCGGCCCGCCTCGGTGAGCGTCACCCCCTGTGGCTGGCGGCGGAGCAGCTGCATTCCGACCTCGCCCTCGAGCACAGAGATCTGGCGGGACACCGCGGGCTGGGTGTAGCCGAGCGCGGCGGCCGCAGCGGACAGCGAACCGTGTCGCGCGACCTCGCGCAGGACCCGGAGACGACGAACATCGAGCATGTCGGGGAGTTATACCAGCTGCAACACATCCCTATTTGCGTTTATGCCTGCGGCGGCGGACCATACGGGAGGCCCACACACAGAACCGGAAGGAGCACCACCATGGCACCGATCACGACCCGTCTTCGCCGCCTTGCCGGCGAGCTCTCCTACGCGCAGCGGCGCAGCTTCGAGCTGCGCACCGGCATCCCGTACCCCGAGTCCGCCCGCTCACGTCGCGGCCGCCGTGAGGTCTCCGAGTTGAACGCCCTCTGGGACGGGGCGCCCCGCCACTGATCCGCCGGCGTGAAGCCCGCCACCTGGAGCTTCGAGGACGACGGCGTCATCCCCAACTCCCACCTGCCCGTGCTCGTCTACGACGAGGTCGCCGGGGCACACGACGCCGACGACTGCGAGCGGCTGTTCGCTCGCCACGGGTGGCGCGGGGCATGGCGCGACGGGATCTACCCGTTCCATCACTTCCACTCGACCGCGCACGAGGTGCTTGGCATCGTCGCCGGTGAGGCGACCGTGATGCTCGGCGGCCCGCGGGGCCGGGAGCTCCGAGTACGACGCGGCCAGGTGCTCGTGCTTCCGGCCGGCACCGGGCATTGCAATCTTGGCGGCGAGGGCCTGCTCGTCGTCGGCGCCTACCCCGACGGGATGGACTGGGACCTGTGCCGCGGCGATCCGGCCGAGCATGACGCGGTCCGCGCGAACATCGCGCGGGTTCCGTTGCCGACCGCCGACCCGGTGCACGGCGAGGCCGGGCCGCTCGCCGCGCTGTGGAGCGGCCACGGCGGGTAGACCGGAGGCGTGCCCTCCACGTCGAAGGCGTCCTCCGAGCACGGGATCGCGTCCGAGCAGTCGGCGCTCGGTGCGCGCGTTGAGGTCGGCTCCGGCGTCGTCCTCTGCGGCACGTGCTCATGGACGGACAAGACGCTCGTGCAGGAGTCGGATTGGTATCCGCGGCGCACGATGAGCGCCGAGGCACGGCTGCGCTTCTACGCCGCGCGGTTTCCCGTCGCCGAGATCGACTCCACGTACTACGCGCCGCCCGCCGAGCAGCAGGCACGGCTCTGGGCGGAGCGCACACCCAACGGATTCCGCTTCGAGGTCAAGGCCTACTCGCTGCTCACCGGCCATCCGACGAGACCGCAGAGCCTGTGGAAGGACCTCCGCGAGGCCCTGCCCGAGGATGTCCGGGACAAGCGCTCGCTGTACGCCTCGCACCTTCCGCCCGGCGCGCTCGACGAGGCGTGGCGCCGGTTCGCGGATGCGTTGGCGCCGCTGCACGAGATGGGCCGGCTCGGCGCCGTGCTCTTCCAGTATCCGCCCTGGTTTCACCCGAGCCGCGAGCATCGCGCCGAGCTCGAGGCGCTGCGCGCGCGGCTGCCCGACTACGGCGTATGCGTCGAGCTGCGCTCGCCGCGGTGGGTGGCGAGCGAGCGCGACCGGCAGCGGACGCTGGCGCTCCTGCGGGACACCGGCCTCACGTACGTGTGCGTCGACGCGCCGCCGGTCTCCGAGTTGCCGCGGCTGCTCGAGCTGACCACGCCCGAGCTGTTCGTCATGCGCCTGCACGGGCGCGCGAACGACACCTGGAAGGGCCGCACGCGGACCGCCGCCGAGCGCTTCCGCTACCTCTATTCCGAGGACGAGCTCGAGGAGCTCGCCAACGAGCTCGCGCCCGTCGCGGAAAGCGCGCGCGAGTCGCACCTGCTCATGAACAACTGCTACCGCGACTACGGAGTGCGCAATGCGGCGCAGCTGCGCGAGCTGCTCACGCCCTAGCCACGACGCGGGGATGTCCGAGCGCGCGCCTCGCAGTGCAGCCGTCCGCGGATTCTGCGGGTCTTGACGGCGTCTGCGCGGGCGATGCGGACCGCCGGCGCGCCGGTTGATCCGTCACGCTCGTGGCCGAGCCCGCGATGACCGACGACCGCTGCCTCCCGATCCTCGCCGTCCAGGCGACGGCGCCCCCCGCCGGCGAGGATCCGCTGCCGCGCTTCGCCGCGGACCTGCGCGCCCGTGTCGCGCTCTTCCCGGAGAGCCGGCTCGTGCTCTACCCGGAGTTGCACCTCACCCCGCCCGGCGGCGAGGGCCAGATGCGCCGGCTCGCGGAGCGGGTGCCCGGCCCGCGCACCGAGGCGCTCTGCGATCTGGCCGCCGAGCTCGGCATCTGGCTCGTGCCCGGCTCGATGTACGAGCGCGGCGAGGGCGAGCGCATCCACAACACGACGATCGCGATCTCGCCCGACGGGGAGATCGTCGCCCGCTACCGCAAGTGCTTCCCCTGGCGCCCGTGGGAGGAGACCGATCCGGGCGATGAGTTCGTCGTCTTCGACATCCCCGACGTCGGCCGCCTCGGGCTGTCGATCTGCTACGACACGTGGTTCCCCGAGGTTGCGCGGCACCTCTCCTGGATGGGCGCCGAGGTGATCCTCTCGCCGACGCTGACGACGACCGCCGACCGCGAGCAGGAGCTCGTGCTCGCCCGCGCCGCCGCGATCGCCAATCAGGTGTTCGTCGTCAACCTCAACGCGGCCTCGCCGAGCGGGACCGGCGCGAGCCTGATCGCCGACCCCGAGGGCCACGTGCTCATGCAGGCCGGTGAGGGCCCGGTGCCGCTCACCCAGGTGCTCGATCTCGGTGCCGTCGCGCGCGTGCGCCGACACGGCTCCTCGGGGCTCAACCGCCTGTGGTCGCAGATGCGCGTGGGCGACCCGGTGCTGCCGCTGCCGCTCTACGACGGCGCGCTCGATCCGCGGCGCCTGATCGAGGGCGGCTGGGCGCGCCGGGCCGAGGGCAGCGTGCCGGACTGACCGGAGTCGTCACCATGGGTGGCGACGATGTCTGCGGAGAACATCACCCCGCGCCCTGTGGAGACCGCGCGCCGTGGCGGCCCCGCCATTCGCGCGAGCTTCGTCGCCTTCGCCACCATGGGCGTTGTCACCGCGACCTGGGCAGCGCGGATCCCGCAGGTGAAGTCCCAGCTCGGGCTGACCTCCTCCGCGCTCGGGCTCGTGCTGCTCGCCATGGCCGCCGGGTCGGTGGTCGCGCTGCCGGCCGCCGGATGGGTCGTCGTGCGCCTCGGGTCGCGGCGCGCGTTTCGTGCCGTGTCGCTGCTCAGCGCCGCCGGGTTGATCGTGGTCGCGTTCGGCGCGCGTGGCCAGACGGCGGCGGTCGTCGCCGGGCTGTTCGCGATGGGGGTCGCCAACGGGGTCTGGGACGTCGCCATCAACGTCCAGGGCGCGAGGGTCGAGCAGCAGGTCGAGCGCCCGCTGATGCCGCGCTTCCACGCCTGGTACGGCATCGGCACCGTGATCGGCGCGGCCGCCGGCGTCGCGATGGTCGCCGTGCGCGCATCGGTGACGCTCGACCTGCTGATCGTCGCCGGCGTGGTGCCGAGCGCGGTGTGGTTCGCGACCCGCAGCTTCCTCCCCGATCACGACCACCTCGAGCCCCATGAGCAAGGCGCCGCACGCGCCCACAACGGCTGGCGGGAGCGGCGAACCGTGCTCATCGGGCTGATCGTGCTCGCGTTTGCGCTCACCGAGGGCAGCGGCAACGACTGGATCAGCGTCTCGATGATCCAGGGACGTCACGCCGCGCCGGCGGTCGCCACGCTCGCCTACGGCGTGTTCCTCGCGCTTCTCACCGCGGGCCGCTGGATCGGCCCGCAGCTCCTTGAGCGGTTCGGCCGGGCGCGCGCCCTGCGGGTGCTGGCGCTCGTCGCGATCGCCGGCCTCGTCGTGTTCGTGCTCGCTCCCTGGACGCCGCTCGCATTCCTCGGCGCCGCGCTGTGGGGCGTCGGCGCCTCGCTCGGCTTCCCGGTCGGCATGAGCGCGGGCGCCGACGAGCCGGCGCTCGCAGCCCCGCGCGTCGGGGTGATCGCCTCGATCGGCTACTGCGCGTTCCTCGGCGGCCCGCCGCTCATCGGCCTCATCGCCTCCTCGTTCGGCCTGCCGCACGCGCTCGCGGTCGTGGTCGTGCCGCTCGTGCCCGCGGCGGGGATCGCGACCGTCGCCGCTCCGCTCCGGAGCGCTTGTGATGACGCGGCGGCGAGCGCCGCGCCCGCGCTGAGCACGCCCGCGCCGTAGGGAAGCGCGTCATCCGCCGGAGCGCGCCCGGCATCCGCGCCCGGGCCGGGGAAGCGCAACGCGCACGCACGATTTACACGTTCGTGTAGAATCGGCGGCGCAATGGTTCTACACAACCGTATAGATTCAACCGACGAGACCGCCGCGGCGGTGCCGCCCCGCCCCGGGGTCCACGACCCGGAGGGGCGGCGGCGCGCGGTGCTGGCGGCGGCTCGGCGTCTCTTCGCCGCGCGTGGGTATGAGCAGACGTCGATCCGCGCGATCGCCGCCGCGGCTCGGGTCAACCAGGGCCTGATCATGAGCTACTTCGGAAGCAAGGAGGGCCTGTTCATGGAGGTCGTCGGCCGGGTCGACATCTCCAGGAGCGCCCTGGAGGGAGATGTCGATGGGATGGGGGCGCGGCTCGCACACCTGTATGTCGAGCGGTGGGAGAACATGGCCGCCGACGATCCGTGGGCGGCGCTCGTCCGCTCCGCGCTCTCGCACCGGCCGAGCGCCGAACTGCTGCGCTCGGCGCTCGATGAGCAGTACGCGCCGCTCCGCGCGGCGCTCGGTGAGAGCCCGGAGAGCGAGGTTCGCATCACGATCGTGCGCTGCCTGCTCGGCGGGATGATCATGGAGCGCTACCTACCGGCCGGCGCGCCGAGCCGGGCGATCCCCGTGGCGGCGTTCGAGGCGGCGCTGGCCGCCGCGCTCCAGCACGCGCTCACCGGCCCGCTGCCCAGGGCGGCGTCGGCATGACGAGCCTCGCGTGCTCTTCACGTCGTCTGAGCCTCGGCCTCTGGGCGATCGGGTACGCGTACTTTGCGCAGCTTGCGTTCTCGACGGCGCCCAGTCCGCTGTATGCGCTCTACGCGCGCCGCGATCATTTCTCCGCGCTCGTCATCACGCTCGTGTTCGCCGCGTACGCGGTCGGCGTGCTCGCCAGCCTGCTGCTCGCCAGTCACCGGTCCGACGTCCACGGTCGGCGTCCCCATCTCCTCGTCGCCGTCGCGCTCGCGGCGGCGGGCGCCGGCGTGTTCCTCGTCTGGCGCGCGCTTCCCGGCCTGTTTCTCGCGCGGGTCCTCGCCGGAATCGCGGTCGGGCTGACGATGTCGACCGCGACCGCGCACATCTCGGAACTCCACCGCGCTCGACATCCTCACGCCGCTCCGGGACGCGTCCAGCGCATCGTCGCGGGGGCGAGCCTCGGCGGCATGGCGTCCGGCGCGCTCGTGGCCGGTCTCCTCGCCCGCTACGTCTCACATCCGCTCACCGTCCCGTACCTCGTGCTGCTCGGGATGCTCGGTCTCGCCGGGGCCGGAATCGCGATCGCGCCGGAGACCCGGCGGCCCCGCCGGCCGCTGCCCGCCTACCGTCCGCAGCGCATCACGACCCCCGCCGGCGCCCGGCGCCCGTTCTTCGCCGCGCTCACCGGGATCTTCTTCGCCTACGCGACTCCCGCCGTGTTCATCGGGCTCGCCGGCACCTTCCTGGCACGCGTCGTTCACCGGGGCTCGCCCGCACTCGCCGGTGCCTCGCTCTTCATCGTGTTCGCGCCGGGCGTCGGGCTCGTGCTCGCCACCGGCGCGCGGTCGAGCCGTCGGCTGCTCGCCGCCGGGCTCGTGCTTGCCATCGTCGGCCTGGGTCTGATCGTCGTGGCCGCATGGCTGCCCTCCCCGAGCCTCGGCCTGTTCCTCGTCGGCGGTGGCGCGATCGGCGCCTCCGCGGCGGCGCTGTTCAAGGCCACGCTCCGGAGCGTGATGGCGATCTCGCCCGGCTCGCGGCTCGGCGAGACCCTCGCCGGCTACTACCTCGCGGCGTACCTCGGTCTCTCCATCCCGGCGATCGGCGTCGGGATCGCGCTCCGGTTTCTCGCTCCGCGCGTCGCCCTGCTCGCGTTCGCAATTCTCGTCAGCGGCGGCCTGCTCGCTGTCTCGCGCGTCCTGCTCGGCGATGATCGCCGCCGCGCGCTCGGCGCCCTCGGGCGCGATCGGTCGGTAGTCGACCTCGCGACCGATCTCCTCCGCGATCGCCTGCGCGATCGCGTCCGGCGGTGAGCTCTCGAGGTCCTGAAGCGGCGGGCGCCGTGGCCCTCCAGCCGGTAACTGACGTGGAGGTTCTGCTCGAAGTGATGGGCGAGCGGGAACGCGATGAACGGGCGAGCGTTGGCGGTCAGCTCCATCGCGGTGGTGAGGCCGCCCTGGACGATCGCGAGGTCGCAGACGGCGAGGTGGCGATACAGGTCGTCGAGGTAGCCGTGGATCTCGACGCCGTCGCCGTTCGGCAGCGACGCCGGGTCGATGCGGGGGCCGGCGACGACGACCATCCGCAGCGACGGAACGAGCCGCCGAGCCGCCGGGACGCTCTCCAGCACCCGGCGCAGCAGCGCGCCGCCGACACCCGAGCCTCCCACGGTGACGACGCACACCCGCTCGTCGGGACGGTAGCCGAGCTCCGCCCGCACCGCGGGCCGGGCCGCCGGCGGGATCGGGTCGACGCCGTTCACATATCCGGAGAACGAGAAGTGCGCCTCGGTCCACGCGCGGATCGACGGCAGCCCCGGACCGAACGCCCCCGGCACGATGTCGTCGGGCTCGCCGACGAAGATCGAGCGGTCGCGCTCGCCGGGTGGATCCGCTCGCCGCGCGCCTCCAGGACCGACGTCACCGGGCTCTGGGCGAGCCAGTCGATCTCGAGCCCCGGCACCCGGGCGCGCAGGGCGTCGGCGATCGCGACGTCGCGACGCGCGTGGCCGAGGCCGATCGGCGAGGAGATGTACAGCGCTCGTTGCGACCCCGCTCGTGCCCGCGTCCACGCGCACGGCGGCCGCTGGATCCCGAGGAACTCTCCGAGCAGCGCGCGTGTCCTTCGCCCAGCCCTCGCCGGCACCGGGGTCGGCGTCGAACGGCCAGCGAGAGCGCGCGGGGTGGTCCGGAGCGAGCGGCACCGCGGGGCCGATGTAGGCGATCCGCTCGATCCGCTCCGGCGCCTCGGCGGCGAGGATCGTGCCCCACAGCGCTCCGCACGACAGCGCGACGAGCGCGCCCCGGTCGGTGCCGGTGGCGTCCATCACCGCGAGCGCGTCGGCGGCGAACTCCGTCGTCGCGTATGCCTTCCCGCCGGCCGGCCGATCCGAGCGGCCGTTCCCGCGGCCGTCGAACGTGACCACTCGCCGGTGCCGCGCGAGGAACGGGATCTGCGGATTCCAGCACCGGGAGTGGACGATCGACCACGTCGGCAGCAGCAGCACCGTCCGCTCGCCGGCGCCATAGAGCTCCCATGCGACCCGCACCCGCTCGCGCTCGATGTGGCCCTGCTCGCGCGGAGGCACCGCGCGCGTCTGCTCCGGCCACCGGACGACCCCGGGCGCCCCCGGCCCGGAGCCGTCACGACGGCCGGAGCGCTCGTCACGGCCGCGCCTCGAACACGAGGTTGAACGGCGTCTCCGCGGCGCGGCGGAAGCGGGAGAACCCGCCGGTCCGCACGACGTCGCGGATCCGCGCCTCGCCGGCCTGCGCCCCCAGCGCCAGGCCGACGTCCTGCGAGAGCGAGGCGGGCGTGCACAGGAGCGTGGAGAACGCGTAGTAGGCGCGTCCGACCGGGTTGAAGTTGTCCTCGACCCGGTCGCCGGCGTTCGGCTCGACGATCATCCAGGTGCCGTCGGAGCGCAGCGTCGAGAGCACGTGGCGCGCGGCGCCGACCGGGTCGCCCATGTCGTGCAGGCAGTCGAACATCGTCACCAGGTCGTAGCTGCCGCCGCCGTAGGCCGCGGCCGGCGAGACCTCGAACCGCACCCGGTCGGCGACCCCCGCCTCCTGGGCCCGGCGGCGCGCGGTCTCGATCGAGCCCTCGTGATAGTCGGAGCCGACGAACGTCGAGCGCGGGAACGCCTTCGCCATCAGGATCGTCGAGGAGCCGTGGCCGCAGCCGACGTCGGCGACGAGCGCCCCGCGCTCGAGCTTGTCGACGACGCCGTCGAGCGCCGGCAGCCACTCGCCGACGAGATGCGCGTTGTAGCCCGGCCGGAAGAAGCGCTCGCAGCCCTCGTGGACGTCGTGCACGTGCTCGTGCCAGCCGAAGCCGCCGCCGGCCCGCGCCTTGCGGACGATCTGCGGCGAGTCGATCACCGAGCCGAGCGCGATCTGGAAGAAGCCCGGCAGGTATGCGGGGCTGTCGGTGTCGGTGAACGCGACCGCCTGCTCGGGCTCCAGGTGGTAGCGGCCACTGTCGGGGTCGTACTGGAGATAGCCTCCGGCGGCCTGGGCGTTGCACCACTCGCGCACATACCGCTCGGTGGTGCCGGTCCGTGCGGCGAGCTCGTCGCTCGACAGCGGGCCATGCGAGGCGAGCGCGCGATAGAGCCCGAGCTTGTCGCCCATCACGACGAGCGCGGCGTTGAGCGTCGCGCCCACCTCGTCGACGGCGCGGAACACGAACTGCATCAGCTTGTCGCCGTCCACCTCGGTGGTGGGCGGCTGTTCGACGGTGCTCATGAAACCCCCATCTGGTCGTTGGTGAGGCGACCGTATGGGGCTGTGGGTGGTCCTCGCCTCAGGGGGGCACCTAGTCGTCGCCGCCTCCGAGTGGAACAATTCGTTCATGCTCCTGGGCCGGGAGCGCGAGCGCCAGCGGCTGCGCGCCGCCCTCGATCGTGCCCGCGCCGGCACGAGCGACGTTCTGGGGCTCGTCGGCGAGCCGGGCATCGGCAAGACCGCGCTGCTCAGGGACGCGGCCGAGCAGGCCGAGGGGATGCGCGTGCTTCGCGCGCGCGGCATCGAATCGCAGGCGCGGATCGCCTTCGCCTCCCTGTTCGAGCTGCTGCGTCCGGCGCTCGGGGCGCTCGGCCGCATCCCGGCCCCGCAGGCGCGGGCGCTCGAGGGCGCGCTCGCCCTGCGCGTGAGCGAGGCGCACGAGCGCTTCGCCGTCGGCGCCGCGACCCTCAGCCTGCTCGCCGCGCACGCCGAGTCCGGGCCGGTGCTCGTGCTCGTCGACGACGCCCACTGGCTCGACGGCTCAAGCGCCGAGGCGCTGCTGTTCGCGATCCGGAGGCTCATCGCAGACCCGATCGCGGTGCTGCTCGGCGTCCGCCGCGACGAGCCGTCGCTGCTCGACGGGACCGACGTCGAGACGCTCGTGCTGTCCGGGCTGGGGGCCGCGGACGCGGCGGCGCTCCTGCCGGGGCTTGCGCCCGACGCCGTCCGTCGCCTGCACCTGGCGACCGGGGGCAATCCGCTCGCGCTGCTCGAGCTCGCCGATGAGCCCGAGGCGCTCGCGCTCGCTCCCGAGGGCGCGCCGCTGCTCGTCTCGGCGCGGATCCGCGAGGCGTTCGCCCGCCGCGCCCGCTCGTTGTCGGTCGCCGAGCGTCGGGTGCTCCTGCTCGCCGCAGCGAGCGACACCGGAGATCTCGCCCTGCTCGCGCGCGCCGCCGGTCGGCTCGGGCTCGATCCGGCCGGGCTCGTCGCCGCCGAGCAGGCGGGGGTCGTCTCGCTCGCCGCGGGCACGGTCGAGTTCCGCCATCCGCTCGCGCGCTCGGCGGTGTACGCGAGCGCGCGGGCGCAGGCGCGCCGCGACGTCCACCGCGCGCTCGCCGACGCGCTCCCCGACACCGATGTCGACCGGCGGGCCTGGCATCTGGCCAATGCGGTCGCCGGGCCGGACGACGGTGCCGCGGCCGCGCTCGAGATGGCGGGCGTGCGGGCCCGCGGGCGCAGCGCCTACGCTCCGGCGGCCGTCGCGTTCGAACGGGCGGCGCGGCTCGCCTCCCGCCCGGCCGCCCGGGGCAGGCTGTTGCGCCTCGCTGCGGAGGCGAGCTGGCACGCGGGCCTCGTGGAGCGGGCGCTCGCCCTGCTCGAGCGGGCCCAATCGACGAGCGGGGACGGGGACGGGGACGGACGGCTCGACCTCGAGGAGCTCGCGGGTCGCATCGCGGTCCGGCGCGGTCCGGTCATGCGCGGCCACGACATCCTCGCCGCGGTCGCCGAGCGGGTCGATCCCGAGCGTGCCGCGGGCCTGCGCGCCGAGGCGGCCGCGGCCTGCTTCTACGCCGGCCAGCCGGCGGCGATGCTGAAGATCGCCGAGCGCGCCTGGCACGAGCTGCCCGAGGGCGCGTCCCGGCGAACCCGCTTCCTCGCCTCGGCGGCGGTCGGCATGGCGTGGGTGGTGGGCGGCGACGCGGCCGCCGGCGAACGCGCGGTCGAGCGCGCGATCGCGCTGGCCGAGGGGTCGGGCGAGCTGCGCCACGACATCGACCTGCTGCCGTGGTTGGCGGTCGCGCCGATCATCCTGCGCGACGCGACGGCCGGCCGGCGACTGCTCGCCGACGCGCTCAAGGGCGCCCGTGCCCGCTCGGCGATCGGGACGCTGCCGTTCGTGCTCACGCTCGTCGCGCTCGACCACGCGACCACCGACCGCTGGGACCTCGCCGCCGCGACCTACCGGGAGGCGATCGGGCTCGCCCGCGAGGGCGACCAGCGCACCGTGCTCGCGTTCGGGCTCTCCGGCCTGGTGCGGCTGCTCGCCCGGCGCGGCGATGAGGCCGAATGCCGCGCGCTCGCCGCCGAGGCGCTCGAGCTGTGCGCGCGGGTGGGAACCCGGCTGCACGAGCTGTGGGTGCTCGAGGGGCTGGCGATGCTCGAGCTCGGGCTCGGCGCGGCCGCTCGCGCCCACCGGCAGCTCGAGCGCCAGCGCCGCCTGGCCACGGAGTGCGGGCTCACCGATCCGGACATCTCCCCGCTGCCCGAGCTCGTCGACTCGCTGCTTCGCCTCGGTCGCCGGGACGCGGCCGAGCGGCTCGCCGCCGAGTTCGCGGAGGTCGCGGCGGCCAGGAGCGGCGCCTGGTCGCTCGCCCGCGCCGAACGCGCCGGAGCCCTCGTCGCCGCCGGCATGCCGCTCGCCGAGGCTCGCTTCGAGCAGGCGCTCGTGCACCATCGGCACACGCCCGACGTGTTCGAGACCGCACGCACGCGCCTCGCGTACGGCGAGCGCCTGCGGCGGGCGGGACGCCGGGCGCGGGCCCGCGGGCAGCTCCGGCCGGCGCTTGAGGCGTTCGAGCGGCTCGGTGCGGCTCCGTGGGCCGATCGCGCCCGGGCCGAGCTGCGAGCGACCGGTGAGACGGTCCGCCGCGGCGATCCGAGCGCGCGGGACGAGCTCACCCCGCAGGAGCTCCAGATCGGCATGCTGCTCGCCGACGGGCGAACGACCCGCGAGGCGGCGGCGGCGCTCTTCCTCAGCCCGAAGACGGTCGAGTACCACCTCCATCACGTCTACCTGAAGCTCGGCATCCACTCGCGCGAGGAGCTCCGGCTCGCGCTCAGCGCAGCCGGCTGAGCCGGTCGGGGACCACCGGGGTCCCGTCCGGATCGGTGCGCGGCTCGCCGGCCTCGACCGCGATCGACTCGAAGCAATCGGCGAGCGCGCTCTGCAGCTGGCTGAGCGTGGGACGGGCCTGCAGGAAGACGATCGCCGGCGGGTGGCGGTCGGGCATCGGTCCCGGCTGCCATCCTCTCCGCGTGGCCGAGCCCCGTCAACTGCGCGCCGAGGATCTCGGCCCTGATCCGATCGAGCAGTTCTATGTCTGGTTCGACGCGGCGCGCGCGGCGGGGATCGCGCATCCGGAGGCGGCGGCGGTCGCGACCGCCACACCGGACGGACGCCCGTCGTGCCGGATGGTGCTCGTCAAGGCGGTCGACGCGCGCGGCTTCGTGTTCTTCACGAACTACGAGAGCCGGAAGGGCGAGGAGCTCGCCGCCAACCCCCGCGTCGCGCTGCTCTTCCACTGGGAGGCACAGGAGCGCCAGGTGCGGGTCGAGGGCCCGGTGCAGCGGACGGCGCGCGACCAGTCGATCCTCTACGCCCACAGCCGCTCGCGCGAGAGCCAGCTGAGCGCGCTCGCCTCGGCCCAGAGCCGCCCGATCGAGTCGCGGGTCGCGCTCGAAGCGCGGGTCGCCGAGCTCGCGGCCGCCTACCCCGAGGGGACGCTCCCGGTCTCCGAGCACTGGGGCGGCTTTCGCGTGGCGCCCGAGCGGCTCGAGTTCTGGCAGGGCGGGATCGCGCGGCTGCACGACCGCTTCGTCTACGAGCCCGCCCCGGGCGGCTGGAGGCTGACGCGCCTGCAGCCCTGACCGGCGAGCACGAGCTGACCCGGGCATCCCGCCGCCCGGCTCGCGCAGCGATCCCGGGTCGGGCTCGTGCGGCGATTCCCGGCCCGAGCGCGTCGTGCCGCCGCCGGATGCCGCCGGGCAGCTTTGCGGGCCCGCCGCCCATCGGAGGTCTCGCCGGCGAGCTCGGACAGCTGCCATACCTTCTCGAAGGTGTCCGCCCCGTTCACACCCTCCCGATGCGCGGGACGCGCGCGGGCGCCGTGTCGAGCTGACGAGCGCCCGGCAGCGACTCGTCGAGGGGCTCGCGCCGCGGCACTCGACCCGCCGACCGCATGACCGGCCGGGCGACCTCACGGATCGGCGCCGTCCCGCGTCCCACCGACATGGCCCCGGGTGCCCCGTCCCCCCGCACGAGCCCGCCCGGCAGTCCGAGCCCGCCCAGGAGTCCGAGCCCGCCCGGGAGTCCGAGCCCGTCTCGCCGCACGAGCCCGCCGCCGTTCGCGTCCGTGCTCGAGGAGCACGGGCGGGCGCTCCTGCGCTTCTGCATCTCGCAGGTCGGGGCCGACCGCGGCGAGGACGTCTTCCAGGAGACGATGATCGCCGCGCTGCGCGCCTACGGCACGCTCGAGGATCCGGCCGCGGCGCGTTCCTGGCTGTTCTCGATCGCGGCTCGCAAGGCGATCGACGCGCACCGCGCGGCGGGTCGGGCGCCGCTGCCGCTCGCCGACCCCGGGCGGCTGGCGGACGGCGCGGCCGTCGATCCGCCGGCCGCCGACGGCGACGAGCTCTGGCGCGAGGTCGCGCGGCTGCCCGACAAGCAGCGCCAGGCGGTCGCGCTGAGGTTCCTCGCCGACCTCTCGCACCGGGAGATCGGCGCCGTGATGCGCACGAGCGAGGCCGCGGCCCGGCGCAACGTCTTCGAGGGGGTCCGCCGGCTGCGCGAGGATCTCACGGACCCGGCGGACTGAGCGTCCCATGGCCATGAACGACAGCGATCCCCGCACCGAGCATGCCGCCAACGCCCTCCGCACCGAGGAGATCGAGCAAGCGCTCGCGCCGGACGTCGACCCCGCCGTGTGGCGGCGGATCACGGAGGCGCTCGCCGCGCGCGCCGCCGCCGAGGACCTGCTGGACGTCGCGGTCGAGCGCCACGACTCGCCGTTCGGTCCGCTGTTGCTCGCCGCGACGCGCGAGGGGATCGTCCGCCTCGGCTTCCCCGAGGAGGAGGACGGCTTCCTCGACGAGATCGCCCGGCGAGTCTCAGGCCGGGTGCTGCGCGCCCCGCGCCCGAGCCTCAGCGACGCCCGTCACCAGCTTGACGAGTACTTCGCCCGCGCGCGCACCGGCTTCGACGTCGCGCTCGACTGGCGGCTGACACGCGGCTTCCGGCGCGACGTGCTCGCCGTCACGGCGGCGATCCCGTACGGGCAGACCGCCTCCTACGGCGAGGTCGCGGCTCGCGCGGGCAGCCCCCGCGCCGCGCGCGCGGCGGGGACCGCGCTTGCCACCAACCCGTTGCCGATCCTCGTCCCCTGCCATCGCGTTGTGCGCGGCACCGGTGTGATCGGCCCCTATCGCGGCGGAACGGAGGCCAAGCGCCGGCTGCTTGCGCTCGAGGCCGCCGGCGGCGCGCCCGGCGCGTGACCGCGACCGGTGACGAGCGACTCGAGCGCCTCGGGCGGACCGGAGGCGCCACGACGAGCGCCCGCGGCATCCCGGTCGTCAGGGGGCGTAGCGCCGGTGGAGCATGAGGGCGTTGCCCTCGGTGTCGAAGAAGAACGCCATCTTGCAGACGCCGGTGTCGTGCTCGCCCGCGAACTCGACGCCGCGCTCCTCCAGCTCGCGCTTGGCCGCGGCAACGTCGGGGACGCGCAGCGCGACGGCCGCCGCGTTCGGGCGAAACTCCCCGCCGGTGACGGTCGGGTCGACGAGATAGAACGAGACGTTCCCTGTCTCGATCTCCGGCCAGCCCGCCTCCCAGTCGGGGCTGTGCATCTCCAGCACGTCGCGGTAGAAGGCCCGCGCGCGGGCCATGTCCTGGACGGGGATTGAGACGAAGTCGGTGCGTTCGACGGCGTTGTTCACGGCTTCCTTTCGGTGGCTGTCCCGAGGATTGCAGGATCTTCCTCCTGTGGGGGGAAAGAGTGAGACGCCCGCAGGCCGTCGCGGCCAGGTCAGCCCGGCCGCCGCGGGTCGACCTGGATCTTCGGACCGGGTCCCGCTCCCGCGGGCCGCCGCCCGCCGAGCACCGCACCGACCTCGCCGAGGCCGACCGTCGCGGCGACGAGCGGCCGCGGATCGACGGCGCCCGACGCATAGAGCGCGATCGTCTCCTCGAGCCCGGGCGAGGCCGACAGGATGCCGACCGCCGTGATGTCGCGGAGCACGAGCTCGCGGGTGTCGAGCAGCGCCGGCACGCCCGCCAGCCCGATGTAGACGGCCCGTCCCGCGGGCTCGACGAGCTCGACCGCGAGCGCCGGCAGCGCCGACGCGCCCGAGCAGTCGATCACCGCGTCGAACGCGAGCCCGCGCGGGGGCTCCTCGGCGCTCCAGCCCGCGTCGAACCCGAGCGAGCGCGCGAACGCGAGCGAGTCGGGGGTCTCGCCGAGCAGGTGGACCTCGACGCCGTCGCCGCGCAGGAACATCGCCACGAGCAGCCCGATCGTCCCCGGCCCCAGCACGAGCGCGCGGTCGCCCGGCCCGCAGCCGGCGGCGCGCGCCGCCCGGAGCGCCCCGCCTCCGGGCTCGACGAGCGCCCCGAGCGCCCAGTCCATGTCGTCGGGCAGCGCGTGCAGCGACCACGCGGGCACGGACAGCGCCTCGGCGAGCGCGCCGTGGCGCCCCCCGCGGATGCCCACCTCCTGGCGGTCCGCGCATGTGTGCTGGTGGCCGCGGCGGCAGCGGCGGCAGACTCCGCACCCGAGCATCGTGTCGCCCATCACCCGCCGCCCGAGCCACGACTCATCGACCCCCTCGCCGACCGCCGTCACCGTGCCCGCCCACTCGTGGCCCGGCCGCAGGGGATAGCGGGCCTGGCCCTCGCGGAGGTAGGGCATCTCGCTCGAGAAGAGCTCGACGTCGGTGCCGCACACCCCGGCGCGCTCCACCCCGACGACGACCTCGCCCGCCGCCGCACGCGGCTCGGGCACGTCCTGCACCGCGAACTCCCGGGGCCCGGTGAGCACGAACGCGCGCATCGGCGCGCAGTCTCGCATCCGCCCCGGAGATCCGACGGGCGGCCGACGGAGCGTGGGCGTCCGGACACGCCTGGCGCCCGAACCCCTAGGATCGGGACCGCGATGACGCTCCGCAGCTCCGCCTGGTACGCCGGCGACGATCGCAACGCCTACATCCACCGCGCATGGATGCGCCGCGGCGCTCCGGACGACGCGTTCGCCGGCCGGCCGCAGATCGCGATGGCGAACACCGCCTCGCAGCTGACGCCCTGCAACGCGCACCTCGGGGAGGTCGCCGAATCCGTCGGCCGCGGTGTGCACGAGTCAGCCGGCGTCGCGCTCGAGATGCCGGTCGTGTCGCTCGGCGAGACCCAGGTGCGGCCGACGGCGATGCTGTGGCGCAACATGGCCGCGATGGCGACCGAGGAAATGCTCCGCGCCAACCCCGTCGACGGGGCGGTGCTGCTGGGGGGCTGCGACAAGACGATCCCCTCGCTGCTGATGGCGGCGGCGTCGGTCGACCTGCCCGCGGTCGTCGTGCCCGGCGGGCCGATGCTCACCGGCACGTTTCGCGGCGTGCCGCTCGGCTGCGGCACCGACGTGTGGCGTCTGTCGGAGGAGGTTCGCGCGGGCACGCTCTCGCAGGCCGACTTCATGCGCTCCGAAACCGCGATGATCCGCAGCCGCGGTCACTGCAACACGATGGGCACGGCCTCGACGATGGCGATCGTCGCCGAGGCGCTCGGGATGGTGCTGCCGGGGACGGCGGGGACGCCCGCACCCGACAGCCGGCTCTTGCAGGCCGCGCACGAGACCGGACGCCTGGCGGTCGAGCTCGTGCGCGAGGATCGCCGCCCGAGCGCCGTGCTCACCCAGGGGGCGTTCCACAACGCGATCGTCACCCTGGCGGCGGTCGGCGGCTCGACGAACGCGGTGCTGCACCTGCTCGCGCTCGCCGGACGCGTCGGCGTCGAGCTCACGCTCGAGGACTTCGACCGGATCGGCTCGCACGTCCCGCTGCTCGTCGACCTGCAGCCCTCGGGGCGCTTCCTCATGGAGGACTTCCACCGGGCGGGCGGCCTTGCGGCGGTGCTGCGCGAGATCTCCGACCTGCTCGATCCCGACGCGATCACGGTCACCGGCCGCCCGCTCGTCGAGCACGTCGGGACGGCCCCGATCTGGGATCCCGAGGTGATCCGCACGCGCAAAGAGCCGCTCGTCGACGAGGCGGGGATCGCGGTCCTGCGCGGCAGCCTCGCTCCCGACGGGGCGGTGATCAAGCCGTCGGCCGCCTCACCCGAGCTGCTCCAGCACCGGGGCCCGGCGGTCGTGTTCGACTCGATCGAGGACTTCCACGCCCGCATCGACGACCCCGACCTGCCGGTCACGCCCGACTCGGTGCTCGTGCTCCGCGGCTGCGGCCCGCGCGGCTACCCGGGGATGCCCGAGGTGGCGAACATGCCGCTGCCGCGCAAGCTGCTCGCCGAGGGGGTGCGGGACATGGTGCGGGTCTGCGACGGGCGGATGAGCGGCACCGCCTACGGCACGGTCGTCCTGCACGTCGCTCCCGAGGCGGCGGCCGGCGGCCCGCTCGCGCTCGTACAGGACGGCGACCCGGTCGTGCTCGACGTCGCCGCCCGCCGCGTCGACCTCGACGTCCCGGAGTCGGAGCTCGTCACCCGCACCCCGAGCCGCGCCGGCTTCGCGAGCCCGCAGCGCGGCTGGCAGCGGCTGTACGTCGAGCACGTCCAGCAGGCCGACACGGGCGCCGACCTCGACTTCCTGATCGGCGCGAGCGGCTCGGAGGTGACCCGTGAGTCCCACTGAGCGCGGCCGGTGCTCGGGGGTGACCGGTGAGTCGCACTGACGTCGAACCGGTCGAGCGGACGTGGCCCGCCGAGGTCCCGGCCGCCTCGCCGCGGAGCGCGGTCATCACCGGCGGCGCGCGAGGACTCGGCGCCGCCGCCGCCCGCCGCCTGCGCGCCGACGGGGTGACTGTGACGACGCTCGACCTCATCCCCGGCGCCGACGTCACCGCCGACGTCACCGACACGGACGCGCTCGAGCGGATCGCCGACGAGCTCGGCGAGGTCGACATCCTCGTCAACTCGGCGGGCATCGTCGGGCCCGGGCTCCCGCTGCTCGACACGACTCCCGAGCAGTGGCGCGACGTGTTCGAGGTCAACGTGCTCGGCACCGTCAACGCGATCCGGGCGTTCACCCCGGGCATGGTCGAGCGCGGCTGGGGGAGGGTGGTGAACATCGCCTCGATGGCGGGCAAGGACGGCAACCCGAACCTCTCGATCTACTCGGCGTCGAAGGCGGCGGTGATCGGCCTCACCAAGTCGATCGGCAAGGAGCTCGCGCTCACCGGAGTGATCGTCAACGCGATCGCGCCCGCCGTGATCGACACGCCGATGAACGCCGAGACCGAGCCGTCGGTGCTCGCGCACATCACGAGCCTCATCCCGATGCAGCGCGTCGGTCGCCCCGAGGAGGTCGCGGAGCTGATCGCGTTCCTCGCCTCCGACCGGGTGTCGTTCTCGACCGGCGCCGTGTACGACCTGAGCGGCGGCCGCGCGACGTACTGAGCCCGCCGCGGTTTTTCCGCCAAATTGCGGCAACGAGTCGCGGCGCACCCTTGCGCCGGGACCGGCGGCGCGCATAGTGTGCATCCTGCGGTTCGGGAGAGAGCACAGCTCGCGAAAGCCACGCGAAGCGGCTCTCGAGGCGAACGACAAGGCTTATTCCGCGCGAAGGCTACGCGCGAGAGCAGGCACGGTCGTCGCCCCCGGACCGCGTTTTCGTTCTCTGGGCGATCTCGGCAACGGGATGTGTCGGGTCGATCGTTCCTCCCGCGCCGCCTGGACGCCGCTCGTCGGCGTCACGTCCGGCCGGCTCTCTACGGTGTCCGGTGCGGCGTTGCTGCCGCCAACGCGACGCGGGTGCCTGCCCCGCGCCGCCGTGCGACCGGGCGCGCCCCGGGAGCCGGCGCTGAGGATCGACCCCGGAACCACCTCAGCTAGCCCGCCTGCTCCCCTGCTCACCCTGTTTCGTGCGATGCTGCGCGGCGACCCGCATGCTCCCCACGGCCCATCTGCTCGAGTTCGTCCTCGCCGTCTACGTGCTCATCCTCATCCCCGGCCCGAGCGTCCTGTTCGTCGTGAGCCGCGGTGTCGCCCTCGGCCGCCGGGCGGCGCTGGCGACAGTCGTCGGCAACACCGCCGGCCTGCTCTGCCAGCTGCTCGTCGTGTCCGTCGGGCTCGGCTCGCTGCTCGCGCGCTCCGACGCGGTGTTCACGACGGTCAAGCTGATCGGCGCCGCCTACCTGATCGTGCTCGGCATCCGCGCGATCCGCCAGCGCACGTCGCTCGCGCGCTCGCTCAACCCGCTCGCCGTCGCGCCGCGCGACACCGCCCGGATCGTCCGTGAGGGCTTCGCCGTCGGCGCCACGAACCCCAAGGGCGTCGTCATGTTCACCGCGCTCGTCCCGCAGTTCGTCGAGCCCGCCCGCGGCCACGCGACGCTTCAGCTGGCGACGCTGGGCCTCATCTGCGCGCTCATCGGCCTGCTCTCGGACAGCAGCTGGGCGCTCGCCTCCGGCACCGCCCGTCAGTGGCTCGGGCGCTCCCCGAAGCGCCTGGAGCGCATGAGCACCGCCGGCGGCGTGACGATGATCGGCGTCGGAGCCGCGCTCGCGCTCACCGGCCGCCGCGGCTGAGCCCGCGACCGCCGGCGGCGATCGATGCCGTGAGCGCGCGGACGACGAAATCGATCGCCTCCCCGTGAACGTGGCCGGCCGAAGCGTCGCGCCTGGGCGCGCTCGTGAGCAGAGCCACGGCATCGGCAGAACATGAGGCCAGCCGGAATGCGAAGCTCACTTGGCCGGACGCCTGGGCGTCGCCGCCGATCGACCGCTGCCTGCCGACCACGCGGATCCTCACTGATCGACAGGTGCCCGACGCGACCCTCGTGTGCTGGAACGTCGCCGGCCGTATGCGCCGTCAGGTCGACCAGGCCGAGCGGGTGGCCGGCCTCTCCCCCGACATCGTGTGCCTGCAGGAGGTGACGCCCCGCACGGCCGGGTGGTGGACCGAGGGCCCGGTCTTGCGAAGGTCCTCACCCATGAGGCGGTGCATGCGCACCTGTGCGCCGTCCGGGGGCCGCGGCTCGTGTGCGGGGACCTCAACACGCCGCGGCGCGAGCATCCCGACGGCCGGGTGTGGACGTTCGCCCGGGATCGCTACGGGCGGCTGCGCGCCGACCGAGGCGAGCGTTGGGACGCCGCCGAGCTCGCGCTCATCAAGGGTCTCGAGCCCCACGAATTCGGCGACGCGTTCCGGTCACGTCACGGGCTGGCCCGACGAGAGCCGAGCTGGGTGTGGCGGCGCTGGGCGGCGGCTATCGGCTCGACCACCTCATCGTCTCCGCCGAGGTGACCGTTCCGGTCTGCGGCTATCTGCACGAGTGGCGCGACGAGGGCCTGTCCGATCACTCGCCGCTCGTTGCGCACGTCACGTGGGCGAGTCGCGCTGTCGAACCTGCTGCCGGTCGCGGAGAGCGCTGAGCATCCGGCGGAGGGCGGCAAGCCCCGCCTCGGTGTCCTCGGGGCGGCCGAACGTGATCTGTTGGAAGACCATCGAGTCAAGCGCGGCGAACACGGCGCGCGTGAGGCCGTCGTCGGCGTCGAGGCCGATGCGCCGCAGTTCGCGCCGGGTCGCCGCGCGGTACGTGGTGTAGAGGCCGCGGACCGCGTCGCGGAGTTCGGGACGGCGGCGCGCTTCGAGGATCAGCTCGAACTGGAACGCCTGGCCGTCGGCGTCGTCTTCGGCCATGCGAGGCAGGTCGTGCGCGAACTCATCGATCCGGCCACTGTCCGATTCCAGCGAGGAGGCGGCGAGCGAGTGCTCGACGGCGTGACCCAGGGCTTCTTCGATCATCGCGGCGCGGGAGCCGAAGTGCCGCGTGACGAGGCCATGCGTGACGCCTGCCTCGGCGGCGACCGCCCGGTAGGTGAGGCCGCGCAGCCCGTCGCGCGCGACGACGCGAATCGCGGCGTCGAGCAGCGCCGTTCGGCCTTGGCCGTAGCCGGGACGAGCGGGTTGGGGTTGGGCGGGCATCGGCTGAGCATATGACCGCCCGTCACAAGTATCCACTTGACAACGTTGGCAGTTGGATATATTCTGGCGGCCGTCAACTGACGTGAGGAGAGAGATGAGCGACTACGACGCGATCGTCGTCGGCGGCGGACACAACGGCCTGGTCGCGAGCTTCTACCTGGCGCGGGCAGGCCTCGATGTGGCGGTGCTCGAGCGGCGCGCGTTCGTGGGTGGGGCCTGTGCGACCGAGGAGCTGTTCGACGGCTACCGGGTGTCGTCGTGCGCCTACATCGCCTGGAACCTGCAGGAGAAGGTGGTGCGCGACATGCGGCTCGAGGACCACGGGCTCGACCGCACCCCGATCGACCCGGTGCCCACCCTCCTGTTCGAGGATCGGAAGCTGCTCGCGGTCTGGGCCGACACCGAACGAACGAAGCAGGAGGTCGCCCGCATCTGTCCGGCCGACGCCGAGCGGCTCGAGGAGTGGCTCGAGCTGTGGGAGCGCGCGGCCGGGATCGTGCATCCGTTCTTCCTGCGCCGGCCGCCGTCGATGCACGAGATCCGGGAGCACGCACGCTCGATCGGCGAAGAGCCGCTGCTCGATCGCCTGTTGTCGGCGTCGATCGCCGAGCTGGCCGGCGAGTACTTCACCGACCAGCGCATCGGCGCCGCGATGATGCTGATATGCGATGTCGGGGATCCGTACACGCCCGGCAGCGCGTGGGCGGAGGCATGGTGGCACACGAACGTCCCCAACGGCTCGGTCCCGTCGGTCGTGCGCGGCGGGATGGGCGGCGTCACCCAGGCGATGGCGACTGCGGCCCGGGAGGTCGGCGCGGAGATCCGAACCGACGCCGAGGTCGAGCAGATCCTCGTCCAGAACGGGGCCGCCTGCGGAGTTCGCCTTGCCGGAGGCGAGGAGTTGACCGCGCCGGTGGTGCTCTCGAACGCCGATCCGAAACGCACCTACCTGAGACTCCTCGCGCCTGACGATCTTCCGGACGGATTTCGCTCCCGGGTGAAGCGGATCTCCACGCAGGCGTCATATCTCAAGTTCCACGCGGTCCTCGACCGGCCACTTGACCTCTCACCGTACCTCGGTGATACGTTCGACCCCCGTTATTCGACGTACGTGACACTCGCGCCCCACGGCTTCGACTCGTATCGCACCGCCTGGGAGGACGCGCGGCGAGGCGAGCCGGCACGGGAGCCAGTCTGTCATCTGCAGGTGCCGACCGCGTACGACGACACGCTCACCGACGGCGACGGAGAGGTGGTGTCGATCTGGGCGCTCTACGCGCCGCCGCACCTGTCAGACGGAACCTGGGACGAGCGCCGTGAGCGCGTCGGCGAGGCTCTGATCGACCACGTCACGCGGTTCCTGCCGTCGTTCCGCCGTGACCTCCGCGAGTGGAGGCTGTACACCCCGGCCGACATCGAGCGGCGGACCGCGATCACCGACGGCTGTATCCGTCACGTGGACATGATCTCGTCCCAGCTCTACGACCAACGGCCGCTGCCCGACGCCGGCTACGCCTCGCCGGTTCCGGGATTGTGGCTGTGCGGCACCGGTACCCACCCGGGCGGCGAGGTCACCGGCGCGCCCGGCCACAACGCCGCTCACGCCGTTCTGGAGGCGATCGGCCGGCCGACGATCGCGGGACAGGCGGTGGCGTGATGAGCATGTCAGCAGATCCGGCCGTGGTCACCGTCGGCGAGGAGCAGTGGGAGCCGTTCTACGTCGACGGCGAGCGCATGGGCGACATGCACTGGCTGCGCCCGCCATCCGAGCACGCCCGCGGTCCGGTCGCCACGGTCTGGCGGGTGCAACCGGGCGACGCACCGGCGGAGATCGACTACCGCTTCGATGGCGATGAGCTGTGGCACGTGCTCGAGGGCGCGATCGACGTCACCTACGAGGACGGTCGCCGGTACACACTGTCGGCGGGCGACATCGGCGCGTTCCCCCGAGGCGGGCACGCGACCCTCCGACTGACCACGCCGTTCAAGAAGGCCTACATGGTCGCGTGACGGCCATCGACAGATTCGGAATTGGAGGAGAGGATGACTGACCCAGGCGCCGGCGGCCGCGGCATCGAAAGCGGCCGGGAACACCCATCGCAGCGGGGGGTCGCGCCGGACGAGAGCGAGCTCGAGAGCTTCGGCTATCGACCGGAGCTGCGGCGGGCGATCGGGGGCCTTGCGATGTTCGCGTCCACATTCGCGCTGCTCTCAGTGCTCGTCGGCTTCACCGCGCTCTACGGGCTCTCGTACACGTTCGCCGGTCCCGGATTGGTGTGGACCGTCCCGGTCGTGTTCCTGGGGATGCTCCCGGTCGCGCTGCTGTTCGCCGAGCTCGCCGGGAGCTTCCCGCTCGCGGGATCGATCTACCAGTGGTCGGAGCGGCTCGGCGGGAGGCGCTGGGGCTCGATGACCGGGTTCATCTACATCGGTGCGTGGCTGATCCTCTTCCCCGCCGTGGCCACCGGGCTGCAGACGACGCTCACCGCGATCTCGCCGACGTTCGAGCTGATCGGCCACGGGGTCCCCGGCATCTTCGACAAGGCGTTCGCCGAGAACGCGATCATCCTGGGCGGGATCCTGTTCGCGTTCACCACCGTCATCAACTACCTCAGCATCCGGCTGGTCGCGATCCTCGGCTACATCGGCCTCGCATCCGAGCTGCTCGGCGTCGCCGCCATCCTGGTGCTCACGCTCGCCCACATCAGCCGCGGACCCGCCGTCGACGTCCATTCACTCGGGCTCGGGAAGGGGCACGCCTGGGGCTACCTCGGCGCGCTGCTCGTCGCCGGATACCTCCCGTTCCTGAACTTCTTCGGGTTCGACCAGGCGGCGCAGCTCTCGGAGGAGAGCGCAGACCCTCGCAGGCACGCGCCGCGCAGCATCGTCCGCGCGCTTGCACTCAGCGCGCTGCTCACGTTCCTGCTGTGCCTCTTCATCCCGATGGCCGTCGGGAAGGTCGACGATCCCAACATCGGCACCGGCGGAATCGGCTACATCATCGTCTCGCTGTCGAGCGACGCCGTCGGCAAGGCCGTCCTCGCGATGGTGGCGATCGCGCTCATCTGCGCCGGCGTGGCCGGCCAGACGATCACGTCGCGGATGCTGTTCTCCGTGGCGCGCGACGGCCAGCTGCTCGGCAGCCGGATGCTCGGGCACGTCGACCGGCGCACCCGGACGCCGAGCGGCGCGATCGCGTTCAGCTTCCTCTTCGCCCTGGTGCTGCTCGCGGTCAACATCGGCAACCCCAAGGTCTTCGAGGCCATCATCGGCATCGGCACCGTGCTCGTGTACGTCGGCTATCTCGGGGTCGTCATCCCCGCGATCCGGGCACGGGTGACCAACCGCTGGGAGCCCGACCGGGCACACTTCAATCTCGGACGCTGGGGGCCTGCGGTGGCGATTGCCGGAGGTGTCTGGCTGGTGATCGGGGTTGTCAACTTCGGCTGGCCCCGCCGGGAGTACTACGGCACGGCGTGGTATCAGCAGTACAGCGCGATCATCGTCGTGGGCGCCGTGCTCATCCTCGGGGTGATCCACCAGCTGCTCGTGCGTCGCTCCGACGAGTCCGAGGCGATTGCCGAGCACCGTCCGAGCGCCGTCCCATCGGCGGACCCGGTCGCCCTCGCCGCCGGCGCCAGGGCGGCGTCGCCGGGCAACGCCCATGTCGAGTGAGGGTTGCGGCAGGCGCCCGGTGACCGGCGCGCCATCGTGCGTCGAGCGGAGCTGACAGAGTCTCTTGCGATGAATCGAGCGCGCGCGGCATGACGGACGCGCCGGCCACGCCAAAGCGCCAGGTCCGGCTGGTGCTCGTGCTGAGCGAGAACTGGACGCTCGTGGCGCCGGGCGATCTCCGCGCGCTCGTGCGGATGGCCCAGGAGGCGGAGGCGGCGGGGTTCGACGGCGTCATGATCAGCGAGCACGTCGTCCTCGGCGCGGGCGCCGACGCGGGCGGGCTGATGGCGAACCCGCGCGAGTACGCGCTGCCCGGCAACCAGGATCCGCGCACGCCGTGGCCGCACTCGCTGCTGCTGCTGAGCGCGATCGCGACGGTGACGAGCGAGCTGCGCCTGATCGCGAGCGCGATCATCCCGCCGCTGCGCCACCCGCTGCTCCACGCCCAGGAGCTCGCGACGCTCGACCGCCTCTGCGAGGGGCGGCTCGTCGTCCAGCCGACGGTGAGCTGGCACGCGGCCGAGTACCGGGCGCTCGGGGTGCCGTTCGGCGAGCGCGGGCGGCGGCTCGACGAGCACCTCGCCGCCTGGCGCGAGGTCTGGCGGAGCACGCCCGCGAGTTTCCATGGGCGCCACTACAGCTTCGACGACGTCTACCTGGAGCCGGGGCCATACCGGCCCGAAGGACCGCGGATGTGGTTCGGCGGCAGCTCGGTGCACCGCCGCCTCGTCGAGCGCCTGGTCGGCTACGGCTCGGGGTTCAATCCCCTCGGCCCGGTCAGCGACTCCGATCTCGCCCGCTTGCGCGAGGCGTTCGACGCCGCGGGACGCGACTGGGCCGAGGTCGAGATGGTCGGCGGGGTCCGCGGGCGTTTCCCCGCTCCGGACGCCGTCGCCGACCTCGCCGAGGCGCTCGAGAGCATCCCCCGCCAACTTGGCCAGGGGTTTCGCACGTTCTGCCTCAAGCCCTCGCAGTTCACCGACGACATCTCGCAGGTCGGCGCCGTCTGCCGCGAGGCGGTCGCGCGGACCGCGCGCCTGACCGCATAGCTCACCGGTCGCGACCGGCGCACTGGCCGGCGGCCCGGCTCAGGCGGCCGTCCGGCGCAGCATCTCGACCACCAGGAACGCGAGCTCGAGCGCCTGCTCGGTGTTCAGCCGCGGATCGCAGGCCGTGGCGTAGCGCGAGGCGAGCTGGCTGTGGGTGATCATCTGGGCGCCGCCCAGGCACTCGGTGACGTCCTCGCCGGTGTGCTCGACGTGGATGCCGCCCGGGTGGGTGCCGAGGCGCTGGTGGACCTCGAAGAAGCCCTCGACCTCGTCGATGATGCGCTCGAAGCGCCGGGTCTTGTGCCCGCTCGGGGACTCCTCGGTGTTGCCGTGCATCGGATCGCACTGCCAGACGACGCGGTGACCGGAGCGGGTGACCGCGTCGACGATCGGGGGCAGGCGATCACGGACGGCGTCGTTGCCCATGCGCGAGACGAGCGTCACCCGGCCGTCGACCCGATCGGGATCGAGGCGCCGCACGAGCTCCACCGCCTGCTCGGGGCTCACCGTCGGCCCGAGCTTGACCGCCACCGGGTTGGCGATGAGCGAGCCGAGCGCGACGTGGGCGCCGTCGAGCTGGCGCGTGCGGTCGCCGATCCACACGAGGTGGGCGGAGAGGAGGTAGAGCCGCTGGCCCTCGGGTCGCAGCAGAGCGCGCTCGTAGTCGAGCACGAGCATCTCGTGGCTCGCGTAGAGCTCGACCCCGCGCAGCGAGCTGTCGTCGACGCCGCACGCGGACATGAAGCGCAGGCTCCGGTCGATCTCGGTGGCGACGCGCGCGTAGCGCTCGCCGGCGGGGGAGCGGCGAACGAAGTCCATGTTCCATTCCTGAAGGTGGTGCAGGTCGGCGAGGCCGGCCCCCGTGACCGCGCGCGCGAGGTTCATCGCCGCGGCGGCGTTCGCATAGGCGCGGATCATCCGCCCCGGATCGTGGCGGCGGGCCTCCACGGTGGGCGCGAGCGCGTTGATCATGTCCCCGCGGTAGGAGGGCAGCCCGTCGGAATCGTGCTCGGCGCTGCGCGGCTTGGCGTACTGCCCGGCGAGCCTGCCGACCTTGACGACCGGCATCTCGGTCCCGTAGGTGAGGACGACGGCCATCTGCAGCAGCGTCCGGATCGTGCCGCGCAGCCGCGCCTCGGTGTTGTCGTCGAACGTCTCCGCGCAATCGCCGCCCTGCAGAAGGAACGCCTCGCCCCGAGCGACCGCCCCGAGCCGCGCCTGGAGGGTGTCGACCTCGGTGGCGACCGCGATCGGCGGCACGGCGCTGAGCACGTGGCGCACGCGGGCCGCCTGCTCGGCGTCCGGCCACGTCGGCTGCTGGGCGGCGGGACGGCTGAGCGCGTCCGCGACCGCGCCCGCGAACGCCGGTGGCAGCGGCGCGTGCTCGGGCTCGAGGACGGGCGCCAGCTCGACGGTCCAGCTCATGCGCTCACTGTACGTCCTGGGGCCGGCACGGCGGTGTGGCCGGGACGGCCTGCGTCAGCTCTGCGGCTGCGCGCCCGGCAGGTCCCGGTCGCTGTGCGGCGAGGACGGACCGTGGTCGATCGTGCGGTGCACGACCCCTTCCGCGCGGCCGACGATGATGTCGTCGACAAGCTCGGGACCGAACAGGCCGTGGCCGAGGACGCCCGGCAGGCCGTCGAGCTGATCGGACAACGTGCGCGGATCCGACAACCGCGCATGGACGTCCGCGAGCAGGCCGCCGTTGAGCGTCGGCTCGGGCGAGCGCAGCACGACCTCGCCGAACCGGCGGAGATCCTCGAGCGTCGCGGCGGCGCCGAACGAGAGCACCTCGACCGGCACCGCGCGCCCGAGCCGCCTCACCTCCTTGCGCGCCGAGCCGATCACGATGAAGCGGCTGGAGTTCGCGGCGACGATCTTCTCCCGCACGTGGGCGCCGCCGCCGCCCTTGATGAGCCAGCCGTCCGGGGCGATCTCGTCGGCGCCGTCGATCGCGACGTCGAGGTGGGCGATGTCGTCGAAGCGTTCGATCGGGATCCCGAGCCGCGCGGCGAGCGCCTCGGTCGAGTCCGACGTGGCGACGAACGTGTGGCCGGCCGCGCGCTCGGCGAGGACCGGCAGCAGGTGCGCGACGGTCGTGCCCGTGCCGAGGCCGACGATCGCTGCGTCGGGGACAAGCTCGGCGGCCGCGCGGGCCGCCGCGCTCATCTGGGCGTCGTCGTCGGCTCGGGCAGCGCCGGCGCGGACTCCGCTGACCATGCGCCGGACGATAGACCGGAGGTCGCGTAGCGGACGAACTCGCGCGGGTGCAGCGCCTTCGAGTAGAGCCAGCCCTGGATGATCGGGCAGGAGAGCTCGCGCAGGTGGGTGAGCTGCTCGGGATGCTCGACCCCTTCGGCGACGATGTCGAGGCCGTCGCCCTGGGCGACGTCGATGATCGCCTGCGTGACGCGCGAGGCGGTGGCGCTCTCGCAGATCTCGTCGATCAGCGCCTTGTCGATCTTCAGCCGGTCCAGTCGGCCGAGGCGCGCGAGCTGCGAGAGCGAGGACTGGCCGACGCCGAAGTCGTCGATCGCCAGCCGCACCCCGATCCGCTTGAGGCGGTCGAGCGTGATGTGGGAGGCCGAGCGATCGACGACCGCGGTCTCGGTCACCTCCAGGCAGACGAGCCGCGCCGGCATGCCGGTCTCCTCGAGGATCTGCTCGATGACCGTCGGGAGCTCGTCGTCGATCGCCTGGGGTGACAGGTTGACCGACACGACGAGCTCCGCCAGCGGCGGCTCGGCCCGACGCCACGCGGCGGCCTCGCGGCAGGCGAGGCGCAGCACGTGGGTCGTGAGCGCGCCGATCAGGCCGGTGCGCTCGGCAAGCGGGATGAAGGTCGAGGGCGGGATCTCGCCACGCTCGGGATGGCTCCAGCGCGCGAGCGCTTCACAGCCGACGACGCGGCCGTCGCGGACGTCGACCTGCGGCTGGTAGTGGGCGATGAGCTCGCCGTGCTCGATCGCGTGGCGCAGGTCGGCCTCCAGCGCGCGGCGCTCCATCACCTCGCTGCGCATCTGGGCGTCGAACCAGCGGGTGCGGTCCTTGCCCTCGAGCTTTGCGTCGTACATCGCCAGGTCCGCGTCGCGCAGCAGCGACTCGATCGAGTCGCCGGTCGCGTCCGCCATCGCCAGGCCGATCGACACCGTGATCTGCCGCTCGACCCCGCCGAGCCGGAACGGCGCCTCGAGCGCGCCGGCGACGCGCTGCGCCGCCTCCTCGACGGTCGCGGAGGAGACCTCGGTGAGGCAGCACACGAACTCGTCGCCGCCGAAGCGGCCGAGCAGGTCGGTCGAGCGGGTGACCGAGCGCAGCCGGTCGGCGATCGCCACGAGCAGCTGGTCGCCCGCGCCGTGGCCGAGCGAGTCGTTGACGACCTTGAAGTCGTCGATGTCGATGAAGAGCACGGCCGTCTGACCCGGCTCGACGACGGCGAGCTCGTTCTTCACCTGCTCGGAGAACGAGCGGCGGTTGAGCAGCCCGGTGAGCGCGTCGTGGCTCGCCTGGTGCATGAGGTTCGCCTCCGCCGCGCGCCGGCGCGACACGTCGACCGTCTGCAGGATCGCGGCGACGCCCTCGCCGAGGTCGGTGAGCTCGAGGTGCTTGCACAGCAGCCAGCCGCGGGTGCCGTTCGCGCGCATCACCTGGTGCTCGCGCTCCGGACCGTCGATCGATTCCGCCCACTCGCCTCGGGCGGTGATGCGGTCCTCGTCGCACAGGAAGTCGAACCACGGTCGGCCGAGGAGCTCGGCCGGGGTGGTGCGCAGCGAGGACGCAAGCGCATGGTTGGCGTGGACGATCACCCCGTCGGGGTCAAGGAGCGCGGAGCCGTTCGGCGCGCTGTCGAACGCGCGCTGGAACCGGCGCGTGACCTGGAGCGCGCGCTCGGAGGCCTCCTGCTCACGGGCACGGGCGCGGCTCGACGCGCGCCACACGACGAGCTGCGTGAGCGCGAGCGCCGCGATGAACCCGCCGTGGATCCCCGCCCACAGCCACGGGTCGTGCATCGCCGCCATGCTCCCGAACACCCGTCCGGGCGCCCAGGCGCTCATCAGGCCATGCTGCAGCACGACGAAGGCGAACGCCAGCGCGTACGGGAGCGCCGCCTCGTACAGGGCGAGCGCGCCGACCATCACGAAGTAGTGAAAGTGAGCCTCGGTCGTCCCGTGCCACAGCCACACGAGCGCGGCCGAGCACGAGAGCAGCGCGAGCGCGCAGAACGAGGCCCGCACCGTCCTGCCGAGTCGCACGGGCACCGCGCAGAGCCCGAAGAGAGCCGCGGGCGCGCAGACGACGAGCGCCTTCCACAGCGGCCAGCCCATGCCGATCCCGAAGATCGGAAGCGCGATCAGATGCGCGGCCAGCAGCCACAACAGGCCCCGGTGGCGCGTGCGGAACTCGTCCTCGGGGAGCGGCGGGCCGGTTCGCAGGCTGACGTGAGTCCTCACCCGACGGTGCTCGGCAGCAGCCGCGGAACCCTGAGCGGCGATTGAGTCAGAATTCTGACATCTCACTGACAATGACGCTCCCGGGCGCGATCGTCGATCATGGGGGGGTGAGCGACTTCCAGAGCACCCCGCCGCGCCCCGGCCTGTCGGACCGCGCGACGGTCCTCGCCCACCTCGGGCGGCTGATCGACGAGGCGTGGAGCTCGTTCGACGAGCCGCGCGTGTCCGAGCCCGAGCTGTCGGCGGAGCTCACCGCGCGGCTCCGGACGCCGCTGCCCGAGGAGCCGGGCGAGGAGGACCAGGCGCTCGCCGACGCGGTGGCCACGCTCGAGGCCTCGGTGTCGCCGTCGCGGCCCCTGTACCTCGCCTACATCGGCTCGACCGGGCTCGAGGTCGGGGTGCTCGCCTCGGCGCTCGCCGCGACGTACGACACGAACCTCGCCGCCGCCGCCGGCGGGGCGGAGCTGATCGAGCAGCAGACGCTCGAGTGGCTCGCCCAGTTCGTGCGCTACCCGTTCGGCGAGGGGACGTTCACGAGCGGCGGCATGACCTCGAACCTCACCGCGATCCTCGTCGCCCGGGAGCGGGCGCTTCCCGGCTCACGCGCGGACGGCCTGTCCGGCCGGCGCGCTGCGGTCTACTGCTCGGACGAGGCTCACTACTCGGTCGTGCGCGCGGTCGAGGCGGCGGGCCTCGGTGCCCGCTCGGTGCGGCGGATCCCGATCGACGCCCAGCGGCGGCTGCGCGCCGACGCGCTCGCCGCGGCGCTGGAGCGCGACCGTGCGGACGGCGTCGTGCCGGTCGCGGTCGTCGCCACCGCGGGCACGACGCTCACGGGCGCGATCGATCCGCTCGATCGGGTCGCCGACCTCTGCCGGGAGCACCGCACGTGGATGCACGTCGACGGCGCCTACGGCCTGCCGGCGGCCGCCACCGACACCGCGGGCCCGCTGTTCGCCGGCGTCGCGCGCGCCGATTCGGTGACGGTCGATGCCCACAAGTGGCTCGGGGTGCCGAAGAGCTGCAGCGCCGTCCTGTTCCGCGAGCGCGGCTCGCTCGTCACCGCGTTCGGCCACCAGGAGCGCTACATGCTCCACGAGGGCGACATCGCGAATCCGGTCGACCGCACGTTCGAGTACTCGCGGCCGCTGCGCTCGCTGCGGCTGTGGATGGCGTTTCGCATCCACGGGGCCGACCAGTACCGCCGCTGGATCGAGGGCACGCTCGGCCACGCGCGTGAGCTCGTCCGCCTCATCGAGGGGTCGGACGACTTCGAGCTGCTCCACGAGCCGATGCTCTCGACGGTCTGCTTCCGGCACGTGCCGCCGGGCGTCACCGACCTCGACGCGCACAATGGCCGGCTCGGCCGCGCGATGCAGACCGACGGGCGCGTCTTCCTCGCGCCCGCCGCGATCGACGGCATGACCTGCCTGCGCGCCTGCTTCGTCAACTTCCGCACGCGCGCCGACGAGGTGCCGACGATCGTCGAGGTCGCGCGTGCGATCGGCGGGGCCCTGGCGGGCGACCACCGCTGATGCGGGTCGCGCTCTTCGTCACCTGCCTGGCCGACACGCTGTTCCCCGACACCGCGAGGGCGACGGTCGCGCTGCTCGAGCGCCTCGGCGTCGCCGTCGACTTCCCCGCCGCGCAGACGTGCTGCGGGCAGATGCATGTGAACACGGGCTACGGGCACGAGGTGCTGCCACTCGTGCGGCGCTTCGTGCGCTCGTTCGCCGACGCCGAGCTGATCGCTGCGCCCTCCGCGTCGTGCGTGGCCACCGTGCGGGAGGAGTACCCGCGCCTTGCGGCACAGGCGGGCGACGCGGGACTCGAGCGCGAGGTGCGGGCGCTCGGCCCGCGCGTGCTCGAGCTCACCGAGCTGCTCGTCGACCGGCTCGGCGTCGTCGACGTCGGGGCCGTCTTCCCGCACGCGGTCGCCTACCACCCGACGTGCCACTCGCTGCGCACGCTGAGGCTGGACGACCGGCCGCTGCGGCTGCTCCGCGCGGTCCGCGGCCTCGAGCTCTGCGAGCTGCCCCGCGCCGCCGAGTGCTGCGGCTTCGGCGGCACGTTCGCCGTCAAGAACGCCGACACCTCGCTTGCGATCGGCGAGGGCAAGGTGGGGGCGATCCTGGAGAGCGGCGCCGAGTACTGCGTCGCGGTCGACAGCTCCTGCCTCATGCACATCGGCGGCATCCTGAGAAGGCGGCGGCTCGGGCCGCGGCCGATCCACCTCGCCGAGCTGCTCGCCCGCACGGGAGCGACCGGGTGAGCGATCCGCTCGCCGCCGGACCGGAGTTCCCGCAGGCCGCGCGCGCCGCGCTCGGCGACGCGCAGCTGCGCCGCAACCTCGCGCACGTCACCCACTCGATCCGCGCCAAGCGCGCCGCGGCGGTCGCCGAGCTCCCGGACTGGGAGGCGCTCCGCGAGGCCGGCCGCGCGATCAAGGCCGAGACGATGCGCCACCTCGACGAGCACCTCGAGGCGCTCGAGCGCTCCGTGACGGCCGCCGGCGGCGTCGTGCACTGGGCGCGCGACGGCGAGGAGTGCAACCGCATCGTCGGCGGTCTGATCGCCGCCCGGGGCGCGACCGAGGTCGTCAAGGCGAAGTCGCTGACGACCGAGGAGATCGGCCTGAACGAGGCGCTTCAGGCGCGCGGCGTCCACGCCTGGGAAACCGACCTCGCGCAGCTCATCGTGCAGCTCTCCGGCGACACCCCGTCGCACATCCTCGTACCGGCGATCCACCGCAACCGCGCCCAGATCCGCGACCTGTTCCGCGCCGAGCTGCCCGGCGCCGGCCCGGAACTGTCGGACGACCCCGGCGCGCTCGCCGAGGCCGCGCGGGTCCACCTGCGCGAGCTCTTCCTGCGCGCCCGCGTCGGGATCAGCGGCGCGAACTTCGCGGTGGCGGAGACGGGGACGGTCGCGGTCGTCGAGTCCGAGGGGAACGCCCGCATGTGCACGACGCTGCCCGAGGTCCTCATCACGGTGATGGGGATCGAGAAGGTGATCCCCGCGTGGCATGACCTCGAGGTCTACCTGCAGCTGCTGCCCCGCTCCTCGACCGCCGAGCGGATGAATCCCTACACGACGCTGTGGACCGGCGTCGACCCGGCGGACGGACCGCGCGAGTTCCACCTCGTGTTGCTCGACAACGGCCGCAGCGCCGCGCTCGCCGACGAGGTCGGCCGCCAGGCGCTCCACTGCATCCGCTGCTCGGCGTGCCTGAACGTCTGCCCGGTCTACGAGCGCACCGGCGGCCACGCCTACGGCTCGACGTATCCGGGGCCGATCGGCGCGATCCTCACCCCGCTGCTCACCGATCTGCGCGCCGGTGCGACGCTCCCCTACGCCTCCAGCCTGTGCGGCGCCTGCTACGAGGTCTGCCCGGTGAAGATCGACATCCCGCGCGTGCTCGTCCACCTCCGCGGCCGCGTGGTGCGCGAGGGGGCGCACGGGGAACCCGGCGAACGCGTCGCGATGAGCGCGCTCGCGCGCATGTTCGACCACCCGCGGACGTACGCGGCCGCGCAGCGCCTCGCCGCGCTCCTCACCGCGCCGTTGCGGCGGCGGGGTCGGACGATCACGCGTCTGCCGGGGCCGCTCCGGGGCTGGACGAGCGCGCCGGGCGGTGGGGACGCGGGGCGCGACCTGCCGCCGCCGCAGCCGAGCTTCCGGGAGTGGTGGAGGCGCAACCGCCCGTGAGCGATGGAGTCCATGAGCGGGCGGCTCCCGTGAGCGACGCCCGAGCGGAGATCCTCGGCCGAATTCGCGCCGCGCTCGCCGACGTCGAGCAGGATGACGCGCGCGTCGAGATCCCCCGTGAGTACGGTCGGGGCGGCTCGCTCGACAGGGGCGCGCTCGTCGAGCTGCTCGTCGAGCGGATCCGCGACTACGCGGCCGAGGCCGAGCCCGTCGCCGTCGCTGACGTGGGGCGTGGGGTGCGCGACGCGTGCGACCGGCTCGGCATCGGACGCCTGCTCGTTGCGCCCGGTGTGCCGCGGACCTGGTGGCCTGGCGGTGCGGGGGAGGGCGACGACCGATCGCTGGCCGGGGACGACGAACGACCGCGGGCCGAGGAGGACGACGGCCGGCCCGCCGCCGCCCTCGACGCGGTCGACGGCGTGCTCACCGGCTGCGCGCTGGCGATCGCCGAGACCGGGACGGTCGTGCTCGATGGTCGCCCGCCGTGCGGCCGGCGTGCGCTCACGCTGGTGCCCGACCGCCACATCTGCGTCGTGTCGGCCGAGCAGATCGTGGAGCGGGTCCCGGAGGCGATCGGCGCCCTGCGCGAGCGGGTCCTCGCCGAGGGCGCCCCGGTCACGTTCGTCTCGGGGTCCTCCGCGACCTCCGACATCGAGCTTGAGCGGGTCGAGGGCGTTCACGGTCCGCGGCGCCTGCTCGTGCTCGTCGCAGGCTGATCGCCGCGGTCGGCAGGCGGGCGCCGAGCTCAGGCCCGCGCCGGAGCGGGCAGCTCCGCCCACAGGTCGTCCGGGATCGGCGTGCGCAGCCAGGCGAGGTTCTGCCGCACCTCGGCGGCGCTCCCCATGCCGGCGAGCACGCACGCGGTCGCCGGATGGCGCAGCCCGAAGCGGAGTGCCGCCGCGGGCAGCGCGACGCCGTGGCGTGCGCATATCCGCGCGCATGCGCGGGCGCACGCCATCACGTCGGCGGGCGCCCTGGCGTAGTCGAATCGCGCGTCCGCCGGGATGTCCGCCGAGGCGAGCAACCCGGAGTTGAACGGGGCGGCGACGACGGCGGACACGCCGCGCGCGGCGCACTCGTCAAGCAGGGTCGCCGCGGTGCGGTCGATGAGCGTGAAGCGCCCGGCGGCGAGCACGACGTCGATGTCGGTCTCACGCACGAACCGCCGCAGCGGCTCGGCGAGGTTCATGCCGACGCCGACGGCGCCGATCACGCCCTGCTCACGGAGCGCGACGAGCGCCGGGACCGCCTCGTGCACGGCCTGCTCCATGTGCTCCTCGGGGTCGTGGACGAGGAGCACGTCGACACGGTCCAGCCCGGCCCGCTCGAGGCTGTCGTGCAGCGAGCGGCGCACGCCCTCGGCCGAGTAGTCCCGCCGGCGCCGGAGCGCGTCGGGCACCGCAAAGCCTCCGATATCCAGGTCGCTGCCGCGCGGCGCCGGGTTTGGTTCGAGCACCCGCCCGACCTTCGTCGAGACGACGAACTGCTCGCGCGGGCGACCGGCGAGCGCGCGGCCGAGACGCCGCTCGGCGAGCCCGAGCCCGTAGTGGGGCGCGACGTCGAAGTAGCGCACACCGCCCTCCCAGGCGGCGTCGACCGCGTCCGTGGCCTGCTCGTCGCTGCGCGCCTCGTACAGGTTGCCGAGGAGCGCCGCGCCGAAGCCGAGCTCGCTGACCCGCACCCGCGTGCGTCCGAGCGGCCGCGTTCTCACGACCGCCCCGCCGCCGTCCGGCCCGGGCCTCGCGACCTCATCGGCGGGTCGCGCCCAGCCCGTACACGCGCTCCGCGACCCCGCCGAAGACGAGTGAGCGTTCGTCCGGCCCCCACTCGGCCAGCCACGCCTCGGTCGCCGCGATCGTCGCGTCGTAGCCACCGCCGAGCCGGCAGACCGGCCAGTCGGAGCCGAACATGAGCCGTTCGGGGCCGAACTCCTCCATCAACGTGCGCGCGAACGGTCGCAGCGACTCGACGGTCCAGTCGGTGCCGCCCGCCTCGCTCGTGAGCCCCGAGAGCTTGGCGACGAGGTTGTCATGCCGCGCGAGCGCGCGGATCGCCCGGCGCCACTCGTCCGACACGGGCGCGGACACGTCCGGTTTGGCGCCGTGGTCAAGCACGAACCGCAGCTCGGGGAGCGCCGCGACGGTCTCGATCACGCTCGCCAGCTGCGGCGGGCGCACGAGGAGCTCGTAGACGAGCCCCGCCTCGGCGACCGCGCCGAGGCCGCGGCGCACGTCCGGACGGCACAGCCATCGGGGGTCGTCCTCCTCCTGCACCTGGTGGCGGATGCCGACGAGCGCTGCGCCGCCCGCGCCCGCCCGCAGCGAGCGAAGCCGTGCCCCCACGTCGGCCGCGCACAGGTCGACCCAGCCGACGACGCCCGCCACCCGCCCGGTCGCCGATGGGCGAGAACCCGCTCGTCCCTCGAGGAGGAGACGAACCGTGCGCCCCTCGTCGTGGGCCGCGGTCCCCGCCTCGCCGTGCGTCGCAGCGAGCGACAGGAGCTCGGGCGTTTCCTCCGGCACGCACACCGTCTGCACGAGCACGACGGCGTCGATCCCGTGTGCGTCGAGCGAGGGACCGAGGTCGGCCAACCCGAACGACCGTCGCAGCGCGGGCAGCGACGCCGTCCACGGCTGCTCGCGCACGGCGAGGTCCCAGACGTGGACGTGGCCGTCGACGCGCATCGTGCGCCGTTCACGCCCGCCGGAGCCGGCCGGCCCGCCCGGCTACCGAGCCCGGGGGCGCAGCCGCAGGCCGGACATGCCTCCGTCGACGGCGATCCAGGTGCCGGTCGTCGAGCCGGAGCGCGGGGAGGCGAGGTAGGCGATCGCGTCCGCCACCTCCTCGGCGGACACGAGCCGCCCGTGCGGCTGTCGAGCCTCCAGCGCCGCCCGCTCGGCGGCCGGGTCATCGGTGCGCTCGAGCAGGCGCCCGATCCATGGCGTGTCCGCGGTTCCGGGGTTGACGGCGTTGACGCGGATCCCCTCGAGCAGCAGGTCGGCGGCCATCGCGAGCGTCATCGAGAGCACCGCCCCCTTGCTCGCCGAGTAGAGCACCCGGTCGGGCAGGCCGGCGGTCGCGACGATCGACGAGGTGTTGACGATCGCCGCATGCCGGGACTCGCGCAGCGCCGGCAGCGCCGCTCGCGCGACCCGCACCATCCCGACGACGTTGACGTCGTAGACCCGGTGCCACTCATCGTCGTCGTTGTCCTCGACCCCGCCCTGCGCGCCGATGCCGGCGTTGTTGACGAGGATGTCGAGGCCGCCGAGCGCGCCGACCGCCTCCCCGACGGCGCCGCGCACCGCGCCGTCGTCGCCGACGTCCGCGCGGACGAGCCGGAACCCCTCCGGCGCCCGCTCGGCGAGATCGAGCACCGCGACCGCGGCGCCGAGCTCAGCCAGGCGTCGCGCCGTCGCCAGGCCGATGCCGGAGGCGCCGCCCGTCACCAGGGCCCGCAGGCCGTCCATCTCTGCCATCTCCATGTCCTCCGGGTCGTGGGTTTGTGGGTCGTGATGCGTTGCGCCGCCGTGGGCAGGGCCGGGGTCGTGGCGAGCGCGCCGCCGTATGGGGTTGTGTGGTGCCGACGCCTGCGGTCGCCCGGTCAGACGCCGTCCGGCCCTCACTCGACGGTCTCGGCGCCGCCCACGATCCGGGCGATGACGAGCGCGACGAGGATCACGGAGCCGTTGATGGCGTCGATCCAGTAGCTCGAGACGTTCGCGAGGTTGAGGATGTTCTGCACGATCCCGAGCAGGATCACGCCGCTCGCGGCGCCGACCATGTTGCCACGCCCGCCGCGCAGGGACACGCCGCCGATCACCGCGGCGGCGAACACCGGGAAGATGATGCCCTCGCCGTAGCCCTGGGTGGCGGTCACCGCCGAGACGCGCCCGGCCTCCATCAGGCCGCCGATCGCGGCGAGCACGCTTCCCGCGACGTAGCAGCCGATCCGTATCCGGTCGACGTTGATGCCGGCTGCGCGGGCGGCGTTGATGTTGCCGCCGACCGCATAGACCGCCCGGCCGTGGCGGTGATAGCGCAGGAACAGGCCGGCGAGCACGAACACGAGCGCGCACGCGATCAGCGACACCGGAAAGCCGTTGATCTGCGCGGCGCCGAGGTCGGTGAACGACGCCGGGAACGAGAACAGAGACTGGCCCTTGACGATCCCGTTCTGCAGCCCCTCGAGCACGATCACCATCGCGAGCGTGACGATGAAGCCGTTCAGCCGCGCCTTGACGATGAGCAGCCCGTTGACGAGCCCGACGATCATCCCGACGGCCACGAGCACGACCAGACCGAGCGCGGGCGCGATCTGGGTGCCGAACCCGAAGTCGGCGGTGGGCAGGATGAGCGCGCCGGCGAGCATCGGCGCGAAGCCGTAGGTCGACTCGAGCGACAGGTCCATGCCGCCGGTGAGCAGGATGAGCGACTCGCCGACGACGATCACGCCGAGCGCGGAGATCTGCTGGCCGATGCCCGTGAGGTTCGAGCCGGTGAGGAACGCGGGGCTGACGATCGAGCCGACGATCACGAGCACGACGAGCGCCGGCAGCAGTGCCACCTCGCGCACGAGGTTGACTGTCGCGCCGCCGAGCCCGAGCCCGCCAAGCATGCCGCCCGGCCCCGCGAGCGCCCGCGTTGCTCCCGCCCCGCTCTCGGTTGTCTTCTGCATGTCAGTCATCGTGTTCGTCGCCTGCCCTCCCGTTGCCTGGATCGTGTGCCTCGATGCCCTCCGTGGCCGCGATCAGCCGCTCGCGGTCGTACGGCGGGGTGAGCTCGTCTGCCACCTGGCCGCGCACGAGGACGACGATCCGGTCCATCGCCATCACGTCGTCAAGCTCGTCGGAGCAGATGACGAGCGCCGCGCCGGCCCGCCGCGCCTCCTCGCCGAGCGCCTGCAGCAGCAGCGCCTTGGCGGCGACGTCGACGCCGCGCGTCGGCGTCACCGCGACGATCACCGACGGCCCGTGGATGAGCGCGCGGCCGACGACCACCTTCTGCTGGTTGCCGCCCGAGAGCTCGCCGACCGGCTGGTCGAGGCCGGAGGCGACGAGCGAGAGTCGCTCGGCGAGGGGAGCGGCCGCCCGCCGCCGGGCCTCGGGGCGGAGCACCCCGAGGCGACTCGACAGCCGGCGAGCGATCGACAGCGTCTCGTTCTCGGCGATGCTGAGCATCGGCACGAACCCCTCGGCGGCGCGGTCGGCGGGCACGTAGCCGATCCCGGCGCGCAGCGCCGCGCCACGGTCGCCTGCGCGGATCCGCCGGCCGTCGACCGCGACCTCGCCGGAGTCGGCCGGCTCCATGCCGGCGATCACGCGGCCGAGCGTCCCCACGCCGGCGCTGAGCAGCCCGGTGACCCCGACGCGCTCGCCCGGCGCCACCCGGAGCGAGACGCCGCGAACCGATCCCTGCCGCGAGCCCCGCGTCAACTCGTTCACCGACAGTCGTGCGTCGGTGTCGGGGCGCTCGGGCTGCTGGCGCCCGTCCGCTCCCTCGAGCCCGTCCGTCCCCTCGAACCCGTCCGCAGGCGCGGCGTCCCCGACCATCAGGCTCACGAGCTCGTCCTTGGTGAGCTCCTCGGCAACGGCGTCGCGGACGACCGCGCCGTCGCGCAGCACGGTGATGTCGTCGCAGATCTCGAACACCTCCTCGAGGTGGTGGGAGATGTAGAGGACCGCGACCCCGCGCTCGGTGAGCGCCCGGACCCGCTCGAACAGCGTGCCGATCGCCGAGCGCTCGAGCGCCGCCGTCGGCTCGTCGAGCAGCAGGCAGCGGGTGCCCGCGGCGAGCGCGCGGGCGATCTCCACCACCTGGCGCTGATCGACGGCGAGCTCCTCGCAGCGGGCCGTGGGGTCGATGTCGAATCCCCACTCGTCCATGATCTGGGCGGCCGTCCGTCGCATCCCGGTCCAGTCGACGCGACCGGACCGCGTCCGCGGGCGGCCGAGGAACACGTTCTCGGTGACCGTGAGCGCCGGGATCACCATCGAGTGCTGGTAGACGGTGGCGATCCGCTCGCGCCAGGCGCGGACGTCATGCGTGCTCGGCGCGGGACGCCCGTCGAAGCGCACGCTGCCGCCGTCGGGAGCGAACAGTCCGCTGAGGATCGCGACGAGCGTCGACTTGCCGGCGCCGTTGCGGCCGACGAGCCCGAGGCAGCGGCCCGCCTGCAGCCGCACGCCGACCTCGCGCAGTGCCTGGGTCGATCCGAAGCGCTTGGAGATCCCCTCCGCCTGCAGGACCGGCGCCTCGCCGTTCGCGTTCATCGCCCGCTCCCGCTCATGAGACCTTGCACACGCCGCCGTGCCTGGCGCCGTACTGGTTGCCCCACAGCGACCTGTCGGTGACCGCGACGGTGTGGATGCGTCCGGGCAGGCCGTCGACCGGGTGCGCGACCTTCAGCGTCGTCGCCCTGCGGGTGACGAACGGCGCGTTCACCGGATCGGTGAGGTTCGTGTCGTGGCGGTAGGTGATCCTCTCGATCCTCCCGCCGCCGCGGGCGCGCTCGCCGGCGTGGACGGTCACCCCGGTCGCGGCGTCCCTGGCGTAGACGAGCGCGTCGCGGGCGTAGAGCGTCGCCGGCTGCGATTGGGACGCCGCGAGGATTCCCTTGCGGATGTCGCACATCTCGAACGGGACGCCGTCGTCGGACACGAGCATCGTCTTGCCGAGCAGGCCCTTGCTCCTGAGGATCGGCAGGATGCCCGTGTCGGGCGGCGACCACTGCGAGTAGATCGCCTTCAGCTGGCTCCCATGCGCGTTGATCGCGTTCTGGGCGTCGGTCACCGCCGTGCCGTCGACCCACACCGTCGGGCTGCCGAGCACGTGCACCTTGGGGTCGTTGGCCTTCATGCAGGCGTCGAAGGCGTTCGTGCGGTCGGCGCCGTTGGAGGAGGTGAGGTCGCCCTCCAGATCCTCGACGTAGCCGGAATGGACCTTCGAGGCGATCTCCGCGCAGGCGTTCTGGCCGTACGCGAGGTTCGAGGCCCGCACGACCATGTACACCTTGCCGACGCCGACGACCGTGTCGACCGAGACGAGCTTGACGTCGTGGGCGTTCGCATAGCTGATCGCCGGCCCGAGGCTCGTCGCGGTCTCGGGGTTGACGATGATCGCCTTCGCGCCCTCGTTGACGAGCTCCTGGATCTGCTGGTTCTGGGTGGCGGCGTTCGTGCCCGCGATATCGGGCCCGAGCAGCCTGATTCCCATCTGTCTGGCGTATTGCCTCTCATACCCGATGTAGGCCGACCAGAAGTCGGTGTTGTCGAGCGTGAGGTCGACGCCGATCGTCACCGTGCGATGGGCCGAGACGGGGTGCCGATCCGGGGTTCCGGAGGCCCCCGCGAAGTTGCCCGCGCCGGTCGTCACCGAGCATCCGGCCGTGCATGCTGCGGCGAGCCCGCAGGCGACCGCGCTCGCCAGCCGCCGGCTCATCGCGTCACCTCGGCGACCGCCTGCGCCCCGTGCGCGTGGGCCTCGATCGTCCCCGGACGCAGCTCGGTGCTCGCCCCGGGCTGAAGCGGCGCCCGGTAGCGCCCATTGCGGACGATCGCCGGATCGACGAAATGCCCGTGGAGGTGGTCGACGTACTCGATCCAGCGGCCCTCCTCCGTGCCGGCGAGCGCGACGTGGTCGAACATCGCGAGGTGCTGGACCGCCTCGCAGAGTCCGACGCCGCCGGCGTGCGGGCAGACCGGCACGCCGTATTTCGCGGCGAGCAGCATGATCGCGAGGTTCTCGTTGACGCCCGCGACGCGGCAGGCATCGATCTGGCAGACGCCGATCGCGCCGGAGGCGAGCAGCTGCTTGAACACGACGCGGTTGGCGGCGTGCTCGCCGGTGGCGACGCGCACGGGCGCGACGGCCTCCGCAACCGCGCGGTGGCCGAGCACGTCGCTCGCGCTCACCGGCTCCTCCGCCCAGTGCACGCCGTGCGCGGCGAGCCGGCCGATGTCGGCGATCGCCTCGGCAACCTCCCAGCGCTGGTTGGCGTCGATCGAGAGCAGCACGTCGGGGCCGACGAGCTCCCGCACCATCGCCACCCGGCGCTCATCGTCGTCGATGTCGGCGCCGACCTTCAGCTTGAGGTGGCGAAACCCGTCCTCGAGCGCGGCGCCGGCGAGGCGCGCGACCTTCTCGTCCGAGTAGCCGAGCCACCCCGCCGAGGTCGTGTACGCGGGCAGCCCGTCGCGCAGGAGCGCACGCTCGCGCTCTCCGCGTCCGGGCGCCGCGTCGCGCAGCAGGGCGAGCGCCTCCTCGGGGGTGAGCGCGTCGGTGATGTGGCGGAAGTCGACGAGTGCGACGAGCTCCTCGGGGGTCATGTCGGCAAGCAGCTTCCACAGCGGCTTGCCGGCCCGCCGGGCGGCGAGGTCCCAGACGGCGTTGATGACCGCGCCGATCGCCATGTGCACGACCCCGCTCTCGGGGCCGAGCCACCGCAGCTGGCTGTCGTGCACGAGCCGGCGGGAGAAGGCGCCCATGTCGGCGAGGGCGTCGGGGACCGCCCGACCGAGCACGAGCTCCTCGACCGCCCGGACCGCGGCCACGGCGACCTCGGTGCCGCGACCGATCGTGAACACGAACCCGTGCCCGGCCTCGCCCGCCGAGGTGCGCACGGTCAGGTATGCGAGCGAGTAGTCGGGATCCGGGTTCATCGCGTCGGAGCCGTCGAGCTGCGCCGACGTCGGAAAACGCAGGTCAGCCAGCTCGAAGCGCGCGAACACCTCGTCGCGGTCGCGGGACGGCGCGCTCGCCGCCTGAGCCCTCCTGTTATTCACGGGTGCCGCTGACCTCCCCTGCCTGTGGTCATCGGACGTATACCCCGTAAGTTGGATCCGAAACGCGAAGAGATCGATTCTGCAGGGGTCAGAGATCGGATGTCTTTCCTCCGGAGCGATACGCTTGGCCCACACGTCCGGCCGCCCGCCGGCGGCGCCTTGCCTCAATGTCCGTCACCGACGACGCCATCGACCGCCTCAAGGCGATGATCCGTTCGGGTGAGGTGGCGCCGGGCGACCGGCTGCCCCCCGAGGGTGCGCTCGCCACGTCGCTCGGGGTCTCGCGCAGCTCGCTGCGCGAGGCCGTGCGGGCGCTCTCGCTGCTGCGGATCCTCGACGTCCGCCAGGGCGACGGGACGTATGTGACGGCGCTCGCCGCGGACACGCTCTCCGCGGCGCTCGGGGTCGTCGTCGACTTTCACGGGGACGCGACGATGCTCGAGGTGATCGAGGTGCGCCGCATCCTGGAGCCGGCCGCGAGCGCCCTGGCCGCGACACGGATCACCGAGCCCGTGCTCGAGGAGCTCGAGCGGCTCCTCGCGGCGACGAGTGCGTCGCCGACGGTCGAGGAGCTCGTCGCCCGCGACGTCGAATTCCACCGGCTGATCGCGGCCACCGCCGGCAATGCGGCGCTTGCGGCGATGCTCGACAGCATCTCGGGCCCGACCCTGCGGATGCGCGTGTGGCGCGGCCTGGTCGTCGAGGGCGTCGTCGAGCGCACGCTCGACGAGCATCGCGCGATCCTCGATGCGCTCCACCGCCGCGACCCGGAGCTCGCGCGCAGCTGGGCGACGGTCCACGTCTCCGGCGTCGAGGAATGGGTGCGAGGCGCGCTTCAGCCGCGGCAGACATCCCGGCCCGGGCGAGGGGGCCGGCCGCCGGAGGACGGCGGCCCGGACCCGGGGCGTCGCGGCTCGGACCCGGGGCGTCGCGGCTCGGACCCGGGGCGTCGCGGCTCGGACCCGGGGCGTCGCGGCTTGGGCCCGGAGGGCCGCGACTCGGGTTATCCCCCGGGCGCGATCAGGTAGACGACCGCGACCGTCGCGTCGACCTCGACGCGTCCCGCGCGCGCCGGCGGCTGCGGCGCCCGCTGGCTCGGGGCGGCGGTGCTCGCCGGGGCACCCGACGAGCCCGTGGAGAACACGCCACTCTCGGGATTGAGGTCGATCGACTGCACGCCGAGGATCGTCACCCCGTCGGTCGCGGCCGCCGCGTCGGCGAGCGTGCGCGCGTCGACGAGCGCCGCGTGCTCGGCCGCCTGAACGCCGAGATCCGGCGAGGAGAAGCCGTACGACGGCCCGGAGACATGGTCGGCGCCCGCCCGGGTGACGGCGGCGAGCACCGGCGAGACGAGCTTCAGGTTCGTGAGCCGGACCTCGACGCGCTCGGACGCCGCCCAGCGGACGAGCCGGTGGTGGTGGCGGAGGAGCACCTCGCGGTTCACCGAGATCGCCGGCGTTGTGAGCGCGCTCGCCGGGACACCCTGTGCCTCGATCGCGGCGAGCACCGCCCGTGCGCGCCGGTCCGCGGATGCGCTCGCCGCGGCCTCGGTGCCGGCGACCGAGCGCACGAACGCGCTCACGTGGGCGACGTTCGGCCGCACGAACACACGGCCCTGCCCGAGCACCGAGAGCGTCCCGGAGGTCGTGGAGCTGGCCGTCGTCGGCGAGGCGGCCGCCCGGGCGGCACCGGTCACGCCGAGTGTGAGCGCGGCCGCGACGGCAAGTGAGGCGGCCAGCGGCCGCGCGATCCGACTGGGCGCACGGGTGTGGGCTGGGCGCTCGGTCCGGGTCAGGCGAGGAGCGGGACGCGGGTCCCGGCGGGAGCGATCAATCATGCGGGCACTACGCGCGGGACGCCATTTCGTCACATCAGCGCGGCGCGAGGACCGTCTGGCGCTGGGACCCGAGCCCCTCGATCCCAAGCTCCATCACGTCGCCCGGCCGCAGGAACACGGGCGGGTTGTGGCCCATGCCGACGCCGGGCGGGGTGCCGGTGTTGATGAGGTCGCCGGGCTCCATGACGAGGAACTGGCTGAGGTAGTGGACGATGAAGAACGGGTCGAAGATCATCGTCGCCGTCGACCCGGTCTGCCGGCGGGTGCCGTTGACGTCGAGCCACATGTCGAGCGCGCGCACGTCGTCGACCTCGTCGGGGGTGACGAGCCACGGGCCGCACGGGTTGAACGTCTCCGCCGACTTGCCCTTCGTCCACTGGCCGCCGCGCTCGGCCTGGAAGGCGCGCTCTGACACGTCGTTGGTGACGCACCAGCCCGCGATGTGCTCCGCCGCCTGCTCCGCCGAGTCCAGGTAGCTCGTGCGCCGGCCGATCACGATCCCGAGCTCCACCTCCCAGTCGGTCTTCTCCGCGCCGCGCGGGATCCGCACCTCGTCGTGGGGGCCGATCAGCGTGTTCGGCGACTTCGTGAACAGGATCGGCTCCTCGGGCGGCGCCGCGCCGGTCTCGGCGGCGTGGTCTGAGTAGTTGAGACCGATGCAGAGAATCTGGTGCGGGCGCGCGATCGGCGCGCCGATGCGGCGCTCGCCGAGCTCCGAGACCTGGCCTGAGGCGATCCGCTCCTCGACGATCGGGCGGATGCGCTCCACGCCGTCGGCGCCGAAGAACGCCTCGTCGAAGTCCTGGACGACGTCGGCGAGGTCGACGTAGGTCGCCTCGTCCACCCGGGCCGCGGGGGTCTCCGCGCCGCGCTCGCCGATCCGCATCAGGTACATCGACCGCGGACACTACCTGTCGCGCGCGGGGAAGGGTCGCACGCCCGGAGGGCGCCGAGGCGTCGGGCGGTCACCCGCGGCGGCGGCGGTCACCCGCGGCGGCGGCGGTCACCCGCGGCGGCGGCGGTCACCCGCGGCGGCGGCGGTCACCCGCGGCGGCGGCGGTCACCCGCGGCCCCTACCCCTCGCCCGCCGAGGCGGCCACCTCCAGCGCGAGCGCGGTGAACTCGTCGAGCAGCGGCTCGGACTCGCCGCGACGCCGGGCGAGCGCGAGCGTCGCCGGCGCGGAGTCGACGAGCGGCACGAACGACACGTCGGGCCAGGCGTAGTAGCGCGCGATGATCGCGGGTGCGGTGTCCACGCCCTCGCCCTGGCCGATCAGCGTCAGCCAGTCCTCCAGCTTGTCCGCCGTGCGCGGGCTGATGCGGGGGCGCTCCCCGAAGTCGTCGACGAGCAGCCAGTGGTCGCGCCAGATCGCCGGCACGTGCTCCGGCTGCATGATGAATGTCTCCTCGCGCAGGTCGCGGGGCCGGATCTGCTTGCGGCCGGCGAGCCGGTGGCCGCGCGGCAGCACGACGACCCGCGGTTCGTTCATGAGCGGGATGAACTCGAGGTCGGGCTCGTCGAGCGGCAGGTAGATGAACGCGAGATCGACCTGGCGCTCGCGGACCGAGTCGACGATGTCCGAGAAGTCGAGGTTGCGGATCTCGACGCGCATGGCCGGATGGCGACTCGAGTAGCGCGCGAGCAAGGGCGCGAGCAGCCCGCCGCCCGCCGGCCCCATCGATCCGATCACGAGCGTGCCCGCCTCGCCGCGGGCGAGCGCGCGCGCTCTCTCGAGCGCTCCGTCGGCGGCCGCGAGCACCTCGCGCCCGTCCCGCAGCAGTCGCTCGCCGGCGGGCGTGAGCTCGACCCGCCGGGTCGAGCGCACGAGCAGCGGTCCGCCCACCTCGCGCTCGAGCGCGCGCACCTGCGAGCTGAGCGCCGATTGCGCGAGGTTGAGGCGCGCCGCCGCCCGGGAGAAGTGGAGCTCCTCGGCGACCGCGACGAAGTACCGGAGCTGGCGCAGATCCATCGCGCGACGCAATCTATCTCGCCGCGCGCACAATCGTGCGCAAAACACTGTTGCGCGCGGCCCGCCGCTGGCGCAGGATTCGATGAGATGACGGAGCCGAGGAGAGTCCGCATCGCCGTCGACGGCACCGCCTGCACGGGCCGCCGCCAGGGCGATCAGATCGTGCTCGACGACGGGCGCGCGCTCGCCGAGCGCGACGCCGTGTACCTCGCGCCGGTCCAGCCGTCGAAGATCATCGCCGTCCATCTCACGTACCGCTCGAGGATCGAGGAGTACAAGGCGCGCACGCCGGCCGAGCCCTCGTACTTCATGAAACCCCCGAGCGCGCTCAACGGCCACCGCGGCACGATCAACCGCCCCCGTGGCGCGCGCTTCCTCAACTACGAGGGCGAGCTTGCGGCCGTCATCGGGAAGCGGATGAAGGGCGTGCCGATCGAGCGGGCGCTCGACCACGTCGCCGGCTACCTCGCGGCCAACGACGTCGGCCTGCACGACTTCCGTCACGCCGACCGCGGCGCGATGTTTCGCGTCAAGGGGCAGGACGGCTTCCTGCCGCTCTCGCCCGAGATCGTGCCCGCCGACGAGTTCGATCCGGCGAACTTCACGCTCACGACGACGCTGAACGGCGAGGTCGTGCAGCACGCGAGCGCCGAGGACCTCATCTGGCCGGTCGCCTACCAGCTCGCCGACATCTGCCGGCTGATCACGCTTGAGCCCGGCGACGTCGTGCTCACCGGCACGCCCGCCAACTCACGGCCGATGGAGCCGGGCGACCTCGTCGCGGTCGAGGTGCACAGCGGCGATTCGACGGCGCGCGTCGAGAGCACGATCGTCGACTGGGACGTCGATCTGTCGGAGGCCGGCGAGCAGCTGCAGACGTCCGCCAACACTCTCCATGTCGCGCTCGCGGTCCCCGAGGAGGAGGCCGAGCGCATGGTCAACGAACAGGAGCCCACGCGATGAAGGTCCATGTCGACATGAACCTCTGCCAGAGCCACGGTGAGTGCGTGCTCGCCGCGCCCGAGGTGTTCGAGCTCGGCGACGACGACGTCCTCACCTGGCAGGAGGAGGTCGACGAGTCCAAGCGCGCCGAGGTCGAGCAGGCGGTCGACGTCTGCCCGATGATGGCGATCCGGATCGAGGACTGAGGCGGCGGTGACACGGGGCCGCCTCGTCATCGCCGGTGCCGGGCTGGCCGGGCTGCGGGCCGCTCAGGCGGCACGGGCGGCCGGCCACGAGGGCGAGATCGTGCTCGCCGGTGACGAGCCGCACCCCCCGTACACCCGTCCGCCGCTCTCCAAGGAGCTCCTCAAGGGCGAGCAGACAGCGGCGGACTGCGCGTTCCCGGGACTCGACGCGCTCGAGGCTGAGCTGCGGCTGGACACTCCGATCACCGCGGTCGACACCGGCGAGCACACGGTGACGCTCGCCGACGGGACGGCGCTCGGCTACGAGCGCCTGATCCTCGCCACCGGCGCCCGCGCGCGCGAGCTGCCCGTGCCGGGCGCCGACGCCGCGCTCACGTTGCGCAGCCTCGATGACGCGGAGCGGCTCGGCCACGCGCTCGAGGGCGTTCGGCGCCTCGCGATCATCGGCGCCGGCTTCATCGGCTGCGAGGTGGCCGCGAGCGCACGCCACCGGGGCATCGACGTCGCGCTCGTCGACCTCGCTCCGCAGCCGCTGCTCCCGCTCGGGCCTGAGCTCGGCGCGCGCGTTGCCGACCTGCACCGCGCGCACGGCGTCGCCCTGCACCTGGGCGCGAGCATCGAGCGGGTCGAGGCGGGGAAGGTCGCGCGCGAGGACGCCGGGAAGGTCGCGCGCGAGGACGCGGGGAAGGTTTGTCCTCCTCAGCCGGACAAAAGTTCCCCGCCGTCGGCTGCGGCCGCCGCGGGTCAGCTGAGGAGCGACGGCACAGCGGCCGCCGCAGGTCAGCTGAGGAGCGACGGCACAGCGGCCGCCGCAGGTCAGCTGAGGAGCGACGGCACAGCGGCCGTCGCCGTCCTGCTCAGCGACGGCACCCGGATCGCTGCCGACCTCGTGCTGATCGCGGTCGGGGCCGCGCCGAACACCGACTTCCTGCGCGACTCCGGCATCGAACTGACCGCCGACGGGGGCGTCGTCTGCGACGCGACGCTCACGTCCGTGTCGGACCCCGACGTGCTCGCGGCCGGCGACGTCGCGTGCTGGCCGCTGGGTGGGGGGGGTCCGATATCCGGCGAGCGGGTCCGGGTCGAGCACTGGACGACCGCCGCCGAGCACGGGCGGCTCGCCGGGCAGAACGCCGTGCGCGAGCCCGCCGAGCGCGTCGCCCACGTCGCGCCCCCGTACTTCTGGTCCGACCAGTACGACGTGAAGATCCAGTCGGTTGGGTTCCCGTCCCGGGCCGACCGGATCGAGATCGTCGAGGAGGGGGCGGGCGGGGACGGCGTCGTCCGGCTCGTCGCCGAGGCCCGCACCGCCGACGGCGAGCTGATCGGCGCCGTCGCCTTCAACCACGCCCGCCGTCTCGCCGAGTACCGCCGCCGTCTCGCCACCGCCACCACCACCGCGACGCCCGCACCGGGCGCCGCGACCGCCTGACGCCCCGGGAGGAGACCAACATGCAGACCGACACCCAGCCCGCCGCGCCGACCGAGCCCCGGCTCACCCATCCCGTTCTCGACGGCGCTCGATCGGTGCGCGTCCTCTACCCCGACCTGCACGGCGTCGCCCGCGGCAAGGACATCCCGGTCTCGCACTTCGACCACGTGGTCGAGAGCGGCCTGTGCTTCTGCGCGGCCGTGATGGGAACCGATCTGCGCCACACGCCGGTGTGGGGCGGGGAGGAGGGCTACCCCGACCTGATCGCCCGCCCGGACCTCGCGACGATCGCGACGCTCCCCTGGGATCCGGAGGTCGCGGTGTGCCTCGCCGACCTCTCGCCCGCCGAGGGCGCGGCGCCGATCGCCGACCCGCGCGGCGCGGTGCGCTCAGTCGTCGAGTCGCTGCGCACGCTCGGCGTCGAACCGATCGTCGGTCCCGAGCTCGAGTTCTTCCTCGTGCGCGCCGATCCGGCGGCGCCGAACGGGATCGCGCGGATCGTCGACAACCTCAGCATGGTCTACACGGTCGGCCAGCAGGCCGATCCCGACGGGCTCGTGCGGCGGATGGGCGAGCACCTCGCCGAGCTTGGGCTCGACGCGTTCGCGGTCAACCACGAGTTCATGAACTCCCAGTACGAGATCAACCTGCGCCACTCCGGTGCGCTGTCCGCCGCCGACCGGGCGTTCCTGCTCAAGGCCGCGATCAAGGACATGGCCGCGCAGCACGGCCTGATCGCGACGTTCATGGGCAAGCCGTTCAACGACCAGGGCGGCTCGGGCACCCACCTGCACGTATCGCTGAACCGCGACGGGGCAAACGCGCTCGACCTGGTGACCGCCGAGGACGGCCTTGCGTCCGAGAGCCACCAGTTCATCGCCGGCGTGCTCGCGCACGCGCCCGCGCTCATGGCGTTCCTCAACCCGACGATCAACGCCTACCGCCGCATCCTGCCCGACTCGCTCGCGCCCACGCACGCGAACTGGGGCTACGACAACCGCTCGACGTTCATCCGCATCCCGCCCGAGCGCGGGGCCGCGACCCGCATCGAGCTCCGCGTCGGCGACGGCGCCGCCAACCCATACCTCGCGATCGCGGCGACGCTCGCGGCCGGCGCGGACGGGATCCGGCGCGAGCTCTCCCCGCCGCCGCCGGTGGCCGGCGACGCCTACCACGCCGATCCCGAGATCGCCGGGGCGCCGCTGCCGGCGACGCTCGAGGCGGCGATCGACGCGCTCGAGCAGGACGCGGTGCTCACCGAGGCGCTCGGCGCGCCGATCGTCGACACGTTCCTCACCGTCAAGCGGTTCGAGATCCAGCGGTACCGCGAGTGGGTCTCCGACTGGGATATCGCCGAGTACATCCACCACCTGTAGGGAGCGGGAGCCGTGACCGAGACGACGACCTTCATCGACCTCTCCGATCCCGACGCGTTCGTGGAAGCGGTGCCCCACGCCGCCTTCGCCCAGCTTCGCGCCGAGGACCCCGTCCACTGGAACCCCGAGCCGGATGGCCCCGGCTTCTGGGCGGTCACCCGGTACGAGGACATCCGCCACGTGCACCGCGACGTCGAGACGTACTCCTCGGAGATCGGCGGCACCTCGCTGGAGGACCTCGACCCCGAGCAGGTCGAGGCCCGCAAGTCGATGATCGACATGGACCCGCCGCGCCACGACGAGCTGCGCGGCCTGATCGCGCGCCGCTTCACCCCGCGTGCGGTCGGCGTCTGGGAGGACCAGGTCCGCACCGTCACCCGCGAGGTGCTCGACGCGGCGCTCTCGGACCCCACCCGCCCGTTCGACTTCGTGCGCGAGATCTCCTCGGAGATCCCCATGCAGGTGTTCGCCGAGATCCTCGGCATCCCGCACGAGGAGCGGCGCGTGATCATCGAGATCGGCGACCGGCTGCTCGGCAACCAGGATCCCGAGTACCGCTCGAACTCCGACGACAGCGCCCACCGCAACCTGCCGTTCTCAAGCCCCGCGGCGCTCGAGATGTTCGAGTTCGGCCGCCGTCTCGCGGCCGAGCGGCGCAAGCACCCGCGCGATGACATCATCACCCAGCTCGCGTTCGAGCCGCTCACCCAGCGCGAGTTCGACGTCTACTTCGTGCTGCTGGCGACGGCCGGCAACGAGACGACCCGCCACACGATCACGCACGGGCTGCTCGCGCTGCTCGAGCATCCCGACGAGATGGAGAAGCTCCGCGACGCGGGCGACGATCTCGCGCTGCGCAAGTCCGCCGCCGAGGAGATGCTCCGGTGGGCAACGCCGGTCCACCACTTCCGGCGCACCGCGGCGAGGGACGCCGAGCTCGGCGGCAAGCACATCCGTGCGGGCGACAAGGTGACGACCTGGTTCGTCTCCGGCAACCGCGACGAGACCGTGTTCGAGAACCCGGACGTGTTCGACATCGCGCGCAACCCGAACCGGCACATGGCGTTCGGGCCGGGCGGCATCCACCACTGCATGGGCGCCCATCTCGCGCGCATGGAGGTCCGGATCGCGTTCGAGGAGCTGCTCCCGCGCGTCGCCTCGATCGAGCTCGCCGGTCCCCCGGAGCGGCTGCGCTCGAACTTCTTCAACGGCATCAAGCGCCTGCCGGTGAAGGTGACGCTGCCGTGACCGGGGCGGTGTCCTGTGCGACCGGGGCGAGGGTCGTGAGCGCGTGCTCGGGGAGTCATCCGTGATCGGCCGGCTCGACCACGTCGCGCTGCGCGTCGCCGACCTCGACGAGGCATCGGCGCGCTGGGCCGCGCAGTTCGGGCTCACGCTGCGCGCCCGGGGCGAGGGCACGGCGACGCTCAGCTGCGACGATGAGCCGCGCGCGCTCGAGCTCATCGCCTGCGCGCCGGGCGAGCACCCCGGCTGTGCGCGCGTCGGCTGGGAGCTCGCCCGCGACTGCTCGCTGGACGAGGCGGCCGCGCGGCTCGACGGCCTCGGGGTCGCCTACGAGCGCGGCCCGGACCGGCTCGCGCTCGCCGACCTCGAGGGCAATCCGCTGCAGCTGTTGGCGTACCGCACGCCGGGCTCTCGGCTCGTCGCCCACGCCCGCCCGCCGGGACCGGGGCTGCCCGTCGGCCACCCGCGCAAGCTCGGGCACGTCAACTTCCTCACTGCCGACATCCACGGCCAGAAGGATTTCTACGTCGACGTGCTCGGGATGCGGCTCACCGACTGGCTCGGCGACGGTGGCGTGTGGTTCCACATCGGCTCCGAACACCACGTGATGGCGCTCGTGCAGACACAAAACCCGCCCCCCCACTCCCACTTCCACCACCTCGCGTTCGACGTCGTCGACATCGGCCAGATGCGCGACGCGCTCGACCATCTCGGCCGTCATGGCCGCTGGCTCGGCTGGGGCCCGACCCGCCACGGCGTCGGCGGCAACATCGCCTCCTACGTGCGGATCGTCGAGGAGGAGTGCTTCGTCGAGCTCTACTGCGACATGGAGCAGCTCGCGCCCGACCACGAGCCGCGTCGCTGGCCCGACGATCGCTACTCGTCGAACACGTGGGGGCCGCTGCCGCCGCGCTCCTACTTCCGCTTCGATGCGGCGGCGGTCGAGTCCGAGCGCGAGTCGCTTGAGATGCGGGGGGTCCCGCTGCCGCCGGTCCCGCCGGATCGCGGGGAACGTGCTTCGAACTCAGGTCGAGCAACCTTCCCCGCGTCACCCGCGGAGGGGGGTGCACGATGACCGACGCCCGCTCGGGCGCCGGGGTCGGCCCGCTGCGCCGCCCCGCCTCAGCCCGCGAGCAGCCGCGCGACGCTCGGCGCGAGCTCCAGGTCCGGTGCCTGCTCGGGCGACGGGATCGGCTCACCGTAGGCGGTGACGATCGGCACGACACCCGCCCACGCCTCGACCTCCGGGTCCTCCGCGGACGGTGGGCCGGTGCGGAGCTTTGCCGACGCCTCCTCGATCCGCATCTGCAGGATCGCCGTCGCCTTGAGCTCCTTGGGCGACGGGGGACGCACCTCGGCCCAGCGGCCGGGCACGAGCTTCTCGGTGAACGCCTCGAGCGCCGCGAGCTTCTCGCCGGGGTCTGTGACCGCCTCAAGCTCGCCGAGCACGATCGCCGAGGCGTAGTTGATCGAATGGTTGAACACCGAGCGCGCGAGCACGATCCCGTCCGTGCAGGTCGCGGTCAGGCAGGCCGGCGCGCCGGTCGTGAGCGTGCGGAGCATCCGGCTCGCCGCCGAGCCGTGGATGAGCACGCGGTCGTCGATCCGCGCGCACAGCGTCGGGATGCAGTACGGCTGACCGTCGTCCACGAACGCGATGTGCGCGACGAGCGCCCGGTCGAGGATCGCCTCGATCGTCGCGCGGTCGTGGCGACCGCGGCTCGGCTCCCGGCGGAGCTTGACACGCGGAGAGGCGGGAAGGTCGGTCATCGCTTGAGTGTGCTTGATCGCCGGCCGATCCGCGAGCGACGAAATGTCCAAGGAGGAGCGCGATGACGCTGCATGGCTACACGACACCGCGCACCCCGACCGGGGGCGCTGGTCTCGTGCCGCCGCCGCCGTGGCACTACGTCGGCGACTTCCTCGTCGTCGACTTCCACGCCGACCCGGACGCGGCGGTGTCGCTGCTGCCCGACGGTCTTGAGCCGTTCGAGGAGGACCCCGGTCGCTGCGCCTGCGTGTTCGCGGACTGGCAGTCGTTCTCGGAGGGCGGAGACGAGCTCACCGACCCGGTGCGGGGCCAGTACAAGGAGTGCTACCTCGTCGTGAGCGCGCGGCTGCACGGCGAGCCGGTGACGCTCTGCACGTTCATCTGGGTCGACCAGGACTTCGCGCTCACGCGCGGGCACATCCAGGGGTTCCCCAAGAAGCTGGGGCAGGTGTGGATGACCCGCACGTACGACCTCGACTGCCTCGCCTCCCCGCAGCTCGCGCCCGGGAGCGCGTTCGGCGCGACGTGCTCGGCCCGGGGGCGCGAGGTCGCGCGCGCGAAGCTGACCGTGTCGCAGCGCAGCGCGTCCGGGTCGCTCCACACCGCCCCGCCGATCGTCAACGTCCGGTACTTCCCGCGGCTGGCCGCCGGCCGCCACGACGACCCGCAGGTCAACGAGCTCGTGCGCTCGCGCTCGCGCGACCGCGCCGTGTCGGAGATCTGGGAGGGGGAGGCGGAGCTCAGGCTGTTCGACGCGCCCGGCGAGGAGCACACGATGCTCGCCCCCCTCGACGTCGTGCGCGGGTACCGGTTCACGTTCGGCTACACCGTCGACGACCTCGAGACCGTGAAGGAGCTGTAGATGTCCACGACCGCTGTGAGGACCGCCACGGTGGCGGGGATCGACGTCCCGACCGACCACTACATCGGCGGCGAGCGTGTCGGCTCGGACGCGACGTTCGAGACGATCTCGCCGCTCGACGAGCGCGTACTCGCCGAGGTCGCGCGCGGCGGCGAGCGCGAGGCCGACCTCGCCGTGCGCGCCGCCCACGACGCGTTCCCGGAGTGGGCGGCGCTCGGGCCCGCCGGCCGCGCGGCGCACCTGCACCGGCTCGCCGACCTGATCGATGCCCACATCGAGGAGCTCGCGGCCGTCGAGTCCGCGGACATGGCGATGCTCCTGCGCTCGCTGCGCGCGCGCGTGATCGCGCGCGGCGCACTCAACTTCCGCAACTACGCCGACCTCGCTCAGGCCTATGAGGAGCGCGACTGGCGCTCGCGCGGCACCTGGAACCGCGTGCAGCGGATGCCCGCCGGCCCGGCGGTCGTCATCACTCCGTGGAACGCGCCGTTCATGCTCTCCACCTGGAAGACCGCGCCCGCGCTCGCCGCCGGCTGCACGGTCGTGCTCAAGCCGGCCGAGTGGTCGCCGCTCTCCTGCTCGCTGCTCGCCTCGCTCGCCGACGAGGCGGGAATTCCGCCGGGCGTGTTCAACGTCGTGCAGGGGATCGGCGAGGAGGCCGGCGCCGCGCTCGTCTCCCATCCGCTCGTGCGGCGCGTCTCGTTCACGGGCTCGACGGAGACGGCGCGGCACATCGGCCGCGCGGCCGCGGCGAACATCGTGCCCTTCACGGCCGAGCTCGGCGGCAAGAACCCGCTGATCGTGTTCGCCGACGCCGATCTCGATGCCGCCGCGGCGAAGGCCGCCGGCCAGTACGACGATGCCGGCCAGGTGTGCCTGTCGGGGACCCGGCTGCTCGTCGAGGAGTCGGTGCTCGAGCCGTTCCTCGAGCGCTTCCACGCCGCCGTCGACGTCCAGGTGCTCGGGGACCCGGCCGACGAGGCGACGACGATCTCGCCGCTCATCCACCCAGAGCACCTCGCGCGCGTCGCCGGGTTCGTCGAGCGCGCCCGCGCCGACGGGCAGCGGATCGTGCGCGGGGGCCGGCCCGCGACCGAGGTCGGGCCGCTGTTCTATGAGCCGACGCTCATCGAACCGACATCGAACGACGCCGAGATCGTCCAGCGAGAGGTGTTCGGCCCGGTGCTGTGCCTGCAGACGTTCCGCGACGAGGAGGGGGCCGTCGCCCTCGCCAACTCGACCGACTACGGCCTGTCGGCGATCGTCTACACCTCATCGATGGGCCGCGCGGACCGCGTCGGGCGGGCGGTGCGCGCCGGGACCGTGTGGGTCAACACGTTCCTCGTGCGCGACCTCACCGCGCCGTTCGGCGGCGCGCGCAACTCGGGGATCGGGCGCGAGGGCGGCGACTACGCCCTCGACTTCTACTCCGACCTGAAGACCCTGCAGATCCTCGACGGGAGCGTGGCGTGACGAGTTAGCGCAGGCCAGAACGAGTTCACGACGCAGGACCGGGCGCCCTGGGAGGGCGCGCCACACATCGATTTCTTTGTCAGGAGAGGATCCATGGAGCAGACACAGACGGCGGGCGGCCGGTCGCCCGGCAACGAAGGACACCTCGGCGAGCGCCGGCTCACGACGATCCATGCGATCGGCCAGTCGCTCGCGATCGGACCGATGTTCTCGGCGGGCCTGCTCACCGGCCTCGTGGCGAGCGTCGCCGGGTTCAGCTCGCCGCTGTCGGTGGTGCTCGGCGCGGTCGGGGCGCTCTGCCTCGCGTACGTGATCTCCGTGTTCGCGCGGCGCTTCTCGGGTGCGGGCGCGATCTACGAGTACCTCGTGCACGGCGCCCATCCGGGCGTCGGCGTGTTCGGCGCCGGGCTGTACGGGCTCGGCGTCCTGTTCCTCGGCGGCGGCGGCGTGTTCATCGCCAACGGCTTCCTCGCGCAGGCGTTCTTCTCCGCCCACCTGCACATCGACGTCACCTGGTGGATCTGGGGGGCGGCGGCGCTCGTGCTCGCCGTCGGGCTCAACCACCTCGGCGCGCGGCTGGCGATCCGGGGCGTGCTGGCGATGGCCGGCCTCTCGCTGATCCCGTTCCTCATCCTCGCGATCGTGATCATCGCCAAGGGCGGCCTGCACGGCAACACGCTCGCGGTGTTCGGCACCGCCCACTCGACGACGAGCGGCGTCTTCCACGGCATCCTGTTCGCGGTCACGCTCTTCATCGGCTTCGAGGCGGCGGCCTCGATCGGCGAGGAGACCGCCGACCCGCACCGCTCGATCCCGATCGCGCTCGTCGGTTCGGTCTTCCTGGCGGGCGTCTTCTACCTGCTCGTCACGTACGCCGCGGCTGTCGGCTTCGGCCCGCACGGCGCCGCCACCGCGTGGCCGGCCGATCCCTCGCCGATGGGCACGCTCGCCCAGCAGTACGTCGGCAAGGGCCTCTCGACGCTCATCGACCTCGTCGTGCTGCTCGACTCGCTGTCGGTCGCGGTCGCGTTCGTCGTCGCCGGCTCGCGCGTGTTCTTCGCCCTCGCCCGCGACGGCCTGCTGCCGCCCGTGATCGCGCGCACGAGTCGCCACGAGACGCCGCTCGGCGGCAACCTCATCATCCTCGCCGCCGGCATCGCCGCGCTCCTCTACGGCGGGCTCACGAAGTATGGCGACGCGGTCAAGCTGCCGAACAACATCGAGGCGTTCTCCATCAGCGCCGCCGCCGGCTCGTTCCTGATCGAGTTCGTGTACGGGATGCTCGCGGTCGCCGGGGTCGTCATCATCTGGCGCTCGTTCGCGGGCGGCGGGCGGCTGTGGCGGGTGCTGGTGGCGATCGCCGGCTTCGCCACGCCGGTGCTCGCCTACTACGGGTCGCTGCACCCGTTCCCGACCTATCCGAACAACCGCGGCCTGATCTTCGCGGGGGTGGCGGCGCTGATCGTCGTCGTGTGGTTCGCGGTGCTGTCGTTCACTCACGCGGATCGCATCCGGACGGCCGCCCGCAACGCCGACCAGCACGTCGGGGTCCCGCCGCTCGACGAGAACCTCGACTTCTCCCCGGCGCCCGGGACGCCGATCCCGTAGCGCCGGACCGGGGAATCGACTTCTCGCCGGCCCCCGGGACCCCGATCCCGTAGCGCCGGACCGGGGAGTCAACACCGCTTCGACAAATGACACGGCATTGCGCGCGGACGGGCAGCTGTGTCGATCGTTCCCGGGGGTCGGGAACGATCGACACAGCACCCCGGCTTGTCCTCGGTGTGTCGTTTGTTCCCGCCGCTCGGGCGCCGGTACGATCCGGCGCAGGTCCACCCGAACGAAGGGAATCGAGATGAGTCGTCGGCTCGGCATGCTCGCCGCCCTGATGCTGGTCGCAGGAGCCGTGGCCCCGGCGGCCGCGAGTGCCGCCCCGACGAGGAGGGCCGCGTCGTCCTCGACCGGTGTGTCGCCCGCGACCGCTCTGCCGTCCGCGACCGCCGCATCGGCGCCGACGCTCGGGCTGCGTCAGCGCTTCACCGAGGGCTTCGGCCGCGTGCGGCCGCGCACCGTCAGCTACGGCGGCGATCCGACGAGCCTCGTCGCCAGGGTGCACTGGCGCAGCTGGGGCGGCGCGCGGGCGTGGGGGACCGGCGTCGCCGACTGGGTGTGGCCTGGCTGGTGCGTCGCCTGCGGCAGCGAGGAGCTGCGGGCGACCGTCGTCGCGTTCGGCCTCTCGACATGCGCCGGCCACCCGGCCTACACGCATGTCGAGTGGTACTTCCCCGCGCGCGGGATGACGTTCTCGCCCCGGCTCGGGACCGAGAACCTCTGCCATCCGAGGGCGCGGACGCACGTCACCGAGCCGCCTCACGCCCATTGCGCGCCCGTGCGGATCCCCGGCGCCTACGTCGACAAGCTGCAGGTGTTCGGCTACGGGGTGCGCTGCCCCGCCGCTCGCGCGCTCGTCCCGCATCTCGACCTCCTCCGCCACTACGGGCATAACGCCCGCTTCCACGTCGGTCGCTGGTGGTGCGGCTCGGAGCTCTCGATGCAGTTGCACCGCATTCCCCCGCAGGACTTCTCCTGCGAGTCAGGCGACGACGACCAGTTCTGGTTCTCGGTCGCCCGCACGGGCTGACCGCGCGCGGCGGACGCGCAGGGCCGTGATTTCGCCGCCGGGCGACCGCGCCGGCCGGTTCGCTCCGCGACAGGCCGTCGGCGACGGGAGTCGTGTCGCGCTCGCGCGGCGACACGTCGTGCGGCGTTGACGGACGGCCGGCGCTGGCGTAGGGTCCGCCGCCCGGGCGGGGACCGACAGTGGAGAGGACGCAATGGGTGCCGTAGAACACGACGACGAGAAACGTCTCGCCGAGCTCGGCTACAAGCAGGACCTCGAACGCCGCATGAGCGGCTTCCAGAACTTCGCGATCTCGTTCACGATCATCTCGATCCTGTCCGGGGCGCTCACCCTGTACGGGACCGGTATCAACTACGGCGGGCCGTTGCAGCAGGCGATCGGCTGGCCGATCGTCTCGGTGTTCGTGATCATCGTCGGCCTCTCGATGGCCGAGCTCGCCTCCGCGTTCCCGACCGCCGGCGGCCTCTACTGGTGGGCCTCCCGACTCGGCGGGCCGGCCTGGGGGTGGTTCACCGGCTGGTTCAACCTCATCGGCCAGGTCGCGATCCTCGCCGGAATCGACTACGGCGCGGCGACCTTTACGACCGCGCTGGCGAACCTGTGGTTCCACTACTCCAACGACAGTCACCACGTCATGTACATGTACGCGGCGATCCTCGTCCTGCACGCGCTGCTCAACATCTTCAGCGTGCGGCTCGTCGCGTTCCTCAACCACGTCTCGGCGTACTGGCACGTGATCGGGGTGGCGGTGATCGTGGTCGTGCTGATCGTCGTCCCGAACTCCCATCAGTCGGTCGGCTGGGTGTTCTCCAAGACGGTCAACAACGCCGGCTTCGGTCACGCCCCGTTCTTCTTCATCTTCCTGCTCGGGTTTTTGCAGGCCCAGTACACCTACACCGGCTACGACGCCTCCGCGCACATGTCCGAGGAGACGCGCTCCGCGTCGCTCACCGCCGCCCGGGGCGTCGTCAACTCGATCCTCGTCTCGGCGATCGCCGGCTACCTGCTGATCATGGCGCTCACGTTCTCGATCAAGAACCTGAGCGCGGTCACGGCGGCCGGCGGCTTTGCGGTGATCACGCTGCTCCAGCAGGCGCTCGGCAAGGGCGGCGCCGAGGCGCTGCTGTTCATCGCGGTGATGGGCCAGCTCTTCTGCGGCATGTCGGCGGTGACCGCCGCCTCGCGCATGCTCTACGCGTTCAGTCGCGACCGCGCGACCCCGGGGTGGCGGCTGTGGTCGCGCCTGAACACGAGCCATGTGCCGTACCTTGGCGTGATTCTGATCGCGTGCCTCGCGTTCCTGCTCGCGCTGCCCGCCTGGAGCTCGCAGACCGCGTTCGTGTACGTCGCAATCACCTCGGTGGCGACGATCGGCCTCTACATCGCCTACATCCTGCCCGTCTACCTGCGCCTGCGCGCGGGCGACTCGTTCGACCCCGGTCCGTGGTCGCTCGGGCGCTGGTACCGCGTGCTCGACATCGTCGCGATCCTCTGGGTGATCTTCATCTGCATCCTGTTCATCCTGCCGACGACCGAGGCCGCGGTTCCATGGTCGAGCCAGTTCAACCTGAAGACGTTCAACTACGCTCCCGCCGCGGTCGGGATCGTGATCCTGCTCATCGGCAGCTGGTGGGTCCTGTCGGCGCGGCACTGGTTCAAGGGCCCGCTGCGCACGATCGAGGACGAGGAGACCCCGCCGCCGCTCGACGCGCTCCCCGACCTCGCATGAGTCCACGTACGAGCGCCGGACGCGCGCGAGACGGTCGAGCCGGCCCGGCCCGAGGCGCAAGCGGGGGCCGGGGAACCGCCCCCTCCGAGGCGCCCACGGGCATCCGAGCCGGCGGACGGCGCCGGGTCGCCACCCGCTGATGCCTCAGAGACCGGCGAACGGATTCTCGATCCGCACGCCCGCGTAGTCCTGCCCGTCGCTCAGATCCTCGGACAAGACCACGTTGCAGCCGAGTGCGCGGGCCGCTTCGATGATCGCGGCATCCCAGTAGGAGATGCGGAAGCGGGCGCGGGTGGCGAGCGCGGCTCGCATCAGGGGCTTGGTGATCTCCTTGACCTGGAAACGCATGAACGCCTCCACGAGCAGCAGCGCCTGCTCATGTGTGATCGCGTCCTGCCGGGTCTGTCGCGTCGCCTGGACGTAGAACTCCTGCAGGACCTGGATCGACAGGCCCAACCGGCGTTCGCGCAGGACGGCGTTCGCGCGCTCGCGCTTCGCCTGCTCGCCATCCTCACGGGAGATCGCGTAGAGCAGGACGTTCGTGTCAACGAACGGCGCGCTCATGCACCGCATCCCGGTCGAGCCGATCCCGGGCGCTGAACCGGACGATCTGTTCGGCGACCTCCTGTTGCTGCGCCTCGAGCCGACTGAACTCGGCCTCCTCGTCAGCGAGAGCGCGCAGGTACTCGGCCACGAGGGCGCTCAGCGACGTCCCCCGCTCCGACGCCCGGACCCGCGCTGCGCGGTAGACGCTGTCATCCACCGAAACGGTAATGTTCTTCACAGATTCACGGTATCACAGGGTCTGTGGGGATGATCCCATCGTCTTTTTCCCCGCCGCTCAGACGAGCGACGGTGAGGCCGCGGTCTGCAGCGCCTCCACCTCGGCGGGGTCGGTGGCCGCGTCGTTGACGAGCTCGTTCACCTGGTCGAACGCGCAGATTCGCGCGAACGTCACGCGCCCGAGCTTCGAGCCGTCGGCGACGACCGTCACCCGGTCGGCGCGGGCGATGAGCGCGCGGTTCGTGCCGGCCTCGACCTCGTGGTGAGTCGTCAGTTGGGCGCGCGCCGAGATCCCGTCGACCGACATGAACACCATGTCGAGGTTGAGCCCCTCGAGGCTCGCCTCGGCGACCGGCCCGACGAGCGCGTCGGACTCGCGCCGGGCGACGCCGCCGTAGAGTGCGCAGCGATGAGCGTCACTGAGTCGGAGATCACCACCCAGCCCGAGATGTGGGAGCGGACCGCCGCGCTGCTGCCCACGGTCGCCGAGCGGCTGCCGGCGGCCGGACGGCGACTCGCCGTCATCGGCTGCGGCACGTCGTACTTCATCGCCCAGGCGATCGCGGTCCTCCGCGAGTCCGGCGGCGCGGGCGAGACCGACGCGTTCGTCGCCTCCGAGATGCCGGCGGGGCGCGCATACGAGGAGGTCCTCGCGATCTCACGCTCGGGTACGACGACCGAGGTCCTGCGAGCGCTCGAGGCGCTCCCGGGCGACATGCCCTCGCTCGTCATCTCGGCCGTCGACGACTCCCCGGTCGTACAAGCCGCGGGCGACAGTGTGCTCCTCGAGTTCGCCGACGAGCGCTCGATCGTCCAGACCCGGTTCGCGACGTGCGTGCTCGCGCTGCTCCGGATGCACCTCGGCGAGGACATCACGCCCGCTGTCGCGCAGGCTCGCGCAATGCTTCACGGCACGGACGGTGCCGGGTCACCGCCGCCGCCGGCGGAGCTGACCGGCTTCGAGCAGTTCGTGTTCCTCGGGCACGGCTGGAGCGTCGGCATTGCCGCCGAAGCGGCGCTCAAGTTCCGCGAGGCCTCGCTCTCCTGGGCGGAGGCCTATCCGGCGGGCGAGTACCGCCACGGGCCGATCAGCGTCGCCGGTCCACGCACGCTCGTGTGGCTGATCGGGCTGCGAGACGACTCGCTCGTCGCCGACATCGAGTCGACCGGGGCGACCGTGCGGCTGGGTGACCGAGATCCGATGGCCGAGCTCGTCGCGATCCAGCTGGCCGCGGCCGCGCTCGCGCAGGCGCGCGGCCTCGATCCGGATCGTCCACGGCACCTCCGGCGGTCGGTCGTGCTGTCCCCGCATTGATCGACGCGACACGGTGCGCAAAGCGAATGCTCCGTCCCGCGGAATCGTCTGCGCTCCGCCGGGCCGGGCGCGACCGGGCCGAGAGGAAGAGCTCGCTCTGCCCGGCCCGACGAAGTGCGGTTCACGGCGTTGACGCTCGCTCCCCGAGCGCGGCGAGGCGATGCATCTCATTGCGCAGGAGGGGGTAGAGGGCCCGATAGCCGGCGAACGTTTCCTCGTACGTCTGATGGACGGCGGGGTCCGGAGTCAGTTCCCGGGCAACCGTCGACCAGTCGAAATGCGTGGTGAGCTCGGCTGCGCGCGCGGCGAGCAGCGCGCCGCCGTAGCTGGCACCGATCGTCTGCGCGGGGATGATCTGCGGGCGTCCGGTGACGTCGGTGACGATTTGCGTCCAGAGGCCTCCCTGTGTGCCTCCGCCGACGGCGACGATCCGTCTCGGCGGTTCACCCGTGGCGTCGAAGACGTCGAGTATCTGTCGAACGCCGTACGCGATTCCTTCGTATGCCGCGCGCAGCAGGTGACCGCGGCGGTGGCGGAGCGTCAGGCCGACGATTACGCCGCGGGCCTTGGGGTCGAAGATCGGGGTACGCTCGCCGGCGAAGTAGGGCAACAGCACGAGCCCATCCGCGCCGGCGGGCACCGCGGCTGCCTCACGGACGAGCCTGTCGTAGGTCGTGCCACCGGTCAGGTCTCGTACCCAGTCGGCGAGGAGTCCGGAGCTCGACATGCCGGCCGCGAGCGTGTAGGAGCTCGGCCAGACCCCAGCGGTCTTCCACAACCCGTGCTGGGGCGCGGCATCGCGGGCGACTTGGACGAAGAACATCGTCGAGCCGTACATGAGCATCAGATCGCCTGGCGCACGCACGCCGGCGGACACGCTCTCTGCCCAAGCATCGACGGTGCCGGCGCACATCGGTGTGCCGGCGGGCACGCCGCTCTCGGCGGCCGCGCTGGCTGTCACCCGACCGACGGTCTCTCCGGGCCAGGCGAGCCGTGGCCGGTCGAGGCCCGCGGTGAGCTCCTCGAGCCAGGGCTCGTACCACTGATTGGTGGTGAGGTCGTACAGTGGATCGTTCTGGCTGGCGGTGTGGTGATCGAGGACGTACTCGCCGGTGAGTCGCGCCAGGATGTAGGAGTGCGCGGAATGCCAGCGCCGGGACCGTGACCACACGTCCGGTTCATGGCGAGCGACCCACAGGAGCTTTGGACCGATCGCCTGGCTGGAAAGCGCCTTGCCGGTCCGCCGGCGGATCCTGTCGGCACCGTAGCGGTCGGTGAGCTCGATGATCTCGGCCTCGGCGCGCATGTCGATGCCGTACAGGATCGCGGGGCGGGTTGGCCGATCCTGCGCGTCGCAGAGCACGAGGCACGGCCCGAGGCCTGAGACGCACAGCCCACAGATGACGCCCGGATCGCTCGCCTGAGCGAGGTCGCGCAGCACTGCGACCGTGGCGCTCCACCACTCCCGCGGGTCCATCTCGACGTGTGACGGTCGGGGGATCGAGACTCTCTGAGTCCGCGTCGCCGTCGCAACCACCGCCCCGTCGCCGGTCGCTGCCACTCCCTTGACCGAGCCGGTGCCGAGATCGACGCCGAGCACGAGCGGCTCCCCGACCGATACCCGGCGTGCGGTCATGCCCGACCCGAGGAGGCCCGGGTCCGGCGGGCGAGCGAGTCGACCGCGACGGCGACCAGGAGCACGCCACCCGTGATCATGAACAGGGCGGCGGAGCTGAGGTTGAGCAGGGTGAGCCCGTTGGTGATCGCGGTGATCACGAACACACCGAGCAACGCGGACACCGCCGAGCCGCGACCGCCGAACAGGCTCGTGCCGCCGATCACCGCGGCGGCGATCGCGTCGAGGTTGACATCACCGGCTCCCGACTGCTGGTTGGCGGAGGCGAGATAGACGGCGTTGAGGATGCCTCCCACGGCGGCGAACATCGAGCACAGCACGAACGCCGCGATGTACATGCGCTTCAGGTTGATGCCCGCGCGCCGGGCGGCCTCGGCGTTGCCGCCGATCGCATACATCGAGCGCCCGAACCGCGTTCGGGTGAACACGTACTCCATGACCGCCACCAGTCCGGCGAAGAAGACGAACATCCACCCGACGCCACGGTCTTGCGCAAGGTAGGCCACCAGGGCACATAGGCAGACGCCGAGGAGCACGCTTCGCGCGAGCAGGAAACGCAACGACTGAGCGGTCAGTCCCGCGCTCCGCCGCCGACGTGCCCGCTCCACCCCTGACGCCAGGAGCGCGACCGCGACGAGAATGGCGATCACGAACGCGAGGGGCTCGGGCACGAAGTCCCGCTGCGCGAAGTTGACGATCCCCGAGTTGAACGGGATGTTGATCGCGCCGATCGAGCCGAGCAGCTGCAATTGCAGGCCCTCGATCGTCAACAGGCCCCCGAGGGTGATGACGAAGCTCGGGATGCCGAGCCGCAGGTAGATCTGGCTGTAGATCAGGCCGATGAGGAGGCCGAACGCAACGCCGACGAGGATCGCCAGCGCGGCCGGCCAGCCGTGGCTGACATACAGCAGCGCGGTGATCGCCGCGGTCGCGCCGCTCACCGAGCCGACCGAGAGATCGATCTCGCCGAGCAGCAGGACGCACACGATCCCCAGCGCGATCGTGCCGGTCGGCACCGTCTGCAGCAGCAGGTTGACGATGTTGTCGGGCTGCAGGAACACGGAGTTCAAGCCCTCGAAGATCGCGCAGATGACAACGAGCCCGACGACCACCGGCAGCGCTCCCAGCTCGCCGGACTGCACCCGATGACGAAGGATGCGCAGGGCTGACCCGAGCCCCGGGTCAACGCCGAGGCGCTCGTCCTCGCGGTCGAGCGCGACGGGCGGTTGCTCCGGCTGTCCTGATGCCAAGTTCGGGGTGCTCATGGCGACGCGGTCTCCTCTCTCGTGGGGTCGGCGGTGCTTCGGGACGCGCCGGTGATCGCGGCGACGATCTCCTCATGAGTCGTTCGCCCGGCATCGAAGACGCCGTTGTTGCGCCCCAGCCTGAGGACGCACACCTCATCGGCGACCCGCATGACGTCGGCCATGTTGTGCGAGATCATCAGCACCGCATGACCGCGCTCGCGCAGGCGCTCGACGAGCCGCAGCACTTCCTCGGTCTGAGAGACCCCGAGCGCGGCCGTCGGCTCGTCGAGGATCACGAGCTTGGGGTCTCCGAGCAGCGAGCGGGCGATCGCCACCGCCTGACGCTGCCCGCCGGAGAGGCCCGCGATCTGTGTGCGGACGCTCGGGATCCGCGCCGAGAGCTCTCGCAGCAGCTCCCAGGCTCGCAGCTCCATGGAGACCTCGTCCAGCCGCCACGGCCCGCGCTCGTGCCCGAGGAACAGGTTCTCGACGACGTCGAGGTTCTCGCACAGGGCGAGATCCTGATAGACGGTCGCGATTCCCAGCTGCTGGGCGGTGGCGGGGCTATCGATCTGTACCGGCTGGGAATCGAAGATGATCTCGCCCGAGTCGGCGGCGTGAACTCCGGCGAGCACCTTGACGAGCGTCGACTTGCCTGCGCCGTTATCGCCGACAAGCGCCACGACATGGCTGGACGGAATCTCGAGATCAACGTCGGTAAGCGCCGCGACCGCGCCAAAGCGCTTGGAGACGGCGCGCAGCGACAGGATCGGACGCTGAGCGTCCGATCCTGTGTCATGCGTCGAAACGGTCATGGTCAGCCTCGATCCCTACAGGCCGAGCTTCTTGCAATCGGCCGCGTACGTCTTCGTGCACAGCTCCTTGACCGTTTGGAACCCCGGGTCGATCAGCTGCGACTTGATGTTCGCCCTCGTCACCACGTGCGGAGTGAACAGCTGTGCCGGGGTGCCGAACACCTTGGTGTGCGACGGCGGGGTCTTGCCGGTCAGAAAGTCATAGGCGGCGTTCGCGGCCGCGTCGGCCTCGATGTGGTAGGGCTTGTTGATCGTGTTGTACTGCTCACCGGCGATGATCAACTGGACGCCGGCGGTCGTGGCGTCGTTGCCGGTCACGGGGGGAATCGGATGCACATTCGCCGCCTTGAAGGCGGCCACTGCGGCGCCGCCCGTCCCGTCGTTGGCGGCGATCACACCCTTGATCTGGCTGTGGAAGCGGGAAATCTGACCCGCGACCCAGTTCTGGGCATCCGACGGAGTCCAGTCGGGCGTCGAGTACTCGGCAAGCACCTTGACCCCGGAGCCGGCGATGCCCTCGTGAATCCCCTGCTTGATCAGACCGGCCGCGGGATCGGTCGGCGAGCCGTTCACGATCAGGATCCCGCCCGTGTGCAGCTGTCCGGTCGCTCTGAGGTGAGCGATCTCCGACCGAGCGATGTCTCTGCCGATCGTCACGTTGTTGAACGACACGTAGAAGCTCGTATGCAGGTTGTTGAACGGCCGGTCATACGAGATGACCTTGATGCCCTGCGCCATTGCCTGGTTGACGGTGGACGCGATCGCGCTCGCGTTGACCGGGTCGACGACGATCACCTTGGCGCCCTGAGCGATGTCCGACTGCATCTCCTGCTGCTGGGCGTTCTGGTCGCCGTTCGCGTCCGCGTAGAGCACCTGGCAGCTCGGGCACAGGTGCTTCATCCGTTTCACGAACGACGGGTGGTCGTAGAGCACGTACCGCGGAGAGGCCTCATCCGGCATCAGGAACGCCACCTTCGCGCCCTTGGCCGAATGCCCACCACTTGACGCTGAGCTGGAGCTCGCGCCGCCGGGCGAGCCGGAGCTCGAGCCGCCTCCGGACCCGGACTTCGCGTTCCCGCACGCCGCCAACGCCACCGCGCCGAGCAGCGCGCCCAGCAGCAGCACGTACACTCTCACAGTTCGCCTCATCGCCTCACTCTCCCTTCGGTTGTGGCGTGCCGCGCCCGTCAACCGGGAATCAGCGACACCTTGATTGACCGCGACCCGTCACGAACGAGTTCCAGTCCTTCGCGGAACTGGCTGACGGGCAGCTGATGGGTACAGATGCGTCCCATCGGCAGACGGCCGGACTCGATCATCGAGATCGCCGCCGGCCAGCAGCGGGGACCGAGATGCGCGCCGCGCACGTCAAGCTCCTTGTCGTCGGAGATGACGCTCCAGTCGGTGCTCACGTCGTCCTTGAATACGCTGTACTCCACGAACGTTCCCTGCTTGCGCAGCAGCGAGAGCCCCTGCTCGACGGCCGATGGGTGACCGGTCCCCTCCAGGTACACGTCAGCGCCGTATCCATCGGTGAGGCGGTGGATCTCGGCGCTCACGTCGACCTCCGTGATGTTGAGAGCGAGATCGGCTCCGCAGGCTCGGGCGAGGTCAAGCTTGTGCTCGGCGAGGTCGAGGGCGACGACGCAGCCCGGGCTCTTCGCGGCGGCGCCGGCGACCATCCCGAGACCGATCGGTCCGGCGCCGGCGACGACGACGACGTCTCCGAACCGGATATCAGCCCGCTCGACGGCGTGAAGCGCGCATGACAGCGGCTCGACGAACGCGGCGTGCGCCGGATTCAGTTCGTGGCTGATGGTGTGGACGATCGCGCCGGCGGGATAGACCATGTACTCAGCCATCGCACCCGGGGTCCGGCGCCGGAATCCGTAGATGTCGTGCGGCCGGCACATGTGGTACTGGCCGCGCTCGCAGTAGCGACACTCCCAGCAGGGCACGATCTGCTCAGAAACGACGCGATCGCCGCGGCGGATTCCCCTCCGGCGGCTCGCCGCGTCGTCTAGTTCGACGACCTCGCCCACGAACTCGTGCCCGGGGATGACCTCGGTCTCCGCCCACGCAGGGCGTGTCTGGTCACCCCAGAACTTGCTCGCACCGTCAAAGCACTTCAGATCCGAGGCACAGATGCCGACCGCCTCCACGCGAACGAGAACCTCGCCCGGCCCGGGCTCCGGGACCGCCACCTCCTCCAGCCGGTAGTCGCGCGGACCATGGCACACAACCGCCTGCATCGTCGACTGCACAGTCGTCTCCTCTCTCGCTGTCCCGGGGACGGTACCACAGATCGGAACGGATGTCCAGCACAGATGTTCTGTGAACAGATGTTCACGCAGATCGGTTCTCGCCTATAGTGCTCGCATGTCGTCGGCGCGCTCTCGGTTCCCTCCTGCGCTCATGCAGGCGGCAGCGCGCCTCTACTACCTGCAGGACGCAACCCAGGCAGCGATCGCGAAGGAGCTTGGCGTCAGCCGGCCCACTGTGAGCCGCTTGCTCGCCGAGGCCCGCAGAGAGGGGATCGTGCGCATCGAGGTCCTCGAACCGGGAGATTCGGCAGGCCAGGCGCTTGGCGGTGAGCTTGCCGACGCTCTCGGCGTCGACGCGGTGCACCTGATGGCGGCGCCGAATTCGGGGGCGGCGCTCGCGGTCGAGCTCGGAAAGGCCCTGGCGAGTGCGGATCTCGGGCGGGGCGACGCGTTGGTCGTTTCCTCAGGCCGGTCGATCTACGAGGCAGCTCGCCAGCCGCTCCCCGAATTGCCCGGCGTCCTCCTGGCACCGATGATGGGGGGCGTCGACGAGCCCGAGGCCTGGTATGCGACGAACGAGCTCACGCGCCAGATCGCCGAGCGCGTCGGGGGCATCCCGGTGCTCCTGTTCGCCCCCGCACTGCCCGGGCCCCAACTGCGCGAGCGCCTCTTGGAGGATCCCGGGGTCCGACGAGTTCTCGAGCTGTGGCGGACGGCTCGCTGCGCGGTGATCGGTGTCGGTGCGCCGCTGATGGCCCGCACGACACTCCCGCAGTACGTCATCGAGCGCGCTGGAGCGCTGCGGGACGCGGTCGGCGACATCTGCGGGCGCTTCTACGACGCCGAAGGAAACGCGATCGCGTTTGACGGCGCCGAGCGCCTCATCGCCACAAACTTTGACGAGCTCCGCGCGATCCCCACGACCATCGCGCTTGCGGCGGGCGTGGAGAAAGCGTCGAGCATCGCCGTCGCCGCTCGAGCCGGCCTGCTCACCCAACTGATCACCGACTCCCGAACTGCGCACGCGATCCTCGACTGGCTCGCCTGAAACGCGGAGGTGGTGAGGGTCCCGAGCGCGTGCCCCTCGACGAGCTCTGGGAGGGTCGCGCTCGCGGCCGCCCCCTGTGCATGCGAAGGATTCGCAGGCGTTCGTGCCGGGGCCGGCGGCAAGCGGACCGTTTGGGCGACAATGGCCGCATGACCGCACTCGCCTCCGTCACCGTCGATACCGGCCCGCTCGCGCCGGACGAGATCATCGCGGTGGCCCGGGGGGACGCGCCGGTCGGCCTGAGCGACGCGGCGCTCGAGGCGATCGAGCGCTCGCGGGCGGTGATCGAGGAGCTCGGCTCCGAGGAGAACCCGCACTATGGGATCTCGACGGGCTTCGGGGCGCTCGCCACGAAGCACATCCCGGCCGAGCTGCGTGCCCAGCTGCAGCGTTCGCTGATCCGCAGCCATGCGGCGGGCAGCGGACCGGAGGTGGAGCGCGAGGTCGTGCGGGCGATGATGCTGCTGCGGCTCTCGACGCTCGCCACCGGCCGGACGGGCGCTCGTCCCGCGGTCGCGCGTGCGTACGCGGAGATGCTGAACGCGGGGCTCACCCCGGTCGTCCATGAGCACGGCTCGCTCGGCTGCTCGGGCGATCTGGCGCCGCTCGCGCACTGCGCGCTGGCGATCACCGGGGAGGGCCTCGTGCGGGGCGCGGACGGAGAGCTGCACGAGTCGGGCGCGGCGCTGCGGGCGGTGGGGCTCGAGCCGGTCGCGCTCGCGGAGAAGGAGGGGCTCGCGCTCATCAACGGGACCGACGGGATGCTCGGGATGCTCGTGTTGGCGATCGCGGACATCACCGAGCTGTTGGCGATCGCCGATGTCGCCGCGGCGATGTCGGTCGAGGGGCTGCTGGGGACCGATGCGGTGTTTGCGGCGGACCTGCAGGAGCTGCGTCCCCAGGTGGGGCAGGCGCGCTCGGCGGCGAACCTGCGGGCGCTGCTGGCGGACAGCGCGATCGTGGCCAGCCATCGCGGGCCGGAGGACACGCGGGTCCAGGATGCATACTCTCTGCGGTGCGCGCCACAGGTGGCGGGCGGCGCCCGGGACACGGTCGAGCACGCCGCGACGGTCGCGCGCCGCGAGCTCTGCTCGGCGATCGACAATCCGGTGGTGACGCTCGACGGCCGCGTCGAATCGAACGGGAACTTCCATGGCGCGCCGCTCGGCTACGTGCTCGACTTCCTCGCGGTCGTGATCGCGGACGTCGCCTCGATGTCCGAGCGGCGCACCGACCGGTTCCTGGACCCGGCGCGCAACGCGGGCCTGAACCCGTTCCTCGCCGACAACCCCGGCGTCGACTCGGGATTGATGATCGCCCAGTACACGCAGGCGGCGATCGTCTCTGAGATGAAGCGACTCGCGGTGCCGGCGAGCGTGGACTCGATCCCGAGCTCGGCGATGCAGGAGGATCACGTCTCGATGGGCTGGTCCGCGGCGCGCAAGCTGCGCCGTGCGGTCGACGGACTGCGGCGGGTGCTGGCGATCGAGCTCCTCACCGCCGCCCGGGGGATCGAGCTGCGCGCTCCCCTGCAGCCCGCGCCCGCGACCGGCGCGGTGATCGCCGGGCTCCGCGACGCGGGGGTCGGCGGCCCCGGACCCGATCGGTTCCTCGCCCCGGAGATCGACGCCGCCGTGCGGTTCATCGCCGACGGCGGCGCCCGCGCCGCCGCGGAGTCGGTCACGTCGCTGCTCTGACCGTCCGTCGATGCACCCGGTCCTCGCCGCCCTGCGCCAGCGTCCCCCGGACGCGCGCCTCGCGCTCGTCGTCGAGGGCGGCGGCATGCGCGGCGCGGTCACCGGCGGGATGGCGCTCGCGCTTGACGAGCTTGGCCTCGCGCACAGCTTCGACGCCGTCTACGGCGCCTCGGCAGGAGCGCTCAACGCGCTCTGGCTCGTGAGCGGGAGGGCCGGTCATGGGATCCGCACCTGGACCGACGCGGGCTGGCTGGCGACGCTCATCCGCCGCCGGCGGCTGCTGCGCAGGCGCCCGGTCATCGACGTCGACGGCCTCGTCCTGCGCCGCTACGAGACGCTCTCGCCGGGCCTGTACGAGGCGCTGCTCGCGGCGCCGACCGAGTTCCACCCGCTCGCCACCGATGTCGCCACCGGACGCGCGGTCGACCTCCACCCGGAGATCCGCGACGTTGCGACGCTCCGCACGGCGCTCCGCGCGAGCTCGATGCTGCCGCTGCTTGCCGGCCCGCCGGTGGCGCTCGGCGGACGGCGGTTGCTCGACGCCGGACTGTCGGCGGCGATCCCGATCCGCGCGGCGCTCGCCGACGCGGCCACCCACGTGCTCGTGCTTCGCTCCCGCCGCGCGGGCGAGACGACGCTCCCGCCGCGCGGGGCCCGGGCGCGCCTCACCGCCCGGATGCTCGCGCGAATCGATCCGCAGGTCGCGCTCGCGTGGACGGCGCGGGCGCCGGCGGAGCTGGAGGACGAGGCGCTGCTCGAGCGCCACATGGCCGACCCCACGCTCACGCCCCACATCCTGCAGCTGCGGCCCGCCCCGGGATCGCCGGTTCCGGGCCGCCTCGAGCGCGACATCGGCGTCGTCGCCGGCGGCTTCGAGGCGGGCCTGCGAGCGGCCCGTGAGGCGCTCGCGCCGCTCGCCGGCGTGGTGGCGGATTGACCGCGGCCGCGCGCCGACGTCGTCGCGGACTGACGGCGGCGGCGGGGGCGAATCGACCCGGTGGTCGCAGGGCGATTGCGAATCGGCTCTGCCGGATAGAGCCAGCACATGACGAAGATCGCGGTCACCGGAGGCAGCGGCAAGGCGGGTCGCGCCGTCGTCTCCGATCTCAAGAGCCAGGGGCACGAGGTGCTCAACATCGACCTCCACCCCTCCCCGGAGTCCTACCACTACCCCGACGGCGCGCCGGTTCCGTTCCTGCGCGCGGACCTCACCGACTACGGCGAGGCGCTCGAGGCGCTCGCCGGCGGCGAGTCATTGCCCGGAATCGAGGCGGTCGTCCATCTCGCTGCGATTCCGGCGCCGCACATGGCCGCGCCGGAGCGCATCTTCCACGTCAACACGGTGAGCACGTACAACGTGTTCAGCGCCGCCTGGCGGCTCGGCCTGGAGCGGGTCGTGTGGGCCTCGAGCGAGACGACGCTCGGTCTGCCGTTCGACACGCCGCCCGACTACGCGCCGGTCGACGAGCAGCACATGCGTCCCGAGACGAGCTATGCGCTCTCCAAGGACGTGGGCGAGGAGATGGCGCGTCAGTTCAGCCGCCGCAGCGGCATGCCGATCATCGGGCTGCGCTTCTCGAACGTGATGATTCGCGAGGATTACGCGCGCTTCGAGAGCTGGCAGGACGACCCGCACGTCCGCAAGTGGAACCTGTGGGCCTACGTCGACGAGTCGCACGTCGCCGAGAGCGTCCGCCGGGCGCTCGCCGCGGACATCCCCGGCTACGACTCGTTCGTGATCGCCGCCGCCGACACGGTCATGCGCCGGCCGAGCCGCGAGCTCATGGCCGAGGTGTTCCCGGGCGTGCCGCTCGCCGACAGCGTGAACGGCAACGACACGCTGCTCGACATCTCGCACGCCCGGGAGGTGCTCGGCTACGACCCGCAGTTCAGCTGGCGCGACCTCGACTCGGGCGGCTGAGAAGGTCAGCCGCCGCAGCCGACCCAGGCGCTCGCGCCCTGGTGCTCGTAGATGACCTGCGCGCAGGCGTCCTGGCCGGCCGGCGTCGACAGGTCGCAGCCGTAGGCGGCGGCGGTCGAGGGGAGGATCTGGTAGCGCCCCGTGGCGCCCGTCGACGGGTTCGTGTTGTCGGGGCCGGTCGAGTAGTTGCTGCCCGACTCCGACGCGCACGCCGGGACACCGGCGGCGCCGGCCGCCGGCCCGACCGCGGAGCCCACGGCGCTCGAGCCGGCGCTCGCCGGGCCGGTCGCGCCCGTCGCGCCGAGCATCCGCTCGAGCACGCCGAGCGAGGAGACCGTCTCCGCGTCGCTCGGGCGCTGACCGTTCCGCAGCCCGAGGCGGACGATGTTGCGGCCGGGCACGCGCGCCCCAAGCTCGCGGGCCACGCGGTGGTAGGCGTGCTCGTAGGCGCGGGCATGGGCGCGCGTCGTCGGCTTGGCCGCGGCGACCGCGGGCACGGCGGCGGCGGTGGTGAGGACGGCAAGCGAGGCCGGGTACAGGGGACGTTTCATCGTGAGGGAACCTCCTGGTGCGCATCCGCCGGGCCATGGGGTTCGGCGGGAGCGGCGGCGCGGGCGCGGGCCCGCGATCGTTCGGGTGGTGGCCTGCCGCTGTGCGCCTGATGCGCAGGTGATCGCAGGCCGCTGTGTGAGCGAGTCGCCCACGTTATCGGCGGCGATCGGAGAGCTTGTGTGACCTGGGTCACGGCGGGTTGGCGTCCAACACATCGGCCGCCCCTCCGTCGGGGTGCGGCGCGCGGGCCCTCGTCCCGCCGGCGCCCCGGCACCTCCGTCAGACCGGGATCGCCCAGTAGTCCTCGGTGATCACCGGCTCGAAACCGAGCGAGGTGTAGAGGCGGAGCGCCCGGTCGTTCTCGACCGCGACCTCGAGGCTCACCGTGCGGGCGCCACGCCCGCGCAGCTCCCGGCACGCGCGGCGCAGGGCGTCGCGCCCGATCCCCTGCCCGCGCCGGCGCGGCTCGACGGCGAACCCATACACCGAGCCGCGCTCGCCGGTCAGCGAGGTCCAGAGCGTGCCGACGACCTCGACGTCGCGCTCGAACACGAACGTGCGCCTGCCCTCCCCGGCGAGCCGCTCGCCCACGTCGGGCGGCGCGTAGCCGAACCCGGAGCTCATGAGAGCGGTGATCGCCGGGACGTCGCGGCGCTCCGCGATCCGCATCGAGAGGCGCGGGTCACTCGGCCCGTCCGCCGGCTCGCCGCGGAGCACGAGCGCATGCTCGGAGTGCTCGAGCCGGCCGCCGTGTCGCTCGGCGAGCGCCCGTCCGCCGGCCGATCCGCGCGGGACGATCAGCAGGGGTGCGCGCGCGCCGGCGGCCGCCGAGAGCTCGAGCGCCCGCTCGAGGAGCCGGCCGCCGATCCCGCGCCGGCGGTGGTCGGGATCGACCATCCCGGCGAGCTCGAGTTGCGGCGCCCCGTGCGCGTATATGCCGATGAACCCGACAAGCGTCCCCTCCTCCCAGGCGAGCACGTCCTCGGTGCGCCCGCCGGCCCGCCGTCGCAGCTGACTCAACTCGAGCTTGAGCCGCCCCCCGTCATGCGCGACCACCCGGCGCTCGAGCGCCGCGATCGCCTCGAGCTGCGCGGGGGAGAGGCCGCGTGCCGGCTCGATGTCGGTCACGCGCCCTCTCGCCGTTCCTCAGCTTGCGGACACGACCCCGCTCAACGCACGCAGCTTGTGGACACGACCCCGCTCACCGCACGGTCACCGGCACGCTGCGGCTGTAGATCGTCGTCCCCGCGACGCCCACCGGCAGCGCGAGCTCGGTCGCCGGGTACGTGTAGGCGAGCCGCACCGCGCCGCTGGCGGTGAAGCGGTGGTGGGTGGTGAAGTATCCGGTGCTCCGGTTCACCGTCACCGTCGCGAGCGTCTGCCAGGAGCCGCCACGGCGCTGCTGGAGCTCGACCCGCTGCGGCGTCCTCGTCGCCGAATAGGCGGCGGGAGCGGGCCGCGCCCCGCCCCAGATGTACGCGTTCTGGCCCTTGCGCAGGCGCTGCGTGGGCATCCAGATCGGCAACCGGTAGGCGTTGAGGGTCGCCTTCGGCGCGCCCCTGTCGGTGAAGAGCCCGCTTGCGAACAGCCCCACGTTCTTCAGCTTCGCCGGGTCGTTGAGCAGGTACTGGGCGTAGCTGGCGATCCACGGCCGGCGGTAGCTCAGGTACTCGGACTCGTTGAGGTAGATCGCCGCCTGCTGCGGGGACGGGTAGGGCTTGCCGCCCTTGTTCGTCTGCGGCGGGCTCGTCACGTAGCCGAACTCGGTCGACCAGATGCCGTAGTGGCGGGTGTGATGCCAGGCGCCCGTTGCCCGTGCGAGCGTCGACTCGAGCCGGCCGAGCACCGGGAACGGGAAGTCGTTGCTCGGGATCGAGCTCGCCTTCGCGGTCGGTGTGTAGTGCGAGGCGTAGGGGTGCATCGCGAACGCGCTCGCGTGAAACAGCGCCGGGTTCTGGCGCACGAAGGCGCGCCGCCCGCCGGCGCTCGTCGGGCAGCCGGCGACCGACGCGGCGCGGCCGGTGAGCGGCCGGTAGGCGGTGTTCAGGCAGTAGAGCGTGCGCACATACGTCGCGGGCGCCGAGATCGACACCTGTCCGGGCAGGCCGAACGGGAGCCTGCGGGTCACGTGGAATGGGCCCTTGCCGTCGGGCGCGAGCTCGCCGAACAGGATCGTCGCGCCCTTCGCGGTCCGCTCGAGCGCGCTGTAGCCGGAGCGCAGCAGCGCGCGGTAGTAGCGGGGGGCCTGCAGGTAGCCGGCCGACTTCTTCGTCGCGCCGATGTTCTGCGGGCCGAGGTCCTGGCCGTTGTTCGGCTCGTTCCAGATCGAGTACAGCGACACCTTCGGCAGCGGCTCGGACGCCCCCTCGGGGGTGTAGTGCCCGCTGTAGCGGGTGGCGACCGCGCGGACGAACCGACCGTAGTCGGCGGCGTTCGGCTCCCACCCGTAGTGGTTCTTCAGGTAGTGGTTCGGGACGTTCCTCGCCTCCGCCCAGCGCGGCGGCGCGCCGACGATGTCGAGGTCGACCCGGATCCCCTCGGTCCGCGCGGCCCTGACGATCGCATCCCACTGCGCCCAGCCGCTCGCCGGGTAGGCCCCGGGGCTTGCGGCGTTGAAGCGCGGCGCGCGCCTGGAGTTCGCGCGCGGGGCGATCGTGTACCAGTTGAGGAGCACGCGGACGGTGTTCGCGCCGGCTTCCTTCATACGCGCGAGGTCGGACCCGGGATCCTGGTTGAGCGCCACCCCGTCCTGGATGAGCGCCACCTGCCTGGTCGAGGCGGCGGCGGGCGTGGCGTGAACGGCGAGCGCGGCCGTCGCCGCGCCGGAGAGTGAGACAAGCCACGCGCGCGCGCGGCCGTGCAGATGGATCCGGGTCATGAGACAGTCAACATCCCCTGGCAGTCGAAGTTGCGCGCAGGCACGGTGTCCAGGCCGTCCCCTGCGCAAGGTGAGCGGCGCCGTAGGTTACGCTCCCGAGCCGATGCGGGCGCGCAGGTTCATCGCGATCGTCCTCGCGGCCCTCGTCCCGGCCGCGCTGAGCGCATGCGGCGGGTCGCCGCACGGCCTCGCCTCCAAGGATCCGCAGGCGATCGTCGCCGCCGCCACCCGGGCGATCGAGCACGTGCGCTCGGTGCGCGTGTCGGGCACCGTCGACGAGGGCTCGCGCCGCGACGAGATCCGCTTCGACCTGCGGCTGCTGCGCGGCCGCGGCGCGACCGGCCGGGTGGCCGAGCACGGCCTCGCGTTCCGCATGGTGACGCTCGGCGACACCGCCTACGTGCAGGGCACGCCCGCCTTCTGGCTTCAGTTCGGCGGCACGAATGTCGCCGCGCAGCTGCACGGCCGCTGGCTTCGCGCCCCGGCCGACCATGGGGACTTCGCCTCGTTTGCCTCGCTCACGCGCGCCGGCACGCTCATCGCCCACCTGCTCCAGGGCCACGGTGCGCTCAGCAAGGGCACGACGAGCACGATCGACGGCCGCCGGGTGATCGCCGTCCACGACGCGAGCCGCCAGGGCACCCTGTATGTCGCGACGAGCGGCCCGCCGTATCCGATCCGCCTCGTCAACGCGTCCAGCGACGGCGCTCGGATCGACTTCGGCGGTTTCGACGCGCCCGTCCGATTGCGGGCGCCCGCCCGGTCGGTGAGCGTCTTCTCGCTGCGCGGGTAGCCTTCACCGGACGCTCCGGTGTGGGCGGGCCCCGCGGAGGGCGCCGCCGGCCGACCTCCGGCAAACCCGGTTCCGCGCCTGCGAGAGTGTGTGGGTAGCGATGAGTGCTCTGCAGATGTCGAGGTCGGTCGTCGCCGCGATCATGCGGGCGCTGCAGTGGATGTGGCGGCGCGTCCAGAGGCGGGTCGTGCATGTCGTCGGCGGTCCGGCACGCACCCGGGTGGTCGTGCTCTTCGCCGGCGTGCTCGCGCTCTCCAGCGCGCAGATCTCGACCGTCGGCGCGGTCGCTCCGCAGCTCACGACCTCGCTGCATCTCGACAACGCGAAGATCGGCCTGCTCAACTCGGTGACGCTGCTCGTCGCCGCGGTCGCGGTCATCCCGGTCGGCCTGATCGTCGACCGGCTGAGGCGGATCCCGATGCTGTCGATCTCGATCGTGCTCTGGTCGGTGGCGACGATCCTCGGGGCGGTCGCCGACTCCTACCACACGCTCCTGCTCACCCGGGTCGTGCTCGGGGTCGTCTCGGCGACCGCGGGCCCGGCGATCGCCTCGCTCACCGGCGATTACTTCCCGTCGGTCGAGCGTGGGCGCGTGTACGGCTACATCCTCACCGGCGAGATCCTCGGCACCGCCGTCGGCTTCGTCATCTGCGGAAACGTCGCCTCGCTGTTCGGCTGGCGGGGCGCGTTTTGGGTGCTCGGCATCCCGGGCTTCTTCCTCGCGCTCTCGCTGTGGCGCACGGTGCCCGAGCCTCGGCGCGGCGGTCACGACCGCCTGGAGCGAGGGGTCGTCGACCTGCGCGACCACCCGACGCGCGTCCCGACCGAGGTCCGCGCCCCCGGCGAGGAGGACACGGCGCGCGATCTCGCCTTCCAGATGGCCGAGGACCAGGGCTACCAGCCGGACCCGAGGCTCGTTCTGCGGCGCGATCCCGACCGCATGTCGCTCGCCGACGCGGTGCGTTACATCCTCAGCATCCCGACGAACCTGTGGCTGATCATCAGCTCCGCGCTCGGCTACTTCTTCTTCTCGGGCCTGGAGACGTTCGCCACCGTGTACGTGCGCGGGCGCTTCGATGTCGGCCAGGGGGAGGCGACGCTCGTGCTCGGGGTGCTCGTGATCGGCGCGATCGTCGGCACGCTCGCCGCGGGTCCGGTGTGCGACGCGCTCACCCGTCATGGCCGCCTCGCCTCGCGCGTGTGGGTCCCCGCCGTCTGCAACGGCGGCGCCGGCGTGCTGCTCATCCCGGCGTTCCTCAGCTCGTCGCTGTCGAGCGCGACCCTGTTCTGCTTCCTCGGCACGGCGCTGATCGCGGCCGCCAACCCGCCGCTCGACGCCGCGCGCCTCGACATCATGCCCTCGGGCCTGTGGGGCCGGGCCGAGTCGACCCGCACGTTCCTGCGCTCGATCGCGCAGGCGCTCGCGCCCCTCGCGTTCGGCGCGATGGCGGACCTGATCGCCGGGTTCAGCCCCCAGCGCGCGCCCGTCGGCACGCACACGGGCAGGATCGCGCCCGGGACCGCGACCGGCCTCGAGGTGAGCTTCCTCGTGATGCTGCTTGCGCTCTTCGCAAGCGCCTGGTTCCTGTGGCGGGCGCGCTCGACCTATCCGCGGGACGTCGCCACCGCGGCCGCCGGCTTCTCTCCGCTGCGTGGGCACGCCGAGCCGGCCGCCGAGGACGTCGCTTTCGGTGCGGGCGGCCGACGGCAGTCGCGGGCCGCCGCGCGCGACCGCGCGCGGGAGGCCGGCGCGGAGGTCGCGGTCACCGACATGCGCGTCTCCGAGGACCCGACGCTCGTGCGACGGCCGGCCGGAGGGGCGGATCCCACCGTTGTGCAACGGCCGCGCGGGGGCGAGGACGCGACCGTCGTGCAGCGGGGCGGGCCAACCGAGGGCGCGACCGAGGTGCAGCGGGGCGGGCCAACCGAGGGCGCGACCGAGGTGCAGCGGGGCGGGACGGCCGAGGGCGTCACGGAGGTGCGGCGCCCAGGCGACGGCGAGGACGACACCGAGCCGCTGATCCGGCCCCGGTGACTGGACCCTCGAGCCTGCCGAGCGACCGAATGATCGCGACCCCCCACACGACCGCGGCGCTCAACGGTGGGATGTCGGTGTCGTCGCTGAGCTGCCGCACGCCCCCCGAGCTCGGCGCTGCCCCGTCGAGCGCCTCGCGTCGAGGGGCCCGCCGAGCTCAGCGCTGCCCGTAGACGTTCTGGTAGCGCTCGTAGAGCTTGTCGATCGCCTCGGAGGGGATCGGCAGCGGCTCGCCGAGCTGGCGGGAGATGTGGACGGTGCGCGCGACGTCCTCGCACATGACCGCCGCCTTGACCGCCTCCCGCGGGTCGTCGCCGACGGCGAACACGCCGTGGTTCTGCATGAGCACGGCGCGCGAGCGGTGGTCGCGGAGCGTCTCCACGACACCCTCGCCGATCTCCTCGCCGCCGATGAGCGCGAACGGCCCGACCGGGATCGGACCGCCGAACTCGTCGCCCATCGCCGTGAGCACGCACGGGATCGCCTCGCCGCGCGCCGCCCACGCCGAGGCGTACGTCGAATGGGTGTGGACGACCCCGAGCACGTCGTCCATCGAGCGGTAGATGAACCCGTGCGAGGCGGTGTCGCTCGACGGGGCGTAGTCGCCCTCGATCACCGAGCCGTCGAGCGAGCACACGACCATCGACTCGGGGGTGAGGTCGTCGTAGGAGACGCCGCTCGGCTTGATCACCATCAGGTCCTTGCCGGGGATCCGCCCCGACACGTTGCCGGCGGTCCACACGACGAGGCCGTAGCGCACGAGCTCCGAGTGGAGCGCGCACACCTCGGCACGCAGCAGCGCCACCGTGTCGCGCAGCGAGGGGGGCACTCTCTTCATCCTGAATCACCTCGTGTTCCGGCGGCCGCGCGTCCCGCGGCTCGCCGATCGTCAGTCCCTCGCCGAATCTCCGGGCACCTCCACTCCGCGCACGCGCCCGCGGATCGCGTGCAGCCGGTGCATCACCTCGTTGGCTCCGCGCCCGAAGTAGTCGTACAGGGTCGTGTACTCAGCGTAGAGCTCATCGTAGGCGGCGGCCCGCGTCGGGTCGGGCGTGTAGGCGTCGCGATGCCGCCCGCCCATCGCCTGCGAGGCCGCCGGCACGTCGCGATGCACCCCCGCGGCGACGGCGGCGTGGATCGCGGAGCCGAGCGCCGGCCCCTGGTCGGACCTGATGACGCTCAGCGGCCGGCGGCACACGTCAGCGTAGATCTGCATGAGCACCGGGTTCTTGAGCAACCCGCCCGCGACCACGAGCTCCTTGACCGGCACGCCCGAGCGCTCGAAGTTCTCGATGATCTCACGCGTCCCATAGGCGGTCGCCTCGAGCAGCGCCCGGTAGATCTCGGGCGGCCGCGTCGCGAGCGTGAGGCCGACGATGACCCCGCTCAGCGTGTGGTCGACGAGCGTCGAGCGGTTGCCGCCCATCCAGTCGAGCGCCACCAGGCCGTGGGCGCCGACCGGCTGGGCCGCCGACTCCTCGGAGAGCAGCTGATGCACGGAAATGCCGCGGGCGTGGGCGCGCTCGTGGTAGCGGCGGGGCACGCCGTGCTCGACGAACCAGCCGAAGATGTCCCCGACCGCGCTCTGCCCGGCCTCGTAGCCCCAGTAGCCGCTCGTGATCCCGTCCTTGACGACGCCGCACATGCCCGGCGCCTCGGCCAGCCGCTCGCCGTTCATCACATGGCACGTCGAGGTGCCCATCACGGCGACGAGCATTCCCGGGTCGATCGCCTGGGCGGCCGGCGGCGTCACGTGCGCGTCGACGTTGCCGACCGCGACCGCGATCCCCTCGGGCAGGCCCGTCCACCCGGCGGCCTCGGCGGTGAGCCCGCCGGCCCGGTCGCCGAGCTGCGAGATCGGGTGCGCGAGCTTCGCCTCGGCGAACGACGTGAACTCGGGGTTGAGCGCCGCCAGGTACTCGCGCGACGGATAGCGGCCGTCCTGGAGGAGCTCCTTGTAGCCGGCCGTGCACGCGTTGCGGGTCTCGACCCCGCACAGCTGCCACACGATCCAATCGGCACCCTCGATGAACCGCTCGGCGCGCGCGTAGATCTCGGGGTCCTCCTCGAGGATCTGCAGACCCTTGGCGAACGTCCACTCCGAGGAGATCAGCCCCCCGTAGCGGGCGATCCACGGCTCGTGGCGCTCGTGCGCGAGACGCGTGATGCGGTCGGCCTGCGGCTGGGCGGCATGATGCTTCCACAGCTTCGCGTAGGCGTGCGGGCGGTCGGCGAATTCCTCGAGGCGGCACAGCGGCGTCCCGTCGCGGAGCGTGGGGAGCACGGTGCAGGCGGTGAAGTCGATGCCGATCCCGACGACCTCGCGCGGCGAGACCCCGGCGGCCTTGACGGCGGCGGGCACGGCGTGGCGCAGCACGTCGACGTAGTCCTCGGGGTCCTGGAGCGCCCAGTCGGGCCCGAGCCGCCGGCCTCCGACGGGCAGCGTCTCCTCGATGACGCCGTGGCGGTACTCGTGGACGGCGGAGCCGAGCTCCTCGCCGTCGGACGTGCGCACGACGAGCGCCCGGCCCGAGAGCGTGCCGAAGTCGATCCCGATCACGTACTGGTCGCTCATCGCGTTCCTCGGTCGGAGCTTTCGCCGCCGGGACCGCCGTCGTGGTCCTGACCGGGTTCCGAGATGCCGGCGCCGGCGCGTTCGGGGGGCGCGGCCGTCGACGCCCGGACGACGAGCTCGGCCGCGAACGCGGGCGGGCGGCCGGCGCCGCCGATCGCGAGCTCGACCGCCGCCTCGGCCATCGCCTCGATCGGCATGCGCACGGTCGTGAGCCCCGGGACCGCCGAGGCGGCGAGCGGGATGTCGTCGAAGCCGGTCACCGACAGGTCCTCGGGAACCCGCAGGCCGCGCGCGGCGGCCTGGTGCAGGACGCCGAACGCGAGCAGGTCGGTCGCCGCGGCGACCGCCGTCGGCGGTCGCGGGCCGTCGAGGAGCGCGTCGAGCGCGGCGGCGCCGTCCTGTGCGGTGTTGCGGACGGTGACGGGCTGGTCGCCCCACTCCCGGTAGGCGGCGAGCCGCTCGGCGACATCGGCCTTCTCCGGGTCGCCGACGAACGCGATCCGCTCGTGTCCGAGCTCGGAGAGGTGGCGGAGCGCCATGCGCATGCCGCCGGCGTTGTCGACGGAGATCGCCGCGAAGCGGCCGTCGCCCGCCCCGCGCCACAGCTCGATCACGGGTCCGTCGACTGAGGCCAGATCCTGGAGCAATCCCGGCTCCTCGCGGACGTCGCCGAGGAGCACGATCGCGTCGCACTGCCGCGCCTCGAGCACCGCCGCAAGCGCGAGCGCCTCCTCGGCGCGCTCGCGCGCGTGGCCGAGCACGACGCTGTAGTCGCGCCGGCGCGCGTGACGGGAGAGCGCGTCGATCGCAACCGCGAAGAAGGGGTCGGTGACGTCCCGGACGATCGCGCCGATGAGCATCGTCGGCGCGCCGCGCAGCCCGCGCGCGAGCGGATTCGGCCGGTAGTTGAGGCGGGCGGCGGTGTCGAGCACCCGCGCGCGCGTGCTCTCCGAGATCGGCACCGCGGGGGGCGCGCCGGACAGGACGCGCGAAACTGTGCTCTGCGAGACCTTCGCCACCTCGGCGACGTCCTTCATCGTGACGTGGCGCGGCCGCTCGGCCACGGTCACAGACCGCGCGCGAGGTGGTAGTAGGCCATGTTCCATCGCAGCTCCTTGACGAGCTCGGAGATGCGGGTGTCGGCGTCGATCGTGATCAGCTCGGTGCTGAGCATCTCGGCGAGGTCGGTGAGGACTTCGATTCCGAGCGCGGCCGTGTAGACGGTGTGGTGCGGGCCGCCGCTCAGCAGCCACGCCTCCGCGGCGGTCGCGAGGTCCGGCTCCGGCCGCCAGAGCGCCCGCGCCACCGGCAGCCTCGGCAGGTCATGCTCGGGCGTGACGACCTCGATCGTGTTCGCGACCAGCCGGTAGCGCTCGCCGAGGTGGAGCATCCCGATCACGACCGCAGGGCCGGGCGCCGCCGTGAACACGAGCCGCACGGGATCCTCGCGGTCGCCGATCCCGAGCGGGTGGATCTCGCAGCGGATCGGCCCGTCGGCGATCGACGGGCACACCTCGAGCATGTGGGAGCCGAGCAGCCTCGCCTCCGCGGGCGAGCCGCCGTCGGGCCCGAAGTCGTACGTGTAGTCCTCCATGAACGAGGTGCCGCCCGGGAGCCCCTCGGCCATCACCTTGAGGATCCGCAGGAGCGCCGCCGTCTTCCAATCGCCCTCGGCGCCGAACCCGTAGCCGGCCGCCATCAGCCGCTGGGAGGCGATGCCCGGCAGCTGCCGGAGCGGGCCGAGGTCCTCGAACGTGTCCGTGTACGCGGTGGCGCCGCGCTCGTCGAGAAATGCGCGGATCCCGAGCTCGATCCGCGCCGCGTCGCGCAGAGACGAGTGGCGCTCGCCGCTGCGGCGCAGCTCCGGCACGACCTCGTAGGCGGACTCGTACTCCCCGCAGAGAGCGTCGACGTCGGCGTCGGGGACCTCGGCGACCGTCTCGCCGAGCTCGCTCACGCCGTACGTGTTCACCGACATGCCGAAGCGAAGCTCCGCCTCGACCTTGTCGCCCTCGGTGACCGCGACGTCGCGCATGTTGTCCCCGAAGCGGATGACGCGCAGACTGCGCGCCTCGGCCAGCCCCGCGGCGGCTCGGCTCCAGCCGCCGATCCGCGCCTGGACGTCGGACTGCGACCAGTGACCGACGACGACCTTGCGCGGCATCCGCAGGCGCGTCTGGATGAACCCGAACTCGCGGTCCCCGTGCGCGGACTGGTTGAGGTTCATGAAGTCCATGTCGATCTCCGCCCACGGCAGCGCCCGGTTGAACTGCGTGTGGAGGTGGAGCAGCGGCTTGGAGAGCGACGCGAGGCCGGAGATCCACATCTTCGCCGGCGAGAACGTGTGCATCCACGCGATGACGCCGATGCAGCGCTCGTCGGCGCTCGCCTCGATACAGGCCGCGCGAATGTCGTCGGCCGTGGTGAGCACCGCGCGATGGACGATCGGGACCGGGATCGCGTCCGATCCGTCGAGCGCCGCCGCCACCTCGCGAGACTGCGCGTCGACCTGCGCGAGCGTCTCCTCTCCGTACAGGTGCTGGCTGCCGGTGAGGAACCACAGCCGCTTGTCCGCGAGTCCGCTCATCCGCACTCCCTGCCTACCCAGTTCACGTGCACCCTCCCGAGATTGTCGGCGAAATCGATTGTAGGCAATCGTATGCGCGGCGCGTGCCGGGCGGTTGGTCAGCCGGCGCGAGGCGCGCTGGGGGCGCCGCCGCGCGGCTGGCCGGGGACGCCGCCGCCCGGCGAGCCGGCGCGAGGCGCGCGGGGTGCTCCACCGCCTGGCTGACCGGCGCGAGGCGCGCCGGGGACGCCGCCGCCCGCGCGACGCCCCCCGTCGAGCAGCCGCTCGCGCAGCCAGCCGTTGACGAACCGTCCGGTCGGGTCGAGCTCGTCCCGGAGCGCGAGGAAGTCGGCGAGGCGGTCGGGGGCCCACGGGGCCGGTCCGGGCGGGAAGAGCTTGCCCCAGTGCGGTCGAACCTGAAGCGATGCGAGCGCCCGCTCGATCTCCGCGCAGACCTCGGCGACCGGTCCCGGTTCGAGCCGCCATGTGAAGTGCAGGGCGGCGGTCTCGCGCCCGTGCTGCGGACTCATCCACAGTTCGTCGGCCGCGATCACGCGCAGCTCGGCGACCTGCAGCACGGCGCGGATCCGCTCGCCGAGTGGGCGCAGCGCCTGGATCGCGGCCACCCCGTCCTCGCGTGCGACGAACCACTCCGACTGGATCTCCTGCCCGGCGCTCGGCGTGAACCCCGAGCGGAAGTGCGGCAGCCGCTCCGACCACGGCCCGACCGATCCGAGCTGCGGGGTCGCGTTCTCCGCCGGCGCGCCCGGGACCGGATTGCGCGCCTCCCGCGCCGCCACGGCGCCGTACAGCTCGCCCGGGGTTCCACACGCCGCACCCGGCTCGCCGTCCTCCGGGTCGCCCTTGACCCACACCTCGCGCGCGCGCTCCCCGAAGTCGTGGAACACGCTCACGCTCCGACCCGCGCCCATCACCGCGTCGAAGTGCTGGGCCAGCGCCTCCCACTCCAGGCCGAGGTACACGTCCTGCCGCAGCTCGTAGTACGGCCGCACGGCGAGCGCCACCGCCGTCACCACCCCGAGCGCGCCCAGGTGCACCGCGGCTCCCGGCAGGCGCGGATCGTCCTCGGTCAGCGTGACGCGCTCCCCGTCGCCGCCGATCAGCTCGAGGCCACGCACCGCCGTCGCGAGGTTGCCGAGCCCGGTTCCCGAGCCGTGCGTCGCGGTCGCGACCGCGCCCGCGACCGAGATGTGCGGCAACGAGGCCATGTTCTCCAGCGCGAGCCCGCGCGCGTTGAGGGCGGCCGCCAGCTCCGCGTACGTCACGGCGGGGCCGACGGTCGCTGTCCGTGCCGCCGCGTCGATCTCGATCGCGCGGGCGCCAGGCAGGCGGTCGAGCGAGATCAGCTCGTCGGCGTCGCCGATCCCGCTGAACGTGTGGCGCGTGGCGAGCACCTGCAGCGTGCCGCGTGCGCCCGCGATGAGCCTTTGCAGCTCCTCGACCGTCTCCGGTGCGTGGAGCGCGCGGGCTTGGTAGCGGTGGCTGCCCGACCAGTTGACCAGCCCGCTCTCGGTCTCGGCGTTCACGCGCTGCGTCATACCCGTATGGTTGCGCGAGGACACGGCCCGCGCGTGGCGGCGCGAGGACACGGCCGGGGAGGGCCGGCGCGAGCCGCTGGAGATGTCGTCCGATGCTCATGCGAACGTATGTTCCCTGATGCACCGGACGGAACCGACGATCCTCCATGCCGACCTCGACGCGTTCTACGCGTCGGTCGAGCAACGCGACGATCCCGCGCTGCGCAACCGGCCGGTGATCGTCGACGGCGGGGTCGTGCTCGCGGCCAGCTACGAGGCGAAGGCGTGCGGGGTGCGCACGGCGATGAACGGTGCGCGCGCCCGACGGCTCTGCCCCGAGGCGGTCGTCGTCAGCCCGCGCTTCTCCGCGTACTCGGCCGCGAGCAAGGTCGTATTCGAGATCTTCAGGCGCTCCTCGCCGCTCGTCGAGCCGCTCTCGATCGACGAGGCGTTCATCGACGCGCGCGGGCTTCAGCACATCGGCGGCACGCCGGTCCAGATCGCGACGCGGCTGCGCGCGGAGGTGCGGGAGATCGCGGGCCTACCGCTCACGGTCGGGATCGCGTCCACCAAGTTCCTCGCCAAGGTGGCGAGCGGCGTCGCCAAGCCTGACGGGCTGCTGCTCGTGCCGGCCGGCGGCGAGCTCGCGTTCCTGCACCCGCTTCCGGTCACCGCCCTGTGGGGCGTGGGACGGGTGAGCGCCGCCAAGCTGCACGACGCCGGGATCACGACCGTCGCCCAGGTGGCGGCGCTCGGCGAGCCGCGGATCGTCGAGTTGCTCGGTCGCGGCACCGGGCGACACGTGTACGCGCTCGCAATCGGGCGTGACCCGCGGGTCGTGCGGCCCGGGATCCGGCGCCGTTCGGTCGGCGCGCAGCGCGCGCTCGGCCGGCGAGGGCGCGATCCGACCGAGGTGCGGATCGCGCTCGCCGCGCTCGTCGACCGCGCCGCCCGACGCATGCGCGCCGGCGGGCGGGCGTGCCGCACGGTCGTGCTGCGGTTGCGCTTCGCCGACTACGAGCGGGCGACGCGCTCCCGGACGCTCGCGGAGGCGACGACCCGCACGGCGGTGCTGCTCACGGTCGCGCGCCGGCTGCTCGCCGGGGCGGCCGACCTGGTCGCGCGCCGCGGGCTGACGCTGATCGGGGTGACGCTCACCAACCTGTGCGACGCGCGGGCGATCCAGCTCGCGCTGCCGTTCGACCGCGCCCGCGGCCTCGACGCCGCGCTCGACGCCGTCCACGACCGCTTCGGGACGGCGGCGGTGCGCCGCGCGGTCCACGTCGGCCGGCCGCCCGACGAGGGGGTGCCGCTGCAGCCCGAGTGAAACCGAACAGCTAGTGGTCTCTCCCGTAAGTACGTGCGCACCGAGAGGTGTGGCTGGGGGTGCCAGGCAAGGACGCGGGCACCGACGGCGAAGCCGTTGGTCCGAAGGTG
>Ga0209061_1000143_pt1 | contig 233084 bp, 200 predicted proteins | sample Coa_R1_10_FD_187157 | JGI IMG/M metagenome (GOLD analysis project Ga0209061, IMG submission 187157) | Surface soil microbial communities from Centralia Pennsylvania, which are recovering from an underground coalmine fire - Coalmine... | ecosystem: Environmental > Terrestrial > Soil >... | reverse complement strand
TCGAAGACCAGATATACAGCGTAGTACATGATTTCGAACGGTGTTCGTTCTCTTTCCAATGTTGGTCACAAAGAAAGGAGAGCGGGCACTCGGCCTTAGGCCGATCGGTCGTTAAGTAAACGGGGCAGATTTCTCCCAAGCAAACCATTTAATATCCCGCGAAGCTGAGCCTCTCTCAAGGCTGTATAGATGCAAAAACAGGTTCTTTCAGAAATCCAATCAAAGATTTTGCTCGCTCTTCTTGTGAGGGGAAGAGCCACCTCAGTCGAGATTTTGAGGACCGTGGGGATAAGCGGATCTACTTGGAACAAGGAGAAGATCCTGCTTCAGAACACTGGGCTCATTGATGTCCAGACAACCAGGGAACTCACTGAAAGCGGTGTGGTCAGAAAGATGGAATTTAGACTTACACTAAAGGGGAGGCAGGTCGCCCAGAACCTTCTTGCGATTTCAGCACTGATTGGCGATGCCACGTTTGCGAACGTACAGCAGGTGGACAACTTGCTGGAGTTGCTCGTAAAAGCGTAGAAGTCCCTTAGAACTAAAACAGTCTAAATTGGATTTATAGAGAGCCAAACTTAACGGCTCTCTTCCTTGAATTTAATTCCCCTCTAATTCCAGCTCTCTCTTCTCTGTGGCGAAGTGTTGCCATGAGCACTGCTGAAGGCAGAGTGTCAAGACGAAGGAGCAACGTGTGGCTAGGATTCGGAATTCTACTTCGTTCCAGTTCTATCTCCCAGCTTTTCTCATTGGCCACGCTTGGGTGTTATCATAGAACGATCTGTTCTAGTGCCCGGAACAGTCGTTCAATTCCGTACGGTTAAACCCATAGGACAGATTCATTTTGACCGCCTCGAGAAAACAAAGGGCAGCATGTTAGAAAGAGTGAAGTTGAATTTGAAAAATCCGAAGATCCTCACAAAGACAGTTTTGGTAATCCTGATCGCATCCGCTATTTTGATAGTTGGCCTAACAGGACACAAAGTAGTCCAAGCCGCAGGCGCTACGAGTTCGCTGAACAATGTCCAGATAATCGTCCAGAGTGACAGTTCCAATCTCACTTCGTATTCGTTGACGGTGTACAACTCTTCCGGGTATGCCGTAGCTTCGTCAGACAGCTCTTTTCCGGCCTTTGGCGTAGAACTACCTGCAGGAAACTATCTGTTTACAGTTCTTGCGACGCAGAGTTACCCTATAGCCTACGCTGGCGGCTCTAGTGTAGTTGCCACAGCCTCATCCGGCGGCGCGGCTCCAACTCCTGATCTCAAGACGCCTCCGATCCTTGAGAAGTCGCCGGCGATTGAGTATGGCTACCGCATGCAACAGATTACGGGGGCCCAGGTCCTGAACATTAAGACGTCGGAGCTGTCCAATATTTCGACCACTAGTCTTTCCGTGCATGTTGCATACGCAAATGGTACAGCAGCTGCCGGCGTCTCAGTCCAGTCCTCGATCGTTGGCGAGTGGTACTGGTATGGTGGCGGTATAAACGAACTTGTCATGTGGAACCAAACAGATTCCGCTGGTAGCGCTACGCTCATGGTCCCCGACCTGCCCATTGAAGTGAATGCGTGGACTTGGATCCCTGTCGACCTCCCGAAGAATCTCACAACCGTGCAGAGAAACGTTGGAGGAGAAATCGTCAATGTCACAGTGTACTGGCAGCCTACTTACGTTGGGCTAGCTGGCTCGTCACTCGTGATGCCTCCGAGTACAACAGCATCGATAACTCTGCATGTCCAGCAACCCAACTACTGGGTCGTGCCTTACGGGGTAAGAAGCGCGGGGGTCCCATCCTCGTCGGGCGCAGCCACTGCGGCGAGTTCGAGTACTGGAGTGCCGGCTTCACAGCAATATTCAACGCCGATTCCGGGCAACCAGTTCAGCGGCCCCACAGGGCAACAAATTCCTGCACCCAGCCAGATTCCTCCGCTCAGCGAGATTACCAAGACTACTCAAACCATTGAGAGCTCAAGCCCTCTGGTCCAGGCAGTATCTATAGCTGTAGTGCTAGCGGTAGCCCTCTCCGCAGTCAGCCTTGTAATTGCTCTGCGGAAAAGGTAGAATGAGGCAAGAGCACTGGATAATTCTCTCGATTATTCAAAGCGACTTGCGAAAAGGGGGATTATTTCTTCTCCGTCCTTCCCATTATAATTTCTACAGTAAGCCCTATGCTTTTCCGAAATGAGAAAGAGTAAGTTCTTGACTCCTAAGGAAACAAAAGGCAAGGGCAGTCGATTGTGAAAGTCGTACGCTACAGCGGCGCTTAACTAGTCTTGAGAATTCACTCTTCTACGAATCAAAACCGCTGTCGATGCTGCTAAAAGCAAAGCGATTCCACCAATTAATGCAAACTTGTTTGTAAATGCAATTAGTGCATCTTGTGTGGATGCGCCAAATTGACCTCGCGAAAATGCGACACTGTTGGAGAGCAGAGGGGAACTCATCGAATTCTGAGTCGGTAGAGTCGAGCTTTGTTGCGTAGCGGTTGTCGCTTGTGCGAAGGTCGTCGTCATTTCATTGACGGTTGTAATGGAAGTGCTCCCAGCACCACTGGCAGAACTACTTTGGCCGAGGGAGGCGGATTGAAGCGACGTTGATGTGCCTGACGTTGTCGTAAACGCCAATGAGTCCTGTATTGAGGTCGTGCCAGAGTTTACTGTCGACGATGCCGACGTTGCTAAGGGAGATGTGCTATTCATACCCGAAGGAAGCAAATCAGCAGCAGTCGACGAAGAGGACGCGGTGAAGGTGGTCGCAGGGACTGCTATTGCGGTGGAAGCATAAGTGGCAGTGCCGCTTGCTGTGACCGAGTAAATGTTCGCAGCGTTTGAGGACCCGGCACCTCCAGTGGTAGTGGATTTCGCAGCCGCGCCGTTCTGGCTGGCAAGGGGGACATTGAGAGGCGAATACGGCAGGGAGAGAGCGACTAGCACGATCAAAGCACATGCTACGGCAAGAACTGCTGTGACAATTGGCCTGTCAGGTAGTTTCAAAATTGTATTTCTCTCTCGTAAGCCAGATTGGCATTGACTCAGACTGATATGAAGCAGTAGTTAGTTCTAACCATCAGAACACCATGGGAAAGTGTGTTCTGGGGTCATGAAAGGCTCTGACACTCAAAAATTCTCGCCTTTACTATTTCTCAAAATGGTCTTTTTTTCCAGGTTCTCAAAGTTTCGTACCAAGCAAATGCCGACGCGAACAAGCCGAACGCCAAGGCGAATGGATTCAGACTCCCGAGGAAGATAACAATGTAACCCAGCAGCAGTGTTGTAAAAAAGACGGCGTAGAAGGTGAACCTAGGGACGAGCAATCGCCCGACCTGAGTGAACGCCTGAAGCACTCCCACGTTAACATTCTTGACTAGTGTGTATTCTCCGTACTGATCCTTCTCGATTAATCCCAACCTCGTCAGCTTGTCGAGGTGATGATACGCAACGCTTGGACTTGAGAGGCCGAGTGAGCGCTGAAGCTCCCTAACGCCGATCGGCTTTGGACTCCTGAGAATGAAGAGGTACGCCAATAGAGTCCTGCCCCTCAACTCGGAGTCGAATGAGAGGGAGCCGGCAGTATGTTCGGGTGTGGGAGGAGCTGAAACGGCGTGCATTGCCTCCGTCTGCCCCTTCTTGGAAGATTTTTGTGGTATCTGCGTTGCCTGCGGCTGAACGCCTGTTGATGCATCTGTCGGAATGGCGCTCGGTACGTCCGAAGTGGCCGTAGTATCTTCAGATTTGCCGATACCGCTTAACTTCTTCTTGTCTTCCTTCAAAGTTCACGTGTCTTCGAATTACTATTGGTGTGGCCTGAATCTCAAGTCTATTAAATGGTGTCATTTCCTACTCCCGTCTGCTTTTATTTCTCATATTCTTCGCCCTGCGAGATCTTCATCACATCTAAGAGACGGAGTATTGTCTAAAGCCAAATTACGCGAGGTAGGAAGACCCTGGAGACACCCCGATACATTTTCACGAAGAAATTTTCAAAGGAGCCAGTAAGTATTGTATGTTTATTGGTCACCGCAGTCTGCAAAACATAAATAGAGAAATTTACTCTGCGGACTAGCGAAGAAGTTTTCCTTATGGCACGAGATAGAGCAATCGGAGCCGCACTGGTAGTTGGTGCGATTATTGGTGTACTCATTTACGGCAGTCTCATGTTTCTCCCCGGGGTAGATCAATACGCCTTTCTTGTCTTGAAGATCACCGCGTTTGTGGCCATTCTTGCCATCCTCGCAATCCTCGGCTGGATCGGATACGTCATGGCAACCACTCCTCCACCAGTGCCACTCGAACCAGAACCAGCAACAACTGCCACTCCGTCAGCAACAACGGAGAATGTTGCGGCAGAAAAGAAATCCTGAAAGGTTTCAGCCCCCCGCCGCAGTTCGTCGTTCGATATATCGTGATCATCGGGAGGGGTGTTCTTTTTCCCTCTCCTCGAGAATCTTGTGTATTTTCTTTATGACAAATGACGCGCTTTTCGATTCTGACATTAAAGGTGCAAGAGAGATATCTTTAGAAGCGCTGCTCTGGATACCGTTCTCAACGTCGTCATTACTGTTCTTATTTTTGGAAATTTCGTCAAACAAGTGCACCTGATAATATCCGAGCGCCTTTAGCACAACCTCGATTTCTTCATTGGTCAGATCTGTGTCGTCAACAGGAACGCGTTTATCACTGCTCAACTTGCTTCCTTACTCCTTTAGCCAGAATGATGTAGCTTGAGACATTGCGATATAATTCTTTAGCGAGAATTATCAGTGATCAGATTTTCTTAGTGCAAAAGGCGAGCGCATGAGCCAGTCATCCTCTATCTTTTCGCTGTCACGGGAATTGAAATTGCGGTAAAAAGTCCAATCCTCGGAATAGAGCAGTAACTCGACAAAGCTTTATCCAAATTCACAATTTCAAATTTCAGGGCGTGGCACTCCAAGGCCGATGATCAGAGAAGAAGGAAATCTGGGATAGAATCTCACTCTTTGTGAAGAAAGTAGACCTTAATCGCAATGATAGGTGCAAGTCCTCCGATCCGTTGCACGCTTGCATTTCTTAAGAGATTGGATTAGAGTCACCGATGATGAGAAACTGCATGTTAGCGGAAAGTCAACAATGCCAAAAAGAAGGGACTTTGCTTTCTTCGTTCGCCATCCTGTTTCCCTACTACTTCTTTCACGGCATCAACAAGAATGAGCTGAGGAGCATAATTGACAACAAAGCTTCTCGTCATAGATTTTCGAGAAATCGATGCTCTTCATCAGCTTCGTAAGCAAAGGTAGGATAACGTCAACAGATCGTGGTTTCCGAGCAAAATATGCCTGGGACATGGGTATATTGCGCACAAAATGCGCCAAACATATAGTCCCCATTTCAGCTAGTAATTGCTGAGGAGGCATCGTAATTTTTCGCATGCCGGAAGAGAAGTTCGCCAGGGTTCGCCGCGCAGATAGCCAAGGTGTAGTTTCAAGGGGTATCACTATGGTGCTAGATCGTCTCAGCGGACTTGTGAAAGAGGAGTTCGAACAGGTTTCAGATAGCGTAGACATAGTCGAGATAGGATGGGGACTACCCCTCGTATGGAAGGAAGATGCTATCGCATCGCGAATCAAGTTTTACACCAAACACGGTATCAGGGTCTCGATGTCCGGAACCCTGCTCGAGTACTCGGTCTTCCAGAACCATACGGAATCGATACTTTCCAAAGCCAAGCGCATGGGCTTTAGCATCATCGAGATCTCAGATGGGATAATTGACCTCACCGTTGAGCAAAAGGTAAAACTCGCAAAGCTGGTAAAGTCCAAGGGCTTTGAGTATCTCGTCGCGGTAGGAAAGAAAGATCCTTCGGCGCAGCTCTCCCTACCAGAGACGATTTCTCAGATCGATTCGGCGCTCTCGCTAGATCCATTCAAGGTCGTTCTAGAAGGAAGGGAGAGGGGGCGGGGCGTCGGGATTTACGATGACAACGGCGACATAAAGTGGTCGATGCTACGCTCAATTGCGAAGAGCTTTGATTATAAGAACATCATCTTCGAAGCGCCTTCTGAAGCACAGCAGACTGCCCTAATTTCTGAATTCGGCTCGGACGTAAACTTGGGAAACGTGGCGCTGGGATCGATTGCCGCATTGCAATCCGAAAGGCGGGGCCTTCGGTTCGACACGTTTGGGATAAACAGACCCGACGAGGAGCTTGTAGGCGGCCCCTCGCTAAAGTTCGTGCTCTTCGTTGTCAGGCACTATCAACCGATTGACCAGAAGGAGATAGCCTCGCTGACTCAACTTCCTAGGAGGACGGTTCAGAAGGCCGTCGAGTATCTGAAGTCAAAACAGCTGATCACGGAGCACCCGAGTTTTGAAGACCGCAGAAGCAAGGTCTACAGGACTCCCAGCGCGACGCCCATAGGAAGGGCGAGGCACTAGAGCAAGCGAAAGCGCCCTGGAATGAAAAAAAGGTCTAAAGAGTAAGAATTCATCTGGAAGTCTCTCGGATTTGTCGTTACTCCTTGAAAACGCCTCTTGCTTCTTTTCCCTGCGTGCGCCTCCGCAGAAATCACTTCTTAGCACCTTTCCTCTACTACTTTACTCTCCCGTTGCTCCGTTGGCTGGCTATAATGGGCACCTTTCCATTCTATCCCTCTGCCCCTTGACACTTTTATCGATGTCGTGACAATTGCCGAGATGAAAATCAGAATTCCGATGGGATAGAGGAGCGGAAGGGCGCTGACTCTGCCGACGACCCGCCTCAGTTCGGATGCAGCGATTACAAGAATAGAGGAAATGGCGAACAGGCTGGCTATGAGGCCAATCTCTAGGGCCGCCTCGCCGAGGATGGGTGCATTCACCCTGAGGAAAAGGAATGCGATACCCCCTCCTACAAAGAAGATTATCGGATATATTCCAGTGAAAAACAGGAGAAATGCGTTGAGTATCGAGACCAAGCCGTACGATCTAATCGAGCTTGATGTGACTCGCTCGAGCCCAGAGTAAATTTTCGAGAACTCTTCTTCCCAATCGGTTGCAAGGTATCCGGAACCGTTCTCCACTCGGAGCCTGTATCCGGAAGACTTTGCCCTCTGAGCTATCGCCTGATCCTCGACTATAAGATGCCTCACTTCCTTGTGGCCTCCTATTGCCTCGTAAACCCTTTTCCTGACCAGTATGAAGGTTCCAAAGACGTAGGCTCGTTCACTTTTCTCGTTATTGACCTTGACCAGTGGATATAGTACGTCGATTGCTCCTGACACTATCGGGAGCGTGGAGCTCGACCAAATGCTCTTCGAGTTGACTCTGGGCGATATGGAGAACATGTCGTAACCCTTTGAGTTGAAATACGCGACGGCATCTTCGATTGCTTCGTTCCTTTCAAAAACAGAATCCGCATCCATGTACAAGAGGAGATCTCCCTTTGCAAATTCGTTCCCGCGCCAGCATGCCCAGCTCTTCCCCACCCAATCTGATGGTTTTTCTCCCGCGTCCACTACTCTAATGCGCGGATCCTTCCTTGAAAAGTCAAGTGCGAGATCCCTCGTTCTGTCCTCAGAAGAGTCATCAACAACTATGATTTCGAGGTTTGAATAGGTCTGAGAAGTCACGGATTCTAGACTTCTCTTGATCATCTCCTCCTCGTTCTTTGCGGTAATAATGACAGAGACTGCAGGAGGTTTTCCGACCTGACCATTTCCCTTGATCGATTTCTTAATCGAGTCAGAAAATCTGGGTGCTTTCTTCAACGTATGCAGAAGATAGCCAAGAAATAGGAGTGAACCCAGCGAGGAGAGTACTGAGATAGCACTAAGTAAAATGACAATGTCGGAATCCAACAACTAGATGATATCCCTGTTCCCATGTTAACCTGAATATTAGCCGTCTCCGGGCTTCTCCCACCGAGTAGAGGCTTTCAGGTCAAGCTTTCTCCCGCAGCAGTATACGTCGAAATATGTACTTGACCGGATCTTCGAAGCCCCTAGTTTCTCTGCGAGCTCTCTCAAAGAAGGTTATCTTTTGTCTATCAATATCGTGTAACAGTTTTTGGGTCTTTGACAAGAGGTCTTGAGGACCATCCGCTTCAATTGATAGTTTCCTCGGAAAGTAGTAATTGTGAAAGACATCGAGCTTTGCAGATGGGAAGTACGACATGTTGGGGACACCGAGCAACGCCGCCTCCTGAGTCATAGTCGCCCCTCCCCCAACTAAGAGATCTGCATCTGACAATTCACTCGTCGCATCGACAGTAGAGGCCGGGACAGTGCACGTCTTACCGAACTCCCTTCTCGCCCAGGCCCTCTGTTCGTCGTACCTCGGGAGCAGGAGTATTGTAAAGTCGCCGCTTGACCTAATCACATCTACAAGTTTTGACAAGGTCTCCGAAATTCCCATGCCGCGCTTGAAGTAGGAGGCAAACCACTCATCCAATCTGATAATTACCTTCCCCGTGACGGATCTATTCCTTCTTTGCCCTAACATCTCTTTTGAACCTACCAGCCATGCCCATGGATCAAGGGCGCGATACCTGAAAACGCGGTCTGCCGGTACACCGTACTGTGACCATCTATCCTTCGCGATAACAAATGGTGTGAAGACGCCTGAGGAGAGAGGAACGGCCAGCCTCGATGGCGCGTTCGAGTGAGGAGAGTCACTCGCGACATAATGCTTGATTCCCAGACCGAAACTCACGCGCGCCGCTTCTGGAGAGAGGTAAGAGAGCGAGAGGTCGAAATCATTTTCTGAAACAAATTCTACTAGCTCTCTCTGCCTTTCGATGCTAGACTTGAGTTTCTCGACGAGCAGGCCGCCTCCGTGCCGCCCGATGGAGATGTGTTCCAACTTGATCTGCGTGAGAAACTTGTTTAGTTCGGAATAGTCTCTTGCTGTAACGATACACTTTGCCTTCGAAGGCGCCCTCCTGACCATTGCTTGAGTGAACAGCGCCTGCTTCGGCGTAAGCGCGTCTATCCAGAGTTTAACCATGATTTTTCTGTCTCCTTCGCCCATTTTTCTTTCCGGAGAGAAAAAAGTGGAAGAATCGAAGAATAGCGTTGACCGGAGATTTTCACTTTGAATACGGCTATAAAAGCGGTCTGCATGCCGATTTCAATTAGGAATCGATGACTTCAGGGTGTACGAGAGGGGGCGAGGCACCTGCTTGTTCCTCCCTCTCTTGGATAGAAGAGGCAAGAGAGTGGGTAAGAAAGAAGTATTAGGGAGTACGCAAGGAAGAAGAGAACATGCCGAAGATTGACCACTCCATCGAAATCAACGCCTCAAGGGACAGGCTGTGGGAGATAATCTCAGACGTAGACAACGAGTGTGTGTATTGGTGGGGAACAAAGGCGATCAAGAATATTTCGAAAGACGGCGAAGTGATCATCAGAGACATTACTCAAAACTTTGGTAACAGGAAGATACGGCAAAGAGTCATTCTTCATCCCAAGGATTCAGTTGAGATTCAATATGTCAAGGGGATCACAGAGGGCGTCAAGTTACTATCAATCGAGTCTGTAGGAGAAAACAAGCAGAACCTCCGTGCCTACTGGGATGTCACCTTCTCTGGAGTTTTGAAAGTCGCAACCCCGATTATAAAGTCGCACGTGGAAAAGGGGACTCTTGGCGCATTGCAGAGGATCAAGGAAGCCGCTGAAAAGAAAGGCGGAGGCGAGGACAATCGCATTGACTCTGCGACCTCGGCGACTAGCGCATCATTTTCTTCTTTAGCTGCTTGAGCAAATGGCTCCGATGTTCATGAGCTAGCATTCCTCTTTTTTCTCATTTTGCTTCTATTTTCTATTGCTAGAGTGAATGCAGTTCTTTGATTGACAAGTGAACGGTGAAGAGACAGTATTTCAAATCTGCTCGCCGTCTCCCGGAGTCCTGGCTTCATCAAAGCACTGGAGAACTTTCAAAACTAAACTTGTTCTTCACACGACTTATTCCAATTAGAACAAGTATGGGCGAGACGATACTAAGGAGAGGTATTACTAGAAGTATGGCAGCGACCTTGAAAAGGTCGTCACCATACCTTGACCCGTCCGCCACACGCATAGGATCACGCCTCCAATATAACCAATCAACGCCATGATACCACCGACTAGCAATAGTACAGAACCGACCAAAAGATAACCAAATCCTGCTGGGAGCTGTGCAGGACTTGTGGGAGGCTGAGAGGGGTTTATCGTTGAGATCATCGAAGTAAGAGCCGAAAGCTCGATTGCCAATCCCAGTAAGACATGTGGCAGTGCAATGATTGCTAGTAAGGTAAGTGTTGAGGGCAATCCTAATTTTGGCTTGTCAGGGCAAGCGAGAGCTTTTAGGCAGAGCGAAGCTGAGTAATCCCGAGAAGTTGGATCGCGCCTAACACGATAGATATTAGGGTAACTGTTAGAAAGACATTCGAGATGGTGGCGCTCGTTGTTGTCCTTCGCAACGGAAATAATACAAAGTAACCGAAAGTAAGGGGAAAGCTCGCAATCACTGCTACGAGCAGCAAGATCGCGTATATCTTGAGCTTCGCGACCGCACGCCTATCTGCATCTCCAAAGCTTGGTTGTGTAGCCGCGCCAACTGGAGGAACAAATGGTGGGGGAGACGGCATCGTAGATGGACTGGCTTGGACCAGTCTGTTTCCGCAGGCTGGGCAAAATACGGTATTTTCATCCACTTGTCTACCACACGAAGAACAGAAAGGCGTGATTTTTTTCTTACCTGAGTATTGAGGGGACAAAAGCCGATTCTCGCCTAGTGATTGGAAAACCACCCCTTAAAGCGAGATTTCCGAGTGGAGCTGGATTCGCTTTTCATCAGCTCGCATCTGCCGGAGTTAGCGACAGGAAGAGAGGGAGCTTGGCTCAAGGAGCGCGATCATGCCTGCGTCTTGCTTCCCAAGTAAATCCTCCAACCGTGGCGGCAACAAGTATTGCTACCGCAGCCACGACATACAGCACGAATTGCTGAGGCATCCCAAAAACAGGCAGGTTCTCACTTACCTGCAAGGATACGATGTCGCAAACCCTCGGGCTGGTAGGGTCTGTTGTACATACGGTCAAGGAATAGTTGCCCGGCGCAATATCTTCGCCCCTTGAGATGCTGATCTGCGTGGAGTTGGGGCTCAACGCCTTGAATGAGAGCGTGAGATTTGACTGGGTGTTCCCATTGAAACTCATCGATCCGCTGACCGAGGAGGATAGGTTGAACGAGCCGACAGAGGAGTTGATCACCAGCAGGGCGGGGCTCTGCGCTAGGACCAAGTCGTGCGTCGAAACCGGAAGGTTTCTCGAGAACGAAGCTGATTGGTTGCTGATTTCCCCGATCTTGTTCCCGCTGAATTCGGTGAACCACACAGACCCAGTTGAGTTGTCAAGAACAAATCTAAGCGGACCTGAAATTTGAGTGGGGATGTCGTACTCGTGGAGTTGCATGGTCGCAGGATCAAACCGGGCAATCCTATTTCCATAGTGCTCGTTGAACCATACATCGCCCGAGGAAGGCGACATCTCCATCCAATAAGGTAGGGAAACAGTTGTATCAATTGATCCAGTCCGAAACGAGAACAAGGAAGTCGCGTACTCCGTTATGCCGCCGGTCGTCTCATTTATGAATCCAAAAAGGCTGGACGCGTGATTTGCAAACCATATTACGTTACTTGAACTGTCAAAAGCCAGCCCGACAGGTTCCGCGCCTTCTGGGAGTTGCCAAGAGTGAATGAACTGGTTGGTGGAGGGACTGTACTCTACAATTCTTCCAGAGAATGATTCAGAAACAAGAATGTCTCCCCCGCTACCAAACGCGATTCCTGATGGACCATTGTTTTGAATGATGCCGGGCGTTCCGTTCTCCGGAAGTGACACCGAAGTTACAAGCGTGGCGCTTCCTTTGCTCGGGGTAATCTGAAAAGCTCCTATCTGATCGGTGTAAGTGGATGTAAACCAGATCTCATTGCTTTGAGGCTCGTAGAGCAGGCCGAAGGGATCTTCTTCCGGAGACCCTGTTGAGAAGTTTGCAAACTCTCCGGTGGTCGGGGTGAATCTCCAGAGTAGGGGCTGTGCTGCGTCGTTGAACCAGAGGTTCCCGTTACTGTCAAAGATCAGGAACCAGATCATCGCAAGGTGTGGGGTCGTGGGTATGTGGAAGTTGAGAAAAGTACCATTAGCTGGAATGTACTTAGTGATTGAATCGGTGTTGGCGTTTGCAAACCAGATATTGCCTTCTGGTCCGACCGCTATCCCCACAGGGTATGAGTTGTTCTGCGGAATTGCAACTTCCTTCACCGCTGCGTTCAGAGTCGTACTATTCTCTCCAGACAATAGAGACAAAGTGGCCTGAGGGCGGGGATTTTGAGCTCCTCCCCCCCTTCTAGGGGCGGTAAAAGCTGAAAGAGAGCTAGACGATACGAATGGGATAGCCAACAAAATAATGAATAATGCTATCAGAAGTGCAATTGCGATTGCGCTCGTCCTTGGAATTCTGCGACCAATGGAAACAGACAATCTATCTTCGCGCGCCTTCTATCACCGCTGGCTCCCCGGTTCGCCCCAGAGAGATGCGAGACTCGGTTGAACTTGGGCAAAGTTCTGAAATATACACGTTGAGTCATTGCAAAGCGCTCTGCTTAGCGTGCGCGGAAAGAAAAGCGGAAACCAAATCAGGGTACCCTGAAATAGGGGCGCGGCGCCTGCCCATGCCTCTTGCTCTCACAAAGGAGTGTATGGGAAGTGATGGGAGCCCGAACGAAAGGCACGCGATTCCTTTTTCGGTTTCCACTTTCGTTCTCTTATACGCCGGTTAGCTGGCTAAGCAGATCCAGCCCCTTGGCATTCACGCGGTACAGGGTCTTGTTGCCTTCGTTGGTCTCATCCATCACTCCCATGGAAAGGAGTTTGTTCATGTGGTGCCAAAAAGTATCATACCCCAGCCTTGCTTTTACCATAATCCAGTGCTGAGGATTCGGAGTCCTGCATGCGTCCAAAATCGCTACGACAATTGCACTCTGAGATCTGACGGATCTTCTTGGGCGGTTTTGTCTATGGGTAAACAGGAAAACCAAGCTATCGTCTTTCAGAGAGTCACCGGAGTGAAATGGCTTTGAAGGTGTACCTGTCAGTACTCCGGCTCCTTGTGGAATATCCAAGACCACAAATTGCTGCGTTGGGCTGTGGTTTGCATCAGGCTGCATGCAATTTTCTGGAACATTATTCTAGAAGACTCTGGTTTAATCATACATTTTTGGAAGGGGTGTACTAATTTTTTCTTCGGCTGTCCTAATCGAATTACTTAGCGGTCGAAGTCTGGAGCTCAATTCGATCCGAGTTCATCATAACGAAAATGGTTGATGATCATGCAATGGCCAATGCACGAGCGCAGGGCATCTTAAGGCCGCTAGAGTGATTTACTGCCACTAGGAATTGGAGTTGATCGTATCGACTTCTGGAAAAGAGTACGAAGATACTACCGTGCACTCTCTTCTAACCCTGATTCTCTTTCCACGATACTCCTGTACTGCGAGTGCAATCCTCTCAAGATGTATAACATTGCGAACGAGACGAAACCAAGCCCGACAGTAACGGTCAGAAGATCCAGGAATTGCAAGCGATTGAGAAAATCAGACGCCTCCACGATGATACAACTGTGTTTTTCGATATAGGATTGATCGAAGAGATCTCCGTTCATAATTTCCTGTCCAACGCCGCTGGAAATCATGCGGAGGAACAGTTGTGCCAAGATCAATCTTTGATTTAGGAGCAGTAAACTGCTTCTCACTGGTAGAGCAAGCTGGTAGTACTTTCGCTGAAGCCAACTATGCCGCCTTACGCGGTAGAGCCTGAAGGAAGCCACGCTATTTGATTGTATACTATTGAACAAGCTGTTCTAGAGAACAGAACAAAAACCAAAGAGCGTTCTGGGCCTCGACAGCGACTTTCAGCTACTGCGCCCAGATCGCTTATGTCAAAATTATCAAATGACTTTGATTGACATACCGAAGATGGTTTTTAGGTGGACATCTTTTCCTGCCTGTTCGAGCGCTTGCTGGCCGTCTTCAACTCCTTCAGCATGACCGGCCCGATGACCGTGCAATTTATCGAAGGAACTAGGTAGCCGAAGGCCTCAGGATCCCTCATAGTTTGAAGAAAATCGTTCGCCTTTGATTCCGCTTCAGCGCTGTTCGCTGCAAAGAAAGTCCGAATGTGCATGTCCTCCTCAGGATTTCGAACGTAAAACAGGTTGTAAGCAATTCTCTGCTGCCTGATTGTCTCAGGGGTTACCTCGATCTGGTCGACAGTTGACATTCGCTGTTCAAAACCCAACAAATGAGAAGGAAATAACATTTGCCTTTACCTCTGCCGCTTCCAGCAGAAAGACCCCGCGAATCTCTTCCTTAGCATGTTTGGTTTCCGTGCAAGTCGTTAGGAGTCGACTAGCCAAACATTGAGAAATTGAACAGTGAATACAGGAAAAAGGGGTGGTTCAGGATCGCACGGTTTATTAAGATCGTGAGTTGAACCATTTTGGCTGAGTTAATACAGTTCGCTCTGGCAATGCAGATAGATCAGCTGATGGATACGATTAGCCATCCGATAATCCCAATTGAAAGGTATGAGCCGAAGAAATTTTGGCTGGATCCACAATTTACCGCTTGAGTTTTTCTTACACATAAATTGAATCAAAGCAACTTCAAATGCAATATCAAATGCCTAACTGTTTTTCCCGATCCGAACCTCAGGAGAGAGAGAAGCGTAAGCTGATCGTCGGTGTGGGATAATGTCGCTCGCAGCCGTCCAGCGATTTTCACTACAAAACAAAGCATAAATTGACGACTTGCTGAAAACACCCAATTGTGTCGCAACAAGTTCTCGCAAAAACACAGGCTATGCAGGCCTCCGAACTCCTGCTCGGCAAACCCCTGAAGAGAAAGGAGGACCGGCGCCTACTGACTGGCAAGAGCACTTACGTCGACGACATGAAACTGCCAGGGATGCTTCACGGCGCCGTACTCCGCAGCCCTTATGCCCATGCGAAGGTCCGCAATATCGACACGTCAAATGCGTTGAAAGCTCCGGGAGTGAGATTGATCCTCACAGCTAAGGATATTCCCGAGTCGGTCTCCCCTTTGAATTCTGCTGAAAGCGATGGAGGTGTAAACGTTCCCCGACCTGTTCTCGTCGCTGACGAAGCAAAGTATTCGGGGGAACCGGTCGCGTTTGTCGTTGCAGACTCGAGGTACCAAGCGGAAGATGCGCTCGAGTTGATATTGGTCGATTATGAAGAGCTTCCCATTGTTGTAGACCCGTTGGAGGCCATGAAGGAAGGTGCCCCAAAAATTCACAGCGCGCTACAAAGCAACGTCGTGATGGTTGACAGTGTGTCCAGTGGACAGGTAGAAGATGCCTTCAAGAGAGCTTCCAAGGTAGTGTCGCTGGACCTAGTAAACCAGAGGCTCTCGCCCGCCCCCATCGAAACAAGAGCCTGCCTTGCGTCATACTCTTCAGGGACGCAGACGCTGAACATCTGGCTTTCAACTCAGGGCCCCTTTCAGGCTAGGACGATGATTGCGGAAATCCTCGGAATGCCCGAGAATATGGTGCGAGTCGTAGCTCCCGAGGTGGGCGGAGGCTTTGGAGCCAAGATGACGATTTACTCCGAGGAGATACTCGCGTGCGTCGCGTCAATGAAGCTCTCTCGCCCAGTAAAGTGGGTCGAATCAAGGTCTGAGAACATGTCTAGCATGACTCACGGCCGAGGGCAACTACAGCACGTCGAGCTTGCGGCCACAGAGAAGGGAAGAATATTGGGAATGAAGGTTCAACTCATCGGAGATGCAGGCGCCTACCTCACTGAAGGGTCGTCGGACGCGACATTCACAATCAAGATGGCTCCGGGCCCCTACGTCATTCCCGCTTACTACGGTGAAGCAAAGATTGTACTCACGAACAAGGTTCCTCACGATGCGTACCGAGGAGCTTCGAGACCGGAGGCCACCTATCTGATAGAGAGGGCGATGCAGGAACTCGCGCGTGAGCTCAACATCGATCCAGCGGAGGTGCGATTGCGTAATTTTATCCCAAAGGAGGATTTTCCTTATACGACGGTCGGCGACCTCACCTACGACAGCGGCGACTATGCTATGAACCTCAAGCGGGCGCTGGAGCTATCGCATTATGACCGCTGGAGGGAGGAGCAGATGAGGGCACGCACTCTGCGTGATGGAGGAAGGCTGGTCGGTGTTGGCCTGTGCAGTTACGTGGAGGTGTGCGCCTTTGGACCGGAGTTTCCTCAGACCGCTGCCATCTCCGTGTCCGAATCCGGAACGGTCACCATAGTTTCTGGAACTTCCCCGCACGGTCAGGGCCATGAAACGCCACTTGCTCAGATCGTCGCAGACAAGTTAGGCATTAATGGGGTTGAAGATATTGCTGTAACCTACGGTGATACCTCTCAACTCCCGTGGGCTACTTTCACAGCGGGCAGCAGGTCTGGAGCACTGGGGGGTTCGGCAGTGCTGATGTGTGCTGAGAAGATCAAGGACAAGATGGCCAAGATAGCTGCGCACAACCTGGGAGCCGCTCCTGAAGAGATTGTATTCAGAAAGGGGGAGATTTTCCCGGCCTCCGCGGGAGAAGATCCGAAGAAGAGACTCACTTTCAAGAAAGTCGCATCGTATGCATACAGGCCTAAGAAATTGCCCAAGGGGATGGAGCCTACTTTGTTTGCCTTCAGCGCGTTCGTGCCGCCTAACTACACGTTCCCCTTTGGAACGCATGTTGCCGTGGTCGAGGTCGAGAGAGATACCGGCAAAGTTAAGATCCTTCAGTATACTTCAGTTGATGACTGTGGAAGGGTTCTGAACCCGCTGGTAGTCGAAGGGCAGATTCATGGAGGAATAGTGCAAGGGTTAGGGCAGGCGATGCTTGAGGGAGTTGTCTACGACAGCAATGGGCAGTTGTTGACCGCTAGTTTTCTAGACTATCAAATTCCTCTTGCAGAGGACGTACCAGAGATACAGAGCTTCCGAACCGAGACACCCACTTATTCAAATCAGATGGGTATCAAAGGAGTTGGAGAGGCGGGTACAATTGCCTCAACACCGACCCTCGCAAACGCCGTCGCAGATGCTCTTGCTCCGCTGGGCACTAAGGTTCTTGAAATGCCAATTACACCCAACTACATGAAGAGATTGCTGCATGGTAACTCTCTTGCAAACTTGAGGGAGCGGGTCTAGAGGAAAGAAAAAGGAGGCCTTTTCGCCTTCTCATGGCTAGTACTCCTCTCACACTAAACGCTCCATTATCGCCTACGCCGCTCCCGGGCTTAAATACGCCGAAGACTGATATACTAGAATCGCTGCCTACTTAGGTATTAGTAAACGGGGGTAACTAGAAGATTGGCTCTCGATGACCCAATTGTTTGGATTCTCATCATAGCAGTTGTCGTCTTCCTCTTCGGTGCAAGCAAGATACCGAGCTTGGCAAGGTCAATTGGTCAAGCTAGAAGGGAGTTCGACAAGGGCTGGAAGGGGGACAGTGATTCTCCTGCAGCGGTTGCACCCACTCCTGCCTCTCAGCCCGGTAGCACGCAGGCTGTGGCCGTAAGCAGTGATGACCCGCTGATACTTGCAGCTCAGAGAGAAGGCATCGATACCCAGGGAAAGACAAAGGAGCAAATTGCTTCAGAGCTTTCCTGGAAGCTGAACAAAAAGTAATCAGAATCCAAACGATTCCAGAGCTTGTACTTGAAACTCACTTCTGATCCTACAGATCCTAAGCTCCAGTTTTCGCGATCAAACTGCTACTCTTTGGAGCTCTTTCTTGTTGCTCGGCTTGAACCGCGATTAAGGAATTCTTCAACTAGCGCGTAGGCGTACCGACAACAGTGCTCGCCGCAGCCATTCTGTTTCTGTTGTTTTCTATTCTCTTCGCAATGAAGACAGTTATCTCGTAGAGAATGTAGATCGGAACGATTATCGGGATGCTCGAAATGAAAGTCGGATCTGGGTTCACAATGCCTACCACAAGGGCAACTATAACATAGACCCACTTCCTAGCGCTCGAAAGCTGTTTCACATTGAGGACTTTGAATTCGACGAGCGGAATCAGGAATACCGGAAATGTGAACGCGAGACCGGTGATCACAGGGATCAGCAAAAGCATGTTGACAAAGCTCGTGAGAGAAATCAGATTCGCAAGATTGAATGCAGGAAAGAAGCTGATCAGTATTCTCATGACTATTGGGAAGACAACTAACAATCCGAATAAGCCGCCTGATGCAAATAGAACCGTGAATGGGAGAAGATACTTTCTGACCGCCTTCTTCTCTCTCTGGTACAGGCCTGGCGCCACGAAACCGTAAATCTGATTGAAAATATAGGGCATGCTTACAATTAAGGCGACGACTAGCGAAAGATTGATGAAAACTGATATTGGGTCTGTGAGATCCTTTGCGAATAGTTGTAGTCCAGGGGCATATTTTGTCTCAGCGTTGTGCAGCAATGTGAGCAATAGGAAATTGTAGCCAAACAGAGAGTATGGGCCCCCGAACGGATGGAATGGATCTGGAACCGACGATACCACGGCGAACGCAATAATAAAAGCAAAAAGACACTTCTTGAGTCTCTGCGAGAGCTCGCCCAGGTGCTCAAAGAAAGTCATCCTCGCCCCGTCTATGGTCGCCTCTTCCACTTTACTATCCTGTGATTGCTGATGGTCGGGACCGCTCAAGAGAAGCTAGTTTGACCTGTCCTCTTTCCCTGATTTTCCAGAGTCTGACGAAATCCGTTCTTAGAGAGAATTTGCTCTTTCTTCCTAGGCGTTTGCCGATAAGTCAAGCTAAGTCTCCTATAGATAAATTGTGTTTTTCTTCCTCCGTAATATTCTACAGGATTCAATAGCCTTTGAGTGCAAGGCCATAGTAATCAAACACCATTACGCCGTCGCTGTTGGCGAGAGAGTACTGAATCTGTTGCTCATAGTCCTGCCGGTTTGCTGTGGCGAGTACCTCAACGCCGCCTATGACACCTTGATGCAGATACTGCCTATCTGCGGGGCTGTAGGTTTCTAGGATCAGGAGATCAGGTTTCAGGGTCGTCGAGAAATCGGTCGTTGTCACCGCGGTCTTGCCACCGTGGTAGCTGTCGCGCAGAGTAGAGAGCAACGACAGCTGGCTCGAAAGTGGTAGAGTAGACATATCAAGGCTTATGCCATCCTCTCCAAGATTGAATATTGAGCTCGGAATCTTCTGAGATGAATCGGTGAAGTACAGCGAGAAGAAAAAAGAGATGTTACCGGTGTGAGCCGTAGCGACAAAGTAAGAAAGCTCATTGGACGTGAAAAGGAGCACGCCTGAACGATACACTTGAAAGAAGATTGTGTTGAACCCATGCGACTTGACCGTCGTGACTAGAGCCGAAAAGTTGGACTCGTCAACCAGAGCATTTCCCTGATTTACGTACAATATCTTCCACTCTTCCTGTGTCGGGGGCGAGCTTGTTGAGCTCAAAGAGGTTGCACTGCTCCCAGCCAGCGCATCTTGTTGCGGAAGGTAAAAGAGCAGCAAATATGCTGTCGTAGCAACTATCGCCAGCATACCTATTGCAAGAATGAGCAGCGGTCGCCTGGATCGGCTGTGCTTCCCTCTCCTCCCCCTGCTGCTTTTCAAATCTGAATCTCCTACTGCTAGTGCTCAGTGCTGTCGCTTTTCCTCAGTCTTTCAAACCTTACTAGTAGGGTAGCTTCCTGTTCGAGCATTAAAAAGAAAAACCTTCTTTCAAAATTTCGTTCTCGGGTTTCATCTTTTCGGAGCTACCCATAAAACTCTGAAAATAAAGAAGGAAATATTCAATCAATACTCACTGCGTGCGTGCATCCAATCTGACTTTCCGTGGTAAAAGTACACATGCGATATCAAAGAGCTCGATGATCGCAACCGTCGTAGTAGTTGCCCTCGTGGCAGTGGTCCTAGCGGGGCTGTACTATACGTACTTCTTTCCAGCCGCTTCCTCCACCACCAACAGTGATGTCTCAATAATGAATCTGACCCTACTTAGCGGGTCACCTTCAACTCGCTCCCTTAACCAGAGCTGCCAGGGGGACGCTATCATCGAGATGGAGATCTTGAACCAGTCACCCAGCTCAATTCACATCAGCAGCATTGCAATATCCGGTTCAAACCTTAATCAGTCCGCAAGCATTCTCGACTCAGTGTCAAACTCTTGCCTCACCCTGGCGGAGAGCAATCCCGTTATCCAAGCCTCGTCGAGTCTTCTCTTAGACGGTTACGTCAACATGCCGCTCTCATTCGGTGCGAGTTACAAATACCTAATCAGTTTTGACAACGGGCAATCAATCAACGGAACGTTGATCGCTCAGGCCTGAAAAGTGAAAAAATCTGGTTACGAACCCAACAACTCTTCTTTCGGCAGGATCATGTCCTCGTTGTTCATTGCGTGGAAAAAGACGGGCACGTTCTGAGTCTGCGTAGCTTTGAAGCTCGCGAGAAGCCAGTCCCCTGAGGCAAAATTGAGCGTGCGCTCAAGGAGCGCATCGTCAATCGCGAATGTGTCGCCGACGAGTTGCCTGTCATATGGTCTCGGGAGAGTCCCAACGAAGTAGCTGTGTATCTGGTGGAGTACGTTAGTGTTAAGGTGGGCGAGCCTCTGTGTTGAAATCCAGCCGTGAAGGTGATACTTTCGTCCGTGCCTCAGGAGCCTCTCGACCGCGTCATTGCATTCCGAAACGCCCTGCGAACTCCTTAGCGTCGTGCTGCTCGGGACAAACTCTTGAGCCTCATCGAAGACAAAGAGGATTCGCGGACGCAAGTTGAAACTCGTCCTCCTCTTCTTGAAGATCTTCTCAATTAGCATCGTCGTTATCTCCCTAGCCCTCTCCGTTTCTTCGTTGATCACTATGAGTCTCGGGGACTCTTTGCCATTATCTAGGATCTCTTCGACCAGTGAATCGATCGAGTAGCCAATCTCCTCTGGTTCACCCGTGTCCTCGTTGAGCCTGCCCTGAAGAGCGGTAATCAGGCTGTAAATCGTGCTCGTTGATTTCACTCCGGACTCCTTGAAGTGCTGAATTATTTCATTGAGTACAGGCATGACTTCGCCGTCGGTCTGAGAATCCTTCTTCTTTCCCGCCCTATTCATGAATGCCTGAATCTTGTCGATGACGTAGAGAGAGGCTTGCTGGTTAGCGTTGAATTTTTCAGCAGCGGTCTGGGAAACTGACTCGAGGAATCCCTCGTATGTCCTGTACCTTTCGACGCTTGAGAGATACTCCGGCTTTGTATAGAGTGACTTGCATTTGTCTTCCCTGAACAGATTCTCAATCAGCGCAATGAGCTCCTCCTTCCTTGGCTCTAGCGTCTCTGGGACGACGTGCTTCTTGTAGTACTCCTCCGCTCTCCTCGAGAGTGCTAGATCAGCGGCAAACCCATTAGCGCTCTTTGACTTCGATTCGGGCGCGTTGACTACGCTCTTGTCTTCGATCTCGTAGGGCAGTATCACCCTGCTTGGGAGTAGCGCGAGTTGATCGAGCAAGTGTATCCCGTACTCGGAGGAGACATCCATGATGATCACCTTGAGGTCCTCTACCGTGGCTAGAGCTTTCCGCAGGACCATCGATGTCAGGTAGCTCTTGCCACCGCCCGTGTGGCAGAAAGCGCCCACGTGATAGTTTATCAGTTGCGTAAAATCGATCGTAAATGGAACCTTCTCATCTATTATGCCGAGCAGGTTTCCTATGCAGTAACTCTCAGGGGCCTTGGCGACAGGAGGGACGTAGCATACAAACTGCCTAACTGCTTCCTTATTGAGAAGCTTTACCTGTGACCCAACGAGGAGCGGGGCGTATTTTCTCTCGTATTTTATTCCATCAGAGAAATCAACGACATAGCCCGTCGGGGAGGCGAGGATTTCGACCCATGTGCTCTTCGAGCTGTGTCTCCACTCCTTCTCTATGAGCCCCATGAACTCTCCTCTCAGCGCGCCCGGCTGGCTGGTGCTCAAACTCAGCATTGAGTAGTGCATAGGAGAGATGTCCGCGATCTCAAAAACGGAGTACGTAACATCGGACTCGAGAGTGTTCACGTTTGGAATTGCGAGGAGCTGCCCTGGCGAGAGTTTCCTTACGAGATCCGGGTCGTAGGTCGCTTCCACCTTTGCGAGCTTGAATGTTGTCGTTGTCTTGCCATCCGTAGACATTCTGCTCTGGGTGTAGACCTCACGAAGCTTTGCTTTGAATTTCCCGTCGAGCGTCTCAAGCCATGAGGCTTGATCTAGGCTTGCTTTCGCATCGCCGCTACCCGATTCAGCAAGATGTTGGGCCGTTTCGCCAGTATCATCGTCCTCTTCCTCCTCGGATGTTGTCTCATCATGTCTGGAAGTCAAGTCTTCCAAGGATACTTTCTTGCTTTCGGCGGCTTCGCTGGTCGGAGTCAATTTCTTTGCTGTCTTACTTTCCTTTACTCACTACACGGCCAAGATGAAAAACTAATGAACGTGGAGGAGCCCATTCTCGGCCTCTCTCTAACTCGTACTGTGAGGATGCGGAGGGAAATTACTAGATTTAATGTATATGCGTGGGCAGAAAAAGCTACCATACCTTGTTATTCTTAGCCCTTTTCGTAGCGCTCTTCCCCTTTCTGCCGGCCTCTACACTGTTACGGTAGTCCCTGAATCTTGATTCGTAGAGTATCTGCTGGTCGAGTTTTGATCTAGCGACTTCGAGTTCAACGGCTGCGGTGCATGCCTTTGCCGCTTCGGACTCGAGCCACTTTGCTTTTTTGTCCGCAAGAAACAGCGGATAGTTGTGCCCGAGAGCTTCTGGGATTGGCTCGCTGCCCATCGACTGAAGAATCCCAAGGACGAGGTCTGAGACAGGAGAATTACTCGAGTAGTGGAGTGCAGGAATTATCCGCTCATCAACGGAGTCGAGATGTTTCAGGACAAGCTCGGGGGGTGAAAGCGACGCCCCACCCGTAGAATCGTACTGTGGATAGCAAGGTCTGTCGTAGAGAAAGACGTGCGACCTGACGCTTGGGTCACTCGAACTGCTCCAGAGCTGAAAGTAGGCCTTCACAAACATTCGCTCGCAAGTGATGACATTTCTGAATGCACCCATGACTCTGGATGTTGGAGCTGATGACTCATACTCCGCCGCTCCACCGCTTTTTGGCGTTTGCCGTTCCGCCGCGTCCGCTTTCTGACCCGCGGTATCAGGTCCTATCGTCCTAAAGCAAACATCGTACTCGAACGTACGCCAAGGGGTATGAAGTTGACCAGCGTTGACTATGCTGTTGGCCTGAAGGAGCATCTTGTCACTCTCGAACCTTGGGGGTTTGTTCTCAAAGTTGATTATCCTTGCATCCTCGAGGATCGGGATCACGGCTTTCACTAATTCATTCGCGGCGCTGTCCTTCACAATTCCAATAAGGAGAATGTTTTTCTCCCATGCCTCGCGAAGGATCGAATAGATCGTAATCAACGTCAGGTAGTCGAGGTCGTTTGTGTTCAACCATCTTTCTGCTACGCCATCTCTTAGGCGAATATCTCCAACACCACTTCTTAGGGCAAGAGGGTGTTCGCCATCCGGCGGATTAAAGATGTGCGCCGCAATTTTATCCAGAGCTTCGGTGAGACGCTTCCAGTACGCTTTAACCTCTGGTCTAAGTGCGATGACCGACTCCTCGGATTCAGGTTTGGATACAAACGAGTCTCTAAAGGTCTCACAGAGATCCTTCAACAGTTTTTGACCACGGTCTTTGTTTGCCCGAATCTCCTGTATGATTGAAGAGACGGTCTTAGGTTCGTCTGCCCTAATTTCCATAAGCCGCTGCATCGCAGCGAATTTCAGAAACTGGCTCCTCGGTGGAGGAATGTGCAGCTCCTCGTTCGGGACGAGCATCCTTCCCAACTCCAAGTCTGTAAATGTAATTTTACCCTCGCTTGTCTCAAAGCCCTCAAGGCAATGGCCTCCCGATTTAATGTAGTCCCTCATCCTCCAGCTAATGTGAGCAATGTCGCCCGAGACACTCCTGTCCATGAGGATCACCCTGATTGAGGGATTGTTCCTCATTTCATGATATGCGAGATAATACTCTGCAAAATGCATCAGCGCCTGCGGCACTCTGGCCGGGTCGACATCCACTCCACCTTCCGTGGACTCGCCGGACACGTGCGAGGTGTACTCTTCACTCAGAGGTACTGCGCAGCTCAAGCTGACTGACTGAGGGCTTGCGAACGGGGGATCTGAAGTGACCACAGTTTCTTCCCCCTCACCCTGAGGGAGCGCAAATCGTATGGCTCCTGTGTATCCGAAGGCCCCTGCGAAGAAGATCAACATGTCGAGCCTGTCATCTTCAAACTCTGTGCCATCTATCGCTAGGTAGTTTACCTCTTCCCTTCCGAAGAATCTGATTGCTTCCTCAAAGCATGACTGAGAATTAAAACCCTGACGCAGGATTTTTTCGGTGACCTGGGGGTTGCCCCGCAGCTGCTCGAGCCTATCCCTGAACCTGGTCAGGAGCCGGTTCGCCGAGCTCCGGACGGTTTCGATGTTTTTATCCTGCCCGTCTTCGATGCCCAGCGGCGGAAGAGGCCGATCCGCTACGGTGGATTGTCCCGAGTCTTTTGTCAACCGTGAGCCGCTGTCGAGCATTTTCCTTTAATCTCTTTTCCTACCTCTATAGAGGATAGCGGCCACTTAACGATAGCAATGGTTTGTGAGGCTCCCAAAAGCATGTTTCTCGTGCTCAACAACCATGTATATTGGAGGAAAATTCTGCCATGAATTCCTTAAGTGGACGGTATCTCTATAGAGAAAAGGGCATTTGCAACCCTTAAAGAAGAAAATTCTATGAATTGCAACTGAGCTGGAAGAAAGATCCACAGGACTCGTCTTTCACCTGCACTGATTTGCAATCTATTTTGCTTGTACACAATCCGTACTTGCGAGTGTCTAATGTAGATGGAAGTACGAGACAAAGACCCCGAGAAGTGTGATTATTGCCATCGCCATAATGAAGACGTAGAAGACAATCATAACTTTCCTTCTTTCAGGCTGACCCTGATCCGTGGCCTGGCCTTTGGCTTTTCGATTGATGCTCAATGCTTGTTGAACTTTCACTCCCGGAGTCTCCGCACATTCTCCTTGTTCTCTGCTCATTTGTTCGCTTTCGAGCGATAGCGGCCACTTAACGATAGCAATGGTTTGTTAGGCTCCCAAAAGCATGTTTCTCGTGCTCAACAACCATGTATATTGGAGGAAAATTCTGCCATGAGTTCCTTAAGTGGACGGTATCCTTTCGAGCAATCAGTATGATTATATAACCTGATGGCCGACGCCTGCAAACAGCGAGAAGTACATCACATAACTGCCAGTACGATCGCGATCGAAAGCCACCACTTCGAGATCACTTTGTGCTGGCAGGCTTCTTGCAACCTATACTTTCGACGAGTTTTTCTATTAATTGCACTGGCAGCTATCTGTTAGTAATTCTATTCCGTCGTCCGGAGGGTTGTCAGTCTGGCTTACAGATTGCTAAGGCAGAGTTTTTCGACACGAATCAGACTTTGCCCTATTTTTCGAATGTGTGATCACTGGAGATAATTTGGAACAGATCGTCCCAATTTTTCGAATTGAGGAGAGAGTTTCTTGATGTACTCGATGTTTGCGGCCATCATCGAGAACAGATCTGCGAGCCCCTTCACCTGATCTTCCTTCAACTTACCGAATTCCACTTTCTTCGAATCTACTCTCGCACCCTCTTTCGAGATCTCCATCGTTACAACGACGTCAAAGATCTCTCCGCCTTGCTTCTCATCCATCTTCTTTTGCTGTATCTTATCGCCTTCTCCCATAATGTTCTCTTTTCACGCTACCTTGTACAAAAATGGAGTCTATACCCATTTCCTCTATCCCTTCTTCACAGGGATATAGAGAGACTGTCGTGCCTGAGAATATAAACCAGTTTTCCTTGCGAGTGCAGCACTCTTGCCCTTGTGCTGATTTCTGCCCCGCATCTTACGCTCGATTTCGCGTGGAACGTCTGAAACTACCTTTCTGGATCGCAAGAGTAGGTTCCACCTTTCCTATTATCTTCAGGCGCTTCCTTGTGTTCGTTTGCAGGAAGAAAGAGAGAAATCAGTGTTCATGATGGATTTTCTTTACCATGGCAGAAAATGAGGCAAGGATAGAAGAGAGAGCAGAACCGAGCCCAAGCCTTCAGCCAAAACTGGAGGACACGAAGGATTATCCGGTATCCGTAGATTGGGTCGAGAAGATGCAGTTCGTCGGAACAGACGAACTAGGACACTCACTCGTGATTGACACCTCCCCTGAAGGTGGAGGAGAAAACAGTGGACCAACCCCGGTCAGGTTGCTTCTCATGGCAGTTGCTTGCTGCACAGCAATGGACGTCATCGACATTCTCAAAAAATCTAGGCAGAAATTGACGGGTCTCTCCGTGTTTGCGAGAGGAACTCAGAATAAGGAGTATCCAAGGTATTTCCGAGAGATACACCTCCTCTACAGGCTTGAGGGAAAGGGGCTTGAGAAAAGTAGGGTGGAGCGGGCGATCAAGTTGAGCGAGGAAAAATACTGCTCAGTTGGCGCGACTGTGAGCGGCAAGGCAAAGATTCTGATAAAATACGAGATATTGGAAAATGACGAGGAAAACTAGCAAACTAGAAAGTCGCCTAGTATAGTAGATTCTACTTATCCGTTCCACTCCGTCTGTACGGCGGAGAATTTTTTATAGTCGATAAATTTGGATGCCTCCGAGGGAAAGAGGGAAGGTAGGTTACCTGCCTTGCAATTCCTCCTCGTAGCACACCTTTGATCTGGAAATCCAGTGAAAAGTAAAAAATGCCGCACTCTTCAAAAAAGTACAGGAAACCTGAGCGGCCAAGCGGTAGCGGCTCCAGAGCGCTGACCTACGTCGTCGTGGCAGTCATCGTTGCCATAGTCGCCGCGGGAGCGGGATGGTATGCGTACAGCACTTTTGGTTCGACGGCGAGATCAATCATGACTACCACAACAACAAGTCCAATAATTTATGCAAAAATATTCACTCCGATGGGAGTAATGGAAGTGGAGCTCTACGCCTCGCTCACGCCCAAGACTGTCGCGAATTTTGTTGACCTTGCAAAGTCAGGATTCTATAACGACCTGACCTGGCACAGGATAGTCAAGGGTTTTGTCATCCAGACCGGCGACCCTACAACGAAGAACGGCGGCGGAGTCAGGTCGACCTGGGGGCAACACGGCTCAAATCAAACTGTTCCACTCGAGATAGTACCGTCGCTTCACAATACAATTGGCACCCTCGGTATGGCGAGGACTAGTGACCCGAACAGCGGCAGTTCGCAGTTCTACATCAATCTGGCAAACAACACTAACCTCGATGGCCAATACACTGTCTTTGGGAAAGTAATCAGCGGGATGAATGTCGCGCAGAGCATTGCCAACGTTCCGACCTACCCAGAGAGCTCGGCGTACCCCGACCAGCCAATCAATCCGATTCTCTTGACCAACGTAACAATTCTCAACAGCGGCCCGTAAAGGGAGAAATCATGCAGATTGAGTGGAGAAAGAAAACCTGGCTTCGCAGAGTGGCACACGCAGTACGCCTATCATACTCGTTCGAAGAAGATTCTCGGTCTTCCCCTTTCTGTAAGATACTTAGTACTGCTAGTTTCGCCGCCTTCGGGATCTACAATCTCAAATTTCACAATCACTTTGGATTCAGTACAGACATCTTTTGACGTATCTCCTTGAGTTTTCTTGACTACACCGAGCAGACTCCCACCCTCTTCGAGTTTTGCCAGAGCCAGGAGATACGGGGCTTCGATTGGAAATTCTTTTGATTTTGAATATACCTCGGTCGTCGCAACTATTGTAGCGCGTCCGGATAGCTCCACGACTTTTAGTTCAAGCGAATTGCAGACAAGGCAGCTTCTCCGAGGTGGAACCGTGACGTGACCCGCGATGCATTCGAGCCCGAGGAGCTTTCCATTCTTGCCTCCTTGGTAAAAGGACTCAACGGTCAGCTTTTCTTGTATCGGTTCCGAAGATATCATTGCAATCACACCTAGATCATTGATTTATTAATTCTCAATAGATGCGGGGTTGCACACGCGGGCGTTCTCGTATGAATTGATCGAGCCGCAAGTCTGATCTCATGCTCGTGCTTTGAAAATGTGCACCTGCGCGGTTACGCCGGCTCCCCCCATCGAGTGTGTGAGAGCTAGCCTTGCGTCTTTGACTTTCCTTGAGGGAGCTGCACGGCCAGTAAACTGTATGAATACTTCGTAAGCCTGCCCTATTCCACTTGAACCCACAGGGTGCCCCTTCGCCTTGAGTCCTCCGGATGGATTAACGGGTATTGAGCCGCCAATTTTTGTTTCACCGCTCTCTATCAGCTTGCCTCCCGCACCCTGTTCGCAAAGCCCTAAATCCTCATAAGCTATGATCTCGTTGATAGTAAAAGCATCGTGCACCTCTGCAAAGTCAACTTCTCTAACTTCCACGCCAGCTCGTGAAAGAGCCTTTTTGGCGGCACGTCTCGTTGCGTTGAATCCGATCAGATCTTCCCTGAAGACGAAATCGCAGTCGCTTGCTTCTGCACTCGAAATAATATCAATGGCCGTGTCCATGTATTTCGTAGCAAGGTCTGGCCGGCAGAGCGCAATGCAGCTTGCGCCGTCGCAAATCGGTGAGCAATCAAGGAGCTTGAGGGGAGTGCATACCTTCCTCGATGCGAGGACTTCCTCGAGAGTGACTTTCTTTCTGAAGTACGCTTTGGGATTGTCAAGAGCGTTCTCGTGATTCTTTACCGAGACGAGAGCGAGCTGCTCTTCAGTTGTGCCAAATCTCCTCATGTGCTCGCTGGCGGCAAGCGCGTTGAGCGCGGTGAGCGTGGCTCCGTTCCACTGTTCGAACGGCCTATCTGCCGCCATTGAGATGATTTCGAGTGCGGTTGGTGTGTCGAAAGAGGTCATCTTTTCCACCCCGCCGCATAATACCACGTCGAACTCGCCCGAAACGACTGCAAGATAGCCCGCTCGGAGCGCAGAACCACCCGAGGAGGATACGGAATCCAGCCTCACCGTTGGAATCCCTGAGAGGCCATAGTTGTTTGCAATTCCAGCAGAAGTATTTGCCTGATGCTCGAAGCTTTCAAACGCTTGGCCTAAAAAAAGAGCACCCACGTCGGCCCTTGACAATTTGGGGCAATTAGAGAAGAGCTCGTCCAGCGCTTCATCGAAGATCTCCCGTGCTGAAAGTCCTTCTCTTCGTCCGTACCTTGCACAACCGGCAGAAATCATTGCACAACGTGCGGTGCTTGTGTTCATTGAAGGATCGAAATCTCCTGTTTGAACTTCAGGACCTCAAGTGATTTAGGCATAGTCTCCGATTTCCGTTCTCCTGGTAATTTGAAAAAACGTATTGTTCAATAGTTCTGTATTGACGGCTTGATTCGAGCTTGGTCGTGGAGAATAAACGACTGCTGTACCTCAAAGGGAAAACAAGTCCTCGGCTTTTCGTCTTTTCGTATTCCACCCCGACATGGCGTAATTGCCATTCCACCTATTTGGAACTTTTTATCCGGTAGTGGAAGCCGAGTAGAAGAAGCTGCAGCTTCTTGGTTTCCAAGGTTATTTAGGGAAGAAATGAGGCTTGCCCGCTGCATCCTCTTTCTGCCGTGATCATTCAGTGATCCTTCTACTGCTGCGCGCCCCAGGCGGCAGCACAACTAGGAAAACTGCGGCGAGTCTTGAGGAAGGAATTCAAAAAGAGCACGCGAGGTTTATGCCGAGGGGGAGGAAAAGGAGATTCTGTCTCAAGTCTTTCCCTGCATACACGAACACATATCTTTTTGCTTACATTTTTTGCCGATAGTTGGTCAGACAGTGATGTCAAAGCCGACCTTTATGGCACATTTGATGTGATAGTATCTTGCTCCAGTCCTAGAGCCCTTGCTGAGTGCGTATCGCTCCTCGATCGGGAGGTTGCAGTACTTGCAGTTCGCGGGATTGCGTCTTCGCTTCCTGACCTGCAGATCAACGATCTTTATGCTTCGGGTTTGCCCCAAGAGCACAGGTTTCTTATCCTCAGATTCAGTAGTCTTGCTGGCCGGTGTAGTAGAAGTAACAGCTCCGGACGCGGCGGTCCCTGGCGCGTTGTTATTTGCCTTTGCCAATGTGTCGGTCTTTTTCAAAATTAGTTTCTCCATGCTGATTTGACCTGCTTATAAGTCTCAAATTTTACTTTGGAAAGTCTCATCGGATATCTCTTTTGGAAATCCTCGGCTGTTCGTCGTCATTCTTTGAGCTGTTCCGCGCTACTATTTATCTTTACAATTGAGAGCATGCATAGAATTGCCGCTTCGACCCTTGAACTATGTCGTATTGGCCAGGGGAATCTTCCGTTTATCGATGCGGGCCGAGTTCTTCTCCTTCTTTGTACGGCCTGTTCTCCTATCTCGGTCAGAGGTTCGGCGGCGAGGAAACGCGAAGAATAGATGGAAACGCGTGCTGCTCATATGTGCGTCATCTTCGTGCTGGAATGCCTTAATCGCCTTAACTTTGACTTTGAGAAAGTTGGCGAAAAGCAATCGGATCGGGTCATCGTGATTGATTCACCTTGCGCGACCTCCGTTATAGGAAATGTGAACCTTCAACGAAATTTGACGGATACCAAGAAGAACACAAGCTTCTTTCGACGCATATTGCAAAGAGACTTTGGATTCTGAGGCTGTGATTTATTTTGATAAATCACAGCAGAGTATTATTCCCCAAACGGTCATAGATCCGCATCGGTGTAATTCGGTAGTGAGCGAGCTAGTAGTCTTAGCGTTTGATAAGGAATACACTGCTGATCAAGTAAAAGAAAAGTTGCTGCAACTGCAGAATCAGCAACTAATTCTATTGGACGACCTCGTGGTTGTGATCCGGAAAGCCGATGGCAAAGTCGAGGTCAAACAGGCTAGAGAGATGACGAGAGGGGCAGCACTCGGCGGTGCCTTCTGGGGCATGCTGATTGGTCTCCTCTTTCTTTCGCCAATTTTGGGAGCGGCGATCGGGGCCGGAATCGGTGCGCTCATGGGACATGCCCACGACATTGGAGTCGACGAGAAGTTCATGAGAGAAGTCGGAAGCGTGCTAAAGCCTGGGACATCTGGAATCTTTCTGTTGATCCACCAAGTGACAGCTGATAGGGTGGTGGCTCAGCTTCAGGAATTCCACCCAACGGTGATTCGCACTAACCTATCCGCGGAACAGGAACAGAGATTGCGAACTGCCTTCGCCGAGGAATCTGCGAAAGCTGCCCCACAAACTGCATGATTGGAAACTGAAGCCTTTCTCGAAGGGAGAGAATTCTTCCCCTCCACATCTAGTGTAGGACAGAAGGAAGTTTGGGCCTGGAAAAACCTTCGGTCGCCTGCAGAGAGTGGAGAGGTTCTCTCCCTTTCTAGATTCTTATGAACAAATCGAAGTAGGATTCTGATGTCGGATTCTGAGTGTAGTACATACCTAGTGCCAGAAATGGCAAGGGAGAGGCAACCAATGTTCCTTAAGAACAAGAGTGAAATGGACATTATCGCCGTTTTGTTGGATGCAACAAAGAGCGATGGAGGGGTCAGCCAGGCTTCCTTGATGTGCAAAGCAGAGCTGAGTTTTGCCATGATGCGAGAGTACTTGAGGATCCTTGTCGACACAGAGCTGATTGAGGAGAAAATAGTAGAAGGGAATCAGTAAGTAAATGTGTACAGGACAACAGGCAAGGGGATGGATTATCTTGGAGCATATGAGTTGCTGACGACGGATATCAAGACTCGACGATGAAGTATCCACACATTCTCTTACCAAACCGGCCGATTGACAAGACCCGCCAAAAGTGGCTTCGGTCGGGTAGAAGGAATTGGTCTGTCAAATGGATAGATAAATCTGAATACATTCCTTCTACCTGAATAGAGCTGAAAAGTGGACATGGTTCGGGAAACCGAGAGGACGTACAAAGCTAGACTTGTGTTTTCGGCAAAGAATGCATTCGAGGCGGGGGAAAAGATGAGTAAACTTTCCTTAATCGCTGCTGAAAATGGGATTGATGTACATATCGATGAGGTGGGAGAACTGGTTTGACGTCGGAGGCTGGAAGCGAGGAATCAGAAGAAACCGTCGCTTATTCGCAACTTTTCGCGTACCGCACCTAGGTTACTTTGCCGATCGTAGCCTTGCGCCTTTTTCGAAATTGCTTGGGCCACTTTAGAAGTGGTCTCCAGAGTGCCAAAGGAAATATTAGGAAATAGTCGTGTCGACTACTCACTGCGTTGCCTCCGATTTCTGGACCTCAAGAGGTGAGCCACACGCGGAACAAAAATGGGCGTCCGAGGAATTTGCTACACCGCAGGCAGAACATGCGACCATGGAAGATGTCTTTGATTTTGGATTTGTTGCCCCCTTTGATGTCGTGTACGTGTTGACGACATCGATCACTCTTTTGGGAAGCGTATGTTGCTTGTAAACACCATAAGTGGCGGGAACCATAAGGGGCCAGAAGACGAATGCTCCTATGACCTCAACTCCTGCCTTATCTGCCCATTTTGCTTGCCCGAGCGTTACCCTGGTCATGCCGTCTTCTTTCTTTATACGGACTGTTAGCGCCTGCTGCATTCCCACGATCGCCCGCCCGGTACTTTCCTTCCTAATCTGGACAGCGATGTCGTTGCCTCCGCCCAATTCTTGCACATCGTAACCGTCGGCTCTGAATGTTTGCTCCAGCACATTGGCAAGTCCCTTGCCGTCAATATCCTGTGCGTATACTTCCTCGATCATTCAAACAATCACGGGATTGTGCTATCGATTCGACTGCAGTAATGAGATATTGCGATTTAGTTTCAGAAATTACAGATCGAATATTAGATTGGGAATGGCTTTGCCATCATGCGGCCCTTTCAGGCACTCCAGTGTGCGAAAATGAGTATCTGACTGACCACAAAGCAGAGAATAGAATACAGTTGTAGCCTGATTTGAGCAAGTCGAAATCGGTGAATAGAAGCAATTCCGAAGAAAATGCGGTGGCAGAGGAGGAAAAGAAAGAGAATTTTACTATCGTTCGCGATTTCTTTCTAATGGTGCTGGGAATAATCTTTGGATATTTCGCATCCTACTCAATTTCCAGCCCCGGTGTTGTTGGCATAGGCGTATTGATTAATTCGGCAACTTTTGCGGTGATTCATTTTCCCGTTTTTCCTACGTTATCTGAGATCGACATCCTTGCGCGAGCTATTGGATTCCTCTTTCTTGTTCCAATATCAGTCATGCTGTATCCGCTGATTTACACCAGGTACTTGCGATGGCTAAGGCAGCAGTCGAGCATATCCCTTGTCCGTGAATTGACCCGGTGCTTCTTCCTGCTATTTTGGCCTCTTGCGCCGATATGGGCAATCAGTCCGCAGCTCAGTTTGGATCCTGTCGACCAAGCTATCCAGAGAGCCCTTGGACTGATCTACGTGGTCTTCAATCTCGGCTTCTTCTTTTACAAAACGAGAAGCGCTAGACGAGGATTCCTGCGTTGAACTGCGCAGCAACAGTATCACTTCAATGATTCAATCTGAAGGGTTGTATACACAGCAATAGGTTACAAGGAGCTTGTCAAGTTATCTTCACAGTGAGGATGTTTTGCATCCTCACGAACGGTGTCAGATAACTTGACAAGCTCTGTTCGACTTTGGCAAAAGCATAAAAGTTTCAATGCTAGACGCCTAGGAGCGTTCTTTGGAAGAAGAAACTGACCTCTCAATAGAGCTAGATGCTAGACTCTTTTCAAATGTCAATAATGTGCTGAAGGCGCTCCAGGTATCTGGAATCGGGGCAAACGCCGGCAAGCTTGAAAAAATTCAGGACAATTTGAATCCTGTCCTGGCTGCTCAAGAAGTTATGAGAATACTCAGCATTCTTGTCAATCATGGTTTGGCGATTCATGAATCAGAGTCGCAAACGTATTTCATCACCGAACAAGGAAAGAGGGTGCTGGCAATTGGAGTCTGAATCTCTTTCGATTCTTTGACTGTGCTCGAAGATTTCAGTTTCTTACCACTTTCTTTCGCTCTCCCAGTAGGTTTCTATCTTCTCTAAAGATCTCCCTTTCGTCTCCGGGACGAGAATCCAGCAGAAGACGAATGCGGCAATTGCGAAGATAGCGTAGAGCCAAAACGTCCTCGATCCTCCAATCAAATCGACGAGTGAAAGGAACGGGACGCTTATGAGCAAATTCGCAGTCCAGTTCGCCGTCGCAGTCAAGCCGTCAGCCTGCCCTCGCATGTGCGTAGGGTATATCTCTGAGCCGAGCATCCAGAAGACGCCCCCTATTCCAACCCCGAATGATACAATGTAGCCAATCAGGCAACCAAGTACGAGAAGCCCAAGCGAACTACTGCCGATTGCAAATACGGTGCCCATGATTGCGAGCGCCGCCGCGCACCCAGCGATTGCCCCAAGCAACAAGGGTCTGCGACCTACAGCGTCGATGAGAAACAGCGACGCAACGGTAGCAAGCACGTTCACGACTCCGACGAATGAAGTCGCAGCTATCGATGAATTCGTATCAGTGACTCCTGCGAATTGCAAGATCTGCGGCGCATAGTAGATCACCGTGTTGATACCAATCAATTGTTGAAATACTGCTAGAACAATTCCGAGAAGCAAAGCAAGTCGCAAACCAGGACGCAAAAGACTACGTAAAGTCACGTTCTCAGTCATCTGCAGTTTCTGTTTTGCTTCGTTGATCAGCTGTGACTTTTGAGGCTCCGAGAAAAACTCACCGACTTCCTTATCCACCCGGTCCCAGGCTCCCTTGCTCGCAAGCCATCTAGGTGATTCCAATAGATAAGCCATGCCTACTCCGAGTGCAATGGCAGGTATTACGGCGACTGCAAACATTGGTTGCCAGCCAGGGTTCATTGAAGCAAAGGCATAGTCGACACCATAGGCAAGGGCAATCCCGACTGTAAGGAAAAAGCTGGTTGAAGGTCACGAGCTTCCCGCGCATGGAAATTGGTGAGAGCTCGCTTATGTAAATGGGAGCAATGAAAGAAGCGGCGCCTGTGGCGAAGCCTACAATAATGCAAAACAGGATAAAGTAGTAGTAACTAGGGGAGAGGGCAGTCAAGACCGCACCCACTCCGAAGATCCCTGCCAGAATCATCATAGTCTTTTTCCGGCCCAAGACATCCCCCAATTTTCCACCTGCAATTGCTCTTGCAATTGCCCCGACCAAGACGGCGCTGATAGCCACTTCTGTCTGCACTGAGTTCAAATGGAATTTCGGAGTGATAAAGAGAATCGCTACTGAGATAACTCCGGTGTCGTACCCAAAGAGAAGTCCTCCAATGCCTCCGACCGAAGCGACGAGATAAGAGTAACGACGCAGCGATCTTTGCCCAACTGACTTTTGTTCTTGCTTTACTAATTTCCGCGATACCGAAGAGTTACCTTGAGAAGATTCGATGACAAGATCGAGCTATATTCTACTTGAGGGTTCGCTGATTTAGTAGGATAAATTACAGCGAAAACCGATGGCAAAACGCCAGTCGTACACTTCAGTAAAGAATCGTAATTTTAAACAAATAATCTGGTTATGGAGAATTTCGCATTCGGAGAGATATTCACTTTCGAGATCGGGTCAGATCATCGACACTAGCGGTCTGACGGCCATTCCCTTTCTCCTGGACTCCCGATCTCTATCTTTCTGATATCTCAGATGCACTCGTCTCGACATCTCGAAGGCGCCTCATGAATTATTTAATTCGTTAAGTAACAACTATGTCATTAGGCACTTTGCGCACACCAGAAAGTCGCAAGCGGGTTTAGTATCTTGGCAAAGCAGACTGAAATTGAGATCAAGGGACGCTCGCAGGCATACCTTCCAATCGAAGATCATGGCATCATTGGCGACCTCCACACTGTTGCTCTCGTAGGGAAGAACGGCGCCATCGATTGGTGTTGCATGCCTTCTTTTGATTCGCCGAGCGTCTTTGGTGCGATAATCGACGCTGAAGAAGGCGGCACATTGAAGATTTCACCAAAGGACGTGAGTAACTCAGAAGTAAAGCAATACTACCTTCCGGATACGAACATCCTTGTCACTCGCTTTCTTTCCGCCGACGGCGTCGCCGAAATCACCGACTTCATGCCCATCCAGCATTTCAGGGAGAAAACGCAGCATCACCGCATCATACGTGGCGTCAGCGTGCTGCACGGCACGATTACTTTCGAAGTAGTCTGTCACCCTGCTTTCAACTATGCCCGTGACGTGCACTCCCTCCAGATTTTGAAACGAGGTGCAATCTTTCGTAGTCGACGACTGAGCCGAGTACTATCCTCATCTGTTCCGCTGGAAGAGAATGGATCTAACAACGTACGAACTACTTTCACCTTGCCTCAGGGGCAATCCGCGCATTTCATACTTGAAAGTACCGTAGAGCAAGATGTCGAACCGGTCTCGCGCCTGCGGAGTGAATACCAGGATTCATTGCTGGAGACGAAGAACTATTGGCGGGCCTGGCTGAGTCAGTGCCGGTACCAGGGGCGATGGCGCGAGATGGTTCACCGATCAGCCCTCGCCCTAAAGTTGCTCACATACGCACCAACTGGAGCAATCGTTGCTGCCCCTACCGCGAGTTTGCCCGAGGATCCCGGAGGAGAGCGCAACTGGGACTACAGATACACGTGGTTACCCGATTCTGCCTTTACACTGCACAGTCTGTTGCAATTGGGGTTCCATGACGAGGCGGAAGCTTTCGCAAACTGGCTCCTCGCCCGGATAAACGAGTCGACAGACAGCCAGCTTCAACCGATGTACACCATTGACGGCGGTCACGAGTTAACGGAGACCGTACTTGATCATCTTGAAGGCTATCGGCAAAGCAGTCCGGTAAGGATTGGCAACGGTGCATACAAACAGCTTCAACTTGACGTGTATGGGGAACTTCTTGATGCCGTTTACATCGCATTTGGTGAAGGGAGGGGTCTGTATTACAGGGGCTGGACAGCTCTGCTACGCCTCCTCGATTGGCTAAGCAAGAACTGGCAGACGCCGGATGAAGGAATCTGGGAAGTGCGAGGAGGTCAAAGGGCCTTCCTTCATTCTCGATTGATGTCCTGGGTTGCTTTTGACAGGGCGATTCGACTGGCGGAGGCTCAGTCCCTGCCCGCGCTTGTTGAAAAATGGAAGACCATCAGGGACACGATATACAATGAGATCATGGAAAGAGGGTGGAACGAGGAAAAGGAAAGTTTCGTCCAGTACTATGGAAGCGATGCGGTGGATGCGAGCTCTCTGCTTCTCTCAGTTACTAGATTCGCCGAGGGTAAGGATCCGAGAATGCTGCGCACGATCGAGCGCATACAAAAAGAACTTATGAACGAGCCCCACCTCTACCGTTACCGAATTGGCTCCGCAGCGTCCGATGGTCTAAAGGGCTACGAAGGCACTTTTTCCATCTGTACATTCTGGCTGGTGGAGGCGCTTACCAAGGCAGGGCGGCTGGAAGAGGCGAGGCAAAACCTCGAGGAGATGTTCACTTACGCCAACCATCTGGGTCTATACTCGGAGGAAATTGGTCCACTCGGTGAGGGGCTCGGCAACTTTCCGCAAGCGTTTACTCACCTTGCATTAATTAGCGCGTGCGACGTGTTGGATCGAGCTCTGAACGAGTCTTCGGACACCAGGTTCAAACCCTCTAGCTGATTATTCACCAACCCCTTTCTCCTCGTGGTCCTTGTTATCCTCTTAGCTGTATTGTGATTTATCAAGATAAATTACAGCACACAATTAGGTCATAGCCCAGTCTACGAGATTACAAACGGATATGACATTTGCAATCGCTCGAAGGCCAGTGTGGAGCAGGGTTGTTTCGACAGTTACCGGAATCATTGTTCTTTGCATAGGTCTCGTAATTCTATTTTTGCCAGGGATTGCGGCCGCCCTATTGAACATTCTATTCTCGGTCGCCCTATTGTTAATCGGTTTTCAAATCCTTGCACGAAGTATTTCTGGTCAAAAGACTACGGCATATGATGTTCCCAGTTCTGCAACGCGAGAATGAATGTAAGCCCAGCTAAGAAATTGCTTTGAAAATCATATCTGGTCTTTGAAGGAAAGAAATCGGAAAATGGGAGCCGGCAGATTTTGGTCGACAAGGTTCAGGTGGGGAGTGAGCATTGACAACATGTGGGTCTACCCGGGAGCCCCGCAGCCAAAGCCCATAGGAGCGACGAAACTTCTTACTGCGAAAGTTACCGGGAATGTTCACGGGCTGTTTCGCCGCGATACCGGTTCAGGAGTCAAAGAATCAGTCCAAGAAAGCCAGGGGCCTCCTCCTACCTCTCCAAACTTTCGAGAGGAGATCAAGCAGGCAACAGTCAGGCTTGCCAAGGAGCTCGAGAGAACCGGTATTGATTTCGTCCGTTGTTGGTTCCAATGGAATTTCTTCGAACCAAACATCGGAGAGCGGCCGTACAAGTTCCCGCTAGACGACTTTGTTTCGATATTGAATTCAGAGGGCGTGGAAATTGTTGCGGTACTGGAAAATGGATACTCGCGATTTCTTCCGAGGGGGATGGATGAGAATAATTCGGAAGATTACTTGACGAAACTAGCCGATGTATCGACAGCGGTTGTCCATCATTACAAAGACTCGATCAAAACCTGGCAAATCGAGAACGAACCGAACTGGTGGTTTGCACACCTCGCTTCGAGCTGGCGCGAGGGCAGGATATGGAACAAGCCTGGGATGAAAGACGCCGTTCTAGGGACGTTATCTGAAATAGTCAGGGAAGAAAATCCATCATCAACAGTTATCATCAACCTAGAGGCAGACAGGGAAAGAACAGATTCGAAATCCTTTGTCAAATACTGTGATGTCGTCGGACTAGACTTTTATCCAAATTATGCTCGCGCGACTCCAATCGATGTCTCAAAGTTCAAGTTCTCATCGAAGGTCAAGTCTGAGACAGGTTTGCCTGTGTTTATCGCGGAGACAGGGTATCCTTCCGGTCCCCCACGAGAAGGATACAGCGAAGTAAACCAGGCTGCATACGTCGCACGGGCCTGCGAAGAGGCCTATTCGTCGGACTTTCTAAATGGTATCGCCCTTTGGAGATATTCGGACAGCTACTGGACTTCCTTCCCGGAGAAGGAAAACCACTTTGGATTGCGCACGAAGGAGGGCAAACCCAAGCTGGGGTGGATCGAATATGGAAATCAGATTAGGAAAAGCAGGTCAGGGCAGAGTCAGGAATCAAGAATGCCGGGGCAGATCTCTTCGCCCTAAAACTGAAGGTGCTGTATGCCATTTTTGATTGCCAACTCGCCTTGATTGTTTCCCAAATTTGTCTTAGGTCATAATACAAGGGCTACGCCAATAAAGCCCAAGATAGAAACGATGATCCATGAGATGATCGTCGATAAAATATCTATCCCAAGCGCGCGAAACCAGCTGGTCCTAAAGTACCTCTTGAAAACCCATCCCCCATGCCAAGAACGCAAGAAGTGAAGCTACGGCCGTCGCATAAGGTAGTGCGAAAAGAAATAGATTTGCGAAGAACAGGACTATTGCATAGACAATGGGACCTATCAGCGTTGTGAGCATTGCCCTCCAAATTGTTGCATTCCTTCCGACAATTATTTTGGCAGCAAAGTATGTACGAATAGCCACCACGATCCAGGTGATTATTAGACCGGCCAACCATGCGAAAAATCCATCCAATTATCAGATATTCGCCTCAGTGTTAGTCTATACTTAGTGAGGCTATCATTGGTTGTGTTATTTCGCAGATTATCTTTCTACACAGAGGGTCTTCTTTCGTTGGATATTGTCTCGATCAGACTCCCACTGAGAGTGCCTTCAAAGACGAAATGTTGGAATAAGGTATCTCGATGAGTCCAAAACTTGCCGCCTCACCGGACGGAATTAGCTCGCCTGTTGTGGGATCTTCTACTATGAAGAAAGCATCAGCTAATCTAATCGAGCCCTTTGTCTTCTCGGCCACATTTCCGCATATGACCTCGCCGTTGTTCAGATGGATCATGACGGCTTCCCCCAGTTCTGTTTCTATTGGCGGTTTTCTCGACAAGGAAAAGCAAACAGGTTTATGATGGCTCTCCTATCAGTCTGCTGTTATCATTTCGGATAACAGGCCGAGAGTCAGGACTTACACGCTATTTGCTTGAAATCGGTATTTCGACTAGGTATTATCTTCGATATCTTCTAAATCCTCTTCTTCATGCATTTCATCTTTGATTTCTTCCCTTTCGGTGCCCTTTTCTGTCTCTTCCTTTTCTTCCTTCTCAATCGTCTTTTTTCTGCTCATCGTAGGTTGCTCTTCTTGACTTGATCTAGTATAAGCCTAGTGATGGCACTCTCATGAAATCGGAGGCCTAGCGCCGAGCTGGACATTAACGTTCACGTAATTTCCGTCTCTTATTATCCCCAAGGATACAGTTTGCCCCGCGATAGTGTTCTCTTCGAGGTAAGTTGCAAGTGCATCGTTGTTTATTACTCGTGTTCCATTGATTGAAACTATGATGTCCCCGCCGATAAAATACAGACGACCAAGAATGGTTTCTGTTCTGTTGCCAGCTCTCAATCCGGCGTTGCTCGCAGGCCCCCCTTGAACAACGTTTTCGATGAGTACCCCATAGGTAAAGTTGGTTCCAGATGCCTGCGTGAGCTGATAATTCATGTCCACCCCACCTATACCCAAGTAGGAGTGCAGATTATAGGAACCATTTGCAACGAGCGACGGCATCTCTTTGATAATCGTATCTGACGGTATGGCAAAACCCACTCCCTGAGATCCGCTGATTACGGCAGTAGTGATTCCTACTACGAGCCCCTGTGCATTCAGGAGAGGTCCGCCAGAGTTACCGGGATTTATTGGAGCGCTGAATTGGATTGCATTAGCGATGGAAAAATTGCCCGCTGTGGGGTCCTATATAGTCCGTCCAAGTTGGCTAACAATCCCTATCGTTATAGATCCTGCCAATCCGAAAGGATTACCGATGGCGGCTATAGGGAATCCCACCTGAAGAGATGCGGAACTAACAAGAGTCAACTGATGAAATTGGGAAGCTGGTGTCTGTTGCACAGATATCACCGCCAGATCGGCGTATCGGTCCGCTCCGACTACTCTTGCAGGATAGGCATCTCCATCATGAAATGTGACGGTTAGATTGGACGTTGCCCCCGCTACGTGATAGTTTGTAAGGACATAATCGGCATTCAGGTATTGAACGACAAAGCCCGACCCAAGTACGCCAACGGCCTGAGGACCAGATAGAGAGCTCTGTACCTGTGATCCTTGAACAGTTACGACGCCTTGATCTGAGTTGGCGTATATCTGTTGAGCGTTCAACTCAGAAGGTGAAGAGACATTACTCTGCAGACTCCCTTCGGTGACCGAAGAGCTAACGCTATTCAAAGATCCTAGTGGTTGTGTTGTAGCTGCCTTACCCGACATTCCGGGCGTGGCGAGGGCGAAAGAGGCCAACGTAGCTGCTGCCAGAACGAATACAATCACAATGACAATTGAGGAAGTACTGGCTCGCCTGAACTTTCCTGACTTCATAAATATTCGGCGCCATTGTTAGTGGCGAAATTGTAACCGATATTTCTACTGTAAGTTATTCATACGAGTAACAGTTGTCTATTAATCTCAAGTCGAATGTGACAAAAGAGTGCGAATGAAGACCGAGCCGTGACTTTAAACAACATCTTCTTGTAACGAGTCTTTCGGCTCTGATAATCGGAAGAGAGCTTGCTCTACACGCAGCTTGAGCGATTTAGCGTTACTGACTCACTTTTCCTCGTCCGAGAGCTCAAAAAGAGCAGGAATTCACTGAACTACTTCAAAACAGAAAGAAATCCTGGAAACTCAACGGAAAGTTTTGTCTTACAGGAGTTAGAGCGTAGCAAGTCCTTTCACAAAGTTGATGAATGTTCAAAAGTTCCCTTTGAAATTTGTGAGTTGCTCTAACACTTTGAACTTTTCGAGCCAGGCTCTCCCGCTCTCCGTCGTATAATAGACTACTTTCGACGATTCGTGGTCCATGCTCTCCCTAACCAACCCGTTCTGAAGCAAAATCTCAAGGAAGCGTCTCAACTTGAAGAAACTCAAGTTCACTTTGTACATTATGTGCGTCTTCAGGGAGCCATTGAGTGACAGTTCCAAGATTGAGGCTATCACTGTCATTCGGTCTCGATGTGTTCTTCCGTCCCGGCTAACAGGAACGCCTGTTTCGATCGTCTCCGTCTGATCGGCAAAGCTCGAGGTGGTACTAGACTGCATAAAGTCGCTGTAGGATTCCGATCGGGAATCGGCCGTTCGTTGCGCCATGATTATGTCATGTTGTTGTGCAGCCAATAAAATGGATTTGTTATTTATGAAATTAAATCACATCGCGTCATTTGAGCAAGATTTCATCCGCAATCTGTTGTAATATTCGGAATCCGGCGAAAAGCCTTCCTAGGAGTGGTTACAAAGGAACATTTTCAGCTCGTAGTCGTCGCGGCCGTCTTTGGGGTTTCCACCTGTTTTAGCGAATTTACGTAATTCTCCAGCTCCTGCTTCGACGAGCCTAGAACAATCCTATCTCCAATCGCACTCACGAAGCTTGACTTCAATGGCAACTTGGTGTGCCCGAATCGCTTCTTCATACCGATGTCTTCGGCCACTTTGTTATCGAGCTCCACGTCCAGAGTTGTTATTTGCCAAGTCTTCCCGTCGAAGTTGGTTCCCTTTACCTTCCCTATGGTGTCCCCGTCCTTGTCGATTATCTCTTTCTCGAGCAATTCGTTTGTGTTCATTCTTGATTTCTATGTTCAAATTAGCTGCAGTGGCCTAAATGATTCTAGTTATCAATTTTGATAAATAACCAAAAATTTAACCGAGGTCCTCAAGGACCGGCTAATCTACATCAGCTCTCGTTTCGTATAGAGCGAGCTTCATGCATTCCCGAGATCTGGACGCATCCTTCTCATGATGGATGGGTTCGTTTGCTCATTCCACGATCGACGAGTGAACCTCGTTGTTGCTACTCTCTGCACTTATCCCGTAGATGCTGACGGACTTTACGTTGACGAATTCCTTCAGGCCGTACTTCGAGAGCTCCCTTCCAATTCCCGACCTCTTGACGCCGCCAAACGGCATCCTCGGATCTGACTTTGTAAATGCGTTTACAAATACGAGACCGCTCTGGATTTCTCTAGCAATTCGCTTTGCTCTGTCAAGGTCTCTGGTCCAGAGGCTTGAGCCGAGCCCGAATTCAGAGTCGTTCGCCACCCTAATCGCCTCTGCTTCATCGGAAGCTACGTAGATTGGAGCAACAGGCCCGAACACCTCCTCCCGCATGACCTTCATCTCGAGGTCAACGCTGTCTAGGACTGTAGGCTCGTAAAATGCGCCGGAACCTCCCCTCGGCCTCCCTCCAGCCCTAACTCTGGCCCCGCGCGAAACAGCATCTGTGACCTGTGCATCCAGGGAGGAAACTTGCTGCTTGTTTACTAGGGGGCCGCCCTCGGTATTTTGGTCGAGCGGATCTCCAGTAATTTTCTTTTCAAACGCCGACACGAATCCCTCCGTGAACTCTTGAGCAACCGATTTCACTACAATAAATCTCTTCGAAGCAATGCAACTCTGCCCGGAATTGATCAAACGACCCTCCGCCCCAACTCTGGCTGCCTCTCGCACATCCGCGTCTTCAAGAACCATGAAGGGGTCGCTGCCGCCTAACTCGAGCACGAATTTCTTAAAGTTCCTCGCGGCCTCCTCCCCGATTGCCCGACCGGCCTCTGTGCTTCCGGTCAGCGAAACTCCAGCTATGTGATCTGATTGTATCAACTTCGAAACCGCTCCATGATCTGTGATGATCGTCGTGAAGACGCCCTCGGGAAAGCCCGCGCTCTTGAAAGCCTCCTCGATTGCAAGAGCAGAGCCTGGACAGACGTTGGAGTGTCTCAGGATTGTGGTGTTGCCAGCAACAAGCGTAGGTATCGCAAACCGCAAGGCCTGCCAGAACGGGAAATTCCACGGCATCACGGACAAGACCACACCTAGCGGATCAAATTCGACGTAGCTCAGGTTTGCATCAGTCTTCACAATCTCCTCCGCAAGCCAGCTTGAGGCATTGTCCGCGTAGACCTCAGCGGTCCAGGCGCACTTTTCAACCTCTGCTTCAGATTGTGTGATTGGCTTGCCCATCTCTATCGTCATGATCCGAGAGAACGCTTTCTTCTTGCTCCTCAATGCACTTGCGAGTTTTCTCAGGTAATCTCCCCTTTCTTCGATCGAAAGTTTTCTCCAGCTTGCAAAAGCCTGGTTTGCGCTTCTTGCTACGCGGTTCACCTGCTCATCCGAAAAGAGAGGATAGTCGGCAGTCTTCTCATCCGTTGCGGGATTCACAGTTTCGATGACTGTTGTTTTCTGCATGGTCTTCCACTCGGCCCCTTTTCTTTGGTCTATAAACTCGGCAAGGTAGAAAAGTGCTTGGGGGAAAGAGATATGTTTTACATGATGTTCCCGATTTTTCTTTGGAATAGTCGGATTCGGAATGAAGCGGAGTTGCGATGACTATTGTGGTCGCCAGGCCGCAGTCTTGATCTTGTAGATATTTTAACTATTAATCAAAAAGCATTGAATTTGTATCGCAACTTTAAAGAAGCTCCATCGCCTGTACAGCTATAGAGCACTTTACTCATAGTGATGATAATGGAAACACGCAGCGACGCTCGCAGGCAGACCTCATCGACAGGTCTCAGGTACTGCAAAGCATGCAACAAGGAGCTTCCTTTTGACGAGTACCTAGATCACGTCTACGAAAACCAAGAGTGCTACAGGGCGTACCTTGCTTCGGAAAAGAAAGAAATGAGCAAGCAGTGAACGCTGTGCGAGTGTTTGTGGTTAAACTCGAATAGAATACTCTCTCCGAATAACCCAAGGCACGCACGGTGTGGGATCTTCTTTCCTCTTTTTTTACTTTATCCCACAAAAGGAAAGTTAGCTCTTCTGTTTTGCTGAAGCCAGCGCACAGCCTCCAGAAATTCTCATCACTCGTTGCTATTCCTCTTGCCGAAGCAAAACGGAAATAGGGAACCTGAGCTTAAGATAAGAGACCAATGGGAATTACAAATTGTCAGAGCAACCTCAAGAATTACGGGGCGAGGAAGCAAAGGCGAAGCCTTCAGGGCAACCCAAGCAACAGGGTGACTATCCCGTATCAGAATCATACAAGGTCCTCGAGGGCTACGACGTATATCGGAGCAACAAACTCATTGTTGCGCTGGTCGTGGTTGAAAGTCAGTTCGGCAGAGACCTGCGACTGTACAGGTGGCAGAAGAGAGGTGAAGCTTGGAAGGTTGACCTGTGCAGGATGAGCGTGTCAAACTGGTCGTGGGACACATTAGCAGGCAAGGCAAAGGAACTGACGAGCAAGTACGAGATAGGGAAGAAACAGAAACAACAACAGACTCAAGAAGAATGATTAGAGTAACCGCGGGAACTCACAGCCCATTAGAGAAGGACGGATGATGGAGGCTGAGCGTATCCTTTTCCTTTTCCCTTTTCGTCTCGCGTTCTGAAATCTACTAACTCTCTTTCTTCATTCAGCCGCATATCGATTAGATTGTGTATTTTGAAAGAGCGACATATTGGATGCGGCAACTAAAGCGCCTGTTGGGATTGAGACTATGGCAGACGAATTGAGCCGCATCTTGTTCGCCTATTGGAAAAGACACAAAGACTACGATGAAGCTGGCGCTTTGGAAGAGGGAGAATTCAGGGAGAGCGGAGCGAGTAAAGTAATCTTATAAGCCTGCGCCCTAAAGATGCCAATAATTACTTTGCTCTTCCCGTAATTACGCGATCGAACTTGATCGTCGGCCGACTCGCTGAGCCCGGATCATACACTCTGACAAAGGGGCCGGAGAGAGACGATTCGCCGACCACGACCGTGCCGGATGAACTGTTAAGGTCGCTGAATAGCAACTCGTGCTCACCTTCATAGACCAGCGCGGCGTGCACACGCGATGGTATGGTGCTGGCCCTCGGGTTGTACTCCTGAAGGTCCACCTGGGTCCCCGAAGTGGTCCAGCCGACCAGACTAGAGTCTTGAGGGTTTCGCCTTCCGATGATGCATACGTCTCCCTGCCTCAGCTCAAGTGATCCTAGACTCCCCCTCAGGCTCTTGCTGGAGTCAAAATACGACAGAACGCAGTTTCGCCCTAAAATCAAAGAAACTGGATCGATTGTATTTGCGATGTTCAACGTTTCGTTGAACGAAATCTTGTCGGTGCCGTACTCTTGGACGTAAGAGTCGTACGCAGACTCGAAATCAGAATTGTAAGACTTCAACGAATTGATTGCATTCAGTATCTTTTCGTTGCCTATGACCACTGATCCGACGGTTGACAACCTGCTTTCCTACCACTCTCCGAGTGTACTACGGGTGGAATAATGCAGGAATTTATTAATCGTTTTGATTCCCTTGACGAATATCGACAAGACAACATGAGCATTAATTGCGGTGGTGGCCCAATCGTCTTTTTGTTCTCGAGGTGTCACTATCTCAGATGACGCATCTCTGCTAGCCATTAGGACCCGGGAAGTTTTCTGTCAGGCGTAGGGTTTCTCGTGAAAGTCTGCAGAAGCGGCTCGCTTGTAGATGGAAGGCCGTACCTTTCGGCAATGGCGCAGATGACAGATGGTAGAGGCAAGCAAGTTACGGCCCTCAATTCAAATTGGGATTCAAATGTTCTCAATTTCCCCCGTGCGCTCCACTCTCATTCCGCCACCTTCATGAGGAATCCTGAGTGGTTCGATACAGGGGATCTTGAGGTGTGTGCGTGAAAACTTGCTCTGCTCCCGCTCCCACCTTGTTGCACATGTTGAAGGCTATTGATTCTCGACATCTTCTTCTCCAGAGGCGGATGTGTTTCGCCAATGAACCGAGACTCCTCTTCAACCCATTTTCAATCGACTGGAAATCTACTTTCAAATCGCCCATTGTTGGATGATCAATCCCCTGATTCCACAAATGGTAGACTTTTAGGTGAAAAAGATGTGTTTATGTCACTTCCATCTCCCAGTTTCCCCTTCCACTCTGACAGTGGTGTTCCTGCATGTATCGATTGTAGAAATTCAAACGATCCCTATCGTGAAATCTAGAACCGAATCAATGTGGGACAAATTGATAGGGCAGAGGAGAATGGAATCAATGAGCTCGAAACGTAACAGTTTCTCAGGTTCTGAATCTCAAGTTAATCTCTGCAAAAAATTCGGCGTACCGAATCGAAATGCCGAATAGAAGCATACCGAACAAATGGTGACGCTTCGGATCCACACTCCCAAACAAACTGGTATACTCGTTGGCGGTAAGCTTTTGCCTATTTCAGACTTTGCGAAATTACGTACGTGATCACGTACGTACGTGATCGCATTTAGTGAGTGTTAAAAGCGGAGGATCGCCGTAGGGATTCAATGGTACAGTCGAGGAACTCACATTTATTGCATTGTCCCGCAATATTATTGGCGTTAATCAGTACATTCACCGGTCATCTAGCAAATTCCCGATTCTATCGAAAGGCCCCTCGAGAGTTTTCACACACGTGTGAAGAAGGCGAAGAAGAAGCAGAATGTCGCGTTTCATATTGTTCCGTCAATCTTTCTGAGCTGTTCAGAGAGGAGAAATCCACGCTTCGTATCTTTGCACTTCTCGACAATTGTCGAGAATTCAATGGGGTACCCCCCTAGAGGGGGTACGTAACTGAGCTAATTTGCTATATAAAGCGGGAAACCGAATAATGCAATCCTCCCATTTTCTTCATGTCGAGATTAGAATTAGGGCAGCAAGCTCCGATTTTCGGATTTTCGAGGATGATTTGCGATTTCAGCCGCGACGATTTTATCTGTACACGCAAGTTGCGTAAGTCATGGAGGGAAATTTTAGTAGCACACACTCGCGCCGAAGTAGCACTGGTGGCATGATAATCCACTATATATAGAGCCAGAGTCCGTGGCTAGCTCGAGTTCCCATAACCATAGATCTGACGGTGGGAAGATGAATTGAAGCGGTAGTACTTCCAAAGGGCTTGGACGCCAAGCAGTTCATCGTGAGAGACCTCCGGCCGTTCTCACTCCACTTTGGGATAAATATTACAAAGGGTAGAAGCGAATACAGTGGGACACAGGAGAGTACAGTCATCAGTTCGTGTGAAGGTGTAGCGTCTAGCTGACCGTCGCTCGCATGCCCGAGTCAGAAAATGAGCACACCTGACAAGACGTAGGATCAGGGTTTGAGATAGGAAATTGAAGCATTCAATAGACGTGGCGGTTTTGGGGGCGACCGGAAAGGTCGGTCTCGAGTACTTAGAGATGCTCAAGGAGCACCCATGGTTCAGGGTGGTAGATGTAACCGGCAATACAAAGGTAGGTATGAAACTGGGAGAGGTAGCTCCTGACCTTCCCACCAGGCTGCGTTCGCTCGAGATAAAGGAATCCTCGCCCTCAAAGATAGATGCCGATCTCGTATTTTCGCCTCTGCCGACGGCGGTTGCAAGCGAGACGGAGTCAAAATTCGCCGAAGCTGGCTTCAAGGTGATAACTGACGCTTCCCCCCACCGTATGGACTCTGATGCCCCTCTGATTATTCCAGAGTTGAATCCCGAGCACCTCAAACTGATCGAGAGTAGGTTGAAGAGTGGAAAGGGGTTCATCGTGGCAACGCCCAACTGCACAACCGTCGGCCTTGCAATTACACTCAAACCTCTAGATGATTCATTTGGAGTCCGTAAGGTCGTGATGACTTCCTTCCAGGCCCTTTCAGGAGCTGGGTACCCTGGCGTCCCCTCTCTTGACATTGAGGACAACGTGATACCCTTCATCTCAGGCGAGGAAGAAAAAGTGCCGGCCGAGACAAACAAACTCCTCGGGAAGCAGGTCGGTGGGAAGGAAATCAAGCCGTCCTCAATTGAGATCTTTTGCTCCTGCAACAGGGTCGCTGTGATAGATGGGCACCTAGAATCGGTTTACCTCGAGTCTGAAAGAGTCATAGACAATCCGCGCGCTGTACTTGAAACTTTTATCGGCGAGCCTCAGAGGTTGAAATTGCCTAGTGCCCCAAGTCAACCGATAATTGTCAGGGATGAAAACGACCGACCGCAGCCTAGGCTAGATAGGATGGCCGGGAACGGTATGTCAACCGTTGTGGGCAGGATACGAAGTGGTGGGGGACGAAGCGGTAAGAAAGTACTACAGTACCACTTGCTGACTCACAACACGATTCGCGGCGCGGCCGGAGGGGCAATACTCACGGCGGAGCTCCTTGCTAAACAGTATGATATTGCGGGCTAGAGTAGTACGCAGACGTGTATAATGGTCAAGAGAGTTCCGAATTTCCCCTTCCTCATTTTTTTCACTCCAAATTGTTTAACAGTACAAGAACTACTATCGGTTGTTGATTGCAGGAAATTTTGAGCTTCTTCTCCTCAACACTTGGATCCAAAAAGGGTCACTACACACTCAGGTGCTTTGGGTGCAGGGCCGTCTACGACATCGACGAGTATGGTAAGTTCTACCGCTGCACAAAGTGCGGGAACCTGCTTGAGGTGAAGAGGGACACCACCTGGCTGAGGAGCGATAGACCCATACAACAGCTACAAGACAGGAACTTCCGGCGTGAACGATCAGGTACCCCCGAAAGCCTTCGGCGCCCTTCCTACTCATCCGACGGAGTCTGGAAGTACTTTGACCTCATTCCACTCTGGGATCAGAGCAACATAATTTCGCTCAACGAGGGAGGGACTAATCTGATTGAATGCAAGAACATCGCTCGCCGCTTCGGCGTAAGGTCGCTCTATGTAAAGTTCGAGGGCCTTAATCCCACTGGATCTTTCAAGGATAGAGGGATGACGGTCGGCGTATCAAAGGCGGTTGAACTCGGATACAAGAGCGTGATGTGCGCGTCAACTGGAAACACTTCCGCTTCGCTGGCCGCATATAGCGCAAGAGCCCACCTCCGCTGTATCGTCCTAGTACCCAAGGGGAAGATAGCCATGGGGAAGATAGCGCAGGCGATTGCATACGGCGCCGAGATTTTCCAGGTCGAGGGAAACTTTGACGATTCATTGAGGATGGCGAGCAAGATCTGCGAATCGGACAGCAGCATCCTGTTGCTTAACTCCTTGAACCCCTTCAGGATCGAGGGACAGAAGACCGTCTCTTTCGAGATTGTCGAGCAGCTGGGCACCACCGTGCCCGATCACGTCATCCTGCCTGTTGGAAACGGTGGAAACATCACGGCCGTGTGGAAAGGCTTTTCCGAGATATTCGAGATCGGGCTGGAGAGCACGGTTGGGAAACACATAGGTTCGAGGCCGCCGAGGCTTGTCGGAGTACAGGCGGAAGGCGCCGCACCTATCGCTAGGGCGTTTAGGGTGGGTAGGAGGGATTCGATAGACCCCGTGGATGATCCGCACACTGAAGCCTCGGCGATCAACATTGGCTCCCCCGTCAGCTGGATGAAGGCGCTAGCTGCAATCTACGAGTCCGAGGGCAGGGCCGACTGGGTTACAGATCAGGAAATCTTCTCGGCCCAGAGGTTGCTAGCTTCGAGTGAGGGAATTTTCGTCGAGCCAGCTTCGGCCGCGCCGATTGCGTACTTGGAAAAGGTTGCGAGGCTTCGAGATGCTGAATATTCGCAAGAGTATCAAGAGATGAAGGATTCCAAGATTGTCTGCATCTGCACGGGAAACGGCCTCAAGGATCCAAATGCGCTGCTCAAGGGAATTTCCCTCGAATCGCTCAAGACAATTTCGGCTGATGAGCGGTCACTCGAGAAGGCTCTGACAGCAAGATAGCGGTGTGAGCAAACTACTGGTGCGTAGCTTGAACAACCTGCTGGGCCGCGACGTCTGGTATTGCTGCCGCTTCGCTCTTTGATCCTAAGACGAATTCTTCGTGGAGCGCAATGACGGCTCTGCTCCTCTCCTTCTCCTTCACGACGAAAGAGATGTTGATCTCCGAAGAACCCTGCGCAATCATCCTGATGTTGATCCCCTGCTTTGCCACTGTGCTGAATACTCGTCCCGCGATTCCGGGCGTCCCTATCATTCCCTTGCCGAGCACCGCGACTATGGCGACATCGTCCTCATAGTCAAGTTTTGAGAATCTTGAGCTGCTTCCGCTCGAGAAGAGAGCTCTTTTCTTCATGAGTTCGCGCCTTTCTCCACCTCCTCCGGCTTCTCCGAGCACGGCGGCAACGGCCTGCTGTTGCTGAGTGCGCTCCTCCGAGTCGGGATCTTCCAGCAGGAGGTCCTTCTTCAACGCCTTGATGACCTTGGGGATTGCCTCCCTCTTTATCACCAGTGAGACATTATTCTCTGAGACCGACTGGGACATCATGAGTATGCCGACCTCGAGCTCCTTCAGGATTTCGAAGATCTTCACCGCGGTTCCGGGCCTGCCAACGATGCTCGTGCCGCTGATACTTACGAGGCCGACCCCTCCGAGAGACCCGACCGCCTTCACGCCGTTTTTGATTCCATTCGACGCTTTCTTCGATGAGACGATGACGGTCCCGCCGACCTCAGGTCTGAATGTGTTTCTAATCCTGACTGGAATGTCCTTGTTTGCCGCAGGCTCGAGAGCCCTGGGCTGCATGGCCTTTGCCCCAAACGCACTCATCTCCATTGCTTCGAGGTATGTCACCTGATCGAGTATCTTTGCGTCCTTGACGATTCGTGGATCTGCGGATAGTATCCCGTCGACGTCTGTCCAGAGCACCACTTCGTCCGCATCAACAGCTGCTGCAATCAGGGTTGCGCTGTAGTCGGATCCTCCGCGGCCCAAAGTTATGATCTCCCTTTTGTCGAGAGTCTCTGCGATGTACCCGGTGATCACAGGTATGACGCCTTCCTTCTCGAGTAGTGGGAGGAGGTTTGCTCTTAGGGCATCGAACGTCTGCTTCGGCACTGGCTCGGCAGCCCCAAAGGTCTCGTCGGTAAGTATGCCGGCCTCTCCGCCCGTCATGTACTTCGTCTTCAATCCCAGCGAAGCAAGGACGTTGCAGACTATGAAAGCGGATAGGCGCTCTCCGAATGAGAGGACAAAGTCCATGGATCTTGGGCTCAGGTCTCTGAGGAGGGAGATTCCGAGCAACGCCTTGTCTATCTCGTCGAATCTCTCGGCCACCCAGCGCTTCGACTCCTCTCTGAAGAGCGGATTGCTGATTGTGTTCTCGATGACAGAGTTGTGGTCTGCGTGCATCTCTGCAACGGTCTTCTTGGCGACCTCGATTTCCCCCTTCTTTGCGTGTTCGACTGCCTTGAGGAGAAAGTCGGTGGTGTCCCCCATTGCGGAGCAAACGACGATCAAAGAAGCACCGGAATCCCTATACCTCTTTATTATGGAGGCGCTCTGGACTATCTCCTTCGAACCTGCAAGCGATGACCCTCCAAATTTCATTACGTACCTTCGAGTTTGAGGTGCCGCGCCGACAACCGCATCCTTGCCAATTTCGAGTGCGGAGCCGCTGTTATTATTTGACAAATCTCTTGCGGGGAAACCTCTCAATGGGTTACTAGATAGGGAAATGATGATGAAGATATGATTAAACTCGCTTGTGTACTAGGCATCACGACCGCAAAGACGCCTTTTCTGGCTTTCCGTTTCGAGCGCAATTCCTTTGACTTCTCAGACTCCTCTCCTGTAAGATCCTAGGACTTTAAGCTCCTCGGTCTGTTGCGCCAGTTTCGCAATTGCCTTCCTGCAGCGTTCCTCCTTGACGTGCCCCTCAAAGTCAACGTAAAAGTAGTACTCCCAGGCGCGGCCCCTCATCGGGCGTGATTCGATCTTTGTGAGGTTGATTCCGAGAGTGGATAACGCCGCGAGAGCACTTACCAGCGCTCCAGGCTCGTGCCTTGTGACAAAAATAGCTGAGGTCTTGTCCTTTCCCGTCGGCTCCGTATCGACAAATGTAGAAGTTGCCAAGTTGGAACCAGCGGAATCTTTCTTCTTCTTCCTTTTGCTCACCCGCTCGATGACTATGAACCTCGTTCTGTTGGAGTGGTCATCCTCAATTCTCCTCTTCGCTACCTTCATCCCATAGATTTCAGCAGCAAGCTCGCTCGCAATGCCCGCGGTATCGAGCAAGTGCTGCTCCTTGATCATCTTCACAGATCCCGCAGTGTCGTAGATAGAAACCTGCTCCCACCCCCTGCCAGACTTGTCGAGGTACTCTCTGCACTGAGCGAGTGCCTGAGGGTGCGACATCACCTTTCTTATCTTATCGAGAGTCGTGTCCTTGTGAATTATGAGGCAGTGTTCCACTGGAACGCTTGTCTCGCCGACGATCCGAACGTCCTTCTGAATAAGGAGATCGACCGTCTCGCCGACAGTACCCGCAAGGCTGTTCTCTATTGGCACGACGGCAAAGTCTGGCGAGGACGACTCTCCGCAGACGGCTCCGAACACGCGCTGTAATGTCGGGAGTGGGATCACCTCCCCCACGTTGCTCTTCCCGAAGAAAGCGTAGACAGCGCTCTGACTATATGCGCCTAACTCCCCTTGGAAGGCGACCTTCAGTGAGGCTGTTGTCCTTCCCTTCCTTTCAATAGGGTGCGGTTGTTGCCCTATTTTCCCACTCTCACCACTTTCCTTGAGTAAGAGCAAGAGATTCTTGGAATAATCAAATGGAGGCAAGCGAGAGACCCTTACTGCCACAACTTTTCCGCCGTCTTCGTGATCATTTTTCTTTCGACGCGTTCAGCACGAGGCGAGGAGCAGCCTCTGCCTCAGCCTGTCCTTCACTTTCCCGAGCCTTCCGCCGGAAACTAAGAGATTCCTCTCCTCAGTGTTCATCAGAATCTTCTTCTCTGCTCTGAGAACGCCGGCTTTGTCCTTTCTCAAAACGGCGAGGTTGTTTAGGTCGATCTCGACGTTGTCGCCGATTTCGAAATCGGAAGTGCTCTCCACACGAACCACACAAAAGGTGTTGTTGATCGAGTTGCGGAAGAAGATGTCTGGAAAAGACTCGGCGATGACCGCGTTCACGTTGTTGTACTGGATTGCGTATACCGCCTGTTCTCTGCTTGAGCCGCATCCAAAGTTCTTTCCAGCCACGACTATATTGTCGGCGTTCGGGTTTGACCTGCAGACCTTCACAAACTCAGGGCTGTATCTCTCGAAAGCATAATCGGCGAAGAAGCGCTTGTCCCAAGCCTCCTGAAGCAAGTATGCAGGTATGATGTAATCTGTGTTGATGTCGTCGCCGAACTTTACTGTCACGGTGCCTCTGACATTATTGGTTGATTTTTTGATCATATCCTTTGCAGCGCTCAATTTCCTTTGTAGTACCTCCTCGGATCTGCTATCTTGCCCTCTATAGCGCACGCCGCGGCCGTTGCTGGAGATGCCAAGTAGATAGAGGCCTCAGGCGATCCCATGCGCCCTTTGTAGTTGCGGTTGGAAGTGCTCACACAGCGATCACCAGGCGAAAGTACTCCCATGTGCTTCCCGAAGCACGGGCCGCAGTTTGACGACTCGATATTTGCACCCGCATCTGCAAAGGTTTCGAGGACTCCCTCCGACATTGCCCAGTTGTATACGAGCCTCGAAGCAGGGATAACTATGAGGTTCACGTTTCTGTGAACCTTCCTCCCCTTGAGGACCCTGGCCGCTTCAACGAGGTCGGTGTGCCTTGCGTTAGTGCACGAACCTATGAAGACGACGTTCACCTCGTCGTTTACCTCGCTCGCTGGCTTGGAGTTCGCGGGAGAGTGAGGGAGCGCAACCTGTGGGACAAGCTTTGAGGCGTCGACATCCATCCTGGATGAGTACTCTGCGTTTGCGTCGCTCTCCGTAAACTTGACAGAGTTCATGCTCTCGGCCAGTTCCACCGATAGCTCTGGGTGGCGGCTGACGATGTCAGCGATGAAATCCATGGTAACCTGATCTGGGTTCACTATGGCAGATCTGGCGCTCATCTCGACGGACATGTTGCATATGGTGAAGCGGCCATCCATTCCCATTTTTCGTATTGTCTCCCCGCCGTACTCTGCAATGCGCTTAGAGCACCCGCCCTCCTTCAGCGTCCCGAGGATGTGGAGGATGAGGTCCTTCGCAAAGACTCCTGAAGGGAATTCTCCGCTCACCTCGAACCTGTAGGTCTCGGGGACAAAAAAGTCGTAAATCTCTCCCAGGGCGAGGGCGTACTCAGCCTCGGTGGTCCCGATTCCGAACCCGAGCGCACCGATTGCGCCGACGGTGTCTGTGTGGCTATCTGTCGCTACGACGACCTCTCCCGGCCTTACGAATCCTTCCTCCGTTACGACGGTGTGCTCGATTCCATCCCCTTCCTTGTACATTTTGATTCCCTGTTCCGCGGCGAAACTCTTCATCAGGTTGACGCCCTGTGCCACCTTGACCGAGCAAGACGGCACCGTGTGATCGGGTATGAAACAAACTCTCTTCGGGTCAAAGACCCTGAGTTTTGCCTTCTGCTTCTTCTCGCCGTCAAATACCACTATCTCCCCACTTCGCGTCGTGGAACTGCGGCGGGCCGCCGAGCCCTCGATTTCTTCGAAGATTGGTGAGAAATCGTCGTTGAAATTTACAAGCGCCGGCGGAGCGATGACCTCGTTGAAGTAGAGCTTGTCAATCGGGAGCACCTCGATCAGGTCTCCCGGCCCGACTTTTCTTCCAACAGCTCTCGAAACGATCTTTTCCACGATGGTCTGTCCGCACGCTGCTGCAGATGATTCTGTCTTCATATCTTCTAACCCCTAGCACCTCTCAGAGTATCTCCAACTCAGCGCAACTTTCCAGTCAGGTAGCGCGAACCTCGCGCTGCTGCTCTTGAAAATCAGCTTGTATCTATAGCCGTCAATCAAAGCTCGTATGCTCGCATCTAGCACGTCATCCGAAACGGCCGTGGTCGCCCAAGTCATAGAGCTGGCGGCCGGTGTACCAGGAGACTCCGACGAAGATGCGTTTGCCTCGGCGGGTGAAAGAGAACCGCTCATCGACATGTTGTCGACCTGTGAAGGCCCCCGATCTGCGAATTCTGTTCTAGCCCTTGCCGCCGCGGCCGTCCCGTTAAGAGAGTCTACGATGTTCAGCGAATAGCTGATGAGTTTGAGATCCTTGAGTTCAGGAAATTCGCTCTCGAGTGCCCTTCTTAGGGCGAGGTCGATAGCGTGTATAGGGCCGACTCCCTTTGCCGAGGCGATAACGTTTTTCATCTTCTTGTCCTCTCCATGACCTTCTTCGATTGCAACCTCGATTGTACCATTGACCTCGGGCTGGGCGCCAACCTTGCTTATCGTGCTCGTCTCCCATCGAAGTACTTGGAAAGGCTGAATCTCAACTTCTAGGGTGTCAAGGATGAGCAGATGGACGCTCGCTTTTGCGTCATCGAATTTGTAGCCACGAGCTTCGAGATCGTTCATCTTCGCGATCACATTGCTCGCCACCGCCTCCCTTTCCTTTGAGTAAAGCCCTAGCTCCCACATCTCGCCGAGGATTAGGGATGCGTCGTCGACTCCCATCTTCCTCGCGTTGCCCACGAAGGCAGGATTGATAGTCTCGTAAGTGTCGGGGCTGTAGGAAACAGAAGCGACATGGGATGGGTCGCTGTGTGCGAATGCTCTTTCTCCCACAAATGGTCTCTGCGACGATACGATGCCCGAAACGTCAGAGACCTTCCTTGAAAGCGCCCTCAGTGATAGGAGCTGCCGTTCCTTTGGGAGAGGCGAGTTGAGCGTCGTGTATCCGAGTCTCAAATTGAGCAGGGGGAGGACTTGGCAAAGGTCCGCGCATCCGGCGCGCTCGCCAAGCCCGTTGATTGTGCACTGGACATGCTTTGCACCAGCGCTAACAGCAGCAAGCGTATTTGCAACGGCCAGGCCGCAGTCGTTGTGCGCGCATATCCCAACCAGGATTTCTTCATGCTCATTCGACAGATTACTTACGACGAGTTTCACAGCTTTTGCCACTTGATCTGGCGTGGCGATGCCTCTCGAGTCGCAAAGCACGACTCTGGAAGCACCCGCCTCCGCGGCTGCCTTGATTATTGATAGGGCGTAAACAGAATCTTCAGAATAACCGTCAAAAAAGTGATCCGCGGAGAAGAAGACGTCCTTTCCATGCGCTTCTCCAAGCGCCGAAATCCTGGATTTTAGTTTCCTCAGATTTTCGTCTGGATCGATTCTTCTATGCGAGAACGGCTCTATCAGATGCGACCTCCAGCAGTCTGCCCTGACGCTGACTATACTTGAGGGAATCGACGATCCATGATTTTCGTCGCCATTCTCTTCGCCAACTTGCGTCTTGCCTTCATTAGCATCATCTCGAGCAGAAGGTGCATTCTCGGAGTATTGCAGGATAGCCTGAGTTCCCCGCCTTAAAACCGATGAAAGTTGATTTGAAAAACTGGTAGCAGCAGAAGAAGACGCACCTTCCCGTCCGCTTGCATTCTTTGGTAGGGCATACTCGATGAAATCGACGCCAAGCGAATCAAGCATGCTGGCAATCGAGAGCTTTTCTCCAAGCGCAAACGAGACGCCGAAGGTTCTTTCCCTGAGTGTGGCATCAAGTATCTCTATCTTGGAATAGGCAGGACGCGGAGAGCTCGTGCCACTGTTACCCTCTTGATCTCCAGTGGCTTTTGCCCGGTTGCCTTCCTTCGAGTTTTTTACCATTGGCCCGTTTCTTCACATTTCCTTCTGTTCTTGCTTGGACGCCAACGCACACACGCCTGCGGGAATGAGAAAGCACGCACGAAGAGTGTAGAAAGATTGCCACTTTGCGTGTCTCTTTTCTGTGGCGCGTGTTTGTGATTGGTTACTAGCCTTACTTTCTGCCCCTCGTCGTAGTAGTTTTCCTTCGCTGCTTCCTCTGCGTCTTCTTGCTCGCCACAGCGCGCGACGAAGAGGTAGCTTTGCCACTCTTTCTTGTTATTGCGCCACCCTTCCTCTCACCGTGCTGCTGCTGAAGCTTTGACCAGCTCGCTACCTTCGACGATTGCGATTGCAGGGCATCCTCCGGCCACATCATGCGCCTTAGTCTTCTTCCGACCTGCTCTATCGGGTGAGCATCCAGTTCGTCCATGTACTTCTCAAAGGCTCGAGCCTGTTCGTTCTTGTAGGCGTTGACCCACCGGTCAGCGAAAGCTCCGGACTGGATATCCCTGAGAGCGCTGCGCATCCGTTCTTTCGTCTCCTCGTTGATCACATTGCCTCCCACCGTGAGCCCTCCGAACCTCGCAGTCTCGCTGACTCCCCTGTACATCCCAGAGATACCGTACCTCTGGATAAGATCCACTATGAGCTTGAGCTCGTGCAGGCACTCAAAGTACGCGATCTCCGGCTGGTAGCCGTTCTCGACGAGAACCTCGAACGCCTTTCTAATTAGGCGATCAACCCCTCCGCAGAGGTCGACCTGCTCTCCGAACCAATCGCTCTCGGTCTCCTCCTTGAACGTGGTCTTGATGACTCCGGCTCTTGTACTTCCAATCCCCTTGGCAAGCTCCAGCGTCCTGTCCCAAGCTCTGCCCGTCGCATCCTGGTGCACTGCGACGATCGATGGTGTGCCGAATCCTTGGAGGTAGACCTCCCTGACCCTCTGTCCCGGCGCCTTCGGAGCTACCATGAATACGTCAACACCCGGAGGTGATTTGATCCAACCCCAGTGTATTGCTGCCCCGTGCGAGAAGCTGAGCGCCTTTCCAGGCGTCACGTACGGTTCGATTTCCCTGTAAACATCACCCTGAACCATGTCCGGGACGAGCATGTGGATAATGTCCGCCGCCTTCGCGGCTTCCACGACGTCCATCACCTTGTGTCCGTCGCTCTTTGCTAGGTCCCATGATTTCCCCCCCTTGCGCAGGCCGACCACGACTCTGAACCCAGAATCGCTAAGGTTGCTCGCCTGAGCCCTGCCCTGGATTCCGTAACCGAGTACCGCGATTACTTCGTTCTTTTTGACCTGCGTCGAGGTGACATCGTCGTCGTAGATCGCTTTTGCGGCTCCTTCGGTTGCTGCTACTTGCTGCTTCCTCTCTTCTTCCTGGTTACTCATCATCATTTTCTTCTCGATCACTCCAAAAACAAATTCTCGCTCTCTCAGTATACCTTGGTCACCCAGTCGTCGTGACCATAGTTCATTCTTCCCATGACTAGCGCATTGTAGGCCTCTCCGAGATCTCTCGTCAGCGGGCCCACGGTCCCCTTTGCCACCTTGCGTCGATCTATCGACAACACCGGCGCGATGCCCGCCGCTGTTCCGGTCAGGAAGACTTCATCAGCGGTGTAGAGCTCCGACCTTGCAATGTCTCTTTCGACCACTTCAATTCCAACGACCTCCTTCGCAAGTTCCATCACCGTATTTCTGGTGATACCGTCAAGGATTGACGCACCAATCGGCGGGGTGTACATCTTGCCTTTCTTTACCACGAATATGTTCTCGCCAGTCCCTTCCGAAACCTTCCCCTCCACATTGAGCATTATCGCTTCGTCATAGCCGTTCTTCGCCGCTTCCCTCTTTGCAAACACAGAGTTCACGTAGTTCCCGCAGATCTTTGCCATCGGTGGGGTCACAGGATCGTAGAGCCTCGTCCAAGTCGAGATGCAAACATCAAGGCCCGGCTTGCCAAAGTAGTGCTTGAATGGAAAAGCTAGGATGGCCGCCTCAACAGGGTAGTTGATGAATCCCAGGTTTATTCCAGAAAATCCTACAAAGATAATCGGACGGATGTAGCAATCGTCCTTCATCTCGATGGACCTGAGCAGCATGACGCATGCCTCGCTCAGCTCGTCAGCTGTGTACTTTGTTTCAATGTCGCATATCTTTGCGGAGTTGATCAACCTCTCAAAGTGATCACGCAACCTGAAGAGGTTGAGGTTCCCGTTGGTCCCGTATCCCCTTATTCCCTCGAAGACACCCGTGCCGTAGTGAAGCGCGTGGGTCATGACGGGGACGGTCGCCTCGTCCCATCCGACCAGCTTGCCGTTCATCCACACGTACTTTGTCTTCTGAATCTCCGGCTTTACTTTGTTGGATTGTTCCATCGAAGCCTGCTCTAACTCGACTACCATTTTTTCTTCAACAACACATCCTTTCGATTGCTGTTTTCTAAACCGACAACCTCACCAATTGGGCGCGATTCTTCTCCTTGTCTTCCCGCACGCATGCCTGAACCTTTTTTCGTCATACCTCTTACTCGCTCCCCATCTTCGCCGTACATCTCTCGGATCTCGCTGCAAATTTCCCTGGTTACCTCCGCAGTGCTCGATGCCCCGCCGATGTCTGGAGTGAGGACTCCTCTTGCGCCAACTGCGGACACTGCTCGATCTATTGCGAGCGAGGCTGCGAGGCAGTTTTCATCGGATCTCTTAGTTCCGAGCCAGTCGAGCATCATCTTCGCAGTGAATATCATCGAAATGGGGTTTGCGATCCCCTTTCCCGCAATGTCTGGCGCACAGCCGTGAACCGGCTCAAAGAGGGCAAATCCGTCTCCCAGATTCGCCGAGGCCGCGATGCCAAGGCCACCCACGACCTGAGAGGCCTCGTCAGACAGAATGTCGCCGTACATATTTGACGTCACTATCACGTCGAAGGACTCTGGGTTCCTGACGAGCGACATCGCCGCTGTGTCAACATACATTGTGGAAAATTTTATCGAAGGATACCCCTCAGCGACGACGGTGCAGCTCTTTACAAAGAGCCCGTCTGTCTTTGGCAAGACGTTGGACTTGTGCACGCATGTCACGCTAGGGAAGTTTCGGCCGACGCCTCTACCGGGAATTTCCGGTTGTTGTCTTTTCTCATCCGATATCAGGTATGCATCAGTGCGAGCGGATTGCGAGTAATACGAGTCGCTGTCGTCTCGCTTCTCCTCCCTTTCTCTGTTTACTTGGCGTGAGGCTGCCATTTCAAAAGCCACCTTCGCGATTCTTTTACTCGCTTTTTCAGTCGTGACTTTGAGTGCGGTCGCCCTCTTTCCGTCATGCTCTTCGAACTCCCTTCCCACGTAGATGTCCTCGGTGTTCTCCCGCACAATTACGAGATCAACGTTCTTGAACCTGCTCTCGACAAACACGTAATTCCGCGCGGGGCGGATGTTTGCGTAGAGGTCCAAGTCTTGGCGTATCTTGAGAATCGTCTCCTTTGCGGTTTCACCGACGGGAGCCTTGAGGCAGACATCGGACTCTTTTATCGCGATGAAGCTCTCCCTAGGGAGAGCCTCACCTGTCTTCGCCAGGGCTCGATCACCGGCCGGCGTCGCGATGAACTCGAAGTTCAGGTTGAAGCATTCGCTGAGAGTTTCGAGGACAGATCTGCTCGCCGAAAGTATCTCTGGGCCGATTCCGTCTCCTTCGATGAATGAAACTCTGTAAGCGCGCGGCAACTCCCCTGCGTATTACACTCCTTTTCCTTCTTCTGTTACTTTTTTCTTCGTCTTTTTGCGTTTATAGACCGACTTTGCATGCGAGTCGATTTAGGGCGTAGGAATCATTTTCGCACTCTGCTGTGAGCTTCGGGACTTTCTGAGAGTAATCTCGTTTATCCCACTTATCATCGCGTCGACGCTCGCCATGATGATGTCAGGTCCAGTAGAGGAGGCCGTCGACACCTGCCCATTTTCGTCCTCCACCTTGATCACCACTTCGGCGTCGGCGTTTGTTCCGCCCGTGATCGCTTCCAGCCGGTATTCCTTCAGCTTCACTTTAGTGAACCTGTCGGTGACCTTCTGTATTGCCCTTGCGACCGCATCCACCGGCCCGTTTCCAGTCTCCGCGACCGTGATAATCTGGTTTCCTCCGACCGTGAGTCTCACAGAAGCTGTCGGGACAGTGTTTATTCCTGTTACCACGGCGAGGTCTGTGATCTTGAGGAAGGGTATGCTGCGCTCTATGCCGATTACGTCGCGTGCGATCCTGTCCAGGTCCACATCCGTTACAGTCTTGCCCATATCGCCCAGTATCTTGACCTTTTGAACTACTCTTTTGATTTCCTCGTTTGTCGCCTCGATTCCGAGCGATTTCAGCTGAGCTGCAATTCCGTGAGAGCCAGCGTGCTTTCCAGCCTGGATCCTCCTCTTAGCCCCCACGAGCTCCGGTTCCATTGGCTCGTAGGTTGCAGGGAGAACAAGGACACCGTGCGTGTGAATCCCGGACTCGTGTCCGAACGCGTTGTCCCCGACTATAGCCTTGTTTGGCTGGACCAGTACCCGGCTTGCTCTTGCTACCAGTCTAGATGTAGAGTAGAGCATCTTCGTGTTGATGTTTGTCTCGTAGTTGTAGAGCCGCGTGATTGCCATTACGAACTCCTCTAACGACGCGTTTCCGGCGCGCTCCCCTAGTCCATTTATCGTCACGTGAGATTGGTCTGCGCCCGCGATCACGCCTGCTAAGCTGTTTGCAACCGCTAGCCCGTAATCATCGTGGCAGTGGGTGCTTAGTGGAATATTCACCCTGCTCCGGAGGAACTGGATTATCTCCGCAAAGCCCTCCGGCGTCATCGTGCCCACGGTATCGGGCACGTCGATTCTTTCTACTCCGAGCTTTGAGACCTCAGCCAGCACGTGTGCCAGGTATTCTCTGTCTGACCTCGTGGCGTCCTCGGCCGAGAACTCTACCCTCATCCCGTGTGCACGCGCGTACTCTATGCCCTCGATGGCCGCACGGAGCGCTTGCTCTCGGGTCATCTTCAGCTTGTACTGGAGGTGAATGTCAGAGGTTGCGATGAAGAGGTGACCGTATGAAATGTCGCAGGAAATTAGGGCATCGATATCCTTCTTATCCACCCTTGAAAGCGCGGCGACCTGTGAGCGCAGCCCCAGTTTGTTGATTGCCTTGACTGCAGCGAACTCTCCTTCCGAAACTATCGGGAAGCCGGCCTCGATCACGTCGACGCCGAGCTGGTCAAGCGCCTCAGCGATCTCGATCTTTTCCTCGGTAGTCAGCGACACGCCCGGCGTCTGCTCTCCGTCGCGCAGCGTCGTGTCGAAGATCCTCACCCTTCTCTTTGGGACCTTTACCACGTCCTGGGCGGCTGCTGTCGCCGATTTCATAGTTTTGCCTTGCTCTTCCATTTTCGCACCCTTTTCCTCTCTCTTTCTGTATCCTCTTCTCTATTCGCGCAGAGAATTCTTTCCTTAATCTTGACCTACTACAGTCCTTTTCTTAAGGCAGTGAGCCCGGTTCTCACAATCTCCTTGATCGCGCCGGACTTGGACGCCTCGTTGATGAAGTAGTCGATTCGCTCTGGGGTGGCGGTAAACTCCACGACCAGCGAATCCCTAGACACGTCCACGGCCCGCGCACCGAGATTGTTTGAAAGCTCGAGTATCTCGTTCTTGCTCTTCATGTCGCGTGTCTCAAACTTTACGAGTGCAAGTTCTCTTTCTATCGCGTCCGCAGGCCTGATTGTCCCCACCTCGATGACGTCAATCATCTTCTGGAGTTGCTTTACCAGAAGCTGCAGAGCGGCCTCGTCTCCCTTTGGCACGATCGTCATTCTCGCGAGGTCAGGGGACGAGGACTCGCCGATTGAGATGCTCGTGATGTTAAAGCCCTTAGCGCGGAACATACCCGAAATTCTATGCAGGACACCGCGTTGGTTTTCGACTATCGCGTAGACTAGGTCTCTTGCCTGTTTCTTTTCGTTTGCGCCAGTCTCAAGAGCGCTTCTTCCGGCCTGCCTGCCGATTGAAGTTTCTTCCTCTTCGCTACTCTTAGATCCATCTGACGCTTCGGCGGCCGGGACGGGCTTTGTTGCTACGCTGCTCATGCTACGATCATATCCTTCAGTGCTGTGCCGGGAACGACAAACGGGAAGACGTCCTCCTCTGGAGATATCGGGATATCGATTATCGTCGCGATGTCGCTCCTGAGCCCGAGTTTTATCGCCTTTGCAAACTCGTCGATTGATTGGACCCGTAGTCCCTGGGCTCTGTAAGCTTCCGCTAATTTGACAAAATCCGGCACGCCGTAGAGCTTTACTCCATGATACCTTCGTTCGTAGAACAGCCTCTGCCACTGCGCAACCATCCCGAGCATCGTATTGTTCATTATTACGACGATTACCGGGATGTTGTCGAGAACCGAGGTCGCGAGTGCGGCCTCGGTCATGTTGAAACTCCCGTCACCTGCAATGTCTAGGACTGGCCTGTTCGGCGCGGCGACCTTTGCGCCAATGGCGGCAGGAAACCCAAAGCCCATCGTGCCGAGACCCGTGGAGCTGTAGAAGGTACCGGGCTCGATTACGTCGAAGTGGAGCGAAGCCCACATCTGGCATTGGCCTACTTCTGTGGTGACGAGCGCGTCGGGAGGAAGGACTTCTCTAAGTTTTTTCAGTACGCTTATCGCGGATATCTTTGACATGTCGACGTGCCACTCGTTCCTGCAGCTCTCCTTTACTTCCTGAAATCTTTCAGACCACTTTTTGATTTCGTTGCGCCTTGCTCGCCTCATGAAGGCTTCGAGCAGCGCCCTGAGCGAGGCCTTGACGTCTCCCACGATCCCCAGGTCAACAGCCTTGTTCTTGTTAATTTCAGAAGGATCAATGTCAATGTGTATTACGGTTGTTTTGGGAACAAAATCGCTCACCTTACCCGTGGAGCGGTCGGAGAAGCGCGTTCCGACGGCGAGCAAAACATCGGCTTCAAGAATTAGGCGGTTTGCCTCTATGTGACCATGCATCCCGATGGGGCCGAGAGCGAGCGGGTGGGTTTCGTTGAAAACCCCCTTCCCCTTGAACGTAGTGGCGACCGGGCACATCAGCGCCTCAGCCAGAGCCTGAAGTTCAGCGTAGGCTCCTGAAATCGCAACACCTCCACCTGCCAGAATCATGGGCCGTTCGGCTTTCAGGATAATGTCAAGCGCTTTCTCAATCTGCAGGGTATCTGGCACGACCACGGGATTGTATCCTCTGATTCTCACGGTGTCGGGAAACTGGGTTTCCGCCTCTGCGGTCTGCGTGTCCTTTGGAATGTCAATCAGTACGGGGCCGGGGCGACCTGATGCTGCAATGTAAAATGCCTTCTTTACCGTACTGGGAATCGTCGCTGGGTCGGTTGGCTGGAACGCATACTTTGTGACTGGACTTGCGACGCCGACAATATCGCACTCTTGGAAGGCGTCCTTTCCTATGCTTGTTGTGGCTACTTGTCCGGTGATCGCAACCATGGGGATCGAGTCCATGTAGGCGGTGGCAATCCCAGTAACAAGATTTGTAGCACCTGGACCCGAAGTCGCAAGGCAGACGCCCGGCCTCCTGGACACGCGTGCAAAACCGTCGGCCATGTGCGCTGCGAGCTGCTCATGCCTGACAAGTATATGCCTTATCTCCGACTTTGACAGCTCATCGTAGATAGGAAGATTTGCTCCCCCTGGCATTCCAAAAAGTACGTTCGCCCCTTCATTTTGGAGTGCCTTGATTAGCGACTGCGATCCAGATAGTTTTACCACTTGTATTTTCATTACCCCACACTACAAATTTCCCTTCCCCCAGCCTGTTTTTTCCGTGTTTGTATGGAAAAAAGCTGGGGCCTATGCCACAGTAAGCGGCAAGCTGAACAAGAAGCTCAAAGACACGTCAACGTAGGTGACGAGTCCAGAGGTTGCCAGTGAAACGACTCCAGATTGCTTGCCGGGCATTTCTTGGTGAAACTAACCTGCCGACTTGTAATTATTTAAGAATAGCTAACAGGGAGCTGTGATAATTCGATGCTTCGATTCCGCCTGAGAATCTAAGAGGAATTACTCTCGTCAATCCCGTTCCCTCTCTCAAGTCCTTGAAGATTCAATTCTGGTCTTGCGGGCGCCCACAGATTGTTCCCGCGTTTGGCCCCTTAGAAGCCCAACCATTGGATTCCCGTTTCTAGAGAATTCGCTGATTGTGCTTGCTGATTTTGCAACTCTTAAATCATGTTTTCGAAGAGTTTTGAGAGTTAGCAAGCGGAACAACGGGAACCTGCAAGAATCGAGAAAAGGGAAGGTGCAACCGTCACATTGAGTTTCGGAAGTGGTTCGGGGAGAAACTCCTCTTCGTCCTTTGGCGGGAAGGGAGGCGCTCAGAGGAAGGAGCGTAAGAAGAAACAGGAATTCCACAGGCACAAGATAAAGTACGTCGAAGAACAGCAACTAGACTTTGATCAACTAAAGAGCAGGACAGTAATCTCGCTTGAAAAATTAGGGCAGCAGGTCTTTTCGTCCGAGCCTGGCGGATACACGATGCATAACTGGATCAAGAATTTCAACCTCCTCCTAGATGATTTCGAGACAAAAGCAGGCCCTCACAATCTCACCAAGGAGTATTTCGAAAAGAGGCTCGAGCTTAACGCGTCTCTGGCGAAGCCGGTCGATACCTCAGAAATTAATCGAGAGATAGACCAGTTGCGCAACGATATAGAGACTATCAGCAATGATATAGTCCAAGCGGATCTATTGGGAAAGCAGCAACGCGATGCGCAGATCGGGGAGCTCGGCTCAAAGATCGACTCTCTCAAGAAGCAGTACCACGAGAACGAGAGGCAAATCGAAGCGGAGAAGGCAGCGCTCGAGGAGAGAAAGAGGGGCGCCAAGAAGAGATCCGATGCTGATTCCTCGACTTCATTATTCAAAAGGCTGTTCTCGTCGAAGGTTTCAGATCCAAACTCGGTTGAATCCGTAACGCGCAGGATAAATGAACTCCAATCCAAACGCTTGAAGCTGGAAGGCGAGATTCACACTCTGCAGGAAGAGCGAAATTCGAAGATCCGCTCTTCGCAGGGTTCCGATGGGAGAAAACATCAACAAGACGCCGAACGGCTAGAGTCTCTGCGCATCAGAATGAGCGACCTCGGTATTCAGAGGGCTCAGATATTGCAGCAGTCGGAACAGCGAAAATCCGCTACGGCTGCGATGTCGGAGTTAATCTCAAAGATAACTCGGTAGTGATGACTAGACATAATCAATATGTCAATCCGGGATATCGCGAAGACATAAGAAAGAAAAACTGTGGCACGCCTGCATCTTCACCATGTTCAGCAGGGAGTGCCTCATTTGAGATGGGGGCTCTCTGTTGGGCGCCGCCCCTCGTGATCTCTGTTTAATTGAAGGTTTGCTAATTTCCTTCGAGTGCGCTATAGCCCATACCATCCTCGTCCCGCGAAGAGGCTAACGAGGAAGAGGACTATTATGATGACTATCACAAGATATAGCAAGCTTCCAAGTGCTGCGGCCGCTCCGCCAAACCCAAGGAATGCGAGTATGATGATCAGTATGATGATCACTATTGCGAGGTTGACTAGACCCATGTTGTTTTCTTTTCGCTCTTCGATTTGCTTTGTGTCCTCTTCTTGCCAATGCGGTACTCATAAGCCTAGAAGCGAACATGCTCTAGACTGGCCAATAGAGAGTTAACCTACAAAAGTTCAAAGAAGGGAAAGAAAAATCGGGGCTGGTTCGACGAGCAATCCGCACCGGAGGCACAATAGTAAAGAATGACGAAAGCTAAATCCGCGGAAAAGAGGAGCTGGGGATAAGCTAGGAAGCACATACACTAGCTAAGTTGAGAATAAAAAAGAAATCTAGTAATCCAAGGTTTTTCTGCTTTCGCATATGAATTACTAGACCGTGGAATTTTTCGAAGCGTGTGCAGGAAAAACGCACGAGTCTTTGAGAATCAGTTGATTCGTCTTCTTATGCGTTTTCGTCAGAAGATGAATCGCCGACTGATTCAGTCATTGATTCGGCGCTGCCGCTTCCCTCTGAGCTTTCCTCAGAAGATGCAGACGCTGAAGATTCTGTTTGAGCACCCGAAGATGCGCCACCTGGGCCGACTACTGATGCGCTCGCGAACCTTGGACCCACACGATCAACCTTGATTTTGACCTTCTGTCCGACTTTCGCTCCTTGAACGAAGATCACGAAACCTTGGACCTTTGCGACTCCGTCGCCCCGTCTTGAAAGTTCAGTGACTTCTACGTCGTATTCCTTACCTACTTCTACAGGCTTTGGACCCATTGGAGGTCTTCCTCCACCGAATCCACCCCTGTTACCTACGTATCCGCGATTATCGCGGTCTCTTCCGTAACTCATGATATAGTTCAGTAAAAGACTTCGAGCTTCTGCAAACTAGTTAAGCGTATCGCAACATCGCGTGAGTGTGAGAGAGCGCGCTTTGCTAATTCCCTCGGGCAATAGGATCGTCTCAATGCTGTCTGTTTCTGCATTCTTGCGCACAAAAGATCTTGAGAACGAGAATCAGTGGTATTCATCACAAACCTTCTCAACAACGAGAGAGCGCAGATCAGGTTTTGGGGTCCGTACTCAGAGCAGCTGTTGCTTTCTCAACGCGTGAAATTTGCCAAGACTTTGTCACGGATCTCTAAGGATGCCCTATGAATAATGCGTAAATAGGATTTTTACATCAGATCTTTGGACTAGACCCGAATGAGGTATCAATGCAGAAACTGTCAGCTCGCTTTCGAAACGAAGGGAGAGGCTGACGAACACGAATACGAAAGTGGGCACAGGGTCGAGCTCATGGTAGCTTCGACTTACTGGGGAGCCCACCTGATTGCCCACTAGTGGGCACGCTTTACGAAACAAGCAGTAGAGAAGAAAAATTCAAACTGCATTCGAAAGCGAAAACAAAGAAGAAGAAAGGAAAGACAAGGGGAGAAGGAATCTACACACAGTTACGCCAAACGTAGCTGGATTGGGATGCGCTCCCATGTCTTCAAATTTTTTCTCTTCTTCATTCCTGAGGCGTCTTGAACTTCCTCACGACTCTTGAAAGCTCAGCAAGAGAGAACGGTTTGACCAAGTAATCGTAGAGCATCTTCGAGTCGTACTCTTCGCCGCGTTCAGCTGGCCTTTCAAGACCGCTGATTGCAACGACTGGAAGATGATTGATTGTCGGATCTTTCTCGAGTTCCTTAAGCAGTTGCCATCCCGTTCCTCCGGGCATCATGATGTCAAGAAGCATCAGGTCGGGGAGCTTGCTCGACCTCAGAAGATTCTCCGCCTCCTTTGAGCTCGCGGCGGTCTTTACATTAAATCCCTCCTTCTCGAGATACTTTTTGATGATGTCGCGTATGGTCGGGTCGTCGTCGACCACGAGAATAGTTGAGGAAGATTCCTTTTCGGGCTTTTCAAGTTCCTCGATTCCCCTGGAGCCCCAGAATGATATGCGTGGCTCTCCCTTTCCTACGGAGGAGAGTCGGGACCTTACTTCCCTTTCTATGTTCATCTGCTCGACGGGATCAATGAGCTGTACGTCGATTGCGGCGAGTTGCCCTTTGTCGTATCTTTCGTTCCCTGAATACCATCCGGGAATTATGGCAAATGAAGTACCCGCGGCCTCGCCGTGAATTACGAGTAACCTCTTGCCTTTGATTTCCATGGTTTCGTAGGTCTGGTTGCCCAAGACACAGGTAATTGTTTTCTGCAAATGCAGGATCGACTGTGGACTTTTCCCACATAGTTAAGGAAAATGGAGAAAGGCTCCAATTACTAAGGACAAGTCCTTGGAAAAAGTCCCGGTGTATTCCACAGCGATAACCCGAATGCCTGACAGGAGCGTTTATTTCCGATGAGGGGCCAATCTTGAATTCGAAACGCAATAGGCAACGCGCTTCGGCCATTGTTAGACACTTGCACACATGCCAAATTTTTCTCGAGGAGCAATGAGTGAATCCAAAATGGAGAAGGCAAGTCCTTCGGTCAAGGGAGCAGAGCCCGCAGAGGCAAAGCTTCCAATTTTTGCCATCCTCGACTCCATCGACTTTGATGACCACTTTCTCATCCTCGGCGATGTCGGAACCGGCAAAAGCACCGTGACTCCGATACACGAGTACATGCTTCACGGCAAGCAGAGGATGATAGTCATCAGGGAGCCCTCGAGAGCGTCGTGCAGCGCGCTATACTACTCTCTTTGCACTCTCTATCCAGAGGTCAGGGACGACCTCGCGGTAATCACAAAGGACACGAAGATCAACGCCGAGCGAGGCACGATACGTATTGTAACCGACGGTGTTTTGCTTCGCATGCTTGCCGAGAGGTCCCTGAGAAATTCTTCGATCTACTTCGATGAGAGCCACCAGCTCACTTCGCAGCTAGAACTCTGCATGTCTCTTGCAAGAAGGCAGATGGTAGAGGGCAACCTCCTCAGAGTGATGAGCGCAACGCTCGATCCAGAGGAGTTCCTCGAATTCCTCGGGATAAAGAACCAGTACACCATTTCGGGCAGAAGGTTTCCCGTCTCGATAGAGCTTGAGATGGCAAAGGACCTCGACGAGATGTTCGACCGTCTACCGCTATACCTCTACTCTCAGCCGCAGAACGAGTCGTGGCTTGTCTTCCTCCCGACGAGAAGGCTCGTCGAAAAGTACGCCCGCTCTTACGGCGGTGTCTACATCCACGGAGGGCTCGAGGGCTCAGAGATAAACAAAATTCAAGAAAGAGCAGAGATCGACAAGAACCTGAAGGTTTTCGCAACCAACGTGATAGCCTCCTCCGTGAACATCTACGTGGACAACGTCCTGATCTTTAACGAAGAGATCGACGGGAAGGAGAAGTTAGGGCAGAAGAGCCTGGAATACAGGACAATCGACAACAATTCCCTCCTTCAGATGATGGGGCGGGTCGGGAGGTTCAAACCCGGTCGCGCGGTCCTCCTCTCCGATGTACCTGTACCGAAGATGATTTCTCCCAAGAGCGTCAGAAAGTCGCTGGAGCGCGAGACACCGTTCGACTTGGTGCTGCTCATGTCAAAGTACGGGCTGAAACTTTCGGAACTGGAGTTCATGTCGAAGTTAAACATGAACGACCTACAGTTCGCCGAGAACTGGATGTACGATGTTGGGGCAATTGAAAGGGGTACCCATAGTATAACTGACAAGGGGCTCCTGATGAGTGAGATACCCTACGAGCCGGATTACGCCCATGTGATTTCGGAGGCCGTATTGAGAAGTGATTTTGAGGCGGCTAGGTTCTTCCTCGCCTGCGGTGCTTTTGGAGACTCGCTGAACCACTCGTACAAATCGGAGATGGAGGGCGTCGCGCTCGAGTTCCTCTACGGGTTTGACAAGACAAACGAGCTCAACATCAAGGCGACGCTCCTCAAAAAGTACTCTGAGGACATCGACGGCAGGTTCATCTCCACGCTCGTGACAAACGGTATCTTCCCCAGATTTGTGGACGAGGCTTGGAAGGACTACGAAGCGGCGAGAGAATCGCTCAACGACATCCTCGCCGAAAGAGGAGAACCTTCAATCGAACGGGAGGTGCTCACGAACGTCGAACCAAAAAAACTTGCCCCCTACCTCGACGACTGCCTCACGTTTGAGAAGTACTACAAGCATGAGGCGGCTGAATTTGGTCTTGTGGGAGGCAATCGCGCTAACCTCAGGATCGAGGGGGGCTTTTACGCGAGGAGTATCACGATGAACTATCGCAAGATACTCTTTGACATCGTTGCAATGGAATCTGAAGCCTAAAGGATTCCTCATCGCTCGCGGGCTAGTAGGCGCTCGATGCCATTTCCATCAAGTCGGTAATAGTACCATTCCGCGAGCCTCCGCGCGCCCCTGCGCTCATAAAAATCGATAGCTTTCTTGTTCCAGGTGAGAACAGCCCACTCCATTCTCCCGCACCTGTTTCTAGCTGCTTCCCTAACGCAGTAGGTGAAAAGGTCTCTCCCAATCTTCTTTCCTCTGAACTCCTTTGAGACGTAGAGATCTTCCAAGTAGAGTGTGGGTCTCGCGAGAAATGACGAGTATGTGTAAAAGTAAAGCGCGTACCCGACTGTTCCCGCCACATTGGACGCTGCAAGTACCAGGTTGAGTCTCTTCTTTTCAAAGATGTCGCGGGTTATTCTCCTTCGCGCGGCAGGCGAAGGGGGCTCCAACTTTTCAAAATTTGCGAGCTCAACGACGAGTTTCAGAAAATCCTTAGAGTCTTCCTTCCTTGCTCGCCTGATCTTTATCCTTTCCAATTTGTTTTTCTAGCAAAATTCGGATTCAGAAAAACATCTAAAAAAGGATAACAGCTCACATAGAGGAATTAAGACACGACATGTGCTAATGCTAGTTGTATTTCGACTTGTATTGCTTCAAGCCGAGTGCAACAATTTCGTTCATCAATTTGCTCGTGTCGTTGCCCGCCGTCTCCCTTGCGACGAGGTCTTCGAGTTCCTGATACGTCATGGAATTCAACTGTGCGGTTATTGTGCGAAGCTTATTCCTCGACATGCTCTTTCGTGAAACTATTGCATCTTCGTCAATTTCCCGCCCATCTAGAGTGACGTATTTTTCACAGGAACTGCACCTTAGAAGAGTATTATGCTCTAATTTTCCGCTGACAGCGATAGAATATACTCCAAAGTTGTCGACTTCGAGATGCTTGCAAAGTACCAAGACTTTCTAGGCCTCCAATTATCACATGGGCCTCTTGCATATAAGATCCCTGATTCGCCATTAGAATCAACAATTATTGCGCCATCTGCGAATAACTGAATAATGGCAAATTGCCTGAATAAGTAAGAAAAGTCCAATTCTGACGGATCACACACTTTGCCGTAGAAAGTGAAAAAGCTTGGAGCAAGCCGAAACCAAATTCTGTCCTATATGCAATGAACAGAGGGAGGTGGTTTTCGTCAGGAAACCTGACTGTGATCTCAAGATTTGCAAGAAGTGCGGTAGCGCAGTGTCAATTCGATACAAGGATAGTTGAAGAAAGATGGCACAGCTCACAAACACTCGGCGAGCGCCAGAATTTTTCAAAAATGACGCGGAGGAAGTGGGAGATGGATCAAACGTATACAACCGAATTTCAAGCGTACTGTTGTTAGTATCTCTGCAAATATTGTTCTTGCAAGCGGAGCAAGGAAGTATAGAAAAGGCAAAGGCTCAGATCTTATCACGAAGAGGAATGCCCTCTTATCTTCTACAGCCCTAAAAGCAAATGCAGTCCTGAAGTTCCGCCGTAATTGATCTGTCGATCTCCACACGCTTAATTAGAAACCGAGTCAAGCATGCGCTATTCAAAGCATTGACAACAGTGACGCCCGTCAACGGCTGGTCAGTCATCGGGCCGGACGCCGAGCTACAGGACAAGACTGAAGTCAAGGAGACAACCCTACAAGTTCCTGCCAACTCATTTCTCGACAGAAAGAGTCTTGAAGAGGTCAGGTTTCGCGTTACAAAGTACTTTTCCCGCGTCCGATTAGGATTCCTGAAGGTAGGCGAGCCCGACCCAGACCAGATTGAGGTCTACGAGAAGGATCTCTTCTACATTCCATTCTGGCGTGCTGTTGGAAGCTATGCGTGCAGGTACCTAAGAAGGTCAGTGTACTCGGCGGGAATCGCGAACGATGTGGAGGAGGTCATGATAAACGGCGAATCGCAGCAGATTGCGACGGAGCGCAGGCGGATCAGTGATGTCGTTTCGGAGATTGCTTCCTCGAGCGCAATCCCTACCGGCATAGGTCCAGTCCCACTCACGCCATTCCAGGGGAATATCAGGGCAGGATTGCAGAAGGGATTCAGTTCCGGAATTCGCGTGGCACTTCGAAGCAAGGATAAGGAAGTGAGTCACAAGGTCCAGCTTACTATCGAGGCCGAGGAAATTGCTTCGTACGCCGTAAAGTCAGAGGTGTGCTTCAACGCGCACCTTGGGAAGGAGGATCAGAAGACTCTCAAGGCGCTGCGAAGCGTGACACGTTTTGACGAAGCAACGTCTGACGTTGTGAGCAAGGGGTTGAGCATCCACTTTTCAAAGGAGGACCTGATCTCAAGGCTGAAGGGTGCGATAGTAAAACAGCCCGAAATCCGTCCTCACAGGATAATTGAGCAGGTGGCCGTCGCGAGCAAGATCGAACTCATTTATGTGCCCTGCTATCGGTTCATCGCTGGATCAAAGGGAGGAGACCAGAGGGTCATCGAGTTCAACGCCCTCACCAACGAGGATTACGTATCTACCCAATCATTCTGAAAGGTGAGGTGCCGTAAGGGTCTTGCTGGAATCAGAGTAGCCTCCAGTGACTAATCTCGATCCCAGCACGAGAACCTCAAGCTCTTGCATTGACTTCGGTCGCTTTCGATTGGTCAAAATTTAATACCGTTCTCGCTCAGGTTTAGGAGAAATCACTGGGGAGTTTACAGATCCCCTATCACGCTTTGTACGCGTGTCCTTCCTGAAAATGAGTCTGGAGATAGATTCCGAGCAGTGAAACTGGGTGCCGGAAAAGAGCCATCAGCTGGAACGGAGTTCGCTAGTTCCAGGAATGGGGAGTTTGTCCGCTACATTGGCGCCGCCGCCATAGCCAACCTCACCCTACCAATCTTCTCGATTTTCATCCCGCTTCTCGCTGTCGAGCTCGGAGCCAGCGTCCTCGAAATTGGAATTGTGGGAGGATCCGCCAATCTGGTCTACTCCTTCATGCCCTTCGTCATGGGACACTTTTCCGATCGCGCAGGAGCTCGAAGGTACTTCATAGCGGGATCCCTTGCCATCCTTTCTGCGGTTTCCGTACTTTACTTTATGGTGAGCGACCCGATTACCCTGATCGCAATCAGGTTGTTCGAAGGGTTAGGATGGGCTACATACTGGCCGGCTCTGGAAGCCGCGCTCACCCATGATCCTTCTAGAGATCCGAGAAAGTCGCTTACGATATTTAACTACTCGTGGTCGGGCGCGGCCGCGGTGGGGCCGCTCATTGGATCTTTCCTGGTCCTTGCACTCTCGCTCAGGCTGGTCTTCCTGTCCGCGGCGATGTTGTTGATCGGAATAACGCTTGCAAACTTTCTCCCAATATTGCTGAACAGAAAAGCCCCGGAGAAACCGCAAGGAGAAGTTCAGAGCGGGTTGAACTCTACTGCTCTAAATGGAGAGCAGACTGACGGGCCCTCGATATTTGACGAAAGGCAGAACGGGCGCAAAGTGAGCTGGGTGTTCTACTTTATCGCAATGGCTCTCTGCGCCGTGTCGTCGGGGATACTGCTGACCTTCTTCCCGCCTTATGTAAAGTCCCTCGGGTTATCCATCCTGCTGATCGGTGCAGCGCCGGCAGTCTACGGTGGGGTCAGGTTTCTGGTGTACCTCCTCACGGTGAGGAACGGGTTCAGGTATTTCCTTCTCCGTCGCGAGACAAGAGCGAGAAACACACTCGCGCTTCTCGCTATGCTCTCGCTATCGAGCTTGCTTCTTACCATACCTGACAAATCCGGAGTGATATTCTGTGTATCGTTCGGAATAGTTGGGGCGGGATACTCTGGAATATACTACATCTCGCAGGTAGCAATGCTAGCTGAGGCAAGGTCCGAGAGGATGGGTGCGGGCGCGGGCCTCTTTGAGTCAGCAATTGGTGTCGGAGCCGCGACGGGACCTGTCGCGGCTGGAATTTTTTCAGGAAGTTCGCCGACCGCTCCCTTTTTGGTCCCTTCCCTTGTTCTTGCGCCAGCATTGATCACGCTTCTTCTAGTCTCCTCCAGTGCTTGGAGAGGGAACAAGGGCGCGGTGGGAAAAGGAAGGTTAAAGTCAACGAAGACAAAGAAACCACCAGGGCCTCAGATTCCACAGTGAATGAACTCGGTGACTTTCCTTAAAATAGGCGGGATATAGTCAATCTCAGTAGTTTATCAAGAAGCCGTTTTTTCCTTCCTCGCGTGCTATAAACAAAAGCAAGCTGGCATCTTGCGTTCATATCTTCGTAGTCTTGTGGCGTGTCAATATTATGCAATGATAGCATGGTCGGGTCAATGGCTCTCAGTTCCGAGACGGGGACGCATCTGACGTCCTTCAAAAGCGCAAGCATGCGCTTGCATGCCATCCTCTGCGTGATGACAGATCTAGCTATTGACGCTCTGGTTTGCTCAAGGTTGTAAACGCCGCAAAGTGGCTCGCAGGTCATTATATCAGTCTCGCCCCAGATAGGAATGGCTGCGGAATGTCCGAGAGCGTGCGTAGAGGGTCTTTGCAAGTCCCCCCCGTATCAGCGGGGAATCGCACGCGATTACGAAGATGTAATCGCCTCTAGCATGATCTAAACCGGAAAACATGCCGCCAAGTGGGTTCTCAAAGAAATCGGTATCGTTTACGATTTTGATTCTTCTGTCACCTAGCACGCATTCGAAATCTCTCTTATCCTTCTTGCCTATCGTGACCACAACGTCATCAGTAAATGTCAACAGTTCATCAGCAATTAGGGAGACGAAGGGCTTGCCCTCGTGTCGGAGAAGGGCCTTGTCAGTACTCATGCGCGAGCTTCTGCCTCCGGAGAGAATGACAGCTTATAACATTGGTAGCTTCACTTCTTGGGATGGAATTGCATCAGTTTTTGGAAGGCCATTTGCTGTTTACAGGAGTTACAGTACTTCATCATCGGGTCTTCGCCACCAACGAGCGCTGCGACTTTTCTGAGAAACCTGGCGCTGTCAAGGGGAGTTCCGCAACGTGCACAGTTTACTATCTCATCTTCAAAAGCGGTCCTTCGTTCCAGGTCCCCCACTCTCGGGAGAGGGTTCATAGTTATCGAGTTCTCTGGACACAACGAAGCGCAGTAACCACATCCTGTACAATTCGATGAATCAAACTCTAGTTTGCCCCCATCAATCTTTAGGGCAGAGTGAGGACAGTATTTCTCGCAGGTTCCGCAAAGCGTGCAACTTTCCGAAATCGCTAAACCAGTGAGCCCCAGTCCCAACGCTGGAGCCTCAGGAGAAGATGTTGTTCTCAGAGCCTTCGTGTAATTCTTCCAAGATTCCCTGCCATATGCGATCCCTTCGAGTTGTTTCCGTTGATTGGTTGAAGGGATGTTTTCGTACATTTCCCGTATCTGGGCCCTTCCATCTTCTCCCTCAACGAACGCAAGAAAGAAACCATCTTTGTCCTTGAGCGCAGACTTGACGGACTCAACTGCTTGCCTTGCTTTTGACTTTCCAAGACATGAGCCGTCGGTGCAGTACAAGATTAGTCCAGATAAACAGGATGAGCTTGCAGCGAAGGATATTTGACGCGGACCTATCACGCCGAGGTCCTTTACCTGTTCGACGTACATCCACGGCGAGGGATCGACTCGACTTGAGTTGCATGTGAGGACAAGTACCTTCTTCGGCGCGCGGGACTTTTCCATTCCTTCGATGAGGCCTAGAAAAGAAGATTCTGAAAATCTTGGCAACTGGATCGCAGAGACGGGACAAATCGACGTGCAGAGACCCGCCCTGTTGCACTCTGAATCCGATACTCTGATCAATCCCTTTGCGAGACTAATCGCTTTCGAAGGGCAAGCGTCTATGCATTTTCTGCAGCCATACTTTGAGTCGCAGATATCGGTGAAGACGATTGGTGCGTCCGAATAGGATTGAAAGCTGCCCCTGATCCCCAAGAAGAGGTCCCGCCTTGATACCTTCGCATCGCTGTCATTTGGGGAAAATGCAACTCTGGTCTTCGCCAGGTCAGACCTCGTCATCATTCCGAGTTTCGCGTTGACCTGGAACAGGAGTGCCTCGGCGTCCTCGTACTGAGGCTCGATTCTTTCAAGGACCTGAATTCCATCCAGGTCTCGTGCCTTACGCCCCTTTCCGACGATCAGGAGGGCTTCCGTCCCCGACGGAATTTCGTCTTTGGACGAGATGGTGAAAGCTCGTTCGCTCCAGTTGTTGTCTATTTCTGACCTGAGAAAAGCCGAGGATTCATCAGGCAGCTTGCCAATCTCGACGCAGACCTTCACGAGTAATGATGCACACTCTTTCCTCCTTTTCACCCGTGGCCAACGCCGAGATAGTCTTGCTCGTCCCCCACAAAGTCTCTCAGAACCCATGCAAGCTTTCTATAGAATGGCGAATTGGTACTGCAAGTCATTTTATCAGCGAATGCGAAGACCCAGGGAGCAAGGTGAATCTCGACAAACTCCTCCTGCATTCGCCTAAATATTTCTGCCTCGTCAGTGTTTTCACTTGCAAGCTCCTTTGAACAGAGGTGGTGCATGAATTCGAGCTCTACAGCGATGTGGTCTGGTAGATCCTTGAAATTCTTGGAAGTCTCAACTCCCGCTTCAGAGTATCTGCGCTGTACATCAAATGCGGACGGCCCAAGGACTGTCCCTATCTCCATCTCCGACCTGTCCTTCCTGTGGACTGACTCGTACGGAGCGCAGGGGAGACGTTCGGGTCCGACAAAGAGCCTGTTGTATTCAAAGGCGAGCGCCTTCGAATCTGGCTCGAACTGGTCTCCGTTTGCGTCGTCTGGTGTTTCCAGCTGGTTCAACGCACTCCAGATCTTGTATGTTTCAGTACTAGGGGGACAGAAAGCCAAGGATAAGATGCGATAGACCGCTGCTCTGGCTTCGGTGTCCTCTTTGTCGCCTACGACGTTCAAGTATTGTGCGGCTACGCCCTCCTGCCCTAGTTATGGTTTCAGTTTCTACCGCTTCTCTGGACTTGAGAGCGGCAAGTATCGAATCCCTAGCGTGATCAGCAGCGCAGCGCCGGCCACTAGTCCGATCGCAATGGACCACTCGATTACACTCGGGAAGTACGACCCGGATAGTTGGAAGGAGAATCCCGGGTTGTACCCTGAGATCAACGGGTTGTAGGTTGCACTCGCCGTGCCCACCGAGGTGCCCGGAGGATACTGCACCAGCGGGTTTACAAATCCCGGAATCACGAGTTCCAGCCTGTAGAAGAAGACTTCCAGCAGGACCATTACGGCCGCGGTCAACTGCGCTCCCGCCAAGCCCCTTGTCTTCGGATAAGCTACTAGAGCCAGGGCCACGACTGCAAGTATCCACTGCGTCCATGCAAGCCACCAGTAAGGACCGAAGAACTCGACCAGTAGCGGAGAGACTTCCGCGGGATTCGCGGGCCATACTGCGGTTACGTACTCTGAGGCAAGTAGAAAGAGATCCACGAGTATTATGACGCCCAAGAGCCTCGCAAGCCCCGAGATTGTCTCCCTCTCCACTTTGACCGCCCCGAACTTGTTAGAAAGAACGCAGACAAGAATCACCAGGCCCAGCCCCGACACAAGCGCGGAAGCGAGGAAGATAGGTGCGAGCAGCGCGGTGTTCCAAAGTGGTCTTGAGATCTGAAGTCCGAAGATCCATGCGGTTATGGAGTGCGTCAGGATGGCGACAGGTAGCGCAACGAATGCGATTCCCCTCACCAATCTCTCTCTTGAATTGTACTTGCTTTCGTTGCCCTTCTCCTTTGCAATGTCAGCCGTGATCATTAGTCCTAGTTCTACTAACGAAATTATGAGATAAGTGAAGATGATCGTGACATCCCAAATTAACGGTGATTGCAGATTAGGATAGAGGAAGAGATTGAGGATTCTGTCCGGCCTTCCGAGGTCAGGGAGTATTGCGAATGCCGCGAGGGCTATCGCCACTGACGCGAGCAGGTTTGCAAGCTTCGAAATCGGCTGCCACTGTTTTATCTTGAACACTGCCGCAGAGGAGGATACTATGAGACCACCCGCACTTACACCGACAAACCATGCAAATAGCGAAATGTAAAGCCCCCACGATACCACGTCCCTCATGTTGGTCATGATAAGGCCGTTCTGAAGTTGGATCGACCAAGCCACCACACCAGTTGATATCATGGCAATGAGTGCCGCGATGAAAATGTAGAACCCCAGCTCCGAGTGACTCTTTTTCGTCTTTGGAAGTTGTACTTGGTTCATTTCTTTTCCTATTCACCCTCCACTTGACTTGATCCTGTTGCTTCTGGCGGGGCAGGCGGAGGAACAATCACTCCGCCCGGCGCGGGCTTGAAATTGGGGATGTATCCCCCTTGTGACTCTGCCTGTGAAATTATGAGAGGACTCGGAGAGAGCTCAGAAGGAGGCGAGTTGCTCGAGCTCGGGACCACGTCCTTCTTCTGGTAAGGTGGGATGAAGAATACTTTGGGATTCGTGCCCAGTTCCGGCAGGAGCTGTTGTGCGTTTCCATTCCTTATTGCAGTTGAAATCTTGCTCGAAGGGTTGTCCAAGTCTCCAAACACTCTTGCCCCAACTGGGCAGACTTGGATGCAAAACGGCTCTGTCCCTGTGTCGATTCTCTGAACGCAGAACGAACATTTTTCTACGACACCCTTTGGCCTTGATGGTGTGTAGACCCTCCTGTTTTGGCCGGAAGTGGGGTCTGTGTCGAGGTGATCTCCTTGCTGCCCAACAGGAAAACTGATTCCTGGTGAATACTGTGGATTGCCCCAATTGAATGTCCTCACACCGTACGGGCAGGCCGCCATGCAGTATCTGCACCCTATGCATCTGTCATAATCGATCAGAACAACGCCGTCAGATTGACGTTTGTAGGTTGCTCCCACCGGACAGACCTTGACGCATGGAGCATTTTCGCAGTGCTGGCACGCTAGGGGGAGGTAGTGCATCAGGACATTTGGAAAATTGCCGGAGGGCTGGTCGATCTCGCTTCCACCGACGGTGAGAACCCTGTTCCACCAGATTCCGAGGGGTTCATTGTTCTCAACCTTGCATCCAACCGCGCAGCTCTGGCATCCGACGCAACGGCTAAGATCAACCAACATTCCGTACCTTGTCATTCTTTCTTACCTCTTACTCCAAGTCTTTCATTTTCAATACTCATGAATCTGGTCATCTTCATGACTTTTTCACATCCACCAAAACGTCGAAGTAGGCTGTGTTGGACTGGAAGAGAAAAACAACAGACTGCGCCGGGTTGATTTTCTGATGAGTCAGCATGTTTACTGTTCCATTGGGAAACTCCTGCCAGTCTCCCTGGTAGATGTTAACGACGCCGGGACGCATGCCCGAGGTAACGCGCGCCAAGGTCGTTATTGAGCCACGGTCATTGAACACCGTGACGGCGTCACCGTCGTTAATCCCACGCGAGGCGGCGTCATCCGGATTGATCTCAATGAATTGCTTCGGATTCAGTTCGCGAAGCCAGGCGAGATTGTTCCACTGCGTGTGTGTCCTAAACTTCGTGTGACTCGTAATCAGGACTAGTGGGTATTTCTTGAAGAGCGGGTTGGAAGGCGACGCTTCTAACGGTTCCTGGTAGGTCGGGAGGGGCTGGTTGTAGGGGACAAGTGACTCGACATAAAATTCTATTCTGCCGGACGGAGTCGGGAAGTTCTGCTGATAGAATGGAACGTAGGGATGTGTTATCGGCTGATAGGCGGCGGAAGCAAAGTCCTTGTCGTCTAGGCGAACGACCCCCTGAGACTTTAACGTGTCGAGCGTAAGCCCCGAAGGAAGGCCGCTCAAGAGAAGGCTGATGTAGTCGTCCGTGGTTTGGTTGAAGTAAGAGCCCTGCCCCATCTTCTGAGCTACCATCCCGAACATGTCAAGATCTGACTTGCTCTCCCACAATGGCTGAATTATCTGCGGCAGGTACTGAAGATACATGTTGCCTCCGAGAAGTATGTCCTCTTTCTCATACTGCGTGGCGACAGGGAGCACGATGTCTGCGTAGCGAGCAGTTGGAGTCATGAAAACGTCGGAGACGACCACAAAGTCAAGCGCCTGCAGAGCCTTGATTGTCCGGTTTGTGTCTCCCTGCTGATTCACAAAGTTGTCGCATGGGAACCATGCTGCCTTAATTGGATAGGGATTCCCGCTGAGAACGGCATCACAGAAGGAGAGCGGGGGGAGATACGAGTACGATTTCTTGTCAGGTGTGATCCAGTCTGAGAGATCTATGGCCGAGTCCAACAGAGCTCCGTTGTATGTTGTTACGCCGCCTCCGTGCACCCCAATGTAGCCGCAAAGGGCTGAGAGAGTTATCATGGCTCTGTAGGTCAGGTCACCGTAATACCAGTGGGAGATTCCGCCGAATCCGGCCTTTATCGCCGCGGGATTGGCAGCAGCGAACTGCTCAGCAAAGGTCTTGATCGTGCTTTGATCTATCCCCGTAATTGTGGACGTACTTGCAAGATCGTATTTCGATACCATCTCGGAAAGAAGCTGGAATGCCGGCTTGCAAGTGATGCCGTTGATCGTGTACGATCCGGTCAGAGCGGGCGTCGCTCCAGTTGTGTCGCTTGTAACCGCTGAGCTGCTACTCGAATCGTATACCATGTACTTCTTTGAACTGCCACCAGAAACCACATCGCCTTCTCTGAGGAAGAGGCCCGTATCCTGGCGCACTAAGAAGGGAGCCACTGTGTAGCTCGTGATATAGTTCTGATTGTACAGGTTCTCGTTGATGATTACGTTAATCATTCCCAGGGCAAGCGCCCCGTCGGTGCCAGGCCTGATCGTAATCCACTGGTCTGAGAGCTGCGCGGTCGAAGTGTGCCTCGGGTCGATGTACACGACCTTGGTCCCAGAGTCTCTGGCATCAAGGACGAACCTCATGTCAGGTATGTCGGTCTCCGCGAGGTTGTTTCCCCAGAGCACGATCATCCTCGCGTTCAGTAGGTCCGTGAGCTCGTGCCCATCAAATCCTCCGAGTTCCTCTACCGCTCCCGCAGGGCTCGCAGAGTCCCCCTCGTTGTCTCCTTCAAAGTCGCCGGCACTCGCGCCTATCACGCTCGCAAATCTGTATCCGACACCTATCAGCCCGTTAATCGCGGCAAGGTTTCCCGTATAGGGCGCAATGTAAATCGACTTCGAGCCATACTGTGAGGATATGGAGCTCAACTTGTTGGCAATTATCGTGGTAGCCTGGTCCCAAGAGATCTGCTGCCACTGACCACTCCCCCTCTGACCCACCTGCTGCATTGGATACTTTATTCTGTCAGGGTGGTAAACATACTGCAGCTGGGAGAGGCCCCTCAAGCAGATCCTCGAAGGGAAGTTGGGCATGTTGAATGTGGCGTCGCTGAACCTGACAATGTTCCCACCTACAACCGTTGCGACCAGTCCACAGGATCCATCGCAGTTGTTGGAGTGTGCTGTCCGAATTGTAGTTGTGGTCGAATTCGCCGGGGTCGACTGCCCTAACAACTTGGTGTCAAGGGCTTTCAACAGATTGTGTCCGGGCGGAAAAGAGAGCGCGACGTAGGTCGCCGTCGCAGCCAGGGCTGAATATTTTACGAAACTTCTTCTTGTAATTCTCACGTGAAATCCCATTCACTTCTAGATTAGCGAAAGAGAGAAGGAGACGTATGGGTTCTTGTGAGCAATACCAGCCTATTTTAGTCAAGCAGACGATTCTCAAATTTGAGAATGGAAGTAGGCTTAATATCATGGCATTACCATAGCGTTATCAAAGGCGAGAGTTGTCGTAATGGCGTGGGACGATCCGGTCGTATGGGTTCTCATCATTGGAGTAGTGGTGTTCCTTTTCGGAGCAAACAAGATTCCACAGTTTGCGAGAGGGCTCGGGCAAGCCAGGAGGGAGTTCGACATGGCGTCGAAGGGAATTACCTCAGAATTGGCAAATGGCTCCGCCTCGGCTAACGTGACACAGTTTTCACAAGCAGCGTCGGAGGACCCTCTTGTAGTCGCGGCCCAAAATGAGGGAATCGACACAATGGGTAAGACGAGGCAGCAAATTGCGACCGAGCTTTCGTGGAAATTGAACAAAAAGTAGCGGAAATACCATGGAAGCCGCGCATTCGTTCACGCGGATGCGATAGAGTGGGATGCCTCTCTTCTCTTCCTTTCTTGTGTTCTCCACCTCGGAACACATAGTGAACAGAGTGGAATGAAATAGGTATTGCAGGCCCTAACTGTACACACTCGAATTTTTTAGTGCCAGAACTCGTGATAATCGTCGTAACCGTGTTACTGTCCGGTCCCCACCTGACCTAACAGACCGAGCTAAGAGGCTTCGGAAACTTTGATCTTTGCTAACATTATCACGGTCGGCCGCCGCACTTGCTCCGAGGTGAGTTGGCTAGAGACTCAGAATATTCTTACCACCAGAAATCCGTTGTAGGTCGTGGGAGGCATTAACAACGCCACATAAAGGGTATCGTTGCCGTAATTTGGCACGGCCCCCTTGCTCGTTCCAGAAAGGTGCATCCCTTGATACCAAGTGTCGTTCTCTGGCGGCGAGAGGTTGAACGCCTGAGAATATCCCAGCACATGAAAGTTCCAGTACTGCGCGGTCGCCTGCGAGATGTCAGTCCCATTCACGGCGCGCGCGAGGGGAGGCAAATTCGTCATGCTCGAGTTAGAGGAATCGAGCACGAAGTTGTAGAGCACGATGACGAATGTCACCATCGAATTTGTAGGGAAGCTAAGCCTACTGTTTATCAGGGTGTATTCCGTAGCTCCGACGGTGAAATTTACCCCGGACAATGCTACAGAGCTCGCAGGTGAAGTTGTAGCCGTCACAAACTGAGTGGTCGTGTAAGTTTGGTATAGAGTCGTTACCAACACAGATTGGCTTTGAGTGATTGTCTCGGTCTGAGAGATAAATGACGTTACTGTAGTCGTGGTGGTTACAGAGCTGCCAACATATTGATACGACACAAAGCCTAGGATTGTGGCCAGGATTAAAACGACCAGAATCAGGAGCACGTTGAGGGCGCTGATTGCGCGGCTTCTGGGTTTGTTGATCAAGCGCCATAATGTTGCGGGCCTTCGATCATATTTTAGAGTATGGCTACTTCACGAATTGAACAGTTCCCTCGATTAGCTAAACTCATAATCAAGTAGACCAGACTCTCGAAGTGTACGGTCACGGTGCGACGGAGCTGCATAGGTAGAGAACCATAATGACTCAAGGCGTGGGGAGTTTCTCCTTCAGGGTGGAAAACAACGGGTCGGAGTACCACGCGACGTGCGAACTCGGGCCGATGGAGCTGATCTGCTTGACGCTCTATGTCCCCTCAGGACACGTGACCGCGAGGTCTACCTCACTCTCAAACTCGGCACACTCTTGCTCGAGCTAAAAGTTCGCCACTGCGGCATCTGCCATGTTCCAAGTGGCAGAACAAGCACAAATAATGTAGAATGAAATAGAAGACGAAGTTAATACGCAGCGCGGCAGGGATGACAATTTCATGAGCTCTACGGGACCGGGAGCTGCGATTGGCTTTGTTCCCATTTTGATAATTGCTCTTGTATTTGGAGCATATCTGAGCTTGGCAATCACATCAGCAGGAGCTTCCTCTTCGACGACTACGAGCACCAGCATTGCCACGAGTGTTAGCAGTACTTCTGCTCCGCAAGGTTATCACAATCTAATCTTCAATCAGACGGGCTGGTGTTCCCCTCAAGTATACCTCGCTCCGTGGGCCGTTTCATTGTCCAACGGAATCACTATTGCACAACCTTCGAACGCGACGCTCCCCCTTCCGGAAAAAGGCGTCTACACGTATTCTCAAGCCTACACGAACTATTCGGTGATAACCTTTCGAGTGTCTGACGGAATCTACAACTACAATGTTTATCCTAAGTCAGAGTTTCCGGGCCAATCTTCAGGCACCGTAATTGTCAAAGGTGCAGATGTAACTGTTCAATTATCTACAATCGCGGTTCCGTGCAGATCTTCAACATAAGCTCACATACAAAGGCTGAGGCAGTGCATTCAATACTGGTTGCGACCGTTCTAATCATCAGAACAGGTCGTCAAGACCATAGAATCAAATACGATCTACTCCCTCGACAACAAGCGCAAGTATATTCTGCACAATGAATTGCTCCACCGCGTTACTCCGTAAGCACCTCTCCCGTCGGAACTTCCACTACTAATTCGAGCGGCATAGAATACCCTTTGATTAATTTCCCAAATACCGCGGAGACAATCGACTCGAAACAGTGGCTGAAGCTTGTTCAACCATCTAGAGGTCAGCCCGATAAGACGTGCCTCTTCTCAGCAGGGCAGTACACATTGACGGTCTGCGATGAATGGGAGCAGATGGATATAGTTCACTTTCAGGTCTCAGGGAGAGAATCAACGTTAAACATTTTATCCGTTTTCAATTAAACAAAGTGTTGTCGCAGGTCACAAGTGGATGAACACAAAAACTGCCCTTCGGATCATTGGAGTTGTCCTAATAGTACTGGGAGCGGTGCAGCTCTTGTTCTCAACCATGATAGTGTACGCCGTTGTCACCTGCTCGAGCGCAGGCTGTCCACAGATGAACTATACGCAGCAATACTTGTGGGCTTACTCTGGCACAGCGTTCATTATATTTGGGTCAGCGCTGATTGTTGCAACTTTCTTCATCTCAGATGGAGTGTCAAGCAAAGATACCAGAAAAAACAGACGAGAAATGCCTCTAGCAAAGATTTGAGAATGATATCAAGTAGAGGCATGGTCCAAGGAAATCAATCGCGACGATAGAGAGAAGCTCTAGGACGCCACCTGAAGCTACCAATGCGAAACGTTCAATCTGTAGAAACGAGATCGTGACTTTTGGAGCCTTGGCAGAAGAGAGTAACACAAATTCCTATCATATAGGCGCTGCTAGCTCTACTTCAGCAATAGTCCAGAGGGCCTTGCCCCTCATCGCAGCAGCCGCCGTCTTTTTCTTGGCGGTGAATCTGAATAACTTTCGGATCCAGGTAGGAAACACGGTCTACTATCCTTACGCCGCAATCGGCTTCTTTCTGCCTTTCGCATGCTTGGATCTCTTCATTTTCGGAATAATGGTGAATGTCATCGGGCACAGCAAGAACGCGGCTTCGATGTCAGCGCTTCTTTCCTCCGCCGCTACCCTCTTTTTGTTCGCGGGACTTGTGATATTGATTGCAGTTGAAGACGCGGGGCCGCGATGCAGTGTTGGAGGTTGTGATCCTTTCGTTGTCATGTACTTTATGTCAATTCTATGGGCTTCTTCTGCCGCTATGGCAGGCATAGTTTGTACCGTTATGGGAACCCGATTTCGTTCTAGGATGAAGAGGCGAGCATCCGTTGCGAGACAACATTAACCAGTCCCTGGCAAAGTCGAATCGTCAATCTCTTGCTCCCTTGATAGGCGTGGTAGTTTTGGCCACGCTGTAGTTTTTTCGGGTCGTCTAGCTCCGTACTCTTTTCGCCGGCCGCCTTACCTGAAAGAAGAAGTAGTAGAAAGTTGTTGCGAGTTCGCCCTGCAAGCTTGGCAAATTGCTAAATAGCGCCAGACGCTCCAGAATGACGCCTGACAAATGAAACACGCTTGCATACTCTTGCTCGTTGTTGTAGCAATCATTGCGGCAGGAGTATCCATATCCTACGTGATACTCCTTGAACAATCCTATGCGCCTGTGGGATGCGGCCATGTCCTGGAGAAGGGCAACCGAGCGTACTATGCCGGTGGAAGCAGTACAACATGCGAAATGAATTTGAAAAGAGAGTCCACTTTAACCGGAGGATTCATCTCAAACGCAAGCATGCTGTTCTACCTTTTGAATGAGAACCAGTACTCACAAGTACAATATTCAGACTCGTTGCCAGTGAGTTATATTTACACAAGCGGGAACACTACTTCGCTAAACCTGAATATGACTTTGCCTCCTGGCACGTACTATCTGCGCTTTTGCTTCACCTACAAGTACTTGGTCTCGAGTCCTATAAACGGAACCGGCTGGGCCGGAGAAACAGAACTTGATATTACGCAGACCTTCCTAGCAACGCCATTTCGCTGATGGCTCCTACGTTCCTACGAGACAGAACAGGTTTGAGAAACCAAGCTGTCAAGTACGTACTTTGACCGACGCGGGAAACAGAAATGTAACCTGATGAACCTAATGGCCGTGAGATCAGGTTTGTTGCTGCTTTTGTTTTCTTTCCTCTTGCTCTTTCAGCTTGTTGTCTAGTACTTTGTTAGCTTTCGAGAGTAATGAAACAACGCGGAAAATCAAGTACACAGGTACTGCGATCACTACGGCAATTATGAGAATCCAGACAACGGGATCGTCAAAGGCCAATTTCTTAATAATCGCCCGTACTATTGACACCATGATTCTTTCTTATACAGATTTCCTATTGCCATGAGTGGGCGAGAGAATGTTTAATGAAAGAAAAGGCAAATTCATGAGCAACAATTTCTGAGATAGATGAATTGAGTTGGCAGGTGACGACGAGAAGGAATCTGGGAGTTCGAGTACGGTGTTGGCCGAGTCGTTTTCGTTTCTGACTGCCTGTAATACAGACCAGCAAAAGATGCGGCTTCAAGGGCGGGTTCATCATCTGAGTCGGAGCCGGCTGCCGTTAACGGTTAAATAGCGCTTTCGTGTATCATGTGTTATAAATGAAAACCATCACCATCTCCGATGAAACCTACAAGAGGCTGGAATCCGTAAAAGCAGGAAGGTCCTTTTCGGAGACCATAGACGGTTTGATTTCCGCGAACGTGGAAAAGACGATAGATCGCCTCCTTGCACTGAGTTCTCACTCGACCGGCAGAGAAGCTGAACTCGCCAGTGTAGTCGAAGGAATCAGAAAACGCACAAGAGCAAGAACTTCAGTTTGAAGCTCGTTTTGGACACAAGCATTCTAGTGGCCCTGCGCAGGGGTGACTCCGAGGTCCAGCGCGCGTTGAAGGACCGAAGAGCGTACGTGGAGGAATTGGGCGCAAGCAGGCTCACGGAATACGAGCTAAAGCTTGGCGGCAATTATCTGTGGAAGAAGCACGGAGATGCAAGAGAGCTCGCATGGCTCGATGAGATATTCAGCTGGCTCAGGGTCTATGAGATAGACGAAGAAGTTGTGTCGAACGCGGCAGACGTACAAGGGCAAGCACTTCGGAGTGGAAAACCTTTCCCTGATATGGATCTCCTTATTGCTCTTTCTGGCAAGTCCGGCTCGGAACTTTTGACGCTCGACGAGGACCAGTTGAAAATGAAAGAAAGTCTCAAGGCCAAGGGCGTGGCGGTTCGCTCTCCCTGATGGGAGATGCAGAGATCGTGCAATCCGTTTTTCCACATTTGCGACGCTCTTGACGATTTTAGTCTCGTGCGGTACATTCTTCGGTTGCGCGGCAATCCCGAAGATCAAAGAACGGATGCATTGAGGAACCCATAGAGAACTTTATTCTTCAAGTAGTACCCGCTTCAATTGTGCATAATCCCTGAAGGCCTTGGGATCGATCTCAACTTCGGTACTGTCAAAGAATCGCGTGAGATCTACTCTTTTGCGTGACAGAATCACTACAGAATCGTCACTATGACTTCTTTTTCACCTTTCAACTTCTTCGAACGTCAATCTTCAGGCAATGTGACTCTGTCTTGATTGTCAATCCGGCGAATGGTGACCATCTGGCATTCCAACATTTTGGGACGCTATCCGCATTACTCCTCACATTCTATATGTGTTTCAAGACGGCGACAAGACCGGCCGAAGAAGTTCTGATGAATACATGACGTGAGATGAATGGCCACTCCCAATGTTACAAGCATCACCAACTCCAGATCCACATACACCAACGTGACAGACGTCATGTGTCATGCCTTATGAGTGGACCACTACGCGAACGATTGAGCGAATACGTATAGACATCACGTCGACCAATGTAAGACCTAAGTAAGACGATTAACTTGTCGACCTCCGACATGGCTTCAGAAGTTAGATTATCGTCCAAGGGACAAGTCGTGGTGCCAAAGGAGGTTAGAAAGAAACTAGGATTGAGAAAGGGGGATAAGCTCAAGGTCGAGGTTGATGAGCAGACAAAGAGCATTATTTTCAAACCTTCCGTCGAGGCTCCGAGGGACATATTCGTTAGGGCCGGGACAAATACCACGAGCGCATTGCTGAAAGAGTCCGATAGAGTAAACGAAAAGAAGATCAAGCGACTTCTGAGTTCAATTGGAGTAACTTCTGATCATTGACTCCGCTTTCGGCGATTGATACCGATGTTATCGTAGAATACATGGATGAGGCCGGAGATTTTCACTTTCAAGCAAAGTGGATCATTGACAGCATCACGAGTGGTAAATTATTGGGAGTAATTGCTCATCCCGTACTTGCTGAGCTTTACTACGTTTCGTATAGGCTATATGAAAGAAATTATGCTGTAGTAAAGGACAACGAATCACCTGAATCGAGAGCAGGAAAGTTGATCAATTGGCTCTTCAAATCTCCGAATGTTCTTGTTCCGGACAGTACGGTCGAACTTGCGATTGAGGCTGGAAAAATCAAGCAAAAATTCTCGCTCGCCCTTGCTGACTCTTACGTTATAGCTTCAGCAAAATCTTTCCGGTGCAAGGCAATTTTCAAGAGGAAGGAAGAAGAGATGAGCAGGGGGAACAAACTCAAAAGACTCACAGAGGAAGACAGTGTTAGCCTCGTCTTTCTCGAAGATTATGCATGAACATTTTCACTTGTGACAGAAGCCCATTACGAGCTTTGGGGTAGCTTTCTTCGCATCGTTGTACAAACCGCCAAGATGCGCGCAAGAGGACTATACTCCTAGAAATGCGGCTTAAAGATAGAGTTAGGGCACAATGTTATCGATGAGCTCTTGTGATAGCTTTCAGACTAACTTCTCTTTAAGCATGTGTGCGTAAACAGTAAGCGAGGAATTGCCTTCTTCTGATGATCACATTTGCACTCCCGTTGGACGTCTCTGGATCACCGAGATGTCATTACGCCAGAGGCCAATTGCAGTGTTGAATATAAAGTTACGGAACCTGCTCGAAACCGAACTGCCTAAAATTTTCATCGTTATCAAAAACGCGACCAATTTCCTCCGCCTTCATTAGGGCAAGACCTGTGCAGTGGTAACAGAAAAGATGGAAGTCGCCGTCCTGGTTATGGTGACTGTCGTCTTCCTGATTCCATTGATTCCTGTGTCGCTTTTCACGCACGTGTGCGGAAACCCCACGGATTGGGAGTCGCCCAGCTTTTTTTCTTAGGTGTAGGCGCTCATTTCATGCAATTTATTCCCTGCTAGACACGGTGCCCGTATCCTAGAGATTTCCTAATGGTGATTTGGAACACAATTTGAGAATCGGATTCGCTCTCTCCGCAGTCATAATCGCTCTCCTGATCCTGTTCGTTCTCTTTGCCCCGGTAATCTATTTCGGAAATCAAAGGATAATTCATAATGACGAAGACTATTCCGAATCCGAGAATCGCAAGCTCAGATCTGAAACCGACCTTGTCCAAGAGCTAGTGGCTCCGGTTTCTGCCAAATAGAAGCTCATGCCTTCAAAACCAACTTTGCATTTTCTAGTCATCACAGAGTATGCCGTCCTTAACGGCGCAGGATAGTACGGAAATTCCTAATAGTCAAAGAATAAATGCCTCAAGCCACAGCGGAAGGTCATCATGAGCCAAGGTAATGCGCCCTGCAAAGCGAAAGATTGCAAGGGCCAGTTCGAGTTGATTCCGCCCGACAACGAACATCTTGAAGCGTCCCCTACGAAGAAAGACGAAACAAGCGTACCGAAATATTACACTTGCAATTCCAAAGCCCACCACTTTAACATAATCTACTGGTCAAAGGGAACAAACGTCAAGCAGCAATGACCGCATAGTCCTTCTCAATCGGCCAATTGAAAATTGCGACACAAACTAGCAGTCATAACAATTGTACTGGTCGCTACCATTGTGTTCTCATACTGCGTGCCGTGCGTTCCCAAAGCTCATTTCATTATTAGCGACGCTTCCGGCACACACTATGTCACCCAGTACGTTTCGATCACGTATTATTTCTTCTACGGTGGGGCCATCTACTCATACTCAATTGGATATGAAGTGGTAACGTGTATCTTCAATTAATCCCATTGCTAGGTGCTAGGCTATCTAAAATGCGTCAGGTCCATCAGCTCGACTGCAACTATGGAATCGCCTTCGTAGAAAAATATCGCAAGACCCTCTTTCTCAGGCTCTCCAAGCGATTCTTCAGAATGCTTGAACCTGATGTCGAGATCGTCCCTTCTGCCATAATCAACTGCCACGACTGCCCTAAGCAGCTTCACTTTGTAGCGATCTTCTACACTTGCGCTCTAATTTTCAGTGCCACTTGCGACAGCAACTACTGGTGGATGAGATAGGGCCGAACAGAGTTCCCAAGCCACGCGCCCAAGCTGAGAATACCTCAAGGATGTACATCCTGCTTGTAACATTGGCTATTCCTGCGCGGGAGCCGTCAGTGTAATCGAACTGCAGGAGATTCAGACCAGTGCCTCAATAGTCAATCTACCAAGCCTACTTAGGAGTTTCCTTTGAATGAGACCCTCACTATGAACCCTTGCATCGCTTTGTTACGTGTAAGAGTGTCCAGTATGGAACCTTCAAGGCATAAATAACGAGTCCGACGTAATATTCTAACCAATGGTGAGAATAAGTGAGAATAAAGGTTAAACTGGGCGACAAGGGCCAGATTGTCATCCCAAAAGTAGCTCGAGAAAGCATAGGGTTGAAGGAAAGAGGAGGTGCTCTGCTGGAGGTCAAGGAAGACGTCATAGAAATAAGGCCTCTTCCAAGTGAGGACCTGGTTCAGAGATCTAAAGAGAGAGCAAAGAAATACGGAGGAGATGTCAAAAAGCTTCACTGGGTTTATGGGGACAAGTTATACGAAGAGGTCTTCTCCTCCCGATGATTTATCTGGACGCCAATTTCTTTCTCTTCTCCAATTTTGATCAGACCTCTCGTGGCGATAATGCCAGAAAACTCCAAGGAAGAATAATCTCAGGCGAGAAAGCCGCCACCTGCGTTCTAACTTTGGACGAGGTCATGTGGGTCATCATCAGGAACAAAAGAAAGGAAGCCTTGCGAGAAACGATAGAAGATATTTACTCGATGCCGAATCTCGCTATAAAGGAAGTCTCTCCTTCAACTGCTCTGGATGCTCTGGATCTCATGGAGGAATTTGATTTACGACCAAGAGACGCTTTCCACATCGCGGTCATGAAGTCAAGCGGTATAACCGAAATTGCCAGCGACGATCCTGACTTTGACAGGGTGAAGGGGATAAAGCGCTGGCGATTTTGATCTCCAAACAAACGCGTATCTGATGCGGCTCTATTAAACAGGCGCGGGAAGTTTCGTCCCGTTCGTTATCGGCTGTCCGTCGAAGTAAGCCTGGTGATAGTTATCTGCGACCATTCTCTCGGCATAATTTTGATTATTTCTTCGTCGGTAGCCTTTCCAATGCCGACATCAGTCACGGGTGTCGCTTTTTGATTCAGTGATAAGAAAACGTCAGTAGAAGAGCTAGGATGTGCGCTACGAGAAGGAAGAGCTCTATTGCCTTTCTTTGAGGCTACCGAAACTCTCGGACACCATCTCCTTTTCATACTTCAGCGCAACAAGTATTTCCGCTCTTTCTTATCTTGTACTCTCCTTTGGTCTCTTCGAAGCTCATCCCACCAGCAGGCGCCGAGCACCTTGCCTACGGTGAGCCTTGTACCTTTTATCACTGGCTTTCCAAATCTTGTTTTCTCCTCAGTGATGATCTCTGCCATTTAGCCCAGTCAACTTTCTCTTTGGAATCTGAAACAAATACACTTGGTGTATGACATAACAATCATCATCAGAGGTGATCGGTGGATGCAATTCGTCGTCTAGACAAGACACATGAGCGTGCGTAGCAAGTTAGGCCTTCGATTACTAAGCGAAGAGACACTCTTTCACATGAAGATGCATTACAATACTAGTAGCCCACCAGCGTACTAAACACCCAAGCGGACCGTCACCCACCAAGAAAAGAGCACCTAGGTAAAGTGTAAATCTGCAAGATGGCGTTGCTCCGATAGCAAATTCTCAACTTCTCCCAAGTTAACTCGCTCCTTTTCCTGCAATGCCTAAGAGATCTTTCGCGAAGACTTTCCGCTTGGATCGCATGATTATCGCTCCGTCATGCACATCAATTTCGAGTTCGCTTCCTGGGCAAATGCCAAGACGACTGCACACTTTTGCTGGAATCGCTACGCGACCTTCTTCATCGACCACCCTTCTTACGCTCATATTTTCCCGATGCAGGAAGAGCCAATGCCCACTCAAAAAGTTCTTCGGATCCCGAGCTAGTTCGAGTAGCGCTATGGTCTACAGTGGTCAACAATCACTTGTTGCGCGAGTGACCTTGAAGTCGTGCTCGCTGTATGAGGGATTGAAGGGGGGACTGAAGCCTAAATTGCCCTACTACGGTTTGATGTGGGACAGCCTCTTCACGCGTCTGTTCTAACTGTCAGAACAGGTTCAATATTGAGTAGTTTCAAATACATTTCCGCCTCTTGGAATCATAATAGAAATTGCCGACAGGTAGAGCCGTAAGCCAAACGCTCTCAGTCATGATAGTAGTCGCCGTGATTTTAGCGGCATTTGGAGGCTATGTGGTTGGCACTAATAGCCAAGCGGCCCTGAGCTCTCAGCCGCCTTCGACGGAGATCGTAACGCTCACGGTTACACAGACTGTGGTAACAATTCAGGTCGTAACATACCATCCCCCGTCTCAGCAAACCAGCGGGAAGTTGATCAGCTTGACAGAATACATCACTGGTTACGACGTCGAGATAGACACGGTAGTACTCTACGTGCAATCATCCACGACGTATACTTGTTTCGAGGGAACCGCAGAAGTGGCTCAGACCAGCACGGCCACAGTATTACCGGTACTGGTCAACGTTTCCGGCGTGTTGACGATTTCAGTCGCCACAGTCGAGTCAAATACCGTCAATGGTACTACAACCACCACGATTACAAGCTCCTTCCCGCTCACCACTCAGGTGACAACGATAGATAACTCGACTGTCACAACCACCGAGTGCGCCGTGGTAAGTTGAATTGATTCCCCATCGACCTATTCTCCATGATGCCTTAAATCACAGAGTTCTTCCACATATTCGGATCAGCTTTGGCAAACTTCGACCGCGTCGCAGACATCTACGATGCGACTCGCCGTATGCCAACAGAAGAGATGACTAAGATCATCGATTCTCTAACACACTTGCTTTCGGATTGCAGGACAATTCTCGACGCAGGCGTGGGAACCGGACGCTATGCCATCGAGCTTTCGCAGAGAGGCTATTCTGTAATCGGCCTGGATATTTCTCAAAAGATGCTTGCGATTGCAAGACAGAAGGGTATGAAGGACTTGCTCATCGGCGACATCAGCGGAAAGATCCCGTTCAGAGATGGTTACTTTGATGCTTCATTGGTGGTCCATGTTCTTCATTTGGTCAATGACTGGAAACTGGTCGTTCACGAACTTGCTAGAGTTGCTGACAAGTATGTTGTTACAGTGTTCAATGAGGTCGATGCATTAAAGCCCAGAGATCGATACCTCGCTTTGAGGAATCACTTCGGTTTTCCTCTCGGTCGTGATGATACCGCGTGGAAGGTTGCGCTCAAGGCTGCTTCGAAGATAGTTCTCGTTCAAGATCAGCAAGAAGAAATCAATGGCGATGATAGCATCCTTCACCTCGGAAACAGAAGATCTTCCGTGACGTGGGACGTTCCGGATGAGATTCATGAGAAAATCATGGCTCAGCTCAAGAGGGAATTGCAGGGCAAAAAGTATGAAACGAGAGCATTGACAAAGATTGCAGTTTGGAATTCGAGCAATCTGGTGAATATTTGATAGGCGAATTGGGTCGATACGCATTCCTTTCGCAAACGTTTATCTCCGCTGATCGAGACGTCTGACGTTACGAGCGAATGCAAATTTTTCCTTGAATGATGGTTTAACTGCCAATCGTAGAGTCGAGGACCGCCGGCTAATCACGGGCACGGGAGCCTTTGTAGATGACATCAAACTCGAAGGAATGCTGTACGCCGTCTTTCTACGCAGTCCGATGGGTCACGCAAAGATCAAGTCTATTGATGTTTCTAGGGCAGAGAGCGAAGCTCCTTCTTCGTCATCACTGACCATTCTAAAAGGATCGGACATCAATTTTGTCCTCCCAATGATTTCAATCTGGCCGGGGAGACCACAACCGCCATTTCCTCTCCTAGCAAAGGACGAAGTGAAATACTTTGGTCAGCCAGTTCTAGCTATTGCTGCTGAATCCAGAGCAAAAGCAGAAGACGCGTTGGAATCAATCGACGTGGATTTCGAGTTCCTCCCCTCAGTAGTCGAAACAGAAAAGGCTCTTGATTCCGGAGCTCCACTCGTCCACGAGGATCTCAAGACAAACGTCATCGGCTCGTGGTCGCACAGTTCCGGCGATATCCAATCAGCTCAAGCACAAGCCGACGTCATAATCGAGCAGCGCTTTGAGGCTCAAAGAGTCACCGGGCAGGCAATCGAGCCAAGAGGGGCGCTCGCGAGCTACGACCCGAAAAGCGGGAAGCTATAGGTCTGGCTCACCTCTCAATGCCCCCACATGGACCGCACCTTGCTCGCCGAGTGCCTGCAAATCCCCGAGGAAAAAATACAGGTCATAGCTCAGGATGTCGGCGGAGGCTTTGGAATCAACTCACACCTCTACCCCGAGCAGATACTCACCTGCTTCCTCTCAATCAGGACAGGGAGGCCGGTCAAGTGGATCGAGGACAGGAGAGAACACGTCTGCGGAGCGATACACAGCGGCGACTGTATTCAATACGTCACGCTTTTCGCAAAGAAGGATGGCACAATTCTCGGGATGAGGGATCGCATGATCCAAAATGTCGGGGCGTACCTCCAGACGAGGCACATTGTCTCGACATTCGTTACAGCAATTTTGGTCCCGGGGCCGTACAGAATTCCCGCATACTCCGCCGAGATCGAGGCAGTCTTCACCAACAAGGGGCCCGTGGGCACGTACAGGGCGTTCGGAATGACACAGGCCACGTTTGCCAGGGAGAGAATGATGGACCTCCTCGCGAAGAGACTCGGCATGGATCCGCTTGAGGTCAGGATGAAAAATCTCATCGGAAGCGACGAGTTCCCTTACGCAAACCCCGCAGGACTAGTCTACGACAGCGGCAAGTACGGGGCCACCGTGGCGAAGGCTATCGAGCTCTCGGGCTACAACAAATTCGAGAAAGACGCAAAGTCATCTGGCACGAAGCGACGCGGAATCGGGTTGGGCTTTTTCTTGGAGATAGGAGGAGTGGGAAACCTTGACACTCTTCCCACGAAGGGCCGCAAGTACGTCCCGAAGGAAACGGCGAAAATCGCCTTGCACAACGACGGATCTTTCACGGTGTATTCCGGTGTTGCTCCGACAGGGCAGGGGCTTGAGACGACGCTTGCAAAGATAGTTGCTGACGAATTTCAAGTCGAGCCAAGCCGAGTAAGCGTCGTTCATGGTGATACAAACTCCTGCCCCTACAGCGCAGACGGGACAATTGCTAGCCGAAGTGCAAACCTAGCGGGAAACGCTGTCCTCCTCGCCTCTCGAGAGCTCAAACAGAGACTGTCAGATTTTGCAGCTTCGGCGTTTGGAGTAGGCTCGAGGAATAATCATCCTGAATACGCGGAAGACGCTTTCCGCACCGATTCTGGAACTTTATCGCTAGAAAGGCTGGCAAATGATTTCTATGCGAAGAACCCCGGTGCTGTTTTAGAGCAAGTCTCCTCCTATGAGCCCGCGATCAAGTCTGGCACGTCTGCCTTTGGGGTTCACGTCGCACTCGTCGAAGTTGACGGCGAAACTGGGTTCGTCTCCCTGAAGAAGATTGTCATGGTCCACGACTGCGGAAATATCCTCAACCCAGTAGTCGTCGAAGGAATGGCTCATGGTGGAATCGCCCAGGGAATTTCGGCCGCCCTCCTCGAGCAGGTAGTATACGGCGAGCAAGGGGAGATTCTTGGATCTTCTCTCGGCGATTACCTCATTCCCACGTCATTAGACATGCCTCCAATCTCAACCGGTCACACTGTGACTCCTTCCCCGACAAACCCTCTCGGCGTGAAAGGCGGAGGAGAAGGCGGCATCATCGGCGTTCCGGCCGCAATAGCGAGCGCGATTGATGATGCGCTTGGTTTAGGGCAGGAGTTCCATAACGATAGAATATCAAGGATGCCATTCGATCCACAGAGTTTGTTACGATTCGCGCCACAAGTCGCCTCGAAATAGGGTGATATTCCCTACGTCTTGGTTAAGCGCCCGAGTGCTCTTTTTTCTAACCGCTCATACCTTGGCAAAATAACTAAAAATGACGCGCCAGTGGCTATACACTGTAAGAAACAAGTTGCAAGTAGTCAGAAAAGGGTACGCGGATACACCGAAGGGACAGATTCACTACATGGAGGCAGGGCAGGGTCAGCCACTTCTCTTGCTCCATCAGACCCCGAGATCAACCGACGAGTTCGCCGAGGTAGTCCCCATCCTAGCCAAAGCAGGTTTCAGGGCGATCGCGATGGACACCGTCGGTTTTGGAGAGTCCTACCGCCTGAATGGAAATCATAGCATTGAAACTTACGCAAGAGGAGTCGTCGATTTTCTCGACGCGATGAAACTTCAGAGCATCTTTCTCGTCGGGCACCACACCGGCGCGGTCATCGCAGTCGAAGTCGCGGTCATGCAACCGCAGCGGATCAAGAAACTAGTCCTTTCTGCATGTCCTTACTACGATAGCGCAAGAAGAGCAGAGGCGAGCAAACATCCAGTGATGGATGGCGACGAAGAGAGCGAGGACGGAAGCTACCTAGTGAAACTCTGGCAGAGGAGGCAGGGGTTCTACCCAAAAGGGCGAATAGATCTCCTTCGAAGGTTCATGGGAGACGCGCTTCTAGCAGGAGAAGGAAGAGTGCTGGGGCACCAGGCGGTCAGGGACTATCCAATCGACGAAAAGTACGGAAGGATCCAGTGCCCCACGCTTCTCGTGTGCGCAACGGAAGACCCGTTCTCATTCCCGGTCCAATCCAAAGTCTCCTCTAAAATCCCGAATTCCAAACTCGTACCTATTCCTGGGGGCACGGTCGCAGCGGCCGATCAGATGCCTGAGGAATTTGCACACTCGTTCATTTCGTTCTTGAGCTAGGATGTTTTGCATGAGATTACGTCCCTCGCTTGTCTGGGTCCTGTTTAGTAGAGGGTATATGCGCCATCAGAAAATTAGACTTCCACAACTACAGAAAAGCAAGATCCATTTGGAGCTAAACAACTGAAGAACGGCACCTCAATCTGGAAAATTGCTTATCCGGTGTTCACCGAGCCACTTGGAAATTCAATTTCTTGGAGCAAGCGAAACGACCACCAATGGCGTAGTCAAATCACTAGACCCTGCTCTGGTAGACCCTGTCCCCAGCGACTATCTGTTCACCTGGGTCCGTTTCGAGTACGAACTGGCCGCTGTGACAAACAGACCCGTCGTTCAAAGGCTGCGCCTGATAGGTGAAAAGCACGGTGCCGTTGGTAGAAATCCACACCTGCTGTAGCGGCATTGGGGTATCATGCATCCAAAAACACAAGTCTTGGCTCGACGCCGTAACAAATATCATGCCTACGCATCGTGCACTCAAGTTTTCAGAGAAGCCGTTGCAATCCCCGAAACTCGCTATATTCTGAAATCCCTGCTCTAGCTGGGAGGGCGTCGATGCGACATACACGGGCCCACTCACTACTGGACTGCCGCCCGGCGTTTCAATCAGGAGGGACTCAACGGCAAAGCCAGAGAGAGCTGCGATTCGCTGGCCGTAGCCGTCGGACACTTGCGAAGATGGCGTGCCCCCGATGCGAGTCAGCGCTGAGCTGGTGGCAACAGAGTTGCTCTGATTGTAACTCAAGATTACACCGCCTATCACCGCCAAGATGACGGCGAGGATTGCGATCATCCCGATTGCGCCTGGTGAGATCTTGTACATGGATGACAATTGCACTTGTGTGCTCCCGTAGCCCGCCAACCGGCGGTTTGCCTATTCTGGAAATGAGTTCGCAGCCAGGTTGCAAATAACCTTCGCTCGTCTGGGTAGCAAGGGTAGCTAGTTCCAGGCAACGCTTTTTGTTAATGCCATAGTCACGGCTTCCCAAGGTGAGCAAATCGAGAATTCAAGCTCCGAGGAGAGGAATCGGCAAGGGCTGCATGCCTCTCTTTGATCTTTGCCAGTTTTCCCACAGCATCGACCCAAGGAGCATAATTGAAAGAATCGGCAGCAAAGGAGCTTTTGGACTGGATGCAGCTCCTTCCTTACCGGCTAGAGAGGCGAGCCCACGCTCATGTTGACGACGATCTCGCAGATGTCGACCGAGTACTCTGCAATCCTCCTGAGGCTCTCAAGAGCGAGCCTCAAAGAAATCACGGTCTTGTTGTCCACGCGCGAAGAGATCAGCTCCTCCGTCGCCCCTTCCTCCTCCCTGAGCACTTGTTTTAACTTCAGTATCGTCTCGTTCGCGATCCTGCTGCTGTTGGTATGGACAGCGCGGAGCGAACTCTCGTAAACCTCGTTTGCGAGCTTGCTCATCTTCGTAATGTGCTCAGAGAGCGACGGCGGCACTTTGCGACCGTTCAGGAGAATCTCCGAGCTCGCAACCTGAGCGGCGTGGTCGGCTATCCTCTCCACGCTCTTCACTATGAGCCTGTAGTTTAGGCAGTCCTGCGCCGTCGAGAGCCCGATCTCCTGGATCATCCTCCTGTTGTGCACGGCGAGGTTGAGCTGCCTCGTGATAAAGTGGTAGAAGCGGTCAACCTCATCGTCGCGGTCAATTATCTCCGAGGCGAGCTCCGTGTCACCCTCGGAGAGGGACTTTACAGCGTCGAACTGCATGGAGCTCGTGATTATCGACATCCTGACAAGCGCCTTCTTCAGCGGGAGGTCGACGTACCCGTGGAGGCACTGTGCGAGTATCCCTTCTGAGGTCTCCTCCACAATCTCCACGCCGATCAGCTTGTCCCTGACGTGTGCCTTGAGCTTCGCCCTAAGTTCAGGCACGTGCGAGCGGAACCTGAGCCTGATGACGTCGTAGCCCGCGATGTAATTTGCAATGAACGCCCTCAGTGTTTCCTCCTCGTCGCTGTTTGCCGAGATCTCTATCGTCCGTTCCGAGGTTCTCTCCGTCCGAGGACCGGGCATGACGAGCAGAGACATATCCGTCTGGGGCATGATGAATACCTCGTCCTTTGCCTTGAGCCCGACGCTCTTCGCCCAGTCGCTGGGGAGCGAGACTACGAGCGTTGATCCGCCGGTGAGCTGGACCCTTCTAGTCTCCCCGCCCGAAACTTCATTGCCACTGCGCTTGGAACCCTTGCTGACTTCTTCCTCTTCCTGTAGCTGCTGCTTGCTCCACAGATCTCGTCTCGCCGGCTGCGAATGCGCTTCTTTATCCTCAAATGTTTCTGATTCCATGTCTTTCATGAAAAAATCTCTAACTCTCTCTCAAACAAAGAATACTATGTACGCGTGTGTTGCTGATGCCTCATGTGGGAGGCTGAGCACTTTTGAACCCCCTCTTTCGATGTTTCGAAAGCGTCTTCGAGGCAGTCACCCGCACGGTAACAAGACTGAGAAACTAATGGGGTATAAGAAGTTTCTCTATATTCCATATATTCCCGTCCCGAATATATATCTTCAATAATAAACCCTTTTCCGTATCCCTCTACGATAACTGTCCCAGAAATGCGAAGAACAAGCGAAACAACAACAGTAAGAGTTGAGAGTACACAAATGAAAAGCGGATCAAGTGCATTGAAGATGGAAGAAATGAGGAGGCGTTGGGACGAGGGTATTGCAAATCACGAAAAGCTGAAACAGATTTTTCCTTTTCTGAAGGAGGAAGAAGAGAGCTTTCTCTAGAGCCCACGCAATGAATTCACCAAATGCCTGCAAAGCGAAGTTTACTACTGAAACGAAGATGATCACTTTGCAACCGTGATCATTTGCTGAAAACAACTTGGCAAAAGTAACTCGTGGATCCCTAGCGGCAAAGATTAATAGCGAATTGTCAGAGAGATTTTCTTTGCCAAGATGGAAGCTTCCGAGATTCTTGCACTTAGTCCCGACATCCTAAGGTGTGCCGTGCTCGATGATGCCGGTCGCATCGTTAGCTACGCCGCTTCCGAAAAGGGAAAGGAAGCAAACCTGCCCGCCGACTATCCTGTCACCACGAAGGCCCTCGTCATCGAAGGGCTCTCAGAGGCTCTCCCGAAGGAACTGGGCAACATCAGGTTCACTACCGTGGTGACTGACAAGTACCGTCTAGTTACATTGAGCCTCGCGGGTAGGACGGTCATGATGGCGCTGCCTCTAACAGCTGCTCCGGATCCAATCTGCGACAACGCAATAAGGAAATTTGGCATTATTCCTCCGAGAAAGCAATAGAAAGTGGCCTTTGTACTCTCGACGCCCTCATCGAAGCCGCTTACCAAATTCCGCCTAATATTCAAAATTCTCGAAAAGAGTGGATATCCCTTCGCAGATATAAGGAAAGAATCGGCGATAGAGATTCAAGATACAGAGTTGCGGTCAGCAAGCAAATCTGCCCGGGCAATCCTTATCCTTTTTCACATTCCCGCGCCGAACTTTACGGTCCATTTTATTCCCCTCTCAAGTTAAATACCACGTATCCGCACTGATCTTTTGAGTACGCTTCTCTAGGAGCCTCCCTCAAGTATTTCGGGAGAGTCGCTCTAAGTCAAGCGAACTGTCAAACACATTCCATCATACTTCGATAAAGACGAATTAGAGTTATCCTACCCAATTGCGAGTGTAAAATCAGTGTATATCGGTCTACACGATATTAGGGCGCTTAGTATGATTGAGTATTACGAAAGCCTCGGGCAGTTTAAACTACGTCATACAGGACTTCTCGACAATTGTCGAGAAAGCGAGGGGGTACCCCCCTAGAGGGGGTACGTAACAGAGCTAATTTGCTATATAAAGCGGGAAACGGTGCGAAAACAGCACAATCGGAATACAGAGAAGGGAATGCAGGAGTGGGCAAATGAAATCCAATCGTGCATCATTTTCAACGAGTCCTTGGGTATTCAGCAAGAATATGCAAAGAAATCTAATCTTTGTAACGCTCATGCCTCCTCGGATAAACCCCCGTCTCTCGCCTTCAACTTACGTATGCATACATCAGTGCGAGAAAAGCACTGAAAACTTCAAAAAAGCTTTAAGATAGACGCAAAACAGGCACTAATCATTCCACTCTCACAGAGGCTTATATCCCAGAAAATGAGCGAGAGAATACTCCGCGGCGAGCTTCCGGTACTAGCAAGGGAAGGCAAGCCAAGGGACAAGGGGTTAACAATCGTCTCCGACCACTTCGGCCCCCTCAACAAAGAACTACTGGAAGCAAGCGCCGAGTTCATCGATTACATGAAGATAGGCCTGAGCCTCCCGCTGATTCTCGACCGCTCCACGCTGGTGGAGAGGATACGCTACTACCACGACCTCGGGATCAAAGTCTCGAGCGGCGGCACGCTGTTACAGGCCGCTGTGAAAAAGAGGATCGTCGGGCAGATTCTCGAAAAGCTCAGATCAACTGGCTTTGACACAGTTGAGATCAGCGAGTCAGCGGGAGACATCCCCAGTGAGACGAGGCTTGACATACTAAACTCCATTACAAAGTTGTCAATGGACTACATCTTCGAGGTGGGTAAAAAGGACCCGAAGCACCCGGTCTCGACCGCCTATATGATATCCAAGATTCAGGAGGCTCTGGACCTAAAGAGCCCCAAGGTGATAATCGAGGCTGGACCCGAAGGGAGGGGCACGGGGGTTTACGACTCCATCGGTGAGATTTCCTGGGACACACTCAACGAGATCGTGGGAAGGTTCGGCCCGCCGAGCCTGATCTTCGAGGCACCAAAGATGTCCCAGAGGGTCGAGCTCGTTCTGGAGTTTGGGCCCAACGTGAATCTGGCGAGTGTAAATGCGGAGGACATTCTCGTTCTCGAGATGCAAAGGCTCGGCCTCACAACTGAGACGCTCGGTGTCTCGCCGCCGATCCAAAACGTGGAGGGCTCTCCCGCCGCCAAATTCATCTACCACCTGATTCGCACTGAGCACCCGATCGATCAACCTACACTCATTCAGAGGTCAGGCCTCCCAAAGAGGACGCTGCAGGCCGCTCTCAGCTACCTGGTCGAGAAGGGGTTCGTAAGAGAAGTGTCAGACCTGTCTGATCTCCGCCGGCACAAGTACACTCCGCGTTGAAGAGAAAAAAAGGGCTACTGTAATTCAATCTCAACAAGCGCTCAGCAGTTTCAAAGCACAGGGAATTATTTGCATCTCAAGAAAATAAACCGCTCTTCTCACATCCAAGATCTTTGTGAGGGAAAGTTCTCTCCCTAGCGGACAAAGTACAACTTTCACAAAAAAGGGAACGTGCAAGCAAGATCAAACAAAACCAGAGAAAAGAACCGGAGAAAACAATAAACGACAACTCTGAATTTAGACAGTTTCTCCATAATCATACGCTCGCCCACCAACAAGAAATAGAAAGTACGAATGCGCCTCATTGATTTCCGAAAAGTAATATTGGTAGAGAGTCCCACAAAAGGAGCGTGCGTGTGGTGCCCAGCGAGAGTAGGAGGAGCGTGTTAGTAAAAGCGCAATGACATCGGATAATGGCAACAGAAGCAGAAGCAAAAAAGCAAGGCTGGGCGCAAGACCTCCCAACAACTCCTCAGCAAAGCCCCGTCGTCAGCGATACCGCCCGAGTGCAGACAGCTTTGATAGTGCTGTTGCTGCAGCTTCTGAGGGGCAACAAAGCCTCGTCCCAGTCTCCGATCCAATCCCCAAGGAACTGCCATTGCGCCAGCAAGTCGTAGAAGGAGAAGAAAAGCCAACCACCCGCAGCGGCAGGATGGACGCCATAAGCAGCAAGCTAGCAGTACTGGACGGAAGGAGGCAGGAGCTTGCAAAGAAGCTTGATGAGGCCCAAAAGCAGTCTGACTATGACACCTTCCAGAGGATTGGCAACAACTACCTGGGCACGATCCTCCAGAGCATAGACCTCTACATCGAACTGATCAGGGAGATCAGCTCGGAGCCGGTCTCGGACGAACTCAAGAATGAATTTTCCGAGATTGTGAAGAAGGGAAGCAAGTCCCAGGGGATTGAGAGCCAGTCCGAATGGATCTCAAACGACGTCTCGCCGCTCTACGAGAAGGTCAGGCAGATTTGCGCGTGCGTCTATGCAGCCGTAGCGAAGATCGATCAGGAAGCTGGCGCACCTGGCAAGCCTTGAAGTTTTAGGACACTCTGTAGCCAAGAAGAAGTAAGAAGCGTGCGTTCCCTGATCACTTTGAAGACGAACCCTAGCGCCTTATCCCGGCGTCGCGGAGCATCTCTCTCGCGCGGACCTCGGCGTCGTGCCAGTGGTTGCGGCACCTCACGAGCGACTCGCCGTAAACCTCGGCCCATAGCCACCCCTTCGAATACAACTGCTGGGGAGTGCTCTTCGCGGATATACCACAGATTTCACAGTGCAGTTCGAGCATTTCTTCCAATGGCATTGTTTGCAATGATACCTCTAAACAACGATATTGAGATTGATTGTAGTAGTTGTGTCCCACAGCACAGCCTTCATCTAGAAAAGCATTTTTCCGCACCTCAACAATTTCCTCTTTCCAGGACTTTGGAGCTTCAACAGTGATGTCAGCAGAATCTTCCACCACATTGCTGGCCGGCCAAGAACCCAAGTGGTGGTGCTGCCTAATCTCAAGAGATGGCGCCGACACCATCGGAGCTACTCTTGACTCGATAATCGAGCAAACACTGCCTCCCGAATTCGTCGTGGTGATCAACGACGGCTCGAAGGACGAAACGCCGCAAATAGTTGAAGAAAAATCAAAGCGCTGGCCGGAGATATACAGGATTGACACAAAATCAAAGACGAGGGACATCCGCAGGGTCCCACACCTCCTGAACCTCGGGCTCGAATTCGCAGATCAGAAGGTGCGCACTGACTACATGATGGTCGCGGGCGACGACAACGAGCTCCCACAAGATTACGCTGAGCGCATAATTTCAAGGATGCGGAAGGAGAAAAGGACTCAGATAGTCGTGGCCTCAGGCACCTTCCTCAAATCGGACAGGAGCCCGATGCCCCATGGCGCCGGGAGGTTCGTCAGGAGCGATTTCATGGAGAGGCTTGGCTGCAGGTACCCTGTAGCTTATGGCTGGGAGACCTGGCTGATTTACAAGGCCCTCGAGCTCGGATACCAGGTGGCCAACTACCCCGACGTGAAGTACAACCATCTCAGGGAATATGACCCGAAGAACCTCTTCGGCTGGGGGAGGGCGATGTACAGTCTGGGCTTTCCAACGTACTTTGTCCTCGTCAGGTTTGTCCTGAACCTGTTGTGGGCGAGCAGAGGTACGCAGACGAGAAAGGCGAGCGTGACGATGCTCGTGGGTTATCTCTCTGCGAAGCTGAATAGCGACTCGGTGCGCGACATGCTGATTTCGGACGAGCACCTCAAGAGCTTCGTGAAACACTTTTCCACCGCGAGACTGTTGAGCAGGCGCATTTAGAAGCAAAAGAAATCTCCATGCCAAAAGAAATACCTACAGGCAAAACTCACGCGGCGAGAATCAACTTCACCTGGCTTTGCCCACCGATCTTCTCAACCCTGTAGACGTGGTCTGCCATCGTCTCGAGGTCCCTCTCGTGCGACACAATAATGACCTGATCTGCGTCGAGGTCCTCGAGAACGTTCCGCAATCTGTAGATCTGCTCTTTGGAGAAACCCTCGGTTGGCTCGTCGAGTATGAGCAGGTTTGTGGTAGCCAGAGCGTCTTGTCCTGATGCCCTTCGAACCATGAAATTTAGGGCAAGCCTGTACGCGAGTGCAACGGCCGTCCTCTCCCCGCCGGAGAGGCTCTGCACGTCGAGCTCGTACCCAGCCTGCTCGACGAGAGGCGTAAACCTATCATCGAGTGTTACTGTGATGTCCCCCTCCTCTACAAGGATCGAGAACCACCGCTGGAACACCTTTTCGAACTCTTCGTTTATCGAATCGAGGACGTAGGTCTCGATGTCCCTGACGGTGGGGATGAAGAGGGAGTCAATCCACGAAACGACCGCGCGGAGGAGCGACGCGCGCTCTGCCTCCTTCCTCAACAACTCGACCTCACTTTTGATTGATGCAAATTCCTGCTCCTTCACAGCGAGGGTCGCCGAGAGGCCGTCAAAACCGCTCTTTTGCTCGTTCCTTCGCGACTCCATCGAATCAATTGTCTCCTTTAGTCTTGAGTACTCGTAGATCTTCGGTTCCAGAGCTTCGAGCCGCGATTGGTTCTGCCGCATCTCCTTGCTCTTACTCGTAGCGGAATCTTCAATCTCGGCAAATCTTTCCTCTTCTCTCTTGATGAGGTCCAAGACCTCCGCCTCCCTCGAGGCCCTCGCCTGCGCGCCAAGGTATTTCTTTTCAACCTCTGAGGCTACGCACCTCTGGGTGAACGCTTTGAGCTCCCGTAGAGTTGCGAGCTCAGGAGCAAGATCCATTTTCTTCTTTTCTAGGGCCTCGAGCTCGCTTTCTTCCTCAGGGCTCCCGACGACATCTCCGCGCCCTAGTTTTTCTCGGACTGCGTCAATCCTCGTCTTTATTTCGAGGAGCTCCTTCGCCTGCCTTTGCCTCATCAGAAAAGTCTGCTCAAGGGCCGCGAGCCTTCTAGAGCACACATCATACTCTCCCTTCGCCCTTTCGAGTGAGCTCTTTTCCTTCTCAAGATTTTTGAGCCTGCTTTTGAGCTCCTCGAGTCTTGAATTCGAGTCCGAGAATTCGGAATTTAGGGCGCCTATCTTTTTCGAGAATTCGTGCGAGAGCGAGGAGACGTGCTCTTGGTCGAGCTTCTGGCCGCAGAGCGGGCAGGTCGACTCCTTCTTCAACCCGTCCATTTTCCTGAACTGTGAGTTTGTGTTTTCGATTTCGCGCGCGATTGAGGAGCAGGTGGAGCTCAGAGATGCAGTCTCGGACTTTACGATGTCGATCTCCTGTTCCAGCCCTTCTGCTTCGCCGAGTTTCACTTCGAGCTCGCTGAGCCTTTTCTCTAGCTCGGGCTTTTCATTCAACGTTTCTTCGAGCGAGCGCAGCGTGGATTCGCACCTCCGCATGTCGTCCTGCCTCGAGAGGAGTTCCGCCCTGAGGCCCGACTGCCTCGACGAAATTGTGTTTTTTATTTCTGAGATTTTCTTATCCAGAGCGAGCTCCTCATCCCTCAGGTGATCTAGTTTGTTCACGCTCTCAGTAGCGGAGAGGTACTTTGTGTACACTGGTGCGAGAGTTTCGACTAGGCTCTTTGCCTTCTTTATCTCCGATAAATCTTTCTTTAGGAGGTCGAGATGGGATTTTTCCTTTTGCAATTGCGCCCTAAATTGTTCGAGGTTCCGCTCCAGTTCTGGGATGAGGGCCTGGAGTTTTTTTGCCTCGTCCCTTGCCGTTTCGAGCGACTCGAGGGTTGCCTTTGAGGTTGCAAGGTCACTTTCCAGTTGCTCGATCGACTTTTCCTTCTCGGTGAGTTTGTCTCTTCCGGATGAGATTTCCGCTTCCAGTTTTGACCTGGCCTCCTCCTTCTCCGGGAGGCTCTTTGAGAGGCCGGCATGGATCTGCGACCTCCCGCGGAGCTCTCTTGAAGCGACCTCTGCGTTTTCCATCGCGAAGCTGTAGTCCTCGATCCCAAACGCACGCCTCAGTGTCTCTATCCTCTCGTCTGGGCGTTGAGAGAGAACTTCGCGCATTAACTCCTGCGGGGTGAAGATAGCGAACCTGAATATCCTGGACGTAGATTTGCCAGGCTTTTCGCGAAAATTGAGAATCTGGAGGATCCTGGTCTTGAGCTCCGTAGGAGCTAGTTCTTCGAGTGTACTCATTTCACCGCTGGAGAGCCACCCCTTCGTCACAAGCATCTTCGAGGCGCCCTTGTGCTCGACGGTCCTGACAACCCTGTAGTCGCGCCCGCCGACCTCGAACTCGAGCTCGACCTTCGCGGTGCTCGCCGAGCTCCTGAGTATAGAGCGGGCCTCGATGTCCCCGAGGCCGAACAGCGCAAACTCGATCGCGTAGAGGATCGAGGATTTCCCTGAGCCGATGTCTCCCTCGAAGAGTGAGATTCCGCGCTCGAACTTGATCTCTGTCGGGATCTCTCCGTAGCTGCGGAAGTTTTGGAGCGTGAGAGACTTTAGTATCAAGGGAACTTTTGATCTCCGGTAGATTTGCCTTTGTTCTCGTCAGCTGTTTCGGGTGGAGGGTGTGAGCTCTTGCGCTTTTTCTCTGCTAGCGGGACTGCTTGCCCTAATTGGACTTCGACTTCATCACCCAGGCCGAGGATACGAGATGTATCTCTGAGGACTCTTCGCTCAAAGCCCTGCCTCGTCTCCTCTTCCCTCTTCTCAGACTTTAGCGCTCGAAGCAGCGCCGAGGCCTTTGCCACACCCTCGGTTGATGCAAATGATGCAAGCTCCGGGCCGACCGGCTTGAAGTTGAATATCCTTTCATGGAGGAGCTTTGACTCGATCTCCTCCCTGTTAGTCGCCCCGAGCTTTGCTAACTTTCTCAGCTCCTGGCTTGCGAGTGCGGTCCTGTTCACATTGACGACGAGCGCTCCCCGAGAGAGGAGTTGCTGCCTGATGGAGAACCAGTCGACGTCAGAGGGACGGCCCGAGGACAGCGCCCCCTTGATCTTTAGCAGTACTATAGAGTCGCGCACGTTGAGCTCTTCCTTCGTTGCAAACGAGGCAATCTCTTTGCTCAGGTCGGGGGCGCTCTTGCCGTCGGCGGAAAAGTTCTTCGCGAGTATCTTCGGCATGGGGATGTCCATGAACTCGATTCCCGTGGTCTCCGAGCCCTCAAAGTCTACTATGGCAAATCCTCTCTTCTCTCCCTTGGCAGTGAGCTCGAGATCCGCATAACTTGTGCCGAACAAAGGACCTGGGTATACCACTGGAGAGGCGCTGTCTTCGATCTTTCCGACAGATCTCTTGTGAAGGTGTCCACCGGCGTAGTATGAAAAGCCCCTTGGGAGTTCTGAGATAGAGAGGCTCTGCTCGATAGGGATGTTAAGCGACTGGAGCTCGTTGATGCTCGCGTGGAACACGAAGATTGAGTATTGGCCCTCCAGTGTATCAGTATCTGGCGCGAGGTTCTTGTAGAATCCGGTTTCGAGGCCCCCTTTTCTCGCAGGAAGCCCGCCGATACGTACTCCAGTCTTTTCGTCGACGATCGATCTAAGGACAAGTGAGGGAGCCTGATTTTCGCTCCTTGCTTTTGCGGCGCCTGTCTCAGTCTTTTCCCCTCCAAGTGAGAACTCTCCGACATTGACAAAGAGGCCAGCTGAGGTTAGGACGTCAACCACGGAGACGGTAGTGGGGCTGTAGTCGTGACTACCGTAGACAACGTACGTCGAGATATCATTTTCATCCAGTTCTCTGAGCTTCCTTACGGCTGACCTGACAGAAGACATTTCAGGTATCCCGACATCGAAAATGTCGCCTGAGATGATGACAAAGTCGACCTCCTTCTCGATGCAAAGGTCTATCGCCTTCCCGAAGGCGCTGTCGTTGATTCCTCTCAGCCTCGGGTCGCGCCACGCGCCTATGTGGCAGTCTGAGATGTGGGCGAATCTTCCTTTCATCCTTTTCCGAGGTCACTGGTTAGAGACAAGTATCTGACTTTTCAACAATATAAATTAGGGCGCTGTCTTTGTGAAGGTAAGATTTGAAAATCGACTTTATTCGCTGTCAATTGGTCTTCGATTCTTCCTCTGAAGTTTCGAGCAGGCGCTTGAGCATTGTGGCTGAGACGTTGCCTCCTGATATGACCGTGATTGATTTTCCTGAGTTTTGGGCCTTGAGTGCGGCGGCAAAGGATGCGGCCCCGGAAGGCTCGGCTAGGACGTGCTCCTTCACTATCAACCTAGTGGTGGCCGCGAGTATCTCTTCGTCGCTTACCAGGATTATGTCGTCCACGTATTTGTTGACAAATGAGAATGTAATATCGCCTGGCCTTCTGACTCTGAGACCGTCGGCAACTGTCTTGCTCTCATCGATGCTCACGACCTGCTTCGCCCTGAGCGAGCTGTACATCGAGTTGGACCCTTCAGGCTGCACGCCTATGATTTTCACTCTTTGCTTGATCGGTCGTTCTTCACAGATGAGCCTTACTGCGGCTGCTATTCCCGAGATAAGGCCGCCACCACCAATCGGTACGTAGATGTTTTCCACATCGGGGACATCCTCGAGTATCTCGAGGCCGCATGTGCCTTGCCCCGCTACAATCTCCGAGTCGTTGAAAGGCTGGATGAAGAACTGTCCCTCCTTTTGCTGGATCTCAACTGCCTTGGCTGCGCGCACATCCTGCTGGATTCCCGCGAATACGGTTCTTGCGCCGAGTGATTTTATTATCTCGAGTTTTTCGGGGACGACGTCCTCGGGTAGGACTATCGTCGCAGGTATGCCGAGTTTGTTTGCGACGTATGCGACGGCGAGGCCGTGGTTTCCAGAAGAGGCGGTGATGACTCCTCTGTTTTTTCTCTCTGCCTCGTTGAGGAGGAGTATTTTGTTTGAGGCGCCGCGTATCTTGAAGGACCTCACCGGCTGGAAGCATTCAAGTTTAAGGAAGATGCTGCCTTTCTTTGCCGAGAAGCTACGGTAGCATGGAGTCCTGTAAGCGTAACCTTGGATTCTTCTTGCTGCGTCTCTGATGTCTTCGAGAGTGACAGGCGCTTGACCTGACTCTTCTTTCTGCATTCGGATCTTCGGAAACCTCTGTCAAGGAGAAAGTGCCTGCCCACACGGAAATAAGCAATGCGGGTGCGGATGTTCAGTTTCCGGACTTCATGGCCATTATCTTTCTTTGGCCGGATCAACCCACACCGGAGAGATCCGAAAGACAGTTCTCCCTATTCTTAATATGACGAAGACTAGTGTATACCCTCAGAAGCTCGCTTGTTGCAACGAATTTTTCATTTCACATCTCATTTCAGCAAGAAAAGGAGTTGCTTCAAAGAGCAGAGCGACTGGTGTGTGCTCTAATAGCATGTTATCCTCAAGGTATAGCCTTTGCCTCTCTCACGCGGTTTCCTGCTTTAAATACCAAGTTAGCTCTGTTACGTACCCCCTCTAGGGGGGTACGAGCTTGAAAACTCGACAATTGTCGAGAAGCACAAAGATACTTTGAGTGGAATATGTTCCGCTGAAAAGCTCGAAAGTATCCACAATTCGCAGAGATCGTTTCTTAACGATCTCACCGCGCCTGAAAAGGAAAAGTTCGAGAATCTATGGAAAATGTCGACTATTGCGTAGATTGAAGCCAATCCCCAATGAAAATCGCAGGTGCAAAGTTGTCAGGGCCGATTCGCGGTGTGTGCCCTAAACACAAATTCCACGCAAGTCTTACGTTTCCCTAAGCCATTAATCGATAAGGCGTCTTGTTTTAGATTCAGAGCATCTTTTCCATTATCAGCTCGTCGTAGTATCGCTCGCCGACTTTGATTTCCTTCTTCAATTGACCGACTGTTAAAAAGCCCAAGTCTTCGTAAAGCTTGACAGCGGCGTGCTGCTCCTTATTCACCATGAGTTGCACCTTTACTGCGTTCTTGTTCTCGCGGATTCCATCCAGAGCGCTCTGGAGTAACTTCTTGCCTATACCCTGTCTGCGGTGGTCGGGGTCTACGTACACGCCGTAGATTCGGGCGATATGTCTACTCTTCACTTTATCACTGAAAAGGTAAGTGATACTTCCTACTGGCTTGTCGTCCGCGACCGCGAACAGGGCGTTCCACATCCGTCGTCGCCATTCCGTTTCACTGAGGCTTTCTTCCTCTTCGTAGGAGCTCCCGAAAGCTGTAGGATCCGTCTTGAGTGCTTTCAATCGTAGTTCTCTTGCCTCCATCCATCTTTCAGGAGAAAGAACCTTCACCTCAATCATCGCTGGTGTCCATTCTCCACTTTCCGTGCCTCGATATTTGAACAGAATCCCACCTAAAAATGCGAGGGAGAAACTTCGATTTCCTGTTTTCTAATCCCAGGAACCCCTCGGCGCACACAGAAGACTTTCAGGAACAATACGTACTAGAATCACCCCGTCCTTCATTGTCTTTGATGTAGGGAGGTGATTTGTGAGAGAATTGACCAGATAGCTTGTACTTGCTGCAGCAGTACTATCAATAATTAGACTCGGAATCAACTTGGCATTAGACATTGACAACATCTGCGACATGACACTCATGGGGCTGTGGGCACCGACATTCATCGTTTCCATACTGGGCCTCTTCCCGAGCGGCGGATGGAAAGCTAGTGTCCCAAGCAGAGAGGCGGTTCCTCAACAAGGGTCTACCGCACCTTCTTCTACCACAAGCGCTTCTTCCTCTTCTTCGAAGAAGACCTAACGTGAATCAAGGGTCAGGCGTAGCTGGCATTTTCGCCTTACCTCCCTTTTTTGTTGCGGCAACCACGCGAACAAATATCGTCGGGTACTATCTAGCAGGGCTGATACTCCCGTCGCGTCCGCTCTCTACGCGAAGGGCCGTCTCCCTATATCCAACTTTCTAAAGACAAGAAGAAAGTGGCCATGATAGCTAGGGCGATAGGATCCGGACACGAGATGCAGCCGTGTAAGCAAATTCTGAAACTGATTTAATCCGGAAATCTTTCTTCCGCTACCTCGACAGGAGCCTCCGCGACACGATCGTTCCGAGGACGACCATGATCAGGGCGAACGACCCGAGGTAGAGAAAGTCAAACCACAGAGGTGCCATCCCAGGTGAACCCAGTAGGAACTGTCGGGAGATGTCCGTCGCGTAACTGACAGGATTCACGAGCACGATGGGCTGAAGCCAGCTCGGCATGAACTTCACGGGGAACATCGAGTTACTCGCGAAGAGCAATGGGAGGCTCAAGAGGTTCACAATCATCATCTGAGTGTCTTGGCTGGTAGAGCGGACCGCGAGCATTACGAAAAGAGAAGAAAATCCCATCACCATGAGAAAGAGCCCTGCGAATGTGCCGAGCAGCCCTGTGACCGTAATGTGAGAGACGTCGAATCCGAGCAAGATCGCTATAATTAGTACGATGGCCGCTTGAGACAGCCCCCGAAGGATCGAAGAGAAGACCTTCCCGAGCGGTATGGCGCCCCGTGCGAGAGGAGTGCTCAACTCCTTGTTCAGGAAACCGAGGCGCCTGTCCCACACCACCGACATCCCGCTTTGCATGGCCATGAAGAGTGATATGAATGAGAGCATTCCCGCGGCGAAAAACGAAAAGTAGTCGCTAGTACCGAATGTGTTCTGCATCACCTGGGCGGCAATTTGATCTATCACACTTTTAGGTATGCTAAGTCCAGGTATGTTGAACGAGCTGCCGGTAAAGATGGCTCCAAAGTTCATAGCCTTTCCAAAGAGACCAAGCCAGATGACCGGTTGAATCAGCGACAGGATAAGGATCACGGGCGTCTTGTACCATTTCTTGAGTTCTCGATTGGTGAGCGCCCACAATCCATGAAGTGGACTCTGGTTTAGGGCGGTCTCCTGTTCGAACGCTGAAAGGGACTGTTTTGCAGCCATTGACTGTAGTCTTTTCTCCGACTCGGCCTCCTCTGATTTGCCCGTCACGACTGATTCAGTCATGTTCATTCCTTTCTCCTACCTGCGCATCCTCATCGACATTCCCCTTCCGTGCGTCGGGCGGCGGCCAGTGCTGCTGTCTGCATGCTCCTCCCGGATCGATCTGCCGGTATACTCGAGATAGACCTGGTCGAGCGATGGCTTCACGATCGAAATCCTCGTAACTGTCGCACCGCCCAGCCTCAACACGTCCATAACGTCCGGAGCCGTCTGCTCGCCGAACTCTGTCTTTATCCTGTATTCGGAGTTGTTCTTTCTCACGTCAAGCACATGTTTGATTTGGCGAAGTGCGTCGGACAGGTCGAGAGACTCTTCTTCCTGCACATCGACTTCTATTATGTCTCCGCCTAGGCTTTCCTTCAGTTCATAGGGAGAGCCTATCTTCAGGATTTTTCCGTGGTCTATTATCGCGATTCGATCGCAGAGGTTATCCGCCTCGTCCAGGTAATGCGTGGTCATGAAGAGCGTCATGTGAAATTCTTCCTTGAGCCTCCGGATGTATTCCCAGACTTTGGCCCTCGTCTGCACATCAAGCCCGAGCGTTGGCTCGTCGAGAAAGAGGATTTTAGGGCGATTGATCAGGCCAGAGGCAAGCTCCAGTCTCCTACGCATTCCCCCGGAGTAAGTGCTGATCTTCCTTCTTGCGTCTTTGTGGAGCTCTACTAACTCCAGGAGCTCCCACGCGCGCGGCTGCGAGACCCTTCTGGGAATGCCGTAGAAATCTGCGCACAGCAGAACGTTCTCGAGCCCCGAGAGGTCGTCATCTGCGGTCGACTCTTGAGGAACAACGCCGATGCTCCTCCTCACGGCGGCAGGATTCTTGATCAGGTCATACCCGCACAATGTTGCACTACCAGAGGTCGGGCGAAGAATAGTAGTCAGCATATTGATTGTCGTGCTCTTTCCCGCGCCGTTCGGCCCGAGGAACCCGAAGATCTCACCTTCAAAGACGGTGAAAGAGACGCCGTCAACCGCCCTGGTCTTTCCGTCAAAACTCTTTGTCAGATCCTGGATGTTCAGTATCTCCTTACGCGGCTGCTCCTTGACCAATTGCGCTGTCTCTAGGCTTGGCATATCAAACAATCATCACGCATTATCTTACTACCATCACGTTACACTCAGCATGAGTCACGACCCCGCTTGAAACGCTACCTTGGAGCAGTTTCCTGAACCCTCCGACACCTCTCGTTCCAATTACTATCAGGTCTATGTTTTTGCGCGCTGCAACCCCAATTATCTCCTCGACGACCGATTTGGCAGCGCGGACCGCTTCAATCCTTGCCGCGACGCCGTGCGCCTTAGCAAGTTCCATAGATCGGTCCAAGAAATGGCTAGCATCCCTCTCCTGTTGCTCGTAATACGATTCCAACCCAGTCGGCTGGATCCCTAGCCCCGCGGGAGCGCCAAGGAGGACGCTCGGGGTAGGTATGACGTTGAGAATAAGAAGTTCAGCCCCGTATGTTTTCGAAAGCTTTGTTCCGACATCCAGGGCGCGGGTCGCATTCTGGGAGCCATCTATGGGAACAAGAATTTTTGACGGAGGGAAAAGTTCAGACTTGTTGCTCAAAATCCCGTTCAGCACAGAGCTTTTGAGCTCGCCACGTACTTAAGCACGGGACACGATTATCAAGCCCGAGAATGACGCACGTCTGCATCCGAGCACTGAGTCTTGACATGTTCTAAAGGCTCCCAAGCCAAAGGAAAATTCGCCATGCAGCATTGAAAATGCGAAATCAAAAATAGAGGCCACCCCGTCCATTTGCGACCGTCTCGTGGCAAGAGCAGACCCGAGGTTAGATTTCCGACACTTTCCATAGAAACGAAAATGGAGTGAGTGGATTCTCCTCGACCTTTTTCCCTCCTTTCATAACAAATCGCTTAAGAAGGATGAGACATGGAGCATGATCTTAACTTAGTATGAAATGTGGCGCAGCGAGGACTTTTCTCTCGCAGATTCACGACCGGCGAGAGCCCATTGCACCTATTCCACCTGCTGATCTGGATTATCTTTCTGTCAACGGCTACATCCTAAGGACAACCAAGGAGGATTACGACAAGTGGAACGCAGATGTTGCCAGATTATCCCAGGTGACAGTTGAACTAAGCACTGAAAGGGCGGAAGAGCAACAGGCACATGTTGCACTTCAGCAAGATGAGCGAAAGGAGCACTCATTCCTGTTCCACTTTGAACACAAGGAGGAGCAGGACAAGCTCCGCCAAAGGATTCAGGAGGATAGGGCTGCTGTCTCCAGGGAAGAATCAGAACTGGGGGCTATCGAGGCTAGTGTGAATGAGCTTATACAGAAAAAATCCACGCTTGATCGAATGGTGCCATACGGGGTGGAATATCTGTCGCTTACTGATATAGGCACTCTAATACTAAATGACCTAAACGCCAGGAACTACCGGGTTTCGGATCAGGAGTTCGCTGATTTCATAGCGGAGATCAAGGCGACCTATTCTGTGATGCGCTCAATAGCCGACAAGGCCAGTTCTTACGTGAGTGTGCTCAAGACCAGGGTTAAGTTGGAAGATGCGGAATACTCAAACAGCGAAAGTAATGATACAGAGCATTCCATGGCGCGGCCCTCATCATTATTGTGGGGCACCGCGATAGGATTAGCCAAGCTCGAGGGCGACACCGACCAAATAGGGCAAAGGCTAATTCAGGCTCTCTCTGCCATTGAAAGTCTCGACTCCACGACTCCGAACAAGCTTATGGCGGCCGAGATCGTGACAGCGATTAGGAGCCAGGATGTTCAGAGCCTTGAATCCGTGCTGAGGAGTCTGGACCAGCAGCTGAGGAGTCAAGGCGTCCCCAGAGAGCTATCCGTCGGAGTTGCCGCGACAATCATGGCTGGTAGGAGATTCGATGGAACCTATCCGATCGATCGTTTCTATCGATTCAGACAACGGACCGCGTCGTACGAGGCAGCCGCAATACTCGCGGTAATGAATGTACAATACGATGGGCTGAGTTCAAAGTTCCAAATATTGAGATCAATGTTCGTTTCCTGGGGGTACATGACGTCGGAGGACACGGAAATTGCCTCGGCCTTCCTCGCGATCGGAGAACTTGATCCGGACGAAGTAGATGAGAAGCTGAGGTATATCGTGGATCAGTTGAAGAACTATTTGGAGTATCCGCTCGTGGCGGCGGCGATACTTGCCTCAATACCCGTGTTCGAGGCCCACGAAGTCCTCGACCTAATGGAGAAGGCCGTCACTCTGCTTTCCGCCTACGCCACTGGTTTAGAGCGATCAGAGTTGGTTGCTCTGGCGGTCAGAATGATCCATGGAGTCAGAAACGAGCTCGTGCGGGAGATTGACTCTACGGCGAAGGTTACGCAAACTCCGGTGCAATTCACCTACGCGCCACATCCGGGCCTATTCATCTGGTATTACCCGGTAATCATAGCGCACTCAACCTACCATTCAACTTTCAGCGGGATGGGAGGATTCCATCCGGCTCATAGTCATGGGATTGGGGGATTCGCAGGCTGAGCTAGGATTCAATCCGTCGGAGACGACAACGTTGAAAAGGTTAGGGAAAGAAAGATCTCAAAATTGAGACACAGGACGCATAACGCTAGTGCATCTGAGGTTGCAATGAGCAATTGGATAACAAAAAACTAGTCTTTGGAACCGTGCTGGTAGCATTCTTGCTTGTGCTCTCAACCGTAGCCAATGCGCACGTGGCTTCGGCCTACACGCCTCAGAGAGGGGATTACTTCAGGTATTCAGAAAACACGACCGTGAACAATGGACAGGGGGTGTATACGGGATATACCGATCAGCTTCAGACGACGGGAATGGAGCAGATGAATTCTGTCAATGGAAGCATCGTCTCAGCCTCCTACAGTTATTCGTACCAGTACAGCAACAATCAGGGGAGTTCTACTTCAAGTTCGTCCTCTGACAGTTACACGTGGTCGTCAAGCAATTACACGTATGCGAGTGGAACTGACAACCAGGTAGGATTCGGAGGCATCAAGTATTCGAGGCCCCTATACATCTGGTTTGCTATGAATACTTCGCTCTCCGTCGGAAGTACCTTCTACGTCCTGAACACCCACTTCACGATGCTTTCGAAGAACTACAGTTTCCAATTACCGACAGAAAACAAGTATGTCCAGACGATCCAGGCGGAGGGGACCGGGCAGTACCAGCGAAACGATTCATATGGCACCTTCACGGCTTCGTATACTTGGTATGAATACTTTGACCCGTCTACCGGATACATCGTGGGCTACAATTACGTAGAACAGGACAATGGGCAGTTTCAGGGCCAGGTCGGAAGTTTCACTTACACTGACGATCTATATGTTACATCAACGAGCTACTCTCTAATACCTGCAAATCTTCCTACCACTGTTTCAACCACATCAACAACTAGCCAGGCAATTGCAGTAGCGATTCCTTGGTATCTCGTCTACCTTGTAGCAACGATAGTAATTGTTGCACTCGTCGTCATAATTGCCGCTTACGCAGCAGCAAGGAAGAGAAGGGGCAGGGAGACGCTTCCAAAGCACCCGTATCCTCCGACTTCGCCTCCCCCCAGCCCCCCTTCAACACCTTTTCCGTCCAACGTCGACCTGGGCTCAAAGCCGCCCGAGCAGGTCGTGATAAAGGAGGTTGCCAAGGTTAATTGCAAATATTGCGGCACTTTGATTCCGACAACGGCTGACAGGTGCCCTTATTGTGGTGCACCGAGACAATGAGAGGATATCCTTCATTCGTTTAGGCCTTGTGATGTGAACAGCTCATGAGTGACCTACCTTGACGAGGACTATCGCCTATACAAATTCCATCAAGCTGAGAGGCGTTCCAATCGAGCTCGACGTATACGAGGGCGCGGGGACGATAACAAACAAGTATTTTCAGAGATTCGAAATGCCCGAATTCGAGAAGATATACCTTCCCGACAGCGTGAAACCCTTCACCGAGGCAGACCTGATTGGAACCAAAGAGTTCCTGATTGACGATAACAGGAGCGCCGTCAGCAGAGACCCCTACATCACAATTGATGGCACAGATTTCTACTTCTCCGTGAAGGGAATAGGATCAACAACCAGCCCGTTCAGCCGGCAACTATTCAAGAAGGGAGAGGTCTGTAGCCTTCTCAAAAACAACGGCATAAAGGACAGGATAATGAATGCAAGAGAGATGAGGTTTCCAAGGTATCTCACCGGGGAGTTGTGGTCGAGGGGGTGTCCTTACGGATCGCAGGGGCTCGAGTTCGCGTCAATTGCGATGAAAGCGGCGGAAATGTCCGACGCCAGCACCACTTCCATTCGCGGGTTCAGAATTGCCCCCCTGGTGAAGATCGTAAAGCTCCCCAAAGCACTCCAAGGGGAGGTCACCCAACTCTACTGGTATCGGAGGTTCAAGCAAGAGATGGTGCAGGAAGCAAGGCTGATCCCGTCTAATGTCAGGATCTACTTCCACTCGGATTGGACGATCGGGGACGATACGGGAGAGCTCTTTGACTTTTTCCACATTGACAACAACGATAGGGCTATGGAGTTCATGAAGAACTTTGTCAAGAGTGGGATTGCGATTCTCACCCTTTTCGTCAGGTCGATGAGGAATAACGGCAACGGTACGTACACCGGCCTGGACTTTTACGATGTGTGGCTCGACAAGGATGCGGTGCTAGGCCCGGACGGCACCATCTTTTGGGCTGACCTTGAGGGGCTCCAAGAGATAACAATTGGAGGAAGAGACACAGCTGAAGTCGAGTTCAACATCGAAGAGAAGATGGAGCACCAAATTTACAGATCCCTATACGAATTCATGTATGCATACGAGCAGATTGAGCGGGAGCGGATCAAGAGGTTCGGCCACTCGACCGACCGCAAAATCCAGTTCGAGTACCTCCTCAGAGAAGCCCTGAAGGACGATGAGGTCGTTAGTCTTCAACGCAGCCCCGACAGCCTTGAGTTGGTCATTGGGAACATCCTCGGAGAAGAGAGACTCACCAAGAAGTTCACGATTCTGGATTGGTAGCGGTTAGAGCATGATGTTCACCACAAATGGAAATAAGTGAGGAAGAGGACTACGAGCAATAGCGTCCAGGTATCACAAATAAAGTCGATAGAAGACCAGCTTAGCGGCCTACCGAAGGGGCTATCCTTCTTCGACCCCTTCCTCAACCATGAGGTCAAGGAGACCCTTGAGGCGGGAGGCGAAGTGTTCGTCTCGCATAACTCGAAGGGAGAAACGAACGGCCTGTTCATCTACGACAACTACGAGGCAACGGGAACCATTTTCACGAAATCCAGGGAGGTGTTCGATCACTTCTACAAGCTAAAGCCCTCAAGCTATATCTTTTCGGAGCTCGAGGTACAAGAACTTCCAAAAGAAGTCTGGAACATATGGCAGCTCGACGTCGACAAGGCACCTCTGGACTACAGATTCAAGTATCACGTCAGCATTGATCACAACGTTGAAGAAATAGAGCAGTTCATGATCGCCACTCAACCTGAAACAAATAGAAAATGGATCAGGGTTGCCCTAAAGGATGGAGACAAGTGCTTCGTCGTCAAGATAGCCGACAGGATCGTGGGCATAGCGTGGATGTCCATCGTAGGCGGGGTTGCGAGATCGCACAGCGTGTACGTCGAGCCGCAATTCAGAAAGATGGGAATGACTAGGGATAATCTGCAGGCCAGGCTCATCTACCTCAAATCAAGGCACGTCCACACCCTGATCAACGAGATTGCAGAGTCCAACGTGCCATCCTCCAGCCACGCTGCAAAAGCGGGAGAGAAGATTGTCGGTAAGATCTTCCTTTACACTAGCCCGGATATTACTATGCAAACGTAACGAGCAAAGACCGCGCATCAAATGACCTATTGGTGTCTCCTCGATCCATCCTCAAAAAGTCTCGACGGTTGAAGTTTATCAAAGCCCGATATTCCTCGAATTCAGGGTAAAGATTGCACCCATGAATTCGCAGCCTTTCAAGAATCGACTAAAAGGTCAATCTCATATGTGAGAATCGTGTGCATAGATTAAATCCTCCGAAAGAGAGCTCTATTCTCATCTAGCTCAGCCCAGGAAGAAGGCCATAGTTCGCGAATCTAAGGAGCCTACCTAAAAGTAGATGATACCACCCATGATTCTCGTGCCTCTTCAGATCCCGGGTATTTCAAGTTCCGACCTAGTAACCCTACTCTACATCGCCTCGTTCGTTGTGCTCACAGTGATAAGCCTGGTATTCGCAACACAAATCCAAGCCTCACAGATGTTAGGACAGATAGGAAGAAACCTCGTGAAATTTGAAGCTCTGAAAAACAACAGTCGAAAGGAGCTCTTGAATTACCTCACCACATACTGCAGGGTCCCATACCCGGTTGCGGAGGGAGAGGTAGATCGGATTATTGATTACTTTACAATTATGCCTGAGAGTATGGATCCCGCAGGAGTCGTTGGGAAGATCGAACAGGTCGTCAGACTTCAGGATGACAGAATGAGGCAGGAGATAAGGGAACTCGCGCTAGGCGCAGATCGAGTTCAGCAGAGCATTGCACAAAACATGCTCGAGATTGCCTCGACCTTGTCTCAGATGTACAAGCTGATGAGGCATTTCTATCTGAGCGGACAAAAAATGAAGAACCCATACATCTTGGCTCAAGCCCAGATGACTATGCCAATTCTGCTAAAGATGGGTGAGGCGTACTTTGGAGCTCTGGATGCGTACAAACAGGGACAGCCCATGGGCGATGGGATCGGCGAGATGGTCGCTGGGAGGCTGATGGCCGGGCGAGATAAGAAAGTAATAGCGCGTGAAACGGTGTACGCGAAGTCTGAATACAAAGGGCGCAGCCTGTTCGTTGTTAAGGCAGAAGGTCCGATTGCGACTGTAGGTATGCCCGATGAAGCCGCTCAGAAACTGATTGGAGACCCTTTGAACAAGATAAACATGCTGATAATGATTGACGCGGCCTTGAAACTTGAGGGCGAAACAACGGGAGAAATCGCACAAGGCGTCGGCGCAGCAATTGGCGGCGTGGGGACTGAGAAATTCAGAATCGAGGAGGCTGCGACGAAGAACAAGATTCCGATGTACGCCGTGGTCGTAAAGGAGAGTCTGACTGATGCCATCGGTGTGATGACAAAGGAGATTTCAGAATCGTCTGAAAAAGCAGTGGGAATCGTTCAGAACTTGATAGAAAGGAAGACACGGGAGTCGGATACCGTCCTGATCGTCGGTGTCGGGAACACCCTTGGTATCGGTCAATGAGTCATTGTGTAAGATGACTCAGTTCATGTCATCAATCATTTAGGACGATTCGAAGCTAGACCACAGACCATTTATGAATCTGAGAAGAACTTTCTGCATTTTCTTACTCGAATTTCGCTCCCTGCCGCCCTGGCTATTTCCATTGCATCATTTGCTATCATTTTCTCCTCGCCCTTGGGTGGCATAAGGTTAGATCGGAAAATAGGGGAGATGTTCGATTCAAGATTATATCCACTTTACACGTTTCATATGATTTGCAGCTCTTTGCCGATCTTTGCGAAAGCATTTATTGCAAAATCCAAGTCTTCGGTTGTCAGCGCCGCGTTCATTATTGTTCTTATTCGTGCTTTCCCTGTCGCGACCATCGGGTAAACAATGGGCAGCGCAAAAACTCCCTCTTCAAAAAGTCGAGCACTCAATTTCTTAGCCACGCCACTTTCTCCCACGATAACAGGAGTTATCGGCGTTTGACTATTCCCGATGTCGAACCCGAGTTCCTTCAACGATTTCTTGAAGTATCTTGTGTTCGCCCAAAGATTCTCGACGTACTGTGGTTCGTTTTCCAACACGTCGATTGCAGCGATGCAGGCTGCGGCCACTGACGGCGGATGAGAGCCGCTGAGGAGCCAAGTGCGCGATTTGTTATAAGCGAAATTTATCAGATCTTGAGAACCCGAGACGTGCCCTCCAACCACGCCAAAAGCCTTTGAGAAGGTTCCCATCTCGACTTGTACCTTGTCGCGAGTGAGGTTGAAGTGTGAGACGATTCCCCTTCCGCCATCACCCAGAACCCCTTCTCCATGCGCGTCATCGACGTACACCATCACGCCGTGCTCAGCGCCGAGTTTCGCAATCTGGTCCAACGGCGCAATGTCTCCGTCCATTGAGAACACGCCGTCGGTGATCAGAAGAATTCGCCTGTACTGAGGGGAGCGTTTCTCGGCTTCACTGAGAACGCGCGACAAGTCCTGCATGTCTGAATGTTTGTAGACTGCTTTTTCAGCTCGAGATAGCCTGACGCCGTCTATGATGCTACCGTGGTTGAGCTCGTCGCTGATTATTAGGTCGCCTTCGCTAGCAAGCTGCGGAATTAGCCCTGCGTTGGCGGCAAATCCAGTTTGATAGACCAATGAGGCATCCGCGTGCTTGAACCTAGCTAGCCTCTTCTCCAGTTCAACGTGGAGGTCCATGTTGCCAGCGATCGGCCTAACGGAGCCTGAACCTACGCCGTGGCTTTGCACTGCCCTGATCGAGGCTTCCTTCAGTTTCGGATGATTGCTCAGACCCAGATAGTTGTTGGAGCATAACATCAGCACATTCTTGCCATCCACTTTGCACCACGGGGTGCTTGGTCCTTCAAGTACTCTTAGTTTCCAGTCGAGCTCGTTCCTTACAAGATCCATGTACTCATCTTGCAAGAAGGACGTGGGGTTTCGCATTCTCTCGCATCCACACTCAATACAGAGCTCAGTGTTGAAGATTAACCCTTCGGATTACAGCCTCTTGGAAAGTTTCTCGATCATGTCCCTAGTCATGGAAGCCAAATCATAGGTGGGCTTCCAGCCCCAGTCGATCCTTGCTGCGCTGTCGTCTATAGACATCGGCCAGGAATCCGCTATCTCTTGCCTAAAATCTGGACTGTAGTCAACGACGAAATCTGGGATGTACTCTTTGATCTCATTTGCGAGATCTTCGGCGGAGAAAGTCAGACCGCCTAGGTTGTAGCTCGTTCGAAACCTAATCTTTGCTGGATCGGCGTCCATCAGGTTCAAGGTGGCCTCGATGCAGTCCGGCATGTAGAGCATGGGCAGAACCGTATCCTTTCTTACAAAACAGCTGTAGCGCTTTTCTTTTATCGCCTTGTAGAATATTTCAACGGCGTAATCAGTTGTTCCACCTCCCGGAAGCGTTTCACTGCTGATGATTCCGGGATAGCGAATGCTCCTGACATCAAGCCCAAACCTCGTGAAGTAGTAATTGCACAAAAGCTCCCCTGCTACTTTCGTGATGCCATAAATCGTTCTTGGAATTAGGGCAGTTTCTTGAGGAGTGCTGACGCGAGGAGAATTAGGACCAAATACCGCTATCGAGCTCGGCCAGAATACCCGAGCGATCTCTTGCTCTCTAGCAACTTCCAGTACGTTATGAAGCCCGCTCATGTTAGTTTGCCAGGCAAGTTCAGGGTTCTTCTCGCCGGCGGCAGAAAGGATTCCAGCGAGATGGTAGACGACATCAATGCCATGCTTCTTTACCATAATTGAAACTGTGTTCTTGTCTGTTACATCCAACGACTCGAAGAGTGCGAAGGAGGATAACTTTTCGCCTGGAGGTTTTTTGTGACTGGTTGCTACGATGCTTTCTCGACCGTACTTTCTCGAGAGCTCTGGTATCAGCTCAGAGCCAATCTGTCCCGTTGATCCGGTTACAAGAATTCGCATAGAGAATCTCGATCTTTTTGCTGAAAGCGAACCGCTGTTTCTGAGACGTAAGAGGGATTAATATGTTAAAGCTCATTTCAAATTCGGTGGAAATTTTCAAGATCGGCCATCTTTCGTTATGAAAACTAGATCCGATGTTAAGTGCTGGTTGTTTTGCGTAATGCATATCGCGAATCTATGAAATACATTACTCTGCCGAGCTGTGCACTCCAAATATCCGAGACTGGATGAACGTCATTCTGTTTCTTCGATTCGTACCAATCATTCTGACATTATGTGTCGCAGTCAAAAAAAGCATGACAGATCACTTGGTTGCAAAGCAAAAGAAAACAACCCACCGATGAATGTTAGCTCGAAACACCAATGAAATTTCGAAAAGGTGATGCAGACATCCAGAAGCATATACAATTGAAACTGTATGAGAATACTATGTTCATGAGGCGTAGCTTTCCTCTAGCTTGATTAATTAGAGGGTTTGTCGAAGTCGCCTTTTGAATTGTCCCTAAAGACCTGGAAACCTTGGCCGGAAAATGACGATTATCCAATTACGAGGTCGAGAGGAACGAAGGAGGCCAACGAAGCACTTATTGAATCTTACCGGAGGGCGACGACCAGATTTGACGCTTGCTTGGACTCGACTGCGTCTACTATTGCCATCGAATTGCGGGCTGACACGATCAGATGGCAGGAGATGAAGGATAAGGGCGTAAGATTGAGGATCATCACTGAAATCACAAAGGAGAACGTAGAGGAATGTACACAACTGACAAGGCTATGTGAGATCAGGCGCTTGGGAGGAACGGTCGGAAATTTCATCGTAACGGACAGAGAGTATATTGCAGCGAACAGGCCACCGAAAAGCGGAGAACCCCTGTCAGACATCCTTTGCATTTCGCATCCAGAGGTCGTTGAACAGCAGTCTCGCATGTTCGAGTTGCTGTGGCAGAGATCCATTCCCGTCGAACAAAGAATGGCGCAGCTTGTTCGTGGATCCGAGATTGGCGAGACTCGGGTACTGAACGATATCAAGCAAACCCTTGACGAAATTATAGAAACGACCATGCGGGCGAGGAAAGAAATTCTCATACTATACCCCCACGGAAGAAGTTGCAAGGAGAAATCCAATTCTTCGATTGCTGGAGAAGAGAGCTTTGTCCAAGGGAATAAAGGTGAGGGGTCTTATACCAATCTCATAGTCAAGTCGAATACGAGAGGACTTCCCATCCATAGAATGGCGAGAAACCAGGGAGGGTAAGCTTGGTATCGGCGTCGCAGACAAAGAGAAGGCTGTGATACTAGAATACCTGGACACCCATACCGACGAATTGGTTAATGGCTTTCTCTCTGCGTTCATCACTTCCAACAAACAATCCGTCCAAGGTTTCAGGTCGATGTTCGATATCTTGTGGTGGGAAAGCGAACTGCGAGAGAAGGAGGAGAAAGAGAGAGCCGCGCTTGAGCTCTCCTACGAAGATCTAAAGCTCGTCATGGAGAATGAAACGCAAAGAAGAAGATTATTCGCTCTCCTGCAAGACATTTTGACTCACGACCTTAGGAACTTTAATCAGGTGGCAAAACTGAGTGCTGAACTCCTGGCAGAAGAAGCAAAGAAGGATTCAAACATCAGAATGTTCGCTGACTCGCTTCTCGGAGCAGTAGATGGATCGACTCGGCTCATACAACAGGCGAACCGGCTTGGAGAGATTCTTTCAAAGAAACGGGTGAATCTGCAGCCCCTCGGAGTCTGTGATGTCATCCACGCTTCGCTCGAATCGGTCGAGCAAAACAATCTGGACAGAGTCGTTCGCCATAATCTCATGGTTAACGGAGCGCGTTTCACGAGAGAAGGGAAAGAAAATAATCCTGGGCCAAAAGTGCTCGCAGATGATCTGCTTTCTGACGTTTTCGAAAACATCTACTTGAACGCGATTGAAAACACTCCCTCAAAGGAGGTACCGATAGAAACACGGATTGAAACAGAGGATCATTACTGCAAGATAAGCATAGTGGACAACGGAAGAGGGATGCCTGAGGACTCAAAGAAGCAGATATTGATCCGATCAAGGCAAATCACAAAACGGACTGGGATCGGATTGTCGATTGTTAACGCACTCGTCGTCGAAAGATACGGTGGCACAGTCGAGCTAACGAACCGAGTTCCAAACGATTATGCTCAAGGAGCACAGATTGAACTACGGCTCCAGATCCCCTGCTCTTGAATTTCTAAAGTTCACATCCATCCTCATTAACAAGGACAGCAGGACCGCTTTTTTACAGATAGATGAATTGGAGTGTCCATACACGCCAGAACTACTTATCAAACCAGAGCTAGGCGAAATCATGTTCAAGTGAAGTGAGAATGGTATCTGGGATATCATTTGCCCTGGTTGCACTCGCTACTTCCCTGCCTCAGACACAGAACTTCAAGGAAAAGGCGCTTTTCTTTTTGGTATCTTGCCTTTATCGCGGGAAGACACTGAAGCTCGTCCCTCGGATTAAGACGCTGATTTCTTTTGATTCAATGAAGTGACGTATTATTCGTCAAAATACTGATGAGGTGTTTTTCTTTCGAGACAGAAAGCTACCAACATTCTGGACGCTCCCAATTTATCCGTTTAGAAGAGTTCTTGACCATCCAAGTCTTCCATGTTTATCCCAATTGCAACGAAAGAAACGACAAAATCGCCCCGAAGAATTTTGAAAGGCTTTTAAGTTTCTTCTAGGCGCAAAATGGTGATCCTTTCTTGCAGACTACAACTCAGCACTGGCAAGACGAATGGATTCACAGCATGTGTAGGATGTGCCTCCACGGGTGCGGCATACAAGTCCACGTTGTGGACGGCGTCGCCGTGAAGATCGACCCCGACCCTGACAATCCCGACAACCTTGGTAAACTCTGCCCCAGGGGCAATACCGGGTTATCAAGGCACTATGACAAGAATAGAATCACAAGACCACTCATGCGAACTAATCCGGAGAAGCACTGGGACGCTGATCCAAAGTGGAAAGAAATCTCACTCGAACAGGCTCTCGACATTGTCGCTGAGAAATTAAAAACAATTCACAAGAACAACCCAAGGAAGCTACTCTGCTCCTTCGGCGATTTCCAGAGGTACTGGACGTGGGCGTGGCCCGCTGGAGCCTTTGGCACATTCAACTTTTTCTCAACGCTTGGAACTTCCTGCGGGGGAGGGTATCATCCCGTCAACGGAGCATTCCAAGGCACATTTGCAACCATCCCCGATTACAATTACTGCAACTATTTACTGCAGCTAGGATCGGGTGACGGATTTGAAGCACACCTGCATCTCTCAGGGACTGCAAAGAGAGCTGCTGATGCAAGGATGCGCGGAATGAAACTCGTCGTCGTTGAACCTCGACTTGGTGCAGCAGCAGCCAAAGCTGACGAGTGGATCCCGATCAGAATTGGAACTGATTGCGCCTTTGTAATGTCGCTCATGCATGTAATGGTGCACGAGCTCGACCGCTTCGACAAGGAATATCTCAAGAAGAATACCAACGCCCCGTATCTCATCGGCCCCGACGGCTACGTTGTGAAGGATTCGGAAGGAAGGGCGCAAGTATGGGATCCATTGGATGACCGTCCAAAGTCGTATAACGACCCTACGATAAAGGACTTTGCCCTAACTGGTGATTATAACATCAATGGTGTAGATTGCAGGCCCGCCTTCCAACTTTTCAAGGACAAACTACAGTCCTACACGCCCGAGAGCGTCTCTACAATTACAACGATTCCTGTCGAGACGATAAGGAAGGTAGCCAAAGAGCTCGTCGATGCGGCCAAGATAGGTTCGACTATTGAATTAGACGGACAGACATACAGCCTGCGCCCCGCCGCAGTCCAGTGGTATAGAGGCGCGCATGCGCACAACCACAGCTTCCTAGACAACTTTGCCTACAAGATGATCAACGTGCTCCTCGGGAACATCGACATGCCCGGTGGCCACCTCGGCGTTCCTCTTGGATGGAGCCCCGTCGATTGGAAGGGCGATTGCACGGTAAACAAGACGGAGCCTGGCGAGAACGGCGTGATGAAGCCTTGGCTCTATGAGCTTCGGCCTCCAATCCCATACAAGTATCCTCCAGACCGCTACCAGCTTACAGAGTACTTCCCCGTCGGCCTCGAGCCAGGAGAGCTCACGCCCGAGGTCGTGATCAACCACGACAAGTTCGGCCTTGAAAAGCCAGAGGGGATTTTTGCATTCTACTCGAACCCGATGTGGAACATGCCGGGTACGAGCAGGGCGCTGAAAGCAGTCCAGATGATTGACTTCATGGTTACAATTGACATACAAGCGGTCAGCGAGACCACAATGTTTTCGGACATTGTACTCCCGGACAGGACCTACCTGGAGAGCTGGAGCCTCTACCTCTGTGAGGCACCGTTCGTTACGGGACATACACTTAGGCAGCCAGTAGTAAAGCCTCCGCCCGAGACGATGGACGGAACCGACATCATCACCGAGTTATCCGAGAGGATTGGCATACTGGACAAGTGGAATGACACTCTCAACGGCTTTCTCGGCCTTTGGAAGAATCCAAAGTATCTTCTTGAGAAGGACAAGAAGTACACCTGCGAGCAGATCATGTCGAGGTTTGCCTCCGCATTCTACGGTGAATCGAAGAACCTGGAGTGGTTCAAGAAGAACGGAACAAGCATGCGCCTAAAGAAACCGAGCGAGCTGTATTTCCCATACCGAGGACTACGCCTCCCCTTCTACATGGACTTTGTGAAAAAGGCTGGAGAGGATCTCAAGGTGAACATGGAGCGCACGGGGACAGAGTGGATGAAGACGTGGAACTTTGAGGACTATGAGCCTCTACCAGAATTCAAGCCTAGTTTCATTCACACGGAGGGCCTTGAGGAGTATGATTTGGTTGCTAGCTACTTCAAGACCGCGCAGACCACATTCGAAGACCTAGCGAACGTGCCGTGGGTCGTCGAGGTCGCAAAGAACAGGCCGGACATTTCTTCGGTATGGATAAACTCGGAGACAGCGAGGAAGAAGGGGATTAAAACTGGGGACAAGATTCGTATCACCTCCAGGTATTCCTCCGTCGAGGGCGTCGCGTGGCTAACAGAGGGGATTCACCCGGAGGCGATCATGGTGAGTCAGGCGGGGAGGCCGCACATCAAGGGCAAGTACAAGGTCGCGTCCACGCCCATGTTTAACGAGCTACTGACTCCGGAGCTCAGGCAGGTTGATACTGTTTCAGGCAGTTATGAAACTGCAGTGCGAGTAAAAGTGGAGGCAATCCGCTAAAGAGTGCTTTCACTAGCCTAGACTTGCGAATAACGACTATTTGAGCCTTCACTTTTGGCTTTTTTTCTCTTGTGATTTGATTCTCTTCGATTTACGCAAGCTACATCACCCAATAACGGAAATTTGTCAGCTAGTCTGACAAAGTCCGAGACGGAACTTTTGCTGGACACCATGCTACTGTAAGGCAAAAATCGAGGAAAGCTCAAAGAATCCCTTTTGTGTCATTCTTTAAAATGAAGTGCGGGCATGAATCCATCGATGACAGAGGAACAGTATCTCCCGCAATCTTCACTCCTGGCGGCTTTGGTTGCGCGTTCACGTGGAGAGCCATTTTTCACGGAAAAGGGTAGGGCCTCCGCGTATGATTTAGCTATGTTGAAGGTGCACCTTCAAGGTAGGTGGTTAGGCCGCGCGCGGCACGGGCAAAAATTCCACGTGCTCGTTACGCCTGAAACTTTACAAAGCTTGTGCCGCGAACAAATCATTCCAAGCTCGCGTCGCCGCGCCGAATTTGAGTTTGACGTCCTCGAAAGAGTGTGTCTTCGGTGCGCGCGCCGACTTTAGCGCTTGAGGGAAAGCAGAATCTTCGAGTCCTCAATGGTGATATGAAGGACGATGTCGACCGCCTCCTACAAAAGAACATCTTCGCCCAGGACTCACATGAATGAAAGGGGCACTTGCAACGCGGAGCTGGAGAAACTTTGTCGCCAGTTTCACCCTCCCTTTTTTCCCTTTTTCCCCCAAAGTCGCCCCCGTGAAAAAACCAAGGCTTGCTCTGCTAAATCTTCTTTGAATTGAATCAGCATGGTTTGGCCGCCATGAAAAAACTAACACGCCCACGCAATTTTTTGCTCCGTTTGAGGTTGACAGTGACAACTTCCTGCTAAAGCGAAACTAACACTATATCTGTCTCTCATCCTTGAAGAAGTATCCATGACCAACCCCGTACTGCTCAACGCCTGGAAGCGACCCGAGCCGCTTTACTATACGGACAACGTTTTCAACATCGCGTGGGTCAGGCACTCGGCTGTTCTGCGGTACGACCGCCCTGACTTGTGGTTTACAATTGGCGGGAGAGGCGGCGGCAAGTCGGCGGAGCTCGAAGCCATCGGCGAGCAGGTGCTCGCGCGCGGCAATACTGTGTTCGACCTTCAATCCTCGCATGACCTTGAGGGTCTTGCGTGGCTGAGGAATCCAATGGTGAAAGACCTCCCCATCTTGCTCCTTACCGGCGACAAGAACGTTGTCACGGGCGCGAATGCTCGCCTGTATGCACAAAAGCCGATGCGCGAGCTGACACTTGAGGACTTTGCCAAATATCGCGTGATTGTAAACTCCTTCGCCTTTTACGAATCTTCGGACGAGTATTACGAGCGAATGCAGGATGCGCTGCTTCTCCTTTACGAAGAACGCCTCTTCTGGGATCGGATCGTGTATGCTATCGTTCGCGAGGCTGCAAACCTTCTCTACGCGCGCTTGAAACTGTACAAGGACAGCAAAGAAGCCAAGGCGATGATGGTCTTCATGCTGAGAGAAGCACGCCACCACGGCACCGCTTTCGGCGTTGACAGCGTGAGGGTCAAGTCAATCGATCTGGACGTTCGCGCGATTGCGGATTATATCACCTTCAAGAATCAGGGCTTCGAAGGTTTGCCGGACGAGTTCCGTTTCCTTTACAGTTATTACGATCCTGACTGGGTCGCTACGATGGATCCCGCCGAATTAATCATGCTGACCAAGCGCCACGCAGCAATCGGCGCGGGGTTCAACTCGCTTCCCAATGCGAACGGTCTAATGAAGAAAGGAACGACGTGGCACAAGATAGAAACGGAGCCCATCCTCTCGCTTTTGGGACTCGAAAAAGGCCAGCGCCCCGGTTCGATGGGAGAGGTCAAAGTGCCAGAAGAGAGGGGCGACCCAGACATGGACGCGCGACACAAAACGATTGTTGAGCGCTACTCCTCCGAGGGAATTTCGGAAGAAGCGCTTGCGGTCGAATTGGGCTTTGGCTCGAAAACCGTCGTGCACAAAGAGATCGTCCGTCACGACGTCAAGGTCGGGATGCAGGGCAGGTGCTCTGTCTGTGAGAGGGCAGGCTCGGACAGGGTGAGAGAGTTTGTCGGCCGCTCTCGCAGCGAGGCAATCAAACTGTCGAACCAAAAGAGGGTGCAATCGGCGTGAGCGTATCCGATGAAGTGAAACAGCGACTCGCCGAGCAGAGCGCGCGCGTTCGCGCGCCTAGCCGATCCCCTCCAATACACGAGATTCTCATAATCAAGTGCCTTGCCGCGTCGCTCAACGAGTTACCCAGCCGCAAAAACCAGCTCGTGATTCAGGCGGCCTATCAGGTTCCAGAAGAGATGCGCGCAGATGTATCCAACGATCTTTTAGAGCGTCTGAGTCTCGTTAACACGACTTTTTTGCTGGCGCGCGTGCGCGACGACGGCTCCGTCGGGCTTTCGTGGCCTTGCGATCGGACGCCGGAGGCCTTTCAACGATATATCGCTCCGTGGATTGGAAAAACGCGAATCCTCTTTGCGTATCGCACAGAATCAGAGGCTCAGTCTTTGTGGCAAGCATTCACCGCGAATGCTGCGGAGTTCCTTCCCAAACCCCCAAACGAAGATACGTGGGAGGACGTCCGGCGCGGAAAGTATGACGATGTGATCCCACTCTGGGCGCACGTCTTTTTCTGGCAGGAGATTTTAACTCATTCAACGTTCGACGCGATGCGTTCTCGTTTTCTGGTCTGGGCCGAGCCGCAGATTGCCGAGATCACGGCAACGATCAGCGCGCTGCTCAGTCCGCAGAGCAGAGCGCTGCTTCAGCAGGCTCTGTTCTCACAGGGGGCAAAATAAAATAAAATGCCGGAACAGAACTTCCCGCCGACCGTTCGCTACGAAGTTCTTGGTCCGTACTTTCTTGCCTGGGATTATGTCAACGAAGCGCAGATGCGATTGCTCGAAAAGGACCTCAGCGCGCCGTTCGACGCCCTGAAACTGCTGCAGTACGGCGCGATCTGCGCAAAGACGCAGGTTAAATCACTCTTCAAGCCAAGTCAGGAAAAAATGGTCGGCCTGTTTGAGGTCTATCTGGCTTCCGCGCAGGAAGCGAGCAAGCAAAAATTGCACGACGTTTACATGCAAAAATACGACCGCGCGCGGACGGAGTATGAACTGTCGCGCGTGACGTGCGACGCGCGCTTGCAAGCGCTCGAAGCCTATTTGCGCGCGATCAAGGAAGTCCTCGAAGCTGAACACTGGCTCAGCCCCGAGAACGTCCGGCAGCTACCCCGCTGAAAGCATATCAACGGCATGCTTGGGGATGAGAGACGTCTTCCCGGCCGACTCAACGAGAATGTCGTATGCGCTCACTTCAATCACCTTGCATGTGAGGGGCTGATCTCTTCCTCTGATGTGCAATTCAACGTCTTTGTTCAAAAACTGCGAATACAGGCCTGTCAGGCGCTTGGCCTCTTTGTTCAATGTCACGCCGTGGACGCTTTGCAGGTGTTTTTCAAGGTCGGTTGAAGTCCAAAAACTCGCTTCTTTTCCGACCTTCGCACATTGTTTGCATTTTTCTTCTACTATTGCTTTACCCATTTTTCATTGATTCACTTTCTTACTCACAAATAGGGGGTGTACGGGCGTGTACACCCTGCTGTACGTGCTCAATTCACTTTCACTGATCCATCGGGCTGTACAGTGTACGATGCTACTTTCTTCTTTTTCATATCATGTGCCAACCTTGAATCAATCACTGAGCGCCGGGCCTTTTCGAGCGTGAGTTTTCGATACGACTCTTCCTTTTCCTGCCACTTGCCAATGCTGCACGAGTCCATAATTTCGGTGATTGTTTCGTCAGAGAATCCAATGCGAACGAGTTTTCTAACTAATCTGAACTCTGCCTCGGAGCGTGTCTTTTTCACCCACTTTTGCCATGCGCCTGAGTAGAGGTCTCGGAGCTCTTCATCGTTCTCACAAGCAAGTTTGAATGCTTCTGCATAGTCTGACGCGAGTGCTTTGTACTCCTTCTTTTCATAGCCGAGTCGCTTTAGAACAAAGCCAACAAGCTCAAGGTCGGCGCCCTGGACTGTACACGCTGAGCTGACAATCGTGTACAATCGCCCAGAGGGGTGTACAGACGGTGCAGCCACGACGTATCCGCCCTCAGCTCTCACGTCAACGTGACCGAACTGTGTTTCATACGCCTGGTTTCTCCCCTCTTGCCCGGCCGGCGCTCTGAAGTACGCATGTATTCCCTTGCCCGTCCTCACTACAAGCGTCGAGGACTCTAGTTTTGTCCGCTCCTCTTCAGAAAAGGCCTTTTCGTATGCCTGAATTGAATCAAAGTCGAGGACCCAGAGGTTAGAGATCACGCCGGTAACAATCGCGACGTTGTTTTGGGTGTTCGCCGGCCAGAATTTGCGGATCTCCTCTTCTGTAATCGCCCTGGTTTGAAATTCCCCCCACGACGGGAACAAAAACTCGTCCTTTGTTCGAGGTTTGAGGGGAAAGACGTTGAATCCCAGCTTCCTGTATAGCCGGATGTAACCCTGGATTGTGAAAGGCGGACGGAAAGTTTGAAGTTGCTCAGTCATTTTTGCATCACGCCTTGTGCATCGACCCCACGTGGGCGTTCCACTCGGTCGGAGCCAGGAAGTAGCCTTCTGGATGCTCTTTGCACGTGAGATACAGCCCTTCCCGCTTCTCGATTCTGGTGAAAATCAGGTCTGAGCCTAGAATTTTGCCACGCTTGCCATCCTTGCTATCCTCAAAAAAGAACCCCCCCTGATTTGGCTTGTCTTTCTGATCTACCCCCCCTCCTTTTTTGACCGTGGCAATCGTGGCAAGCGTGGCAAAACGCGCCCTCCAGAGCTGTATAACCTTCGAGGTTGCATAGTAGCCCTTGCCTCCCCTGACCAATCCTTGCTCCTGAAGATAAGCCACAAGCGGGAGAAGGACATTCTTCTCTGGGAGGTCAAACGTCTGTTTTAGCTCCGCCTTGGTCGTTCTGCCTGCGACAACTAGATGTTTGAAGATACTCACGACTTTAGGATACGCAAGTGGTACGCCATCCTCACCTTTCACCATGTCTTGATCTAACAGCTTACACATCTCAAATATTATCCCATCAATCTCTGCCTCTTCGAGCGTTTCGTTCTTCTCAAGCTGCGCAAGCACGTTGAGGCCCGCCCGCCTGTACTCTTCGCTCAAGAATGTCACAACTCTCTCGACGTGCTCTTTCTTTACAGTGACAGTCTCAAAGTTTTCTGTCGAGAGAGTTAGCAAAGCAAGTGCGGCAGCAAGTCGCCCAAGCTTGTATTTCATGTCGATAGAGACCAAGGGTATAGCATCGACATGGAACATCTTGTAAAGTCCCGTGGCCTCCGAGAGGATTAGTTTCAAAGCTGAGTCTTCATATACGATGTTGACTTTTGAGCTCCACGCCCACTTCTGGGCCTCCGATAGCAATTCAAGATCTTCATCGTATTTCCCAGCATGTTCTTTGTTAACATCATCAGGCTTGACCTCTTGGGTAGATGCAAACACAGCAAAATCGAGTCTTGCGATGCTGATTTTGTCGAGGATGCTTGCTACTGCTTGGGCATCGTAGAGAAAATCTCGCAAGTTCTTTGTCTGCCAAGTGTCACGGTCTAGGGCGTTTGCAATCTTAATCTGCCTAGTCCGCGCCCACGTCTGTTCCTTCGCTGCTTTCGCGATCGTCACTACTCCGCTTCTCTCGGATTCAGCAAGCGAACCCCAATTAGACATAGACAGTTTGTGCGAACCGTCGATTGCAAGCAACTTCCTGTCCTGAAGCGGTAGGAAGCCCCAATCCACGTACCATCCTCCCTGCTCTTTCTGGACAGCAGATCCGACAAGTCCGACTTGGGAAGCTGTCTCCGCCGTGATGTACGCCCCGCCCTGGAGCAATCTCTCAAGCTTCTGCTCCGTCGCGCTCTTGCCCGTAGTAGAATCGCCCTGAACTAGTCCATTTCCCCAACCGCGCACGACGTCGCCATTGAGTTTGACGTAAAGTGGCGTGAAATGAACTAAGAGGCATCCCAATGCGACGTTGCGCCTGTTTATTATCTGTGAGTATATTTCGAAATTTGACAGAATCCAGTTTAGGCGCTCCTCTACTCCTACGAGAGAGTCCATTTTCGCCTTGAGACGAGAGAGCTTTGTAACATCAAAAGAGTCAAGCTCCTCAGGAAATTCAACAGAACTCGCAAGCAAACTCAGCGTCTGCGAGCGCGGGTTGGGAACAACTTTTCCAATGAGAATCACCACGCTGGACGGCGAAAACACAATCTGCTTGTCTGCTACCACGAAAACGTCAAAGGTTTTGTACTCAAAACCCTCCTCGTCAACAACCTTCCCGTCCATGGTTTGCAAAGAAAAAATCTCGGGGCGGACTTTGAGCCAGTACACCGCCCTGGATTCTTCAACTTTGAATGTTGAAAGTTTCGCGGGGAAAATGCGAGACGTGATATACGCACCGAGTCGCTTGTTTTTCAAGTCAGCACTCACGTTGACTAGTTGCAGAAGTATCGCATCGTCAGACGCAATTTCGATTGTAACATCCTCATTTACCTTGATCTTCGACGGCGCAGAGTACGTGATTGAAGTTGAGCTCACTACTGCCCTAACTCGTACTGTTTTCTCCAGATGCGCGGGGTTTTCGATTTCGTTGATATGCCCCAGAGTGATAAGTTCGCTCATTGCTCGCGCTCTTGCTCCTCCTCCCGTGCCAGAACACACCCCCAGCAGTCGCAAAAACAATCAAAGCGCATCGTCTCTAAAATGAGCAGGCACGCATCGCCCTGACAGTGCCTCGCTTCTGCTTTTTTCGAGCGCGCGCGCGTAGTCGCATTCAAAAATCTTCGATTATGCAAGAAAAGCTGGTCAAAACTCTCGAACTCGCGAGCCGGCACATGGCACCTACAGCGAAGTTCTAACTTTTTATGCCCGCTCTGCGCTACTTCCATTCCGACCTACCTCCACAGAAAGGCGCGAGTCGAGCTCCCTGAGCCTGGCTCGCGTTTGCTCTATCTCCTTAAGCGCCCTTGCTGCGCGGGCGAGAATTTCGTCGTTCACGCGAAGATAAGCGCCTCCTTATGCTTACTGAGTCGTTCTACAATCGCAGTCCTCACAAATTCACTCGCGCTGACGCCGTCTTGCCGAGCTGCTTCGTTCACTCTGTCCCAGAGCTGGTCCGAAATGCGGATTGTTCGTTGCAGACTTTTCATGAAAAGACAATGAAACGACAAGTATATTATGTCTCGCCTCAACATAAGACATATGTCGAAAAATGCGAAAAAAGGACATAAGACGATGAGGTACTACGCGCTTCCGTCGCTTCAGAGAAGCGTCCTGCGCGAATTTGCGGAACGAGGCAATCTAACGTTGAACGAAGTCGCGCGGCAACTCGAACGCACATACCATCCCGTGCACAATGCAGCTAAAGCATTGATCGAAAAAGGTTTGATACAGCAATGCGGGCCTCACTGGAGCAAAGAGTTTCACGGAAATCATTTTCCGACTTTCTGGCTCAGCGAGTTAGGGGTGCTGACTGCTATCGCAGATCGCTACTTCAACATTCACGCGAAAACCGCAGAATCTTTACTCGCAGAGTTCGATCTTAACGCCAGAAATGACATCAGCATTTTCTACGAGACTTGCAAACATTGGGGAACTGAAACAGCACAAATCTTGATACCGTTTTTCGCCGAAAAAAAACTTAGAGACATAGTAAAAACAATAGATGTTGCTTTAGCAAAAGAGGAACATGAAGAGATCTCGCGAATTACTGAGACAATGAAAAATCAATTTGAGGAATTCGAGCGCGAAACAAAAGAGCTGGAACGCACAGGACAGATCAGTCAAAAAGGGGGCGAAAGAAATCTGAGGCACGCGATAATGATGCGAATCAACAACTACGACAGAGAGCGGCTAGTCAAGCTCTGGGACTATCTCGATCAGACGCTCTGACGCGACCTCGACTTGATCTCTTCTAAAACTTGTTGCATTCGATTCAAAGTGTCGCTCAGGATATTCACCTTCTCGCGTAAAAGTGCCACTTCGGCGTCGCGCGACGTGATCGCGCTGCGTGCCTCCGTGATGATCGCGGCGTTTTCCTGCTTCAGTGACAGAGCAGGATCAATAAAAAGGACGGACTGATGTTTCGCGTACTCTTGCGCGAGGCTCTGCGTTGACGGCCGGTAATACGAGGTATCAAGCTGACTCAGGTGTCCCATCAGCGCCTCGACCACAATCGACTTCATCCCTGCGCCTTCAAGGGTCGTTTTGAAGAATTTGCGAAAGCCGTGGACCGCTTTAAACTCGCGTGTTTTGAGGCCGACCTTTCGCCATAGATAATTCAGCGAAAACGCAACCGACTCTGAGCTTGTTCGCAAAACTTGTGATTTGTGTTTGAAATTTACAGGGTTTCGGACCAGCGGAGAGTCCGGCGTCAAAACCTCTCCGGCGCGCTTTCTCTCTTCGCAGTAAGCTTCGAACAAATCCATGCTCTCACTGCAGACAAACGTCGTGTACTGCTCCGGCTCGCCAGCATAGACGCGTAAAACACCGATGCGTGTTTTCTTCTTGTTTTCTTCGAAGTGTCCTCCGCTTTCGATCTCAAGGGGCTTCAGGTCTTTCAGTGTAAAGTAATCAAAAGCGCCGACGCGGATCCCCGAGCTTGCAAGCAGCGAGATTACAAACTTGAACCGGAGATCGGCGATTGTGAAAATCTGTCTGATTTCCTCTATCGACACTGGTCGGTCCTGCGAGACTGACGTCTTGGGCGCTGTCTTGATGATTTTCTTCCAGTTAAGCGGTGTGGGGAGTTCGGCGAACTCAGTGAAGCTGCGCACAGCGGCCAGCCACGTCCGAATGGTACTTCCACTGTAGCGAGCTTTTGCCTCGAAAATCCATTGCATCAATTCGTCTTCGGCGGCCTTCTTATCCTTCCTGGCACGCTCAAGGAAACTTTCCGGATCGCCATTGAACATCAGACGAAGGGCCTGCTCATAGGCGCGTGCGGTCTTTGGCGTCCTAAGAGAACGGATAAATAACCCCACTGAGGTCTCTTCTTCTTGTTGAGCCGCCATTTCGCCTGAATCTTTCTTTCCGATGGCATTATTTAATAGCCTAGGTTCGTTCAACAGAGTGTTAGCGTTGGGGCGCAAGGTGAAGATCTACTCCGTTGGTCAGAGGTCACCTCTTCTCTCGGACAAGATCACTGAAGTAGAGTTTGAAGGAAAGACCGTAGCTGACCTTCTGAAATCAATAGGCTCTAACGGAAAGACACTTTTCGATGAAGTGGTTTCTCAGGACGAGTCGTTCTCTCACGGCTACTCTATTGCACTCAACGGTGAGCTTGTTCGCTGCGAGGACATTGGAAGCAAGGAGATTCCTAATTCCTCCGAGATTGTGGTCATCCACCTGGTTCAGATCCCAGGAGGGGGATGATGACAATTGACAAGACTAGGAATGCTAATTGACCTCAAGCGGTGCATCGGCTGCGACGCGTGTACGATCGCATGCAAGCAGGAGCAGGGGACTCCGCCGGATGTGATGTTCGCCCGTGTCTTCAGCAGAGAGTACGGGAAGTTCCCGAACACGAAAAAGTTCTTCCTTCCGATTCTTTGCAATCATTGCGAGGACCCGCCGTGCATGAAAGCGTGCCCTAGCCACGCCATTCAGAAGAGGAAGGATGGCATAGTCTTCGTTGACGAGGACAAATGCTGCGGCGCGCAGGCCTGCGTCTCCGCGTGCCCATACGGCGCAATTTACTATCCTGCGAAGGATTCAATCAAGTACTTCGACGAGCCTACCGAGATGGAGAAATATCAGTTCCAGCGTAAGGTCAAACTTCCGGTCGCGATGAAGTGCAACTTTTGCTCGCATAGGGTCGACAGCGGAATGGAACCTGCATGCGTTGTGACCTGCCCAACAGGCTGCAGGATCTTTGGTGACCTCGACAACCCCAATTCAAAGCCGAATGTGTACCTCAAGGAAAGGATGCCGCAAGAAACGCCTCTGCCGCTGAGACCAGAGGCAAACACTAGACCCAATGTGCTATACCTGAAGTGATTGCCAAGAATGAGTTTGCAAGTAGTTCAATTGGATCTCGGGGGTATGGGGACGTTCCCCACTTTTGTTTCTGTCTCTCTTATCGACTTGCTGGCAACAGTGACCCTAGTAATAGTCATCATTGGAGCATTTTGGAAGTATCTTTCCTGGAGGCGCTCTTCTCCCCCCGCCTTTTTTAGGGCGGCAAGGCGTTCGCTTGGCTCGGGAGGGCTGGTTTCAATTTTCTTCTCGGAGCTCGTCAACAGAGTGTTGCTGCAGAAGAACGTCATAAACGAAGACAGGACACGAAGGTTCAGCCACCTCGCGATGTTCTGGGGCTTTATCGGTCTATCCGTCACGACGACACTTGATTATTTCTTCAATCAACCAGGCAACTACATCCCTCTCTTTGGTTCAAACCTGAGTGTGATTCGCCTGCTTGGGAACGTGTCCGGAGTCGTGATGCTTATCGGAGCCACCATCGCGATTGCGCGCCTCATCGCCGTGCCCAAGTTCCGAAGAGGCAGGACGTTCGGTGACGTGTGGTTTACCTCGCTTCTTTTCATAGTGGGAGTTACGGGCTTTCTTGCAGAGTACTATGGCGAAGTAGCTTATGCCGCAAATCCGTCAATCCCTCCTGCGGCGGCGTATTCTCTTTCACTTTCAGCGAGCCCCTTCATAGTCATTCCCTACGGCATACATCTCGCCGCGATAGGTCTGCTCTTCCTCTCGGCGCCAATATCCGCTTTCATCCACGTTCTTCAAGTGCCCTCGATGCGATACGCCGAATCTGTTGGCGCGAAACTTTCTCTGGTGCATGGACAGGAGAAGAACGAGTTCAGGAGCTTCAAGGAAGGCGCGATGCTCGACCAGATCCAGAAGTCATATGAAACGAGTCCGAATCCTTCTGATTCGGCAAAGTCTCCAGAAGTCGAAAAGGCTTAGATCTTGCGATTTCGACGTATCTGCTTCACAGCGGTCTTTGGTAATGATTCTGTGCGCGACATTCCTCTTGCTCTAAACGCATTCTGAATAACGGCTAAATGCAACCAGTCCTTTTTTCTCTCTTTCATGGTAAGAGTTACCTATTCGCCATATAGAGAAGTTGTTATCCACGAGATTTTGGAGAAGACGCCAGAAGAGCTCTTCTCCGCAATAGTTCAGCAGGCTCATGCTCAGGGAGCAGTCGGAATCACCCCCAGCATTCAATGGGCGCGAGGGGTGGCCTTCAGCGTTGGGTTCTTTCCTCAAACAGAGGAGATAGTCAGGGATAGCCTTCAGGGCAAAATTCACTACGGAACCGTCATGTTCACTTCGATTCCGCAATTCAAACCAGATGTTTCGGTGCGAGTACTAGGAACGGAGCATCGCATTAGGTTAGTCAATGCAGAGTCAAATCAGATACTCGCAGATGTTGCATCATTCTTGAGCGGTCGCAGTTGGACCAAAGAAGGCAATTCTCAAACTCGGACGGTAGAACATGACACCACTTGAGCTAGCGGGGGTCATAGCTCAAGATCCGTCTCTCTATTTTTGGCGCGAGAACTCTTTCGAGATCGCCGCGTCTGGCATATTTCTGTCTCCCTATTTTTTACAAGGAAGTTAATTTCTTCTGTGTTTGACAGAGAACTCTGCTGTTCGTAGCATCCTACGATTCTTTACCATTACGGCCGAGTCATAGAAAAGTTACATGGGAAACAGAAGTAACAGCCTCGCAATGATGTACGCGGTGCCAAACTTGATAGAGGCCCTACTGCCCATCCCCTCAGAATTTCGTAGACCGGTTGCCACTGTATCGTCTGTCTCCCCCTCGCAAACCCTGTGCCGGCCATGGCTCCAACCAGCGCCTGGTTCATCGAAGTGAAGTACCCGAACAGAACCACTCGCACGAAGACGACAATTGCCTGTGCAAACTGTGCTGCGCTCGCCATTGAGAGATCGAGTTTAACAATGTCGAAGGCGACCCTCTTGAGGAGTGGTTGGCCCCATGTAAGTGCCCCACGGCTAGCCCAATACCTCCCAAGAGCCCGGCGACTTCCCCAAAGAGGTGCGTCAGGAGGAATACGCCGGTAGCATTTGAAACATCGTTTGCACCCATTGTGAACGAGGCCGCTGCCCCAAATAAGACCAGAGTCTTTGAAAGGGTAAGCAGCTTGCTCTTTACTTCCTTTTCCTTAACGTTAGATCCACCTTGAGATTCGCCCCTTGCTAGGCCCACAGTAGTATTCGCTGAAAAACGATCGATGACATGGGTCAAGAGATAGCCGAGGGCACATGCGGCGAGTGGAGCAATTGCCCACGTGACAACGAGCCATCCAATTAGAGACCAGTGTATCGGCAAATTGTAAGCAAGAGCAACCCCAACCACAGCAAAAACGAGGATTTGAATTGTGGAAGAAGGGATTTTGACGTAGGTGAGTATTGTGGTGAGGAAGAAAGCCGTTGCCACGATAATTATTGCGGCGGTGACGGTAACTTGCGTTGAACCGACAATGTTCTGTCCCACATTGAGCTCGACGTTGTGGCTCGCAAAGGTCGCCCCGAGAATAGTAAGAATAGCCATCAAGATAAGAGCGGGCCACATTCTGATTGAGTGGGAAGCATATGACATCCCCATTGTGGCGCCAGTGTAGTGGGCTCCCATGCTCCACGCGAATGCGAGTGCAACAGCAATCAGCAGTATCGAATTAGAATCCAAGGAAGTCGTTCATCAGAACTCGATCTTCGTGGATAATATTCTTTCGACTTCTCATGCCGTAAAGTCAATACTTTACATTTCAACTCGAGGGCTATGATGAACTTCGTGGGCTACGTCTAGTATCCTCCCTCCGTAACATAGAATTATCTTTCGACAATAGATTATAGAGCAGAGAAAGCGGGCAAAGGGGGGCAGCCACGCGATGAGGGTTGGAAGATTCGCTTTAGGGACGGCAGTCGTTGTTGGCTCCTTCTTCTCGTTTCTCCTCGGAGGTTTGTTGTTTGAGGAGTTCTTCAGTCGGTACGCTGGAGTCCAGGTTGTTGCGCCCTCTATCGTGATTGATTCCTTTTTCATAGAATTCATTATCGCTATCGCGGTCGCTTTGGGAAGCTTGCTCCTCTCGCGGAGAAGATATGGGATAGATCGATGGCAGGTCGTACTTCTCGGAAGCATTACTCTATCTGTGATTGACGGATTTATCATCTCGACGGGGGTTGCATTTCCCATCTTTAGTCTGCAGAGTTTCAACTACGTTTTCTACGGGATTTTTGTTCTGAGCATTGCAGGAATGGTTAGTAGTATCCGGAAAACCACGAAACAAGGCATTATAGTCGATAGCCTTGCCTATGCTTCTGGGCAATACTCGTCAACGTCTGTTACAAGAATGACTAAAAGGACAATCTTCCTTTGGAGCGCTTTGATCGGATCTGTTGCAGGCAGTTTCGGATTAGTAACACTCAACACGGCCTTCGGAATGTATATGGAACCACCACCCCCTCTGCTTGGGCAACCGCTTGCATACCAGAGTCTTCAGACTTGCAACAGAGTACCCCTTGAAGTGTGTCCGCCACTCGTCATGAACGACATTGGACTTGCTGCAATGGATTTCACGCTTTGTTTCCTGATTGCTTTCATCGGTGCTTCATTGATACTGCTAGCCCTTGCTTCCAGCGCATCCCATTCGCAGAGTGTAGTCAAAAGGAATGTTGTCCCTATCGTACTGTTTATCATAACAATTCTGATTGTATCATTGTCGCTTAGTGGATCAATTTCTTCAGGGGCGTCCCTGACTCAGCCCCACTGGCCAACTCCCTCCGGTATTACTTTCGGCTTAGGCAACGTTTCTTTGTACGGAGGCACCGCAACAACGCCGACGAGCGAAGGCGGCGCCCATGTTGATATTCGCGTCCTGAATTACCATTGGACGGCTCAGACCATAACGCTCACGAGCATTCTCTTCAAAAGCTCGAATGGAACGACAATCAACCCAACAGTATTCCAGTGCCAGTCTGCAACTTCTTGTGAAGTAAATTCCTCCTTTATCGCTGCTCCATACAGCGCAACCGTGCTTTCTTTCTATCTCGGATCTCCAATTCAGAAGGGAGCGCAGTATTCATGCAACTTTTCAATCACCTCCAATCTTGGGGGATTTATTTCGTCTTTCTCTCCTCCAACGATTACCGCGAGCTGAGCCACTTTTTCAGAGTACGGCGTGTTCGCCACCCTAGGATTTTTGAAAGTGACGAGCGATTCAGCTGCGCAGAGGTATAATACGAAACTAAGATGAATCGCATATCTCGTAATTAGGTTACTCCGATTTCTCAGAAAGATATTCCAGCAGGTCTGTCCTCTGCTCTTTGAGGTGCCAAGGCAACTCCGCGTACACGTCCTCCATGAAGAGCTTGTCCGGGCTCAGTGGCGGGGTTGACTCCTGGCGCTGTACAGCGGACGATATCATCCCGTCGTAGTTCTTTACGAGAGCCTTCTCGGCTTCGTCGTTCCACGCCTTCCTTGCCAGCAGGTATCGCTTCAGAAGTTGAACCGGATCTCTGCTCGACCAGCTCTTCATCTCCTCCTCGCTCCGGTATCTCTTTGGATCGTCGGCGGTTGAGTGCGGCCCCATCCTGTATGTCAGAGCTTCGATAAATGTCGGCCCTCCGCCACTCCTGGCTTTCTTTAGGGCATATCTCGCTGCAACATAGGCAGCTAGGGCATCATTGCCATCTATCCGTATTCCCTCAAAGCCGTACGCGCTCGCCTTGATTGCAAGAGTTCTTGAGGCGGTCTGCCTAGTCACCGGAACCGAAATTGCCCACCCGTTATTTCGACATATAAAGACCGTCGGAGTCCTGTAGACACCCGCAAAGTTCATTGCCGCGTGGAAATCTGATGACGACGTACCGCCGTCGCCTAGGTAGGTGAGGATGGCTATCTTGTCTCCTCTCAGTTTCGCGCCAAGCGATGCGCCGACCGCGACCGGAAGGTATGCCCCTATAGGAGCAGCCGTTGGAACAGTATTCAGCTCCCTGCTGCCCCAACTGTTCGACATCTGTCGTCCTTTCAGAAGGTCGTTAGAGTTACCATAAAGCTGAGCAAGTACCAAATCAACTGAAAGCTTGCGAACGAGATGTGCGCCGAGCTCCCTATACGAGGTGAAGAGCCAGTCGCTGCTTTGAAGCGCGAAGGCGCTGCCAACTATCGCACCCTCCTCGCCAGTGCTTGCGATGTATGCGCCGAGTCGCCCCTGCCTCTGCAGGCTCAGAATCTTGCTGTCGAGGACGCGGCAGAGCAGCATCGTTTTGTATATCGAAAGCGCTAGTTCGTCGTCAATGCCGAGTTGAGAAGGCTTTGAGAAGTCTCCCGAGCTCAGGATTTCATAGGGCTTTTCTTCTTGGCCTGTATGACTCTTGAGCCACTCCTTGATGTCTGAGTCCTCGTCCACGGAAACCGACTGCATTTGCACGCCTACCTAATCCTTGGCTGGCAAATAACTTTTGGGTTGTCCTCTACCTGGACCATTGTGATACAATTTATCCGAGCACCTTTCGTGAAACGAGCCCATGACTGTGAAAGGCTAAGCCACAACTCATCAACCCGTTATTTTCTTTTCTTTGAGATCAATCCTTTACAAGATTACTTTGCAAGTCCAGAAAGTGGGGAGTTAAATGAAATCAAATGCATGAGCTCCGCAATGCAGAGTACTTCCCCGACTACTTATTACTTGTCAATGTAGGCTTCTTCAATGCACATTAGGAGAAGGAATATGAGATCACGGCAACTGATTAGTTTTTCTTCTGATCTTTGAGTGAGAGGGAGTTAGAGAGAATGCCACAGCAACAAACAATCATAGATGCCTACACGCATAGCACACCGACTGCGTACCTGAAGTACATCGCAATTCAGCCAAATCCCGAGATGAGCAAGCAGGCCCAGCGCCTGTTGGAACGCTGCAAGACTCATCCCAACATGATCGATTTTGACGTCAGGCTATCGCAGATGGACAAATACAGGATCGCAAAACAGATCACTTGCATATTCCCGGAAATTGATCCGAATCGTCTGCCGACCACAGATTCCAATGAACAATTGAAACTATGCAAGATGATAAATGACGGCATGGCAGAGACCATGAAGAAAGGGAGAGGGAGAGTCTTAGCGCTTGGAACCGCGCCGCTTAAGGCGATGAACGATGGTGGACTCGAGGAGATGCGCCGAGCTGTTGAGGAACTCGGACTTCGCGGGTTTATGGCGGTTACAAACGTGGGGGGCGAGCCGGTTGACCAGTTTACCCAATTCTGGGATGAGGCAAACCGTCTAGGCGTCGCGGTCTACCTGCATCCTGTCGACCCGATTAACTCGAAGAGCAGGCCATACGAGGACGAGTTCGACCTCATGCACGTCCTTGGTTGGCCTTTTGAAACATCGCTTGCGATGGGAAGGCTTGTGCTTTCGGGGACGATGTCGAGGAATCCAAACCTCCGGGTCGTAGCTCACCACCTAGGTGCAATGATTCCTTACTTCTCCGGCAGGATCAACGAATCCTACGACAAGGATATGTCGTTCATAAAGTCAGGGCAGAAATTTTACAAAATGAAGGATGAAAAGCCCCCGATTGAGCACTTTGATAGTTTCCTTCTGGATAGTGCTATTGGGGGTAGCGTGGCGGCGATCAAATGTGCGCGTGAGGTATTCGGCGCGGAAAAGATAATCTTTGGCACGGACTATCCGTTTGGGCCCGGCGACGGGTCGATCAGGATGGCAAGGTATCCCAGCGTTGTGGAGCAAGCCGGTTTTTCTGCAAGTGAGAAGCAGCTGATCTTTGAGGAGAATGCCTCAAAGCTCCTGAAGATTTGAGATGTACGTTGAATCAGGTCCAGGGCGCTACATATGCAACTACAATAAACTAGAAGATGTGTCAAGGGCGCATGTTTGATATGATAAAAGTCGCAAAGGGAGGAAGGATTGCGACGTACAAGCTTCAGTAGTCAGATGAAGCAAGGTGCGCGGTAGACAAATCCACAGGGTTTTCAGAGATCAGGGGGGCATTCTCAACAGAGCTTGGGGGGCCGATTACTTCAAGTCACTCGTCAAGGTCTTTCGGTCTGGAAAGACCGAGTATGCGAGGATGATGGCCTTGGAGATGGGCAGATTGATCGCTCGGGCGTTTTCCTAGGTTGAAAAGTGCGAGTGTAGAGCCGAGCTCTTTGTAAACTAGTCCGTAGAGATTGTCTTAGCTTCTTCGTTCGTCACCTCGTTTCGCTCTCGCCCAAATTCCTCTTTCCACGTAATAGGGACGTGAAAACTCCAACACTGCTAATTGTGCACGCTACTAGAAAAGCCGCCCGCGCTCCGCTCGTTACGGCCTCCGCCATCGCAGGTGGAAGCGTTGAAGTTGAAAGGAAGAGTCCGACAGATCCGCCGGCTATCTGGGAGGCCATGATCCCTCCGAGGACGGCTATACCAACGGACTGTCCTGCCGTCCTGATTGTACCGAGCATTCCTGACGCTATTCCAAACTTGCCCGGCTCAACCGAGCTTATCACAGAGTTGACGTTCGCTGGCGAGAAGAAACCGTGTCCGAAGCCTACCAAGATGAGCGGCACCCACACGTTCGCAGGTGAAGAGCTCGGCCCCAAGAAAGAAAGGAGGAGAAAACCCACCGCCCTAGATAACATTCCAACAGAGCACAAGACTCTTGCCGACGCGCGTTCCGAGAGAGTCCCCGAAATCGGGGAAGAAATCGCCATGAAGATGGGCTGCGTCAGCAAAATCAAACCAGCGTTGATGGGAGAGTAGCCCAGGACGGTCTGCAAATACATCGAAAGAACGAAAAGCGTACCGGAGGATGTGGAATAGTTTGCAAACGAGGTCGCCATTCCCCCAGCGAAGAGGCGGTTGCGTGTGAACAATTTCAGGTCTAAGAGCGGGAAGGCAGCGACCCTTGCCTCGATGCAGACAAATGCTACGAGCGAAGCTACACACGCTCCATCGAGTAGACCGCCAATGAAGGGCGACATAGAAATGTCTCCCTGGTTCAAAATCAACAATAGAGTGGAGAGGAAACTGCCCAGGGTAAAGGCGCCTAACAAATCGAAATTCCGGCCTGACTCCTTATCCTGCCTTGTTATCTGATCTTTTTTGATGCTGAACATGGTGAGCAGGACCGCGATGACTCCAACGGGCAGATTGACGTAGAATATGGATCTCCAGCCAAATGACTGGACGAGAAATCCTCCGGCCACTGGACCTACCGTGCTACCCACATATACTATCATCTGGTTCAATCCAAACGCTCTGCCGCGGCCTGAGGCCCGAAAGGCGTCTGCGAGCAGAGACGTTCCGGCCGCGTCCATGCCCGCACCTCCAAGACCCTGAATTATTCTTGCCGCGATGAGCTGGTCGATATTCAGAGACAGGCCAGCGATAAGAGATCCTGCGGTGAAAGTCGTTAGGGCAAAGAGAAAAAGCCTCCTCTTTCCGCTCATATCTATGAGCTTCCCCATTGTCGTCTCGAGCGAGGCGATTACTACCAGGTACGCAGTCGGAATCCAGATGAGGTAAATTATCGAGACGTGCAGTGACTCACCGATCGCGGGCAAGGCCAGATTGACAACGCTCGCGTCGAAGGGAATCATGAAGAAAGCAATCGAAGTAACCACGAGCACCTGCCAGCGGTATAGAGCCGATGCAGAGGCGGGTTCTGGAAGTGCCAAGTGGGTTTTGACGGCAAGTATGTTCAACGATGCACTATTTATGCCAGCGAGGAAGAGAGCGGATCGAGAAACTCTCTCAAGCATTCCACATGTCCGACTGCAAGAGAGGGAAGAATACTAGTATGGACTCGAAAGTGGGGCATCAGTAAAAAGTAGGCAGAAAATCTTACGGTGGAAAGAGAATGCAGAAAGAGACGGACTGTTTTCTCTCTCGCGCTACTTTATTCTCTCTCGCTCAAGCAGCTCTAGTTCAAACTTCATCGAATTCACAAGAAAGTTGACTGAGCGAACATCGGCTAGCCTTCGAATCAGGTCCCTCTCGGTGACAAGCCCGCAGATAGGGGACTCGTCATCGTAGATCGCCAGCCCTCCGATCCCAAAAATCATCATCCTTGATGCGGCAACCCTGCAATCTTCGTCACGAGAGGCGGTGACGACGTCCCTTGTCATAATCTCTGGGATCCTCGAGTTGAGGTCTGCCCGCTGTTGCGAACGGAGCCTTGCAAGAAGCCGCAAGACGTCTTTGTTCGTTATCATCCCGAGCAAGCCAACACTTCCATTTGTGGCCTCTCTTGCCGCCTTGCCCCTTCCTGAAATCACTGGCAGTCTCCTAACGCGCATCTCTGACATCAAGTGCACGGCGTCCACCATCGTAGAATCCTCGGAAATCGAGGAGATCTTGGTTGTCATGATTTCAGTGATCCTGACGCCGAGAGGCTCTGAGCTCGTACCCAGCAAGCCGACGAGATCCCTTAGAGTGATTATCCCCTGAACGACCCCCATCTCGTCTACCACCGGCAGCGCTCCGATGTTGTTTGCGATGATTTTTCTCACGATTCCAAAGAGACCGTCGCCCTTCTCCACAACGATTGGGTGGAGCGCCATAATTCGGAGCACAGGAATCTCAAGAGCACTCAGCACCTCCGAGGGAGTAATACCTGGGCGAAGTGCGAGCGAAAGTGAGTCAACGATGTCCTGTGCCGAGAGGACTCCGACGATCTTACCTGCTTCGGTCACGACGGGCAGGTGACGAAAGTTTCTCTTCTGCATCAGGATTGCAGCGTTGAGTACGCTTTCTTTCTGCGTGATGCAGACGGTCTGTCTTGAAAACAGCCACCACAGGTCTGAGGCTCTTTCGGGCAACGTGACTTATTCCTCGATTGGGACTTCTTGAGGTGGAATTGGAGTCTCCTTCTCTTCTTCCTCGATTGTGCGTATCACGGTAAACTCTGATTCAAGAACCTCTCTTTTCTTCTCCTGGATCTCAAACACGCTGAAGAAACGATCAAATTTTGCGGAGAGATATTTCAAATCATTCTCGTCGAGCCTGCGGTGCTCACAGTAGAGAGGCTTCGTATATTTGCTCCTGAAGAAAAGCGCCTTGACTCTCTTGAACTGTTCAGCGGGCAAGATCTCCTTGAGAGCTTGCTCGCTATGATACAAGTCATCAGCCGATAGTATCCGATTGTATTGCTCCTCGGAGATCACACCATCGAGTTTCATAGCTTTTAGGTAATTTAGGACGTCGTCCCGCTTCGATGGCAAACCGATGGCAGACTGTGCCACACTCCCTCTAATGTATATCATGCCGCCGACCATACCTGTCCCTACGTATCGGCCGACAGGCTTTTTCTCATTGGAGAGGTTAAGCACCACTGCTACTCCTCCAGCCATGTACTCGCCGAAGTAGTCATCTGCGCTCTCGCCTACTATGAGGTACGGCTTGCTCTCTTTGTACTCTCTCATCTGTATGGCCGCCCTGTTACCCACTGAGCCCCTGATGAAAATGTCACCGCCCTGGAGCGCCTGTGCAGTCACATCTCTCGAGCTCCCATGTACGATTATCGATCCCGAGTGCATCGTGTCCCCGAGATCATCCGCAGCATTTCCGAAGATTTCAAAGTGCCCGCCGTCGTTAAGGTTTGCAAGACAATTTCCAGGGAATCCGATAAGCTGAACCCCGAACCGTCTTTCCCTTGCAGAGAGTCCAATCCCAATATATCTCTGCCCCGCGAGGTTTGTTACTTTGATTCCGCTTGCGCCTTTCTTGTACGCCTTGAATATTTGGGCGTTGATTTCAGAGAAATCCATCGCAGTTGAATCGATCACTTCGATTTGATCGCCATTCGCAAAATCTTCTCTCTTCGCGCCATCGTAAACGTTTGAGAAAGACACACTCATCATGCTCGAGTCTCGGGTTGTCCCACTCTCAATCAGGCCGCGTTTCAGCGAAGCGATAAAGAACGAGCCGGGCTCGGGCGTCCAGACTCTCGCATTCCTTGAAATGTTCCTGATCTGGACTTCCTCACTTGCAACGTAAAATCGCTCCTCGTCCTCACCTACAATTAATGGGCGGAACTTGGACCGATCAACCAGCGCGATGAGATAGGTATCTTCGACATCGGAATATGAGGCAACGACAGAGAAGGGGCCGTCAAGCCTTGCGCTTTTGTACTTCGAAATCAGCAGACTTTTGATGTCGTTACCGCCTATATTTTCCTCGAATGGGCTGGTGAGAATCGTGCAGGCTGCTCTAATCGAGAGTCCTTCAAACCTGACCAAGTGGTTCAGCAGCCTGGCTATGACTTCACTGTCCGTGCCGACATGGCTCTTGTATCCCAAGGAGCTCAAGAGTTCGAGATTTGCCCCAAATGAACTGATGTCACCGTTGTGAACTATGGCACAGTCAAGTGATGCGAAGGGGTGAGACCAGATTGGAGAGGAACCGGGTGAATTCGTGGGCTGCCTCGTGTGAGCGATCCAGGCATCGGCTTCTTTCGATTCTCTGTCGAGACTGTAGATCTTTGCGACGTCGAGAGGGTATCCTACCCCCTTGTACACGGTTATGTGCCTTCCATAGGAAAATATTCTTCCGTTGAATCTCTTTTCTTCCTGTGTGACAAGAGCGGAGTTTATCTGATCGACTTTTCGTTCAAGCTCGAGCTCTGAAACTAGATCATGCGGGAGTCGAACTTCAAGAATCCCCGACCTCTTGCCATCGCCGGGCAGGATCAGTGAGAAGGGAGGTCGCTGATCAGGAGCTCGAACAGCCGAGGAGGTGAAGGAGTCGGCAAGGGCCTCGACGATAAGGTTCGCAGCTGTTTCGTCTCTTACAAACGCAAGGATCTTGAATTCAGGGTCTTGCGAACCTTCAATGCTTGCATAGCCCGCCCCAAGGTTGCTCCCTCTGTAATTTATGCACGAGATGCCACTTACCGCAATGAGATTCGATATACTGGCCGCCCCTGGCTTCCTTATCACCCCAAAGACTCCGCACCCGTCTTTCACCACTGGGCGGCCGTACCTTGCCCCAAGGAGGAAGGGCTCTCCTTCAGTCTTTTCCTTCTCCCCGTTTAATGGCAGTTTTCGCTAAGCACCACCCGCAGGTTTTACACCGATTTGCTTTCTTGTTTCTGGGTCGAGATCAATTGATCGTAGAAGCTCCGTGTTCCCGACAAGCGAAGACGATACGCTACTTAGGCCAGCCGCGCCGGCGAGAAGTTTGATTTCCTTCTCAAGGGCGATAATAAAGTTCTCAAGGTGCTCCGTCGATTTGGCCGAATCAAATATTATTTCCTTGTCGCCCTCCTCAAAGCCAATTGCGATTAGGGCGGCCCGACCAATTCCCACCAGATCCGCGCCTAGTGCAAGGAGTTTGAAAATATCATCCGCTCCTCGAAGGTTGTTTGACTCTGCTAGAAGCGCAACTTCCGACCTCACCTTCTTTGACTTCAGGAAATTGTCGAGCCTCGATATGGAGACCTCGAGCTGCGTGCCGTCTCCTGAATCCTCATCGACGATGATGCCAGAGAGGTCCTTTCTGAGTCCCGCAAAACTCGTCTCAATCCACTCCAGAGCCGTCAAAGAGGAAGGAACTCGGAGGAAAAGAGATTCGTTGTGATTTCTTCCGTCGCCGGGAATTCTTGCAACGCCTACTCCATTGGGCAGAATAACATTGCCTTTCTTCGTCTCCTCAGCACCTACCACCGACTTGTCTGGGTGAAGGAACGACTTGATATCAGCATCGCGGTAATCCAAAATCAGACGTTCAGAATACTGTTGGAAACCCGCAATGTCTGAACCACAGCAATCTAAAATCAGACCCATAGCAACCGCGCTCCTAGCAAAGATTTTCTTCGCCTTGGCTGGAATCGAATCAGGGAGGTGAGTGAAGAAGAATGGCGCGGAGAGGCGCAATTTGGAGTTCGGGACGTGGACAAAGATTTCAATTTCCTCGCGATAGGGGTCTATGCTCGGGCGAGTAACCTGTGCTCCGTCCGTCACGAGCCAGTCGGAAAGACGAATGGGTGGCTCCACAAAGGGGACTGAAGTCGATCCCATGCTCGAAATCTCTGCTTCGGCCGGCGACTTGCCGATTGTTCCCGCCATTTCCCTTAGCATGTTAATCCGCGCCTGAGTCCAAAGCGTCCCGCCTTCTGTCCTATGGGGAGAGGAGGAGTAGCGTGAAGATAGTGTGGTCCCCTCGCTCGCACTTCCAAGACTCCCGGCCAGTCCGAGAATCTCCTTTGTTTCTTCGTTCAAATTCCCCCCGTGAATCAAGAGGTCCCTCCTGCCCACGACCTGCCTGATATCAGAGAGACCCATGAGTCGAAGTAGGAGTTTCATCTCTTCCGTCCACCCATGGACAAGGTTAGTGAGCCACGTAACCGACTGCTCAAGAGAGAGTATCTTCGCCTGGTTCTCGGTTATCTTGTTCGTGAGAATGGCTGGGCAGTAGCCCAGGTGGCACTTGTGCACCATTAGGCACCCGAGCGCGAGCAGCGCGGACGTCCCAAGGCTCGTGATGTCCGCTCCAAGGGCGATCAGTTTGATGGCGTCCTCAGGGCAGCTCACCTTCCCTGCCGCGACTACTGTAAACCCTTCTCTCAACCCCTCCTTCCTGAGAATCGAGTCCACCGATGATACTGCTAGCTCAATCGGAATTCCGACGTTGTTCTTTACTACAGAGGGCGCGGCGCCGGTTCCAGCTCCCGCCCCGTCTATGATTATTCCAGATGCCCCCATCCTTGCAATCCCTGAGGCAACATAGGGGATGTAATTTGTAGCGCCGACCTTGACAAACACGGGCTTTTTCGTCGCTTCCTTCAGAGCGAGAATTCTCTGTCCTAAATCTTCAATGGAGTAGATGTCGTGGTGTGGCGCGGGAGAAATCGCGTCTTTCCCCTGTGGAATCCTCCGCGTTTCGGCGATTGGTCTTGTCACCTTTACACCGGGAAGGTGGCCTCCGATCCCTGGCTTTGCGCCCTGTCCTATCTTTATCACCACAGCGTGTCCTTTTGAGAGAGTATTGATGTCAACTCCGAACCTAGCAGAAGCCCACTGGACTGTGATTCTCTTGCACTCTGCAATCTCCTCAAGAAGACCGCCCTCTCCAGTACCAGCGAGTATACCAGTCGCATCGGCCGCCCTTGCGATCGCGATATTTGGCACGCCGGAGAGAGCTCCAAAGGACATGTCTCCAAGATAAAGCGGAGCCGAAAGTTCGAGGTCGGAATCGCGACAGAGCCGCAGTGCAGTACTTACAGAGCTCAGAGAAGACGAAATAGCAAACTCGCTGGTCTTGGGATGATCCTGCAGTTTCAAATACAGTCTGTCAAGAACACGCGTGCTTCTTTCGGATTCTGGAATTAACGGCTCGGTCGTCTCATGGCCAGACACCGCAAGCTTGCGAATGTGTGATATCTTCCACCTCGTCCAGAACTCCTTGCTTCTGGTCGGGGGAAGCGGAAGGTAAGTGGAAAGCTCCTTTGCATCTTTCCTACTCTTGCCGAGAGCAGTCAAACCATAAGATATCTCTGCTTTACACCCACAACAAGAGCCCGCGCGTACTTTAACTGGTCAGATTTTTTCCACTTTCATAAGCAGCAGAAAATATGCAGGGAAAGATATCGCCCTTCACGACCGACCTTTCAAGATGCGACAGACTCGCGGAAAAATTAGCTCGAAACTATGGATTTAATGATTACGAGAGAGATTCGTGTTCAATAGCTCCCAGCACGATTCCTCTGCGGAATCAGAGATTAGCATCTGTGATAACGAGTGGAATGACAAGAAATAGAAAGAGAAGATTTGAGTATTAACTCGATCATAGAAGGGATCTCGTAACTACTTCCGCCCTAACTTACCATCATCTTGCCCAAATCGTATTGCTTTTTGCGCTCCATTGCAGTTTACACGCAATTATTACTTTTTTGCATTCTCTGTCAATTTCTCTCGTAGACAGTCCTACTAGTTCCTCAACCGACTGGTGTCAAGATAATCTTCCAATCTTATCTCGTCCGATTTGGGGACGCTGAGCCCTTCTGGCATTCCGGGCTTTCTCGTGGCATCGATCCCGACCTTGCCGACGAGATACCCTTCTTCTGCAGTCGGGTCAAGTGGCGAACCCTTCGCTCCAGAGACGATGAAAATGTCCTGGCTTGGCCTTACCCACATCGCAACCGCGTGCATCATCTCGCTGTCGCTCTTGATGTCGATGTCTTCGTCGACCACTATGACGTACTTGAGGAAAGGATCAGCCGCGAATGCAGCGAAGCACGCATTCTTCGCCTCGCCCTCCATCATCTTCTTGATTGAGACGTAACAGATGAAGCGGCAGCGGCCGGCGATTGGCATGTGGATGTCCTTCACAGTTCGTACAGCGAGATTCAGGGTCTTGAAGATCGCATTGAGCCTCCCAAAATACCCGAGTATGAGGTTGTCCGGGTGGCCGCTGAAAGCATCCTGATAAATCGCGTCACTCCGCATGGTTATTGCCCTAACTTTGATTATTGGTCTGAGGCTCTTTGCCCCGTAAGTACCAGTGAACTCTCCGAAGGGCCCCTCCATCTCCCTCAGACCGGGAGGAATGACTCCTTCGATGACCATCTCCGCGTTGGCTGGCACCTCTAGGTCAACTGTCTCGCACCGAACGAGCTCGACTGGTTCACCCATTATTCCGCCGATAACCGAGTACTGATCCACGCCAGGGGCGGTGTTTGCCACCGATCCTATGCAAAAAGTTGGGTGGTGACCGATAACTAGAGCTACTTCCATCGGTTTGTCTGCCAGCTCATGTTTTTTGTGTATCACAAACCCCTGGCTTGTCTGCGCGAGGTAGACGCCGAGCTGCCGTCTTCCTTGGATCATGACTCGGTAGGTTCCGAGATTTCGGTGGCCGAGCTCGAGATCCTTCATCACCATCGGACCGAGCGCGATATATGGCCCGCCGTCCTTTTCGTGATAGTAGATATTCACAATATCTTTGAAGAGATCTATCTTCTCCTCGGGAATCACGACCTCCTTCACCGGGCCCGTCTTCACCAAAACGGGAGGAAATGGGCTGGACTCTCTCTGCCTATAGATCTGCCCTAGTGATGATTCGCTCGTCCCGAGTGCGATTGCCATCCTCCTGAAGGAAGAATGCATACTGCTGATGACTGGAAATTTCGTCCCCTTGACGCGCTTGAAAAAAACCGCGGGGAAGAGCCCTTCCTTTTCTAGCCTCGCAACGAGCGCCGACATTTCAAACTTTGGATCGACCTCTCGATTTACCTCCACTATTTCTTCGGGGTACTTGTCTTTCAGCAGATCGAGAAAGCACCTGAGATCTTTCAAGGAATGCTATCTTTTCCTAGTGCAGTTCAATTTGCGCGCGATTAATAAATTACACTAAGGATAGCAGGAGAAAGAAAAGAGAGAGAGCTTAAGATGCATCAGAATATACGCTGAAGGAATAGTCTCGCCCTTTCCCTCGCTTTCTGCTTCGAAAGTGGGTGCAAAAGGAAAGAACGAAACAACTTAGAAAAGCAGATTAAAGCAACTCATTCCGCAAAGTGGACATAAAGTGTGTTCGTGATTTCGAATTGATTGATCTCTTAATCAGGGGAGGCAGTGTGTTCACTCCTTCCGGATTTGTGAAAACGAGCATTGCGATTGACGGAGAGAAGATTGCAGGACTAGGCTTTGAGGATGCTTTTCCTTCACCTGAAAGAGTGATTGATGCATCAGGAAGGCTGGTCCTTCCAGGGTTGATTGACACACACGCGCACTTTCGTGAGCCCGGATTTGAGTACAAGGAGGACTTTATCACAGGATCCAAGGCAGCCGCCGCTGGAGGAGTCACCACTTTTTTTGATATGCCGAATGTCAAGCCCCCCACGAACAGTGTGACAAGGTTTGAAGAAAAGAAGAAGCTTGCCTCGAGCAAATCAGTGATTGACTTTAACCATCTCGTCGGGGCGACGGACAACACAACTGAGTCCTCGGTGGGAGGGAGAGGAGAAGCGCTGTACGTAAAGTACAACCCTCTGTTCGAGGAGATACCAAAGTTAGCTAGGGCAGGAGTCGCAGGATTCAAGATTTTCATGGCCGACGGAGTCTACCCGCACCCCTCCGAGCTCTTCGTGGACGATGACGCTCTGATGCTGGACCTCTTTGAGGCAATTGTAAAGTCGCGACTCGTGGTTTCGGTTCACCCGCTCGACAAGAGCATCTATGACAGCGACATAAAAAAGAAGAAGGAGAAGGGGCTCACTGACCCGCAGTCCTTTTTCGAGGTCCGAGCGAGATACGACGGGATAAGCATGACAAGCGGGGTGGTCAGACTCCTCCCGCTTCAGCTCGTCACCGGTGTCAAGCTCAACCTTCTCCATGTCTACACAAAGCACAGTATTGATTTCATAAGAGATGCAAAAGCCCGCGGCCAGGACATTACAACTGAGGCAAATCCGCAGCACGCGTTTCTTAGACCTTCAGACATTAAGAAACTTGGCCCCTACGCCATAACTGCTACCACAGAAGCGAACATCGAGGCTCTGTGGTTAGCTTTGAACGATGGAACGATAGACATAGTCGCGACAGACCACGCGCCGCATACGAAAGAAGAGCTTGAACCTGGCTGGGAGAACATCAACAAGATTCCCTACGGCTCCCCTGAGATACAGGAGTACCTGCGCCTCCTCCTGACCGAAGCAAATAGGGGAAGAATCTCCGTTGAGAGGATCGCAAGAATGTGCTCGGAAAACCCAGCGAGGCGTTTTGGCATCTATCCCAGGAAGGGGGCAATTGCAGCGGGCTCCGACGCTGACCTTGCCATTGTCGACATGAAGAGGGAGGAAAAGATCTCTCCTGGGTACTCAAAGTGCGGCTGGACTCCCTACGAAGGGAGGGAGGTCAAAGGAGCTCCCATTATGACCATAGTGCGGGGCCAAGTGGTGATGAAGGAAGGTGACATACTCATGAAACCGGGGTACGGCAGGTGGATTCCAGGTCCCGGCTACAACGCTGAGCAGGCAGGTTAGGCAACTATTCCCCCTCTGTACTTTCCTCTCAAATCGCAATAACTCAAAGACCTGATTCACTATTCATAGAATGACCTGCGAGTTGTGACAACAACGATAAATATCGCGTGGGCGATTTTCGCCCTCGCGTCGAGGAAAAATGACAGACTACGACCTCAGCGTTAATTTTGGGTCAATTCGTCTCAAGCATCCGATTATCGCAGATTCCGCTGGTTATGCTCTGAGCCCGTCAGGTTTGAAGAGACTATTGAAGGCTGGAGCATCAGCTGTCATTACAAAGTCGTGCACGTGGGAGCCCCTCCCGAGTTTCCCCAGGTCATGGGACCAGAGTCCGGTTCCAAGATGCTACTGGGATGACGTTACGCTACCTGGCCCTGCGTCCACAACAATGGACGGCACCGAGGCTCTGGTCAACCCGGGATACAAGAGGATGGCCGAGTACGTTAGAGAGGTAAAGCCTCTTGCCGAAGAGTTAGGCGCTCACCTGATAGGAAGTTTTTCACCTCGCTCCCCCCAAGAGGCTGCCGAGATGGCAAGAGAGTACGAGAGGGCAGGGGCCAGCGGAGTACACTTAGATCTGGTGTGCAGCACTGCCGCGGGTTTCAGGGGCAAGCAGATTGGCAGGGATTACGACAAACTTGGCAAATGGTGGTCTGTCGGCGGACCAGAGCGTGCCCTGGAAGCGATGAAAGCAGCAAAAGATGCAGTGGACATACCCGTATGTCCGAAAGCGTATTTTTTCCAGTGGGCAAGGGAGAAACCCGAGAGCATAAGGATGATCGAAGAGCGAACGAGGATAGACGCTCTTTCAATCAACACCTATTCCATACCCAACACTGCTAGAATCGACATCTACCGGGGCAAACCAGTCACGTACCCTAGGTTCGACAATCTTGAGGAAGCGCTAGTTCCCCTGACCGTGGGGAATACACTCGCGCTAGCCAAAGTGGCGAGTAGACCCATACTTACCTCGGGAGGTCTCACCACAGCTCATAACGCAATCGAGCTCACAATGGCCGGTGCAACTCTGCTTGGATTCTGCAGGTCAATCTATAAGGACATCCGCGTTATAGAAAAGGCCGTTGAGGGTATCGAGGCATACATGGCAAGCCAGGCGCTTGAGAGCCTGGATGAGATACGCGGTATTGCGTTGAAGCACCCGATTCGCTTCCCGGACGGTCTTTCGCCAGAGCACGAGGAGCAGGTGATTCGGATGAGTTCGGGCACGATGAGCAAGCAGATTGGAGCTTAGGTGCATTATTGTCCTAAAGCGACTCCGGTCACACCATCTCGCTTCTAAAATTGTTACGGCCCCGTATTGAACTCGAAGAAAAGAGGCCTGAGACACAAGGGACATTTCAGAGGACAATGAAGCGACCGTTGCACGCAAGTGAGGACGGCGGATCTCAAAAGCTTACACCGCACATCGCCGAGATGATCGAGGCGCAAGCATACATTGATTGGATAAATTCCGCCCCCGAAGAACTCTTTACCGGCTTTAGGGCGTACACCGGCAAAATTGGCGCCTCGACCCCCATCTTCACAATCCCGAGGGTTGACTGGTACACACCGAACAGAGTTATGGGGTTTGGCCTATTTGAGCCCGCGACTGGCGGAATGCTCGATGAGATTATCTCACTGTGCAAGAGTAGAACCCCCTACAGGTTTTTCGTGCCTCTATGCCCTGAGACGACGCCTGGTAACAATGTGATACGTGCATGGCTTGGAGAAAATGGCTTCAGGCCGTACAAGCCTTGGGTAAAGCTGTACAGGGACTCGAAGCCCCTAAGTAAAAACGACCGCGAACCACAGTGCGAGTTTGAGATCAAGAGAATCGACCATAGGCACGCAAGGGAATTTGCGGAGACGGTCATCGCTGGCTTTGGCTATCCACGCGCTTTTGAGCCTTGGCTTGAACTGCAGGTAGGACTGCAAGGATGGTCGCAGTATCTGGCCTTCGAAGGAGATTGGCCCGTGGCAAGCGGTGCACTCTTCGTAAAGCACGGCATCGGCTATCTGGGCCTTGGGAGCACGCTTCCCTCTCATAGACGAAAGGGAGCGCAGGAGGCCATAATGCGCAGGCGCGTGCACGATGGTATTTCCAGTGGTCAGTGCAAGTGGTTTGTAACAGAAACACACATGGAAACGCAGACCGAACCGAATCCATCATACCACAACATGCTCAGGACTGGGTTCGAGTTAGCATATGTTCGTGAAAACTATGTGCGCAGCTTTGCCTAACATTGAATAGAACTCTTTAGCCCTCGAATCATAACGCCCCAAGCGGAGGTTAAGTAAATGTGCGGTTGCATATGCTGCAGCTCTTCTTCAGAGCCTACTCTTATAGGCTTTCAGCGTCTCAAACAGGAAAAAAGCGAGCGCTGCAATATTGACAAAGACGGCGAAAAGGTACACCGAAGTAATCCGCTGCGGCAAATATACGGTAATCAATATCAGAACCGTAGAAACAAAGAATATCGTGTAGGTTGTTTCAAATGGTATCACCGCACTGCTTATCCTAATCATGTTTTCAAATAGGACTCGATCCACAACGTAACCACCGTCCTGTTCCTTGATCAATCCCTGCTCTAAGAGCTTCTTTACGTGATACGTTGCAACTGAAGTCGAACTAAGCCCCAAACCTCTTTGAAGGTCATGTATCCCCTGCGGCTTGCGCATCTTGTAGAGGTATCGATACATGCGCCGCGTGGTTTCGTTCAATTATCGAGCTCGCCAGTTTTTTCCCAATTACGATTTTTGGAATATATTTTTGCTTATGAGAGATATGGACACCGAATCCTCCTACTCCTTGTTTGTCTGGAATTTTTTGAATTTCAGAAAGTGTGTTTCTAATCCGTACCCGTAATCAATCGCTTAGTGCCAGTCGTACGCTCGTTCTAATTTTAGAACGAGCATGCTTTCAGCCATTCTAATGCGTAGCACCATATAACTTCGGCTTGCCCACATCCTTCTCGTGAAACCAACACAATGTGTCACAACGGCAAGAAAATAGCGATAGGCGCAATCATCGCGGTAATCCTCGCAGCTGGCCTGGCTGTGGGTGCCATGTATCTTGCGCCGTCGGGAAGCAACCCAACAACTCAGGGAGTAAACTACAGTTCATCATCGCTCCTGTCAACTAGCAGCGGAAACTCTCAGGCCACGTCAAGCTCACAGAGTTCCTCAGGAAGTGCAATTCTTGGCGCTAGCGGCGCGATGAACATCTACTTGACAGACGCGCCTCCATCCAATCCTCAATTCAAGTATCTTCTAGTCAACATCTCTAGCCTGGTCCTAAAATACCAGGGGAACGTAAGCACTTCAGCCCCAAGTAACCAGTGGGTATTCGATGTTTCGTCATCGACCGGAATGAACGTCAATCTGACGAACCTCGTGAACAACAAAGTCTTGCTTGGCGCTACCAAGGCCCCGACGGGTAACGTCACAGGCATCATATTTGACATAAGCAGTGCGCGGGCTTTCTTCACTGACGGATCCTCCGCACAGCTGAAGGTAGTCGCAAATGGCAAACTGATGGTGCCAATCAACTTCACTATTGGCGCAGGCAGCACAGCAGACCTCACAGTGGATATCACGCCGAACTCGATACATATCAGCCCGGGGAACACTCCTGTTCTTACACCAGTGGTTCACATTACTGACGTAGAAACAGACAAGAGTTCCACTAGCACAGCCCACGGTTTAGCTGTCTTGACCAGCGACACAAGTACGGAATCGACTACCAGCAGCGTGGCGACCACTACTAGTACAGGGTCAACTTCAACAACAGGCTCTAGTTCGACCACAACGACGAGCTCGACAAGTACCACGAGCACTACAACGACGAGCTCTTCCTGAAGTCAATACGAACTAACAAGAAATTATTCCACCAATGGAGTGTTGCGAGGCTAGCTTCTTCGTCTGGCCCCTCTCTCCTCTCCTCTTTTTCTGATTCCATACCGCACCTTTGATTTTTCCCATTACTCATTCTTCCGCTCGCAATGTGTGTTGAAACGGATGGTCATTCGAGCTTAAGATTGAGCAATATCGGTGCGGCGCCACCCTCTTAGATTCAATCCTTTCGGTGCTTTTGCTCACTCTCACAATTATTACGCGGTCATAGTTACTTTCCTCAAATCAGATGCAGTTGAAACAAAAGTAGCCCTGAAAGTGGTCTGATGTCACAAGTTTTGGGAGCTTGATGTATTTTGCCGCTTCCTGCGAAACCTTTCCGTACTCTGTCCTAGGAATCGAGTTCTCTTCTTATTGCTGCAAGTGACCTCGATCGCTCTTTCTGCCGAGAACAACCCAAGTGAAAGGAAGAATGGCTTTCCGTTTAGAACATAGGAAAGTCTGCTTGAGATGCGGGAAATGAAGGATAAGAAAAAGCGACTAGTTCTCCACCGTTGTATTAAAAATGTAAGAAGAGACGGGACGGCTTTCTGGAAGATGTTCCTGATCATTTCATTGAATTGATCTTGGCGCGTATTCTCTACACAATCAATTGGTAATGCTAAATTATCATTATGCCGTCAAGTTCGTCCGTAAAGGATAGGCTTTGAGGGCTTTACTGATAATCGCCGCGCTGGCAATGATAGCAATGTTGTCGGGGGTGACCATACTCGAAACTCAGCAACAGCAGACAGCGAGTGGGTCAACGGATTCGTCCAGCCATTCTGTTCAGGTTACGAGCATGACCATAAGTTCTACCCGTGCAAGCCCAGCTCTTTTGACAGGATCTAGTTCATCATCCTCGCCTCAATCTTCAGCATCAACAACAACTTCCACCTCAAGCTACTCGAGCGTGTGTCAGGGGACTCCGAACTCTACTTCGACACGCAGACTGGTTGCACAGGAGAACGCAAGCAACTCTAAAATTGCATATGCTCTCATCGGCGGTCAGAGCGGCCGCTGGTTTCAACAGCTGCAGTATCCCAGACTGTTCAACCTCTCGCTCTCTCCAAGCGGCTCAATCAATAACTTGAGTTCCAATATTCCGGGTAGAGGCACTGTTTGGGGCGGCGGCTGGAACGGGACTGAGTGGACCATTAGCGGGTGGGGGACCTGCGACACTCCGATTTCTTCGAACCCCTACATCTTGCACATTAGTGCGAATGGAAGCCGGTACTTTGGCTCACTCGAGCAGGGGCAGACCGAGTGGACGGGAGGAGATATATTTTCTGCAAGTGCCAATGGGTCTCGCTGGATGCTGACGGGCATGGACTCGGGCTACATCCCATTACACAGCACGCGTTATCCCAAATTGACGCTCAGGTCCAGGACCAACCACCTTTCTCTCGGGGTGACTCTTGGAAAGAATTTCGTGGACTATTCCACGATTCTTCCGAGGAAGATGGACGGCGTCCTCTTTGCGCGCCAGTCCAATGGGACAGAGTGGCTCACCGGGGGTGGCTGGGAGTCAACAGGAGTGCTCTTTGCGTTCAACGGAGAGAATTTCACCGATCTTACACCGCTTATTTTGAAAGCTGTTCCAAGCTTCCACTCGGTGCAGACCATCGCGTGGAATGGGAAGTACTGGCTGATAGGAGGCGTGGGGTTCCTCGCAAAATATCAGGGTTCCACGTTCACAGACCTGACACCGGCTCTGAACCGCACCCTGCCTTTGCAAGAAAAACTTGACAACTTGACAGCTGTGAATTCCATTGCCTGGAATGGATCGCTGTGGTTTCTGGGTGGAGGATATCAGATCGCCTCCCCTGAGGAGACTGGCTCAGCATGGCTTGCTTCGTTTGACTCTTCGAATTTCTCTGATCTGACAAGTCATCTGCCGCAAAGGACGTTAGATTCCACTACGAAGAACTCGAGCATTCTCTCAATTGCGTATGCTAACGGAGTATGGGTTATCGGAGGAGCGGTGAACAATCACGGTTTGCTAATTGAATACCGTGGCGGATATTTTCTGGATTGCTCTGGGATGCTCGGTGATACGACCTACGTGGACTGGGTCGGTGCGCTGGGAAGCTAATTCACAGGCCAGATGCTCGGCTGATTCGCTCAGTTCAAAAGGAGAACATTGCTCAGCCTATAAAATCGTAGTTTCAGCATGAAGAATCCAAGGAGGACAATGGAACCGAACTGGACGGCTGCGAACTCTACACTGATTGAGAAAATGAGTAGAGCCAACAGTACCACGGTTAGATTCCTCGTAGAGCCGAGCGCCAGGAGCAATATAGAGACTCCGTGGACGAACCTTTGATTCTTGACGCTCAGCCGCTGCCTCCAGTTGTCGATAGATCTGAGGGTGCGCGAAGTAGCTATGCGCATGACAAGATCATGCGCAAAATGCAGCTATTTTAAATTTTGATCAAACTTCCAATGCATACGACGTTCGGCACCTTCATTTGGTGGGCAAAATGCTCAGTTTAGTGCATGAAGTTTGATTTTTTTGAGAGTCTACATGCTGTCTAATGGGTAACAAAATGTCTCTCGACTTCATGTTCTGTCAGCTCGTTACTATTCGCAAATCGTTCTTCGCAGATTGCTGCCGTTCACGATATTTGGAAAGCGACATCACATCAACTCATTTCTTTTTCTGACTATTCCTACCTGGATTTTATAGTGTACTCAATTGCCCGTGGATTCGACAAATTTGACGTAATGTGAAAATCATCTATTAGCCCAACGTATTACGACCCGAAATATCGTCATTCTTTGCGATTAGAAACTACGCTGTACACGAGAAAATATCGCTAAAAAGTATGAAATGACAAAATGTGGGACAGAAATGCCCAAGGGTAGTGCCTCCGTTCATATCCAAAACATGAAAAATGCCTTCTCCGAAGAGACAGACTAGCTTCTCCCTCTTCTCTTTCTCCACTCGTCCGCTCCCTTTCTCCCCATCGCATTCTCCTCCTCAATTCCTACTCTGTTCCGATTTGCCAGAGGCTTTAAGGCAAGAGTGTGTGAGAGAGAAAGGGAGCGGTGTGGCTGCTGAAAGGCTCTTCTAGCGCCTCCTCGATCGCCTTCGGGCTCTGCTGCTGGCACGCCCACCTTTTGCGGCAATTGCCCGCTGTTTTGATTTGGGCATCGCGGCAAATCCTCTCTTTTTAGCCAATTTTCGCGCTATTTCACCCCATTGAGGGGTTTAGAGCTTCATAGTTGCTTTTTATTTGATATTACACTATCTTCTCTATTTCATCTTCTTTTCCTCATATTCTGAACGCTACAGTAGATCACTTTACTCTTCCAAGGACCACAATAGAGTTACAGCCAGCTCTGTACCAGAGTCAATGGTTCAGGATGCATATGGTATGATTTCTTGCAGGTATGCTACTGCTCAAATCCTATTGCGCGCCCAAGCTGCACACCATTAAAGAGTTGAAAGAAATCGAGCGATTACGGTGAGATGAAACGTCAACGGCATCATCTTTCTTCTCATGCTGTTTTCTGAGGATTTGAGAGCAGGAAGCATAATGACAGTGCATTTCTTTCTTCTTTTCGGATTCTGTTTCACTGTCCAAGTTAACGTTAAGAAGAACTCTTCTTTACCCCTCTCCTCTCCGAGCAAAAGGAAGAAAGTGCTCACTTACAAATTAATCAACGATGGTCACCCGAAGCTCGCAAAGAAGATAATCGAACTCCAGACTCACTTAGCCCCAATTTTTCCAGAGCTCGACGGAGTTGCCCTGCGGGTCAGAATGAAGAGGTTGAGGAGGGCCGTGGCCGAGTACGACCACCGGACCCTGCGAATCGATATTGACCCTTACCACTTCGAACCGGACAAGAAAAACAGGCTCCCCTTGGTGCTCGCCCACGAGACGATGCACGCCGTGCAGTACATCGACAGAAAGTTTCCCTTAGGAGAAAGAGCATGCGATCTCTTTATGATGGCGAGGCTCCCAGTGGAGTTCTATCCGAGGTGCATGGATTTCTACCTGAAGATCCCTGAGAGCCTACTCCTTCTACGTTCGCAAGATATTAAACAGTCCGCATTGAAGGCAATAAATCTCAGAGAGGCGGGCTTCCGAAATTATATTGTCTGGTTCGAAGATGAATTGAGGAAGATATCTTCAGCTTCGCATGGCTCTCTGGCTTGATGCGGCAACCCATGTGGAACTGGAGAGGAGAATCCAATCTCACAAGGACTTCGTCATCTCACTTCTCTTGTATTACAGATGGGTTCATCTGTCGAGCCGTCAAATTCTTTGAGGGCTAGAGATTCTTCCCAGCGGGCTGACTCAACCTGTTGAGCTCATCGTATGTGATGGCACTCGTGAAGATCTCATCGTAGGTCTTTCCCTCTTTCAAGCCAGAAGCAATGTTTTTCATTGCAGCGATTGAAGCGCGCACCATCGAGGTTCCAAAACTCACCCTGGCAACTCCAATCCGCTCGAGCTCTGTGATGCTGGGGGATCCCGACCCCAGTATGATATTAATCGGACAGTTCAGACGCTTCACTATCTCCGAAATGGAGCCTGCGTCTCTGGCTCGCATTACGAATATGCAGTCCGCGCCCGCCTCTCGGTATGCCCTTCCCCTCGCAACGGCCTCCTCCAACGCTGCGGACTTGTCCGACATCGTGTAGAAAGCATCTGTTCGGGCGTTGATGAATAAGTGTACGCCATTTCCTTCCTCCTCGGATGACTTCCTCAGCGCCCTAATCTTTTGGCATTGCACTTCAATATCCTCAAGAGGTCTTTGCGGATCTCCGGTTGAATCTTCGATGTTCAGACCAACGGCTTCAGCGTTGATTAGTCCGCGTACAAGTTCTGCCATCTCCTCATCACTCTTTCCGTACCCTGCCTCCATGTCGGCGCTTAGAGGAACAGTCAACGCGTGCGACATCCTTTCAACCGCGCCCAGCATCTCCTGCCTGGTTATTTTCTGACCGTCTGGATATCCGAGCGAAGTAGAGACGGCCCCACTCGATGTGGCTACTGCTGGAAATCCTGCTTCCTCGAACACGCGGGCGGTGATTACGTCCCACCCGTTGGGCAGCACAAGAATGCGACCGGTCTGATGGTGGAGATCATAGAACCTTTTTGCCTTCTCTTTCAGTGTAGTCATAGTGTTGGAAGAATCACTGTTTGAAGGGCAGGTGTGTCCTCCTTTAATTTGTTCTTCTTTTTCCAAGTCATGCGTAGGAGAGGAGAGGCTTTGAGATATCTGGGTTATTCTGTATGGCAAAGTGATGCGCAATCGGAAGGAGCCTACGCTTTATTACCAACCCAAAACTCTCTTCTCACACACAGAGAGAGAGGTTCATTCATTTCACAATGAGCACTGAACAGCAAGTCCAATCGAGTGGCGATAAGAAAAGCGACAAACGGCAGCAGGTTGCGAGGCTCGGGTGGAGGCTAGCTTCGCGCAATGCCTCTGATGCAATGGCGACGCTATCATCCTGTGTGAGGAAGAGCGGTCTCGAGGAATCTCTAATACAGCTTATTGACATCAGAGTTTCACAGATCAACGGTTGTGGTTACTGTCTCGACATGCATACAAAGGACGCAAGGGCCATCGGGGAGACAGAGCAGAGGATATACCTCCTTAGCACCTGGAGAGAGGCCCCACTTTATACGGCGAGAGAAAGAGCAGCGCTTGCCTGGGCCGAGGCCCTGACAGAGGTCTGCAAAACCAGAGACGTGCCGGATGAAGTTTACAATGATGCGAGGGAGCATTTCTCCGAGTCGGAGCTAGTCGACCTCTCGCTTGCAATTGTTGCAATCAATGGATACAACAGGTTAAATGTCGGCTTCCGTACCGTTCCGGGAACATATGTCCCGAAAAACAGAAAGTCAGTGTAGCTAGTCAGGTCGTGATCGAGTAAGATAGAATCTTGTCTGAAGCCGCGATGAATATCTGCTCGTCTGCCGCGCTAGGCGTAGAGAAACGCATGACGTTCCCGACGTGAGCCTGGAATATCACAGACCCGTTGCTCGGGCTGAAAGCGTAAAGGGTTCCACTCCCATTATCCAACGACCAGACAGCTCCGCCCGCAACTATGGGCGGCCCCGCGTCGAACTGGATAGTGTTCCACATCACCGAGAATGTTGGGTGCGATAGAGAGGAGAGATTCAGAGTTAAAGCATACAATCCGTTAATGCATGGCACATAAAGGTAGGGCGCTTCAAACGCTGTTCCTCCAAAGGCTCCGGAGCAAATGTGCGAGGAGAATAGCTCGCCTCCGATTCCGCCAAGATGAGATTCGTTTAGCAGGTATCCGACTCCTTCCTTGCCTATCTGGAACACTGTATCATTCCCAACAATGGAGGGAGCGAGCGACCCGACATCTGTGTCGCCCTGATTCAGTGATAGCCAATTGTTTGGTGCAAAGTAATCAATCTCCAGGAGAGAGGGAGAGAGCTTGATGACACTGTTCCCATAATCAAATGTCGAACTGGACTCGCTGTTTCCAGTAGCTATGAACAGGTCCCCGCTGGAATCGATTGATAGCCCGGATGGCGCCCACACGCCGCCTGCGACTCCGGTCGGGACCTGGTAGGAGAGCAGTGCCCCGCTCTGATTTGTATTTATGCCGACGACGTACCCATGATACTGCCCACAGTCGCCGGCGAGTCCTCCGTATGGAATATAGACCACTCCATCCGAGAGTGCGAGCGCTCCGCGCTGTTGTTCGACGAGCGGGCTAACCCCCTGCGGGTTGACGTTCTGATGGAAGATAACGGTACCCGTTGTCAGGCTCAGAGCAAAGAGTTCGTGGATTCCTGGCATGAGAAATCCCACAACGTAAATCGTCCTCGTTGCGACATCCACAACAGGCGTACCAGTTATACCGGTCGGATTTATGTCCCCGCAGGGAAGGTTCGAACGGGGCACTGGTTGCCCGAGATTTGCCCTCCACAATATGTCGCCAGTGCTCTCGTTTAGGGCGTACACTGAATTGTTCTCTGTCGCGGCTATGACGGAACCATGCACAATAAGCGGCTCTGCGTACACCGCTCCGTCGAGCGTTGGAGAGCTCCACTTCAACGCGGGGTTGTGTATCCGTAGCCCCTGAGAGTTATAGACGCCATCTCTTTGCAGGTTCTGGTGGTAGGTTGGCCAAAAGTCGTTTGGAGATGACCCATTGTTTGTTTCGCTTGATGAGCTAGTAAGACTGTTCGACGTTTGCACAAATGTGGAGGTTTCGCTTGGAGGGGTAGAACCTGTCTGAGTTTTCGTGGTGGCAGTAGAGGAAGCAGAATATGACGGTACTAGAAATGTCGTGGTAGTGGCTAGACTGCTGGAAGTCGCAGAATTTGTCTTGCTTGCGTTATTTGGAGTTATGGAACCAAGGGCGATTATCGAAGCCACAGCAATAAGGAGGAGGGCTATAATGACTGAAACCACTCCGACGGTTCTGCGCACTTGAACTCACTCAAAATTATGATAAGGAACTGGATATTTTACTTGAACAAACTTAGCTCAGTTACTGGGTAGCAACGCCCACGACCAAAAATTCAAGTTAGCCTGATATCCGTCTAGTGTATCGTCAAATTGAGCCAAGTTAACCTGACAAGGCCCAACTAAAACAGAAGCCTAAATTAATGACCCCATCCAAGCCCTACTGCGGAAAGATTGCTCTCGTTTCGCAGGTGCCCTGACTGTCACAAGTATTTTGCTTCAACAGTGGTTGACAGGGAGTTATTGCACGCACAGGCTTTTCACACACAAGTTAGGGTGGGGCGAGGTTTCTCTGAAGTGAACAAGGAAAACATGATGTATCGCATTACCTACAGATGCAAATATTGCCAGCATGAGTGGACTGAGTTGGTCAATAAGAGTATGTAAAGAAGCTGTGCAGAAAGAAGGAAAAGATAGTCTTCGGTCTAATTCGCCCACCTGATGATTTTTAATCCGCTGCTTCATCCTCAAGAATGCTGCAAAGTATAAAGCTGGGGTCGAAGTAGTTGCCGCACATCATAGTGGACGGTCACGAGGACATTGCGTTCAATGCGATCAATCTTCACCGCGACTTTCTGAAACCAATAGAGGCTCTGAGGTCGGAGTCTAATGCAAAAGGCACCCTGAGTCCTACGCTATGCCTGCCAGAACTAGAGAAGGGGAACGTTAAGATAGTATTCGCCACGTTGTTCGCCGCCCCTTGCAGCGACAGACTCACAGAAGAGATTGGAGGACCGTGCTACAATACTCCTGACGAGGCTCATGCCCAAGCACTTGACCAGTTGAAATACTATAAAGAACTTGAAAGACAGGGTCACGTCGCCATCATCGAGAGCAGAGAGCAGCTCGACGAGCATCTGAGTACTGATCAAACAGACAAAAGAAAGAAGACCGGTTTGGTGATTCTGATGGAGGGCGCAGATCCCATTCGCTCGCCAAGTGAAGTTGTCGAGTGGTTCAGGGTCGGGGTGAGGATCGTCGGTCCTGCTTGGCGGCGAACGAGGTACAGCGGCGGAACCGGAGCGCCCGGCCCCCTGAGCCCTGAAGGAAGGGAACTCGTTAAGGAAATGGAATCCGTCGGGATGATATTGGATACTTCACACCTATCCGAAGAGAGTTTCTTTGAAGCCCTCGACCTTTTTGACGGTCCGATTATTGCAAGCCACTCAAACTCGAGGGCCTACACTCCCACCGACCGTCAACTTAGCGACGAGATGATCAAGGAACTAGTCTCAAAAGGCGGGGTGATAGGCACCACCATTTACAACAAATTTCTCGATCCTGCGTGGTATGAGAGAGGCCGAGAAAAATCCGAGGTCACATTTGCACATGCAGTTCGGCACATCAGAGTAGTCTGCGACCTTGCGGGGGATAGACTTCACTCTGCCATAGGTTCTGACCTCGACGGCGGTTTCGGCGTTGAGAGCACGCCCGCAGAACTCGATACAGTCGCAGATCTCCAAAGGCTAGGCAGCGCCCTGCAATGGGAAGGATTTTCTGAGACCGATACCACAAATATCCTAGGCGAGAATTGGATAAGGTTGCTCCGCAAATCATTACCTGCTGAGGAAGAAATCAAGCAGCAAGGAAAGCGGCAGTCGCAACAAGAAATAGCCAGACTTTGATTCGAGTAATTTAGGACGTGAGCCTCTGTTAATTGTCCTTCCGTGAAAATCGATTCGACGTCTTGATAATAGGCGCCGGAGTACTCGGCGTCACTGCGGCTTATCACATAAAGTCGAACAATCCGGCCAAGTCGGTACTGCTTGTTGACAGGTTCTCGGACGTATCGCAGGGCAACACTGCAAGGAGCAACGCCATGTTTCGCAATACCTTCACTTCGAGAGACAATCAACTGCTAGCGAATTCCACAATCGACTTCTACATCGACCTTCAAGAAAAGTCCAAGATAGACATTGGAATCAGGAAGACGGGCTACCTCTGGCTCATGAGCGAGGAGCAGCTTTCCAGGAATGCAAGGCACATAGAAAAGATGGAGAAGAGAGGCATTGAGACGAAGGTCTTTGGAGGAGGACAGGTCAAGGACAGAATACCATCTCTCTGCACTGACTTTGCCCCGACCGACGAGGACGCGTCGTTGATGAATCTTGATCCTGTTGACGGAGGTGTCTTTGGTGCAAAGTGCGGCAGGCTCGATCCCTCAAAGCTTTCCAAGTTCTACCTCGAACGCTTCTTGAATCTCGGAGGGAAGACAAGTTTCAACACGAGCGCACAAGAGCTGCTACTTGAACCAAAGATTCCGCTCGACATCGAAGGTGAGCCATTCGTCTGGCAGGACGCTTCCATCACTGGCGCAAGTTTGACAGGTGACCTCCAGGGTAACTTTAGGGCGGGGCGAGTCTTGCTTGCCTGCGGAGCCTGGACCAACGAGATCCTGTGGCCCGCAGGGATTGATGGACACGTAAAGGCAAAGAAGAGGCAGTTGTTCAAGATAGCCAGCAACGAAAAACTTGCGGGCCTTCTGCGCTGCCCAGGCTTTAACAATCTGGGCGATCTTCCATTTCTAATTCTTCCGAAATCGGGCTGCTTTGCAAAGGCAATCCCGGAGAGCAGGGAGTTCTGGGTGGGCTGTGATGACAACCTGGGACGAGAATACATCGACATACCCGCAAGGGACCTCGATGAGTACAAGGCCGAGCCTCAGTACTACGAAAGGAACCTTCACGCCATCTTGAGGAAATACCTTCCTCAATTTGAAAATGCAAGGCCGGACAGAATGTGGGCTGGCCTCTACTCATACAACACGCTTGACTATCTTCCGTTTGTTTTCGAAGAAGGTGGAATAATCGTAATCGGAGGCGACAGTGGGAGCGGCATTATGAAGGCAGATTCTCTGGGACGAATTGCTGATGCACTATATAGAGAAGGCGATGGTGCGGAAGCTACACTGTTTTCAGGAGAGCGTTATCTGGTCAAGAAGCTCGGATTTGCGTCTAGAGACGTCGAGCGAGAAGAATGGGTCATATGAGCCGGGCTATCGTCCCTTTTTTATATTTCACAGTGTTTTTCCCTCTTTTTACTATAGCAAGAATGACGATCTGACAATTAGTGAAGCGCTTTGAGATGCCTGTTGACTTTGGCAGATCCAAGACGGAAGCCTTGGCTCTAATCTCCTCACTGGAGTCTGCAAAGGAGCCGCTGGAGCTGCAGGAGATAGCGGCACATTCGGGTTACAGCCTCCCTGGCACGAGGCGCATGCTCTACCGCATTCAGCATGAAGCGCGGGCGGTTAAGCTAGTTTCGCTGGACTCACGCAAGTAAGTTGATCTGGATTCGTTCCTTAAGTACGAAAGCGTCAAGAGGTGGGCAAAGAACCTAAAGGAGGAAACAGGAAGGGAAACAGCACTTTATCACTTCGCAAGATTTCTAAAGTGGGTGCAGACGAAGAAGGGCTGGTCGCTCAAGGATCCAGATGCGCCCATCGAGAATGCAATGTTTTACGTCCTTTGACGAATTTGAAAGGACGAGAAACGGTAGCTTTCGTGTTAGAACTGCGTATCCGTATATCGGTTTTGTTGATTTAGCCATATAAAGCAAATAGTATTGCTTATATCCATATTGTTATTGCTCGCAAAGCACATAGCAATTGCAGTCTTTTCCATACCAAAGAAGGATGAATATCTCCAAGAAAGCACTGCTCATTTCGATTTGTTTCGTGTTTGCTTTCTGCCTACAGACTTCCACTTCTTCGGCCTTCGCAACTCAAGAAATTTTTCCTGTAAAGTCCTCATCGCTTAGTTCTGCGTCCAATACAGCGTCAGGCAACCCTGCCCTAAATCAAGCTACAAGTACATCCTCCAACCCGCTTCTCCCTGGAACGGTTTCATACGAAACACTTGGAACAATAGTGAAGCTCTCGTATGCAAAGTCGGCCAAAATAGAAACTCTCAGCCACTTGCAATTATCAACGGGAGTTCTGCTACAATCAATGTGCAAATTCCTAGCGGATTGTTCATGAACACGCTAGTTGGACAAAACATTGAGCAGAACTACAGTATCGACTCTAATGGGACTCTCTCGGTGCAGGATAATTACGGGGACAACTTTAGTCTGTATGTGATTGGTTACAGCTCAGCCGGTACTTCCACTACAACCACATTTCTAGGAAACTCCACCTACATTGTGGCCAATCACCTCACCATGAATGGATTGCAGCAAGTCTCAAACGTCTCCATCTCATTCATCGTGCATAAACAATTCTGTAACCCCTCTGGAATGGAGGTTGTGATTCAGGGAAACTCCGCCACGACAAGTAACAACACGATTTCATTTCAATTCAAGGAGCGACCAACAAGTTTCGGTCAAAGTGTCGTTTGGTTTGACAATGGTCAGCTAAACCCGGTGATTGCGCCAAACGCACAGAATAATAGCTCGACTGGCACAAGTGCGACTAGCCCCGCCCATCTTGCGTCGTTAGGGTTCAGTTGGGCGGATAGCGCAAATCTCAACCCTGTGTTCAACAACGCAACAGAAACTCTAACCTACCAGGTTTCCTCCCAAAACTTTACCATAGACCCCATTGTTGTTGGTGGTTCGAGCTATCCATACGCAACAAGCAACGATTATGGCGGCCACACATGCGAAGCGGCAGGTCGGTACTGGGTCTTCTATGTCAACGCCACCAATTCACCGGTATACCAATCGAGCACCGATGGCTCAGTCTGGAGCACGCCCACAAGCTTTGGCAGCAGCGGGATTGCGGGAAACATCCAAGGTGGATTTTCCGTTTACTGCTCGGGCGCCAACGTATACTATGCTGGCTCGTCCGACTCTAGCCTAACCTACTCGTTCATCATAGGTCAGGGCTCAATGGGGAGCAACGGTGCCGTCACGTGGTCGCATGCCCCGTACACATTGAGCACGCCAAACGCAGGAGTGAGTGACCCATCCATAACTGCAGACTCCAACGGCAACGTATGGGCTGCTGTAACAGAGGTATATCCGAGTACTCGCCTGGATGTCTACAAGTGCACTTCGTCCGAATCCGGTTGTACTTATTCAAACAGCCTAACTGGAAACGCAGCTTACCCTCCCGAGCTCGTCCCACTCACCAATGGCAAGATGGCCCTCCTCTTTGGAGGCTCAGGGATTGTGGTAGATGAATACAGCGGAACATCGTGGAGTAGTGGCCCCACCACTTCCCACAGCGTTTCACTCTACTACTCGTCGGCCGTAGCAATCGGAGACACAATCGAACTCGGCGCGAGCGACGGGACCAATGTTTATTATTACATTTTCGCTTACGGCGGCAGTTCCTGGTCATCGGGTGTAACTGTCGGGCAGGGACATTACGCCGGAATCAGTGGCGATGATAACAACAGACTAGTCGTCTCATATATCTCCGGGTCAAGTGTAGAATATGTCTACTCCACGGCCTCCGGACTATATTGGAGCGATCCAGTAATAGTTAGTTCGTCGGAGACATCTCCCGAGTTTATCTCCGCTTCGTTCGCAATCGATTCAGGGATGTTCCAGGCTGCATGGACAGACACGGGAACGTCAAATTACGATGTAAAGTTCGTTTCGCTTCCCTCAGTGATTCCCAACGCTGCGACATCCGGCAAACCTTGGAGCAAGCCAGGCTTATCTCCGTTTCAGGACTACTTTACCCACATTTCTGAGTACGTCTCACCAGGTAATGGGTTGCTTGGGATCTCCCAGACCGATTATTCATTGACTGGAAGAAACGGACTCGATCTTGCGATAACCCGAGTTTACTCCACACCCTACTCATTTTCCACTGGAAACAAGACTTTCAACTATGACAACTTTACGCTGTCTAACCTCGGTGCTGGCTGGAGCCTCGACTTCCCCTGGCTAGGGCAGTACTTTGTACATGTAGGTGAAGGACAAGCGTATGCCTACAACTGGACCGGAAGTGTATTCTTGAATACTCGTGGACAGCCCTTTAAGCTTTCGAACAACAGCGGATCATCATTTGATCTCTACCTTGCATCCGGCGTCGACTACCACTTCGATTCGTTGAAGAGGTTAGTCTCGATAACTGATACAACAGGGAACAACACGCTCACACTCGAGTACAATTCCAACAGTTACATCTCAAACATAACCGACTCGGTCGGAAGGATCATCAAATTCATCTACAGCGGATCAACGAGCCAGCTTTCCACGATAATCACTGGAGAAGGAAACTTCACCTACGCTTACTCGGGCAGCGATCTGGTTTCAGTCACAGACCCGATGAATCACGTGACAAAGTACTACTATAAAACCGGATTAAACAGCTGGTTGGTAAGCTCCATCACTTACCCCACTGGAGCGTACACTAACTACACCTATGCCGGCGCTCCAGTCGGAACTGGAGTGATGACCTACTACGCCACCTCGCAAAGCGTCTACATATCGTCGGGGAATTTGGATAGATCAACCCAGTACAACTATGACATCACAAACGGCCAGATCAACTCGTGTAATACAACAGTTGCTGACGGCTCAGGTACAAACCAGAGCAGGATCAATTATGTTTTCAGTGGCACCTCTTCAAAGCAGACGCAGGTCCAGGAGTACGCGAACAAGACAATCATCCTGCAGTACGAGAGCGACTTTGATGCGACAGGCAGGATTAACGAATCGAAGACGCTCTCTCCGACCAACACTGTTCTGGCATACTCCGTTACGCATTACGACAATTGGAGCAACGTGGTGTTTACGCAGAACGAGATAGGTCAGAAGACATGGTACTCTTACGCCAACACCAATACGACAAACACCTTCACCGACGGCGCGTCAGGATTTACAAATAGTTTCTACGCGAACAACACTGTAATCTCCTCGAACATTCACGATCTCCTAGTCGGAGAGGCCCAGTACCAGAACGGCCAGGGTACTAACAAGAGCGAGACATACTACAACTACAACTCAGCAGGCGAGCTGATTCACCAAAAGCAGCTTCATAACGGGAGCTGGCTCGTGTCAAGTTACACGTACGACCACTACGGCAACAAGCTGACCGCCACAGATCCTTTAGGGAGGACCACTTACTACCAGTACTCATCAACATATGACTATGCTTACCCCACCCAGCAGAGCATTATTGTGAGCGGTGATGTACAAGGGAACGGTGGTGCTAGTGGTTCCATATCTCTTGATGGAAGTGCATCGGCGAGGTGCGTGAATGTTGTTACTTGCTCGACCTCCTTATCAACATCAAAGTCGCCTGACGTGATAGTCGTCACCGCAGTGGATCAAGCGTCTGACACGATAAACACGCCAACGGACACTGCAGGGCTTACGTGGACTCTGAGAAAGTCGGTGGTCAATGGTGGGTTGCACTCCTACTACTGGTATGCCATCGCCACCGGTAGCCTGAGTTCCGACAGCATATCTGTCACGGCGAGCGCATCCTGCGTCATAGCCCTGACGGCATTCGGAATCTCGGGGGCGAATACTGCGAGCCCGTTTGATTCAAACAGCGGACTGCCTGCGAGTGCGACAGGATCAAGCACATCTCCTTCAGTTACAATCTCAACGAGTAATGCCAACGACATGTTACTGGGCATTCCAGCCGCGGTGGGGAGCGCAACGGTATCCGCAGGAACAGGATTCACGCAGATCAAGACTAGCACCTCTCCCGGAACGGGAGACGAATACGAGATAGTGAGCGCCTTACAATCAAGCTCATCCGTCGGCTCAACACTCAGCGCTTCCGAAAATTGGGCGATGATTGGCGACGCGATAGTTCAAGCATCATCAGCCTCCGGTGGTTCGCAGAACGTCTCCACTACTTACACCTACAACTTTACGACTGGACTTCAGCTCTCCGTCACGGATCCGAACGGCCACACAACGAACTATGCCTACGACAAGATTGGGAGGTTGACTGCTACAATCTATCCGCTTGTGAACCAGGTCGCCTCGGAGACAAAATACTTCTACAACGACGCTGGCAACTACATGACAACGACCGATCCGAACGGAAACAACGTCACGAACTACTTCGACGGACTGGAGAGGTCGGTCCGAGTCGTTACATACAACGGAAGCTCGGTGTACTCTACACAAAATTACACTTACAACTACCTTGACCTGAAGAGCTCGTACACGACTGCGAATGGCAACACTACGCAATACTCTTACGACGCTCTAGGGTTCCAGACCAAAGTTACTAACCCAGACGGTACATCTTCCACCGCCTCGTACAACTATCAGAACAACACGGTGACTGCGACAGACGAGGACGGGCACAAGACCATCTACGCTTACGATTGGACGAAGAAGGATCTGCTGTGGGTTAGAGAGTACAATTCTTCATCCAGTTACTACCTAACGACTTATAGTTATGATCTCTCGGCGAACCTCCTCTCAGTAACCGATGCAAAGAACCAGAAGACTAGTTATCAATACGATGACCTAAATCGGCTCATTGTAACCAAGTATCCAGATGGTACAAACCAGACCGTAACGTACAATAGCCTCGGCAACGTGATCTCGAGACTAGATCCTGCTGGTCACACAATCACCTACGCATACGACCAGCTCAACAGGCTCTCGAACGTTACTTATCCCAACGCCGCGAAGGTTCTCTACACCTATGACCTCGCGGGCAATACGCTATCCGTAAGCGGCAACGCCCAGTCCGCGACGTCTTCCTCTTCTGTGATGTACACCTACGATGCAAGGAACAGAGTGACGAGCGAGACCGATAAGATTGGAGGAACTTCTTACACAACCTCGTACTACTACGACAAGGCAAGCAACGTGGTCGCGATGAACTATCCAGACTCGTACAATCTAACCTATTCTTACGACTTCCTCAACAGGGTTGTCAATGTTGGGAGCGGAGGAAGCATAGCCTCGTTGAATTACACCGTGGATAGCAAGATAAGCTCAATTTCATACTACAACGGCGTAGTGACGACGTATAGCTATGACAAGAGGGATAGACCTACGCTCATTCTCACGAAGAAGGGTACAACAACCTTGCAGAGCCTCTCCTACTCGTACGATGCGGCAGGCAATGTGATCTCGGTGAACTCTCCCTCCTACAACTACACCTACGACAACGTCAACCACCTGAATTACACAAGCGGCCCTTGGGGAAAGATTACATACACTTATGATGCTGTTGGCAATAGAGTGAAGATGATCTATGGTTCGGTTACGACAACCTATCTCTACTCTTCGTACAACCGGTTGACGCAGGAGAATACATCTTCGTGGACTGCAACACTCACCTACGACAAGAACGGAAACCTCCAGAAGATCGTCAATGGCTCTAATTCTTGGAACTACTACTATGACTACGAGAATCATCTTACGGGTGTATCAAAGAACGGTGCTAATGTCCAGAACAGTACCTACGATGCGAGCGGCCGAAGGATAGAGCAGAATGTTAGCGGTACCACCATCGTCTACGTCTATCAGGGCTCGAACAACATAATCTACGAGAAGAACCTCTCGAGCGGAGTGGTCACAAAGCACTACTATGCAGACGGAATGCAGGTCGGCGAACTTTCCGGGAGCACATCATATTATCTTCAGCAGGACAGCATCGGCAGCACGAGAATAGCAACTACAAGTACAGGAAGCATACAATTCAGTTCTGATTACCTGCCGTTTGGTCCCGAGTACAACCCTTCGGGCTCTGGCATTTACTACCTCTTCACCGGCAAGCTGATCGATCCTGTGACGGGATTGTACTACTTTGGTGCACGATATTATGATCCTGAAAGCGGGAGGTTCATAACGGAGGACAGCAACGCGGGCAATGTCAAAGATCCAATAAGCGAAAACAGATACGTCTACGCGCGGGACAACCCTCTTTCACTCGTCGATCCGAGCGGACACATGTTCATTCTGCCGGCATTGAACTACCAATCGACTTTGAGCGCAAAGAACTCGTACACAAATTCCCCAGCTTACCAATCATGGGTTTTGGCTCAGACCACTTCTTCCCAGGACTGCGGAGGCACTGGCTGCGTTGCAAGCAATTACGTACCTGTCACAAGCAGCGGTAGTTACTCAACTGCCGGGGGCGGAACAAGTGTTTCAAGGCCAACAGTGGACCAAGCGGCGTACCAATCAAGCCCTTTCACAACCACCGTAACAACAGCTGTGCCAGCAACATCATCCCAACAGATTTCCCCGGGTTTGGCTGGCGCGATCTTGGTGACCATAGGTTACTATGCCGCCGGAGCACTGGTGATTTTTGCTAGCGTACCGTTGTATATCGATCCGCCAATCGGCCTCGCCACAACGGCTTTAGGTGCATCACTTCGATGGGGAGGAGACGATGCTGCTCTTTACGATACTCAAAACGGGAACAGCGCTACTTGGAACGGGGCCGTAGTGCATGCAGATGAAGGAGTGAAAGAGTTTTTCACGGAGCTTAACAACTTCTTTTCAGATTACGGATGGCCGTGGGGCTAGAATTGTCTCGCATTGGAAGCTACAGACGCTCAAGAAATGGCAAAAACTTAATCGGTTTGGCTGGTCTCCATGAAGCAGACTTTGGAAATACCGCACATGGCGGGATACAAGTCAGGTCTGATCGCTGGGCTTTTCACTGGTTTTCTCAGCGTTGCAATCCGACTGAGTAGTGAGTATTTGTTTGAGAAATCCTTGAAACTGCCACCCTATCCAATCTCTTCCGCCGTTATAGTGGATTCGGTTCTAGGTGGTGCCATTATTGGGCTTTTTCTCGGCGCGTCGCTTGACTGGGCTTATGACAGATTGCCAACCAGCAACCCGATTTCCAAGTCACTAATATTATCGTTGCTCTTCTTCGGTTTTTTTGAGGGACTGGGCACTCTTGTATTTTACAGCTCAAATCCAGTGAGGCATTTAGCAGTGGCTGTTCCAGCCGACCTTCCTATTTACTTAGTTCTCGCACTCGCGCTCGGTTACTCTTATGACAAAATACGACCTCGAGAAGCCAAGATGATAATAGAAAGGGCTTCCCACTTGGGTAGTCTAGACGCAAGTAAACCCAATGCAACGAAATTGAACAAGCGGTATTCCAAGTATTCGTTAGTAATAGCCTCAGTGTCGTTATCTGGCGGAGGACTCCTTTTCGCTTATCTGTACATACAGAATCAACCGAATAATGTTTTTCTGGTCTCAATTCTTTTGATTATTGTCGGCATTGGGATCTACATGTATCGTTTTGCAAAGTGGACCTTGGGCTTGAATTAGGATGCAATATCACTACGGCGGAGATATGTCGAATGGATTACAGCATCTGATATGCTCCTTTTGTTTTGCACTCGAATAGACCACAGTGGTAAATTAGATGCAGACTTTTCTACAAGCTCCACCACCACCTTCGTTTCCAATGTGTTCAGATTCTTGGAGCCCTCTTGTATGCGCAGAGGTCGGGTTGGGTTGGCTAATTGCAGGAATTGTGATGATTGTGCTCTTTTTTCTGGTAAGTCGATGGTGGCGGAGGCTTCCGCGCGGATATTGATGAAATCGGACCAGCGGAGCCATACCCTTTGAGATATAATTGTATTTTAGGGCAAGCGTCCAATTCAGCCCTGATTACCTGCCGTTCGGCCCTGAATACAATCCTTCGGGCTCTGGCATATACTACCTCTTCACTGGCAAGCTCATAGATTCTGTTACTGGATTGTACTACTTTGGAGCGAGGTACTACGACCCAGAAAGCGGGAGATTCATCACCGAAGACAGCAAGGCGGGCAGCCTCCAAGATCCTCAGACAATGAACAGATACGTGTACGCGAGGGACAATCCTCTGATGTACTTAGATCCGAGCGGGAACATGTTCACTTATAATGGTGGTAATGCTGGAGGATCCACAGACTTTCACAACCCACCACCGTACATTCCGAATGGCTGTGGATACTTTGGGTGTGGCACTGGCAACCAGGTGTACAAACCGCCCCAGCCTCAAACAACCGTGGCAACACCTGGTGGATCGAGTGTTGACTCATGTAGCTTTTCGAGCGCAGGATGCTCAGCAGGTCAGCAAAGCTCCTCCTCGTCAATATGTTCGAAAACTGATTTCTCTTGTTGGTTCATTAAGATATACCTGTCCGATCCGGACAAACTGGGTCAAATGGCTATTGATGCGGTAACAATACTGGATTTGTTGTTAGGTGCGCCTGTATTCACAGCTTCCGACATTTTGAAAGTTCTCACAGCACAAGCATTAGGTGATTTGTCCCTCGCAATTGAAGACGCTGTTGTAAATCACAATCCGGGTGGGTTCATAAATGCCCTTGCTTCGTTCTCTGTTGGAGTTATGGGAGATATGATAGCAAATGGCATTTCTTTTTCTCAGTCAATGATGCTAATTGCGTCAGGTCTCATAGACGTCGCCGGGGTTGCAGGATACGATGAAATGAGAGCTGCGGTTGCCTCGGTGGTCGCTGGCGTGGATATTGGAGGATTTCTCGCTGACATAGGAGTGGAGGGGACACAATATGGCCAGTCATGAATTTCTCGCCAGGGGTTAGGAGATCTTCTTTCCCGAAATTAGCGTTCTGATTATTAGGTGACACATCGCGAATCGAGTCAATAATTAGTAGGCGAAATTTGTGATTCCAGCATCAAGGAAGTTTCACCGACATTGGTTGCTCATGCGGACTCTCGGCGTGGGGAGTGCTTCCCTCTTGTTGGGATCGATATTGTATTTCATAATGCTCCCGAAACCTATCACTGATTGGAAGGGAACGCTTGTCATATTCTTTTTCTTTCTTTCTTTTGGACTAGGCCTTGCTGATCTTCCAATTGGCGTTTTGTATATCCGGAAGGCCCAAAAATGGTACCGGGGCGGAGTACAAGCCAACGAAAGCGAAAACAAGAGAACTGAATGAAAGCCCGGCGCAAAAGATTGATCCATCACAGAGGATGGTAGCGGAGTGTTATTCCTCAACTAATCGGACTATGGATTCAAAATAAAAATGAAACGATCAACTATAGCCCCCTTAGAACGGTGCTATGTCAAGGGAACAACTGACTTCTCGGTCGACTCCTAATATTGCTCAAGCGGGGATTGTACTTAAGACGAGCGTGCGGCAAGCTCGTAGATCCCATTACAGGATTGTACTAAGACGGATATTGTGATATATATCATTGTGTAATATACGATATTACTCTTGACTGAGGACTTGGAGACGCGCATGCTTACTATGAGATCGAGGTTACTTGGCTCGATGGGCGTTGCTAACCGGAAAGAGACTCTTCGAATATGCATCTAAGGCCGATAATAGGAGCAACTAGGAGCAAGATTTTGTTCCCATTTTTTTGCAGCCAAATCCTTGTCCTACGGTAAATCATGGTGAATATGCATAGCACAAATCTTCCGGCTTATGTCATTATTCTCATGCTTGTCATTTTCTAAAAGTGGTGGAACGTTCCATGTTAAGTGGAATTCGCAGTAGCATCGAGTAAAGACTAGAGAGTATGGTCGTAACGATGACCGCCGATCGCGGACATGCAATTGGAGTACCAATTGCATTCACACCTACTAGATGCGACATCACAGTTCGTATGTCGAGCTCGCAATCTACCATGACGACGCATCGAAAAGTTGGATTGCCAAGACCTTTGATTTGAAGTCGTCATAGATGAGTGAGTACCAGATAAGGAGCACCAAGAAGGCAGACTTTGAGACACTTCGATTGCGCATCGGCCTCTTCCTAATTCGATAAGGGTAAATTTCGACAATACAGATGAGATAGACCGGATAATAGAGAAAGTGAATGGTCGACCGAACAACTAGTTAGTTGCTCAGGAAAGATCATTTTCATAGCCTAATTGATAATCTCAACTATGCATCTACACAAAGAACGCATTGAGTGATAGCATGGATTGCAGGAGACTCAAAGCCCAAAGACCTTGAATGAACTTGTGGGCAGAATAGTCGCCGATTCCTGCGAGACATGGTAGTGAATAAAGAACCAACGGGATTATACTAGAAGCAGTTTGACTCAAACTATTCCAATCTAGCGCCGACCATTTTCAGAAAGTCGATTGCAAGCTCGCTAGCTTTGTAAAAGGAGTATTCGCTAGTAGATTCCTTTTTCATGTAAATATTCTCAACCAATCCCGCCTCCATAAGACCCTTCAAATGATGGTTCAGTGTGCTTGGATTCATGGGCTTGACCAGAGCCAGAAGCTCTTTGAATGAGAGCTCTTCTCCTCTTTTCTTTCTCATAGTATTCTCGGCTAGTATCATTGTGATCCCTCTTCTCGAAGGCTCAGCTAAAGCTTCGATTATTCCCCTGACTTCTTGAGGGATCTTTTTGTCCTCCTTTTGTAATAGTTCTGACACCGCCATGCTACGAAATCATGCCTTTAGTAGCTAGAGAATACTTCAGCTTCGACACTTATAAACTTGATGAATATCAAGCTTAGTTGGTTAATATCAAGTTCATGGCTACTTCCTCTGCTTATATAATCTACACTCAGTCGAAAGGATGGCTCTGGAATGTTTGACAGTCAGGCTGCGGATTGGATATATCCATTTTCGAAACTAAAGCCGAATCTGAGGATCGGAATCTATGGACATTATTTTCCTCCTTCGGAAAAGCAAAATTTGCTGATACTTAGAGAGAAACTGAGATCGGAAGCAGGTTACAGCCAGACATACCTTGTCGAAGATTTGCGAGATAGTGCAGAATTTAGAAGGGACAATTTTCTAAAAAGCATCTTCGCTCTCGAGAACTCCAACATCAACCTCATAGTACTGACTTTCAAGGGCATGAGTCAAGGAGCTATCAGAGAATTGGGCTACATACTTGCCAACCCAAAACTTGTTTTCAAAAGTGCTGTGTTAGTTGAGTCTGAATATGATCAAGAAGGCAACATAGTCAAACGAGCGTTCACTTCGCTTTTTGAAAAAGATCTGGCTGCGGTAAACTTCAGAGTTGCTGATTTTGAAAGAGCGGATGTTGAGCGCGTGTGCAGGCTTGCAAGAGGAATTGTAACAGATCTATTTTATTACTATATCAAAAACTTGAGGCATGAGATTAAGGAAACGCCACTGATCTGATGCACCCCCAGCTTTGAAAGAACTTTAGATTGTGTCATAATTGACATTTCAAATGCAATGGAAGGATTCGGGGTCTTGCAGGATTTCTTCTTGCTATGGGCTCATTAACGTAGTGCTTTCTCTTTTCATTTTTGGACTACTCTCCTGGCCATTATTGTTACCGAAGAGGGATAGTTCTCCACGTACAGTCTCAATCCAAGCGACAATAAAGATCCGATGAGCGAAGACAAATACATCTATGCGCGGGACGATCCTCTCTCACTCGTTGACCCGAGCGGGCACATGTTTACAACGGTCGCATTAAACTACCAATCGACTCTGAGCGCCACGAACTCATACACAAACTCACCGGCTTACCAATCTTGGCAAGCGTCCCAAAGTACACCTTCAAGTTCGAGTGGCACGTACACTACAACAGCAACTAGCACCTCTTCTACACAAGGGTCTGCCCAATCTACAACAACAACTACGGTGACTGTTACGACCACTACGGTTACTGTAACAGCAATTCCGAGCACAAGCTCAACATACGCCCAGCAGACCCTTCAGACAATAACTTCATTCTCGACTGCCGATACTAGCGGGTCAACTTACACCGGTACGGTGAACATTCCCAACATGGATGCATGCACATTTGTTGACGCTCTGGCCGCTTCAAGCGACCCCGAGGTCGCTGGCCCTGCTTTGCTCGGTATGGCTGGGTCATCTATAGGACCCGAGGGGGCGATCGCGGGAGCAGTGGCTGGTTTCATCCTAGGGATCACATTCCCAATCTGGGGGCACGTAGTGGCTTGTCATTGAGGCGCAGCCGAGCCGCGAAAGCCGTCAGATCCTAGGTGCCATGAAACGACATAAGATTGCTTCCAAGATTCATTCGTATGCTCAGAAAACTGACAACCATAAGGAAGAACCATTTCATGCTCTTTCTCTACACGTGAGCTAGGAGTCTTCTGAGGCGCAATTCGGATCCTAGCATTCCTATCTGTAAAGAGCCTCATTGAGTAATTTGACATACCGCGAAGTTCTTCAAGCATTTTGTTAGGAGTGTGATGGAATTTCGATGGGCGCACAATCAAAGTCGATTCTAATCTTTCTGGTGGCCTTGATTCTGGTATCTTCCGTCCTTGCCATCGCCATTTACGCCAATTTCCTTTCGGGTGTGCTTACACACACGACATCGAATTCGTGTTCTCTTTCATTTAGCTACTCGGGAGGAGAGGGTAAGCCCACTGCTCAGTATACGCGACAAATGTTCCTAGCCTTGGATGGGAAGTACAACTCAATCGTCTATAATGTGTCAGCTGTGGAACAGAGCGACACCTTTGGCTACGGGCCGTCCTATCTCCTGAACGGCCTTTCTGATAAACTCTACTGGTACCAGGTCGGCCTTGCCTGGAACGGGGCGAACGGCAACTTGAGCGGCTATACGTCGGGTTTCTCATTCATATACGAGGTGTGGAACATTTCCTCCCGGCAATCAATCTATCCTCCCGATGGCGGAGCCGGCGGGGGAGCGTTTCATGGTAGAATAAATAATGCCGATGTTGTTGCCATCTCCCTAAACTTTTCAGGGGGAAACGTGACCATGGCAGCATACGACTGGAACAGCGGTGTTCGAGCCAGCGCAAGTTACAGTGCCTACGGGGCATCTACCTTCTTGGGAGGCAACCAAACGAATGTGACGATAGCTTCGACCGGCGTAATGACGGAGTGGCACCAAGTTTGCGCAAATTTCGTCGGGGCAAAGAACGTCACATATTGGAACTCTGTGATCCCGGCCCCTTCAGCTCGCATATGCATCGACGAATCAGATCTGGCTCCCTCCAGCATCGCCAACGGCCAAAGTTCAAACGGAAGACTATTGTTTGCAAATTGCAGTTCTAGAATAACATACGATGCGACGGAAGGGCTTCAGAGTTTTTCTTTTAAAGGGATAACAGTCTACAGTGATGCTCATAGATTCATAACTGATTAAGACGCTCACTGCAAAAGACTGAGGTGACAATGAGCCCAAAGCAAAGTGTGGAAAATGACCGTGATATAGAACAATGGTCGAGGACGTCTTCGTAGGGAGGGCCAATATTGCACAAGGCAGGAAGTAGAGCTTATTGCGTATAACTGCCATCTCAGCTTGAGATATCGTATTCCTCGCCCAGCGGAGCTTTCTTCCGGTAGAAAGGCGGATACTCCAAATCTCCGTCATCCCAGAAGCCTTCGTATGTTCCCACAACTAGTTTCCGCTTTACGAGCTCATTGCAAGCCGCTTGAATCGCATCTAGTTCAATCTTCCAACCGAAGTTCTTCTCCGCTTCCTCCGAGAGTTGAAGAGTGCTCTTGCTCTGCATGTCGCCCAAAAGGTAGAGCACCTTTCCTTCGTCCGTGTCCAATTTGGGCTTTGCCTGTTCCAGCGCAGTCTGTCGCTCTAATACAATGTTGAGAGCTCCGGACTTTAACTTGAGTATCACGTCAGCCCAATCGTTCAGGTTCTTCCTCCTACTCTTGCCCGTGATGTTCTCCTCGAACTCCTCTTTCTTCTCTTCTTCTTCCGACGGTTGTCTAGCCCGTTCTCCGGCAGCCGCGCCCCGGTCCTTCCAAGTAACCCTGAGTAGAGGGCCGCCTCCTCCGGTGAGACGTATTGCCAAACTCCTCACTGCCACACCTTCCGCCGATACGATGTCCTCAAGTCCGATTGAAACAGCGTCTGATTGGGGAGAAGAAGCGGCAGGCAACGGTCGCGACAGTTCCACAGCGTCGTAGATTACCGCGTAGCTCACAGAGGGGATGACGCCCCTCGAGGCTGTATTTGAGGGGATCTCCCTCAGTCCCTCGGGCCCGAAAGATTCGTTGACGAGCCTTTGGTTTCCCGGAACGAACACAAGCCGCCTGTTGGTTAGAACGAGCGTCCCCGTCAACTTCCTCAACGCGGTCACCCTTCTTGACGCCCCTTGCTCCTCCGCCAGAATAATTTCCGTGCCCAATAGTCCTTGGCTGCTTTCCCTCTTCGTCAAGTTCTCCTGATGGCTAGCATCGCGCACTTCAGCAGGACTCCAAAGAGCGACAAAGGCGAACAGGGCTAGAGTTATCCTGCGCTTGATTCCCTTAGGTGAATCTTCTGGCATCTCCGAGACTTCTCTGTAAGCTAAGATTCAACGGCCTCGGCCTCCCGCGCAAGGATTTACGCCTTTATTTTTCGAGGAAATGAGAACTTCCGAAAATTTATTCGGACTCTTCCGCGTAAACGAACATGCGGTGAAGCGAACTAGAACTGGAGGGCACCCAATCTTCGCAGAGACTACCTCCTTACTGACCATTGCATATTCTTTGCAAGGCCGGACGCTATCCCACAGCGAGCTTGAATATATCTATCAGAGCTCAAGTAGCATAATATACGAGAAGAACCTTTCGAGCTCCTTGATTACAAAGCACATTTACGCGAACGGGATGCAAGTCGGTGAGCTCTCGGGGAGCACTTCATACTACTTGCAGCAGGGCAACATTGGCAGTACTAGACTCGCGACAACAAGTACTGGGAGCATACAATTCAGTACGGATTACCTGCCATTTGGTCCAGAATACAATCCCTCTGGCTCTGGAATTTATTACCTCTTCACTGGCAAGCTAATTAATCCTCTAACAGGCTTGTACTACTTTGGTGCAAGATATTATGATCCTGAAAGTGGGAGGTTCATTAGTGAAGACAGCAATCCAGGCAACGTCAAAGATCCCATGAGCGAAGACAGATACGTCTACGCGCGGGACTATCCTCTTTCACTCGTTGACCCTAGCGGGCATATGTTCATAACAGTTGCATTAAACTACCAATCGACTTTGAGCGCAAAGAACTCGTACACAAATTCGCCAGCTTACCAATCATGGGTTTTGGCTCAGACCACTTCTTCTCAGGACTGCGGAGGCACCGGCTGCGTTGCTGGTAACTACGTGCCAGTCGTAAGTAGTGGTAAATACTCAACTGCCGGGGGCGGAACAAGCATTTCAAGTCCCACTGTGGATCAGACGGCATATCAATCGAGTCTTGTGACCATACAAATTCTAGACTACACACGTCCTGCTGACGCACCGTATCAACCAGCTGGAAGTGATGGCTGTACCCCTGAAGGACAACCTTGTCTTACTCATCCTACGGCCCCCCAAGGGACTAATGCAGAGTGGGAGGCGGGACTAATTTCAGTTGGAGCTATCCTTGCTGGTGGTGGACTCGCCTTGGGCCTGGCTCCATTAGCTGCAGGGAGTGTAGTCTTTGCTCCCGCTGCCCCCTACATAGAAGAGACTGGCGACGCCTTAATCTGGGGAGGAGCCGAAGGTCTTGTTTACACTGTTGAAAATGGTGCAGGTGCGACTCCCGAAGGCGCCGAGCAGGCGATTGGCACTGGGGCGGCGGTAGAGTTCTTCAAATGGCTAAGCTCATTTTAGCATTGCATTGTTTGCAAATGAAAACCCATCGGGGGCTGTAGAATTGTTTGAAAGTCGGCGGTTCGTTTTAGATTGATACCAAATTCAGTTTGCTATTGAAACCGACAGAATTTCTTTCATACCATCTCGACCGTCGCACAAAAATATATGTACCATCGAAAGTGAGAAGGAAGCTTTCCAGAAGAGCGGATGGATATCCGTAATGAATAACAAAATGATTCTTTGTCTTGTTGCGGTCGTTCTTGCCCTGATTCTTGCTTCTATGGCATCTTATTTCTATATTTATTATGGCCGCGCCGTTGGCTCCTACCCCAAGTCTGGTCTCGAGCTGATGTCAGGATCGGTATGTTATGCATATGATGGAAATGTTACTGGCCCTGGAGGCAATGCCTCTCATCTTCCAAATGTTCTTCAACAATTTCATCTCAATTTTAATCAAGAGTTCGGAGCCGTGTTGCAATTCAATGTATCCGCAGTCGAACAAAATGAAAGCTTGGGGAACGGTCCGGAATACCTACTTCAAGGATTAACGGATGCTAATTACTGGTATGAGGTCGGGCTCTCGTGGAATACTCTAGTGACTGCGACATTTCATAGATCTGGCTTCGGGTTCATATACCAAGTGTGGAATGCAACTTCAAATCGCTCTCTCTTCCCAGATAACGCGACCAGCTCTGAGGGTCTGAATTTCTCACGATCCGTCAAGGACGGAGATATTGTTCTACTATCATTGAAGATACTTCCGGGCGAAAATGTCTCGGCTGGAAACAATGCCATAGTAAAAATGTCTGGATACGATTGGAATACGTCAGCATCCGCAAACGCAAGCTTCAAGGCTTTCAACTCCAGCATTTTCGTCTCAAAGCCTTACTCAAACACAGCAAGTGGTTTGACAACCGAATGGTATGTAACGAACCCTAATTTCTGTTCGGACAAAAAAGTTGTATATTCCAATACAATTTCGCCTCTAAATCGGCCAGAATGTGCATCGATGAGCTGGAATATCCAAACTTTTCGGTAATCTTCACGGGTTGCACAGGGCCAATCTCGTTCAGCCCCTTCTCGAATCCGCCGTACCAGTCTTATTCGACGTGGGGGCATACAGTGTACAGTACACCGTACCAATTCGTTACGAGTTAGTTCTACTCGGTTCACGGGCTGCAATATCGAGAGAATGGCAGAATGCATTCTTGTTAGGTCATATGATGCATTTTCGATGCAGCCAAGACACTAGCATATAAATTCTGATAATGACGATCCCTAAAACAACAAACTATAATGCATCCGCGAAGTCTTTTCTCCCCTTGAAGGTTATGCCTTTGCCACTGGAACAACGATGGCCGTGGTTTATCTTACAACCTACATCTTTTCGAGTAGGCGAAAGCAATTCTCTTAAACCTCGACATTTTTGGCGTTTAGAGCCTTGGATCTCTTTAATATTGAATTTCGGGTTTGGCGGGTGTATGTGAAAAACCATCCTGCTCGCCTCGAGCAAGAGTAACACCGAAGCAAGCGACTCTCGGAGAAATTGGAAAGGGCAGAGTAAACCACTTTTGGCAAGATCTCGATTACTAGAGTTGAGGTATCAGGCTTTAGTTGCCGCTGTAATTACGCTTGTCTTCGTAGCAATAATTGCCTCGCTTGCTTTGGCCCACGAATGGTCGGGCACTATACTTCGATATGTCATCCTATCGATGATCATTGTAGCTGTCGCGAGTGGTTACGTCATGCGTTACTACGGTTTGAGGAGATCTAGCGTGGAAAGATGACGAACACCGAGATGCTGGAAGTGAAATGTTCACCTAGACGGACTCTGGCCACCGTGCTGGAATATTCTTTCCCTTACGCATTCAAGGTGTCAATCAGCGTAACACAACAACCGAATGGCTACAACAAAGCAAGCTTTGGATACACGGTGATCTCAGGCTCTACGACCGCCGAAGCGATCTATGACAGCGTATTGCTCCGCAGCAATAATAACGACACGGCCTCGACTGCTTTGTCAATAGATGGGACTTTACACTCCGAGGAACAACTTCTACGATGCAGAGCTGGTCTTTGGCGGTCCGCCGGGTGCCGCAACTACGTTCACTTCTATGAATGCATCACTCGATACGTATTACATTACTGCAGGTGGCAAGCAGACAAGACTTCGAGCACTATTACTGTTTCGAATGTATTGGATCCTGCCTTGCAGAATGACCCCTCAGCTCAGGGCGGCTCGTTGCCAATGTGTGATGGCCAGCCCGAAATGTTATGCGGTGAAGCGGCGGCAATGGGAGTTACTGGTGGTCTGATTATTGCCGATTTTATGCTTGGCTATGCCACTTTTCTTAGGCCAAATCTATGGACCGGCTACGCCTTGGGTATGTCGGTCGGGGCTACATTTTTTGCGGGAGGATACACTATCGATCATGGCCAGAGTGCTACTGGAAAGGGCGCGATAGAAGAGGCCGAAGCGGGCGCCGCAGATTGGTATGACCGAACAGACTGGATATTGCCATTCTTGCCAATTCTTGGCCCCCTGTTATAGGAGGCCCTTGCTCTAAGGTATCAAATAGATCTTGGAAATGAGCATCAATTTCAAATCTGAATCTCGCGAGGTATCGAGGCACAGTGAGTAATTCCACTTTAGTTGGTTTGGGACAAACGAAAACTACAAAATCTATCAGGAACTACCACGGGTGATTCAGAAACGACCCAGAGCATACGAAATAGGAATACAGAGAAAACTACAATCGCCAAAGTCACGGCAATTGGATTCTTTGTATATGGGTTGTATCGCGCATATCTTGCATCTGCTGCCCTGATTTTCCTTACGGTCTACCACAATCTCGAGCTATACAATCCATTCGACGCCTACATCGTAATTGCGGTTACATTGACCTTTCTTGTGGTTGGGATTCTCTCATTCCCCGTCGGCATACTACTCTTGAGATGGAGCAAGGTCGGAGCTGTCCTAGGCACTTTGATTATGGTCTTGAACATATTCATCAACCTCATGGATCTTGTGGTCGGAGTGCTTACCCTTACCCCGGGTTTAGTTGCTGAGCTGTCGGGTTTGCTCATACTACTTTGTCTATCTGGAGCTTCATGGTGGAAGCTGTCATGATTACTCGGATCACTAATGTGTGTCCCTCATGGTTATGCTAACACTATCCTCCAGTTCGTCATCGTCGAAAGGGTCTCCGTACAAACACTGAGGTTAAAGCTGATTGATTGCGAGAATTCTGCCAGCGGCCCCAGTAGCTCCAGTGGAGTGTCACAGCTACAGTTTCTTTGGATATGGCTGTTTTGTCGAAGGAATAGTGTACTCAATTGTTGGAGCGTTTTTCTTCATCTTTCTACTGTATCTATTCCGATGGTATAGGAGATTGGGAAAAAAATACTGGTGAGGTCGCCGATACTTGACTACAAGTGGAACTTCCTGCTGGAGTATTACGCCGGCTTTCTCGGCGAAATCTTCAGTACCGGGTGCCAGAAAGGGCACTAGTTAGGCTGCTTGAGCGCGCCCCTCCTGATTGCTCTCTCTTCGCTTCCCTTGTTTTGTTAGATTGTACAGGATTCCGAATATACCATGTGCCGCAAGACGAAACGATCGTGCTTCGATTTCTAATTACGTATCTGTCACAAGCAGTGGTAGTTACTCAACTGCCGGGGGCGGAACAAGTGTTTCAGGGCCAACAGTGGACCAAGCAGCGTCGAGCACTGAGACGGGTGTACTGTCGTATACACAGTCTTACCGTCCCACTGCTCTGCCACCTGGTAGCAGCGGATGCACACCGCAAGGTGTCTGTCTCCTACCCCAGAACTACAATGCTCCTTCATCCACATCATGGCCCCAACTCGAGGCTGTTCTCTTTTCAATTGGAGCTATTGGTGCAGGGGTTGGACTTATTGCCCTATTAGGACTTGCTGCCGGCTCAGTTGCCTTGCACCTGCAGCTCCATACTTGGTAGCATCGGGAGTAGGTGCTATCTATGGGGGAGCCGCGGGTTTGGTTTACGTATATGAGAAAGGGGCAGCTGCGAATCCGCAGGGAGCAGAGGAAAGGGCGGGAATGAGTGCAGGGCAGAGTTTCTTCCAATGGTTGTTTGGGACGATGGAGCTAGCCCGCTTGGTGCATAACATAGATTAGGGCCCGATTCGCGGATTCAGCTTATTGAAGAGATGACAGCACTGGAACTCGATCCAATGTTTTCCTTCTCTGTCACACTTCGCGTGGCAGGGGGATTGTTTTTGTTGGCCGATTCTCTTGTGATAGGTCTATACGTACTGTCTGTTCGTCCACTGTTTGTGCTGTTCGCCATTTTTATGTTCTCGGGCGTGGTTGGCGGTGCCTTGAGTGTGTACCAGAGCCTCACTCTACAGGTTAGGAGCGCTGAATTTTACGAAGACGGCTTTAAAGTGAAGGGACGCAATTTGAAAAGAGAGCACTACACCTATTCCGATGTTAAGGACGTAGTACTTGTCAAGGCTCCATGGCCCAATACGACCTTGACGATACTTCTCAAAGGCAAACAAGATGGTGGTGGTGATGATGTATTGGAGGAATCAATAACGATAACCAAGAATCCAGTAAGTAGTTACTTGGATGTGGATCTATATAGCTGGTTAAAGGAGAAAATTGCTGATTTACGAGAACGTGCGACTTAACGAAGGGTCAGGATCGATGTCTAATTTTCCACTTTCATATCTCTGGGAATTTGGTAGCGATACCAGTGAATGTGCATACAATCTCGAGACTACCTTACTAAATGGCAAGCTGGTTGTGACGCTAGGAAGCTTGGACTTTTACAGAAGTTATTCGACCTAGACTTGAAGTTTCTCTGGTTGTGTGAGTATGTGCATAGCTAGGTCGGTTTGCAAGTTCAAACCGTTAACATAATGATTTGTATTCGCCAAGTTTTAGCCTTTGGTCGGACATACTAGCCCTGAAGAAGATGTTAAGATTTGGCTTTCAACGCTAGCGAGTTAATCTTGGCAGAGGAGCAGGGCATCTTTCAGAATTTTGGGTTGCTGAAGAACGAGTCTGGAACGCTTGTCTTGACCAACAAACGACTCGTTTACCTGCGCGGAGAAGAGTTCTTCTACAATCCAAGCGGGTACTATCATCCGTTGAGTACTCCCTCCCAAGGGACTGGAATCGGCCCCATTCCCCCGGTCTTTTTTGCCGAAGTCTACGATGTGTCAGAGATACCTGCTGACCTTCCCTCCGCTCCCAATCCCGCGTCGTCTTCCTATTAATTTGCAGTAAGTGTTGCTTCCATAGTCAATTGTGAAACCAAGAGGAAAAGGATCGGCGGCCACCCTTTGCTTGCGATTAGCTGGTTCGCCGGTGGCGATAACGAAGTAGAGAGAAGAACCGAATTTTGGCAGTACCTGATGAAGAGGCGGAAATCAGGGCTCGACCACTGGGGGGAAGTCATAATGAAGCTCAAGAATGGCGAGTTGAGCAAAGAACTAGAAAGGGAAAATCAAAGGAGGAGGACGAACGGTCCAGCGGTCGGCTCTCTTCAATGGAGGGTGCTCTATATTCTTGGCGATTTGCGGGGCAAAGGCCTTTTCCAGATAGAAGGAGAGCTGAAGGCGAAATTCCCAAGCATCAATTTCGACTCCGAGGAGATCGAGGCCGCTTGTTCAAATCTTCAGAGAGAAAAATGGATAATTTGTAGCCAAGAGCCAAACGACATTCCAGTTTACAGACAGAATCCCCCTCTCGGGCCGAGATTCGATCTTTCAGCGTGAGAGAGGTGCCTGCGCGAACCGAAGGTCTCTAAGCCCGACGCGGTTCTTTCCGTCGCAGTAGTATTTGTCGTTGGTGTCGCAATTGATGTTTGGGAGTGTCGCCATAATCGGTAGCTCGGAGAAAGTGAATATTTTGAGTCGGAAGAATTCGAAACGAAATAACTATTTGCGAATTTTTTCCTTTTTTGTCTCTTTATTGGTTTGCTATTTTATACCGCGATCGGAGAATTTTCTCACGGAAATATTTTAATTGGTGAATTTCTTGCCGGCGTGGGATCTGCGTTAATCCTGATTTTCATTGTATTCTTCATTGCCGATTTCAAAATCATAAATGAATCATTCTCATCAGGAGAGAGAAGAGATGCTGGATAGTGCGCTAATTAAGAGGAAATTTCCGATCCTCTAGGTCTATTCGTGCGACTCGGTTGGAAACAGAGTAAAGATGGTCTACGGTTCGATTACAACCACGTAATTTTACTCTTCCTACAACCGCATGACACAGGAGAACACATCCGCTTCGGACTGCGGAGGCACTGGCTGCGTTGCAATGTCTAAGATGCCACCAATCTATATTCACTTTCCGACCGCGAACCTATTTACAAAATATCCGACAAGCGTTCGACACCAGGGGATATCTTAATCAAGCGCTGACTTCGATCAACCTATTCTCTCATAGCGTTCTTTCTTGGTAGCTGCGTAACCGCAGATGATGTTAGGGCATGAACCAAACCAATTGATTCTTCCAGCCTTATTCACTGTCTACCTTATAATCGAAATTGCACCAGCATTCATAGGATTCGGTCAAAGGGGCTAACAATAAGGATCGCTATGCCATAGATTTAGATACCGATCCGAAGGCGCAAGATTTAATCATTAACAGCAGGCATCAATTGTCAGAGTCATTCCGGTTGCCGGGCCAGAGACGGATCAAAGTCGAGTCTGACCCGGGTTTTAGAGATTGGCTAACTTCCTCTCCACAAGGAGATGAACTAAAGTCTCGGATCAGAAACCTTGTAGATCTGCTCAAATCCAATGCATTTCTTGGCGAGCAGATTCCCCGTCGCTTATGGCCTCGCACTTCACTGTACCGAGACATAAACAACCTGTATAGATTGAGAGTTACCGATCAAGCTAGAATTACATATACCGTGATTGCGCGAGGATCCGATGAAATGGTTGTGAGAATCTTGGAATTCTTCCGAACTCATGCTGAATATGACAGGAGGTTTGGATACGGTTAGATCTCTACCCCAGACTTGAGGAGGGCTTTCAATTTTGAATTGTCTGCTGCAATCCAGACAATTCTTCCCTCATTATCGTAAGCGATCTGATTGTGAGCTTCCAAATACTCAAGAACTCTTTCAAATGTTTGATACATCATCGATTTTGGAATCGCCTTGTAAAGTTGCATCTTCCTCAATGGTTCACCGCCTTCCTTGATTGTCCTTTCAACCATGAGCATAGTGGACATGTTGGGTAAATGCAATCCATTGGTTTTGCTAGCCATTTTTTCCAGTTCCGCGACCAAATAGTCTTGAATTAGGGCTTATATAAGAATATATAATATCACTTTATATGAAATAATCAACACGCCAGCGTTAATGAGGTAATCTGAACATTGGAGGTTCAGCTTGACAAGGAGACTATGCGCTGGCTGAAGATTGGAGAAAGGCAATATTCTAAGGGTCAGTTCAGGACGGCAAAGGCAAGGAAGACATCGACAAGGTTCAGGCAAATTGACCTATGAAGTCGTCTTCCTTAACTTATTCTTGAAGCAATTCAGGAAGAAAATCCTCCTTGCGAACGAATCAACCCGTATTAGTTTATGACGAACTAACAATGAAAATTGTGCATGAGGCAGATACAGATTGGCTGATAAACTCAGAGTTTGGTCATGATGATTCTCCTCTTTTCGAAGGCTCGGCTAAAGCTTCGATTATTTCGCAAACTTCTTGAGGGCTCTTTTTGTCCTCCTTCTATATTAGTTCTGACAGCGTTATGCTACGAAATCATGCCTTCAGTAGCTAGAGAATACTTCAGCTTCGACACTTACAGACTTGATGAGTGACAAGCTTAGTTGGATAATACCAAGTTCACGGGTACTTCCTTTGCTTATGTAATCTACACTCAACCGGCCCGAATCCGCACATTTGTCTCCGTGACCGATGGATGAACCACACTTTGCAAAGCTTCTATACCCACTTTATGCAAACTAGTTGGCCACGATTAGTGATTGATGGGTTCTAAGTGTATTCCCGAATATGGTGAATAAAGCCGAGACCCCGCGTCTTATCAAGGACTTTCTTATCAGCTGTAAACACGGGGAGCGCTCTTTCTTGGCCAACGGCAATATACGAAGAATCGTATACTGTTATACCATACTTGGTTGCAATGTTTACTGTAGCTTCAGAGTACCTTCGCTCAAATGGAACCTCAATGAACTGATAATTGTCCAGGTCTCTTGAAATTCGCGTGATTTCCTCGACTCCGAATTCCCCAGAGTATTTCAGCGCGTTTAAGACCTCATACTTTGCAAGAGAAGGAACCACAACCCTCGTGGCCAGTCCTACGTGAGCCTTTCTCAAACGCAATGACTGCTCGGTGAATGGCTCATTAACGAACCACTTTACAATCACCGACGCATCAGCAACTAGCGCTGCTGGTCTCGTTCCCGCCATCTCCTTATTTCTGCCGTGCTGTTCCAACCTTTGGCAGTGCGCCGCAATGAATCGGTATCGTCAGAAGCCTCTTTTAGCAAACCAATATCAACCGGTTGCCAGAGCTCCGCTTCGGCAATCTTTTCCTCGATTGCCCTTCTCGCGACCTCGCTCCAATTTATCTGACGTAGTTTCTCCATCTTGCTCTTGAGCCGATCGTCAACTCTGAGCGTTATTACGGGCATACAAGGCGTAATACAAGATATTGTATATATATGTATTACAAGAATTTCTTAGCATCAACGAACTCGGGTTGATGACATTGAGTTCAGTCCTAACCTGGAAAAAATCTGCTTTTCTCGAAATGCTTGCCTCCTGTTGTAACGTGGACGAGTACTCACCATTTTCTTATCTTAACTCCGGGTTCCTCGTAATCAGGATCGTCGGTAATCACATACTGCGCATCGCGCATCTTGACAAAAGGCGGCTACTAGAGCCTAGGCAATGGGGACGGTTCGCTTTGCAAGCAGAAGCTTCCCTGCATTAACGCAAATTGCCTCGCCAAGAGGAGCTACACGCATGCCCCGACTCTTGAGCAGATTTATCCAGGCGAGCACGATTTCTTCTCCCATCCTGGGTCCAGCGAACTCTATGAATTCTGTTAGAACAATCGATGGCGCGATCAGCCCACTTGATAGCTCCCTGTTGAGAAGTGTCTCGACACTCTTCCTCGTCTCCTCGTTTGGAGGAAGCTGCAAGGTTAGCAAGAACCTATAGTGTCAGCAACAGCCGTCAGCGCCACTTCTTCCTCCTGGATTCGTCGAGCTCGTGAATAATCTCCTTGTAGGTTCTTTCCCCAACCACTTTCCCGCCTCTCACCGGAGGGAGTGACTTGAGCAAAATGCCTTCCTTATGCTCTTCTGCCTCAAGGAGGCTGCCCTCCTCTAGGTCGAACTTGTGCCTTAGCTCGACCGGTATTGTAACCTGACCTTTCCTTTTTACTCTAACCTGGGACAACTTGATACGCAGTCGTACCAAAGTGAGTACGATTCTTAAAAGGTCACTGGGTGCCAATCAAGTTGCTAGTCCGTCCTCCAACATACAGAGGATCTAGCAGGAAACTTTCGGCGGGCAAGATGACGGAGGAACCCTAGAAGCAAACGAGACTGGCCACAACTAGTACTGAGGGCAATTAATTCAGTTCCGATTACCTTCCATTCGGCCCCGAGTACAGTTCCTAGAGTTCTGACATAAGCTACTTGTACACCGGACAGCTTATTGCTACCGCGACGAGTCTACACGATCTAGAAGCGCGGTATAATGATCCTGGAAAGCTAATAACCGTGGATAAGAAAATGGGCTATACCTTAGAAATCCTCAAAATCTGAATAGATGTGGCTAGGTAGGCGATAACTCAGAAGAACGCATCGATCCATCTACCGAAGGTACGAATCGCTTTAGAAACTCCTGTAATTTTCTAATTAAGCGTAGAACTCCCCTTCATCAATCTCCTTGATTAAGAGTTCCACGCTCTAAGGAAATTGTGGTTTCGCGGCCCTCAAAATTCGTCCATGCATGGGAGAGCTTCTCAGCGACCAAACCGATCCAGTCGCCCAAACCTCGCGTCGGCAATGCGTTCCAGTTCGAGTTTTGTAAAGGAGCCCTTGATTTCCTGCACCTCAGGAGTAAGGGCAAACGACTCATCCACGATATAGTCATCGGGGCCGAATCCGACTCCGTGAAGTCTTGCAAGAGTACATTCAAGGTAGTACTTTGCTTGGTTTGCGAGATCGGGCTTTTTCGAGGCAGCTTCTGCAGAAGCGAGTGCATCGGAGATGCTGTGATAAAAGGTGGCTCCGGGAGACCAGGAAAGTATACACTTGCTCGTCCCGCCGTCGCTGACTAATGTGGCTGGAACGGGAAGCCAGCTCTCATCGATCGCAGTTTGCTCGGCTATTGGTACTGTTCTACCCTCCTTGATTCTGCTACGCCACTGAAAGACTACCCTGTTGGCTTCCAACAATCGGGAATCAAGAAAACTTAAGTTTCTCTGCGATGCTTCCTTTCGGCAAACTGCTCAATTGTGAAGTAAAGGTATCCCAAAGTTCAGTCGGCCACCCGTCTCCATAGCAGACGCTACCCTTGTCGGAACGGACCATGTCCTTGCGGTCTACCCAGTGAAGGATGCACATGACACCGTTGTCAGATCGTCGCTCATCAGGTTCGAGTGTTGTGACTTTGATCTTTACAGATGTCAAGTTCGTAGTGAACCGATTGAAAGCGCTGTTCCACTTGCCGAAGTAACGCTTCACTGCAGGTCCCGATTCTTCGGTTATGACTGCAAGCTGAGACTTTGCCGCTAGAGCGAATTCATTCACAGGCCGCAAGATACCAGCCCAACTCATACGAGAGCCATGAGCAACTATGGGTTCTAAGAACTCCTTTCCTTTCATCGTCTCCTCCCCAACTTCCTTTTCTTCAGATCCTCGCTCGCATTTCCCACGTTCTCTCCCAGCCAAGCTTGGAGTATACCCTTCTAGCCATCTTCGAGGCGTGCAGCCTAACTGATCGGTAGCCTTTCTTCTTGCACCTTTTCATGGCCTCCTTCACAATGCTCGAGGCAACCCCCGTTCCCCTGAATTCAGGCTCCGTATACATTGAGAGGAGGTATGGCTCTTCTGAGTTGGTCTGCCCCGGCCTCGGATGAATCTGCCGCAACCATATTCCACCGCTACCGACTATTCTACCCTCAGCACTGAAAGCCGCTAATCCAATAAACTTGCGTCTGCCAATCATCTCAGTTATCCACTTTTGATACGGCTTGTCGTAGATTCGGAGCTTTCTGTGTCCGTTTCGTTGGTTTATTTCTTCCCACATCTTTCTGCGGTGGGTTACAAGAATATCGATATCTTTTCGAGTGGTCCGCCTAATTTTGTATTCACTGTTCGGCATGTTCGGAATCACTATCTCAAGTTCCATATCTAAATACTCATGAAATTAAAAAAAGAACAGATTACATTCTAAGAAGATAGGCAGGAATGGCCATTTTTATCGTCGTCGGACACTAAAGAGATTTGTATCATAGGCTTTGAAATGCCAACGGATCGTTCCAGTTGGAATCTGCAAATCATCCAAAAAAGGATGCGAGGCCTTTAACGAATGAACTCTTAGCGGTAATTTCCATGAAGGGGAAGAGAGAAATCTCACTGGCCCTGAGCTTCGAGCGATTTGTTAAGAGGGTTGTGGCATGCAGTAAAGTGTGAGGGTGACTTCTCCGCCAACTCGGGATCAGCCTCAGCGCAAACTGCCGTGGAATATTTACAGCGAGGCAAGAATGCGCATCCTTTCTTAATTGTTAGTCCATCTTCTATGGATGTGGTTACTGTTGCATCAGCGCTTGGCGCCACTTGAAGTTCCTTCGCTAACTGTTTTTCAAAGTCGAACGAGGGCGTCGACTCCATAATGAGGTTGACGTAAGGATGGTGAGGCTTGGCGAGTACAGCCTCAGTGCGCCCCAATTCGACAACCTTTCCGAGGTACATGACTAGCGTTCGATCACTGACTATCTTCGTGCTCGCTAAATCGTGAGTTATCATGAGCACGGTGAGTTTTCTTTTCTCCTTCAACTCGTAGAGGAGGGACAAAATCTTCAGCCGCTGGGCGGCGTCGAGCATTGTGATCGGCTCATCAGCAATGAGCAACCTTGGGTTCGACGCTAGGGCTCTTGCTATGTTCACCCTCTGTCTCTGCCCCCCGGAGAGCTGGTGGGGGAACCTGTGCAACACCTGACTCGGGTCAAGGCCCACCTCCTTAAGCAGGTTGGACGCGGACACGCGCACGGCGTCCCGCCCCTTAACCTGAGCGAGCCGACGCAGTGGCAATGAAAGTGCAGCCAAAACGTCATGCCTTGGATTTAGGGATTCGAATGGATCTTGGAAGATTATTTGGACATCCTTCCTGTATTTTAGGAGGTCTCTGCCGCGCAGTTTGGTCACCTCGACACCGTTGTATCTTATCGAACCTCGCGTGGGCCTCGTCAGGGACAGGATGCAACGAGCAATGGTGCTCTTACCGGAGCCGCTCTCCCCGACTATCGCTAGAATTTCAGAATCGTATGCCATGAAAGAGACGTTGTCGACAGCCTTTATCCATGACTTGCGGCTGAATCTGCCGGTGCGACCCCCGCCGCCGCCCGATTTCGCAAACTCGACAGTGAGGTTGCTCACTTCGAGTATCGCCCTCCCCTGCTGGGATGGCTGTCGGCGTTCATCGTAGTTTAATTGTACTTGTGACAAGCAACGAGCCTCCCATCGTCAGTTTCCTTGAGTTGAGGCCTTTCCTCTTGACACCTCGTAAAGGCGTACTTGCATCTCTTAGCGTACTTGCAAGCTGCTCTTGAGAGGAGGCCATCCAGCGGCTCGTTTTGATTTGCCCTCTGAGATTCGAGGGCTGTCCGCTGTGAGTCCATCGTCAGGAGCGTTCCAAGTAGCATTTCGGTGTACGGATGACGCGGGTCTTTGAGAACCTTGGAAATTGGGCCCTGCTCGACAATTTCCCCAGCATACATTACGGCCACATTTTCCACCAATCCACCGAGCAGCAAAATCTCATGCGTGATGAAAATCAGTGAGAGATTCTTCTCGAGTATTTCCTTCTTAAGGAGCGAGAGGATCTGCTTTTGCACGACAACATCTAGGGCGGAGGTGGGCTCGTCGGCAATGAGCAACTTCGGGGAGAGTGCCAGAGCGAGGGCAATTACAACTCTCTGCCGCATGCCCCCGCTTAATTGATGAGGATAGGCGCCTGCCCTGTCGTCAGGAATGCCGACTTCACCAAGAAGTTTGACCGCCCTCTCTCGCGCCTCGCCCCTATTCAGATTCGAGTGTACTTGCATCACCTCAACAAGAGGGTCGGTGATGGTTTTTACCGGGTTAAGGGAATTCATGGCTGATTGGTAGACCATTGATACCTGTCTCCATCGATACTGCTTCAATTCATCCTTTCGCATCTTGAGCACGTCTTTTCCATTAAATTCTATGGATCCCGAGATAATTTTACCCGGCCGCTCTATCAAGTTCATAACGCTCATCCCTAGCGTAGTCTTCCCACTCCCCGATTCCCCGACTACGCCCAAGGTGAACCCTTTCGAAGGGACATCCAAGCTTACATTATCAATTGCGGATATCCTACTTCCCGCAATGTTGTAAACCACAGCCAGGTCTGATACCCTGAGCAGACTACTGGTCGTCATGTTGCGAGCACCAAACTTCTCAACACCGATTCTCTGCGCGCGACCTTGGTTCTTAGGGCAAAATAAGTAAAACTGGTCGCCACTCCTCTCTCCTTAACTTTTTGATTCATATTATCTTCAGCCTCGGATTGAACTTTTCCTCTAGCGCAAATCCGATGAATGCAAATCCCGTGGCTGTGAGAGTAATTATGGCACCCGGCACGAGGATCCACCACCACGCTCCAGCATAGAATCCAAATTGTTGCGCCCAATACAGTGTGCTACCCCAGCTTACCGCATTCGGATTCCCTACACCGAGGAACTGAAGTGCCGTGGTGAGTATGATAGTAAGGGAGACATTCACAATAAAGTAAGCCATGGCGATCGAGCCTACTTCTGGCACTATGATTCTGAGGACGATCTCAATGTCTCGCAAACCTCCAGTCCTCGCTGCATCGACAAATGGCAGCTTCTTCGCGCTCGCAACTTGCGCTCGCACAGACCTGGCGACTGGAGGCCAGAGGACAGCAATGAGCAGCGACATGATGAAAAGATTCGTGGCAGGAAATAAAGAGCCAAGCATGATAAGGAGGGGTAGGACGGGGAACGCCATTACCACGTCGCTCGCGCCGCCAAGAACTCCGTCAAGCTTTCTGTAGTACCCACCGAACACGCCAACAAAGAAGCCGAGCACGACAGATCCCAGCGCTCCTCCCATAGCAACGAACAACGAAGGATACGCGCCCCACACAATCTGGCTGAAAAGGTCGTGACCGAGATAGTCCGTTCCAAATGGGTGAGCGTAGCTTGGTGGCTTGTTGATAGAGACTGAAATCGCGTAGGGAGAGTACGGTGTGAGAAGGGATCCTGCGACGATGAATACTATGATCCCAACAATCATGCAAAGGCCTATCTTGGAAAGCCTTGAAGAAAAAATCGAAGAATAGATGCTACGAAGTCGGTTGCGTGGTCGTTCTTCGATTACCACATCAGCCGATGTCGTTGTCACTTTTTAACTCACTTTTTTCTCTTTGGTTTCTACTGTTTCTCTATTTTGTCGAACAGAGTGTATGCCATGACCGCAAGTATCTCGCTGTTTTGCATCTACTGCCTAACTTCGTCTTCCTCTCTCAGCTTGGGATCCAGACGAACAAGGAGGAAATCTCCTATCAAACCGCCGATTACCACGAGGAGGGTGACGTAGAAGATACTGCCCTCCAATACTGGGTAGTCCCTGTTTACAACTGCGTCTACAATCAAGTCGCCTATTCCGGCGTAACCAAAAACCGATTCCACAAGTATCACCCTGCTAATTAGGCTTGCTAGAGAGAATGTGAGCAAAGAAACTAGAGGTAAAAGAGAGTTCCTCAATATGTAGCGCCTAGCGATCAAAAAGTCACTGAGGCCCCGCGTCCTTGCAGCCGTCACGTAGTCGGTCTTGAGTACCTGCTGGGTCGTGCCCCTGAGCACCAGATACACCTCGCCAAAGAAGGAGAGAGTCATTGCTAAGACCGGCAGGATTGCGTGCACGATAACTGACCCAAGATAGGCTAGCCCCGTTCCCGGGTTGTTGCTGATATTTCCGAAAATTGGGAGCCAGCGAAGGTATACTGCAAATACCCACAGCAGAATCATCGAGGTCCAAAATACAGGCGTCGCATGGAACACTATTGCTGAGTAGAGAGAGCCCACTTCGAACTTGCCGGCCCTGCGCGATGATGCGTACGCGCTCATGAAGTATGCAATAATTATTGATAGGGCAAAACTTGATCCAATAAGGATGAGCGTCCATGGAAGCCGTGAAAAGAAAAGTGTCGTCACTTGGGCGGGAAAGTACTGGTAAGAGACGCCAAAGTAAGGGGGCCATGATAGGAATATTCCTTTCAGGTAGAGAACGTACTGCACGTAGTATGAGTGATCAAGACCAAGCCTAGCCTGAATCTCGACGAAGGCCTGCTGCGGAAGCCTGCTGCTCGCTGCCAAGATTTCGGCTGCGTTTCCGGGAACTAGGCGGGGAATTATAAAGTCGAAGTTAATTATCGCAACCATGATTGCGATAGAGACTAAAATGCGGCGCATAAGGTATCGCAAAGAAGCTCAGCCTCCAATGTCAAACCTGTGAGGAAAATTATTCTTCTCCTTCACCATCACAAGATAGATACCACAACATGCACGAAGACGGTAATTGGGAAACATTTCAGTTTTTGCATGCCTTCGGTCGAGATCGGACGTCGCGTAGGGGAAAACTGTCGGGGCGGAGCTCCACAGAAAAAAGAAGGAGAAGGGAGGGGGAGAGGGGGAGAGAGGATGAGACCGCCCTCTAGTTTGTCGCTGATTTGTTATGGATTGCTTCGTCCTCTTCTCCGCACTGCCAGGACTCCGAGTAGGATCACAATAATTACCACAACAGCTGCTATTGCTGCCAAGGTAATGTTATTGCTAGAACTACTAGATTCCTGCGAGGTCGTTGGCGAAACCAATGTCGTCGGTGAAGAGGATGTCGTTACGACAGACACAGAAGAAGAGACCGAAGTCGCCGTCGGTGTACTTTGCGCGGATGTGGATGTCGCTGCGGATGAAGAGGAGGAAATGGTGGCTGAGGTTGTCGAAGAGCCAGCTGGGGTTAGCAGCGCTAGGGCGGTATCATTCCACTCGGGTGCGGCGATGTAATACATGTATGTGCTTGGCCAGTTGGTGAACCTCTGCGTGTTGTATGCCATCAGAGCTGGAGCATAATCCAACACGAGTTGCGGTAGGTACTGAGAATTCAAAGACTGAATGTTCGAGAGGTACTGTGACTCTAAGGCTGGGTCGGCGGTCCCCTCTAGTGCTGTCTTGTTGCCGTTGTATTCGTTGTCAATTGACGGAGGATACAGATTGTGGGCTGGCTGGACGTATGGATTGTAAACAAACCATGCAGGCTCTCCGTCCAAGTATGCGTCTCCAAATACCGGGCCACCGCTCGTGTGGATGATCAGATTGTTCTGTATGTTGAACGTGTTGTGATAGTCATATCCAATGAGCGTTCCCATCGATGTTGCTTCCAAAGTAGTAACCTTGAAGCCAAGTGATTGGAGGCTGCTCTGGACGATGCCGGCCGCAATTTCATTCGAGGTGACATCCGTATCTGCCCAAAGCGTCAGGCTGACATCTGTTCCATTTGGATACTGGAGGAAACCATCTGATCCCATCTTTATACCGATGGAACTGAGGAGAGTGGTAGCCTGACTGGGACTGTAACTGTAGTTGGACTGGTGCGAGTTGTACCACGAAGAGAACGTTGGGACTCCCCCTTCCGCGTTGTACGCGGTCGAGCCGTACCCGGCGAATGCATTCTGGACTATCGCACTCTGGTTTATTCCATATACCAAAGCCTGCCTGAACTGGGTCATGTTATACGGGTATCGTGTTACGTTCCAGTTTATTGTTGTGACATATTCGCCGGGTTGTTGAAGGATCTTCAGGTTCGGGTTTGCAAGAATTGAGGAAGCGACATTAGGAACAATTGGGGCAAAGTCGCTGGTCCCTCCTTCGAGATATGTCGAGGTCTGGGACTCTGTCTCGACAAAGTTAATGTCTATCTCGCATACCTTCGGAAGCGGCCTGTAGTATGGGTTTCTGAGCATGACCAAAGTCGTTGACCCGGAAGTATAGTTCGCGACGTAAAATGGCCCGTCCACGATATCGGTGCCAAAGTTGGTGGTGTTTGCACCTTGCGAGATAACGGACTGCGGATAGACAGCAGTGTAGATCAGAGAGCTTATCTTCTCAGGAAAGTGAGCATCGGAGGCGTTCAAATTGAACTGCGCAGTACTGGTATTCAGCTTCTGGATGGAAACGACCTCCGTATGCGCGTTGACAAAATCGTATGTAGGATTTAGAGCGAACTGTGAGCTGTACGTATTCAAGATGTCCTGCGCAGTGACGTTTGTTCCGTCGGACCACATTAGGCCTGGTCGCACATGGAAAGTCCACTGCGTGTAGTTCGCGTTGTGAGTAATCGCGTCAGAAATCGAATCATTCCAGTCGAAGTATCCGTTCGGAGCAACCACAGGGTAGATGCTAAGATACTCCATAAAGGCTACGGTGTAGCTCGAAGTAATGGAGGCCGTTAGCAGGTTGAAACTGTTGGGCACTCCGCCATATTCCGTCAACTTTAGCACGGAACTTGAAGAGCAAGAAGAACTGTTAGATTGTGCGGATGCTACTATTGGACCAGGTCTGCTCACTCCTATCTGCGGGACGAACCCACCGGAGAGAAGAAAGACCAGTGCCACAGCCAAGATGATATCAAGTAACGCGTTGCTATGTTTTCCCTTCATTGCCTGCAGCCTCCGTGAACCTGAATGTAGCCTGCGACAGGCGTGCAACAACCGAACATACCGTGTGACCATGTACAACCCTGGAAAACTATTTTGATTTTCACGATTTTCGTGAAAAACTTGACCGTATATTAAACATTGTTACCTGCTTTACCCGTTAAGATAATCGAGCGAACGACAACAGGAATGAGCGGCAGAGGGAACACTTGTTGTGGATGCACGACGGAATTTCGCCGTCATCCTTGCGAAACCCGAAAAACTTTTCGTCTGTGTCTGCAGATTGTTGCTCTGCTATCCACACAGTATGGATTTAGCCTCTCCTCGTTTTAGATCCACTACCATCGGGAGGGTGGGTAAGATCTCGGTTCACGGCGGTAATGCTCTTTTTTTCAAGGGCGTATTGCATCCAAGCTGCGTTCTATGAAGCATAGCATAATGGCGGTGTAAGAGACATGATTGGAAATCCTCAACACGACTGCATTCCACTTGATTACTGTGCAGAGAGGTAGCAGAAAATCGACGAAGGAAACATGCCTACCCTAAGGCAAGGACTGACCTGATCCTCAAGGTCAGTACTCAAAGCCGGATGACTAGACACCGAATTGCGCTACAAGCTCTACCGTCGAGCGCAACTAGGCAGCTTCAGGTTGGCAGAGCGACAGTACGCTTGCTACAGGTTTTGAAACATTTAATATGAACTGCGCTCAATACGCTCCAACTGGAGACCCCGATCGCAAGCCTCGTTGCATTTATGGAGTGTCACCTATATTCCGTGCGCGAGCCGAAGCGGCCTCTCGCTCAGGTCAGTAACGGAATTTCCAAAGGTCTGAATTTTCGCATTGCAGAAATCTGAAAGCGTACAACGATCTGAAAGGAAGCTTCTTGCATCGAAAGAAGTGACATTACTTCGTCGCCCCTTTACCGTGGTGGGCAAGCCACTGCCTAGGATTGACGCACTAGCAAAGGTAACAGGACGCGCTATGTATACCGGCGACCTTGAGCTCGATCCGAGAACCCTCTACATGAGAATATTGCGTAGCCCCTACGCGCATGCCAGAATAAAGCGAATTGATTCAAGCAAGGCAGAAGCCCTTCCGGGGGTTCACGCGATTATCCATAGAGGCAAATTCCCCGATTGGAAGATGTACTTTTACCTCATTCCTCAATTCGTCTTCCCGGAAAATGTGACGTGGGCGGGCCAAGAGATCGCTGCGGTTGCTGCTGAGAGCATCGACATCGCCAACGCCGCATTGAAACTAATTGAAGTCGAGTACGAGCCAAAGCCTCATGTTTTAGACGCGGTGGAGGCGCTTCATCCAGACGCGCCAATCGTGGAAATCCTTGACGTAATTGATGCCAACAACATTAGGGCACCAAAGCTTCCTCCAGCCGGAAATATGTTCGAGGGGAGGCCCGAAGTGTTGAAGCGCGGAGATTTGGACAAGGGCTTTGCGGAGGCTGATCTGGTTTTCGAGGACACCTACTCGGTTCCGTTCCAATATCATGCCCCTATGCAGACGCGAGTTGTGGTGGCGGAGTGGGGTGGAGACAAACTTAGCATCGAAGAGTCGTGCCAAGGCCTGTGGATGGTGCGCGAGGATCTCGTGAAATCCTTGGGCTTGAGAGAGGACCAAATTCGGATTAGGGTTGGGATGCAAGGAGGTGGATTTGGTTCAAAGGCTGGAGCTCAGCGCTACCTCCACTTGGTCAGTCGACTTGCGATGCTTACGGGAAGACCAGTTCGGTTTGAGCAGACAAGACCAGAGGAGTTCATCAGTCACCCACACCGCTGGGCTAGCACTATGTGGCTCAAAACTGGGATGAAACGCGATGGAACCCTCACTGCGCTATCTGGAAAGTTCCTGGTGAACATTGGGACAGGCAGCACTTATGGCAATCAGAAAGATCAGATGATCCTGACGCCTTGGAAGTTGTATAGTTGCCCAAACGTAACCTTGGAGCAGTATGGTGTCTATACCAATGCACAATTGACTTCCTACATGCGTGGGGTGATGGTCCTCATGGGTAACTTTGCGATAGAGGCCCACATGGATCGAGTAGCAGACCTTTTGGGACTGGACCCATTTTACTTCCGAATGAAGAATTATACTGTTTGGGGCGATCAGGTAAACAAGGTCCCATACTCTGCATACAACCTCAATCGGTGCATGGAGCTCGTTGCCGAAGCGATAGGCTGGAATCGCAGAGCAAGTATGAGAGAAGAAAACAAGGGTAGAAAAGTAAAGCGGGGACTCGGACTTGCGGCCGCCCTTGACAACGCCAACGGGTTTCCGCCGTACAAAGCAAACGCGGATGTATACGTCGCTCCGGATGGACACGCGAGGTTGGTCATCGGAACCGTGGATGTGGGCGGGGGAGAAGCAACCGTACTTGGGATGATCGCAGCTGAGCAGCTTGGCGTGAGTTTGGATAGAGTCAAGGTGCAGTGGGGTGATACTGAGAAGACAAAGTACAGCCCTTCAACACATGCAAACAGGATCACGGCGGAGATGGGTCCGGCCGTGTTGCAGGCAGCAGATGAGGCGAGGAAGAAATTGTTTGCTGTAGCAGCTGATATGTTGCGAACGTCAGCAGACAAACTGGAGTCTGCCAACAACTTCATCTACGTAAAGGACGAACCGGGAAGGGCTCTGAGCTTTGAACAAGTGTGCGGCACTCTTCCCGATGAAGGCATAAGCGGAACCGGAAGCCGTATACCCAACCCTACAGATTGGCAGTTCAACGTGTTCAGCGCCAAGGCGTGCGAGGTCGAAGTTGATACCGAAACGGGCCAAGTGCGTGTATTAAAAGTGGCTTCTGCTCACGAGGTCGGAAAGGCCCTAAATCCTAAACTCGTAGAATCACAGCAATTTGGCGGCGTTGTGATGGGCCTAGGTTTTGCCTTCAGCGAGGAGCCCTTCATAGATGCAAAGAGCGGAGTTATGCTTAACCCTGACCTGCATCAATATCGCATGGCGACAGTTCGGGAGTGCCCGGAGATCGTAACCTTCAACGTCGAAGCGGAAGATCCCTTCTTTGCATACTCTGCAAAGGGGCTTGGCAATGGGACGCTGATTGCCGTCGCCCCAGCCGTCAGAGCCGCCATAGCTGACGCAACGGGCGTCTGGATAAACGAGCTGCCCATAACACGCGACAAAATACTGAACAGGCTTTATCCCTCGGAAAGCAGGCGAACTGCAAATAGCGAGAGGGAAAACAGTTCGAGCAAGTTTCTAAGGGACCTCTCTGCTACACGGCCAATCATAGCAAAGGACTACATCATAGAGATGGGAGAGTAACTGCAGGAGTGGAATCAGCGAGTCAGGGCAACGGCAGCAGTCCCGTTTCCTCAGATATTGTTGAACTTGAAGTAAATGGCGAACATCGCTTGCTGACTGTTCAAGCAAGAGAGACTCTTGCCGAAGTCCTCAGATACAGATTGAAGCTAACTGGGACGAAACTTGGATGCAACAGAGCAGAATGCGGGACCTGCACGGTGATAATCGACGGAGAGACGGCGCTTGCTTGCAGCGTCCTTGCTCTCGAAGCAACTGGAAGACGGATTGAGACAATTGAAGGAATTTCTGAGGGATCTGCAACGAAACTCCATCCACTTCAGGAGTCCTTCATAAACGAGGATGCGCTTCAGTGCGGTTACTGCATCCCTGGCATGATAATGTCTTGCAAGAATCTCCTAGACCACAACCCTTCGCCGACAGCTAACGATGTAAAGCGAGCGGTCGAGGGAAATTACTGTCGGTGCGGCGCCTACCCTAACATCATCTCTGCAACCCTAAAGGCCGCCAGTATGATGCGTGAATTGAAGAGGGTCGTACCCTGATTAAATTCGAGTCGTGAATTTTTTCCCTTTGCTCTACGAGCTTCCGCCGATAAAATACTTGAGGGCAGAAAGCGTAGAGTCTGCCGTACACTGGCTTGACCAATTCGACGGTAGGGCTAGGATTCTCGCGGGCGGCACCGACCTTCTGGGGTTAATGAAGGACAACGTCACCGGCTCGAAGATGCCCATGCCTGAACTACTCATAGATATCAAGCGGATACCGGGTATCAGAGATATTGGATATGATGCAGAGGGTGTCTTGAGGATCGGAGCTGCTGCTACGCTGCATGACCTAGAGTCTTCCCCTCTCGTGACAGGAAAGTATTCACTACTAGCCCAGGCCGCGAGCGAAGTTGCGACACATCAGATAAAGAACATGGGCACGATTGGGGGCAATCTCTGCCAGAGGCCGTGGTGCTGGTACTTCCGCGTTCCGCACTTTGACTGCTTCAAGAAGGGTGGGAAGCAGTGTTATGCCATAACTGGAAACAACAAATTCTACTTTTCCATTCTCGGTCTCGGTATCTGCGTGATGGCTCACCCCTCGGACACGGCTCCTGCCCTAATTGCGCTTGACGCCTCAGTGCGGATAGCAGGACCAAGCGGCCTACGAATATTGCCGGTGGCCGAATTTTTCAACGGCCCTAGGGAGACATTCGAGACAATTCTTGATAGCAACGAAATGCTTGTCGAGGTTCTTTTGCCGAGGGAGCAACCAAAAAACTCCGTGGGAGTGTATCTAAAGGAACGCCTGCGAGAGACCTGGGATTTCGCGCTTGCAAGCGTTGCAATCCAGGCGAACCGTAGCGCAACAAATCGTGCATTTGAGCAGGTACGCATTGTGCTCGGAGGGGTGGCACCCTTTCCATACCGTGTTCCAAAAGCAGAAGAACTGTTAATCGGTAAGATTGTCACTACTAGCCTGCTCGAGGAGGTCGCAGAAGTTGCCGTCCAGGGAGCTCGCCCATTGAGCATGAATGCGTACAAGATTCCATTGCTGAAAGCACTTGTAAAAAGGGCGCTGCAACGTTGCGCCGAATCCGGTTGAAGCTTTTCTGCCCGCTAACTGGGAGAGGAAGCGAGAAGCATCCTGTCATCATGGAAAATACGGGGGAAGAATATATTAGGAGCGCCATTGCCCAGCGTCGAGCATGGAAATTCAATACGAGAGAAAGAAGGAAGAGGTCAAGTGTCCCAGGTTAGACTGGAAGGGGAGTTTGGAAAATTATCCGCTGGAGAACTTTCCTGATTACGAGCCGGGCAAGCCACCGAGATTTGAGAGGCTCGCCGAAATTGGCCATCTCGACGAATACCAGCGCATCTGGGGCAAGCCCTGCGGCGAGCAGGGAATAGGAAGATTGCGAGAGGTCGCACTGGTCAGACCAGATGAGTACGAGATGGATCCTCTGTTCTTGAACAATCCAGAGTTCTTCCTCATGCGCTATATGATGCTGAACAACGCCAAGGTCAGTCTGGAGAGGATGCAGCAGAACTTCGACCAGTATGTCGATGTCCTCAAGCAAGAGGGAGTCAAGGTCGACATCGTAGAGCACGACAAGGACTCAAAGATGGGCATGTACGGCCCTTTGAGAAAGTTGTTTGTTGCAGCAAGGCTGGGGTTTGTGATAAACGGCGGCGCCATCATAAAGAGGTGGGGACACTCGTCGTGGAGCAGGGGCCTTGAGTACTACGCACAGAGATTCTTCACTCAGCTAGATGTTCCGATTCTGCTCTTTGTGAGCGGAAAGGGAATCTTTGAGGACGCCTGGGTCTGGGCTGCGGAAAACGTCCTTATCGGTAACTATGGAATCGCGTGCAACGAGGAGGCTATGGGGCAGCTGACGCCGGTATTCAAAGCAGCGGGAATAGAGGAAGTGGTCATGGGTAACTCCACATCGATCATGGACAGCTTCCAATCGGGCGGCGATTTTCACACGGATGTCTCTATCGGGGTCGTTGATTCGGGGCTCGCCGTTGTCTATCCTGCACAGCTCGACTGGAAAATCTATACCTGGCTCAAGAGCCACCACTTCAGATTGCTGGAGATCCCTCACGACGAACAGGTGAAAGCAATTCCAGCGAACGGCGTACTTGTAAAGCCCGGCAAGGTAATCATGTCATCCTATGCAAAAAAGACAAACGCGATGCTACGCGCGGAGGGCGTTGATGTCATTGAAATTGACACCGACGGTCTAGCTCAGGGTGGAGTCAACGGGATAAGGTGCTGCACCTGCCGCATCTACAGAGAACCAGGCCCGAGGCTCGAAGAGATAAGGCGATAGTTCACACCTAGCAATTACGACAAACTCTGTGGCGGTACGAGTCATTTTTTCTCTCCTATCTCCCTTTCACTTTCTCCTCTCTTCTTTCTTGCAGATGTGCTCAGTGTATTCCTTTATTGGTGCAAATTTTCCACAGTGCGCATTGCCTACACATGACGAATAAGCTCCGCAGACTTACCCTCGTCCTCGGCATTATCGTGGTGCTACTGGGAGCCTACACTCTCCTATACTCACCATTTTCTATCGTGGGAAGGCCGAGTCAGAGCAAGACAACGAGTATTAGCTACAATGCCCAGATTCAAAGGCAGGAGTTCGTAACAGAGTACTCCCTTCCCCCTAATTCTGAACCCAACGTTGTAGGGGTCGGGTCAGACGGAACTGTCTGGTCCGTCCTGCAAAACTCCTCAGCTCTAGTCGAACTTGATCCGTCGTCAGGAGCTGTGCACCAGTATATCCTCCCATTTTCATCTAAGGTAGGACTGCAGACATGGGGAATCGCGGTGGATAGCTCAAGAAATCTAGTCTGGTTTACTGACCAGACAAGTAATTCAGTTTGGAATTTCAACATTACAAGCCATACTTTTGCAAGATATTCTCTGCCAGCGAAGAACTCGTTTCCGTTTGACATTGCAGTGGATAGTAAAGGAGATGCGTGGTTCACCGAGTATTTTGGGGGCAAGCTAGGAGAGATTACTTCGACTGGAAGGTTGGCAGAGTGGAACGTTTCCAGCGATGCATATTCTGAGCCCGCTGGGATAACCATTGACAATCAAAGAAACGTCGTATGGTTCACATTGTTACAGGGAAACAGCGTCTGCTCCTTCTCGAATGGAAGGATCCAGTTGTACAACCTCAGCGGTTATGGCGTTTCATATGTCACGGGGATAGCAGTTGATTCTGGCGGCAATCTTTGGCTCACACAGCACGGCCCAAGCCTGATCTCTGAGTACAATCCAACGACGCATTACTTCAGGTCGATATCCACATCCATACCACCTCTGAATACTTCACTGCCATACTTCGTGGCAGTGGATCAGAGTAACCGTGTCTGGTTTGACGAGCATTACGGCAACTCCATCGCAGTGTTCAATCCACAAGATAGCAGCCTTGTCGAATACCTGATTCCACCGGGACCAGACGCGTTTGCAAATCTGACTGGAGCCGTGCAAATAGGCCTTGGCCCTGATGGGCGGGCATGGTTTCCAGAACTTTACACGGGAAGGATTGGGTCAGTAAACAGCTCTGAAGATTTGAGTTACAATCTGACATTTCAGAATTCCTCGATACCGCAAAGCCCGATAGTTTCGAATGATGGGAGCACTGTCACGCTTAATTTCTCCATTGCAGGAAAATGCAATTGCGGAATATCACTTAATGCCTACATGAGCAACTCGACCGGAAAATTTTCCTTCTCTTTCGGACGGGACTCAGGCATCGGAAATTTCAGTTCCACTTTCACGATCAGAAATACGGGAGCAGAACGCGGCGTATATTTCGTCACAGTTAGTGCAAAGAGCGCGTCGATAACTGTATCCAGAGTCCTTGAGATACAGTCGAATTAAGCAGGAGCAAAAAGAGGGCGGCGCTGAGTTATATGGAAAATTCTCTTGCAAGAGAATCTCTCATGGCTTTTTCTTCTCCTCAAACGGCGGAACATAGGGCAACTTCTGACGTCTCTCCTCCCTTCGCAGCGACATTATTGTAACCACCGAGAAAATTAGAACAACGACAAGCAGGAAGATGGCAGTCGACATTGTATATGGCCAAAGGGCCCAGCCTTCGTTCGGATCGCCTAAAATTAGATACCTGAATGCATCGTACTGCGTAGGCCAGCAGTTGGAGCCGCCTCCGAGGCACATTTTGGTCGAAATGTCAACTGCGAGTGAAACAAAGTAGACGATGGGCCAAGCGACGCCAGCCAGCCCTACCCATAATTTGCTTAAGGGTTTCGCAAACAAGATCAGGGCTGCAACAACATCAACTGCTGCTACGCCCCAATTAAGGTAGTAGTGGACAAGATTGTAATCATAGAGGTTCCCATCTTTTAGTCCGATGTAGACGTTGATTCCAAAGACGCCCAGCATCAACATTCCTGAAATTCTTGGCAATGCTTTGTCGCTCAAAATTCTAGACCATGCACGCTCTGGGGGGGTGGGAGACGAAAAACTAGCTAGTGGGTCTTTCCATTATTCGCAACCAACCCGCGCGCTAATAATCTCATTAAATATAAAAACGTGTTCTGGTCAGGCATGTTTTGTGAAATTAAACAAGAGATTCTCCGCAATCGCTACGATGATCGTCGTGGTCATCGTCATAGTAATTGTTGTCGTGGCTTCGGTTGCAGGCTATGCACTCTTCGGTATGCCTCACAGTTCCACAAGTAACAACAGTGCCTCCTCGTCCTCCTCTGCGCCTACTAGCTCTACTTCCTCCTCTACTACGAGCGTTTCTTCCAGTTCATCATCATCATCGTCCTCCATATCACAAAGCAGTAGTGCCACATCATCATCAAGCTCTTCCACTGGTAGTGGAAACAGCAATTCCACATACTCGCTACCTTATGACGCCTCGACAAAGAGCGTCCGGATTTTCCTAGCCATACTCACCAACGCATCTTCGGAAGTGAACTTTAACGCCACAAATTATGGATCCATGGTAATCTACGTCCCGGTCGGTTCAAATCTGAATATAACTATGGATAACTTGGAGAGTCTGCCGCACAATCTGCTGCTCGTGCAGAATACAACCGATGTGCCCGGAGAGGATGTTGGGACGACTGGTAAGGTTCTTCTGGGGATTGGAGTTACAACTACGGCCTATCTGTTCGCAGGATACAGCAAATCTTCAGAGAGTGCCTCATACAGCAACATTGCCGCTGGAACATACTGGCTGGCTTGTGGAACAAGAAAACATGCAGCAAGTGGTTTGTTTGTGAACTTGATTGTGTCTAGCTCAGTCACGGCGCCATACGTTGTGATAAACAAGCCAGTGATACAACCATCAGGATTCAGTTAGAAGAAACGCAGGTCCAGTGTACACTCAGTCACTTCTTCTTTCTCTTGGAGGGCTTTTTTCCCTCCCCCTGCTTCTTTCTCTTTCTTCAAACCAAAGCATCGCACGAGTCTTTCATTATTGCCTAGCTCCATGCAGTTCTAGTCGGCGGGAGTGGTAGGCGAGAGATGACTATTCCCACGGTCTTCGGCAGAGACTTCCTCTTTTTCTCACCTCGTAGGCACCCCAAATGGCAATTGGGAACGTGAGGAGAAAGTTCAACATACGTATAAATTGGGGTGTGAGGGAGAGAATTCTTTATCCCGCAATGCAAGTAGCAGAAGAAAAACAAGTGACAGCTCCGCAGGCGGCAGACGATGTCTGGATAAGGACGGCTTGCGAGATTTGCAGGAACCACTGCGGAATTCTTGTACACAGAGTCAATGGAGAGGTCGTCAAGATCGAGGGCGACCCCGACAACCCGAAGAACTACGGCAAGACCTGTGCGAAGGGCAATTCCGGTTTACTCTATAGGCTCGCTCCATTCAGGGTCACTACGCCATTAAAGCGCACAAACCCGAAGAAAGGGCAAAACGAAGACCCGATGTGGGTGCCCATAAGCTGGGACGAGGCGCTATCCACAATAGCTGAAAAGATCGTTGAAATTAGGAAGAAGGACCCACGACTCCTCTACGTCACTACCTTCGATATGTGGTCAAGGCACGAGGTCATGGAACCTTGGTGCATGGCCTACGGCACGGAAGCAAAGCCCTTCTCGGCCGGATTTTTCTGCGGGAATAACGTCCACAACGTGCACCTCGCTACGGAGGGCGCTTTCGAGGCAGACCCTGATGCGGAGTACACAAAGTATCTCCTGCTCTTCGGCTCCCAGTACGGTTCTGTAATCAATCAGGAGACAATGAGAGCGGCCTCAGAAATTGCCTCAAAGCGTCCCGGGGGAATCAAAGTTGTCGCCATTGATCCAGTTGGTTCCTACGCCGCCGCAAAGGCTGAAGAGTGGTTGCCTATTAGGCCGGGAACGGACGCTGCCCTGGCCCTTTGTTTCATCAACCTCCTTCTCAACGAGTACAAAATATACGATGCAAAGTTCCTGAAGGAGAGAACCAACGCGCCGTATCTCATCGGTCCAGATGAACTCTACGTCAGAGACACAAAGACAAACAAGCCGCTGGTCTGGGATTCGGTAGAGAACAGGGCAAAGAGATGGGATGAGCCTGTCGGGGATTACGCGCTAGAAGGAACGTTCCAGGTTAACGGCGTCTCCTGCCAGCCGGCATTCCAGAAGCTCAAGGATCACGTACGCAAGTACGATCCTGTCAAAGTAGCAGAGATCACTACTATTCCAGCTGATACAATTAGGCGCGTTGCAAAGGAGTTTGGAGAAGCTGCAAACATTGGCGGAACGATAAACATCAAGGGGAAGGAAATACCCTACCGCCCAGCTTCGATTGCCTACTACCGCGGCCTCAGCGCTCACAAGCACTCGATGCTCTCCGGGCTCGCGGTGGAGACCTTGCAGGTGATTATTGGCGGGATTGATGTTCCGGGAGGCCTCCTTGGCTCAAGGGTTTCTGAAATCAAGGCGAGTGAAGAGGGGCTGCTGACCATGGTGCCCTCACAGATTGGAGGGCACTACTGGGCGTACTATCCGCCGAGGAAGGTTGTCCCCTCAGAATCGGTTGACCTGCTCGAACTCTTTCCTGTTGCGGTTTACAGCAGGCCCTTCTTCATCAAGGCAGTTCTCGAACCTGAAAAGATGAAGTCGCCATACGTCCCAGAGATGGTAATCCAGATCAGGACAAACTTTGTGAAGACCTCGGTGTTTGACCTTGAAAAGTTCCTTGAGAAACTCCCGTTCATGGTTTCCATTTCATTGGAGTTGGACGAGACCGCGGAGCTTTCGGATATTGTCCTGCCGGACGTCCACTACCTCGAGCGTCTCTCCATCGGAGCCTCGGGTTGGAACTATGGTGGATCGAAACCTTGGTTCTTCCACGGACAAAAGCCGGTCGTCCACCCGCCATTCAAAACTCCGTGGGGTGAACTCGAGAATCCGGGGGAAATCTTCCTCGCGCTCGCCGAGAGAGCGGGTTTCCTGAGCGAGGTGTACGAAGCCGCGAACAAGATGTGGAACCTCAAAGAGCCCTTCAAGCTCGACCCGAAGAAGAAGTACACGTTCAGGGAGATGGTTGACCACCGAATCAAATCAAAACTTGGCGGCGAGTACGGCCTCGACTGGTTCCTCAAGGACGGACTCCTAATAAAGGAAAAGGCGGTGGAGAAGATGTACCGCGGAGCTTTTCCAGGCCCAAGGATCCACATCTACTTTGAATTCATGAAGAGGACCGGCCAGGAAGTTGACAGGGTGACAAAAGAGTTAGGCATTCCCTGGGAGGTGTCCGACTATCAGACTCTTCCCGACTGGAAGCCCTGCGTCGCACACACAAAGCGCAACGAAAAGTTCGACCTCATCATGGTCAACTTCAAAATCCCACAGCAGGCCTTCACGTTCTCGAGTTCCAACGCTCTTCTGACTCAACTCGCAAAGAAGAGAAGATCCGACGACGTGTGGCTCAACACTGAGACTGCGAAGAAAAAGGGAATCAACGATGGGGACAGGGCGATTATTGAAACGCTCTATGGCAAGAAGGTCGAGGTAAGCGTGCGTGTCACCGAGCTCGTCCACCCTGAGGTGATCGCCACGCAGGGAGATGGAGGCAGGTTTGCGAAGAAGGTCGGGAGAGGGAGGGCACCTGGAGTCAACTTCAACGCGATGGTCTCAATCGACGATGAAAACGTAGACTATGTGACCTCCGCTGTGGACTCACACGTCCCGGTCGCAATCTACAAGGCATGAGAAAACAAGAGTTTCTGTTTCTAGAGCGGAGCACCACAGTTGTCGGGAAATCAACAGGTCTGCAGGATCCAGGTCACCTACTTTGGCGCAATCAGCGCGATGGTCAAGCGACGAAAAGAGACCGTTGTCATTCCCAAAGAATCTGCCTCCGTCAAGAAACTTCTTGAGGTACTCTCGAAGGAGTACGGGAAGAGATTTGAGGAGCTGACAAAGTATTCGGACCTCTCATCTCCCCTTGTCACCATATTCGTTAACGGCCAATCCATCGCGAGCGTCTCTGATTCGGAGAAACTTCTACTTTCGGATGAAAGCGAGGTCGAAGTGTCTCTGATAAACCAGATGTCAGGCGGATGATAATTAGGGCAAAAAATGAACGATTGAAGAAAAGAGAAAAAGAAGTAAGCAAAATGCTAGAAAATGGAAAGGAAAGAGCAATCCCAACAATGGCAAGAATTGGGGCGGGTCAGAATGCGCCGCCGACCAATAACGAACAAATAAATACGCCGTTCCTTCGACCATGGGAAAGAGCCTTACTCCTGCCGCGAAGGGGAGATATGATCAAGATATGAAACTCTCAATGGTCATTGATCTTGCAAAGTGCATCGGATGCGACGCCTGCTCCGTAGCCTGCAAGATAGAAAACTCAACCCCTGATGAAATCTACTGGGCGCCGGTTTTCCAGAGAGAAGTGGGCAAGTTTCCAAAGGCAAGCGTCCAATTTCTACCCACACTGTGCATGCACTGCGAGGATCCGCCCTGCCAGAAATCCTGCCCGACGAAGGCAATCTCAAAGCGCAAGGATGGAATCGTGCTTATTGACGAGGGCAAGTGCACAGGCAGCAGATCATGCGTCTCCGCCTGCCCATACAATGCCATAAGCGTGTGGCAGATGAAGGCCGCCACCTCGGAAGCTGCTCTAAACGATTCGGGTTACCAAACACCCGTGAGCCTGCGTCCCGAATTGAAGCACAAGGTAGGCGCAGCTCAGAAATGCACTTTCTGCGCTCACAGGATGGATCTTGCAGAAGCCAAGGGGTTGAGGCCAGGCGTGGACAGAGCCGCTACTCCCGCATGTGTAATCTCTTGCCCCGCCGAGTGTAGGATATTCGGAGACCTCGAGGACGCTTCGAGTCCGGTTTCAAAGTACATCGAAGAAGCGGAAAAGTCAGGAAGAGTCATCTTCGCGCTCAGACCCAGCGCCAAGACTAGACCAAAGGTTGCCTACGTGTGGTGATATATTTCATGACCATACAGTTCAGCGATTTCCTCGCGGTCTGGATAATTGATTACGTGGCCGCTGCCATAGTCCTGATAGTTATCATCGGAGTCATCTACAAGTTCAGGAGGTGGATCAGGACTGTTCCATCAGGACTGTTCCACGACGCATCCACGCTTCTCGGGGGCTCGAAGGTTGTTTCCATTTTCTTCTCAGAGCTCGGAAACAGGGTGATTGCGCAGAAGAATCTGATCACCGATTCGAAGAGCAGGTGGGTAATTCACTTCCTCGTTTTCTGGGGATTTGTCGGCCTTGCAGTTGCCACGGTTTGGGACGACGTGTTCTACCACCAGGGCGCAATGCCGCCTCCATTTTCACTTGAAAACCCGGGCAACATCATTGGAAATATTGCAGGCGCGATGGCGTTCATCGGCGCTTCAGCGATGGCTGGCAGGTATCTCTTTGTCAAGAAATTCAAGAATGCCGGAAGAGGAGACATGGTGTTCTTCTTCACGCTCTACCTTGCGATAATCACGGGATTCATAACAGAGTTCGCTCGCTTCTCGGGCGCGCAGTTCCCGACCTTTGTCAGCTACGCGATCCACCTTATCATAGTCGCCGCACTGCTCGCGACGGCTCCGTTCACCCACTTCTTCCACGCGCTCCTCACCCCTTTCATGAGGTACATGGAGCACCTGCGCATCGCAATTCTCGGAAAGCGGGGGCCGTACTACATTGGCGATAGATACTCGGAGATGACAATGACATCTGAACTTGTAAAGTCGGGTCAGGAAAAGCCCACGGTCCCAGTTTGGCTCAAGGAGCCAAAAAGCGCAACGGTGGAAGAGCAGGGAAAAAAGGCCGATGAGAAAAAAACGCAGAGTGACAAGTCGTAGCCTCCCTTCTCTCTTTCCCACATGCAACGAGGACCTTTACTCGTGCAATCTCAAATGTGCCCTGGAGAATTCTGAGGGCAACTCAATGGCAATTATCTGCGAAGGAAAAAGATCATTGTTTTACTAGCTCCCTTTAGCTTTCCCAGCTTGAATCGAATTGTTTAGGGCGAAAACATTGCAAAACAGGCTCTACAATCTATACTGATCGCCTGTTCTCGACAATTGTCGAGAAATCAATGGGGTACCCCCCTAGAGGGGGTACGTAACGGAGCTAATTTGGTATTTAAAGCGGGAAACCGTGAGCAAGGAAGCTCGCATTTAACTTTGAAGAAAGTATTAGGGCAGCAGATGTCGGATTTTCGGATTTTCGAGGATGTTTAGGAAATTTCGCCATGACATGAAGAAAAAAAGAAAGAATGGCACGCATGCGGAGAATCTGGGAGTGTGCGTAGGTGATCAATACAAGAGTGTGCGCGCTGCTCATAGACATCTTCGTGTTTTCACCGCATGTACGAAGTAGATCACGGCGAAATTAGGGCCAACAAAAAAAGAAATCCGCAGAAATTACGAATTAGAGAATCTTCAAGATCTCCTCGTATCCTCTTTCCGCATCGCCCATTATCGGCGTTGGGAACAATACTGGCTGAGAAATCCCCATCGCGCGGAACTCCTCCACGTGCTCGAGTATCTTCTCCGGCGGATCGGCGATGCACATGGCCTCGATCATCTCATCCGTTGCAACCTCGGTGACTTTGCTCTCCTGACCTGACCTTAACATCTCCTCGGCTTTTTCTGCTTCGGACCTGAATTTCGTGCGACGCAGTCTATTTAGAATGTGGGGCATGACAAGAAACCATCTCATTCTCTTCCTCAGCTCATCCATTCTCACCTCTGCACTTTCGCTTGCGCAACAATTGAAGAATGAAGCCACCTGGATGTCCTCACGTCTCCTGCCCGCCCGCTCCGCTCCAGCCCTTATGTGACCTAAGAAAAATTCAATTTCATCCTTGGTTACTACATTCAATAAAACGCCGTCGGCCACCTCGCCAGCGAATTCAAGCATCTTTGGGTTGTGTGCTCCCACGAAGATGGGGACGCGCGGCCTGACGGGCTTGTATCCCAACTCAAAATCGTTCAACTGGAAGATTTCGCCGTTGTAACTGAAACGCTCCTCCTCGGAAATTCCGCGGATCACTTCTATGCACTCCTTCAAGTATTGAAACGGCCTGTCACCAGAAATGGAGTGCCTGCGCTTCAGCGCCTGTTCGTAGCTGACGCCCAATCCGAGATTCATCCTCCCGTTTGAGATCTCGTCAATGCTCAGGGCGGACATCGCCATCAGCGTAGGAGTCCTGATGTACGCGTTGACAAGGCCCGTCGCGAGTTGGATCTTCTCCGTGGCAAGCGCCATGCTAGCGAGCACAGTGAAGGCATCCCTGCCCAGAATCTCGTACGTCCAGGCAAATTGAATCTGCTTTTCTTCCGCCGCGCGGCAAATCCTCGCGCAACTCCTCGCGGGCATTCCTCCTATATTCAATCCGATAGTTTTCGTGTTTTTGTTAGGCAATTTGAGACGACAGACTTGAGTGTTAGCGATTGAAATGTACAAGTTAAAGATTTGCGAAAATGATGCAAGCGAGAGTGTGAAGGAACTAGTCAGGCAGAAGTGACAGTAGTTGTCGGAGCTTGCGCAATTATACAATAGTGTGATGGGCTTGTTTCAAACGCGCTCTGGATTGTGTACCCGAATTTGCGAAGAAATTCGGTCGCTTCATCCTGAGTCAACCTTATCTCAACCGGCGGCCCTCTCTCCGTGGGAATTTTCTTCCACTCAATCAGCACGAGCCTGCCCGACCGTTTCTTGAGCAATCTTCCTACTTCTGCGAGCGCATCAGGCCGCCTGAGGTCGTGGAATATGTTCGCCATGATCACAAGATCAGCACTATGATCTTGAAGCGGGACGCGATGTACATCTGAGAGAATGGGACACAGATTTTCGACGCCGCCTTCCCTAACTTTTTGCTTCACCACATTGAGCATGGACAGGTTGGAGTCTACAGCATAAACGACCCCGTCTCTTCCAGCCGCAGCTCTGGCGGGTAATGCAAAGAAACCCGTTCCGCAGCCGAGGTCCAAGACCACGGCGCCGTCCGGAAGAGAGATTTGTGAAAATAGCCGCGCGGGGTCGTGCCTTCGAACCCTTTCCGGATCATCGAGCATCCTGATAGCTTCATCCAAGCCGTGTCTTAAAATTGAAGACAATTTCCTCTGCTCCCCGAGCTCTCGCTCCGCACTTTTGCATTTACTTACCTGCTCTTTGCCTGCCAGCGGCGGTTTTTTTATTTGACATCGAATAATAGTGCATCGATGCGGAGAGGGCGCTCTCTCTCCTTTTCTACCCCTTCATCAAGTGAAGAAAACTCGGTTTGCTTTCCCTTTTTTAAGGGATTGGCATGAGAACCACAAGCATACCTGTTCCCAGTGTGGTCTTTTGGATACATGAAAAAGCAGGAAGAAGAAGAAGGAAGAAAGAAACCGCGGATAGCCATTTTCTCCGGAGCAAATACAACAATAGCAAACTCGCCTCCTCTAGTGACGAGCAACAAGGCCAGGCTTCCCGGAGAGAAACTTCTGCCAGGAAGATTTGATCATCTTGTGCCGCAACTTCTCTACGAACCCGTCACGGTGAAGATCAAAAAATTCAGCGCGCACCCGCTCGAGTCTGACGCAGCCGAACTCTACCAAGACGATGATGGGAAGGACTACTATGAAGTAACGCTGAGACCCGAAGACGGTCTGTACGCTCTGCCCTACATGGCGCGAAGGAGGGACGGCTCGCCGAAGGGGCGCCCCTTTGAACCGGGCGACCTCGCCGATCCCTCCATGAATTATGGCGGGAGGCAGTTCTTCTACCCCGACGCCTCAAGGATCTTCGAGGAGATTGACCGGGGAATCTACGGCAGAGATCCCAACGGTGTTGCGAACATCGTCGATTCGCGTGCGGAGTACGATTTCATAAGAGTAATCCCTTCCGGCGGATACACAAAGAAGGGGGAGGTCGCTGGTGTCGACTACTTCCCATACAGGCCAGAAGCGATCGCCAAGGTAACTCGAGTCAGGGACCTGGCAAAGGTTGCAAACAAAGTCCAGCATGCACTCTCCTCGGGAAAGTACGACGGCGGGATCTGGTTCGACGGCAGCCCGCAGCTCGAAGAGACGCTCTACTGGCTCAACCTTCTTGTTGACACAGAACTGCCAATAGTAGGCGTTTCCGCGCAGAGACCGCATGGTCAGCTCTCAAACGACGGAGATCGAAACATAGTTGATGCGATTGACTACATCAACTCCGGAGCGGGCAGAGGGCTTGGGGCCGTCGCCGTCGTCGACCAGCGGATCTACGCCGCGCGCGACGTGAAGAAGGGAGACAGCCGTCCCGGTGGATACAAATCTAGCGGAGGGCACGGAGGAATCCTCGGCTCGGTCAGTTCGACTGGCTTTCGCTCACACGTCAACATATGGTATCGGCCGGCGTACAAACACACTTCGAGTTCCGAGGTGAATCTGAGCAGGCTACCAACATATCTCGAGTTCTCCGACTCTCTCTTGGGTCGGAATGTGAAGCTCCAGATCAAGGATGAAAAGGACGGAACTCTTCGAGGAGAAAGCCTCCCCCTCATCGACATCGTCAAGTACAGCAGCTACAGTCAGGAGAGCGAAAAAGAGGACGAATCAACGGAGGTTGCGATACGGGCGCTGATCGACCGGGCGAACGCCGACCAGCATGGTGACGATAGACGCCCTAAACTCCACGGAGTCGTGCTCGAAGGGTCGGGAGGCCTGGCCAAGGGGACGCGCTCACAAATGAAGGCACTTGCCCTCGCGTCAATGTGCGGAATGCCCGTCGTGAGGGTGATGAGGTCTGACCCTGAGGGGAAGATAAGCGCAAACCCAACCGACCTCACGATTGAGGGGAGCAACCTAGATTCGAACAAGGCAAGGCTACTACTCATTGCGAGCATGCTGAAACTCGGTCGACTGCCAAGGGCCAAAGATCCGGCAAGGCCGACTACGAAAGAAAGGGAAGCCATTCTGGAAAAGATAGCTCTGTTTCAAAAAATCTTTGAAACTCACTAAAGGGCGATTGCACGTGAAAAGTCATTCCAGCTTGCTGTCGCTCTTCTTGATATCTCTCCACCGTTCGTAGAGATCGTGCTTGATCCCAAAAAGATCCAGCGCCTTACCCACAAGGTGGTCTATCACATCGTCAAGCGACTTTGGTTTGTGGTAGAACGCGGGCATGGCGGGCATGATTATCGCGCCGGCCTCTGCGGCAGAGAGCATATTCTTGAGGTGGATTCTGTTGAGCGGTGTCTCTCTTGGGACGAGGACGAGGCGACGCGCTTCCTTCAGCGTCACGTCAGCCGCTCTCGTTAGAAGGCTGTCCGCATTTCCGGAGAGTATCCCTCCGATAGTCTTCATGCTGCAAGGCATGATTATCATTCCGTCGGTGAGGAAGGAGCCGCTCGAGATTCTAGCCGCAAGGTCGTCGTCCGAGTAGCTGTATGTCGCGAGTTTCTTCACTTCCTCGACCCTCATATCAGTCTCGTAGGTAATCGTGATCCCGCCCCACTTTGTAATAATCAGGTGAGACTCCACGCCGAGCCTCTTCAGTTCCTGGAGCAGCCTGATTCCGTAGATCGACCCCGAACTTCCGGATATTCCAACTATTAGGCGCAATGGTTCTTCCGCAGGCACTCGGCCGCATTTAGCAATCTGATTTGTTAATTAACAAATCGCCACGGCCTCTCAAGGAAGGACAGCAGAGCCTCTTTCCACGGACTTTGCCTTGGGTATCGAGATTAGAGCGTAGAATACGCACGCGGCGAAGACGACGAAACTCATGATCGTCCAGTTCGCACCGTACCCGAACGTTCCGATAACCGAAGCGGCGTAGATGGGAGCGACGGTACCACTGGCCTGCCAGATGAGGTTCGCAAATCCCGAGAGAGCTCCAGCCCTGCTCTCTCCTACCACGGAGATGATGTCAGCATTTGCCGGAGTTATGAAGAACCTGAAGAAACCCATCACAAGGGCGATGCCGATTATCAAGGCAAAAACGGACGTCCTTGCCATCGCGAAGAGCAAGGCCGCGTAGATGAGAAGTGAGACGAGGACTGTCTTCTTTATCCCGAGCCTGTTCATCACATATCCGGAGATGAGCGTCGAAGGGATCCCGGCGAGTGCAAGAGATGACACCGCGATGCCGGAGAGGTATGACCCAAGCCCTATGGAGACAAAGTAGTCGTAGGCAAAGAACGTCACCGGCCAGTACGCGAAGTAGAATAGAAATCCAGCAAGTGCCAAGACGATCGAATTCTTGCTCACGAGGAAGGACAAGGACATCCTCTGCGGCTTGAACCCCCTCACTTCCGAGCTCAAGAAAAGTACTCCGAGAAGAAAGGAAATGATTGCAAGGACGTAGTATGCCCATTCCCATCCGAAGTTTAGGGCAACCGGTGGAAGAAGTACCCCGAGGAAGATTATCGAGAGGGGCCACGCGAGGCTGTAGTATCCCATCATCACGAGCCTCTTCTTTCTGTCCTGGAAGAGCGCTGTCATGATCTTCAGGGTGCACGGGAATATCCATCCTGCGGAGAAACCCATTACGACGCTACTCACATACTCAACTTCAATGGTCGGTGCGAGACCTCCCAAGAGGAGGCTCGCGGAGAGTACTATCTGCGCGAGTCCCACCACCAGATTGGGACGCACCCTGTCGGAGATCATTCCAGCAGGCACCTGAACGATGATGTAGCCAAGGAAAAACAGGGAAAAGATCAGACCACTTTCCGCGACGGTGGGGTGAAGCGATGAGTAGATTCCGACGACGCTCCATACCATGCGACCAAAGTAACTCAGAAAGAAGGCAGAGGAGGAAAGGAACACGAGCGCCGCCTCGTTTCTGATTCGCGTTTGCGATTGTAAGAAAAGTTTCAGCCTACTCATGGCTCCGAAGCGCGCGCCTCTCTCCCTACGGATATTTGAAAACAACCGTGGGATTATTATTGTGTCCTGCGGAGGAGGAGATCATTTGCGAAAAGGTATCTGTGAAGGAGGATTGGAGTTATTATAGTAGATCATTGACTTCAAAAAATCAGAGTACGTTGACGAGCAGTATTTTCATCAGGAACGCAAGTTACATTGTGACGATGGACCCAAGGCGCCAAATCATAAGCGATGGCGCAATCGCAGCGCAGGGAAATCAAATCATCGCCGTTGGAAAGAGCGACGAACTAGCGCCGAAATTTTCCTCTTCCTCCGAGCACGTAGTTGACGCAAGGGGTTGCGTCGTCACGCCCGGACTGATTAATTGCCACCTTCACACCGCCCAGTATCTAGCCCGCGGTGTCGCTGACAACGTTTCACTACCGACGTGGATACACGACAGGATCTACCCATACGAGGCCTCGCTGACCCCGAGTGAGACAAGGGCCGCCTCAACCGCGTGCCTAGTCGAGGCGATCAAAACGGGTACCACTTTCATTGCCGATCCTGGAAGCTACCACATGGATGAAGTTGTCGAGTCCACGCAGAAGGTTGGAGCAAGGGCTGTCCTCGCCCGGTCACTGATAGATATCCACACGCCGGGCAGACCAATTCCAGACGACATGCGGGAGAGCACCGACAGCGCAGTCTCTGCTGGGGAGGACTTCGTCAGGAGATACAACAACCATGCTGAAGGAAGAATCAAGGCGTGGTTTTCAATCAGGACAGAGAGGACGACCTCAAACGAGCTGGCCCGAAGAATAAAGGAAAAGGCAGACGAGTACGGGACGGGAATCGAGTCGCACGTAGCGAACTCGCAGGACTCTGTGACGCGCCACAAGGAGATGTTCCGCGAAACGCCACTCGTTCGCTACCACAAGGCAGGGTTGCTCTCACCAAACCTCCTGATAATACATGCGAATTGGCTGACGGATGAGGAGATCGACCTCGTGATAAAGTACAACGTAAAGGTGGTTCGATGCCCTACCTCGGCATATGTTACGGCGTCCGGGACTCTTCGCGGGGGCAAGTTCGCACGGCTCGAAAAGGCGGGCGTCGCGGTCGCTCTCGGGGCCGACGCCACACCCGCCTCGAACTTTCTCGACATGATCAGGGTGGGTTACTCGCTGATGAGCTACAGAGACTCCAACCTTGACGCGACGCTCTACCCTCCGGAGCAGGTGCTGGAGACACTAACTCTGAACGGAGCGCGCGCCCTCCTATCCGAAAGTGAAACAGGATCGATCGAGATTGGAAAGAAAGCAGATCTTGTTGTATTCGACGCTAGAAAACCGGGCTGGGTTCCACTACTCAACCCCGTCTCGAATCTCATACACTCGGCTTCGGGTGAAAGTACCAGAGATGTAATAATCGACGGCAGAATTGTACTTCGTGATGGCAGGTGCCTGACAGTGGACGAGGACAAGGTGAGGGAGGAGGCGCAGAAAGCCGCGGAGGATGTGACCTCTCGCTCTGGAGTCCGAGGGTACGCCCGCTCTACATGGCCCATGGCGTAGGTGGAGAGCGGTGAGCTCTCTACTTTTTCAGCGAAACGCACTGTAAATCTGCTCCGTGAAACGTTTCAACTGCCCGGACTGGTCGGGAGAAGCAAACCTCAGTATGATCGTCGTCACTCCAGCGGACCTGAATCGCTCTATCCAATCGATGCACACTTTGGCCGATCCAAACGGGCCCCACGACTCCATAGGCCTTGAGAGGTTGCCGTAGTACTTTGAGATGAACTCCCTGGCTTCGCTCTCAGCTTCTGATTTTGAGGAGTTTACGTTCAGCGTCATCTGGTAGACAATGTCAAGTTTGGAAAAGTCCTTCCCCTCACTTTTTGCAATTCGCTTCAGATTCTCCACGCCGTCTCTCACTCCCTCCGGAGTCGCAAACCCGTCAAACATCCATCCATCGCCGTGCTTCACGACGCGTGTGAAGATCGATTCGGCGAGTTTCTTCGATTTTGCTACTACTTCTTCTTCTCTATCTTCCGCTCCGTGCCCATATGGCCACCCAACGATGCATATCGGAGGCGCGGGTTTCTGGATTGGTTTTGGGTTAAGAGTGACGTTGCTCACGTTGTAGTACTTGCCAGAAAATGTCACGCCATCTTCCTGCCAGAGCCTTCGAAGTAACTGCACGTACTCTTCCACCATGCGTCCCCTGTTTCCAAAATGTATGCCGAGCTTCTCATACTCGAGCGTCCCAGGGCCTATGCAAACCGCCATCGATGTGCGACCACGAGAGAGGATGTCAAGCGTTGCCCATGTCCTTGCAAGGAGGATGGGATTGCGGAGAGGAGCGATCATGCACGCGGTGCCTAGCTTCACTCTGGTTGTTCTGCTTGAGATCGCGCTCAGGATCGAAAGAGGGTCGAGCCTGGGTTTTGCAAGAATACTATCGCCGACCCAGACCGAATCATACCCGAGTTCTTCCACGTGCTTTGAGAAATCCAGCAGGTTCTCTGCGGTGTACTGCGCAGGGTAAATCAGCGGAACCCTTGTGTTGACGTTGACTCCAAAACTTATCCTTCTTCGACTCTCTTGGTCTTCTTCTCTTCCTGCTGCCATCTTGTCGCAAATTTCACTTCTCCGTCTACACAAGAAATCGCTTTAGGCAATCTCCTCGATTTCGGTTGCTATCGTCGCAACGTACTGGCCAGTGCTGACCATCGGGTACTCTGAGATTCTCCAGAGGAGGCACTTCTCCTTCGCGACGACGCTGTCGAGCACCTGCCCAAACGGATCTGACACTTCCACTATCGTGTTCCCCGCATCAATTATCGAGCCGAGCTCTTGTTTGAATTCTATAAAGCCCCCGCGGTTTGCAAGGAGGTTCTTCAGGTGACGGACAACGTACTGCCTTTTTGGAATCTCCGGGTCGCCGGGAATCATCTTCAGGTGCTTCAGGACGTTTTCCACTCCATGTACACCCTTCTGGATGCTTCCCTCGACCCACCCGAAGCTTCCCGAGAGCTCGGGGGTTATTGTTGGCGTCCCCCTCACTGTTGCCTGCCAAGACAACTTTGTCTCGGCGCTCTTTGGGTTGAAGGAATCCGAGGCGTAGATCTTGCTCTCCTTCTCGTCGAGTATGTGCCCGGAGCCAAATACTCTCGCCATCTCGAAAGCCACGTCGTGGTTTGGCTCATCTTTTCCCACCCTGACATATACGGACCCGACGCTCGGGCTGATCCCGGTCTGGTGGATGTCTATCGCGTAATTTGAGTGAATCACAATCTCCTTCCACAGCTGGTCGACGATCCTCTCCGAGGAGCTGCCGTCTGCTCGCCCGGGCCAGACTCGATTCATGCTCAGCTTGTCGATGGGGTTCCACGGCTCGTTCCAGTGAAATCCAAAGAAATTTGCAAGTATGACTGCGACGATTTCACCTGAGAGCTGCCCGGGGTCGATGCGCGTAATTATCCTTCGTATGACTCCAATGGGATTGAGCTCATCTCCATCGATTGCGGCCTGGAGGTAGACTCTCGGTCCCTGCTTTCGTCCCTTGATCAGCGCCACGGGGATCTCTGCGGGCCTGCTGTCCTGCATCTCTGCGACCTTGATCCAGCCGAACTTTTTCTGTCCGCTGTTTGCTCGTAACTCTCGAACCTTGAGGCTCTCGTCGTCTGGCACGTGTTCGACTTCCTCCTCAATTGGTTATTAAGCTCAGCGAGCTACGAACTTGTGGGAAAAGAGAGAGGTGTCAAGAGAAGAACCACGAGAAAATGAAAGCGGCAAGGAGAACGACTTTGCCAACTCGGAGCATGAAGAGGAAGAAGGCAACTCTGTATCGACGTACGTCGAGATTTTGACAAAAATCATGGACTCTGTGGAGCCCGCCATATCGAAAGCAAAAAGTTCGCCACGAAAGCCCGCCACAATCGAGGAATACAGAGCTCTCGTCATCCATGAGATCATACAGACAACTGAAAAGTATCTGTCGTCGCTTCCGGATGAGACCGCGCACGGCGCCGTGGTGCCACTCAGGGAGTACGGATACAGAAACCGGGACGACATTATCCGCAGGATAGAGAGTGGGATACACGAAAGGGTGGAAAAGTCGTTCGGCGAAGACGTACAGCGATTCGCCAATTTCTTTTCGTAGAATGGTAATAATTGCCATTTTGTCAAATGAATCATGTGTCTACACTGAATTTGAGTACGTACAATTGTAACACGTGCGATGGAACAAATCTTCAATTGCTTTTTTTTGTTAGCGGGTTGCGGAGCTCTCCATCTCTCAGTTTTGGAATTCTATGCCGCAATAGTCTACGCTCGAGATGTCGTTTGCGAGGACGAGGTCAAGCGCCTTGGACGCCCAGAGGCCGATCCTCCTCCTGAGTGTCAGGTGGAGAGATTCATGAGAAATTCCCTTTGAAATTACTTCGACCAGGTCGTCGAACTCTGCGACGAGGCTCCTCCACCCTCCATATCCGGAGATCCAGATCACGTCGTTGGGCTCGCTTACCTCGGTGTGCATCGGTGCCCTGCGTATCCTCCCGTTGAAGCGAATCTCGCTCATGTTCTATTCCGTGTCGTACTTCGGAGTGATGTATGCTGTTGAAAGATCCTCTTGAGGAGTTTTGACGATCAAGTCCCCTTTGGGACGAGATTTATCATGTAGCGGTTTATGCAGTCCACGTCGCTCTCGATGCGCTCGACGCTCATCTTCCTGAATCTAGAGAAGATATCCTTGAGCGCCTCCTCGTCGAGCTGGCTTGCGAGCGGAGGGTTCGTCATGAGCGAGGCCCAGCCGATGTTGCTCTGCTTCATGAACTCGATGCACTGGACAATCTTGCTTATTGCATCGAGCCTGTCCTTGGGTTCGGACTGTTCGAGGTCGGCCTTCAAAGCAATGATGGAGTCTCTTATCTGCAAAATGTTGGTATTCCAGTCGGTCGTGCCGGACAATTTCGCTATATACACACGCTCTCCCCCAGTGAGTATTCTCCACTCTAAAATGGGTTTTTGCCAAACTCGAGACGTGCAATTGATGATAAGATAGTATCATGGATTCTTTGTTCTTCTTCTACTCTTGCGAGAATTGGTTGATCTGCGAGGAAGTGTGAAAGCTTTTGGGCACGGCTTTCTACATTTCTCCACTGAGATTCTATGCCTGACGCCCTAATGGTTGCTCTCCCTAACGCTTTATCGGTTCCTTCTATCTCGGTCTGATTTGCTTGCCTCGCACCCGTTTCCCGCTTTATATAGCAAATTAGCTCCGTTACGTACCCCCCTCTAGGGGGGGTACCCCCTCCATTTCTCGACAATTGTCGAGTAACTGATAGTATGTGTGGGTGTGGATGTCGGATTCAAGGATATGCTTTCTCCCCAGGTATTTCGCATCGTTCTGCAACGACAGAGGACGACAAAGTTTGGAGTTCGAGTTCCAATTCTTATCGACCATTCTACTTGTTATTCGGCCAGGTGTTTAAGCGATGTGTTCTGCCGATACTGAGCTAGACATCTGATCTCGCCGTCCTAAAGTTCGAAAAATCAAAATCATTTTGCGCTATATTAGGGAACTCACCAATGGGAAAACAATGACATTTTCTACGTGGAGTATAACGATCACCAAAGTGAAGTCAAGAGAATGTTCCTTCTGCAGAACGTCAACTTCTCGTGAAGCAGGAGATGTGCCCCGTTTACTTAACGACCGATCGGCCTAAGGCCGAGTGCCCGCTCTCCTTTCTTTGTGACCAACATTGGAAAGAGAACGAACACCGTTCGAAATCATGTACTACGTTGTATATCTGGTCTTCGAAGGATTGTCCTTTCGAGCGTGCGAAAGAGCTATCAAGCCATTTGTGAAGAGAACTCACAAGGCAGTCTGGGATTGGTACCAAGAGATTGGATCTGACACAAGCTTCCA